>Ga0316224_1000039_pt1 | contig 199895 bp, 230 predicted proteins | sample TBH18013metaG_FD_206254 | JGI IMG/M metagenome (GOLD analysis project Ga0316224, IMG submission 206254) | Freshwater microbial communities from Trout Bog Lake, Wisconsin, USA - TBH18013 | ecosystem: Environmental > Aquatic > Freshwater > Lake > Hypolimnion/Profundal zone | place: USA...
GCCCCGCGCCAACAAAACTACCCCCCGGTGAATAAAAAAAGCATGCGAATTGCGATCGAAAGGATCCTTATGGACCCCTATGCGCGTAAAAAAGACCCGAATTGCGATCGAAAAATCCTTACATGACCTAACAAAAGCATTTTATTTTGCACCCTTTTTTGCATGGTCGACCACCATCCACCATGCGACAAAGAATAGGACGAGATGAAGATTGACATGAAACTTAAAATGAAAAAGCTGAGTGGTTCTTAGTAACTCCCGATTTCATATCGCACACCTTATTACTATTTGGGGTGGGCTATAGCGTTTGTGGACGCTGGTTGTTTAGCACAGGTTTTCTTGCGTGTTGAGTTTGTTCATCGTTCCAGTATTTCAGGACAGCGCGGTTTCTAATCGCCGATGGACGGAACCGTATAGATCCCCTTGAGTCCGCAAGACTCTCTGTGCAGACAGAGTATTGTGTTTGTTCGTCGTTCCAGTGTTTCAGGACAGCGCGTTTTATAACCGCCGGCGAACGGGACCGTAAAGATCCCCATGAGCCCTCTATCGACCTACCATCAGTAGTCTTGGACCTAACAAATCCGTTTTCGGGGGTGGCTTTACCATTTGATTAGGATGCTGTGCATAAGAACTCCTGTATTACCATCTCCAACTGCCTCAGGCGTAACATCAAAGTCGGGGAGTACCTTCTTCAGCATATCAACGACTTTCATCACAAACGATCCATCGGTACCGTACTTTGTATCGGTAATTTGGTAACGATATGAGTTATAGGAACCAAACTGTGCATAGTCTACAACGATACTGTAAATATTACAAGCTATATTCCGAGCAGCTCCTGTCATCTCGGCCAGCTTCTCAATCAACGCCACATTGTGGCTTGCCTGACGCATACTGATCATATTCTCGCGAGTGAACTTAGTCATGTTGTTCATATTGATACTTGGTTGAAAAAGACCGAGTTTGACTGACTGAATCCGTTTTTGGGCTACTCGTCCGTGTACGCGAAGATGGTTAGAGACACCATAGCCATACCAATAGCCACCCAGCGAATACCCTTGATGGACTCTCCAAAGATGAATAGACCCTGCATGGTTACGAGGATATCACTCATCAAGTTCCAGATCAAGTTGGTTACGGCCATACCCTCGTAGTTCATAGCCTTTAGGAAGATGAGAGGTTCAAGAGCGTATACTGCAAGTGCGAACGGGACACCAAACATTCCAGTCATAGTTCCGGTATGGACCATCTTGATTGAACCCATCATGATTAGATCAAGACTGGCCATGATAGTGCCGAGAAAGATAGGAAGTAAGGAGAACTTACCTACTTTCCAATTAACACTCTTAATCCAAACATCAATCATATCTCCGGAATGCTTCTTCGCCATTTACTATTGAAAATGGATTTGTTTGTACTGATTTTAAGAATTGTAAGGTTCAATAACAATAATATGTCGTGCACAGCGTACACTATCAAGGGACATCTCTGCGGCCTTTCGGTTGCGGGAGACTACTGTAAGAAACATACTAACTCTTTGAAGATGATTGGACCGATGAGGTTCTTCCAGAACCAGAAGATATATCCGCTGAAGACGGAGAGCAAGCGACTGCGAAACGAGTACATTGATTCGGGCGGAACGAAGAGCGAAGCATGGACTAACATGCTGGTCGTTGAAGCGCAGATAAAAGGACTGGAAAGCCAGTTCGTGGAAGAGCGCCGTATGGGACCGCACACTGAGGCAGATCATAAATCATACATCAACCATGTTCGTAAAGTAAATAACCGTAAGATTCTCCGTAAACACGAAAGGGAGCGCAACTACTACAAGCATTGGGTGCACAGTTCCCGCGGAGTGATTGAGGAGGTTTGGATTCGCAATATGCGTCTTCGTATGATTGAAGAAGTCGCTGAAAACCGTATTACGTACCGTGATGCATACAACCAGATGCAGGCCGCAATTGATATGTACCATCGCCGCGAGGACGAGATGGAGATTGAAGAGAATTTGGATGAAGCGCGCAGGAACCTGGACTTTGCGGACGCTGATGATTGGGAGCCGCCTGTTGAACAGCATGTTCAGCGCACACTGGCGCAGATTGCGGGAGATAACCAGAGTGTTCACACCACAGAAGTTGTGAATAAGACGATGGATATGATCGCACTCATTCGCAACATTGAGATTCCGGAGGAGTACGGATGGAATATGACAAGGGTGAGCAAGACAATGACTGAAATTATTTCAGAGTGTGAACTTTCTCCTGCCGCAGCATGGCAGTTCAGTTCCAAGTACTGTGCGGCGGACACGATCTACGAGATGGAGGAGGGGATATTCGGTAAGCTGACGGACGCGATGTGGCAGCATGTAAAGAAGTCGACAAACAGTTCTGATTTGAAGAAGATAGTCAAGTCAGAGTTGCAGGATAATATTGGGATGTGCGCACAAGGAAACCTTTCTCGCATCGCCAATATTCTGGTAGGGTACTTGGACGGTCTTTCGATGAACGAAGAGACGCGACTGGACAAGATCGCGGCGGCATTGCTGGAACTGCGCCCGAAACTGATGGGTATTGGGAGGGAAGTAGATGTTCGGTTGGAAGCTATTCGTGTCCTGTCTCCGATCGGAATGACGGCAGATGAAATGAAGCCGTGGATCGACGCGCTGGTAGATGAGATAGAGTGAATGTATGTGTGCATGTACTGTAACGAAACTTAAATAAATAAAATAACATTTTTAATTGAGGTTCTACCTCAAAAACGGATTCAGTCAGTCTATAACAGAAGATAGTGTAAATGGATGTTTGGTATGACTGATCACCATGCCTTATGTCTTGGTCACATCGTATGATGCGACCCATGTAGTAAGCGATAATCTGCATGTTAAATCGAAGAGTATTATTGCTGGAGGGGTGTGATGGCCACCACGATAATCAAAACCCATTCCCTATATATCCGGACCAGATAGGTGTCCGGCGCTTTCCAAAAAGAGGAGAGTAAACTAAACCCTGTTAGTCGAGCAAGGTGCTCGCCAGGAGACTACATAGTTCAAACTTCAACAGAGTTGGAAAGGAAGGTAGCCACTGTTCGAACGCGAGGAAGGGGCGTGCGATTACTTTTTCACTGCATAGACTGGTTAGAAACATAAACAGTCTATGAAGTTCTGAAATGGATTTATTATAGGTATTTTTTTGTCCGATCAAAGTACACAATGCCGTGTACATCTCTGAAAGCGGATACTGTAATTTGCAATAAGGCCACACCAGAGGGTCAAACTTTATGCGGAATACACGAAAAGGTTAGGCGTAACAAAGGACCTAATGCATTTGCGATGGATCAACTCAAACTCAAACAGAAGGCTGAGAAGAGAATAGAATACGAACGATTGGGAGTAATTATGGACCGTATACGGGACATGCCCGCAGATGATCCGGTACGCAATGAACTTCTTAACCAGTATGTTCGGGAATCCGGCGAGTTCAATCGCCGACAATCGCAAGAACGAGCTGCACTGGCACGACACCAGCGCGCAGAAATTGCCCGTAATGGAGGAGTAAATCCTGATCAGCCTCAAATCAATCGAAGGTTAGTTGATAGACAGATAAAGGAATGGCAGGGTATGCGACGAAGCATCATGCGATTCCCGCGACATGATTGGACTGCGCATGTAAATGATTATCGGATACGTATTCATGGATATATTGAGACGGGACATTTCGGAGATGAAGGTACAGCTCGACTTATCCAACATTTACAACTTGTTGAAACCGAGAGTCGGCAGCTACTCATAGCTAATCGGCCGGCACCTCTGTTGTTGCGTGTAGAGGAGGCGCGGCAGAGGGAGGCGGTGGCTCAGGAGCGTGCGGCAGCTGCGGCAGAGGTAGCGCGGAGGGCGGAGGCTGTGCGGGATGCATTGATGGGTCGTATGAACAGGGATGAGTTAGATTGGGGTGGGATAGGAAGAGCCTTTCAAGTTGTAAATGCAAATCCGAACGAGAATTTGGCGGCGTTCGTGCGGGATAAGCAGAATGTTCATACCCAAAGGACAGTAGAACAGACGAAACAAAACATCGAAATCATTCGGCAGATATTTGTTCCTGAAAAGTACCGGTGGAATCTTACGAAGACATCGCAAACATTCCGAGAGATCGTATACGAATGCGATCTAACGCCCAAAGCCAACTGGCAGTTTGCGGCAGCGTACTGTTCGGACGCAACAATCTACGAGATGGAAAAGGGTATTTACGGAATAGTTACAGACGGAGTATGGCAGTTCATCCGGGATTCTCCGGACAAGGCTTGTCTACTGAAAATCTTGAAGACAGAGATGGAAGATAATATTGGAATGTGCGCACAGGGAAACCTATCGCGCATATGTAATGTTCTATCGGGATACTTGGAAGGTATTGGGAACAAGGAATCACTGGCGGAAATCTTGGGACGAGAGTTTCCCAAGCTAATGGAGATTGACAATGAGAAAGACAGGGTACTGAACGGAACCGAGATTCTGCGCAACCACAATGTCCCCGAAGGCGAATGGGAAGCATGGCTCGAACCTCTTCGCGCTTAGCATCAACTGCGTTTCTGTGCCAGAATCCAGCACTGACATACGTTTCGCTCCTCGTTTGTAACAATATTATTACTGTTCAGTGAATTGTACCCTGGCCAGCTGTGCGTCTTCCAAAGTTCTTGGATATAATTACAATTCCCCCACTGTCCGATTTCAAGAATTTCAAAATCTGCGGACTTGAATAGCATGGCTAAACCCATAGGAGTAAACCCATTGAAATGAAAGGGAGTCATGTGAGGAATATTGAGCGTAGGTACAGAAGTGAACACGTACCCTCCTGGTTTCATAGCCGTATGTATCTGCTTTACGGCTTCAAAAGGGTTGTACAGATGTTCAAGAGTTTGATTAAATACAAAAAAGTCGAACTCGTTTTTGAATGAATCCGAAACGGTATGTAGATCGTAGGCAGGGTACTCGACCAGCGTTTTATTTGTGGAAGTAATGAATTCTAATTCAGGATCATCTTCGTACGTGTACCCAAGATGTTCGGGCTGTATGTTGTATTTCTTGGTCCATTCGATAAAATCTAAAATACACCAACTTCGGGGAAAATCGTAATTGGCCCAATCGTAATTGTACCGTTTTACTGGACACGGCGGAAGGTCGGCGTATTTTTCAAAGTATGATTCCGGCAACTTGACCTTCTGGTAATATAACTGATTGATATCGTCGGACGAAAACATGGTTATTGTATTGGCTAATATAATATTCAGGTGTACCATTCGCGACCATCGATCTTCTTACCCCAATAATTTCCATTGGTCTTAATTTCAGTTAGTGTATCACCATCGTAAGTATCTAAGCACAGTCTGGAAAAGTCCCAGGTAGTATTCAGCATTTCAGAGTACTTGTTGGAAAGATACTCGCTGGTAATTTCGGAATAATCGTCCGTATAAAGAATTGGACAGTTGCCATACTTCTCGACGATAAAGTCATTGCGTTCGATAATCGGAATGCTTCCAGCCATAAGAGTTTCGTAATGACGGTGACAGTCAATACCGTTTCCTTCAGGGGAAATCACAAACTTGTAATTAGGCAGAGCGCGAAGATAATCGGCACTGGACATCATCGTGTTTTGTATGCCGTTATTCCATAAATTGGTCAGAATAGATCCACGGTTCTTACCGGTAGGGCGCCGTCTACAATCTGTGCCACCACTAATTGAACACAGAACCAGGTTGGTATGTGATCCGAGCTGAATATCATCAAGTGAACCAGTGTACTGTACAAGCTGCCAGCTCATCCCAATCGGAAATGGAACAAACTCATCGTTCAGATGACTGAACTCTGAGCAGTTATAAAGTATTTGGTCACGTCGCTTTGGCATCTTTTGCCATTCGGATAGTGTCATCTGGTACATTTTAATTACATAACAATATACGCTTAAACGGATAACGAATGTATTATTCAAATGTCGGCAATTCATGAACTGGAAAAGGCGGTAGAGCACCATCTGCTCGCACGCGATGCTGCATGTGCGGCACTTGATCGTGCATGGATGCGTCTACGTGACGCCAAGCGCGAAGAGGAGGAGGAGGCAGAGTACCAGGCAAGTATTGATGCGGAAGCCGCGGAGAAGGCTTCGCAGATGTACGGCCGTGCATCTATCGTAGGACTTGTGGTAGTCATTGCAGGCATATTCATCACGTGGCGTTGAAAAGCTATTTTTAAATAACAAGAACATCGAACAGTAATGGAGGATCTAAGAAAGTTTGAACGAACAAATAAGTGTCCTAAGTGTGATAGTATTGACTTCACACTTAAAATACGGTGGTTCGATGAAATAATTAGAACTGAATATACATGTGGACCTTGTAATTGGATTGGTGTTATAGATATGGCTAACAGTACAGTGACTTCCACCAATCACTATCCCCCTTATTCAAGTCAGTCAGCAGCTTCTCGACGATAGGTTCAGTTAACGTAAATGGAGTCTTGTACTCCACGAAGAAAGAATACTCCTTTACAGACTCGTCCTGCATTACGCGCAACATATTCAGGCGCGTCATCATACCCTCAACAGTACGAATCAGAGTTCGCACACCTTTTTCTTCTCCGGAAAACTGGGTGATAATAAGTTTAATAGCAGCATCGGTCAGGATAATATCTTCTGACTTGAACTTCAGGCGTTCAAGTAACTGTGGCCAGATATACTCTTTCAGAATAGCTTTCTTGTCTCCTTCATTGTACCCTCCGCAATTAATGACGGTCATGCGATCGCGCAAAATAGGATGAACTTTTTCAATATCGTTGAACGAGAACACGAATAAACACTGGGACAAATCGAAATCCACGCCTGAGAAATATCGGTCGTGGAATTGGGAGTTCTGGGACCTATCAGTTAAATGGATCATCATATTGATAATCTCTTCGCCATGAGGAGTGGTGGAAACCTTATCAAGCTCATCGAAGTACATGACGGGATTCATGGCACCAGCGTGCATTACTGAATCTGCAATACGGCCCCACATAGAACCCTCGTAAGTGTAAGAATGACCTACGAATCCGGCAATATCGGAAGCACCGCCTAACGAAAAGAACTCGAACGGACGCTTCATGACTTCGGCAACCGCATTACGGGCCAAAGAGGTTTTGCCGACACCCATAGCTCCCTGTAAGGCAATCACATTGCCTACGGACTTCGGATTCACAATTAGTTGGGCAATAATCTGCATGATTTGGGTCTTGGCGGGAACCATACCGTAAATATGTTTGTCCATGATCTTGCGGGCGTTCGTCATGAACTTAGTGCATTCTACCTGACCATTGTCCAAAGAAACGGGGAGTGGAACAACCTTTCCGAAAGGAACACGTAAGAAAGCGTCGATCCAGGTGCGGAGTTTGTAAGCTTCTCCGGACTCAGGACCCATTTCTTCAACTGCCCCAATCTTCTTGATAACATTGGATTTCACATGGTCAGAAATAGGGAGTTGTAGTACCTTGAATTTATGTGGCACATCACCTTCGGTCAAACTGAGAGATGACATGCGCTTCATGAGAAGTAAAAGTTGTTGGCGCGCTTCCTCAGGTTGACTCTTATAGTAAGCTAATTCTTTCTTGGACAATTGGAGTGGAATCTTTTCCTCCTTCTCTTTCTTGGGCGCTGCGGCTTTCTTGGTTTGTGAGCGCGTACGAGGACCGGTTTCTTCGCCGACATACTTATCCATCAAATACTGAATGAACTCGTCTTCCTTACCCTCCTCTTCGTAATCCTCGTCCTCTTCCTCAGTCTCTTCGTCACTTCCCTTGGAAATATGAATATTCAACGAAATAATTGGGCGTTTCGTATCTTCTGGCACCGAATCTGAACTCATTTCGCCGGGAGAAAGCGTATCGTCGTTAATCCACATAGTCTTACTGTCATCATCCGCACCCCTCTTTCTCTTCTTTGGCGGAGGCTTAGTACCGTCATCCATATCTTCGGAACATTTTCTGTCTTTTGCATTCTCCCTTGACGACCTCTTCGTCATTTGCTTGAACGAAATGAATAAAATGTAATACATTTTCCACGAAAGTAATTAATGGAGGGCATCGAAGAAGCTGCCAAAATAGCACAAGCAGCAATTGATAAACAGGCCGCCAGTGACCCTTCAATCAAGAAGGTGCTTAAAATCGTAGAACGGTTCTTACAGACCCATCGCGTTATGTGTTATGGGGGTACAGCCATCAACTCTCTTCTTCCAAAAGAAGACCAGTTCTACAATTTCGAAGTAGATATTCCGGACTACGATTTCTTTTCGGAAACTCCACAGTTACATGCGGCCAAACTCGCAGACCGGATCACGAAGGCAGGGTACAAGAGTGTAGAAGTGCGTCCAGGAGTGCATATTGGAACATTCAAGGTATTTGCAGATTATGTGGGTGTTGCCGATATTTCCCATCTCGATAAACCTATTTTTTCCAAATTATGGAAAGAAAGTATCACAAAGGACGGTATTCATTTCGTGCCCCCGAATTATTTGCGGATGGCAGTATACTTGGAACTCTCGCGCCCCAAAGGCGATGTATCACGATGGAATAAGGTATATTCCCGCATCCAGCTCCTGAACAAACACTATCCTCTAACCTGCCCAAAGAAAGACGAAGGACTGGAAATGTTCCTGAAAGAGGATACTCGTAAAAGCATCGAGAAGCTGATCATTAAGGAAAAGGTGGTGTTATTGGGATTTAATGCATCTATGCTGCAAGAATCCAGCCACCACAACAAATGGATGTTGCCTCTGGATATTCTGGCTACGGCCGAACAGAAACCGCGGGTAATCAAGGACCTCCTAACTTTCTTCGAGAAGTACGACACAGTTTCTACGAAAGAGTATCCCGCCTACGGAGAACTCATGCCGCCACACACGGACATTGACGACCCAAAAACAAAACTAACCTTAGTTCGTGTTTACGAGACGGATGCGTGCCACAGTTATCACCTGGCACCAAACGGATTACATATTGCGAGTATTCCTACACTGTTACAGTTCTTTTTGGCGGTATTGTATGCGCCCGACCATTACCGTGAGAAGTTTCCAGAAGATCGGTTCCTATGTGTGGCCGAACACCTGATGAACTTGGCGAATAACAATGTTAATCGTCGGTACAAGCTTCTGACGCCAATAACGTGTTTGGGTAAACAGAAGACACTGATCGATATGCGCGTCGAGAAATCGAAACTGTACGACAAGCTGAAAGGCGATAAGAATTCTCGGGAGTTTTTAGAGTATTTCTTTCAGTACGCGCCTACTGAAAAGAACAAGACGGAGCGCCAAAGTATTCGTAAGATGTTGCGCAAGACGTTTAAGCGCTCGACCCGATAGGGCCAGTTTCTCCGCCGAATGCGGGTCCTGAACATCCAGGACAGGCAAATTTACCGAACTGGTAGGTCAGCAGAAACTGGTTGCCGCCAATAATCCAAGATGGACTGGGATTAACATTGCCGGTATTTATAGCCGGATTATAGGAAGTGTACTCCCGCTGTTCCTTTAATAGCTTCGTCCATTCCGAAGCGTCCTGAATGCGAGGACCGTATACGTATCCGGTAGGTCCAATGGAGGCTGGAATTCCTTGTGAACTCATTTGTATCTATGAAAGCAAAGATGTTGAAACGAAAAGAGTTTATGTACATCGGACTCTTTGCGGTTCTTGTTTTCGTGATTGCGTTCTTAATTTCGCATCGGGACTGGATGTTGACGGAGATGCTGACCAATCCTCCTCCAACTCTATTTTCATTAGAAAAGGAAGTGAAGGACACGACTGCTCGTGTCGAAAAGGTGGAGACAGAGTTCAATAAGTTCAAGAACCAGGCTTCTGCCCAATCTGCCCAAGCAGCAGCTGCACAAGCTTCATTGGCGGCTATTCATTAAGTAAATTACTTATGCCGCGTCCACCACGAAATATCAAAGTAAGGAGGCAGAGTTCCAACTCCGTTCTTCTGGGTCATGTCCGGAACAGGGGGCTGGGTAAACAGATTTGTAACATCGGAAGGAGTCAGGAAATAGTTGTAGTATTCCAAGGACGCAATACTTCCATCGAATCCACCATCCACGGAAGTATGAACCGTATCCGTGTTCTGTTTGGGGATATTTATGAGCGTATGGTGCTCGTACAGCTTTCCGTTAATGTAAATATCAATAGCGTCCTGGCTTACGGCCAAAGCGACGTGGATCCACTTCTTGGCAGGGATATTAGAAATAGGAATAGTCTCTACGCCTCCAAACGTATCAAGTTTCACAAGTAACGAATTAGTATTCGCGTCCACGAAAAGAGCAGGGCACATAGTGGCCAAATCTTCTGATCCTTTCGTGAACACAACCTTCTGCTTGCCGTAGCGGTAAGAAAAATCATCAATCTTCAACCAGCAAGCGTACGAGAAAGTCATACCCTGTTTCTGATTAACTGAATTTGGGATATCGATATTACTATTCACCTGCTTCTTTCCGTCGGAAATCGAGGACTGGATAGTGATATTGGGGGAGTTTGACTGGCTCTTAAAGTAGAAGAATGCGGCGACAATCACCACAACTGCTACGATAATTGAAACTATGAGATCCATTATTTATAGTTTCAGAATGTATATTCCTGTACTTCCTTGCCTACCGTATCATAAACTCCAAACTTCACAGAGTACCCAGTTGCCGCCGCGGCTGAGCTGGGAGTCGTTTGGCTGGCACTGGAACATGACGTTCCGGCCGTATAGAAGGCAATAGCATCATCGGGAGTCAGCATGCGGGGGTAGTGGTACAGGTCGCACATATAACCTGAAAAGCCGCCATCCTTCGTCAGCTGAATATCTCCTACGGCCGGCTTGGGTACTCCTGGGAGGAAGCAGGACTTGACCAGCTTGCCGTCAATGTACACGTCCAAATTACGCTCGAATACGGTCATGGAAACAGAGAACCAGGCTTGTAGAGGAATGTTGGGGACTTCGCAGACGTACACGTCATCCGTAGATCCCGAATGACCGGCAGGAGCAGGTTCGGACTTACCTGAACCACCCTCCGTTGCTGGGAAGATAGAAACAGCTACGCGCAGAGTGTTTTCCGTAGGGTGAAGCGTGACATTCGGGTTGGCTACTGACCCATTATTAGCGTCGGGACGGTACACTACCGACTTCTCTTTACCGTATCCGTAATTCCAGTCTTTTACGAACATCCACCACTGCACGCCGTAATTGCCCTGGTTCTCAGAGGACAGCGGCGCAGACGATGCGGGAACCGAAGAAGTGGTGGTGGCATCCAGAAGTTTGGACAGGAGATTCCCGGATCCTGAACCGGCAAAATAGTTCCATACATTACCCATCAGCGGGGGCTTGGCGGGAGCACTGGCTTTCTGGGGAGCGGGAGATGCAGCGGATGTCGGTAGAGTTGGGAATACGGAACCGTCCGTGGCAGAGGTTTGGTGAGGACTGATATCGTATCCGTACGTCCACGACACATTCAGGGTATTCTGGGAAGTAGACGGAGGCGTGGCTAACCCAAGAGCCGCATACCCTACCGTGAAACTGGGGAGACTGGACCCTCCGGCATTAATGACCTGTGTGCGAAGAAACCCGGAAACATCTACCGGAGCAGTTGTAGAACCGTAGGTAGCTGATTGAATAATCAGAGCGGTGGCTGGATCATTCTTTGTGGGAGGTGTTGAAGGAGCACCTGGAAGAATGAAAGTTTGGCCGCCCCACGTTCGCACAATGGCGTCGTGAATGCACAGAACAGCAATCACAAGTCCAACAACAAGTAGGATACCGCCAATACCGATAAACATTCTGGAATAGAAGTTCGATGCAGCAGCAGCTGCATCCGCGGCAGCTTTCTTAGCTGCGGCCGCTGTTTGTGCAGCAAAAGCCGACGACTGTCGCATAAGTTCTTCGCCGGTGAGGGTAGCTCTGGAAAAATCAGGCACAAAGGATGGCGCTGATACTTGTTTACTTGGTGTTCCACCCATTTGTTAGAAACAGGGAAGTTAAAAACGGAAGGTATTACAGTAGTATGAATATGCGAGAAATGTATTGTAATAACTGTGGAGAAAAGGGTCATGTCTTTCGGACATGCAAGGATCCAGTTATATCATGTGGTATTCTGCTTTTAAGAGGAATATACGAACCTCTGAAACTTCCGGTCGATCCAAAAACAGTGAGTGTACTGATGGTCAAGCGAAAAGACTCGATGTCCTACATGGAATTCATCCGGGGCAAGTACGAGCCGGAGAACACAGAGTACGTGGCAAGACTTCTCACGAATATGACGTGCGCAGAGCAAAAACTTATTGTCGAGGAAGAGTTCGATACACTTTGGACACGGTTATGGGGATCAGGGCGCGATTCACATTCGCAGGAGTACTCGATCTCGAAAGAGAAGTACACCAATCTGGACCGAAAGAAGTTGGTAGAAGAGAATCAGTCGCCGTACAAGGATACCGAATGGGGATTCCCAAAAGGACGGAGAATGCGGGGAGAATCGGATATCGAGTGTGGGATTCGAGAGTTCTTGGAGGAAACTAATATTTCAAGAGACGCTTACAACCTGAAAGAAGATATGAGTTTTACGGAGACGTTCAGCGGTACAAACAATATTCAGTACCGCCATATCTATTTCGTAGCTCTTCTTCGAGATTCGAAAGTAATTAACTTGAAGCAAAAACTGACACTAATGCAGAGTAAGGAAGTAGCGGCAGTAGACTGGAAGACTCTATCAGAGTGCAAGAGCATAATACGCCCACACTATGTCGAAAGGAAGGCTCTAATGGCCGAAGTTGAAAAGTTCGTATCAAATTATCAGTCTTAATGTAATGGATTATACTGCCACAGCATCCGTATACGGAATTCTACTTATTGTAGGAGTCGTGGTTTCACTGCTTTCTACCCAGCTACAATGCTCTAAAATAAGTTTTTCCGTAGCATTGAAAGAGGGTGCTCTTTTTGGATTAGCGCCAGTAATTGTATACGCCCTTGGTTCTTACTTTGAACCGGTACGCAAACCATTTATTGATGCATTTTTAGGATTCGGGATTGATCTGCCGAGCTCGACTGTACTTGGATTCGGGTACCTCATGATGCTGGCCGCCTGGCCATCCGCGGTCTGGAATGTCCACAACAGCGAGATCCAGACGTGTGTAGCATCTGCTTCGGAAATGACCGAGTTCAAGACGAAGTTAATGAAAGAGCTGGCGGAGAAGCAGGCGGCGGAGGATAAGAATGCTACTGCTAAACCCTCACAGTGAAAAATCTAAGGCGTACACTACCCCAAGATACGAAACAGCAGCAAATGTAAGCATCCAGAACCATACTGGAAAGACCGTCGAATCTTTCTTACCGACCCCAAAGGGACGAATGCGACCCTGTGCACCAAAAGCGATCGCAGGCTTCACATACAGGAACCCCGCGACCAAAAACAGGTAAATGGCAATCATCCAAAGCTTGGGTTGTTTGCGAAGTATTGCCTCCATTATCATTTCCTTTCCAAAAATAAGTGGACAATGTATACTTTGCCGAATCGTAAGGCATTTTCAGATTCGATAACTCGTATCTTCCTTAAATACCGTCAGAAGGATGTGGAAGGTACTGACAAGGCCCCTAAGGAGCTGTTCCCGTACCAAAAACTGGTTCGAGACTACCTTTTAATTGAAACCCCTTATCGAGGTCTACTTTTGTACCACGGTCTTGGATCAGGAAAGACATGTTCTTCAATTGCGGTTGCGGAGTCCCTGATGTCCAACAAGAAAGTATACATTCTTACTCCAGCATCATTAGAAGCCAATTACCTGGAAGAGATTCGTAGTTGCGGAGATCCAGTATACAAGAAGGAACAGCATTGGCAGCGAAAGAGTATTACGTCGCAGGAGGATCGGGATACGGCCAAAGCTCTTGGCATGTCCGATAAGTTTCTGGACGAGAACGGAGTATTCTTTATGACGGTTCCCGGCATGCCTCCTAATTTCAGCGTATTATCGAAACCGGATGCCAAGCTTATTGAAGCACAAATTGATGATGTGATACACCAGCGGTTTCATTTTATTCGGTATAACGGTATCAGTAAGGGGAATATCGATACCCTATTCCCGAACGAGCATATGTTCGATGATTCAGTGGTAATCATCGAGGAAGCACATAACTTAATTGGATCCGTAGTAAACGAAAGTGAATTAAAGGCCAGAGTGTACGATTACATTTACAAGGCCAAGAGCTGTAAGGTAGTATGTCTGTCGGGAACGCCGGCCATCAACAGTCCCCACGAAATCTCTTACTTAATGAATCTTCTGCGTGGACCTATTGAACGAGTGTCCGTGCCTACTAAATCAGCAATGCAATGGGACGAGGCACTTATGTCTGCCTTCTTCCGATCTCAAAAGGACGTGGATACCGTAGAGTACAATTCCGTAAAGCGCGTCCTAATGCTTACTCGCAACCCTCCCTATTTCGATAGTGTTTATAACGAGAAAGGTGATCGTATTGCTGTAAAGTACAATCGCGATTCAAAGCAGGATCCTGATATCAAGAAATGGGTGGGGACATGGAAGACTGAATTCGAGACTAAATTTACGGGAGTTGAAATAGCCGAAGAGGATAAATATATCGTGGAAAATCTGGAATGTCTGCCTACTGATTTCGAGGAGTTCATGAAGACGTTCGTGGACGGACTGAATATCAAGAATCCGCTGATGCTTGGACGGCGTATTCAGGGACTGGTTTCGTACTATAAAGGAGCCGACGAGAAACTGCTTCCTACGCGCTTAGACGAGGACAAGACGCTCCAGAAAATTGAGATGAGCGACGAGCAGTTCTTCCAGTACTTGAAGGACCGGTATGTAGAGTACAAGCAGGAAGTGAACCGTAAACGTAAGGTCGGATTGAATGATAGTTTAGGATCTTTCCGTCCACGTACTCGTCAAGTATGTAACTATGCCGTTCCTGCCGAATTACGAGTAAATTTGACCGAAGAAGGAATTGTGGACGAAGAACATGAACCTGACAACTCTGAAATTATCTTAAAGCTGCGCGCCGAACCGGAAAAGTACTTGATGGGTAATGGACTTGCGCGGTACTCTCCCAAGATGGCAAAAATGCTGACGGAACTGAAAGAGACGGTGGGAAAGATGGGATCGCTGAATAACCAATTTGTGTATTCGGAGTACGTTTCGTTAGGTGGACTGGGGACATTCATGGCAGTTCTGGATAACAATGGGTTCCAGCAGTACAGGGTAATCAAGGACGGTCCGACATGGAAAGAGGATCCTACTATGAAACCCGATCTTCCAGCGTACGCTTTGTATACTGGTGGCGCATCTGAAAAAGACAAGGAACTTCGCGAGATTTATCGCCAAATCTTTAACGGAAAGTACGGAGGCACCTTTCCCCAGTCTTTGAAAGACAGTATTGGTGACAATAAACGTCTGTGTATTCTCATGGCATCAAAGGCTGGTGCCGAAGGAATCACGCTTCTGAATACTCGTAACGTATACATACTGGAACCATACTGGAACCCTTCGCGAATCGAGCAGGTTATTGGGCGTGCCATCCGTATTAATTCGCACATCTCTCTGCCAGTAGAAGATCGCAATGTAGTTGTAAAATTATTCTTGTCCGTATTCACCCAGGAACAGTCTACTACTTCGGACGCAGACAAGGCCCCAAACATTGTAGCTATTCGTCGTAACGATATGGTTCTGAAACGGTATGAGGGAGACGAGCCACGCGAAACTTTTATGACTACGGACGAAGTTCTGTACGAAACCTCGTTTGAAAAGAGCCGGTTAATTAAGAGTATTTCCACCATCTTGAAACAGGCGGCAGTAGATTGCGAGATTCATCGTAAGTTACATTCGAAAGAGCAGCCGGTAATTCAGTGCATGCGTTTCGATACGCGTGTAACGTCAGAGGATTTAGCTTACAATCCGTCATACATTTCAGATGAAAAGGATACTCTTTACATGCGCAATATCGAAAGAAAGACTCGCAAGATCCAAATTATTCGAGTAAAGGGACTTACTATGATCCTGGATCCAGTAACGAACGAGATATTCGATTTCGGAGCGTTCCAGGACAATAAACGTCTATTCAAGATCGGTGAGCGATCAGGTCCTACAAAGATTACATTTTTTCCCTATGTAGTTCTATAAATGGCCACCGTATCAAGTGCTGGCGCAGGATCATCAATGTCTAATTCACAGGCCGGAACTCGCGGACTAAGTGCGGGAGACTGGACGCGTCTCCAACGCCTTCGTGGAGCCAAGACGTATACTGCAAGTCTCGCTACCAATGAAGATATTGCCCCTACGCAGGTAGCACAGTACCCCTACACTCCTTCCAGTTTAATCAAGCCAGTAGTGGGAACTGGGCGTACTCAGCGCACGGCATCAATGTGGACCGACTACATGGCCTCACAGACTGCCGATTTCGTAACTACCACGAACACTGGTCGTAACGGAAATACCTTATCTGTAACCAAACTGTGCAGCTGCACGACTACTTCATTGGCAGTAAAAACTACTGGATGCACTAAGTGTTCGGTTTTCGTACATAAATCTATTCAGTAAATAAGCAAGAGATGTCAGGTGGATTAATGCAATTAGTGGCCAAAGGTGCCCAAGATCAACTCGTAAATGGGAACCCTTCGTTTACTCATTTTCGGTCAGTCTACAAGAAACACACGGATTTTGCCATGGAGCATTTCCATTTAGTGTTTAAGACCAATAATTTACAGCTTCCGCCATCTGGGTCTCTTACTCTGAGAGCAAAGGTAGAGCGATATGCACAGCTATTGCATGATTGTTATTTAGTCGTGCAACTTCCGGCTATTTACTCGCCAGTATCCCCAGTTACCCAAACTCATCCTAACTTGAACTCAAATTCAAATGCAATCGGGTACCAGTTCAACTGGATTCGCAATATTGGCTACAACATGATTAACTACGTCGCTATTCTGGTCAACGGCCAGGAGATTGTGCGCCATACGGGCGAGTGGATGAAATTGTACGCGGACATCAAGTTTGATGCAAACAAGAAAGCTATCCTGAACAATATGGTAGGCAATGTCACCGAAATATACGATCCAGCGAACGCTTTCGATCGACTGAACCAGTACCCACACGCAATTTCTACTTCAACGTCGGAAGCAGAACCGTCTATTGAGGGCCGCACACTAACGATTCCTCTCCATTTCTGGTTCTGTGAGGAAGTAGGTAAGGCTCTGCCATTAATTGCCCTACAATACTCAGAGGTAGAAATCGTGGTAGAGTTGAAAAACATGTATCAGTTATTCACTGTCCTCGATGTTCGCGAGAATTCGTCGACGTTCGGTACTCGGATAGCGCCTGATTCAAGTGTTACTCCTTTTCAGATGGTGAACTTCCTGTCCCCTCCCACTTATTCTATGTCTCCTTCGCCGTCGAATCCAGTATTAACTACATGGAATCTGAACCCGTACATTGAAGCCAACTATATTTGGCTGAACGATCCTGAACTTATCCATATTGCCAAATCCGAACACTCGTTCATCATGACGCAGGTGGATATTGTTCAAACTTATGGACAGTACGGTGCAAGTAATGACCTCGAACTTACGATGCGAAATTTATGTACACAGGTAGTTTGGGTAGCCCAGCGATCTGACCGCGATAATCTGAACGATTACGATAATTACACGAACTGGGAGAATCCTTTCCAGCCACCACTAAGTTCGTCCGGATTATCGTTCTTTACGCCACAGTACTCTTCTGGCAACGCTTTGAATACGAACGTATCCCAGCGCGATATTCTAATTCAGTCATCAATTATCTTGAACGGAAAGGAGCGATTCGGGTACAAGAACGCCCAGTTCTTCTCGGACCTCCAAAATTTCAGGCACCATAAGGGAGTATCCACATCCGATATTCCCGGCATTTATACGTATTCATTCGCGCTTGAACATTACGATGGTCAGCCCTCTGGCGATTTGAACGGTTCTCAGTTTGATCGCACAACACTTCGGAATTCTTACATCCAGCCCCCATTCGCACTATCGCCGACGCAGGGTAATACGGTATGCATCCTGAAATCAACCGCAAATAATGCAAATCCAACCGTAGTAAATCCGAATGCACTTAATGCACAGGGACAGCCTTTATACAGTCCTAACGAGGTAGTAACGGTAGTTCGCAAAACCGATGCCCAAACCTTACAGTACTCTTACAATGTACGAGCCTTTGTTGAATCGTACAACTTCGTCCGAGTTATTGGCGGCGTGGCAAATGTCGTGTTTTCATCATAATAAGGATGAGTACCGGAATCTCAATAAAAAAGGCAACTTACGGCGTAGGTTCCACAACAGTAGATGCCACGGCCGGCGTTACGTCGCAAGATAAGGATGGCATCATAAACTTTTCAGTGTCAGCATCTTCACTTGGAGTCGAAGATCCAGCGCCAGGACAGGTAAAGACGCTGAATGTTACGTACACTATCAATGACGGTAAGATGAATACCGCATCTGTAAAGGACGGTAACGCTCTGTACATTGATGCCCCACCTGCACGAACTGCTAATGGTCTTCAAATCACGAAGGCGCAGTACGGGTACGCGGGCAACTATGCCGACGTCACGAACGCCGTACAGGACCAGGTATCGAATGGATCTATCGATATGACAGTAGGGTTTAAGGCCGTAGGTATCCCCGATCCTAACCCGAACAAGCCCAAGGATCTTCAAGTGGAGTATACTATAAATGGCGCTAAGGGTTCGCAAAATGTGGCTGACGGATCCAAGTTTTCATTGTCGGCTCCCCCCTTAGTTGGTTCAGGAAAGAAGCCAATGGACGAGGGAATGGAATTATTAGGAGGCTTAACGAATGCAGTATGGTTATTCGTAAAGCTTACGCTGTTCTTTGCCCTGATACTTCTGTCCTGGACATTCGGAAACAAAGTAATTAAGGAAGGTGCCGGTGGATTTGTGATGGCTATTCTGGCCTTCGTTTCTTTCGGAACCTTTCCCTTATTTGGACTTCCGTTCGTAGTGTTCTGGTGGCGTCTGTTTGTGAACCATGACATTTACGATCCGAGCATTTTCATACAGTCAGCAATGTAAATTTAATGGAGGCGACAATTCACCGAGAATTAAGTGAAGAATTCGAAAGGAAATATTACAGTTTCCGAACTATCCGAGACTGGCAGAATGTTTGGAAAGTGATTTGTGAAATGGGGTATAATCCGGATGCGGCTCAGTACGAAAGTATAACGGTGCACTCTGATGTTTCGGATAAGGAAGATGTTAAGGCGTATGGTTACTATACGGTACAGAACCAGCACCTTATCTGTTTGGATACGGTGTGGCGAGACTATGATCGTCTTGTTCCGTTCGTCAATAAGAACCTGAAATCAATTTATGTTCCTCGTGTTCTGTTCAGTTGTATGGGCGTCATAAATTGGTTCAACTATTCCTTCCCGAATTGCAAGGTTAAATTCTGGGACGAATAACAATGGATACGGGTACGTATGGCTTACTAAACGCCGAAGAAGCCATGTTATGGGGACCAGGATCTAAATCTCCACCGCCACTTGCTAAGAAGAAAGCAGGTAAGCGCAAGACCCGTCGTTCAACTCGTAAATCAAAAAAGACACGCAAGAATCGTAAGTAAAAATTTTTATGGGTTTTTAGGTTATATTATATTAATTTTTATGATTTGAGTTTTGGATACGATATTTACAGAGTCGGGTCCTCGACCTCCTTGAACTTACCGAAGCCGATGTAGCCGACGAACTCGTCAGCGGCATCGCCCTCACCGCAGCGATACAGACGCTTCGTCTTCTCGCCAACCACATGCTCGACCATCTCGAAACGGTGCTTCTCCGAACCAGCGCCCGCATTCGCGATCTGCGTCTTGATCTTCAACTCGACCATATCTTCCGTCGTGTCCTCTGCGGGACCCGTCACGAAGCGACCGTTGTCGCCGTCCCAGAACTGACCGATCGTCTCGGTCTGCGTCAGAGACTTGATCGCACGCATCTCCTTGATTGTCAGCACTGCCGGCTCAGTGTTGTCAGACTTGGTCTCGACGACTGGCTCCTGGTGGCCCGAAGGAGCGGCGAAATCGTCCATGTGCTTCTCCAAGGCCTTAGCCTTCTCGGCCTCCGGTGCCAGCGAATTGATATAGTTCTTGAACTCATCGGGGCGCTTGGAAGACTTCCACTCGTCATCGGTGAATGTCTGACCTGCATTCGCCAGTGCCTTGCGAAGTGCCGCCTTGAGCGTAGGGCTCATGCGAGAGATGCGCTTGGCGTCCGACTTGGTCTCGGGAACTGGCTCGACCTTGGCCACGGGCTTGACACCTTCAAGCTTAGCCAGCTTGGTCTTCTCCTTCTGCAACTTCTCAGTGTGCTTATTCTTGGCATCGTCGTCCTTGAACTTGTTGGCCGCCTGCTTCTTCTCCCAGAGCGCAATATTCTTGCGGCACTGATCGATTGGCGAGAGCTTGGTCTTGGTACCCGCACTGGACGCCACGCTCTCACGCTCCGCAACCTCCGCTGCGAAAGAACCCAGGAAATCCATCGCCTCCTTCTGGTCAAACTCGAACTTCTTCGACAGCTTGCTTACGATCTCGTTAATGTTGCTCATATTGATTAGTTGTTGATTACTTGTTGTTCTTGAAGTCCCTTTTCCTAACCCGAATAAATCCGTTTTCAACAATCCGTTTCCAGACCTTAATCAAAAATTGTATTTTGTTTTTAGATTTAGTTTAGGTTCAATTTACTTTACTATTATTTTAGAAGCTCTCGACGCCGGGCACGAAGCAGATATCCAGGATACCCTCCTCATCGCGGATCTCAAACTTGAAACCGCCGTCCTTCAAACTGCGGACCAGCAGCTTGCGATCGACCTTGGCCATCGCGCTAATATCAAACTGCTCACCGAGCGGCGACTCAGTAATACCAGTCTTACCGAACTTGGCCATGATATCGTCATAGTCGCGCAGCGGCACATTGCGCACGAATTCGACCAGCGTACTCTTGTCACGGTGATCGTACATGCACCCGCCATCGCACGGCTTCTCCATCGACTTCTGATGGCGGCAAGTTCCCGCCTGGAAATGCTTGCACGCCTCATGGCGAAACGGGCAGTTAATATAGATGCAGGCATTGCCTGACTCACACCAGCGGGGGGCACGGAAAGAGTTCATCCTGTCAACAGCCTATTATGCTTTCTTAGAGCAGCTGTGGATTCAGGGAAGTGAGATATACTATGGTAAGTATGTCTGTATGTTCGCGCACTATCCACTCTCTTGGACCAAATAAATCCGTTTTTGGACCAGGTCGCGTTACTCGAACTCAATTATCGTAGACATTCTTTACAAATGTCTGCTGAGTTTGCCAAGACCCATCTGCGCGAACACCTTTCAAGTCTTCTGGTTGGCCCTATTTCCGAAGGGTTCTGGAGCATCTACGATTCGGCCAAGGAGCTGTGCGAGCGTAACGGCCAGATGGACCAGATTCTGCGCACCTTCCAGAATATGCTGACGCGTATTCCCGAGTGGTCAGAGTCAACTCTAACTACGGAAGTAGATCGCATCGTAAAGCAGACGAAGTGTACGTACATGGACGATCTTCTGATGGGTGTGTTTATTTCGTACATGAAGGCGTTCGCGAATCTACACTACCGTGGTTCACAGACGGAACTCAAAATTGACTTTGATCGTCCCAGTGTTTCGAAGTTTGTCCATGAACTGTACAAGCATTCTGCCCGCAAGATTTGGCAGGTGGCGTATTTCTTCAAGACGGTAGGTGTTTCTTCCGAGCAGCAGGCGCGCAATCGCCAGGATATTGAGAAGCTGATTACGGAGTGTATGGAGCAGGTAATTCGCGATTTCCTTCCATGGGAAGCTATTGCCAAGAACTACTTCACGGAATCGGATGAGCCAGTACGGTCCGACACGAACATGAACAAGGGTGTAAGCTTTGGCGAGGATTCGGACGAAGATTCGGATGATGATAGTGAGGATGGGGAGGATGATAAGCCGGATATTCATTTAGGCGAGGAGGAGGGTACGATTGAGTTTGAGGATCTCGATAAGAAGGAGGAAGAGGTGGTTCCGGAGCCGGTTGCGGAGCCAGTAGAGGAGGATCCTTTAAAGGAGATTGAAGGAAAGGTAGGCGATGCGGGAGCAGACACCCTCGTTCTAAACTTATAAACATTCCCAAAAATCAATTATAAAATGATGATTGTTATTGCTTCTGTTGCGGTGGCCTTAGTTTGCTTTATTGTGTACGCTCTGGAACGTCGTTCAAAGAGCGAGCCAATTGCGTGGATTGATGCAGGTAAGATCACCATTTTTGGCGGAATCATAACTGCATGTGTAGTGTTTGCTACTACTTCGGACATAGTAGTAGATGCTGTAAAGAACATGGATATTCCTGATGTTCAGGATATGTTTGTTGGAAAGCCGAGCTTCTAATCAATAGACAGAACGCTCTCACCGGCAGGAACTGAATCAATACCGTAATTAGCCTTTAAAGACGCAATTTCCTTTCGCGGAATAGCAGTATCTTTACAGTAGCGAACAATCGCCTTGTAAAGATGAAATCCGTGATACCGATCGTGTTTATTATCAGTCTTTCCAAACATTATCGAAGTTCCGTCTTCCAACGTCAGCCATTTCATGAAGAACTTGAAAATCAAGCTGTCGCGGTACTCTAAGCATTCTGGTCCTTCGGGAAACAGATCCCAGAACAACGAAGTGGCTAAACGCACAAGATCGAATGAAGGATTAGGTTTGATTTCAGGGTACTTGGAAATATAGAAGGGGTCAAAATTGTACTGCCCGCCCGCCTCTTCATCCACATCAAAATGATCACTGACGAAAAGCTTGGGCTCTTTTAATCCAGTGAGTTTCAGCATACCAATACTGCGCTCGAAATCAATGATCTTAATGAGGTATCCGAATGTCGGGACACGGTACAGAACTCCGCCGCAAGTATAGTAGAAGTATTCGGTGGTAGTGGGAATATACATAACATTATTGGAATGAAGATCATTATGGGTGAACGAAAAATTACGCTGGGCATATGCGAGCGCAAACATAACCTGTGAAAGCCAGGCCAAATGCTTTTCCGGTTCCGGATTGGCTTTAATAAGTTCGTATAATGTACCGGTGCACTTTTCAATAACAGTTACTTGAACAGGTACATTCGTGAATGAAGCCCACGCAAAAGGTTCATCATCTTCGTCATCCTCCTCTTCATCCTCTTCCTCTTCGTCATCATCCGAATCACAGTCGCATGAGTTTACTCCGAAAATATAGGAAGTTGAAACAGAAGAACTATCTGATTCATCGTCTGAATCTTCCTCTTCATCTCGAAAAACTCGGTTCATTTCACCGGCTTCGGTAGGAGGAACTACGGGTGCATCAAGTTCCTCTACATCCTCCAACTTTATATCATCGCCCAACTGAATAGAAAGACGGGCAGTGCGAGTATGCTTGAAATCGGGAGATTCCTGCATATCGTCGGACAACTTTATTTCGAAAGTCTTGCCGATATTGGTAGAGAACCACGACCGCTCGCAAAGATCTCCATAATCATCGGAAATATCAATTACATGCTTTGCGGAAACTCCGGAAAACACTCCGAACACTTTCGGAAAATGCTGGCATCCAGACTGTGCAAGTGCTACTGAAAGAATAGCTCCTACATATGCGGCATTATTGGAGTTTTGGAGCTTCTTCTTAATTACTTCGGAAACTTCGTCGGAAGTAGGAAGGCCGAGTGAAGTACCATAGTCTCCCTGCATCCACTTATACGATGCCAAAATCATGGTGATCTTCTTATGCGCGGAAATCACAGATCCGTCCGAAGTGCGTACAGTATCTGCTGACTTAATATCGGAAATACCGTTCTCGAATCGTATTCCGTAATCTTTGGGGTTGTCCAGAAGATTTGTCTTGAACAGCTTTTCAATAGGAGGAAAAAATGGCTGAATATGATCGATTCCCCAGTACTGTTTTGATGAAGACCGTAATGAAGCCATATCAGAATATTTTTGAACAGACATTCCAACAGAATTAGTTCGAAGATCACTACTGGCTGACGGCTTACGTTTGACCATATTATAAAGTCCGGTTAAACATAAACTAAAAAGTTCACGCACTTAATACAAGATGAACTTTCAAATCAAAAAATTTCCAATTGATATGCTGCGTGACCGCTGCGAGATGGACTCGCGGAAATCGCCAATGATTGTTCTAATTGGAAAAAAGGATACTGGAAAGTCTTTCTTGGTGCGCGATATTCTCTACCATACTCAGCACGAGTTTCCGATCGGAACGGTTATCTCGGCGACTGAGGTTGCCAACGAATTCTTCCAGCATATGGTTCCTTCAAAACTTATTCACGATAAGTACCAGCCTTCGATTGTAATGAATGTTATTAAGCGTCAATTAGGTGTTAAGACGGCTCGAAATGAAGATAAGAAGCGTAATGGCGGCAATTCTGCGATTGACCCTCGCGCCTTTTTGATTCTGGATGACTGTTTGTTCGATGGATCGTGGATTAAGGAAGAATCGACTCGCTATATTTTCATGAACGGGCGCCACGTAGATGTTATGACTATGATCACTATGCAGTACCCTCTTGGAATTACTCCCAATCTCCGTACAAATGTAGACTTTATCTTCATTCTTCGTGAGAACAATACTGCGAATCGGCGCCGTATTTATGAGAACTATGCTGGTATGTTTCCTACGTTTGAAATGTTCTGTCAATTCATGGACCAGTGCACTGAAAATTTCGAGTGCTTGGTGATCTGCAACAGTGTCCAGTCGAACAAACTTGAAGATCAGGTTTTCTGGTATAAGGCTTCTGATCATCCGCCATTTCATTTATGCGGTGAATCGCTATGGACTGATAATAAACCATTTTCAAGTTCCATGCTGGCCCAAGATGAATACTCTGCCGATAATATGCGGAAGAAGTCTAATAGTCCTTGGGTACATGTCAAGCAGGAAGGTAAGGAAACTAAGCGTTAATGTTTCCGGACACGAGTCTTCCTGCGTTTCGTAGAACGACGGGTCTTGCGCTTACGACCACCCATCTTTCCGAACATTGAGGTTAGGTCGGCAATACTGCTATCGGCTTTACTATCTTTGGCCTCTGAGCGGGCCTTTTTTACACGAGCCTCTGCTTCTTTCAGAGCTTCCTCGGGATTTACTGGCGAATCCTCCTCCATTTTTGCGCGAGTGCGCTTGCGAGTTTCGGCTGGCATTTATTATAGGTCGCGAATCGCTCCCTCAGAAGGATGGACTGGCGCATCCAGAGCCTTTACAATATCCGCCGTATCAGCCACACCTGCATCCGCCTTCGCGTCTTCCAGAGCCTTCTTATTGCGAGCCAGATTATCCTCCTTCTGCTTACGAATCTTCTCTGACTTCTCCTCCTCGAAGAAGATCTCACGGTTAACCTCGTTCTCCTTGTACTTGCGCATCATCTCATTGAGCTCCTTCTCGGCATACTCGACCTCTGGCATCATGTGCTCAGAAGGATCCCAAGGTAGCCAGGCACCTACCTTACCAATGTAGATGTTGTCCTGCGGGTACCGGCGCTGTAGAACACGGGCAAACGTCTGCGTCTCCTCAAGGTTGGCAAACACGCGGCGAATCTTGACACCGCGGACATTGGTACGGAACTGTACAGCCTCGTTGAACTGGTTCTCAAGATCCTTCTCGCACTTCAGTAGGAAGATCTCGTACTGCTCATGAATATCCGTCTTCTTAATCTCGGCATTGTGGATCTTGCGGAACTCCTCCAGGTCCTTGAATAGATCCTCGATCTTGACAGAGTACTTCTTGGAAACGAAAGCCACGAAGTTCTCCATCCCCTTGACCTTCCAATCGTACTCCAGCCACTCCACGAACTTCTCGTTCATGAACTCTGCCTTCTGCTTGATAACCTTCTCGGGAGAGATGAAGGAAACAATGCCGTAGCGCTGGGTGGGGATCTCGGGGTCCTCTTCGAGGTAATCAATCGTTGTGCCATCGTCCTCCTTGATTGGTAGTGTCTCGCGGGGCATTTCTTATACTAAGCGTCCTTTGTGAAAGTTCTATATTTAACGAACTTTCGTGTTTGGAGAACATTGACCAATACCCTTCGTCTGTTGCATCATGATGGGTGCAGGACAATCAATGCATGGACACTCTACATGATCGAAGCCCAAAATGTGTCCAATTTCATGGGAAACCATATATTGGCGATAATTATCTAATGAAAGCTTGCTTTTGGACGCACCGTGAAACCATCGATCCGAGTTGAGGTACATGTTTCGTCCTCCAAGTTCGGCACACGAAAGATTGCCTTCCAATCCACACTTTTCACCCACAGTTTTGGGAGACGATAAGCGAATCCAAACGCTGGAACGATGCTTATCCACCGGTTCAAAAAAGTATCCCTTCTTCGACCATCCATCTGGATCGTTCAAGTACGCTACAACATAAAACTCTATTTGCGCAGGATTCGTAATTGAATATTTGTGAACAACATCGTCGTCAACGGATATATGAACCTTGACCAACTTCATTATATCTTATATAGGCTATTTATGCTATTACCATTAAACATACCGTTATTCGCGGCAAGTCCGGCAAAATGAATAAAGTAAACGTTCTTTGAAAATGCTTCCAGCGTAATAGCTTGGTACCTATACAGACACCATATGGCGTTGAACTGATTTGGCAGAATGGCATACATATCATTCGTTAGAAGCTCGTACCCGATACACGACTGTTCGAAATTAAAGTGACGATGGTGGTTAATAGATCTGATAATATACTTATCGTAAATATTCTTCAAGAATGAAGCATGTTTCTTTGGCTGCATGACGAGAACGCCTGTATTCAGCATTCTGTCGGTAAGAACATTGAAGCCAGACCGCCTATAATAAATAGTACAAGACTGCTCCCAATTCATTCTGCGCTGGAATTCATAACGCTTCACTAATGAAGGCTGAGTAAACTCGTCAACGATCCCCACATTGTCCCCGAAATCCATGCACGTATGTATAGCAGGAGAATCTGGATTAATCAGGATGTCAGCATCTACAAAAATCACAAAATCGTACTTCGAGGACCAGTCCTGTGAACAAACCAGGATCTTATTGAAAGAAATAGTTGTATGATGCCGAATATCATTATCCAAAAAATCTGTTATTACGCGGAAATCGTATCCGTGTTTATTTGCATAATTCTCCTGACTCGGACGAAAAAGACGGTTATATTCGTTTAAATATTTTTCGCCGATGGCAATAGTTACTAAACAAACAGACATTGTAAGTTCATATGGGTTTTTTCTCTAAACAACTCTATAAAATGCCTGAACAGAAGCCAGCCGCCGCGCCAGGAGTTGATGTTGGCGATTTAGTTGCCCGTGCCGTCAAGTACGCCTTAGAGGGATTAGCCGTAGCTATTGCGGCCTACCTCCTACCAGGCAAGAGCCTCAAGCTGTCCGAGATCGGCATGATCGCCGTAGTTGCACTGGCGACCTTCGCCATCCTGGATATCTATGCCCCATCCGTCGGCGCCTCTGCCCGCACGGGTGCCGGCTTCGGTATTGGCGCCAGTCTCGTAGGCTTCCCTTAGAAGCGAAACACGTCTTTAAATGAATCCATAATTATATCGCGCTGAGCATTCGTAAACCCAGTTTGCACCAGCACTCCCATCACAACCGATTGGAGGTTATCGTCAACATGAACCTCAACTTCAAGAGTATCATTCTGATCATTCTTGAAAGTGACATTGTGCCAATCGTTTACAACGCCAACATACTCGGCCTTGATTGGGAAGTGGTTACCTCCAACCAGAACCTCGACATCGGAAAGTGCGTTGTGGATATTGTGCAGCATCTTGTTCGTTGAAATATGTCTTTGTGGACCAAACTATTCCGTTTTCAACAGCTTATAAAATGGACTTACTGATTACATACACTACTTACACCAATGGAGGCAATCCGATACGAAGGAAAATGGTACACTATCACACCCAAACCGTACGAGCCCGAACGCCAAACTTACCAAATCGCCTGGATGCTGGTTAAGAATCCAGATATGACTTCGCAGGAAGCGTATCGCAAGTTTTATGAGCAGCAGCGTCACGAGGCGAAAGTTTTATATCCGTCGTTTCGTAAAGATGTCGGTACTAACTGATACGCTTCTATATGCAGGAATCGCACTTTTATTGGTTACCCTGTTCGTGGTAGGGTACTATATGGTAAACAATACATGGCCAGGATCGCGCTTAATCATTTCTAAACCTCCGGTCGAGCATTCGGGCATTGATGACGATTCGGCTAAGTTCATGTTTTTCTATACTACTTGGTGTCCTTACTGTAAACAAGCCCAAACTCCGTGGGCATCTTTTAAGGAACAGCAGAAGAACACCAAGTATACGTACGGTGGAAAGACGGTGGTATTCGAAGAGATAAATGCTGAATCGGATAAGGGTAAGGCGTCTCTCTACCAGATCAAAGGATATCCTACATTCAAGATAGAAACGAAGGATAAGGTCTTTGAAATGAAAGGCGCCCCGTCAGTGACATCATTCCGAGAGTTCTTGAAGAACGCCCTTGGCGCCGAGAAAACGGTTTAAATCCTGAGCCGCCTTTTTCATAACTTCATCAATATCGAAATCATCAATATCGGACATACTGTGTAATTTAGGAAAATGTAAACATAACGTCTTATCAGTCTTTATCTGGTTATGAAAATTCTGGGTAATCATCGTATAGATATCGTGAATATATGCCAAAGGGGACATATTCTCGATAGTTTCAGGTGTGAACTTTGTATCCGACATCCTCTTTTTCAACGAAAAACACAGAGCATGATCTAAATTCGGTATGAACCGATCTACCGAAGGAACAAAGAAATCGCCGTCAATATATATTTGGTTATACAGTATTTGTGGACGAAACACTCCGGGAATCGCACAGGAGCATTTCAGTGCATCGAGAACTGGAACATTATTCGAAAAGATGGTCGGAGTTCCTTTCGTTAAGTTGGAAGCTATTATATGCAGAGGCATCAGTGCATCGCCAATTACTTTCGTGCGAATATCCACGCCTTTCGACTTGAATAAATCAACAACGAACTTCTCGAATAAATCCATAGAGTAAACTCCCTTCAAGGAAAATGAACTTGCGATAGTTTTCAGATCGACATTATCTATAAAGTTCTGGATCTTCATATGTTTTTTTAAGTCTGGCAATGAAGATTCGTCTACTGGCAGTCCAAACGCAATATAAGTACCGATCACCGACCCTACTGAAATACCGTACACTCCATCCGGAAAAACCAGAGACTGCTTTTTTGAAAGTTCAAGAAGTGCGCCAATATGTAAAATACCTTTAACTCCTCCGCCGCCCAAACCAAGTGTGCGGAATGGGAGAGACATTCTTATACATAGAATAAGTAGAGATGTTGCGTGCTCGTGACGTATGGGAAGAACAAGAAGAACGCCGGGCAAACCGAATGGCCGCTATGGTTCCAATTATTTCACAAATCCAGGCCAAGATCCGGACTCAGGCCACACATAATTCGAACGCTCCGTACATTGTCTACGAAGTTCCAAGTTATGTTTTCGGGTACCCTTTATTTGCCCTGAAAGAAGCTGTTGATTTTCTGGTAGGAGAGTTCTCGAAAGCGGGGTATTGGGTATGGGTTGTGGAAAACAAGTATCTGATGTTATCGTGGCTCAAACCAATAAAGACTCGCGATATGGGCAAACCTATTCTTGCCACCAATTATCGCCCACAAATTTATGATCCAACCTCAATTCCCTTTCTTTCCAATAACTAATGGAGTGGCACGAAATTCTTGGGGGAACTATGAACATTGCCGTACTTGCAATATTCTATACGGCTTTCGGAGCTTTTATTTCCTATATTCTGTTTCACATATTTGATGATTACGGAAAGGAGTGGAAGGATCAGGGAATTATTTACCAGTCGGTGGATGTAGCTACTGAACTAAGTTTAGTAGGTATTATTGCCTTTTGGACAACCAACTTAATCAAGGACTACCCTCCAATGTTCGAAGTACATCGGGCACTGGATAAGAATGTGGACACTTACGTCTCCGGTCTATTCTTTGCATTTGCGATGTTCCTCTTCTTAGGCGATCTGACCGAGAAGATCAAGTATGTCTACGAGAAGTTCCTGAAATCACACTTTGTCCGATTATTTCCAGAGAATTGGTCCGTAATGAAATCAGTACTTGGTTCGCGTAAAACGGAAAGTAAAAATGTACAGTAAAAACACACCATGGACTGCAAACATTCAATCGTCGTAGACGAAGGGCAACAAGTGTGCGAGATGTGTGGCGTAATTATGAATAGTGTAATTGATGAAAGCGCAGAATGGCGCAATTACGAAAATAAAGGAGATGATCAGTGCCGAACGGGGTTTACAACTTCTGATCTTCTTCCAGAATCATCATACGGATCTATGATGTCGTTCAAGGGAATGCATCCCAATCTAAAATCTGTACAGAGACTCAGTTCTTGGTCTCTTTCTTCAAACTCTCAGAGATCATGGATGGGTATATTTGACGCTATCCAGTTATCATGTTCTCATGCCGGACTTCCCAAAGCTATTATTCATGATGCATGTGCGCTATACAAGGAACTGGACGATGCCCAAAAGGTCAGAGGGGAAACGCGTCGAGCGATGATGGGAGGAGCGGTATTTGTAGCGTGTCGTAATCACGATGTGCCCAGATCTCACGAAGAAATCTCGAAACTTTTCGTGGTGAATATTCGAGCCTTGTGTAAAGCTATAACCCATTTCTCAAATACCGAAAATACAGTTCTGCAAACTCAGAATGGTATTGCTGAGCGTTTATGTGCATCTCTTTCCTTGAACGACGCCCAGCGCCAAATAATCATGGATCTGCTATTGGAAATTTCCACAAAGTCGGAGGACGAGTTTGAGCACACACCAAAAACGATTGTTGCTGGTGTGGTTGCGCATGTTATGGGTCTGAAAACCAAGGCTCAGATGAAAACGGTATCAGAAGCTTCGGGTGTATCGTCATTAAGTATTCATAAAATTGTAGGTAAGCTCGTTCAATAGAATCCGACACCTACTACTATATTTGTTCCAGTAGTTAAGTTGGCTCCTGAAACTACAACTTGGACAATGAGATAATCTGTACCGTTTCGGAAAGTCCGTGAAAAATCAACAGGAATAGCCGTAGAAGCTGAAGAATTTATGACAGCAGATACTATTAGCGTTGCGCCAGAAATCGTGGTGGGAGTGGTGGTCGTATAGAAGTTTACCGTAACTACTTGTGCACCAGTGAGAGCTATACTCGACGAAACAATCGCGTCCATAAAAATGAGAGTTTGTGCGAACGGAATACCTACAACCGCCGCAGCAAAGTTTGGAAATACAGTACCTGGATATAGATAGTAAGTTCCAACAGGTGTTGCAGCAAGCATTCCACCGCCACCAGCTCCCGGAAAATTCACCTGTGATGAAAGAATGTAATTACTGCGCGAAGGTTCAGTGCTGGTATCGAATCCATTCAAGTGAGCAGTAGCATTCACAAGATCCGTTCCACCTAATTCAATTATTCCCGAAGTTCGAGAAATGTCATAATTTGCCCCTGAAATAGAACTTGTTTTTATTTGCATAATTGCCCCAGCATCGGTGGTTTCTGCGCCAACAATATTACCTCCTGAACCTACTGCCATAATATTCGTGTCGCGAATTCCAATAAAGTTTGCAGCAGATAACAGAATACCGCGAACAACACCAGTAGCGCCCGTTAAAGAATTTGCTGTCATGTTAATAGCAGTTGCGCGAGTGATAGTCTGATTATTATATCCGGTTGGACCAGTTACACCAATATTCAATCCGACCATTGTGCATTGAGCCGCAGCACCTGTATGCGTCATATTAATAGTCGCAGTTCGGATCTTTGATGATTGAGTAGTTCCATAAGGTAGATTTACTCCATAAAGTGTCAAGTTTGAAGTAGATGATGTGGTGAGAACTACGGCTACATTTTCAAGGCGAGTATTATTGCCCATAGTTACTACTGTCGTATTCGAAGTGACACCAGATTGTTGAATAATAACATTCTGTGCATCCGTTCCAATTAGAGTTACTCCCGACGGAATAGTGATTGATTCGTTGTATGTTCCTGGCAGAACATATACCGTTTGACCGGAAGAAGCAGCAGCTAATGCTGCGCCAATAGTTAAGAACGGTTTGGAAAATGGTGATAATGCTGCCGATGCATCATTTCCATAAACCGAATCTACTCGTAACAAATTTCCAAAAGGTCCCAGTGGTCCAGTAGGTCCAGTAGGTCCAGTAGGTCCCGTAGGTCCCGTAGGACCCGTGTATCCAGTATATCCAGTATATCCAGTATATCCGGTATATCCAGTATATCCGGTAGATCCGGTAGATCCAGTATATCCGGTAGATCCGGTAGATCCGGTAGATCCAGTAGGGCCCGTAGGACCCGTAGGACCCGTGTATCCAGTGTATCCAGTGTATCCAGTATATCCAGTATATCCAGTATATCCGGTAGATCCCGTAGGACCAGTGTATCCAGTATACCCGGTAGATCCAGTGCATCCGGTTTTTCCAGTAGCACCCGTAGGACCCGTTGGTCCGGTCAATCCAGGACCCGTAGGGCCAGTAGGGCCAGTAGGACCAGTAGAACCCGTAGCTCCCGTAGGGCCAGTAGCACCCGTGGGACCAGTTTTTCCCTGAACACCAGTAGCACCGATTGCACCGGTCGTATATGCCGCTACATTCTGGATCAAGTACGTATTTGCGTTTCCAGTATTACCCATTCCGTAATAAATACCATCGTTCGTGGTAATGTATGCCGATGAAATACCAATTGAAGTCTGTACGACTCCGTTGATAGAATAGTATACCCTCTCGCTGTCATAGTACTGTTCAAAGATATCGCCGGGATTGTAAACGTAGGGAGAACTTCCAGGCACCAGCAAAAAGGTACTGGGGCCTTGGGCATAGTAGAAAGAGATCGTATTATGTATTGGAGTGCTGGTACACTGTCCCCAGAAATAGTTGCCTCCAACATACAGAACATTACCCGCTGATAAGTTTGTTACTGCAGGTAACTGGCAAGTAAGAACAAGTCCTGCGTTCGAAATATTAAAATACTGAATCGATTGTGCGGCATCTCCCGTAGCTTCATGGATCAGAACTGAGTTCGGTGAAGTAAATACGGGAAGATTGAACCCTACTGGATTATTGTACCCCGTTAGTGTGAACCCGCTATTTACCCATTGGAGATATGCGGCCGCTTGCCAGTCGAATGTAGTTGGACCCGTCTGTCCAGTATAACCAGTATATCCAGTATACCCAGTGCTTCCCGTACTTCCAGTACTTCCCGTTGGACCAGTTAATCCGGGACCCGTAGGGCCAGTAGAACCAGTAGGGCCCGTAGCACCGGTTGTACCCGTTAAGCCAGGGCCAGTGGGACCAGTAGAACCGGTGGGACCCGTAGGGCCAGTAGAACCGGTATTTCCCGTGAATCCGCTATTAACTCCGGTAGGGCCAGTAAGACCTCCCTTGGTGAGAGAAAACGTAGGTCCCGTTAATCCGTACGGAAAAACACTTCCAACTTGCTGAGCGATTATATCGTAGTCTGCCTGTCCCGGCGTTCCCGTAATCCCAATTTGCCATCCGCCAGTTACGCCGGGAACTGCAGTAACAGAAGGACCGATATTGAAAAAGGGAGCCGCAAATCCTTTCGTAATGTATACCAGATCATTTACATCCAGTCCCATGTCGGAAACATTGCTATTGAACTGCCCAACCAGTTTAATAGTATCTGGACCTACTGCCAATGATTGCCAAGCCTGTGCCGGCGTGCCGAGCGCGTACGTATTAGTTAATGCCGGCAGGATGTCGCCCGCAATTGATAATCCAGTTCCACCAGGGGAGTATGTAAAAAAAGCATCACCTGTAATACCTCCGTCGCCGGTATAGAAGAGAATGGCTCCGGTAGGACCCGTGCCGCCAATACTTCCACCTCCCGAAATAGGACCACTGGGGCCGTAAATATTGCCGGTGACATAGATATTGTCTACATTGATCATATCAAGGCGAACATCGTATCCTGTATCTGTATCCCCCGTAACGCCAGCCACGATCTTGGGGCTGAATACATGTTGTAATAGATTGCGGGTATTGCTCCCAGAAAACGGATCATTTCCAGGAGTAGCCATATTATTAGTAAGATGGACAAACAGTTTAACTACTTTTCGCCCAATATTAGTATGGAGCCATTGTTCGACCCCTCCGCCAAGACACTGGGAGAACGCTATACTTTGTTCCCTATTTCGCCTAACGAGGAAGATCTGTACAAACTTTACAAAAAGGCAGTAGCATCGTTCTGGACGGCCGAAGAGGTAGATTTCAGTAGGGATAAGGAAGATTGGGAGAAGCTGACTGAATCTGAGCAGTTCTTCATTAAACAGATTCTGGCATTCTTTGCCGGGTCCGATGGAATCGTACAGGAAAATTTGGCTACGCGGTTCCAGAAAGATATTCAGTCTCCTGTTGCAAGACTGTTTTACGGGTTCCAAAATGCGGCGGAAGGTATTCACTCGGAGACGTACTCTTTGTTGATCGATCAGTATGTTAAGGATAAGGACGAACAGAAAAAGTACTTTCGGGCTATTGATACTATTCCTTGTATTGCCAAGAAGGCAGATTGGGCACGTAAGTGGATTGAGTCTACGGATTCATACGCTACTCGTCTCGTAGCATTCGCGTGTGTCGAAGGAATCTTCTTCAGCGGCTCGTTCTGTGCAATCTACTGGATCAAGAAGCGCGGACTTCTACCTGGTCTAACTTTCTCGAACGAACTTATTTCGCGAGATGAGGGACTGCATACCGAGTTTGCAGTAACTCTGTACCACAAACTACAAAACAAGCTAACGACAGACGAGCTTGTTCAAATTATTCGGGAAGCGGTAGGTATTGAAACTGAGTTTATTACGGAAGCTCTTCCTTGTTCGTTGATTGGTATGAATGCCCGCAATATGACGCAGTACATTGAGTTTGTAGCGGATCGTTTGGCACTACAACTGGGTATTCCCAAGATCTTCAAGTCCACGAATCCGTTTGATTTCATGGAGTTGATTTCGTTGGAGGGAAAGACTAATTTCTTCGAGAAGAAGGTTTCGGAGTATTCGAAGCCGGGTGTAGGAATGAAGGCGGAAGATATGGTTATTCGTATGGATGATGAGTTCTAAGTCTACCGAATGTACTTGGAGGTTAGAGCGCCGGTATTAACAAAGTTATTTGTGAGAGCTGATCCATGTCCTACTGAATAATTAATTCCTAAATAAGTTTCCGGAGAGGCGACTTTATTAGAAAACGAGGACAGAAAATCTACTGGACTCAGTGCGCTTGGCACGAAGGGGGATAGATGGGTAGTCTGTTTAATACCAACAGTATTCGTAATAGAATCAATCGCAGCATACTTTTTTAACGAAGTAAACTGTGAAGCGTCGGGGGTAGGCATCTTAATTATAACTGATAACTTATTCTACTATCGGTGGTAGTGATTCTTGGTTAGTTTCACAGCATGGTTGAGAGGTGCTGATTGGGTAGAAAGAAAAATATTAAAGTTCACAGGTGCGGCTATTGAGGGTACAATAGGAACCGCTAAATGAACATTTGGTTTAACCGAGTAAATAGAGCTGGCCACAGCAGTAGTTAGTTTCTTGTACTTTGTAAAGTCGGACGCAGACGTCTGTTGTGGCATTATTACGTTTAAAGAGAGAAGCTTTATTCGGCATAAAAGAAAATGGAGCTAACATATGTCGCCGTCGTGATTCTTGCATCTATGGTTTTTGTCCTGTCAGGTATGGTAGGATACCTGTACTGGCAGCAGACCCGCATGCTCCAGCATCTACAGTCGCTGGCCGTAGTTATTTCTACGCAGCTGGTACGTCCACCGGAGCCTGAGCCAGAGCAGGAGGCTGAGCCAGAGGTAGCAGCAGAGACGCCAGCACTGGATTCTACGCCAGAGACGGACGAGGAGGACGATGATCGCCTTACGGTAGACAAGGTCGATGGTCCCCCGGAGACTACTAAGTCACCTGCCCCAGCCAGCAGTGACGAATTAGAGAGCAAGACGGCGGCTCAGCTCCGCGATCTTCTAACGGAGAAGAACATCCCTTTCAACAAGCGCGATTCTAAGCCAACGCTTGTAAATCTACTGCGAGCCACTGCGTAATATGTTTTGGAAATACAAATGAGCCGAAGCAGGAGCAGTACTTCCGCGTCCCAGTTCTCGGAAGAGTTAAAGGGTGATACGACGGATCAGGATCGGGCACTGGAAGATGAAGTCATGGACAAGAAGGCGGATATTGCGGCGGCTGAGCGCCAGTTAAAGAAAGCTTCTTCCCATGATGCTCGCGATTCAATCCTTCGTGAACTTACCGATTTGAAGGCGGAGCTTGTGCCCTTACAGGCGAGTCTGGATAAGCTTCGTGGGATTGGAGGTAAGCGCCGTGCGCGCAAGACCCGCAAGGCCAAGAAGACGCACAAGAAGAAGCGCACGATGAAACATCGCCGGTAAGTATAATGAAGCTGTACAATCAGCACCTAAGTAAATTAGGAGACGGATATGACCAAATACTCGCATTCGATTGCGAGTTCTGGCGAGTGTATGGTAAAAGTACGGGGTACAGTTCCATCCCTAAGAAGAACGAGTTCTTTACGCCTCGTGAAATGGGAGGATTCTTTATTACCAAAAACAAGAAGGGCGAATGGTCTTACGATGGCCATTTCTTTGTGACATTCAGTCCTCCCAAAGGCGTAGATATTTCCTTCGTGTCTTCTGAATTTGCCGCTGTATCTCCTAAAACCGCAGAGGAAATGAACAAGTACCAGTCTATTTTCCAGTCTTCTTCTTCGTTATCCCAGGATCTGGTAAAGGAAAGCCTGAAAGTTTACCTCAACGACAAGAACATCAAGGATAACCACAAACCCAATTCGTGGATCAAATCGTTTCTGAAACAGTTTTTGAAATCTTTGGTTATTGTGAAAGGAACATACGATCTGGACGCACTGAAAAATATGTGTCATGCAAATGGGTACGAGTACACTCCTCCTGCCGGAATATTCGATATTGCTGACTGGAATTCGGAAAGCCACAAAAAATGTGGAACTGCAAAGTTAGAAGGAACGTACGATTGTATCTCAAAACTCGCAGACGAAGAGACTCGGCATTTGCGTGATATTCTGCCGTTAGGAAAAGCACATGATCCTACTTCTGATGCAGCTATGACCTTTTTAGTAGCGGTTTATATAGTAGCCGCCAATGAATAATAATGAAGCTGGTCTCTTTCGACGTGGGACTTCGTAATTTGGCATTTTGTGTAATGGAAGGAACTAACCGTTCAAATCTAAAGATTCTATCTTGGGATTTGATTGATGTGATGGCAGAAGGAGCAGGACATGATAGTCCCAAATGCTGGAAGTGTAAGAAACCGGCAAATTGGTTGAAGTTTGATAAGACGACATACGCATGTACTCTTCATAAACCAAAGACTGTAAAGGCAGTCACAAAGGTATCGCTAAACAAGAAAACTATCGAAGCATTGCAGTTCGAAGGAAGTGGATTTGGAATTACGGGAACTACGAAAAAGGTTCTTGTAGATGGTCTGTACAAGCACTACTCTTCGAATATTTGGAAACGGTGTATTAAATCCTCCAAGCAGTGTTCGGTAGTGGATCTTTCTGCACCTATTGCTGCATCGTTGGAATCGCGCAGGTCTTTATGGGAAGGTGCAGACCTTATTGCGTGCGAGCAGCAGCCAGATAAGCGGATGTTGTGTGTCCAGGCTATGATTCATATGTGGTTCGTGTGTCAGGGGTACAAGTGCATTGGAGTTTCGGCCACACATAAACTAACAAATATTATTACTATTAATGACCATACCAAGACGTACAAGGGTCGAAAGAGTACAGGCATTGTTCATGCAACAGAACTCGTCCCTACCGAAGCATGGAAATCGTACATGCTCAAACATCCTAAGAAAGACGATTTGGCCGACTGTTTTCTGCAAGGGTTATGGACAGTTGAAAACGCAAAGAAGTAAAGCGTGCGTTGTAGTTTTCATATCCAACTCCTTAGTTCAAGTAAATGGGGGATATATTTGGAGCTGATTTTCTAACTAACCCTAAGATGGCAGACGCGCCCGATATGACAATGGCGGATCTGGGTTCAATTGAACTCCCGACGTTCGGCACGGACGATGACGGTCCTCGTCTCATGCCCAAGCTGAGCGAGACGGGCCCAGTTCGTACTGGCGAGGGTCTTGATAATTTCAACGCCGAGCCCTTTTTCCAGCCTTCCAAGCCGGTAGCGCGCATGAACGATGAGCATATCCTGAAGGAGAAGTACGAGATTCTGCGCAAGTTCGAGCGTCTATCGAAGCTCGGTGTGCCTATGCGCAAGCGCTTCACTCTGGACTCACCCATTGACGAGATGAAGATGGAATTAGAGTTCATTCGTCGCGAGAAGCAGATGGACCAGACGATCAAGCAGTTCTGCGACTGGTACATTACCGGTATGTCAGCTCTCGAGTGGAGTTCTAAGAACGTAGCGGTCATGCAGGCATTCGGACTAAATTTGAGTGGTCTTTCGGAGTCTGCACAGATGAATGTGGCGGATATGGAGGAGGATTTCGAGGAGCTGTACGATCTCTATGGCGACAAGCTCAAGATGCACCCACTGGTCCGTATTCCTATTCGTACGTGCATGATGGTATACATGGTACACCTAACGAACCAGATGGCACAGAAGGCGCCTATTCCCAATATTGATCAGATCCTGAAGACGAACCCCGATATTGCGCGTCAGTTAGCTACGGCCGCCATGCAGCAGCAGTCCCAGTCGATGCGCGGTTCAGCCCAGCCACCGCCTTCTATGGCTCCTCCGCCACCATCCAATCCTCTCGCAGGCCTTTCTAACTTCATGAACTCCATGATGCCCCCGCCTCCTCCCCAGCAGACCAATGTCCGTCCACCAATAGCAGTAAAGCCGGCGATCAAGTACCCAAAGCCCCAGGCTCCGGCAATTAACCGCGTAGATGCGCGTCCAATTCCTGGCCCGGTAGTTACGGAGACGCGTGAAATGAAGATGCCCCAGGTCAATATTGACGACCTGCTTAAGTCGGTCAATGCTGGCGTAGAGACGAAGAAGATTAATACTACTCCCAAGAAGGGTGGTTCAACCGGTAAGAATTCTGTCAGTATTAAGTTATAGGACCGTAACTAATGTGTAATTTATTAATGTATTTTTATAACTTTGTGTACTCAACTGACCGGGAAATATGGGAAGAACATTTTGTGTGTTTTGAAGAAGAAGATTTGATTCAGATTCCAGAAAGTCCAATGCAATCATCAGGTTCTGATGATAATTTAGCAAGATACGATTAACCGAACATTGGTGCTTCTTTCGTATCGTAAGCCGGCTGGTCACATGGGCGTAATCCAGCCTTATCGCGTAAGGAATCGCCGCTCTGCATACCTTCGCGGGAAAACACCGACGCTCCGCGGAATAATCCTCCGGCTAAAATTACGAATCCGGCAGTGAGTAGAATAGATACTAATAGATTACGAGTACCTACAAAACATACTGCAAAAATAGCTAACCGACGAAGAAGTATATTCTGGCTGTACTCTTCATCGTTTGTGCTGAACTCGTGGACAATATAGCGACTGGCTACATTGGTCAGAAGAATCATAATTCCAACTGTGAATGGCGATGTTGCGATCGCATCTATATGCTCCATATTACTTAGAAGCTGCTAAACTTTTCGATAGTGTTAGTGGCAGAAGCAGGCTTGGGCTGAGCGGATGCCGGAGGAGGAGCAGTCACGGACTTACCCGCCTTTGCGTGATGCGCAGGCTTGTCGCCCTTCTTCATGATATCTTTTAGTAGATCGGCTACTACGGGTGCAGGAATGCCAGCAGCCTTTGGCTGGGGCTTAGCGGGTGCCTTGGGCGTCTGCTCCGTAGGATCCATGTACTCGGTTACCGCCGTAGCCGTCATGATGTAAGCAACTCCCATAAATACTGCTACAATCAAACTGTTGTAAGCAGCAACCCAGAGGAGGGCAAGGAGGAAGAGCGCGTGGCCTACCGGCGTCGCAAAGAACTCCTTAATAAACCGTGGTGGTGGATGGGTGAAGAAGGATACGTACGCGATTAGAAGTACTACACATACTAACTCTGTCTGAGATAGCTTCATTTGTTATTTCTATATCTTTTCTTTTGACTTAAAGATAAGTGGGATGGCCAGTCTTGAAGAAGTATGGGGATCAGCATTCCCAAAAAAGTACCACAATATGGCATCCAAGCATTACAAGAAGGAGGAACCGCGAGATGCCGAGAAGGAGGGACGGGTATTTCCTACGCCCCAGCACCGTACGGCCGCAGCGGTCCAGAAGCACCGGAAGACAATAGACGACTTGTCAGCAAGCCTACCTATTGTCCAGAATGATGAAGAGGCAGAGTCAAATTTTGCACCTGCCAAGGTCGAGCGCACCGAGCACTTCACTTCAACGAAGGCAGGATACACGAAACCCTTTGTAGATTACGATCCCGGTGTTAGCTTTGCTTATGCTCCCCAGAGCTTCCAGAACTCGGCTCATGAAATCAAGCTGGATCGTATCATGCGCATGATCGAGCAGAACCGTACGGGTTACGAGACGCCATCGTCGCAGGATATGATGCTGTATATTTTTACTGGCGTATTCTTCCTATTTACTCTGGACACATTTGTGAATTTAGGTCGTCGGATGGGTTAAGATTTACGCGCGATCCGAAATACGCGTCTCCATCGAAGAGAAATCATCAAACGCATTCTCTAACATTTCAATCTCTAAGGACAACGTAAAATTAACGGTGCGATTGTTATTCGCGACTGCACCGTCACTTGTCCAGTACATGAATCCGGCATTTCCCTCCTGGCCGTGCGTGCGCGTACGAATATGCAGACGATCCAGCGTTCCGAGCGCAGGCGTGAACCGGGTAATATTCTCCTGACCCGAATGGTCGTTGTACTCGATAAACGTACCGTTCACTAATGCAGGGATCTTGGCAAAAAAGCCATCGCGGTACCCTGAACGATTACCTGCAACTGCCAGTTCATCGGAATAGTTAAGTCCCTCGATATCAATGAAGAAATAGTAGGTAGATGCGGTAATAGCCGTATCGCTGCTGAATACTCCGGACGAATTGTTCTGTCCCGAGCCGTACGAGTGCGTAAGTGCACCTGGACCACCGCCAGACGGAATAACAATCGTAGGGAACTCTCCGCTCATTAGACGGATAGATACTACGTTCTGGTAGTGGCGAGGAAGGTATACTACGAAATCGCCGTTCGTGTAAAACTTGGCTGTATCGCGATCAGCAGAATCAATTGAAAGAACCTTCTTAACGGTCTTCAATGACTTAACAGGCTTGGATACGGAGACAATGTGTCCGTTATAATCGAATGCCTTGTTCATCTTTGCTATTTCACACGGAAGTTTTACAGGTCTTATTAAACCAGCGCCGAGCTTTCTGTGTCTTCTTAGCTTTTCGAACAAGATCTGAATCGGTGGTGTAATGTGTCTTGCCACACGTTAACATACTTGCAGCGCGAGCATATCCCCATTGCTGTTCCGTAGCTCCTGGACGATGACCCGTGCGCCATGCCGCCATGCCGCGATTATAGGAAGCTTTTACAAGTGGGAGGGGGACACCGGTAGCTTTGGAATAAGCATCTAATGAATGAGCCTTTGGAAACATCTTCTTCCATTTCAATACGTATTTCGATCGGCGAGTTTTCACACCCTTGTCAGTTAAAAATGGTTTATATGCGTTTGGATTTTTCCAGGACATCTTGCGGCGTCTGGTCGCCGTAGATTTCCGTTGACTGTTCTGTTTGGCCGTCAAGCCACTATGGTACCTTTTGGGCCAGTACATTATTATAACTCCATACTTGCGAAGATATCGGCCAGATCTTCCTCGGGCACGACCTTCCTGACGAAATATTCGAGCTTTATGCACATCAGACGATAGACTGTGACATCAAATGTTCCTCGCGCATTAATGCTCTGCTCCAAATTACTCATCAGGACTTCTGCCTGCCTTGCGTCTTCCAGCTCTGTGTCCGTCACGGCCTGGGACAGCCGCTGGAAATCATCGAAACATCCCCGAATCCGCACAATGAAATCCATATGTTCCTGCATCCACTCCTTCGTGATATTGGATTTATCTTCGGTATCACGAAGGGCTTTAAGAAGCATCTTATAATTCGAGTGCTTCTCCTCGGCGGAAAGCATCTCCTCGTCCTCGTCCATCTCAGTGATCATGAGATTATTGTAATCTTGTTGCATTGTTCCATTACTACTTCCTTTCCTGGCCCAAAAAAATCCATTTTTACAGGCCACGGAATGCACCGCCGGGAATTTCTCGCTCTCCACGATGCGCTCCACGTCCACCCCATCCACCAGAATCCCGAATAATCGAAGGAATGCGATCGTATACTCGGGGCATGATATCGTACCATACACTCGGTACTTGACGAGGACGTGTAATAACGTATAAAAGCACTGCACCTATAACTATACTTATAACTACCCAGGTTTCCATTGATTTAAGCATACTAATTTTTAGAGTACAATGAAGAAAATTGGATGTATTTCACAAACATATGGTGATGAACGAATACATGAAATGAAATGTATTTCCCACGATTACGTTGGAGGAGCGCTTCGCGATTCGCTCGATGAAATATCGTTCACATTTCATAATTGTAATTCTGAATTTATTGCGAAAAGCCATAACATTCTCAGTCCGCGGTTTCCAACATGCAAGTTTCGAAGTATCAACAATATAAATTACCGGGACAGCATTATTCAACAACTTCACGAGATGAAATATATGGGACTTACAGATTTTGTACTTTTACAGGACGATCATTACGGAATTAATATTCCCGAAAACGTGGAATATGTAAACAGAATCGTAAGCTTTTATCGGTCAAGACCCGACATCAAGTACCTTCATTTACAGGGGAAGGAAGGGTATCCTTCTGCGAACAGAATTCCAAAAGAAACCGTTGAGTATTCTGGAATTTTGTTTCATAAATACGATAGTCGTGATTTCCAAAAGGATAATTTTTATGGATATAATGACGGTGTGTCCATTGCATCCATTGATATGTTTATAGACATCCTCAAAACAAACGGAGTTCCAGAAGATGTATGGAATATGGAATGGTGGCTAAAATGGTTATTTGATACCTATGAATATGACCGATGGGGAGTAGAAATGAATCTGTTTGGTTCGGTATATATGCACGGCAGAAACACATGCGATAATTCAACAGATTCACTGACATCTATTTTCGTAACGAATCAAAATATTGAGGAAATACTTAAACCTTGATCATTGATCCAGCTACCCAAATAGTCAGTGCGGCCGCAATCTGGGCAATGACGTAGGACAGAGCCTTAGCCTTACTTAACTTTCCTGAAGCCAGAGCCCAAGCCGTAATTGCCGGATTGAAATGGCCACCTGAAATCTTACCTCCAAGTCCAATGGCAATGGCTAATGCTGCTACAACAAAAATAGGAGACGAAGTGAATGTGAATGAGGCAATAAGAAGGGACGTACCGAGATACTCGACAAAGGCAGGAGTATACATTTGTATTATGATTATAATAGAAATGAAATACTTGATCGTCAAAGGATGGTTGGGGTTTGGGGATAGAATTGAATCTTTAAAGATGTGTGTGGCATACGCCCAGCATTTCAATATCCCAATTTACGTTGACTGGACCGATTCAATTTGGTCGCATGGTTCTGAAACGTTCTATACGTACTTCAATATCGTAAATATGCCTGTGCTGAACTCCTTAGACGATATTCCGGAAGATGCTACTTATTATCCAGAATACTGGAAGGGAAATATCAAGACTCCAATATCCCATGAACTCATAGGTAAATCTAAGGAACTGAAACTTGATTTAGGAATGCTTTCAAAAACAGAGTTTGATGCGGATGTAGTTGTTGTATCAAGTATCGGGAAACGTGTTTTATTCAACGATTCGTCATTTTTCGGAAAGGTGTTTCGAGTAATTGATCCTCGCATTAGAAATGCAGTACTTGATCGCCGATCGAAATATCCATTACATAGATCTCTTGGCTTCCATATTCGCGGAACGGATCGTACGAAAAACCAAGCGCATCGTGAACGTTCTATCCAAATGATGGCAGTTAATGCCATGATGCACGGTGGATTTTCAGGTATGCCAATGATCACTGTTTCTGACGATAAGGAAAGTCTGGTAATATGGAAACGATTCTATCCGGATACGGTAGTATTCAGTAGTTTGTCGGTAGAAAATAGTTCGAATAAAGGAAACCATAATGCCCTAAAATCGGATCTAACCGTATCGAAAGATGATCTGAATGTAGATATGTTGGTAGATTTCTTTACACTATCAAGTTGTCAGCGCATTCTTACGACATTTCGCGACAGTCGATTTGCCAAAGAGGCACAAAGATTATCTCCGTACGCTAAGATGATTTTAGGAAACGAATAAAATAGTATCGAGAAGCAGAAGAGCAGGATGCTTACTTTGCAAGGATACAAACTTGACAAAAACAATGTACCTAACCTTATTCAACTTAAAACTGCTCTGACCGTAAAGCCATACGTTCCTTCTGTGTTTGTAAAGCCTCAATTTGTACCCAAGTACCCGGTATTCACAGAAACTAAGGACCATATCTTCATACCGAAACATTACGGAATCGCCGAGTTTGGTCTTCCTAAATCCAGTACTCGCGATGTTCCTAAAACTCCGGCAGAATTTTGGAAATTCGAGGGAAAGATTCGTGAAGGACAGGTAGAAGTTGTGAACTCGTACTTGACTCCTGAACCAAGAGACGGTATTATCTCGCTCCAAACGGGCGGAGGTAAAACTGTTTGTGGGCTGTACATTGCGTCCCAGATCCAAGTTCCAACGATTGTTCTGGTCCACAACACTTTCCTGCGCGATCAGTGGATTGAGCGTATTAAAGCTTTCCTTCCCAAAGCCAGAATTGGGTCGTTGCAGGCCGATGTTATTGATATTGACAACAAGGATATTACCGTAGCCATGCTTCAAAGTGTGGCGCTGAAAGAGTACCCCAAAGGAACTTTCGAACGGTTCGGGTTTGTGATTGTTGACGAGTGTCACCATATAGCATCCGAAGCCTTTTCGAGATCCGTGCCTAAACTCACATGCAAACACATGCTTGGTCTTTCTGCGACTCCTGAGAGAAAAGATAGGTTAATGTGTGTCATCAACTGGTTTCTTGGCCCAATGCTGTATAAATCCGACACTTCCGATAAAGTCGACGAAAACGTGAAGGTGGAAGTATACGAGTTCGAAGGTGGCGACGAAAAGTATAATGAAATCATCTACAATAATTCCGGCGTGATGTTCACGACCCTGATGATCAATAAAGTTGTAGAATACGAACCTCGTAATCGAATGGTCGCCGGAATTATTGAAGATCTGTCCCAAGAAGAAGGAAGACAGTTATTGGTTCTTACAGATAGAGTCGGTCACACGAAAACACTATTTGATCTTCTTCCTGACCAAATTAAAGATACTGCATGTATTCTCGGTCGCGATGTCCCTGCAAAAACTCGGACAGAATGGTGTGCTTCCAAGAAGATCCTGATTGCGACCTACCAAATGGTAAAGGAGGGCTTCGATGTAGCAACCCTAAATACTTTAATAATGGCAACTCCTCGGCCAGATGTTGACCAGATCGTTGGTCGAATTTTGAGAGTTGAAAAGAAAGGAAGAAAGACACATCCTCTCATTATAGATATTGTGGATCCGGCTCTTCGAAGACAGTTCCAAGCTCGCAACAGTCTTTATAAAGAACGGGGATACATAGTGACAAAAATGGAATTATTATAAGTTAGGTCATTACATTGCATACCAATGCCGCGTAGACCCACTATGAGCGACGAAGAATTACATAAGTGGTTCTTTTCACAAAAAAGAATTTGTGATAATGGGTGTTGGGAATGGACAGGAGTCATAAATTGCAATTACGGTCAATTGAGTGTTAAAGGTAGACGAATATTAACTCATCGTTATTCACTTCAATTACATCTTGGAAGAGAAATTCCTAAGGGTATAGAGGTTAGACATATGTGCCATAATACTATCTGTTTTAATCCCGAACATTTGAAAGAAGGTACACATTCAGAAAATATGAATGATATGGTATTAGCATCGCGTCAAGCAAAAGGAGATATGCTGTCTCACAAACTTAAAGGAGTTAAACATATCAACAGCAGGGGTGAAAAAAATGGTAGGTCGAAACTTACAGAACAACAAGTAATAGATATACGAAGTGATAAAATAAAATCAAGTAGAACTCTATCAAAAGAATATGGAGTAAGCGGTACTCAAATTTTAAGAATACGAAATGGCATAACATGGAAGTATATTCTATAATACAATGGCACAGACGCGCAGGAAGCGTGCAAATAAAACTCGTAAACGGAAAGGAGGTAGAATTCTGGGAGACGGAATGTACTCGTTCGTAGTAGATCCTGCTGTTCCATGCAAAGATGGTCGTGATATGTCCAAGTATGTGTCGCGCATTTCCAAACGCGAAAAGATGGGCGATATTGTGTCCAAAGACCATCCGCGTCTTATGGAAAAATTACGGGAAATAGATCCGGACCAGAAATATTTTTATTATCCAGAATACTGCGAACCTGGTCCGATGCTGAAAGAAAACAAGCTGGACGGTGTTACGTACACGAACAAAAAGTACTCTGAAATTGTCCTTCGTGGAAACGATGTTTGGAATCCGTTGTCTCGCAAACCTCGGTCATGGAAAGGATTTTTAAAGGGTAAGAAGCATGGTCGTAAAGAGTTTCCGATTCGTAGCCAAGAACAGGTCGAGCATCTGACTAAGGCTATTGAACTTCTTCACGATAATGGGATCGTACATCACGATCTGCACGGAAAGAATGTTATTATTGCGGACGACGGTATGCCGCGCATTATAGATTTTCAGTTCTCTACTCTGGATTCTCCTCCTTCCGCCATCGAATTAGAGAATTTGTATTTAGACTGGGCTCTACCGAGTTTAGATCAGAACTGGAACAAAAGCCGCTAAGCGAACCCCAAATAACTGAAAATAGTGTGAAGCATAGAAGGTTTGGGAGTCACAAAGGGAGTAGTAATATCCCACATTAGCGGATGTACGGATTTCTTTACACGACCCGCATCGTATACTCGCTGAACCCAGTACTTGGAACTTACACGATGAAGTACATGAACCTTTTCCGTCAGTGGATTGTAGTTAATAACACGACCACTCACCGAACCGATGTATACGGAATCATTTGCTGAAAACATTTACTTAAATACCATCGCCTTCGTCAAAATCAAATTGACCCCCAGTATTCGAGTAATCGTCCTGCGGTCTGTCGGCCTTATCGCCGTAATCACCATAATCTACTTCGACTGGCATACCGTTATCTCCCAACCCATCATCGTCTTCTCCGTCCCGACGCACAAATCCTCCTTCTGGAACTTCTTCGTCTGCGAATTCAGGTTCAGTATTGCCCTTTTCAATTGCCGGCTCTTCGTAGTTGTATTCCCTCGCAAATATCTCGCGATCTTCGTTGGTGATAATGAACGGAGCAATTCCAATATCCAATAACCGTTTCGTAATTTCACGCTGTTCGTCGTTCATAGAGCGCATACGCATCTTGAAAGTTTCACGCTCCTTCGTTCCGGTAATATTAACTTCGCGCTCTGCGTCTTCCTTTTTTACGAGAATGAGACGCATAGTTAGATCGCGATTCATAGCAGACCGTAATCCTTCTATGAGTTTATCTTCGCTCTTAATACTGTCAAATAGTTCATACAGCATACCGCGAACTGCATCACGGACTAATGAAGGAGATTCGCGAGTATTCAGAGAAGTAGCGAACTGACGGTACGGAATCACATACTTTACCGGGTATTTGAGCGCGGAAATAATATCGAGAATACGGTTCAGTAAGGAAAGCAGAGCGATTCCATCGGTGTCCGATTTAATGAAGTTTTCAATAGCGTCCAGCTTTACAGATTTGGGGAATCCAAGCTTGAACATCCGTGCAATCTCCGAAGATTCAGGAAACATATACGAATACTTGAACTTTTCTGCCACAACATACGTTGCGGATTTAGAAGGAACAAGATTCTTCCAAAGATCTAATTTATCCTGTACTACACTGGGCATCAGCTTACCCGTAATAATATTGAACGGTTTATTGGTCACACACTCTCCCATTTTTTCAGCACCGAAACGTTCATTGGGCGCAAACTCGTACTTGGACGGCACAACTAACGGTAGAAAAATATCGTTCTCCTCCACTTCCTTGTCGATTACCGCATACCTATCCTTAGCCGCCTCGAAATCAGGCTTGAACTTCGTGTATGCCTGAGAAATATACCTGACAGTTTCGTCACGAACTTTACGAGAATTAGTCTTTATGGCGCGAAGAACAGTGGCAACAGGTTCTTTGAACGTATTGGGAAAGGCTTCAAAAGTAGACTTGATGGAGAATAGAACTGCATCGAGAACTGGTGAATCTTTGGGATCCGTCGTATCGCGAGGAAACCCTGAAAGCTTCAAAATCTTGGATCCGAAAGAACGGCGAGGAATTAGGAAAGGGTTGTGTGTCTGTAACAGAACAACCGCCGCAGCAATACCCAAAATGCCTTCAACGCGGCGCTTATCTGGAATACTCAATTTAGCGCTACGACGTGCAGCGGTAGCTACTTCGCGCAGATTCTGAATTATCGGAAGAAGCTGGCTTTCGGTAGGTAGAACTTGGAGGATAGATAAAATCGTGTACAGAATAGCTTCACCCGCATTATTCGCATCAAAGTTCGTCTTTAACTCCATCAGCGAATTGGTGAACGATACCGGGTGCGATTCACCGTGATACACTGCCCTATCGTCCAATACATCGTGCGATACAATTGGATTACCGTTCTCATCGAAATCGTCTTGTGATACGAAGGTATCGGAATTAATCTGTTCGCTGCAAAACTTACATACACGGTACCCATCATCAATTGCCGCCCATTTCGTATAGAAAGCTAACCGATCATGTTCCAGATCTCCTCCTAACTGGGCCAGAGTGTGCATACAAACCACGTACATATTCGCCGCATCGAAGTATTTGTTATCTGTTACTGACAGATCGCGAACAAGTAGATTAATATTGTGCAGTTTATCGGAAGGTTCAAGATCCGGATCACTGAGAATAATACGAACATTGTTTCGCATCTCGGAAACTTCACGAACCTCGAACTTCTCGTATACTGTCTCAACTGCTTTCTCCGAAATAGGCTGGAACATTTTCAGAAGAAGTTGGTGTTCTTTCATGATGTCCGTAGGAGTAGTTTCAGACCAGGATTTCTTGCCTTTGGAAATGTTTTCCTGCTTTTCTTGGGCAATGTATGAAGTAGGTGCGCAAATACCTGGATTAATAGTGTACGGATCGTGTTTCTTGATATCCACGTTTTTCACACGGTATACTCCCGACGCTAAAAACTCTTCAAAGTTATCGGTCTTCAAACAGTCATCCGGCATAGACGAAGGTAGTTGTACTTCCGGTTTCTCACCAGGAGTTTCGGGAGGAACAAGTCCAGAATCGCCAGCTTTGGAAAGAAGCATCTTCACAATTAACTGACCTGAATCTTCCTGTGTCGCCAGCCAGAAGCGTGGAAATATACCCTTGGACCATGCAATAGCATACGATTTTTGTAGATCTTCACTGGGAGCCACGATATCTTCGGATACTGGGAACTTTACGGACATAACTGGCGGAGAAGCCATAATTGGGTCGACGGGCGGAAACCGTTCTTTCCACGATATCCAGGGAATATTCGTTAGTTTCACATCGTAAAGTTTCAAGTATTTCTGGCCTTCGACGTACGGATCGGTCGTTGTTGGAACGGCATGGGACATAATAGCTTCGGTCGATGGAAAAATAGTGTTCAGTGTTTCGGCGGTAATGTACTTGGAAGAGTTATTGGATGCCAGGAAGGGATGATCCATTAATGGGCGTGGAATTTCAAGGGATCGCTGATCAATAAAGTATCCGATATACTTGGCATCATCAGTTGAATTGGGCATCGGAACAGAAATGATATCGAATGTTCCGTCTTCGTGCAGGGCCCGTTTAGTGCGAGTATATGCTCCAAGTGCAACTATTGGCGCCTTACCTTCATCATTCGTCAAAACTTGGGTCCCGGAAATTGACACGCCATCGCTTCCTTCTGACCGATAGGGTCTTGGAAGTGCCGAAATCATAGGGCCGTAAAAGTTAGGAGTATCGCGACGAGTCTTATCGAATAAAGGGATCCATGAATCGCGGAACGAATACTTCTCGTACCGAAATGGAGCATAAATGGGATTAACCCATGAGACATTAACTACTTTGCGAGACTGGTCTACACGATAATCAGTCTGCGTAATAATAATATTTTCATCGTATACTTTCTGTAAGCGATCAAGTTCGGTCTCGATCTTTTTGTACTCGGATCGTGCGATATGTTTCTTCTTAGGAAGAACCTTATCGTAGTAATCATCGAGCTGTTCTTGTAATGTGAAAAATCGGAGTTCCTGGGGGCGTTGCAGCTCCTCTTCGAACTCCTGTGTTTCTATTATTTCAAATTCTGATGGTTCAAACACGAGATCCTTCTCCATCGTTATTCTCTACCAGCAAACAATATTCCTCGATAGTTTTCCGTGCCTTGATAAGAATACTCTCCGGCGTCTTCTTGGTATTGAACCGAATAACCATCATATTTTTAAGAGGGTGGGGGATATCGTAGGACACAAACTCTACATCCTGGTCCGCATAAATCACCTCTTGGAGTAGAACACCGAGTGTATGTCCTCCCTGTTCGATAGAGATGCTATACGTTCCAGTATCATTCTCGTGCTTGATATTCTTCAAAGCCTCTCCCATATACGTGTCCAGGCGCTTGCGGAGAATAGATACCGCCATACTCAGAAGTTCCTTCGATTTGAGAACGCCTACGCTCTCTACGGTAAGTTCAAACCAGTTAGGGCGATCACGCGCATCGCGAGAATACGAACGCTGGTACAGAAAGTTATCGAACAGTCGAGGATCACCGCCAGACTCTACATGTGCCTTACGGTCCGTCTTTACACGCTCAGGATCAGGATGCCACTTTACGGATGCAGTGCATACATGCGATGCATTCTCGGCATCAAGAGCCAAACGACCCGTAACATGCACGACCTCATTGGCTCGGAGTTTTAGGAACAAACTGGGAGTATCGAAATCGCGATCGCGCATCATGAGACCTTCGCGACCAGCCTCGACAGTAAAGTCATCCGTAGTTACCTTTCGGGCTTCCTTATTGGTGACAATACGCAACTCGATCTTAGCGTCCTTGATGGTTGCCGAATCGGAAGGCAGCACATTTACTGGAAGACGCTCCGTGCGATGGCGAAGCATTTCATGAGGAATTTGGGAAGTGTTCTGGATAATTTGGACATCCCGAACTACTACTCGTGGAATGCCGGTAATAAGAATACGGCGAAGAGCATTCACAAACCCAACCGGAAAGTTCTGAAGCTCACAGTAAAGCTCATACCCTCGGTTTGAAGTCTTGATATTTTGAACCTTTGCCATTTTAGCCTCTTCCATATCTCGTTATGTTTCATTCCGTTTTTTTCCTGAAAACTCATAACTAAATGTCCGAATCCCAGCCTTACTTGTTTTACAGTGACCGAGATGCGAATTCAAAGCAGATTATTGAGACCTTAAAGGCTCTTAATAAGGCGGGACTTTACAAGTTTATCGATGCACTAACTCTACAACCCAACCAGCGGCCACCATGGCTCACCAAGGTCCCCACTTTGTACCTCCCCGACAAGAAGGAGGTAATTGTAGGCAAGGACATTTATGGGTTTATTGCGAAGCCTACCAATTCGCGTAACGAACTGCCTACGAAGCCAGAGCCAGGCACGGCAAATCCACAAAATCAGATTGGAGAATTATCTCCGTGGGGATTCGAGGGTACGGGAACTATTGGTGAGTCATATTCGATGTGGGATAACCCGGGTCAGTTTGCGAATAACGAAGGAAGTAGTTTGTACACTTTCCTTGGCAATGCGGTTGCGTCTGCCGTCGGTCCCGCTGAACCTACTTCAAAGAACACGATCGATAAATCGAAGACGTCATCGAATGGGGATGTAGGGAAGCGTATGGAGGAAATGATGAATCAGCGCAAGGCTGAGTTTGGAACGGTCGAGCGTAAGTAATTAACGTCGGCGCCGGCCACCCGAAGATATATCTCCAATAACACCTACGCCAGCATAACCTGGTCGCCATACAGAAGTCATGGCAATACTGGTGGCAAAAATAAACATAGAACTGGCAACTACCATCCAGTGAATAGCCTTAACCTGATCTGCTGCCGGCACATACTTTGGGATCCACCAGTATACGCCGCTCGCCTGGAAGGCAATGATTCCAATAAATATGAAAATCAGAGAAAGATTGGCGGCATTGAATTCAGTATTGATGGCCGACACTAAAAACAGAAGAGCAGAATAGGCAACCATCGCCCAATGTGTAGCATCATCCTGCTGATTCTGGGGGACGTAGGTTGGAATCACAAAGAACACAACAATCATAAGAACCAAAAAGGTCGCAGCGGTGATTCCATACGCGATACGAACGTCCATTAAATTATTATGAGGTTTTAATAGATACAACGATATATCATACAATGGCGTCCAAGCAAGTCCTAACTGCAGCATTTTTCGATCAATTCACCTCATTTTTGGGCGAGTTGTCCGAAATGTATCCTAATGATTCAGACTTTCCGATGTTTCTAACTACTATCAAGCTCATGAAGATGACCAACCCGGCAATGGTCATCAAGTACGCGAAGGAGAACATCCTTCAGTTCGAAGATAAGATCATGAAGAAGGACGAGTCGTTCTTTTTGGATTACACTTTCGAGGAGTATAGTGGCGCAGTAGATATGGATGTTTTCCAGAAGCTTCGTAAGTATGTTTCCGGCATGACTCCTTCTTCTAAGGAGTGTGTGTGGTCATATATTCAGAACATTGTTCGCTTAGTTAAGGCCATCTAAGTCTGCCGGTGGCGCAACTGTATCGAATCCGTATAGATCGCGCGGATTCAAAGTTTGCAGTTCCTTAATTGCATCCTCTGGCTTATCAAAGTTTCTGAACATAATCTGATTGACTTCTGCTGGCGTCCATCGGTAATCCAGCTCTTCCGTTGTCCAATCATCAAACTCACGATCATAGAAACTATTAGCCATTTCACGAAGAATCTCACGATTACACTTCCTGAAATGGACTATCATATCTATACGACCTGGGCGAATAAGAGCCTTATCGATCCGCTCCGGATAATTCGAAGAAATCGCAATAATACGACCAGAACTTTCCAGCGTACCGTCCAGAAGATTCAGGAGGAACGAAAGATCGATCTGTTCAGGCTCATCTTCTTCCTTATGTGCTGCCGCCCAAGCATCTTCTGGACTTTTCTCCTTCTTTACCGGAACGGGGCTCTTGAAATTACGACTCAAAATAGCGTCTCCCATCGCATCAATATCTTCGATGACATAGAGCCGCTCGTGGATCGGAATAGTGTACTTCTCGGTCTTGGTTCCATCGTATACATGAATATCATCATTGTAAAAAAGATGAGTTAGCTGAGCCTTCGTCTTGATTTGTGATAGATGGATATTGATGATATGACGACGAGCAGTATTGGCAATAGCCTTTACAGAAGAAGTCTTGCCGCATCCCGGATCACCGTGAAACATAAAGCCCAGAGTATACGGAATTCCCTTCTTTTCGTACCAATCCTTGCGAGTTAGAAAAAACTTCACATGATTACAAACCTTTTGGCGCTGTTCGAAAAATACGTTCTCGAAAGTGCGGGTAGTATAGAACTTGTGCTTCGTATACATCAGATGTGTACTTGGCAGAGTATTCTGGGTAGACTTCTTGTTCTTTGTAGCCGTCATCATATCGAAATAGTAGAGTGAAGTCCCGAGCTTATTGGCCTGCTTCCGCTCGTAATCGGCATTACACCTCTCTACAAAATCACGCAGAAACTGGGATTCGTGATCGTAACAGAATACACGGAACCGAATAGATTCCAGTTCTCCTTCGGTGTGCTTCAAAGTAGTGAGCTGGAAATAGATATCGTTCTCTACCATGATAGGCTCAAACTCGTTAGGGAGGTAATCGTGGTGGCTGACAAATAACAGATTACGAATGGCTGGAATAGTGCTGACGTAATGCACTACTGAATCCATACGGCTCTGGCTCCCTGAAATAGTATTATTCTGCTGCTTTCCGGTAGTTTTCAAAACGCGCTCACACTCAATTGTTGCACGAATAGGTTTATTCGAAGGAGGTGCGGGCGTTGAAGGTTCCAGGCGCTTACGGCGACAGCAGAATTCTTGGACACGAGGAAACCATTGTGGGTAAGCTGAAACAATCTTGTCGTACAAACTCAGACCAATAAAGCTGTATAGTGGGTTCTTGTTCATGCCCATCGACATTCCCATCGTCATCATCATCTGGGTTCTCATCATGTCTGCCATTCCGGCTTGGTGTTGCATTTTCTATTCAAAGATGACAGTATGAAAACGGAATAATTTCGCCCAAACTTACAGATGTCAAGAATGGGTGAGACTTTGTCAATTCCGCTGATTACAGAGATTAAGCAGGTTATTAAGCGCGTTCGTCCTGCGAACTGGGTTGTTCCAATGCCGCCGCCGAAGCGATTCAAGTCGTTTCAGGACGATGGGGCAAAGGCGGTTAAGATTGATACACAATAAAAGCTGAACTCTAAATTAAATGTCAACTGCTACTGCACGCCCCCGTACGGATGTTAAGGAGATGGGAGAACATGTAGCGATTGAAATGGTACCTGAGTCAGCCGCGGGTCGCCGCAAGTCTCGCCGTCGTACTATGAAGCGCCGCGGCGGATTCCGTACGCAGGATGTAAATACTGCATCACCTGTACCTCCTACTGGTGTTCCCGGTCCTATCGGAGGCCGTCGCCGCAAGACCCGTAAAGGCAAGAAGCATTCCCGTCGCCATTAAGCTCGCTTGATACACATATCCAATGTTGGTACGTTCACATTCACTGGCTTCGACCTTTTTAGTCGTAGTTGCTCGGAAGCCTTTTCTACCACATCATTCGATAGAGACACATACTTTTTGATATCACGGAGCGGACCCTGAACGTTCATGGAAGGAAACAGTAGTCGAATAGGATGAATCTCAGAAAGTACGATATTGTTATCGCCGGTAATATAGTCCCGGTACTGCTGAATATCCAGTGGTCCACCAAAGAGTCGTAGTAGATTCCGTGGTGGGGCAGGAGATAGAGAACGACCCGTATACAGATCCGAATACAGATGCCCAATAAGAGCATGACGATTCCACTTGGACGAATCGGAAATCTTGTTGTCCGAATAGTTGTACGCGAGCGCACACTCGGGCGAACAGAAGTTACCCTCACACGAATAGATATTGTTGTACACATCGTAGGAAATGGGAAGTACTGAAGGAATCCAGTCGAACGTATGGCAGCACCAAAAGCAGGCGGTTTGAGGAGTGTACCGCTCTACAGAAACCTTCGCAAGGATAGATTTTAGTAGATCCGTATTGAAACGGTCCGTATTTCGCGAAAACTCTACGCTGTTCAGGATATCCGCATATGAAGTTGAATCTCCGGCCGGGATAATCTTGGCTTCCTGGTTCTCCGAGATCTTCAGGAAGAAAACAACCGGAGATTCGTCTACTGGTTGGGCCTTTACTACTGTCTTGGGTTTGCGTACAGTCATTTACAATTAATAATCTCCAACTGTCAAAACCAAAGATGAGAATCGTGGCCATGACAAATGAAGGCCAGCTTCCAATGATGAAAAATATGCTGAATTCTGCTATGAAGGTTGGATTTAATATGAAAGATTTCCATTGTTACATCATTTCGGCCAATAAAGATGCGGCTTCATACAATACATCTGAGTTCAAGAGTTTGACTACTCGCAAACTGGAAGTTATTCTGATAAATATGCGGTTATGGGACAATGTTTTGTGGGTAGATAATGATATCGTTTTCTTCCAGAACTGCGTAGACGATATATTTAGGTACCCTGGTGCATTTGTTATGCAGGATGATTTGTGGGGATACTGTACAGGATTTTTTCTCGTACGACCAACTGCTATTACGAATGCGTTCATGCAGAAATGTATTGATGACATGAATTCGTCAAAGTTTATTGCACGAAATGATCAGCACGTGTTCAATAGCTTGATAAAGACACCACCGTTCTTTTCTAAAACCATGTTGCCACAGGAAGAGTACCCGAACGGGTCTGTGTACTTCAAAAGTACGGACCACAGCAAGGCAAAGATGCTTCATAATAACTACCTGAACACTACGGCTGAAAAGGTCCAACGATTCAAGGATAATGGGATGTGGGACGAAAGTGACGATGCATTCAATTTAGTGAATAAATACTATATGTAAAACGAATTTACACGGACCAAAAAGTACAGGTTTTAAGAAGATGGATCTATCAAAGCAATATCGCAAGCATACGCATCGTGAGCATATTCTGTCGCTGCCCGATACCTATATCGGTAGCATTGAGAACACTTCTGAGGAACACTATATTCAAGATGGCGAGTCTTTCAAGAACGAGATAATTAATCCTTTCAATCCTGGTTTCTATAAGCTATTTGATGAGCTACTTGTGAATGCACACGATCACGTTGTGCGTCTACGCCAGCGTAATTCATCAAATCCCGTAAAGAACATCGCAATTACAGTGGAAGATAACACTATTACTATTCGTAATGACGGCGAGTCGATCGATGTCGAAAAGCATCCGGAGTACGGCTGCTATATCCCGCAAATGATCTTTGGCGAGCTTCTGACATCTACGAATTATGACAAGAATGAAAAGAAGTTGGTTGGCGGTAAGAACGGCTACGGAGTTAAGCTCGTGAATATCTTCGCTAAAAAGCTGGTTGTGACCGTAATTGACGGCACACGTAACTTGAAGTATGTACAGGTATTTGAGGACAATATGTCCAAGATTGGCGAGCCTTCAATCAAGGCCTCGAAAGTAAAGCCTTACGTAGAGATCTCCTGGACTCCGGACTTCTCACGATTTGGATGGACAACGCCGACAATCCCGGCAGGGTTGCTTAATGTCATTCAGCGTCGCGTGTTTGATCTCGCAATGACAGTTGGGAAGGAAGTTAAAGTTACATGGTGCGGCACACATATTAAATTCCGCGACTTCACAAGCTACGTCTCCTGGTATCTTCCAAAAGACGCAACCATCGTCACAGAGGTACCCCAGTTCGGGTGGCAGATTGCAGCCAGTGATTCGCCGACCGACAAGTTCTTTAATGTTAGCTTTGTGAACGGCATTTGGACCCGTTCGGGCAAGCACGTTGATGAGATTGCTAACCAGGTGGTTTCGTACTTTGTTAGCCATCTGGAATTGAAGAAGAAGTTGAAGGTAAAACCTTCGCTCGTGAAAGATTCGTTATCGATCTTCATCAACTGTCTTGTGGAAAATCCAAGTTTCAATAGCCAGACCAAGGAAGTTCTGACATCGAAGGTATCGTGCAAGCTATCGGAAGATTATCTCAAAAAGCTGGTAGCTAAGCTGGGAATTGTGGAGCGCGTAATGGCGCAACAGGCAGTAAAGGATACGAAGGAAGCATCGAAGACGGACGGCAAGAAGCAGTCTAAGATTACTGGAATCCCGAAGTTGGACGATGCAGTGTATGCGGGCACGGCTCGTAGCCACGAATGCGTACTGATTCTGACGGAGGGAGATTCGGCAAAGGCGATGGCTCTTTCGGGTCTGTCGCAGGAACAGCGTAAGTATTACGGCGTGTTCCCATTGAAGGGTAAGCTTCTAAACGTAAAAGATACGAGCGCAAAGAAGGTCGAGATGACGGAAGAAATCGCGAACTTGAAGAAGATCATTGCGCTGGAATCCAATAAGAAGTATACGGATATTAAGTCTCTGCGATACGGTCGCATCATGATCATGACGGATCAGGATTATGACGGGTCTCATATTCGCGGCCTGCTCATCAATATGTTCCATGAACTGTGGCACGAACTAATCAAGGTTCCGGGTTTCATTACCTACATGGCCACTCCGATCGTAAAGGCAACTAAGGGTAAGGATTCGAAGTCGTTCTATACGCAGTACGATTACGAAGAATGGCGAAAGACGGCTGCATCTCGTGGCTGGTCGGTAAAGTATTACAAGGGATTGGGTACTTCTACGAGCACCGAAGCCAAGGAGTATTTCAAGTCACTGAATGTGATTCCCTATTCGTTCGCGGAGAAGAGCGATGAGCGTATTGATCTGGCCTTCAATAAGGCGAAGGCGGATAATCGTAAGGATTGGCTGAAAACTTATCGTCGCGAGGATATTATCAATTCTGCGCCGGGCACTACTCTAAAATACGAGGATTTCGTAGACAAGGATCTGATTCACTTCTCGAACTACAATTTGGAGCGATCGATTCCAAATATCATGGACGGTCTAAAAACTTCGCAGCGCAAGATCCTGTTCTCGGCTTTCAAGCGTAACTTGAAGCACGAGATTCGTGTCGCGCAATTTGCCGGGTATGTTTCTGAGCATTCGGGGTACCATCACGGCGAGGCTTCCTTGAACGATACGATTGTAGGTATGGCCCAAGACTTTGTGGGTTCCAACAATCTTCCGTGGTTTGTGCCCCAGGGCCAGTTCGGAACTCGGTTGCAGGGAGGTAAGGATTCTGCATCGCCCCGTTATATCCATACTTATCTCCAACCGCACGTTCAGCACCTCGTACCTTCCGACGATTTCGAGTGTCTGAATTATCGTGATGACGATGGGTTGCCGGTAGAGCCGGACTGGTATGCTCCAATTCTACCGATGCTTCTCGTGAACGGTTCTCGCGGTATTGGTACTGGATATTCTACCTTCATTCCACAGTTCAATCCTCAGGAACTCAAAGATGCAATCGTAGAATGGTTGAAGAAGGGTACTGGTCTGAACCGCGAGTTTGCTCCGTACTATTCAAAGTTTAAGGGCAAGATCAGTAAGATTAGTAATACTGATTATGAGGTCAAGGCTAATTACACGGTGGCCGGTGAGACCACGACGATCACGGAACTCCCGGTTGAGACTTGGACGATGGACTTCCGTGAGAAGCTTGATAGCTTACTTGCGGCTGGGACCATTAAGGATTACTCGGACACATCTACGGACACTGAGGTATGCGTCACGGTGAAGGGCGGACTTACGGAAGTACAGAAACTGCTGATCGACAAGATCAAGCTCACAAACATGCACGCCTTCAATTCCAAGTGTGTGATTCAGAAATACGATTCGCCCAATGCGATCCTGTACGAGTATGTCGGTGTTCGTCTGGAAATGTACCAGAAGCGACTTGATCATATGCTCAGGACACTGCGCGATAAGCTGCCGTATCATGAGAATGTTGTTAGGTTTATTCGTCAGCAGTGCGAGGACAAGCCTCGTCCTGAACTGCGTCGGAAGACGGCAGAAGAGTGTGAGAAGCTTCTTGCAGCCGAGAAGTTTGTGAAGATTCGCGATGGATTCGATTATCTCCTGAATCTACCTATTGCCTCTCTAACTCTGAAGCATGCACAGAAGCACGAGAAGGATCTGTCGGATTTGAAGAATCAGATTGCGGATCTGGAAGGAAAGAATGCTAAGCTAATGTGGCTGGAAGATCTGGACAAGCTTAAATTAATGTAAAAGTAAACAGAATAGCGCCAGTACCACCATTACCGCCACTGCCAAGATTGCTTCCGTTTGTAGCACCTCCACCTCCACCTGCGTTGAAATAAGTGGCATTAGTTCCATTTAATACTCCCGAAGTTGAACCTCCAGTACCACCGCCATATCCACCTCCGCCGCCACCACCAACAGTTCCTCCACCTTGGCCGCCCAGACCACCGCCCGCACCACCACTTGACGATCTGTTTGCATTTTGTCCGGGAGAAATAGTACCTGTTCCACCATTACTGCCCGCCGCACTTCCACTACCACCGCCACCGCCATATGTTCCACCACCTCCATTACCACCTATTCCATCTGTACCAACAATAGACGCAGAAACACCAGCACCTCCACCAAGTGCTTCTATACTTGCACCCCCAATCGATAATGCAGACCCTCCTCCATCCGATGGAGGTGCAATATTAGGTATTCCGCCGCCGCCTCCGGCACCTACCACATAAGGTATAGAAACGCCTGCGGGTAAAAGAATTTGAAACTCTGTAAAAAATCCAGCTGCACCTCCTCCCCCACCACCAGCACCTATAATTGCAGTAGATCCTCCACCACCACCACCTCCACCACCCCAGATTTTTGCATCAACCAGTACATTTCCGGACGGAGAAGTAGGAGTAACAATACTACTGATACCCACAGTGGTAATAAGTACAGATTTTACTCCACTTCCGGTTGGTCCTACGGGTCCGGTAGGTCCAGTATTACCCGTTAGTCCTGGTCCAGTGGCACCAGTAGATCCCGTAGTACCGGTTGTACCCGTAACTCCCTGTGGGCCTGCTGGACCCTGTGGGCCCTGAGCTCCGCCTGGTCCAAATGGTCCCTGTGGACCTGTGGCACCAGTAGAACCAGGAGCTCCCGTTGCACCTGTATTTCCGTGATTTGGTGAAAAGGTAGTAGTTACCTGACTTACCGAATCTCCATCCGTCCAGAACTCAATCTGCTGATTTCCGCTGAATCCTCCAATTGGATCGGTAGGTAGGGCCCAAAACTTCACATAAAGGTAATCTGAGCCGGGAATATAGATAGTTTGAGAAAGAGGAATTTGTAGATTGAATGTGTATGGCGTATTATCCAGCGTCGATGCATTGTTGATCGGAATAATTGTGTTTGCATTCGTTGCAATCAGGATTTCGGGACCCGTACTTCCCGTATTCGTGTGTTCCCAAAGTTCAACGTACAAATTGTACGGAACAGTTGGTCCAGTAGACCCTTCTGCGCCAGTAGAATCGTAAGAGTAGGTGTTTACTGCAAATGACCAGGATCCAGAAGGAATCAGGGATACACCTGGATCTCCGGCCGTAGTATAGAATCCTCCTATTAGCTGAGCAGCCGTAGCGCCTGCATTGGGAATGATGGTGGAAAAGAACCCGTTGTAATTGGATCCGGGGTAAACTGGATTCTGGCCGCCAGTAGGACCCTGGCCAATTACAGTTGACATCGTGTATGGACCCGTGTAATTAGGGTCTGGCTGCGGAGGAAACGTGCCTGCTCCGGGTTCCTGTGCGTGGAAATAGTAAATTAGTCCACTACTTAGTCCAGGAGTTCCCGGAGTACCAGAAGGACCCGTAGCGCCGGTTGCACCTGGTGAACCAGAAGCACCCGTTGTGCCGCACGCAATTATAGCTTTTTGGGCAGTGTACTGACTCGCCGACAAAAACGGCATTATGTTTAATCTTAGATTTTCATAATTTCATCCTAACACAAGTAATGGAGCAGACGCCAACTTATCAGGAATTATTGGCCGAAGTGTTTGAAGAAAACGCCAAGAATACTCTTGTATACCAACAGGAATTTGAAGATGATGAGGCACATCCGTACCAAGATGAAGATTACTCGGAGGAAGAACTGGAAGATAAAGACGAGTTCAATAAGTTTCATGGAAATCGCGGTAAGCCTGAGCATGTAATAAAGCCTAAACCAAAAGCAGATATTGCCGGCAAGACGAGTTACAATATCGACAAGCATATTCGAACGTACGCTATAAATATTGATGGACGGTTTCGGTCGGGAATTACACTGGTAGGTAATGTGAACGCTTGTGGTTCTGCACCGTCCGATATCCCTGGAACTGATTCGGCGTATTTTGTATTCCCACCGTCACGAATTTATAAGAACAGTTTTTCAATACGCTTAACATCATTCGAGTTTTTCAACAGTTTCTATACATATTCTGCTCTGAATCCATCTACTGGTCTTGGACGTGGAAATACGACATTTATTATTACTGATTTTGGTACGCCAGCAAGTCCACTGCCAACACCTGTATCGTACACTATCCAAGTTCCTGATGGAAACTATACCATTGTAGATCCCGTACAGTATCCGAACGTTATCAATAATCTTTTGACGATTATTCAGACGTATGTTCGTCTTGCTGCTCCAAGTGTGTTTGGGCCATCAGCAGGTAACTTTTCAGCGGGTATTAATCCAGTTTCTGGACTGGTGTATTTCGAATGTTCAAGTGCACCGAGCCGTGTTTTTTCACTGACATTTCCAACGACAACAGATAGTCCTAATGGGAATGGAATAGGTTACAATTTGGGTTTCTATGGAACATCGTATACTGCCACAAATCCTCCCACGAGTCCTTCGTTTTATCCGGTAGGACTGGGAGACAAACAGATTACCGCCGATACATTTTTAGATACTGTCCAGGATACGTATGTATACTTGCGTATTAACGATTACAGTATTATCAAGCATCAGAACTTTGATCAGACTGAGTTTGGAGCATTTATAAAGATTCCTTTAACTGTACCTAAGGGCGGTATTCAGTACATGAGTTCAACGACGAACACGACTGCTCGCGAATACTACTTTCCTCAGCCGACCAATATCACAAACTTAGTATTTCAAATGGTCGATGCTTTTGGAAAAACTCTCCAAATGAACGGTTCGACGTTTTCAGTTACTCTGGAAATACAGGAAGTATTGCAGACAGATATTTACGAAAAAATGTTAGAACTCTAAGTATAATATGGAAAAGTCGGTCCTTGAAAAGATCCAGGATCCTCATGTCGAGAACCGTTACAATCTAACTTCCACTTCGGCGCAGTACCCTGCTCCCAAGCACGGTGGACGTGTGCCGAACATCAATGATCCTAATACGCAGGGATTTCCGGCTCAGCAGTACTCTATGTACACTGGCGGAGCTCCCATGCCAGGATACACTGCCCGCAGTGATCTAATTGGACATATCCACAAATCCACTCCCCTGAACGAGGTGTTTTTTAGCCCAGCGAATATCGAGAAACTCCAAAAGGATATTCAGCATCAGGTGTACCTCATGAGTGGACCCAAGAAGTTTATGATTGATCGCCAGAACGATGACGATCTAAAGATCATTATGCGCAGCTACTACCTTTCTTTCGCCAAGAATAACCCTGCCACGATCGCAGAGGAACTGGCCGATCTGAATGGTCGTGTAGTTGGATTTGCCGCAGGCCGGATTTACTCGGAGGTGGATTTCCACATGTTCTATCGCAAGGATTTAGAAGAGTTTGCCCCGCCAATTGCGAACCCAATGAACACTGCCTCCTACGGAACTCGTACGGGCGAACTCAAGTCGTTCTTTTAAGAAGTAAAATCATTTTAGGTGTAATCAATGGAGATAATACAATTTAACGGAAAGACATACGGTAAGGAAAACACCCAACTGTATGTGTTTGAAGATACTTGGGATACATTCCGTCCAATCACGAAAGCTGGTTGGGACGGTAAGAAAATTGCTATAGACGATTTCAAGTACAAGAATAATCTATTCGATCCTTTCTATGGGTTTGGAAGTGCAGAAATGAAGAGTTATTGCAAGAATTTGACGGAAATAACGGAACTGGAAAATGCCAACAAAATCGAGTCATCTACTGATTTCTGGAAATGGTGTGGAACGCCGACTGAATGGTTTCGCGATCGTCAGTGTGTTATTCTGAACCAGTGTGCAGTTCAAGAATGGAAGAAGTACGTTTCGTACACGAATTCCAAACCACGTACTTTACGACATGCCCCATCTAAGCGCGTTACAAGGCGTTTACTCCGTAAGTGAATTAACATACAAATGAGGATCAATATTATTTCGAATTATCGTCCCAAGACTGGCCTCATGCAGGACGTAGGTATTCTGCGAGGGATTCTGGCAGCGGCGTATGGAGAAGACGCAAAGATGTACCGTGTACATCACATGATGCCTGAATGCCCAGAAGCCGAGGTCAATATCTTTCTGGAAGTAGTGAATCCTGCTCTGTTCCCTTACGCTGCTCGTAATATTTGGATTCCAAATGCAGAGTGGACGTACCGTAACTGGTCGGATTATATTCCGATGTTCGATGAGATCTGGTGTAAGACGCACGAGTGTCTGGATATTTTCAAGGAGTATACTGAAAAGGTCCGGTACATTGGTTGGACTTCTATCGATAAGATTTGGGATCCTATCACGCACAAGAAGAATTATTACAAGGCTATTGTTCCAGTAGGTAAGAATATCTTCCGTAACCCGAAGCCTATTCTCCAAGCGTATTACCGTCTGCACAAGACGAATGCATCCTTCTACAACAAGCTTCCAACTTTGAATATCGTGTACGATCCGTCTGTAATTCAGTTCCATATTCCGGAAGAAATTAAGTCCAAGGTTCATCTTCACGATAAGGTACTGACCGACACCGAGTACGATGATCTTCTTCGCGAGTGTGGTCTTTGCGTGTGTCTTTCGGCCTGCGAGGGTTTTGGACACGCCGTAAATGAGGCTATGTCTGCCGGGTGTAATCTACTTCTTTCCCCGATTCGGCCATTCAAGGAGGATATCGTTGGAGATCTGCAGGTAGGAACGTTTTACGGCGATGTTATGGAAAAAATTGATCAGGTCGAGTGTATGGGTGTAATGGTGGACACCGATGTCCAGTCTATCATGGATTCTCTGGAAGCGTATATCGACACCGAACTGAAAATTAAGCGCATTGGATCCACTACTTCCCGCGAACTGTATGAGGCCCGGCATAAGAAGTGGGTGGAATCCATGAAGGAGTTTCTTTCGTCAGTAACCGTAGAGCCTTATTCTCTTAACGGTACGTTTCCTAAGGAGAATGAACTTCCCGATGTGTCTATCGTTACCATCACGAAGGATCGTCGTAAGTTCATGCCATTGGCCAAGTACTCGTACATGATTCAGTCATACCCCGAAGAGAAGCTGGAATGGGTAATCGTAGATGATGGTGATGATCCAATTGAGGATACGCTCATTGGAGTACCGAATGTAAAGTATATTAAGTGCGACAAGATGTCTATTTCCGACAAGCGCAATCTCGGTGTACAAAATGCGATGTACGATATTGTCTGCATGATGGACGATGACGATGTCTACCCCAACAATTCTATTCTACAACGTGCGGCTATGCTACTAAAAGAGCCGGCACGTGGATGTGTGTTCTGTACCACGATTCCATCCTACGATATCTGTAAGTATTCTTCGTTCATGAATGTACCACCAATTACGCTTCCTATGTCTCAGCGTGTATCTGAGGCCACGCTTGGATTTACGAAGAAGTTCTGGGAAGAGCGGAAGTTCCAGGAGGGAACTCAGATAGCGGAGGCTGACGCATTTATTCGCGGTCGCGAGCAGATGTGCCGGGAGATTTCCCCGCAGGAAGTTATTGTTAGTTTGGTGCACCCACTGAACACTTCATCTCGACGGATGCCTGAGATAAAGGAGCCGAATGGATGCCATTACGGATTTAATGAAAAATTGTACGCGCTGGTCTCAGAAATCGGTGAAGATTTAAAGGCCAAAGAGCTTGCGTAGCCCAGACTTGCGGTGGCTCTTGCGGTGGCTCTTGCGGTGGCGGCGGCCACCCATCGCGGCAGCGGCGGGCGCGGCAGCCTCAGCAGCGGCAGGGACATCACCGCCCTTTAGGACGACGCGGCCCTTGGGCTTCAGGCCAAGGTGGCGGAGCGTCTTCTTGATCGTCTTCGCGCTGACCTTGCGGACAGACTTGCGGTGGCGACGGCCGCCGACAGGGGCAGAGTTACCGGCAGAACCATTTAGGACGGTGGGGTTGGCGTATCCTTCCATTTGTTTTATACTAACTCTTAGAGAAATTCTTCAAGCCGAGCAGGATTGGCAGGGCTCGACAGTGAATTTTTGCGCAGAGGCCGCTGCCTTTGTACGCAAATAATAACAACCAGTTTTCAGTCCCTGCTTCCAAGCGTAGATATGCATAGATGAGATCTTAGCATAAGTGGGCTCGGTCAGGAACAGATTCAGTGACTGCGACTGGCAAATAAACGGAGCGCGATCGCGAGCCATATTAATGATAGTCTTCTGTGGAATCTCCCACGCAGTCTTGTACAACTCTTTCAGATCATTGGGAATCTCCTCAATGTTCTGAATAGACCCATTATGAGCCATAATCTGTTCGCGGATCCAAGAGTTCCACTGCCGAATCTTAACCAGATCAGCCACGAGGTACTTGTTCACCACCATGAAATCTCCGGCAAGAACGCGACGAGAGTACAAATTCGAGGTGAATGGCTCGAAGCACTCGTTATTACCCATAATTTGGGAAGTTGAGGCGGTAGGCATCGGGGCAAGAAGTAGCGAGTTTCGGATTCCGTACTGCGTCATCTTAGTACGCAGTCCATCCCAATCCAGGTCTGCACTTGGAGTTACGCCCCAAAGATCGAACTGAAACTTGCCCTGCGAAGTAGGTGAGCCGGGATACGAAGGATAGTGACCGGGCGTCTTGTCTACATTCACTCCGCGCCACATCTCGTCCTTCGTATGTTCGGCGGCAACACCAATACTGGCCTCGCACGCGGCGTAATAAATATGCTCGAAGATCTTCTTGTTCAGATCCTGCGCTTCCTGCGAAGACCAAGGTAGGCGCATCAGGGCAAACACATCGGCCAGACCTTGTACGCCTACACCAACTGGACGGTGCTTGGTATTTGAGTTGCGAGTTTCGGGGGTAGGATAGAAGTTCTTGTCAATAATGATATCCAGATTACGAGTAAGGATGGTGGTGTACTCGCGGAGCTTATCGAAATTGAAGACACCATCTTCTACGAACTTGGGAAGCGATAGAGAGCCCAAATTACATACTGCCGTCTCATCCGGCGAAGTGAACTCCATAATTTCGGTACACAGATTGGAAGACTTAATTGTACCCAAATTCTTCTGATTCGATTTGGAGTTGGCTGCGTCCTTGTAGCAGAGGTACGGATTACCCGTCTGAATCTGGCAGTCCAGAATCATCTGCCAGATCTTCTGAGCGGGCATTGACTTACGGCCACGACCCTCGCTTTCGTACTTGCGATAAAGATCATCAAATCCCTGACCATAAACATCAGCGAGACCTGGGCACTCATTGGGACACATCAGCGTCCAGTCGGCATTCGATTCTACTCGGCGCATGAACTCGTCAGGAATCCAAAGACCATAGAACAGATCACGCGCCCGATCTTCTTCCGCACCCTGATTGAGTTTGAGACGAAGAAAGTCCTCGATATCTGCGTGCCAGGGTTCCAGATAAATGGCGAACGAACCGTTACGCTTACCTCCCTGATTCACATACTTGGCAGTATCATTAAAGACCTTTAGCATGGGGACAATACCGGTAGACTCGCCATTCGTTCCGCGGATCTTGGAGTTGCGTGCGCGGATATTATGGATAGACAGACCAATACCACCAGCCCACTTTGAAATTTGGGCACAGTCGGCCAGAGTCTTGTAAATTCCCTTGATAGAATCGTCGGACATCTGCAGAAGAAAGCAGGACGATAGCTGGGGAGTTATGGTGCCGGCATTGTAAAGAGTAGGCGTGGCATGAATGAAATAGCCCAGTGAAAGAGCATCATAAGTTTCACGAACCTTGGCGAAATTAGTGGTATGGAGCTGGATAGCTACGCGCATCCACATATGCTGGGGGCGCTCCACAATGTGATTATCTACACGCAGAAGGTATCCGCGCTCCAACGTCTTGAACCCGAAATAATCAAAGTTAAAGTCGCGAGAATAATTGATCATTTCTTCGTACTCGTTCCGGTGCTTGCATACCATATCATGGTACTCGTCCGTAATAAGTTGGGTCTTTCCATGGTACAGCTTCTCTACACAGTCCAGTAGAGTGTGTGGCGTGATCTTTTGGTGGTTATCAATTACGATGCGAGAAGCCAAAGTACCGTAATTGGGATGGTACCGGACCTGCATCATCGCACACGTCTCGCCGGCAAACTCGTCCAGCTTTGAGGTCTCCATACCATCTACAAGTTGACTGCATACCTTCTGAGTTACCAGATCGGGGTTGACATGTGCGAGATCGCCGGCCAGGGTCCGAATACGCTGCTGGACCTCGTCGAAAGAAACCGGTACGCGATTACCATTACGCTTGATTACGAACATCTTACTCATTTAAAAACAGGAGCCAATTAAATCCGTTCTTAAACAACAATGGGGTCTACTGTTTCTACCCAATCTTCTCCGACTTCTACGCCAATTCCCCCTAAGAAGCAGCCAATTAAACGAGAAGAGTCTTCGTTCGGATTTGATGCCGTGCGTGAGAAGATGAACGATGTTTCTCCTTTTGGTAAGGTTTTCCCATCTGGCAGCTCACGGCGCCGCAAGCTTCACCGAAATGTGCATCGACTCAAGCTCGCGAATAATAAGACCAAGCGCGTACGGGGTGGAAAGCACCGTACCTTCAAGCTCCGCCGTTGAATCTAAGTACCCTGTCTCAGGCTGAAACAGAACCTCGGACTTATCAGATCGCTCCATCAAACTTTCATTCAAGAATCGGGAAACTCCGTGAGAAACCAGTCCATCGCGCTCCATTTCTCCGATACGCAGACCTCCATCGTTCGCGCGACCTTCTACTGGCTGATGCGTTAGTAGTTTCTTAGGTCCAGTAGCACGGTAATTGATCTTATCCTCTACCATCTGCTTGATACGGAGGTAGTAAGTAGGACCCATAAATATTTCGGACTCCATCATTTCACCAGTCTGACCGTTATATAGGATTTCGTGTCCATACGGATGCAATCCTATCTTATCGAGCATGTCGCGTACTTCGAATACTCGGTTCTTAGTTGAAAAAGCCGTAGAATCCACTAAGCATCCAGTATGTAATCCTAATTTCGTAGTCATAGTTTCCAAAAACTGTCCTACCGTCATGCGCGAAGGGAATGCATGGGGATTCACAATTAAATCTGGACGTAATCCGGAAGCAGTAAATGGCATATCTTCTTCTGCGACACGAAGACCGCAAGTTCCCTTCTGTCCATGACGCGCCGCAAATTTATCACCAAGCACAGGTACTCGCTTTTCGGCAATACGAATCTTTACGGCCCGAATACCTTCGCGAGTAACGTACCGGTACACTGCATCAATAATACCATGCTGACCACGCTTTGGAGTATACGATTTATCGCGGTATCCGGTTACCTGCCCAGACGCGTTAGTTACTGGTACAACGATACCTACCAGAACAGTTTTATCATCAATCTCCTTACCTTGAATAATAATACCATCTCCGTCCAATAAATCGTAATTGTACCCTTCTTTACGCACCACGGTTTCACGATAACGAGGATCAGCGCCTACATTCGCCATTTCCGTATGAATCTTGGCAGCAGGATTGATCATTTCCTCTTCGATATCGTATGAATGATAGTACGTCGTTTGGAACATACCCCGGGTCAGTGATCCCTCGTTAATTAGAATAGAATCCTCCTGATTATATCCCGAATACACGGAAAGAGCCACAATTACATTTTCGCCATACCCAATGCATCCATTCTTACCAAGAACCGCCGAAGTAGTCCATGTTTGGGATAGTGGGCGCTGGGCATAATTCAACCAAGTAGCGATCGTATCGAAACGTTTATTGAAGGCCGTATTGAACCATGAACAGGCCTGTTTTGCCTGCTGACAACTGAAAGCGTTGCGTGTAGCAGGATTATGGTCGCTGTGTGGAAGTACACTTCCAGTAGCAGAAAACATGATGGTGCAGTGAATTTCGGATGGGCGAGTAGGAGAAAATGGTTCCATGTTAATGCGCAGACTCTCGGATTCCTGTGCATCAATGTAATCTACGAGTTTTGTGTCCATATCCAGCCACTTTGAAATGCGAACAACCGCATCTGCTTTCACGCCTTCGCGATATACTGGCCGAGACATCCGACCTGCGTCCGTAAAGATAATGTACTCGTTATCGAACCGGTTCCAGCACAAACTTACAAACTTTACCATTTTACGTGATCGGCGAAGTTCAAGAAGATCCGAATGGTAAGTTTCTGCGCTTCCGGAAAACACACCTACTAAATCCGAGTTAATAAAAACTTTTGTCCACGTTGGATTCCAAGTTGATGGATGAATGGTGGTAATAGGAATGAAATTGGGAAACTTTGAAACAATATTCAGTACATCGGAAGAAGGAGAAGCCGTAGAAATAGTTGACAGAAGAGTCATTGATTTGGTCATACCAATACCGCCTCCATCGGGATTATCTACTGGACACAGCATGCCCCAAGAACTTCCGTGAATACGACGAGGCTCTACAACTTTCAAACCCTTATCCATCTGTAAATTGACGCGGCGCAAATGGGCTACGGTGCCAATATATCCAAGACGACTCAGTTCCTGAGAAACGCCGTCCATATTTCCCCACTTCCCCTTGAATGAACGTTCAAGAGCATTAATGAAAGCGTAATGCTGCCAGTAGAATGCATCCACGTTTTCTACACTCACAAGTTCGCGAATCTTAATTCCCGCATACTCTTTCTGCTGGAAATGAATACGTACATCCAGCTCTTTCATCATACGCTTGGATACTTCCTTGTAGATGCGACGAAACTCGTAAAAGATTAAGTCGCCAGATGCATCGTGACGCTTATACCGGTAATGATCGCGATCACTCTTTGGTTTAATTCCCAGGGCTACATCCATAGCCATACGGGTCATAATTCCAAGAAGGTATGCTTTGCGACGGTATAGTGCGGGAGGAGTCTCGCCTTCTCGGCGCTCACAGTGTGGGAACATATCAGAATAAATATTCATGTAAACTCCGGCATTCGTACGAGTGCGGTGCTGACGACGTAGAACCAGCATATTCGCATCCTGATTCTGATCTGATTCTTTACGCATTTCCGAAGACAGGTATGCATCATGTGACAGAATTAATTCCATGAATATTTCATCGTATACTGACCGATCGGATTCAGGAATGCCTGCGAGAATCGTATCGTAAATATCCTGGTCATTCGTAAGTCCAAGAGCATAAAATACGCTAATTAGTGGAACTGATTGAGTGAATTTAGGGAGAGTAATGAGTGCCAGCCGTTTCTTGGAAAACGAGGAAAGATCTGCTGTTTTAGAAATTATGTCGGGATCACTTGGCTTATCGTTCTTCGGGGGAATGATAATGAAGTGAGAGTAAGGGCCCTTCGTTCCGTCTTCGGATACCGATCGCATCGCACCAATGTACTCAAACTTCTCACCCTTCGTTGCATCTTCAATCTTAATTGCCACCTCCTTTTCTACCAGTCCCCTCGACCCCTCGTCGGCCGCCTTTGAAACACGCTTCGAAGCGTAGAACATATTATCGCCAAGGCGTTCCTGGGTAAGAAGTACCTTTTCGGCACCGCCAATAACGAAATATCCACCAAGCTCGAACTTGCACTCCCCTGAATCGTATAATTCAGGAGCAGTCATCGTAGAAAGGTAACATAAAGAGCTCTTCAACATCAAAGGAAGATTGGCTATCTTTACGTTCTCGAAAGTACGGATCTCGACTTCCTTTCCAGAAGTGTACTCGATCTCGACCGTGCCTTGGATATCCATAGAATAAGTGGTATTATCGAGACGGCAAGAGTGGGGAAGAATAGCCTTGTTGTCTTCATCTACGGGCGGAAGATACTTGATCTTGTCGCCGGCGCGACCACCTATAAATACCTTAATAGTCCGGTCGTCGGCCAGGGTGAGCTGTAAAGGATTTGAGCCCTTAATAAAGTTTGGGATCTTGGTGTTCAGCATATCTGCATACGAGTCAAGATGGTGTCGAACAAGTGGGTTCGGCGTATCTTCAAAATATGTCTCAAACACATGCCTTGCGATCTCCATTACTTTCCTTGTAGAAAAACAAGAATGCCCTATTACGACTTACTCATGGCAATTGTTGCCACAGCCATTTTCACGGTAGCCTTTTTGGCACTGTACAAGTATGTAATAAATCCCCAGATGGTTATGGATGTTGTTAAGGGTAAGTGCCCTTCACGCTGGACCTACAACCCATCTTCCAAGCTGTGCGAGCCCGCATATGCTACCAAATGTTCCCCGTTCAACCCCGATGCTTCCACATTAAACTCAGCAGTTGCAAAGTGTAATGTAGCACATGAATGTGGTGCTGATTGGCCTGGATACTGCCCTTAGATGCGCATACCGAGAATCGAACTCGGGTACAGGCCTTATAAGAGCCTGGGACTAACCGCTGTCTTATATGCGCAATCTTAGTACGTGTAATGCGTTTAGATTGTTTCAACTTAGAATGGTAATGTATGCGGAAGTATTTCGGCCCAATACTCTCAAAGATGTAATAGGGTACACGGAAGAAAAACGTAAGCTCCGCGAATATCTAACATCGACGGTCTATAATCGATCCGTCATTCTTTCAGGTCCACCTGGAATTGGAAAGACGACGTTGGCATTATGTGCTGCTCGTACGTTCGGAATGGATCCTCTGGAAATTAATGCATCCAGGTCTATTCGTAGCTTTGAAGATGTGGAGAAAATTAAGGACGCATGTAGGTCTGCTGTGAATATTCATTCATTCATTCGAGGAGAAACACAGAAGCGAACGTGTGTAATTTTGGACGAAGTAGACGGGTCTGACCCCCACGCCCAAAACAAGATCATTGACTGGATTAAAGATCCAACCAGACGAGTTCATATTATTTGCACTGGTAATGAGTTACCAACCATTTTCAAACGTAATTCAGAATATATAGATAATATTCGGTGTTTCCCACCAAGAGCCGCAGACCTTCAATCTTTTTTTCCAGATCAGGATATTCCTTTATTACTGAAAGAAAGTCAACACGATGTTCGACGTATGCTGCACAGAATACAGTACGGTGCTTCGGATATAATACCCAAGTATATATCACCGCCTACTGGTCTTCCGGTGGAATCGACGTTTGTGATGAAGCAGCAGATGTTTGGGCTGTTGGACCCGCTTCGCGAATATCGTGCCGACAGACTGGACATCGTACACTCATCGAAAACCAGTTTGAAATGCAAGCCCGATGGTAAACATGCCGACACTGCCGAATTCGGGCGCCACCAGAAGTAATAGTTTCCTGGCAAATAGCACATTGAGAATCAGAAGTCTCGTGAGTTTCCAGTGCCGCATTAATCTGTACCTGGGTCGGAGCAATAACTACTGGATCCAAGAACCGGTTCGGAACGGACAAAGTAAGAATAGCATTTGCAGTAGATGAGTAGAGGTGGTTGGTATAAACACGATTCAGCATTTCAATAATAAGCTGTTCATTGTTCATGAACCGAGTCATAAGACCTGAGCGAGATGAATAATTTATCATCCTCAGAGTTTGGTAATCAAAAAAGTGGTTTCGTCCTCTTGCGAGACTGAATAGCGTATCTATAACTGCGCCTTCCATTGAAGTATTAACATCATTTCTTTGAAAATCACTTAGCGTCTGAAGAAGGCATCAATAGGTCCAACCTTATGCTTGCGCAAATACTGAGCGCCCATGAATAGAAGCGGTTCCAAATCCTTTTCCTTATTTTTCAGTACTTTTAGTGTCGCTTCTTCTTCGTCCAGTCCATCTTCGCGAAACTCGGAGAACATCGTACCGTAATCTCGCTTTCTATATCCTTCCAGCTGATCAATTGCCAGTGCAAACAATTGAGCCACCGGATTCTGGATTTGGTTCGTTATGTAAAACTCCGTATCTGGTTTCAGCTTTTTCTCGCGAACATAATCGACATGTTCAATCTTGTCTCCCTGCTTCTTCTCGTCTTTACGGTTCGCGACATAAATATACGAAAGACGATCGCCTACTTGTGGCTTATTACCTGCATCCCTCTCCTCCATTCGATCGGCAAGAACTCTGTGAGCAATCTGACCGGGATTCTTGTAATCGTCTCGAAGCTGCTTCGAGAGAATATACTTTTCCAGAGGATACTCGTTCTTCATAACCTTGACCAGCATTTCCTTAACCAGCTTTTCGGCCACCTTGATATTACGATGTTCCATGAGCGAGTCCAGAGCTCCGCCGAAGATATCTTTTACGATAGGAGCATTATCTCGGCGTTTCAGTGCAACGCCCATCGTCTTGCGCTTACACTTGGTTACATCGTCCTCGTACATCATACCTACATACCGCTTACGACAGAACAGAATGAACGGATAGAATGTTTTTTCATACTCGATGCGGTAAGGTTTACGACAGAACGCCGTAATACGATCTGCTGCCTTCTTGCCCAGTTCAATACTTTCTGCCAGATCTTGTGTTTGGAACTTGATGAAGATTGAATCCGTATCGCCATAAATAACTTCACCGCCAAACTCTTCTTCTACGATCTTCTTGGCATCGCGAATACGATCGCGACCCGCAGAAGTTGTGCACGCCGCAACCTCCAACTTTCGGATCGGAGACGTCCGAGAACCACACTGACCATAAACTGAATTAGCTACAACCTTGTAAGCCAATTGAAGACCGTTCAGTACCGACTTTTGAGCATCGTCGTCAATAGTCTCCATCAACTTTCGCGTCTCCTTTCGCTTGCGAAGAAGAATATCCAAGGTCAGTGGAAGAACGCCCACAGTTCGTGGATCCGAGTTCGGCTGAATGAATCCACACGTAATACGGCCATTAGAAGTCTTGTCTTCTCCGAACGTATCGTACGAAATTTCGTCTACCTTGTACCCCTCTGTATTCGGCAGAATTTCTGGTTCTTGTCTGATCTTCTTTCCGGAAGAACTGAAAGTCTTGACGTACACGAGCGTATCCGGCGACAGATTGAATGCGATCATATTCGAAGGATAAAGTGAATTGAAATCAAGAACAGGGATGGGTTGGTCCAGATACATCCCGATTTTGGGCGGAAGTACAATAGCACCTTCATAAGACGAATCACCTTCCAGTCCGTCCTGCGTCATGATGATCTGATTACGCTTAGAAGCCTGATAAACGACTGCCGAGAAGATCTTGATTCCTTGTCCTCGCAGAAAGATGTACTGGATCGGAACTCGGCACACATCTGCCATACCACGAGCATTCACAATAGTATCCAGTTTGGCCATAAGCGTAAGAACCAGATCACAGTCCTGAATACAGTACTTGGCAATCACTGCACGATCGTCCGCCGAACCACGATGAGACGCAAACATTTCTTGGGCTGTAGTGTCGTCCTTACCGAAACACCATTCCAATTTCGTCATTTCGTCGGCAGTAAGATCCGCGTCGAACAAGTACGTATTTGCCGGAAGTTCTACAATAAAGCTCTTTGGCTTAACTTCGGAAACATAGAACTTCTCGCCGTCGCGATAAGGATTCGTGGTATTCGTCATAACATCGAACCGAACCAAATTTCCCTTGAATAGTCCACGCGTAGTCTTGGTGAAGATCTCGTACTTCTGGGTCTTCTCTCCGGCTATAATCACTACTTTCGTGACCTTATCTCGCAGAAACACTGCGGCTACATTATCCAGCTTGTACGAATCCAAATTCTGTTCGCGTCGGACTGAAAGAAGCAGATCAATAGCCAGACGACCCGGTACCTTCAAATACCGAACGGCGAATGTCCCACTGGCCAATTCAAACTTCTTGGCTTCGGTATGTGCGTATGTAACTCCACCCTTATTCTTCCAATCGTCGATTTCAACGCGTCCAATATTGAAGATAAGGCGATTATAAGTACACCGATCGGCAATGTACGAATCGTCAAAGCCAAATGTATTATAACCAGCAATAATATCGGGATTCTCGAATCGTACGCATTTCATGAACTCTTCCAACAGATGCTTCTCGTTGCGACAGCTGACGAAAGTTACTGAATCGTCGGTGGACGGAGAGCAAGTTCCGGATACAAATACGAAACGCTTGTAAGAAGTCAGCATATCGTCCGTATACCGAAAGCTTATGCCGATTTGAATAATTTCGTCCGAAGGATTCGATGCGACTGGAAAGTTTCCTGATTCCGAATAAGTCTCGATATCGTAGCCGGCTACATACAGAGGAACTTTGGCATTTGGTTCAGGAGATACTTCCGTATAATCCAGAGTGAAACATACATCTACATTCTCATCATCTCCCGGTTCCTCTTCGTCCGCTTCGAACGAGATTGGAGACGCAGGAGAAATATCCAGTTCATGGAATAGACGGATAAATGGGGGCAGATTTGCTTCGTAAATATCTTCCAGTACAATATCGCGCTTTCCGAACTTGATTCCGCTTTTTAGAGTTTTAAGTACCATTTTCATCATAATAATTCCGTTGAACGACAACTTCCAAACCTTGATTGGTTTCAGTCCCGTAAATCCACGCATCGCATCCAACTTTGCTTCCTGAGTAATTTTCAGACCACCAAGAAACTTACCTTCCTTCGACATTGCGGACCCAATAAAGGAATACACGCTGGTATTCGATTCTCCCTCTTCGGCGCGAAGATAGAAATAAGGTTTGAATCCGTTAAGTCTTACTTTTGCGACCTGATCATCATCAAGTCGGCCAAATACATCCACCGTATACTTACGATCAATATCCTGTTCCAGCCAGTCGGCTGGTTGTAGAATCGGCATCTCTACTGGATGTTAGAGACGACTACTTAAATTCGTTTTGTAAGATAATAGAATGGCAACAAACTTAGGACTTCCATTTATGTATGCCAATTCCCGTCAGGGCGTTGCTGCTCGCGATGTAGCACGCCAGTCATCGGAGACCGCAGACATGAAGGCAGCACAGCCTTCTGGATGTGGCAATAACTGGGCAGTAGCCGCATCTATACCTGGACTTATCCCAATGGGCAACTTCGGTAATTCCCCCGAAGGTGGCTGTGGAATTGATCTACAGAGCCAGTTACTTTTTGGTGATCCAGCCACCGCTCGTTTCAAGGGTCCTAAGCAGCTATTCGAGCGTCCCTTTGCGACGACTCCTAATTTGGCATTAGGTAATATTGAGGGAATTGATGATCAGAGTCGTGTAATGTTTGGTCATTCTACGGCGAATAGAAAGAGCATTCAGACAGTGACTGACAAGCAGTTTCCTGTTTTTGAGCCTCTGCTGCCAGAGCGGGAATCTGACATTCCTGATAACAACTACTTTGTTGAGCCGTTTCTTCGTGGGGGGTACAATGCCCGACTTGTTCCTCGTGTTCGGGTTGATTTGACGAAATAGATCGCTTCGCGTGCTCTTCGTCCATAGCCTTTAAGGATCCCCGTAGTTCCTTAATAGCATTCTCCTCCTCCGTATACACTCGTACTGGCTTAGCCTTCTTAATATACTTCGAACTTGGAAACTCGTACTTTGGCATCAGCCGATCTACTGCGTCCGTAACATCATTCGTTTCAGCATACACTCGTTGCGCGTCATCTTCCGAACAACCAGTGAGTTCCATAATAGTTTCCACAGCTCGGTTCATATTTTATTGATTAAGTGTAATAATACGAAAATGCGTTTCATCGATGCCCTCTGCCCTCCCTCGCTTCTGTACTTACTGTACATCACGATCCATGTAGGATTAGATCTCTCACTGGGCCTATTTCTTACGGCGGCTATGAAGGTAGTAATGGGAGTTGCCGGTGTCATTATTCTGGATGCGCTGTGCTCAGTAGATCTCGGCGTAGTATCCTGGGCCATTGTCGCCACGCCATTCATCATGGTGGCACTCGCGTCCTCGATTTCTCTCGGATTAGGCATGGACCGTATGGCGGCCAAGTACATGAAGGAGAACTTTACGCCTCTAACTGGCGACAATCTCCACAATCGCGACCGGATTGTAAGTCCTTTAAAGGAGGGCGACGCACTCCCACTTTCAAGCAGCTCGATGTATTAGGAATAAATAAATGCTACTAATCGCTTGGGCATACCGTCAACTTTTCGCGTGCTGTTTCCGAATCAAGAATATCCTATTTCGTCCCGACGATCCTCATCCTGAAATCGTACATGCGTCACTTCTTCCGTGGCTTTGGATTGGCGGGGTTACGGGTGAGAACACTGTAGATTACACTGCTGAAATCAATAGTACGATCGTGTACGGGATGGTAGTTACGACCGATTGGCTGGATGCAGTCACGAACGCAACTCCCGAAACTTGGAAGTATCTGGATCCCAAGACGTTAGAAGAGAAGGATTTTCCTCCGAGTGGGTTTGTAATAGAGGATGATACCGTCTCAGCAGAACCTGAGGACGAGAGTGACAGCACCAATGCTAACGCAGATCATACTGAATAGATCTGATTACTTCGAAATCGCCGAAGACTATTCTCAATTACGTAAAAAGTTCAATCCAGACGGATACCTAAGTACCATCTCTCTTTGGGTTGAAATGATTATTAGTCCCATAATAACTTTCATTATGGCTATTTATAACCGGGAACCTCCCGGTATTTTTAATATGCTTTCGATCCATAAAACTATAACTTTATGGCAAGATTGGTTCGAGTACCAAACTCTAACCAAGCACGTACACAGATGGATGAATATTGTTCGTCCCATCGGTGGACCATTTATTGCTACGAACGATCCGGATTACCATGTTTATGTTTATGCTGACGCTATGCAGCGTATTTATTACTCGTTCTTTCCGAAGAACTGACTGAACGTTTTCAGTAGTTCAGCACCCTGCTCGATCGCAGGCTTCATTTCGGATAAAGAACCCATTAGTTCCTTTTGAAGGCCCATTAGTTCCTTCGTGTCGCGGCGCATACCCCCAATCTGTTCAGGAGTCAGGTTACGATATGCATGTAGGATAGTCGTCCCGATATCTACATGTGGATCATCTGTCTTCGGTGGAGCAGGCTCTGGGTCCTCCTTTTTAGCCTTAGGATGCTTCTTCTCTTTCTTGGCTGCAAAGTCTTCCTCCTCTCCATCTTCGAATCCCTCGTAGGTATTCTTGGTGATCATGCAGATAATGTAGATCGCCACGAGTCCAGCAATAACTGAAACCGTATGGGATAGCTTACCAAGATAGTGAGCCAGGATATAAGCTAAAATTACCCATACTACCATATACCCCAGATTCCGCTGAACCAGGTAGATGGCTACGGCTAAGAAAAGTAATCCTGCGAGGATAGTGTCCATTATCCTATTGAATGAAATTAATGGGCGCGTACAAAGCTACCGAAACCTGAACCGGGATTGGCGCCCTTGTTGTTGAAGTCGCCTAATGATGGTGCACCAGTACCGTTCTTGGTATTTACGCCAACATAGTCGGCAATTCCACGCTGGCCAGTGCCCTCGTATGAGGCGGATACGGCGCCGTACGCGCCACCACCACGACGAACCTTGCGGCTCTTCTTAGCGCTCTTCTTAGCACTGCGGCGGTGCTTGCGGCGCGCACCGAGCTGGAAAGAGTTTGAACCACGATCGCTCAGATCGACAGCGAACGGTCCGGCCTCTGAACCGCGGCCCCACTCCATAGCGCCAGGAGCAATGGCACCCGCTGCACCATAAAATCCTCCGCGGTGCTTACGGTGGCGACGAGTCGCATGTTTCTTGGTAGTACGGCTCTTACGAGGCATTTACTTCTACTCGGGGAATAAAAACGGATTTGTTCGGGTCAGATGAATCAATTTCAATACCACAATGAATACTATCTTTCCTACTTGGGATTCTTATACGGACGCACTCGCTGAGTACATGTCTACCGGGTTCTTCTCTGAGTCGTTTCCGCAATATGCAAAGCTTCTTGAAGAGTACAAGCGAGCAGATTTGAAGATTGTGCAGGAGCTGCTGGATGCAGGGTACGATGCGCAGGACGGGTGTAATAAGTTCATCGCTGCTTGTTTCAAGGGATCGAGGTATATCCACGACTTTGTATTCGATTACCTGGCCAGTATCGTAGAAATGTTTATCAAACGCGGAGCTGTGGTGACTACCCAAATGGTCGACGAGTGTTTTACTATACATTATACCGGCGCATCCAAGTTCGATTTTGAAGATGAGTGCAATATTATTGCCCCACGCAGTATTGTCTTGGACTTGATTGGCGAGTATATTACTACTCCCTTGCCCGGACAACATGACTGGAAAAACATTAAGGCAATGAATTGGGAAGAAATTCCCGCCGATATAGAGTATTCTATGAAGTGCGCAATGTACCGCAAGTGGCGCAGCAATTATTTGCGGTCTATTTAGGCTGGAATATTTTCCAGAACAGTCCAGGATCCGTCATCATTCTTCATGCATTTACATTTGAATTTTTGACCTCTTGAACGAAGGAATTCAGAAGTTTTTAGGTTTGGGACGCGGAGGTATCCGCCCGATTCGACCTCGTAGCAATCGGGAAGAGGAAGTTTGGTGATATTCATCATATTTTGGTCTTCGAGTTCCATATAATAACCCGGCTTTCCAATTTCGTCTACATGCGCCTCATACCCTTTCAGTTTTTGTTTGGGATTCAGATCGGATTTATGGATGAGTTTAGCCGTTCCGGGAACATGGTACATGAATGTACTCATCAGATCTTTCAGCCAGTTATATCTCTGTTCGAAGGTGGAGCAAGCATACACACAATTTGAATTGTAAATGAAGATGTCGGCAATCACGTACTCGAAGGGAGTTAGACGTTCGGCTCGAAGAAAGGTGTCTCCACATAGACGTTCGTCTACTATACACTGAATTTTACGGCATTCCTGTGTGGTCATCCAAAGACACACGGGAATAGCGTTTTCGTAAGTAAATATTATCCATCCGGAAGTACCGGTAGTTTGGGGGACCTTAAATAGTTTATGGCAGGTCTCGGGGATTGACCGCTTGAAGACCTGGCGGGAGCTTGGTGTCCACTCGTGCCGACTCTGAATCTGATTTGCGAGGATCATACTCTGGCAATTTAACTTCCTGCGGTTGCTGGGTTAAAGCCGGTTCGTTTTTACCGAATAATGGTTCCGCGGGAGGCGCGTGACTTAAAAACGATAAGTCCTGAACCGGTGCCTGCTGAACAGGCATCTGCTGGACCGGTGCTTGCTGAACAGGAACATCGCGGTAAATGATCTTGGGCTCGGGAGGATACATGACCCGCGTAGCTACAAAGGTAAGAACTTGGAGAATAACCATAACAAAAATCGTAGCAAGAGCTACATATAATACATCTAAGGCTATCATTATTGTTGAATTAGGTTTCAAATTATGCATTCTCTACGAACAGTTCCGCATAGTCTCCGTTCGACTCCTTCCATATCTTGGGGGTCTGCGAATACAGAGTCCATCGCACATGCTCTTCGTGCTGAACTCTTCCTGCAATAGCTCCGTTCCAGGCCATTTCCTGGTACGTTTCCGTGTCGGGAATATACTTGAACCTCACGTATCGAGATGGAATATAGCTCCACCCATCATCACACCACAAGATAGTCAGGTCTTTGCTGTCCAGTGGACGTGGGAGAGGCCGATTGTACGCCTGCGGCGACATTCGCTTGATCTTCATTTATCTGCTTCATACAGCTTTCAAGTAAACTAATTCGTATTTCAGGAGCCGATGAAATTGCGTCGCACAGAAAGAGAGTATCATACAGCGAATTGTGGAGTTGAGATATGGTTGGAATCCGGCCAGTTGCCCAGAAGTACAGCTCGCTCAGCTTTGGAGACTTGTTTTTAGGAAGCTTGCACAATTTTCGTCCTATCTGCATAGTACATAATTTCGGTCTCCTGAACCCCACAAAGTCCCGTTTCAGGTCATGAATCATGGCATTATAGATAACATTCTTATCGAAGTGTACATTGTGAGCCACTACTGCATCAAAATCCTCCGCGAAGAACTTGTCCATCACTTCCCCGAGATCGTGACCATTTTGTGCATCTTCTCGTGTAATTCCGTGGATAACCGTAGACTCGAAAGGAATCTCCCAGCCGTTTGGCTTGACGATGTAACTTTGGCTGCTCAGAACTTTATTGAACTTATCGTCCATGATAGCCCAAGAAATGGACACGATGTGTGGCCAGTTGTCGGGTCCTTTAAATGCGGATGCCGAGAAATCTTTCGGTAACCCCGTAGTCTCGGTGTCGAAAATTATGAACTTCATTATGTGCTTACCATGAACTTGTTTTCACTTAACAAATCCATTTTACGCGGAGTGTAGTAGGTATAGCGCAACTACGCCGAAGATTACGGCGTGGAGGGCGAGGCCGTAGGTGGTGGGGCAGCCGGCCTGCGCGACCTTGAACCAGTGGGCAAGCTGGGGTACGAGCGCCGTGGCGACGCCGCCGACAAGGTTATCTACCAGGCGGTAGGTCATTGGGGAGCTAATGACAAAAAAGAGGAGGGCTAAGGCCGCGGCGTGCTGGAACTTCTTGCTGAACATGGTTTGATCTATTACGAGGAAAAAGTCTTTTGGGTCTGAATAATTGATTGGATCCACTGAGGAATGTTTTCAATAAGACCCTTGACTTGCATGATATTTTGTGGAACCGGGTAATGTATATCCAACGTATTGCTGTCACAAATAAATACTATGGCTGTCGTCACGAAACACATTCTGCTTTTAAGAGCAGTAGGCGTCCATCGTAAACAGTGAAGCTTGTAGAGCGAATCGATGTAGGGCATAAGTACTCCTGCCTGAGGAGATGTTCGTACCGAATCTATGATTACATTCCAAAGTAACCAAACTACATGACGGCAATGTGCGCCTTCAATGAAAGAGTTTGTTCGGAATGAGCATTCGAGATTCTGTTTATTGGTTTTTTTGTACACGGACGCAAACTTCATTATCCACGATATCCAGTACAGTGCCCGTGTCATATCGCGAGTTTCAGGGCGAAGACAGTAAGTCAGTTCATTAATGGGGACGTACAGATCTAATGGATCGTCTTCCTTCACTAAATGACGAGCATAATTAGAAGATGGAGCCTTCAAATTTTCGTTGATGGTAATTGTATTAAAATCATGCTCAGGTTTGATGGTAGGTAAGGGTGGCAGCTTGTTTTTACGAAGCATGGCAACAGAAGCCGCAACTTCACAAACTAAGTTCCGAATTTCCATATTGTTGCGCATATCCGTCATGGCCATAATAGAGTATTGGCCTTCATACGGGGCAAACTTTTCGTACATCCGAACCAGGTACAAGAATACATTAGGTGCTGCGCGGTTAATATGATGAGCTGCTGATTCAAATAATGTTTGCCACAGTGAATGGACAAGTCCGGAACACAGAAGTTCCAGAGTCCAGTAGCAAGCATAATCTGCGTGTCCTAACTTAATGTTTTCATCGAGAACCTTGTAGACGTGCGTCCTCAAATGACCAGAAAATGTGAATTTTTGAAAGTCTACTACTGTCCTTGAATCAAGGACATTCATTATTTTTGGAAATAGACCAAATATTGGTACTCTTTTCCGCATCGCACCAGATCTACTGATTCTTTATGACGGAACCCACTCGTCTGGAAAATATTAATTAGACGTTCTTTGGAAGGCATCGTTAGTTGCAGCTTGTTTTCGCGGTACTTTACGCCATCGTTGGACGCTTTATCATAATAAGTAAATGTCTCGTCAAAAGAAGCATTATCTTCATCCTTCTTCTTATTGAAACGACCCAAGTACTTGAACTTATCGAAATATACATTCGAGTCTACTACGCGATCCAGGGAATATTTCTGTAACGAGAATGCTGCAAAAGGAGACGCAACTTCGTGAAGAGGATCGAACTTGTCTGGGTCCACCATATGCACCACAAACCATCCGCCAGGTTGTAGCCATTGATAGGCATTATCCGACAGAATCTTGGGATTCTCAAACATGTACGTGGAAAACCCAAGTAAGAATGCGTGGCTCATGGATTTTTGGGGAAATAAATGGGAATTGGTTACATCTCCTTTCTGAAACTTGGCAGCAGGGCACCCATCACGCGCCTTCTTGATCATGGCATCGGAAATATCTACACCCACATATTCTACACCCAAGTTCTTGAACCAGCAAGCGTGTGGAGCTGTGCCGGAACACATATCCAAAATACGTACGGCAGAAATTGGCCAATCAGCAAGCGCAATATCCTGAATAGATACTTCTTCATACTTCATTTTCTCGTTGGAGTTCCAGAGTACATCGTAAATTGAAGCGTACGTATCATCATAAATTTCCGCAGCGTCTTCATACGTTACACTCTTTCCGTCTTCGAATCCTTCAATGGAAGAATACCATGTGGTTAGTGCGTACATTAGCAATACGAGAAGCGCCAGAAATATATAAGCTGCTTCCATTCTGTTAGTTATTTACCAAGACTTATTTCGTCCACCCACAACCTGTTCAACCTGTTCCATTACAGTGGGGACATACGTGAACCGGCGATAGAGCATAAAAACTATTACGATGCCAAGAATAGCAATAAGTCCATCAAGTATCCAAGGAAGGTAGGTGCTAAACCCCGAAGTTGGTTGATTCAGTTCTACCGTTCGCTTCATTACATCCGCTTTATCGTGAACTTTCTGAACCTGTTTCGTCAGAAGACTATTGTCCTCTTCGTGTGACTTTACTGCTGCCGCTAAGTTTTTGAAGTTGTGCTGCGCCTTCTCTTTATCTGTCAGTTCATGATACGCCTGAACATACTTTCCAAGAACAGGCTCGATATCTTTCTTGGCAATTTCCTGCTTTTCTGCCACCAGCCATCCCTGCCCTTTCAGGAGAGTATAGTAGTTGGTGCGTGCCTCATTATAAGCCACGGTATTGCCGCTTTTCTCAGCAGTATCCATGGCTAATTTCAGAGCATCAAGTTTACGCTGCCTTAAACAGTCCGGCCCACAGGGGGGAGCTACTACTGAATCCATTGTGTATAGTCAAGTAGATTCCTGCTGCCAGAACTATTAGTGCCACCCAGTGTATTAAAGACCCCAAAAACGACCCGATAAAATAGATTATGACGACGGCAATGAGAGTGTATACGAATCCAGAAATAATAGGCTGAACTGCTCCAATCTGGTCCAATGTAGCCTGTTGGGAACTAATTAGTTCCTCTAAATGTCCCGCCGCATTCTTCGAATCGGTGGAAGATTTATGCTGATCGCCAAACATCTTTTTCAGGAACGAAGAAATATCAGAAACCTGTTTATTCACAGTCATAACTCCGGTCTGCTGGTTATATGCCGTCGTGACATTCTGCACTATCGCATCGCGCTGCTTATCGAGCGGAGTAACCGTATTCATAATCGTAGAATAATCAGGCTTGTCAACTCGGTTAAAAATATTGCCTACGTTCCCCTTCGTACTGGCTGTCATCCAAAGCTGTTTGGAGGTAGGATCCGCAGTAATATTTAAAGGAGCAAATCCTTGGGTATCGACGGGACTCACATCCTTTACCGAACAATCGCCTTCGCATTTCAGGACTTTGGAAGTAGGATCGACGGCATAAATGGACGACTGATCGATCTGTCCAATCACTGAATTCACTTTCAGGCCAAGCAGACCGACAATAGGCAGCCATCCAGATTGCAGAGTCTCGTCAGTCTTCATTCCGTCGCCCGATGAATCTTTACCGTACAATGAAGTCGATGAAGCAGACGTGATTGTCACCTTATTTTCGGGCTCAGAAATCCAGTTCGTAGTAGTGCACGGCTTTGGGCATTTCTGTTTATTGTTCTGGGAATCCTGGGCCCAAATGTAACTGTGGGTTGAAAATATCTGGGAAGCCGCAAAAGGTACTGGAACCATATTCCACGTTCCCTTGTTATCGGCCGTAGATACCAGCAGATTATTCTTTCCATCTGATGTAGTTACGAGGATATAGACGTTTGTATCGTCCGTAGCGATATCCTGTACGCTATTTATGGCGTACTTTGATAAATCTACTGGCTGCCAATTTCCGGAACATGGAAGTCCGCAAATATACACTGACGCTCCGCTGAACCCCCAAGCAAAGCCATAAGCGGATGATGAAACCTTAGTAAGCTCTCCTGGAATATTTGCCCATGTCAGCACAGCCGATAACTGTGTCGACAGAGTGTTATTTATATTTTGTGTAGTTTGATCGTAAGCAGCCTGAAAATCTGCCATGTTATTATAGAGTCTTTAAAAAGTTATCAAATAATCCTCGACCTACAACTACCGAAGTGTATGTTGACTCAGTAAACCCGCGCGTCTTTGGCTGATCAGTAATTACCTTCTTGCCATTTGCACCAGTGGTAAACCCATTCGTGGCGGCGTACTGGAAGTTTACGTTAACAGCTGCCCTGCGCATAGCTGTAATCATAGATGCATCGGAACCGGTGCCTTTTCCACCTGGTCCAGTGTTCATGGATATACGACTTGACATTTATTTAGTATGTAACAAAAGTAATGGATATAAAGGAGTTTACTGATTCACGAAACTCCGAGCTTGCTGATTTTCAAAAGCAGTATACGTACTTAAAATCGGAATATTCAACTGCTGCATTATCCGCAATCCAAGAAAGTGATCCTGAAAAGCAGCAAACGCTTATTCAACGAGTACTGGCTATTAACCAGGAACTTTCGTCCCAGTTAAAAGACATTTTAGCTATTTTGAACAAGGGGTCTGATTCATTCGATTCAAAGACATTATCCGATCTGACGTCTGATCTAATCGCATACCAAAAAGAGTTTCAGGAAATGCAGGCTTCGAATGATAAAGTAAGTACTTTGAAGCGCATTCATGCTACCAATAGCGATAAACTGGGAAGCGCACAAACCATGTACTATGTTTATCTGGGCGCACTCATCTTTCTGTGCCTGGTTGTGGTGTACTCTGTAATTAATGCTTCGTGGACACAGAGTATTGTTGGTGGCGCTATACTAAACTTAAACCGACGATCGTGGCTACCATTATTCCAATAGCCACATACTGAAAAACTGGTGATACTACTGGGGCAGACACCGCAGTATTACGCATTTCAGCGGCAACTTCGGCATCATGCTCATCGACAAGTCCCTGGCCCAGATGAACCGCCTGAGACTTAACATCCTTCATCTTATTTTCCGCATCGGATCCCAGTGTATTCTTAATATTTTGAGAATCAGTCTCGTTTGCGTGATTCTTGGCAACAATGATTGCGTCTAATCCCGACTGAGCCGCCTCGTAAGCAACCTTGTATTTTTGGTTTCCAGTAAGTTTGTACTGCACATAGTTATCGTGGTAACTACGGGTCAGAGTATTAAACTGGCTATCCATTTATACCTTCTGCCACACAATAACGATACCGCAAATTCTCCGCCGAAGTCTCGCACATCCCAATAACTTCTACTACATCTCCCGGTCGCGCGCCAATAAACTTCGCCATCGCATCCTGGCTGAGAATCTTCGGAATCTGATCAATAGACTTCAAGTTGTAAGACTTGATGATTGCTGGCTTCTCGTTCTCCTTAATGATACGATGCTGGGGTACCTTACGGTGCTTACTAATATTGAATCCCAAACTGCGAATATCGAAGATTTGGACATATACATTATCGCGCTCGTTATTGTGGTTAATCAGGACCTTCATTACCGACTCGGAAGGGCGAGACGGACTGACCACAATAATGCCGGTAGAGAAGTTGTTCTCTCCCGCGAATCCCAGAAAGTTATTGAGTTCCTTTTCAGACACGCGGGTCTTGGTACTGAAAATGATAAGAATTCCTGCGAATGAGTACATCTTCGTGCCGTCCAACGTACTTGGTACAAGTTCAAACTTATCGGCCACGAGTCCGCGAGACGTAAGCATTTCTTGAAGAGTTGAAAGGGCGATCTCCTCCGCTGACAGCGGGCGGGTCTTTTTGAGCTGTTGTAGCGCGCTAATTGATAGTTCCTCCATTCCTTTAATACTTATGAAGTATGAAAACATCATTCCATTTTTTACATGCTTAAATCAAATGAAGAACTGGGCTTTTGTTGCTATTTTAGTCGCCCTTGCCGTTGTATGGTATGTCATTAAGACCCGAGAGGGCTTTGTAGCCGAGTTTACGGATCGTTCGAACGAAGAGAAGACCGACCAGACGCGCGTATCTTCGTATGCCCAGGAAACCAATCACTTCAAGATGGCCAAGCAGGACCTACCCCCAATCGATGGTGTAGAGACTCCTTACCGCGTTAACGCCTTCAACTCCTTTGTACCTGTATAAACGCACCAAGAATAGTATATCAAATGCATTTGGGCAAGACAGTATGTCTAAATATGATCGTAAAGAACGAGTCACACGTTATCGAAAAAACGTTTGATAACCTATCCAAATATATTACCTTCGATTACTGGGTAATTAGTGATACTGGCTCGACTGACGGAACTCAGGAAATTATAAAGAACTATTTCGCTAAAAAGGGTATTCCCGGCGAATTAGTTCATCATGAGTGGCAGGATTTTGGTTACAATCGTACGATGTCTCTTCGGGCAGGATATAACAAAACCGACTATATCTTTATTTTCGATGCCGATGATTCTATACATGGCGATTTCAAGCTTCCACAAAAGTGGGATGTAGATTCGTACCTGTTGAAGTTCGGAGATACGATGACGTACTATCGCCCCCAATTAGTTAATAATCGCAAGAAATGGAAGTACGAAGGCGTTCTTCATGAATATATTGTGTGCGAAGAAACTGCGATTGGACAGACTTACCATGATGGAAATTACTATGTCGATTCCGGAAAGACCGGTGATCGTAGCAGGGATCCGCAAAAGTACCATAAGGATGCCCAAATCTTGAAGGCTGCGTACTATGCCGACAAGGAGAAAAACGGCGGTCTATCGAATAGGTACGCATTTTACTGCGCCCAAAGCTTCAAGGATTCTAATCAGATCGACGATGCAATTGAATGGTATACGCTGGTTGCCGATACGCTTCCAAACTGGGTTCAGGAACGGTATTATTCGTGTGTTATGCTGGGACAGCTGTATGAACGTAAAGGAAACTTTGAGAAGTCTATTTATTACCATCTGCGCGCTTCTACTTTCGATTCTGAGCGTATTGAAGGTGTTGTGTTTGCCTGTGATTATCTGCGCAGAGTAGGTATGCACGAACTCGTTATGCTTCTGTACAACAAGTACAAGAACTATAACCCGGATCCCAAGAACAAGCTTTTCCTATTTCGTGAACCGTACGATGGTTCGCTGGAATGCAATGCAAGTATGAGCGCATGTTTCATGAACCAGAAAGATATTGGATACGAATGTATTCGTAAACTTATTTCCAGCCCAACAACTCCCCAAAACATTCGGAACATTATTTTCGATAATCTTCGGTTCTACGTTCATGAACTCGATAAGGATTCGGAAAGTATCGATATTTTCTATGCGCTTACGAACTTCATTACTACTACGAACAACCAGGCGCTTGTCGTAGTTTGGAACCTCCTTTTCAAGAAACATAGGGCTGAACTTATTAAGCCTTCTCGCCCCATCAAGATTAAATCGAAGACCGTAGAAGTATTCTTATCGTTTACGTCATGCAAGCGGTTCGATCTTTTTGAACAGACTGTCAATTCCATCATGAACCATTTTACGGACAAGGAAAAGATCGATTACTGGTTCTGTGTCGATGATAATTCGAGCCATGAAGATCGTACGAAGATGAAGAAGAAGTATCCTTGGATCGTGTTTTACAACAAGACCGAAAAGGAGAAGGGGCATCGTCCAAGTATGAATATTATTTGGAATAAGCTGAACGAAATGAAACCGAAATACTGGATACATATTGAAGATGATTTCCTATTCCACTCCAAGAAGAACTATATTACCGACGCAATCAAGTTCCTGGAAACTTCGGGAAATATCAAGCAAGTTCTATTTAACCGCAATTATGCCGAAACTATTGATGATATCAAACTTGCCGGACATTCTAAGTTATCGCCAGGATTTGTGGTTCACGATCACAAGATGGATACAGTATCGTACCCTAACTGCCATTATTGGCCGCATTACAGTTTCCGTCCCGGCGTTGTAGTAGTTGAGGCTGTACTGGGTCTTGGTAATTTTGATAGCCCCAATACTTTCTTCGAAATGGACTATGCGAACCGGTGGGTACATGCAGGATACAAGACTGCATTCTTTGATGGGATTAATTGCAGACATATTGGTCGTCTTACGTCAGAGCGTCATAATACCGATGCTAAGAACGCATATAGTTTAAATAATGAGGACCAGTTTAGTAACAAGCCGGCTTCAATGAAGATTGTTAACCTAAAACGCCGCCCGGATCGTATGGAAGCCACCAAGAAGATTATGGATGGAGCTGGAATCACGGATTATGAGTTCGTGGATGCGATTGACGGTAAGGAACTGCGACCTTCTCTCGAACTTAAAAAGTTGTTTGCCGGAAACGATTTTGGAAGTCGTATTGGAGTTCTGGGATGTGCTCTGACGCACTACAAGCTATGGCGGACTTTGTGTGTGGATACAACTCACGAATACTACACTATTTTCGAGGACGATATTACTCTTGTACCCGGTTTCAAGCAGAAGTACGATAGTATTAAGTCAGAACTTCATAAGTTTGATTGCGTGATGCTGGGGTACCATATGTTTTCTGCTAAACGTGAAGAGACCAAGAACATGTATGTCAATCAGACCGATAAGCTGAGTATTTCTCCCAACAAGAAGCAGCTGAATATTGGCGGAACGTTTGGGTACTCTATCAATAAAAAGGGCGCAAAGGCGCTAATAAATTATATTGAGAAGAATGGAATTCGGCATGGGATTGATTATGTAATGAAGATTTGCCCTGATCTGAATACGTGGGAAGTGCGGCCACAGATCGTGTTCTCGGAATGGTACGAAACTCCTGGCCAGAACGTTGATTCGGATATCCAGACGAATTACGAGACTCTGAACTTCGATATGGTGCCAGATCCTTCGACAGAGTTCAATTTTTTACCTGGCCTTGATCAGATCAGTAATGATTGCTATTACCATCAGGGAAAGAGTCTGGCTGAAATGATGGAAATCGCACTTGCCGATCCAAAGTGCGCCGGATTCAATACTCTTGGATTTTTCAAGACATCAATTTCTACTCTGAACCGATCGCCGTATTTCGGTCCGATGGACGGACTGTACGTAAAGAAGGTTGCTCCCCAAAATGACAAGCCCAAGAATGCAGGAACTACTCGCGTAAAGATGCTGTGTGACTGGCAGTCTTCGGAAAAACTTGTGGAAGAATGGTCTATTATGCCGGTTCCTTCTTCGGTTGAACTTACGGCCGAAGATAAGGATGTTGATGTATACGTTATTATCAATAAGCCAGCGAACGGATACTTCGAATCTGAAAAGAGTGTACTGTACCAGATGGAACCAACCGTTTACGATCTGTCCAAGAACTGGGGCGCAAAGCTCTGGCCGAAACAGGACAAGGAAAAGTACATGCGAGTACAGAACCATACTTACCTGAACGGCGTTCAGTGGAACTTCAAGGTACTAAATATTCCCGAGAAGAAGAACGATGTAGTAAGCATTCTCAGTGGAAATAATTGGGATACGGGCCATATTCTGCGCACGTCATTCGTAAAGAATAATACGGACCTCATCAAGGTTTACGGTAAGGTGAACTTCCATTCATTGCCTTCGTACATGGGTCCTGTTCCCGACGAGAATCGGTTCAATGTATATTCAGGAGTCAAGTACTGTATCGCCTGCGAGAACAACGCCGAAGTGAATTATGCTACCGAAAAGATCTGGGAGCCAATTATCTCGGAAGTACTGGCATTTTACTGGGGATGCCCGAATTTGGATGATTACATTGATTCCCGAGCGTTTGTGCGTCTACCTATTGAAGATCCTATTAAGGCACGCGCACTAATTGATCAGGCTATTGCAGAAGATTGGTGGTCTCAGCGTATCGACGTTATTCGCGAAGAGAAGAGGAAGGTTCTGAATATTTATGGGTTTATGCCTAACTTACAGCGAGTTATTACACGCACCAAAGCAGTAATCATTACACTGAAAGAGGCTACTGACCGATACGATATGATCGAGAAGATCAAGAAGAATCTTGCCAAACTTGGGATCGATACTGAGGTATTTTACGGCGTTAATGGAAAGAATATAGTAAACAACGATAACAAACTATCGTACAACGGTGAAACTTATACGTATGATCCAAGTGTTCGTCTGAATGGGCAGCCAATGACTGTTGGAGAGTTGGGGTGTGCGTGGAGCCACATGTCAGTTTACAAGAAACTTCGCGATGATCCGAAGTACAATAGTTATCTCGTACTTGAAGATGATGCCGAAATGTGCGGAGATCTGTTTGCTCTAAACGATGCAATCATGAATCTTCCTAAGGTATACGATGTGTGTCATATTGGCGAGACGATATGGCATCCCTTCGTGCACACCGATCCGGTGAACTCTACGTACTTCAATATACATAAGCAGTTCTTTAATGGCACAATGTCGTGCTTTATTTCAAAGTCCGGTGCCAATAAACTCATTAGCGATTCACTGAATCTTCCTGCTGACGATCTACTTTCAAACTCTTTCTTGAGCGGAAAGATCAGCGTGTATGCGCCAAAGAATAAGATTTATCGGCAGACAAAAAATGTAGTATCAACCATTAAGACGGTAGATGCAGAATGAAACAATGTTTGTGTCTTCACGAGGGATTATGGACTCGTGTGATATAAAATCCAGAACGCCAGTTTCAAGTATAGGCAGCTTAATTAACTACGACTTTTCTGGTCTAAAAAATGGATCGGTAGTATACGTGTGCGGAACGGCTCTCGGAGATTTCGTTAAACGTAAATTCCCAACAATGAACTGTAAAATAGTTCTGGTTACAGGAGATTGTGATTGGGAAATTCCCAATGATGTTTTCCCATTACAAGATTTTTTGAACTTCATTCAGTCTGAAAAGATCATTCACTGGTTCTCTCAGAATGGTACTATTACCCATCCAAAGTTCACGCGCATGCCAATTGGGTTAGATTATCATACTCTAACTATTCGAGACCATGAATGGGGTCCAAAAATGTCTCCGATGCAACAAGAATCACAAATTAATAGTTTGAATACGGTACCGTACTTTCATCGCGGAATCTTGTGCTACGCTAATTTTCACTTTTCTATGAAGACGCGGTACGCGCTGGACAGACAAGATGCAGTAGCCAATATTCCGAGAATGCTGGTGTATTACGAACCTCATAAAATACCGAGATACGAAACATGGACGAAACAGTCTAAGTATGCCTTCGTTATTTCTCCACACGGCAATGGTCTTGATTGTCATCGGACATGGGAAGCTCTTTGTTTAGGGTGTATTCCAATTGTAAAGTCATCAAACCTTGATTCATTGTTTGATGACCTTCCAGTTCTTATCGTGAAAAAATGGTCAGATATCGATATAAAGTTACTATTAGAAACAATTAAACAGTTCAGGGTTAAGCATTTCAATTACAATAAGGTTTCGCTATTTTACTGGATGGATCTAATTAGAGCACAAGTACCGCCTTCTCCTTAGGGTGATCAGGAAGAGTTCCGTTGGTACGATGTTCCTGAATAGTATTCCAAATATCCGTAAAACTTTGAATATTAGTCTTAATCCATTCGGGATCGTGTGGAACTAACGATGTGCGGATCTTATCGAAGTACCAGTAAGTAGTAGACCATTCACGTTCATCCCGAGGCATCATTTCGCGACGCCAGGTAGGTACATCCCTCTTATCTTCGATATCGCGATAGATAACTTCTCCATCATCTGCCACAATAAAGAATGACTTATATTTAGCGGGACAATCTACCCATTCAGTATAATTCACCTCTCGGAACTTCATTTCAATGTATTCACATTCGCGCATACCTGTACATTCCAGCTGCAACTGCATTTGGTGATAGTACGTATCTGGAATTGGAGTAGTATCCGAAAAGTCCCGGGAAATAGGACACTTGAACTCTACAAGTTTACCGTACCTGTAATCATCCTTATCTTTCGTAATAATGATTCCATCGGGAGATGCACCAAGAAATGTATGGATAGGATGAGGAATACAAGTAGTATCCACAATATCAATACCACCTTCGTAATACGTAGTGTAAATCAGCTTGGCTATGGGTTCGAATCGCGTTCCCCATAAGAGGGCTTTCGGTCCGACCCCAGCAGGCGTTCGTTCTCGCGGTACGAGTTTGGACATGATGATTTCGTGTCTGGATGCGGGGGAGGCATCTTTACATGCTTTGTAGATCTCCGAAGCGGTGAGCATTTCTCCTCGCTTAGAGTGCCAGGCATCTGTGCGCTGATCATTTTGGCCATATTCTTGAATAAGTCTTTCCACATGGTTCATTGCTGTCTCTTACTTGGTTACGATAAAACCGTTTTACATGTAGGGAGTCCATATTTAACAAATGCTCCAAGACATTCAAACTCAGGAGCAGTGGGTACTTCATCGACTTGACCGTTTTTACGGAGTTCCAGAAAATCTTACTCGTGTCAAGAATATTCTCAGCGGAACTTCCGATCTGTCTCTTCGTCTTATTGACTGGTTTGTTACCAACTATTCAAAGAAGTTCAATGTATCTTACTTGACGAAGGCGAACAAGCATATCATAGTGTACTTGAATTACAAGTCACATCTCAAAGCGTACAGTAAGCGCATGTTCGATCCTTTCTGCCGATGGAAGCGTATTAAGTTCAGGGACATTGAGACTACTGTGGGACAGCTGAACTTTTTCGAGTGGGCAATCACGGACGGTGTTCTGGATTATCTGGAAACGAACCATGAGAAGGTTCATACGGATATGGAGACCCGACTCCACGAATCCAAGGAATCCAAGGACGGAGAAAAGCGGAAGCGCCATGAACTTTCTCATTCAGCTACCAAGTCTATTTCTCGACACGATGTGCGTCTAACCGTAAAGTTTGATTAACCTTTATCATAACAATGTTCTCGGCACTGAAACCCGACTATATCTACCGCGACTTTTCCGACGATATTGCGGACCATGATATAGATTATGATGCAGAAGAGTGGAACTATAATGGCCGAGATGTCCTTCGCGGTTGTGTAGACCCCAAGTATACTGATTGGAACGTGTATTGGTTGTATGACAAAAATCTGGCGCGTGTAGGTCTCGCTGAACACGATTCAGATAATCCCGAAGTATTCCATTCACTTTGGTTTTACGATAATCCATTCGGGACTTTATTTCAGGAATCAAACTGGAAAAAGCGCAATATAACTTTATGGTCTCTTCTGTCTCCCGAAGCGTATCAGGATTGTTTGGAAGATGATTTCAAGACAATATTCGATCGGGCTCTTTCTGGAACTATTCGTCTCATGACTCCTGAAATGATTACTGATCGTCCAAAAGTATACAGCTGTTCGAAGTGCAATAAAAAATCGTTGTTACCTCTGAAATGTTCAGGTGTAACTGTTTCTGATTATTTATTTTCCGAGTTTTCTATTTTGTTTTTAGATGATTCGTTTATAATTTATGAAGCTCCGTCTAATTCTCGTGTTTGGTCTCTACTCAACTTGATGCCGCCACCCGGCGCTTGCGAACCGGTGCAGGAGCAGATGCCGCAGGAATCTGAGTCTCTGACTGAGCTGCCTGACCGCCACCATACTCCTCCTCATCCTGAGCAGGAGCCTGAGCCTCAGAGTCAGCAGGAGCCGCATCCGTCTGAGTAGGCGCATCGTCCTCCTCGTCTGCGAAGATATCCGCAGCCGTCATGCGCTGCTGAGGGAAGACCTGAGCATCTGTCAGGCGCCAAGTGACACCGAATCCCTGACCAGCAATGACATAGATGCTGCCGCTAACTACAAGCTTAGCCTCTACGCCCTTAGGGAATGGCGTGTCCTTCGTCTCCAGCGTCTCTGGTGTGACGTACACCGGATTGCGCGACGAATCTACGACCTCGGATGAGACCTTGTTGTCGTAGACTGGAACCTTGACACGGAAGCTTGGCGGGTACTTGCCGTTGGGTACATACTCGCCACCAACCTTGTCGGTCGAGAAGCTGAGAATGCGCTTGAAGCTGTCGCGGATAGCCTCCTCTGAACGCTTCTTGCCGAACCACGCTACCGAGTTCTCGACAGCAGCCTTGATGATCTTCTCCTCCAGATCAGTGAGCAGGTTGTACAGCTTACCGACCTCGTCGGCACCACCATAGCGCTCCTTGCCGTAAGGATCGCAACCCTTGAGAGACCCAATCAGCGTATAGGTCTTGATACCCGTCTCACCCTCGCGTACCAGGCAGCCGCCAGGGTAACCAATACGAGGCAGGCGAATCTGTAGATTACTGCCGTTGTACTTCATGTTGATAGGAGGATTACGGCCTGCACGCTTCTGGCCGAGGACGAAAGAGATAGCATTGACATCGATTGCGTTGGAATGAATAGGGCCGTTCATATTGATTGTGATTGTACTATCCTAAATATTAGGTGGCCAGAATCCGTTTTCAACGAAAGCTTTCAATTTAATAGAATAATGGTGCTGTGTGCATCTTGTAAGAACAAAACCAGTTTGGACCAATGCACATCGCACGCATTGAAAGGTCTTCTTTTTTGCGGAAAGCATATTAAGACCAAGAACAAACGGTTATGGTCCGAATTGAATGATAATAATTCTAACGTAGTTCTTATCCAAAAAATATGGAGAGGATACTTTCTCAGACACAAACTTGCGTTAGCTGGACCGGGTGTTCTGAATCGTAAAGATTGTCATAATTCCGAGGAACTTGTTACGTTGGATGATAAGAATGATGTATCGCCATTACATTACTTTTCATTTATGGAGGCAGACAAGCTTTACTGGTTCGATATACGCAGTTTGTATCAGTACGCACGAGCATCTCCAAAGCCGGTGAATCCGTATACAAGACAAGAACTAACTATTGAAACAAGACAGAGATTACGGAAACTATGTCAGATCAGAGTTCGTAGTTGTATTCCGAATATTCGTGAACTTAATCAGGAAAGCAAATTTACAGAAATAGTAGAACAGAAATGGCTGGAATTGTGTCAGATAATTGAAGAGAACGGGTTTTTCGATACGAACCATCTTCTGTTCATGTCTCTGAACAAGACCCAGCTTTATATTCTGATGAACCTTATTCATGCTGATCTGATTGCCCATGCTTCGGAGCATACCAAGCCAGGTTCCAGAAGAAAGAAGTACATCGATTGGTCCAAGACAACTATCGCAGGGTTCACAAAACACAAATCCACCCCCATTCATTCATCATACTTCGTGGCTAAAACACTTTTGTCAATTTTGAATGATTCAAAAGAACAATATACTATATGTTTTATAATTATCAGCGCCATCGTAAGATTATGATTTAAACACGTAAGGAGTACTAATATCATAACCCGCGTTAGAAATGGATTCTACCAAGTCAATCTCTAAGACAAACAAGATGCCAGCCAAGAAGGAGACCAAGACCGTCGTAGCCGCCCCCGCAGTTGTAGATGCCGCCGCACCCAAGGCTGCCCCCAAGGCCCGCAAGCCTGCCGCCGCGAAGGCGGACGTAGTTGTACCCGTAGTTGAGGCCGTAGCCGCCCCAGCTGCCGGTGTAGTTGCTGCCCCCGTGGCCGAGCGCACTGCCGCCACGATCCTATCTGCCCTACAGGACAGCCTAAAGGCACTCGGCGCTGAGACGACGACGCGTGTTCGTGCCCTGGTCGCTGAGGCCGGTGAGGCCGTAAAGGCCCTAAAGCGCGATGTACGCAACTCCAAGCGCCGCCACCGCAAGGACCCAGCGGACATGACGCCCGAGGAGCGCTCTGCGTGGGAGGCCCGCCGCGCGAACAACGCGTTCCTCAAGCTCCGCCCCATTACGGACGAGCTCGCGAGCTTCATGAAGCTCTCACCCAGCAGCCAGCGCAGCCAGACGGATGTAACGAAGTTCATCGCCGGCTACGTCAAGGAGCACAAGTGCTTCGACCCTAACTTCAAGCGCCGCATTCTACCCGACGCTAAGCTCGGCAAGCTGCTACGCGTCAAGGATGGCCAGGAGGTCACCTACCTAAACCTACAGAGCTTCCTCAAGATTCACTTCGTGAAGCCCGATGTAGCCGCTACGGCGTAAAGGTCTTGTTTCCTCTTAAACAAGTGGTGGACCGATCCCTGATATACTAAACTTCTAAAAGCAAATAGAAAAGTGTAAAAATCCAAAAAACCTATTACCTGGTGTCATACGGCATCAAATAATAGTTTTTTACTTATAAATGATAGGTTGGCTTCTTATTGCACTTGGAGCTGCTCTTGTTGCCTGGACCATCTATACGATGTTTATTAAGCGCACTACCAGCTGGATGTGGGGTGTAGTATGGGTAGCTGCCGGAGCTGCTCTTGTATACTATGGTTACCAGCAGGAGTACCCTCCTGTTCCGTCACTATTTACTGGTGGCCGGTCCAAATGGATCTAACTAAAACGGATTAGACCAGGTTAGATTTAGAAGTAGTAAGCCATAAGATTAAGCAAGTTATAAGATGCCCGCACATAATCGCAAGACGTCTGTTAACAAGAGCGATCCCGTTGTTCGCAACTACCTCGAAGATCTACGGAAGGAAGATACAGAACATGTACATCTGGCCCGTTGTATCCGCCGTCTCGGAGATGGACGCATCGAAGTCATCTTCTGCCAAGGCGAAAAGGCGACCATTTCGCAGGTGATTATTCCAGGTCGCTTTCGTGGTCGGGCCAAGCACTCATCGTTCGTGGATATTGGTTCATTCCTGCTGGTGGCCGAGACAGGTGTTACAGGTCCTGCGGCACTTGAAATGATCGCTCTGATTTCACAGGTTCAGTTGGATATGATTAAGTTGGTAGTAGATGTAGATAAGCGCGTGCTTGCTACGGAGATAGATAAGGATGTACTTGCATCCGGAAAGCAGGTTAATGAGGACGGATTCGAGTTCGATACTGCTGCTCCTGAGGTTCAGAAGGAGGTTAATATCGACGATATTTGAGTATCTGTGATAATTAGTTCATGTGGCAAAGCAATATACAAAATCGTACTGAAAAACGGCGTCGTTCGACCATCTAAGACCATAGAACGTATTTTTGAATTATTGAACATCGTTGTAAAAAGACGGTTAAATAGCTTATCCCGATTTACAGATTTTTTGATATTTATCTTACATAGTTTTTCCTTCGCGTCCCAGGCACACAGATTGCCCTTATTACATAAGTCAGGCGTCTTCTTGAACTGTCCACATGGTGTTCGGATTTTCGAGATAAACTCGTGTGGCTTATCTATATTCACAAACTCAACAAACTTCTCGTACCATCGTTTCAGTCGTGGCTCTACTGCTTTACGTCTTAGTGGGTTCTCATTCAGGGAATCACGAAGACCGTCAAAATTAGTCACTTGCAGATCTTTCGTGAGCTGAAACAGTAGAAACTCGTACACTTCGGATTCGTAGGAAATCTCGTTATGTAAGTTCTGTAACTCAGAAGACGGTTCTCCGAACACTAATGTTTCTTCTCCAAGTTCCCGAATACTCTGTAATACTTGCATTGCATCGCCATTCTTTCCATCTACAGGTTTCACAGGTACACGCAGTCCACTCTGTGTGAGAATTTCGACTATCTGTCCATTGCTATTGAAAAGATCTTCCTGAAACTCGTACCCTTTCGAAGAAGCAGTCGCAGACTTTAAGTTGTCTTTCATGGTTTCCAACGTAGGTAAACGATCTACATTACGGTACCCTGAGATACGAGGATACTCAGAATCAGGCATTGCCGTATTCTTGAAAGGCAGAACGAGTTTATCGGGGATATAGAATGCCTGGCCACGTCCGAATGGATCCAGAATGATAGAAATCAGGTCGGAATGGTAAAGTTTCTTGACGACTCCCAGTGCAATATCGTACGACGGAATATCGGAAGTGCATGCTGATCCACGCAGAGTTTCCAGTGTTACTACGGTATCTTTCTTGAACGGGTCCTCGTAAATATTGGAAGTGTAGCCGAATCCACTGTGTGCTCGCTTTACGTAGCTGAGAATATCAATGTCTCCGTTACTTTGAAGAATCGTGATAGCTCGTGATTTTTGGCGAACGAGAGACGTATAGAAGAGGCATCCTACTTTCATCGTATCAATAGAAACTCGGAATACATCGCACTGTAACGAAATAGCGGTATATTCGAGTGCCTGGATAGGAGACAACTCTTTCTTCGAAAAGGCGTCTTCGATTCCCGAAATCATGTGTGCCAAATTGAAGCGAGTAGTTGAATCAGGTTCAATATCTTTTAGCTTATCGTCGATCTCGTTGGCGTGTGTGCTGGAAGTATTGGACCACGTATGGAAGAACGAACACTTCATAATAGTTTGAACTGCATCTTTTGGCGACGGAATAGAAACGTTCTTCATCCCCAAAAAGTTAGGAAGAGTTTCTGAAGGGTTACCGAGTCCTACCCGAAAGAATCCACTTGCTGATTCAGGGATGCGCTGGTTATCGAGTAAGGTATACTTTTCACCAAGATACAGAGAGTTAATCAGCTGCTGATCGAGTTTAGCTAACCGTCCTGATTTCAGACCACGATGGTTCGATTTAAAAACGTAGTACTTGTCCTTAACTTCTACATCCTTGTCCGATTTCTTCGAATGGGCGGTCTTGTAACAGCAAGGCATCAGTGCTCCGTTCTTTGGAGACGCATAGGTAGTATATCCAGGAAAATTGAAACCTGTATCGCGCTTGATTAGAGGATACTGGCGCACATCGACTTTCGTGCTGGTTTGGAGTTTGCCCATACATACTGGACAATGCGCACCTTCTTCGTCGAACACCAAATCTTCTTCGCGCAGAGGAATCTCGTTCTTCATGCACCAGTACTCGGGGCAAATTAGAGTACCATCGGGATTTTCCAGATCCAGTATTTTATCATCAGAAACTGGTTCCTTTAAAGGATTGTACTTTCCTTCGCCCTTGTTCTTATTTTCGGGATCGGATAGATCCTTCTTATCTTTTTCGGTAAGAACTACCGGCTGACGCTTTAAGTTACATTTCTTAGGATAATTAGATTTTTCAGGAAATGTTTCTGGATCAAATTCTTGTAGTTTGTTATGGAAATATCCGTAGTTCGTGGACTGTTTAGCAATCGTTGCCAGTGTTTCAGATGCTGCCGTAGTTTCAGCAACGCTTTCCTCTTCATCTTCCATCTTTTCGTCTGGATTGAAACTGTCGTCAAAAAGATCATCGTACTCGTTCAGTGCCGCTACATCCAATGATTCATCGTTCGTCTTGATTATAGCGCTTTCTACATCTACTTTTTGGAGACGAGGAGGACAGATCTTATCCAGTTCGGAAGATTCGGTGTCGGCAGTAAGAATGTACCGCAATAAATCCACATACTTTGAGGATCGGTCTTGTTCGGTTACAGTAGAAACTACTGCATGATCTGGACCAAAGGTTACGCTGGGGTACCCTCGAAAAAGACGAGCACCAAGTCGAGAATTCTCTTCGAGTTTATCGGCAACTCCAGCAATGAGTTTCTTGGCGTTATCGCGAGTTACAGATAGTTCTTCGGCAACAGCATCTGGATCGATAGGTCCTTCGCGCATCATCTGTATAATTTTGATTTCTACGGTGCTGATACCGTGGTTCTCGTGATCGTTGCGTAACAGAGTAAACATAGACTTGGACTTATCGGCAATTCCATAGACGGAGGAAATACAGTTGAAACGAAGTAGATTCAGATCTGTAAATGAGTTCGAGTATTTCATGATGTACGACATATCCTGCAACTCCCATCGACTGGGTTTAATATCGTTTTCGTCGACGTAGGGAAGTACAGAATCCAGTTCGCCAATCCACTTCTCACATGTCTTACGAAGTTGGTCCAAAGTATCCTTGCACGTTTCTGGACGATAGGTTGAAACGATCATAAAATCCGAAGTGATGGCAATCCGATCAAAATGATGTTTTGACTGACCACGGTACAGCAATAGGGTTGGACGGTTACTTTGAGGTTTGCTTATGTTTTTCCAGCTCGACCACCATGACGTATTTAGGTAAGGCTCTTTATTGTTCACATTTTCAACAAAAAATTTATGACGATTAATTTCGTCATTCGAAGTGAATAGGCATACGTATGGGACCTCCTTTGAGACCGTAAGACCGTAAAAGATTTGTTCGAAGCGAGTACGCACCGCAGATCCAAAATCTGTCTCTATCCAGGGAATATAGAACTTGGTTTTAATGATACTTGGTACACCTTTCTGATCTACTTCGAGATCCAACAAATCTTTAAGAAGTTTTGCGTTCTTATCCAGCAGGCGAATAGATTCAAGGGACAGAACTTTTGGAGTTTCGGAAGTTAGAAGGGGGTAGTGATATACCGTCTCCTTTTCCTCTGTATGGAAATCGTAGACGAACCTTTCAATGTTCTTGGGATCGTACAATGAACTTACCAGTACATTATTTTGGGGAATGGGGATGTTTGCAGACGCAATGCGATTAACCAAAGTAAAATCGGCATCCAAAGGAAGAATGAACGATTTCTTCTCTTCGACTCCCAGAATACGGTACTCTATGAATTCGGCAGTAGGCGAATGAATAGATTCAAGTTCGGTAGGATACTCCATCCATTCTGCGCGATCGTACGATTTGAATGGCGCAGACGTATTTGGAAACCGGTAATTTAACTGGTAATCTTCGAGAGGTTTCTTCTCAATAGGTTTACCGTTGTACGATAATCTGGCAAACAGAGCTTCCCAATTTTGGGGATTGGTCTTGTAATGATCAGCGGGCAGCTTTACAGCTACCAGAATAAACATACTGTCCGGATGACTGTCGGCAGATTTAGCGATCTGTTCTCTTAGTACTTGAATGCTATCGTCTTCAAAAAAGGAAACAGTATGTTTCTCTTTTGAATTTATTTGTTCAAGTTCTCGCCTCAACATCTTATTCATTAATGAAATTATATTTTAAGCATTTGTTTCTGGTTAGACCACTGGTACTTACCACGAAAAAATGGATTACAGTATACCTAAGCAGTCGCAAGTAATGGCGTCTTCCATGCGTATACAAAGGTTGAAGGAACATCTTAAACGTTTAACTATCAAACATGATCAGGAAATTCTGAAAGAAATAAATTTGAAAAATGCACATATATATTGCATTCTGAATGGTGTATCTGCACAGCAATACGGTCCTCTTCTTGAAATGTATATTCGTACTAAGAATAATTTCGTAAAGAATACGGCATCGGAATGTAATGGTGATTGTTCCAAAGACGGTAAGAACGCTGAAGTAAAGGCATCACTTGGTGGTTCTCAGCACAATAAATTCAACTGGGTTCAGTTACGTGTTTCTCACAATATCCAGTATTATATTCTTACCGCTTATCACCTCACGGATAAAAATGTCGAAACCGAAGGGGAGTTATATGTATTCAGTGTGCCAAAAGAGGATATGTTTCCTCTTATAGCAAACCATGGTGGATACGCACACGGTACAATAAAGGAGTATGGTCCAATCACAATTACCGGTTTGAAGGAAGAAAAAAACAAGAAGGAGTATGCGTTACGACCGTTGTACGGAGACAAGTGTTGGCTGGATATTATGAAGTTCCGGGTAAGCGAAGACGCTCTTTAATTATATCGGACTATCCGTAATGGTCATTCCACAGTACGAAACGGGAGAGTGGGCATAATTAGTTGCTTGGTATATTCCACACCCTACTGCATCATGAAGAATACGTTTGAAATTGGTCCAGAACTCGGGAGTGTGTCCGACAGTAGTGGTCATTAAATGAGCCATTTCGTGCAGGACTACGAACATTACCGTATTAGTATCTACCAGTGCATAGGGAGCTTTCTTGTCTCGCAAACATACTACGATTTTTTCACCCTTGTTTTCGGAATAAGATGTAGAATCTGCATCCAAATCGTTCTCACACATATTATCCGGATTAAATCGTTCTAATAGAACCTTTACTCGAGGATCGGCGGCAGTAGCTGGGTCGTCGCGGTACTTGCTGATCAACGTATTCAAGTTCTGGTTTATTTCGGCCATACGATCACACGCCTGCTGTTTATCTGGTAGATCCTGAACACGGTACACTTTTCCGTCCACTGTGCTCTTGACTTGGGTTAGGTTCTTTACGCCCCGAGTTGAAGCATATGCCAGTGCGAGTCCGGCGCCTACAATTGCAGCAGGCCACATTATTACTTACTGTGCTTAATTTAGGCATCGAGGCCGCGCTTGAAAGGATTGGACTCGATCGTCGTGTTGAGGAAAGGACCGACCTTCGTCTGGGGGTTGGGCTGCTCGGAGCGTACGTCCCAAGAGGCATTCCGGTTCGTCTGCGTGACACCCGCGACAGCCGTGTTCGTGTGGTAACCGGCATTGAGGAAGTTCTGGCCCTTTAAGTCACCCATGGAGGCAGGGTTGACGGCAGCCCATGAAGCACCGAGCTCACCCTTAGGTAGTAGCTCAGACGCGCTTAGCGACGTGTCTGAGTACGTTGACTGGGAGGAAGGGTGGCGGCCCTGTAACTCCTCCGTAGGCTGCGCGTTACCACCCTTGTCGTGGATAGGCTGGCCATGGGGACCAGAGTCGGACAGAGGACCCTGGACACCGAGTGAGCCGGCTAACTGCTCCATTCCCTCGCCGAGAGAAGCCTTTGCTGAGGAATAGTTGCTAATTAGCCAGGCAACAGCCACGAAGCCACCGAGTGCTAAAAGTAGGCGGGTCGTCTGTGACTTCATGTTTCTTTGATATGAAGATACTAAAAAATAAATCATAAACGCTCCCTCGATCGTTTGTTAAAAATCAAGTCGGCTTTCTGTGGACGAATAGTAAGTGAAATGAAAAAGCACCCCTTGTCCGATCCTCTATCCTTTCTATCTTCTCCCGAATTTCAAGCTTATTTTGAAAAAAACATTCTTCAACCTATATTGTCGAAGGTTTTCCAGTACTTGTATCCATATATTTTGGCTCTTACGCTGATTTGGGTTATAATGTTTCTTTCAATACTCATCATTCTCATCATCCTCCTGCGTGCCCGTTTCTGATCCATCGCCCGAGAACTCGATATAGAACTCTTCACTGTAATGTGAGAACTCGATATTCGGAATACGCCGAACCTTTTCTGGCTGAAAGAAATCTATCAGGAATCCAGAACCGACATTAGATTCGACTTGGCAGTTGTAGTGTGGGTGATATCCATATCCAATATGATTATGAATATGCTGGCAGACCAGAAGATACAGGTACTCGCCCATATCCATATCAACTTCCAGTGGATAAACGAATCGGGCATATGCATCAGGAGGCTGAGTCCAGAAATCTTCTTCTGACATCTCCATACCATCTGATTTGCGGTAAATACATCCATAAATCAGACCGGAATATCCAGCTGGAATAATCTGGTCTGGAATGATATTCCCGTTCTTACCGATGTATGCTGAAACATGCCGTTCGTTACACTTGGTTCCGTACATTCTTCTTCTTACCAAGATCAAGATTCGGATCTACCAAATCCATTTTGGAAGGGTACAACAATTCCATAAGTTCAGCACGCTTCAAGTTCCAAATATTAGGCAGACTTTTCATTTGGGCTTCCTTTCGTAGCACATGAATAGTCTTCTTTTCAATCACATACTGTTCAGGCAGTTCTTGCATACTCAGGATTTCAATTAGAACAGCGCGGGGCATAATGTAATATTTCTTGATCTTAGGCGATCTATCACGAGCAATAATCTTCAGTTCAGCAAGAGACATACTATGAAAGTCCATTCTTACATCCGACAAATATGGCTTAGTTAAATCCGTTTTGGTATAATAATGGAGACAGCGGTTATTGCTGTGGCGACAGTAGTGTCTGTATGCGCGAGCTTCTATTTGTTCGCACTCACCCAAATCAAGTTTCTGAAAGCTAATTGGCCCAAGTATCGCTGTAACCCTATTTACATGCCTATGGCCGGTTTGGTAGGGCAAGATGTTACGGCCAATTTTACGAAATGCACGATGAAAGGGTTTCAGGATTACGCTGGATTCGTGATGGATCCCATAATGTCCCAGTTCTCCCTCTTCAACTCCGTGATTGGAGATATTTCAAGTTCGATGAATGATATGCGCGGAATGATGTCTGATGTTCGTGGAGGATTCTTGGGCATTGTAGGCACTGTTTTCGGAAAGATAGAAAATTTGATGTCGCAGTTCCAGTACATCATTATTCGCATGCGCACTTTGTTGGCCAGAACCGTAGGTATTATGATGTCGTTCATGTACATCTTTTACGGAGGCATGCAGACCGGCGAGTCTGTAACGAATGGACCTATTGGAAAAACTATTTCAGTTCTGTGCTTCGATGGGTCTACCATGATAGATATGAACGATGGTTCATCTTTACCGATAAGTAGTCTGCAAATTGGCAGTGTATTGAAGGGGAATAATACAGTTATGTCGACGTACGTCATTAATGGCGCGAATATCCCAATGTACACTCTTGGACCCGCCAAGGTTTCTGGAAGTCACAGTGTGATTGTTGGTAATAAGTACGTCCCCGTATCCACCCACACAGACGCTGTACCCACTACTCCCAGCACTGTTCTGTACTGCATCAACACTTCCAAGAATTCGATCGCGATAGGCAATTACCAGTTACTGGATTTTACGGAGAATATAAGTGATCATTTTATGAACTATAAGCGCCAAACCGTAGAAACACTTTACAATGGAAGTACGAATCCGGCAAATGCGGTAAACGCACGGGGAGACTTATACCCCCGCGGAGTTTCGGCCATGACGTTAGTTTCGTTACAGTCCGGTCCCACCGTTATTTCCGAAGTCAAGGTTGGCGATGTTCTGGATAATGGCGATACAGTTATTGGACTTGTCACGCATAATGTACAGAACGTTTCTGTGTGTGCATTGGATACTGGTATTCTCATTCATCCTTACGTATGGGTATATGCAAACGGTAATGTTCAGGCAGCAACCGGAACTACGAACTATAATCCTTCCTACATGCTGTTCTACCACCTTATTACCGGCAATTCGATGTACCCTATTTTGAGTTCTACTGGAAACCGTTACATGATTCTCGATGAGATAGAAAGTCCCAAATTAAAAAGCCTATTATAAAACAGTAGGATGCTTCTTGTTTTAGCAGCAACAGCAGTATCTATTCTCGTTATGGGAATAGTACATGCGTCAAGTTCAATAGAAAAGATACGGCTTCATTGGAATGAGTACCGATGTAATCCACTCTACATGCCGTTCGCTGGAATGATACGGCCGGATATAGATACTGCCGAGAACTTTTCGTACTGCACAAATGCTATGGCCGGTCATATTTTTGGATTTCTAATTGATGGAATTAATCAGTTGTTTTCAACTACGGCCGGATCATTAGGAGAACTCGCTGCTCCACTAACTTCATTTCGAGCGATGTTCACGAAGCTACGCATGTTCATGCTCAGCTTTGCATCAACTACATTCTCGAAGGCAGCCAGTTCTACAAGTGTGTTTGTACATTACCTAATTAAGATCAGAGATGTCCTCCAACGGTTTGTAGGAGAAGGGTATATTGGCGCTTTTTTGGTGAACGCAATCGTAGATTTTATATGGTCATTCGTTACACTGTGCATAAGTGTAATTAAAACATTTGTGTTTGCCCTCTTAGCTATTTCAATTATTCTCGCTTTGTTTCAACCCGAACTTCTGGTAGTAGCGATTGTTTTGGCATCAATGATTGCGTCCTCAGGTTTTTAACTCCTGTATTCATAATAAATGATTAGTAAGACGAACCTTGTTCTTGCGTTCTTAGTTGCCGCCGTCCTTGCCGGCCTCTTTGTACGCTTTAATTTACTCGGCGGTATGGTTCAGGAGAACTTCATGCAGCAGCCCGTTGGCATGCCACTAAATAATAGCGGCATGGGTCCCTATGACCAGGTCAGCATTGGCGGAGGTGTTTCAGGTTGGGCGGCCAACGAGCCCGGCCCTGATCTGGCCGGTGCTGCCCCTCTACCTTCCGGAGCCGCAAAGGATAACGAGCTCATGTACCTCGTAGGCAATAAGGTGGACGCCGACTGCTGCCCTTCTGCCTTCACGACGGATACGGGCTGTGTGTGCCTGTCCGAGGAGAACAAGAACTTCATGGCATCCCGTGGCGGCAATCGCGCGTAAACACTTAAACATTTAGAAACCGGTAATTGTAAATGGAAGTATTTGAAGCTTTTAAAAAAGATATAGCAGAAACATTCACCGATGTTTCTCCTGTTATCAATATCGACGAGGACGTAAAGGTTATTGAGAATACGTATTACCCCGAAGTCATCAAGATTCTCCAACGCGATGAGTCTTTTTTTGGAGTAGACCGTCCTCTTATGGGCGTAAACCTTTCTGATCTTTGGAAGACGGAGAAGATGCCTAAGGATGCCTTTTGGAAGCATATGCAGATGGTATGCATCGGTTCATTCATGTGCGGGGATATCAAGGAGAAGATCACCCCTATTATCGGCGCAATTAAGTCTTACTTTGGTGCACCTGGAAATGAGAACGCAGAGATTTCGAAGATTCTGGAAGACGATAAGTCCGAAGGGCATTTCAAGGAGGTTCTGGCGTATATTATGGAGACTCGTCTCGCCAAGATGTTCATGTCTATTGTAGAACAGATTGATGTTACGGAACTTGATCTGAACTTTGATAACCCGGCGGAACTTGTAGAAATCTTGAAGAACCCTGAACATCCGAAGATTAAGAAGATCGTTACCAAGATCCAGAAACTCATTAAGACCAAGATGGAACGTGGCGAGATCACTCAGGCCCAGATTGTAAATGAGATCGAAAGTGTGAAGGCCAAGATTACTTCTATTTTCGGTAACATGTTTAACGAGGCGCTTGGGGGGCGTGGAGGTAACGTATCAAGCGAAGTTCTGACTGGAAACTCACCAGAGGCGCGCCGTCAACGAATGTTGGCGCGATTACAGAAGAAACAGCGGGAGAAAAACTCACAGTAAAAATAAGATGTCAGAACAAATTTGGTTCAAGGACCCCGCTGTCCTTTTTTCACCAAGCACTTGGAATCAGTTTGTTCCCACTAAGAGTATGTCTACCGCTCAGGCACTGAACTCGGTAGTACGTTTTTCAACCTACTTCTCCGTCATCCTGTTCTTGGCGACCGGTGTTTCTGGGTACTTACTGGCAATTCCAGTAGCTATGGCCGCTTCTGTTGGTCTGTATACTCTCTTCCCCAACGGAAAGGTGTTAGAAAGTTTCGTATCGAAGGTCGCGAAGGCCGTTGATACTAAGTCCAAGCCCGAGACCATGCCATCAGCAGAAAATCCGTTCATGAATCCTCTGCTGACTGAGATTGGCGATAACCCGAATCGCCCGGATGCCGCGCCTAATTCGCGATCCGATGTAAAGAAGGAAATATACAAGGCGTTCCAGAGCACGACGGATCTGTATATGGACACGACCGATCTATTTGACCAGGCCCAGGCAATGAAGGCCTTCCATACTCTACAGGGTGCCACCATCCCTAATGACCAGGAGGGATTCCTGAATTGGTTAGCCAAGGGTCTCGATGATCCAGATTACTCATCAGCTCCGTTAGCGCGTCATGCGAAGCTACTGAATGAGGGGTACGTTGAGGCCAAGGGTTCAATGTCTAACTTAAAGAACTCGACGGACGTTCCTACGGGTACGGAGCCGTCGGCTTTTACGCCCAGTCCTCCGGCGACGAAGGCCACCAAGCGCGCCGCCAAATAACTTCTTCTTTAAATCATCCTTCGGCATCTGACCATCCGCCTTCTTCGTAATTCCACCTTTAACAGCTTCAAAATGGGGGTATCCACTTATACCCATTTCGGGGGGGACGTCCGCGCTCTCAATCTTAACGAACTTTGTGTCTGGCTTCTCGGATGCCAGATCATCCCATGGCTTGTGCATGGGAATACAGTGTGGGCAGGTCTCCATGTAATAAAATACGGCTACTGGGGTCTGTGATTTAAGAACCTTTTTAAGCTCTTCCGCGTTAACAGTCTTCATTATCTAAAACGGATTTATTTTGTTAGGGGGAACGGACAGTACAATGCCTAAGTTTGTTAAGACTGTCGATCCAGACACTATCCAAAATGAAGCCGAACTTCAACGCGTATCCGCAATGTACGACTATTCGCCCAAGGTACACGAAGTAACAACCACCGAGATTTATATGGAAGATCTGTTGGCACCGTGTTTGGCCGATCAATATGGCGATGAACCGGGAGATATTCCAGACTGGATTTGGGATTCAATTCGAACGATGCTTACTGCGCTGTACAACTTTGAAGATATCGAGTATATTGATATTACGCCGTACAACTTCATCGAAAAGGAAGACAAGATTTACGTGATTGATTTTGGACATGCGCGGTACAGATCAGCTAAACGCCCAATGAACTGGTTTCTCCAAGAATTTCTCGATGGTGAAAATTCGTGGAATCCGGACTTTAAGTAATCGCTTAATGATAATAAAATGCAAAAGCATTGGGAAGGATATGTGAATGCTCTGAGTGCCACACCTATTCCCGCCACTTCTACGCCTGCTCTATACCAAACATCCAGTTCTGATCTTGGAGTGTCTGGTTTTTTAGATATGGTTCCCAAAAATGCGGAAATGCAGGCACGGTACGATGCTATGTCCGGATCATGGGCGGGCGTAGATGCTTCAAACAAGGCTTTATCCAAAGGAATGTTTTCAACGGACGCTATGCCTGTTCAGCAAAAACATCCTTTTAATACTACAAATGTCCGGGGAGATCGTGAACCTAATGCTAACCCTCCGAAATCAGGTTAAGATCTACCACTGGGAAACGAAACTGTATTCTCGCCATAAGGCTACCGATCAACTGGTCGACAAACTTGATGCCAGTATAGACAAGTTTGTTGAAGTGTATATTGGAAAGTACGGCCGCCCGAACTTGAATTCGCGCACGGGCCGGATTATGATTCGTAATTTTAATGATCAGGAGGCTCCTGTACTACTTAAACAGGCGGTTGCTTGGATGACTACGAAGTTACCTACTTTACTGAACAATACGGATACAGATCTCCTCAATATTCGCGACGAGATCTTGGCTGATCTGAACCAGACTCTTTACCTTTTTACCCTGGCCTAAACGCCATACCATGAATTCGCCGTGTTCTCAGGCGAACCAACAAAACGACCGAACGAAGTGTCGGGCATAATTATGCTCTGTGAATCCGCACCGCCCTTCTTAGCCGTCTTGCGGCTCTTACGACGACGAAGGGTCTTGCGACGAGTTGAACGTTTCTTAGTAACTACGCGGCGTGATTTCTTTCCAGCCATTTCTTTGTTATGAACAAAGAGAAGAATGATTCTTTGGATTCTGTTAGGTCTTGCTGTTTTACTTGTTCTGATTAACCGTCGCGAGCACATGACGAACGAGGATCTGCTTTCTACCCTAAAAACGTTTGGAGACAAGGCACCTTCTACGAAAAAGAAGACGAATCCGGAAGATACGGACAAGGTTGCTATTTACGGACCGCGGGCGCCACAGGTAGCTGCTTCCTCTTCCGGAAAAACGAAGCTGGCTCCAACTGCTGCCGGAGTGTACCCTGACATTTACGGACCCGAGATCCAGGCTGTTCCCGGCACCAAACCTGGTACCAAGCCGTCTGCCAAGCCATCATCCGATAATCCCGACGATAAGACCTACGAGTTCAACCCGGATTTAAAGAAAGCGTTTCCTACGGACGGACCAGCGCAACCCTTTTTAACCGATTTCTCTAAGATACAACATTAAGAGAGATGTTTGGACTTCATAACTTTCGAGGAAGTTGTTGGGTCAACACTTGCATTCAAGCCATCATGAAGATACCCGAAGTACAGGAACGGTACACGAAGAAAGAGTACGACGAAAATAATGTTCTCGACGAATCACTGTACAAGATCTGGGTTAGTAAGGGAAATGTTGGCTTAAAAGATTTTTTCGATTCGGTGAAATTAGATACTCTGCCAGCGGGTCGCGATATTGGAGACACACATGAACTTCTGATGTACCTGTGCGACAAACTACCTTTTTTGGACTCGTTATGTCGATTCAAGATTGCCGATCGTATTTCGTGCATCAATTGTCCAGAAAAGGAACTAAGGGAAGATTCGGTCACCGAGTACTCGCTTTCGTCCGAAAAATCCATGACTCCAATTTCCGAATGTATTTTGAAGTCTGTGTCCCCATACACTATCGATGATTGGAAGTGTGAAAAGTGTAAAGGGAAAGGGTGCACGAAACAGCAGCTGATTGGGACGTTTCCGCGCGTGATGATATTCCACAAGACGGATACAGATCATTCAATTAATTATTCAAGTATACTTGGACTGAATGGAAAACAATATGCTCTTATTTCGGTATCGTGCTATAATGGGTCTCATTGGTGGGGATACGGTCGCAATATGCCACCAGGATCCGCATGGTATACCTTAGACGATAGTAACGTAGTTGAGCATAGTCCCAAACAATTTCCAGTCTCCGGCAATATGCGACTACTGATTTATTATCGCTTAGAAAATTAATGGATAGCTCAACTGTCTTAATGGTGTCCGGTGTCGGACTATCACTACTCACGGTAATTGTTCTGGTAACTACCGGAAGTTTTCTTTCCCTAATTGTTGTCCTTATCTTGGTCGGGATGATCGCCTATGTTCTCTCCAAACTCGGAGTATTCAGCTTCGATGTCACGAAGGGAACTGTGGATATTGGGTTTCACGAGAAGGCGCCCGCTCCAAGTGCCTCTAAGAAAACAGTAGTTCCCGCCGGTCTGCCCATCGAGAAGAAGGAGGTGTTCTATATTTCTGGAAACGATTACACGTACGAGGAGGCTCCCGCTGTATGTGCTGCTTACGATTCTGAACTTGCATCATACGATGAAGTTAATACGGCGTATACTGGCGGCGCAGAGTGGTGCGGATACGGCTGGACGCTGGGAGGAATGGCACTATTCCCTACTCAGCAGGCCACTTGGCAGGCATTACAGATGGATCCTGTAAACAAGACCAACTGTGGTCGTCCAGGAATTAACGGAGGCTACTTTGATCCACAGACCAAGTTTGGAGTGAACTGCTACGGAGTAAAGCCCCAAAATACTGGCACGAAGCTTCCTCTACCATTACCTGGCGCTGATCCGGCCGGATTCAATAAGATGGTAGATAAGTTCAAGTCTATGATCAAGAAGATGGTAGTATCTCCTTTCAATCGCGATGGATGGTCTGAGTGGAATGTATCTGCACATACATAAATGAGCAATTATTACATGGATAGCCCGATAAACCGTAAAGTATATGTTCCAGGCGAGGATGAAATTCCGTTTGCTCCTGTCACAGCCCCCAAGAATGCGGCAGAGACCGATCAGACTTTTCGGAATATGAATTGGTTAATGCACAAACCTCAGGATCATGCTATTTTCCCCGTACAACCTACCGCAGTTAAAATAGAAAAGAAGAAGTAAATACAAAGATGATTGAACTTGCATTATTACTCGGCCTTGGTGCCGTGGGATATATGTTGGCCGTTCAGGACCCTCCAACTACCGAGAATTTTGCCGGCGTACGCCATTCACCGCGCCCAACAGAAGAGATTCGCGACGATGTAGTGCATTCACAGGCACCTAAGGGTCATAATAATGAAGTTCCATTCTTCGGTGCTAATGTTACGCAGAGCATGTACTCCGGTGCCACGAACGGTATTCTGGACTCCCATGCCGGTGCGGGCAAGGAGTATTTCCAGAAGCGTGAGGTTAAATCTTTCTTCGATGCCAAGCCAGGTACGGGCAACCCATTTGGTAACCAGGACGAGTCCGAGTTCATGCAGTCTCGTATGGTTTCTGGTCAGAACATGAACAACGTCTTCCCCATCGATCAGGTGCAGGTAGGCCCCGGTGCCAACGATGGGTACACGAACATTCCTAAGGGCGGTTTCCAGCAGGATCAGCTGCGCGAGTACACCCTACCACGCACGACCGACGAGCAGCGCGTAGTTTCTAAGCCCAAGTTATCGTACGAGCCTCCCGTAATTCCCGGCCAGAACGTCGTAACCATGCCGGGTATTCAGGCCGATGTTAACAAGAACAAGCCCGATCGTTTTGCAGTTTATGGTATGGACCGTGTGAATACGGCGGTAGGCGCCCAGACTGCACCTCGTCTGTACGCCGAGCAGCCCATGAAGACCCAGGCGCGTGAGACTACCGAGAAGCAGTACTACGGTTCTGCCGGTGGTGCCAATGGTGTTGCGGAGTCTTACATTCGTGCCTTCACGGAGCCATTCATGGAGTTCATGAAGCTGACCGCAGAGGGCCGCCCAGGACCTGCTGGTGCCCAGGGTACTGGTGTCGCGATCGGTGGAGATATGTACTCTGCTCAGACCAAGAAGGATGAGACGGTCTTATCTGATGCTGCTCGCGTCAATACGGGCTTAGTAAGCATTAACGCGAACGCCGAGCATCTTGGATCGTACACGTACAACGCTCCTCTGCAGCAGGATGTATACGTCCAGCGCAATGAGCCCCATATTCTCGATGCGTTCAATAATAACCCGTATTCACAGAAGCTAAACGCTTTCTAATAATGGATCTGATCAGAGAGCATTTAATTTATAAAGATGTACCAGTCCAAATATGTATGGGCAAACTAAAATCACAGGAGCATTATGAGATCATAAGACTCCTGTTGGCGACTCGTAAGAATAATGTAACCGTATGCCTACATGGATTACAAAATATTCAAATTCTTTCATTATTATCCGATATTCAGATCCCCACTATTCCTGACTGTTCAGTATTGTCAAGGCCTCGTCCGTCAAGTTTCCAGTAGATTCTCCTTCTACTATTCCATCCTTTGTGAACTTATCGATACTGCGGGCCTTATTGAAGATTATGCCACACAGCTCGCCAAGTTTACCGGGACACTGGCCTTTATCCGGATGCGTGGCAAGGTAAACTTTCTTCAAACTTGCCGATATCTTTGTCCGATCTTCTGCCTTGAAATCAGTCACGGGTTTCTCAATGAATTCCACCATTAGTTCGGCTACATCCGACTTAATTTGCGGATTCGTGAACTTTTCCATAATTAGATCTTTTAGTGAACTTTCCGGTTCCGGCTTCGATTCCGGCTCTGCTGGTAAGGGTTCAGACACGGTAGAAAGGGGAGAAATACGGCTCGCGATATATGACGCACCCATAGCTCCGACAGATGCCAGAACAGTACTGACAATATATGTGGTCGTTAGAGATGCCATACAATCTTCTTGTGTTTCAGTAGAGATGTTTCATTTAGTGGAGGATAACGTATCCAAGATTGAAAATAATTTGATATGGGTTCGAAACGTCAGAGATTCCATGTTATCTTGGTGGTTTAACGCTATTCTTTTCGTCGGTGTTATCGGTTGTTTCGGGTACTTTTTGTGGGCTGGGTACGGTAAAGTGCCTCCGCCTGAATTACAGAAAATAGACTTCAAACCGAATCCGTGGCAAAATGCCGTAAGAAATGTTCCCATAACAGATTATGGACAGACTCCTGCAACTGAAATTGGAGATGGTATACCGGGGTATGCCGATAGAACAAGTGCGACAGCGTTTTGATGATTTGAAGAAAGAACCGCCTCCTATTACTGTAACCAAAGCTCCGGTACCTGTAAAACGAAAGTTGCGTATAGTTAATAAATGAGCGCGGGAGCGTACATAAATAGGATACGAATACAGAGTCAGGCCAGAAATGTCAAGGTTCAGTATTCCGGAGGACGGGCCACTAACTTTAATCCAATTTACGCTACATGTGCAAACAGTCCCAATTTTTCTACCCTAAATTACCAGGAAATTAATCTGTGTTGTAAACTTTCTAAACAGTCTACTTCTGTACCAATACTAACGGCATGTGGTCAACCATTAACGAATGCTATTTTGAATGGAGGCCATAGCACCCCTAATACGAACTGTATTCTTGATGGTGGGTCAAGTATCAGTAATTACTCGCCAATAATAGATGGCGGAAATTCATTATAATAAGATAATATGACAACCCCAGTCAAATTTGAACTCCGTAGGGATACTATAACTAACTGGAATAACAATAATCCAGTTCTATTATTTGGTGAACCCGGGTTCGATTCGACGAATAATCAGATCAGAATAGGTGATGGTGTATCGACATGGCAAAACCTAAACCAGTTAGATGTAAAAACAAATAGCTCGATAGCGATCGGTACATCCGCTGGACAAATTAATCAGGCTGGCGATGCAATAGCTATTGGAGATCAGGCGGGACAGTATAACCAATTATACGGAACTATTGCAATCGGTGCAGAGGCAGGTTTTACTGGACAACAGGATGAGTGTATAGCAATTGGGTCGGCGGCCGGAGCATTTACACAGTCTTCCGGAGCAGTAGCAGTAGGTTCCGGAGCTGGAACGACTACGCAAGGAACTAATTCAGTAGCTATTGGATCTTCAGCAGGAACAACTAATCAGGGAATTTCAAGCGTAGCTATTGGAGATTCTGCCGGAATAGCTAACCAGAAGAATGGAGCCGTAGCTATTGGTCAGGGAGCCGGCGGTAATTTACAAGGCACTAATTCTATTGCAATTGGTGCATTTTCGGGCGCAGGATCATTAACGCCTCAGGCAAATAATACTATTATTTTGAATGCTACTGGCTTTGAACTTGATGGTGTATACAGTCAGAAACAGTCATTATACATTGCTCCAATTCGTAATGACAATACCCAAACACTGGGCTTAGCGTATAATACCAGTACACATGAAGTAGTTACCAGTAATATTATTTCAAAAGGTCCAACTGGTCCTACTGGAATCCAGGGTCCTACTGGACAAGTAGTGTTCGGTGGTCCTACTGGCCCTACTGGAATTCAGGGTCCTACGGGACAAGTAGTATTTGGTGGTCCTACTGGCGCTACGGGTTCTACTGGTCCAACTGGTTCTACTGGTCCTACTGGTTATACTGGCCCTACGGGTTCTACGGGTCCAACTGGATCTACCGGCGCTACCGGAGTTACTGGTTCTACTGGCGCTACTGGTTCTACCGGTTCTACTGGCCCAACTGGCGCTACTGGCGCTACCGGAGTTACTGGATCTACTGGTCCTACTGGATCTACGGGACCAACGGGACAGGGAAATACAGGCGCTACCGGAGTTACTGGTTCTACCGGTTCCACTGGTCCAACTGGGGCTACGGGTCCCACCGGTGCTACGGGCGCTACTGGAGTGACGGGTTCTACGGGCGCTACTGGAGCTACTGGTTCAACAGGTTCTACGGGTCCAACTGGATCTACCGGTCCAACTGGTCCGGGAATAACTGGCCCTACTGGAATGCAGGGTCCTACTGGACAAGTAGTGTTTGGCGGACCCACTGGTCCCACCGGAAGCCAGGGTCCTACTGGACAAGTATTGTATGTCGGCTCAATGGGCCCTACTGGAAATACCGGTGCTACTGGCGTGACCGGATCTACCGGCGCTACCGGTTCTACTGGCCCAACTGGTTCTACTGGTGCAACGGGTGTTACTGGTGCTACGGGAGCAACGGGAGCTACTGGAAAAACTGGCCCAACTGGTTCTACTGGCGCCACCGGTGTTACGGGAGCTACGGGTTCGACTGGTTCTACGGGTTATACTGGATATACTGGTCCCACAGGTCCTACGGGCGCCACTGGTGTTACGGGAGCCACAGGATCAACCGGTGCTACTGGTGCCACTGGATCAACAGGTTCTACGGGAGCTACGGGAGCAACGGGTCCAACAGGTATACAAGGAGTGACGGGAGCTACCGGTTCTTTTACTCCGAATGGAACGTTTTTCGGTGATTACGTGTACTGGAATTCAAGTCTAAGTGAATGGGTGGTAGGATCCTCGCAAGTTAATATTGGAAGTTTGTCCGGTTCAAGTGCCAGTATATATTCTGTAAATATCGGATACGGCGCAGGAGTGAATGCAAACACGAATACGGTTTCAATCGGTAACGAGACTGCCACAAATAGTGGTAGTAATGCCGGATCTGTATCCGTAGGTTATCGTGCAGGTACATCCAATCAGCTTGCAAATGCAGTAGCCATTGGAAACATGGCAGGTGCTTCATTCCAGGGCGCGGCCGCAATTTCAATTGGAAACAATAGCGGATCAGATACTCAGGGCAGTTCTTCGGTTGCTATTGGTGACTCCGCTGGATCCAGTTCTCAGTCAAAGAATGCAGTTGCTATTGGACCACAGGCTGGAGAAGATGGTCAGGGACCATCAGCTATTGCTATTGGATTAAATTCTGGAAACGTGACTCAATCTGATTCGGCGATTGCTATTGGAAACAACGCTGGTAATACTGGACAGGGTCAATTCGGAATTTCTATTGGAACGAATTCAGGCATGGTAGGTCAGGGTGCTATTGCCGTAGCAATTGGAAATAACGCTGGATCTAATAGTCAGTCCAATTCGGCAATATCGATTGGTGGTAATGCTGGACAGAATGGGCAGTTTACACAGGCTATTGCCATTGGAAGCTCTGCTGGCCAAGATGCTCAGCGAGAGTCTGCTATTGCCATTGGTACATTAGCCGGTCAATCCAGTCAGCAGACATACGCAATTGCTATTGGAGATCAAGCAGGATTCAATTACCAGCAGCAATCCGCAATTGCTATTGGTTACCAAGCAGGGTTGACTGGTCAGAGTAATAATGCTATTGCTATCGGTCAATGGTCTGGATTTACGGGCCAGGGCAGTGATAGTGTAGCTATTGGAACCCAAGCAGGCGCATTAGATCAGCAAAGTGGAGCAATTGCAATTGGTCAGTACGCCGGACTGTCGGGACAGGGTACTAACTCAATCGCAATAGGAAACGCTGCAGCCCAGGGTATAACGAACGCTCAGGCGGATAATAGTATTATTCTGAATGCTACCGGAATTGAACTTGATGGTGTGGCAGGACAAAGCAATTCGTTCTATGTAGCTCCTATTCGTTCTGACCCAAGACAGACATTGGCTTTGGCATACAATCCTTCCACATTCGAAGTTGTGACTAATGGTTCGACTGTACCTACCGGAACAAACATCGGAGATTACTTGTACTGGGACGGAAGTGAGTGGGGTGTTGGAGATACTATTGTAACTATTGGATCCGGCGCTGGTTCAGGTGTTATTGGCGGAGGGAATACTGTCGCAATTGGAGTTAATACGGGTCAGTACAATCAGAGTGCGAATGCTATTGCAATAGGATTGAACGCAGGACAGACTGGTCAGGGAATGAATTCGATAGCTATTGGCAACGGTGCTGGTCAGGGCATAACAAACCCCCAGGCAGATAATACTATTATCCTGAATGCTACGGGTACTGAACTTGATGGTGTGGCCAGTCGAACTGGGTCATTCTATGTAGCACCGATTAATGCAGACAGATCTCAGACGGCGGCTCTGGCATACAATCCCACGACATTTGAAATAGTCACGAATGGTTCGACTGTACCTTACGGAACTAATGCTGGCGATTACTTGTACTGGGATGGAGCTAACTGGGTTGTTGGAGATGCGAATGTAACTATTGGAGCTGGTGCTGGATCGGTCCTTGTTGGCGGAACGAATACTGTTGCAATTGGAGTTAATGCTGGTCAGTCCATGCAGGCTTCGAATGCTATTGCTATTGGACTTAATGCCGGACAAACTGGACAGGGAGTTAACTCTATTGCTATTGGAAACGGCGCTGGTCAAGGCGTAATAAATCCTCAGGCGGATTACAGTATAATCCTGAATGCTACGGGTACTGAACTTGACGGCGTGACCGGACAGACCGGATCGTTTTACGTAGCACCTATTCGCTCAGATAATACCCAAACGTTGGCACTTGCGTACAATTCCAGTACGAACGAAGTCATCACGAGTACAGCAATTGCATCTCTACCTCCCGGAACAAATTATGGAGATTATCTGTACTGGGATACTGTTGCATGGCAAGCTGGAGATACTATCGTAAATATTGGACAGAATGCTTACCAGTATAGCGATCAGCGAAATAAAAACATTATCGCAATTGGAACGAATGCAGGCCAGAATCGTCAAACATCCAATTCAATTGCTATTGGTCATAATGCTGCATACTGGGACCAGAGTTCTCCGTGCATTGCAATTGGAGATAATGCAGGAGCATATGGTCAGAGTAGTGACAGTATTGCAATTGGACCTTTTGCCGGGTATACTGGACAGGGCGTTGGTTGTATTGCCATAGGATTGTATGCTGGTTGTACTGGCCAAGGTGACAATTCAATTGCTATTGGATATTACGCAGGTGGTTCGGCATCAGGGAATACTCAGGCCACAAATACTATTATCTTGAATGCCAGCGGTGCTTACTTAGATGGTGTGACTGGACAGACTGGATCGTTTTACGTATCGCCTGTTCGCACAGATAATACCCAAACACTTGCGCTTGCTTATAATCCATCGACGTACGAGATAGTTACGTCCAGTGGAGTAGGTTCAGGTTCTTCCTTAACTGGAAACACACTGGTATCTTCGCTTGCTTGGGTACAGGTAGGAGGTAGTACCGTCTGGACCGCAAATTTAACTGGAGTTTCTGCTTCACTCACCAGTAGTTCAAGAGTGCAGGTAACGTCACAAATTGTGGCGGGATATAGTCCCAGCGATTTAACTACGATAGCAGCAGCATACTTTGTAGGAGTAACACCTGACACTGCCAGTGGAGGAACTTTATCATTTTTCCTCGCAGCTGATCCTTCTACTTCTTACATGTCACTGTCTTGGGAAATTACACAGTTTTAGTAAGTATTATAATAAGGAATGAATCTGTCGGTCATAGCGGCAGGAATAACACTAACACTAATACTCATCTTTGGATTTTTATCTTACAAAGCTGAGCCCGTATATATTATTCCCGACATATCGAGATTTCCGTTCAATCAAGCAACTGGAAAAGAACGGAGTTTCGTGAACAAGAATGGGGATACGTCCTTATGGACAGAATCCAGACGAAGAATTGCAATTGCTTCTAATTACCGGTGCGGCAGTAATATCATTCGAGAATCCCGAACTGCCAGTGGGTCAAGTACAGGTGCCGTAGAAGCATACATACTTTCGAACTTCGGTAGGTTATGTCCTGGCGCATGCACTTGCTGTAACCAAGTATGCGATCTCAGTGCAATGCCAGGATGCCCTGATACGATTCTCGATGGCAATGACGATGGCTGCATTCTCGATGGCAATGATGATGGCTTAGATATTTTGGATGGAAACTAATAATGTCGTGCACGAAATCAGTTCGATTCGAACTTAGACGAAATACATCTACCGCATGGACAGCTTCAACTATGATTTTATTGGCTGGTGAACCGGGAGTTGAGACGGATACTGGTCAAATGAAAATAGGAAATGGTACAGATTTATGGTCTGCACTTCCTTACGTAGGTACAGTTAATACTCCCAGTAATAATACCAGTATTAGCGGAGACCCTTTCGATTACGCGCTTGTGCGAAATATCGGGATGCATGCGTACATCAATAACGCCGACGTATCATACGATTACAATATCATTACGAATGCGCTAACTTATACCATAGTACTTTACGGAAACGCAATTTATTGTGATGTATTGTTCACGTATACTCCGTCTCTTTCAATGAGTTCGTACACGTATTCATCCGCGGATACGTTGAACTACAATAATTCAGCAACATCCGGTCAATCTCGTCATACTATTACTGCTCCATTCACCGTAACGAATCCAGTATCTGGAAATTACGTCGTTACAATCGATATTAATACCGCGAACACAGGTGGAATAGGCAATGGAAGTTATATTACAAAAACATTACCGTTTACTATTACGGCTACTGATGCTATGGGGTACCCAGATATCGTATCCTATCCTCTACTAAATATTGTTGCGGAGAACGATATTACGGTGAGCGGTATCACGTATTACGGACCTGGATCATACATCCCTGTTTCTGCCAAAAATATACAGTTTAGGAATATTTACAATATTTACGATAACAGATACTTCAATGCTGCTGTTTTTTCGACCAATTCTCAATCCTATAATTACGCGGTTCTTTCAGCAGCAAGTTTGTTGTATTTGAATGGAGGCGTGTATACTTCATTTCCAGCAGCATCCGCAGTGAACGCAAACTACTTCAATGGATCAGATTTCAATATGGTTATTGCCAGCACGAACGGTATTGCCTGTTTACTCACGAACGCAATTAACAAACAAACTTTCAAGGGACAGTTTTTTCCGTCAGTACAGACTGGTCAGGGATCTCAGACCGGAATAGGGTACTTATCTTCAAATCCGAACGAAACAAACATACCTCTCAATCAGGGCGGAAGCACGATTTCCGGAGTTTCAAGTATGACTCGGCGTTCGATCGCTAATTCTGTAAGTAATGCTGATCAGCCTGATGCAGGAAGTATTCAAGTAGCAAGCGATACTGCACTTACGAACTGGGATCCGGTATACTATCCTTATGACGGGTACTATCATGCCACGAACTCGTTTGTGAGTGGACTGAATTCTACGTATATGCTGCCGTCTACCGCGGTATTCAGCAATCCCGGAACTAAATACCTCCTGATTAAAATTGTTAATACTGCTCCTCTGAAATTATTCACGTTACGTCTCGGCTCATCTGTATCTGGAGTCACGAATGTATGGGTATACTGGTCAGGCACGACAGGAAATTACGGATGGTACGATGCTTCGGCAGATTGGACAACGAGTACTGGATGCCAAAATGGTTATTCGGGAACACAGAGCACCTGGCAAATTAAGATAAATCAAACTGTCTTTAATAGTTACGATGGTGGCGGGTATATCTACCTGAATATCAAGTTTACCGGACAAATTCGACTTTCGGATATTCTTTTACAATAAAAGGTTACTTTGAAGAATAATAAAGGATGTCCGGGCTGCAGCTCGCGGAGATAGACTTTCTTTACAAGAAAGACGTAGCCAATAAGGTAAAAACTGATTTGGCTATACAGCCAATTTCGGCTGATAACGAGAATTACGGTTCTACGTTCCCCATCATTCATTCGGAAAATGTATGGTACCAGTCGAGTCAGCTTACACCAGGTCCGGCGAGCGCTATTTCCAACAATATCGCGATGCAACAGACGTTCGTTAAAATGTACTCGGTTCACGGAATAGGAGCCAGTCAGGACTTCACTTTACTGACTGGCGCCTCGTGGTCTGCGGGTGTTGGTAACTGGATAGATCCGAGTTTCAATATTGGATATTCTCCTTCATTCGTGATTGGTCCTAAGGACGGAAATCCGGCAACGGGTGCAGGCGGTCCGTTTTATCCGATTGCCAGCAGTTTAGATTACCCGTTTATTTTTGACTATTACAGTGGAAAGCTTACCTTCTTAACCGGAGTTCCTGCGCTTCCGTACAATCTGGCCAGTATTACTACCGGTGGAAACCCTGCTTTCCAAACAACGTACAATATTTGGATTAGCGGGTACACGTACACTGGCGCAACGCTGAGCAGTATTTCTGGAATAACGGGTGCAACTGGTCCTACGGGTGCTACTGGTGCCACCGGCCCTACAGGTGCCAAGGGAGAACAGGGTTATCCTTACAATGTATCCGCGTTCGGTCCAGGACCTGTAACGCCAGACGGGTACACTGGTCCACCGTACTATTTGGATTATTACAACTTTGAACCGGCAGGATGGTCGTATCTCGACACGTCGCTCGGAAATTTATGGATCAAAACGATTGACGACACTGGGTTCTACTGGTCTGGTCCAATTCCTTTCGGTAAAGGAGATACGGGTAATACCGGAACCGACGGCCCTACGGGATCCACAGGTTCTACCGGACCAACTGGTCCTACGGGCGCCACGGGAGCAACAGGTTCTACAGGTTCTACGGGTCCTACTGGCGCTACGGGAGATACGGGAGCCACTGGTTCCACTGGTTCTACGGGCTCCACGGGCGCTACGGGAGCCACAGGTTCCACTGGTTCTACGGGCTCCACGGGCGCTACGGGCGCTACGGGTTCTACTGGTTCCACTGGATCAACCGGTGCTACGGGTTCTACTGGATCTACAGGAACTACTGGCTCCACGGGTTCTACTGGATCTACGGGTCCAACTGGATCTACAGGTCCTACTGGTCCTGGCTTAACTGGCCCCACGGGTCCAACAGGTCCTACAGGTAAAACTGGTTCCACAGGCCAAACGGGTTCAACGGGACAGACCGGTTCGACAGGTCCAACTGGTCCTACTGGTCCTACTGGGGATATTGGTCCTACCGGAATACAGGGAGATACTGGTCCGACGGGAGCAGACGGACAAATTGGTCCAACGGGTGAAAAGGGTGATCAAGGATATCCTTACAACGTAAACAGTTACGGACCTGGTGTGACAACGCCAGACGGGTATGTTGGCCCTCCGTACTATTTGGATCACTACAACGGGTATCCTGCTGGATGGGCATATCTCGACACTACTCTTGGAAACTTATGGATTAAGAACCTTGACAGTTTAGATTCGGTTTGGTCCGGTCCAATTCCTTTCGGTAAAGGAGATACTGGTGCTCAGGGACAACAAGGATATTTGGGTCCAACTGGTGCTACTGGTTACAGCGGTTCCGATGGCGCCACCGGTCCTACGGGATATAGCGGTTCCGACGGTTCAACTGGAACTACAGGATCCACGGGTTCTACAGGATCTACTGGTCCGACTGGTTCTACTGGTGCCACCGGTGTTACCGGTTCTACGGGATCCACAGGTCATGCTGGTTCTACGGGATCCACAGGCGCCACTGGAGCCACGGGTTCTACGGGTTCTACGGGTTCTACGGGATCTACTGGTTCTACTGGCGCTACTGGTTCTACTGGTTCTACTGGTTCTACTGGTTCTACTGGTTCTACTGGTTCTACTGGTTCTACGGGTTCTACTGGTTCTACTGGTTCTACTGGTTCTACTGGTTCTACTGGTTCTACTGGTTCTACTGGTTCTACTGGTTCTACTGGTTCTACTGGTTCTACTGGTTCTACGGGTTCTACTGGTTCTACTGGTTCTACTGGTTCTACGGGTTCTACGGGTTCTACGGGTTCTACTGGTTCTACGGGTCCTACGGGTTCTACGGGTTCTACTGGTTCTACTGGTTCTACGGGTCCTACAGGTCCCACGGGTGCTACTGGTTCTACTGGTTCTACTGGTTCTACTGGTTCTACTGGTTCTACGGGTTCTACTGGTTCTACTGGTTCTACTGGTTCTACGGGTTCTACGGGTTCTACTGGTTCTACTGGTTCTACTGGTTCTACGGGTCCTACAGGTCCCACGGGTGCTACTGGTTCTACGGGAGCCACGGGTCCGACGGGTGCTACGGGTGCTACCGGTTCTACGGGTGCTACCGGTTCTACGGGAGCCACGGGTCCGACGGGTGCTACGGGTGCTACCGGTTCTACGGGTGCTACCGGTTCTACGGGAGCCACGGGTCCGACGGGTGCTACGGGTGCTACTGGTGCTACCGGTTCTACGGGAGCCACGGGTCCGACGGGTGCTACGGGTGCTACGGGATCTACGGGTCCGACGGGTGCTACGGGTGCTACGGGTGCTACGGGTGCTACGGGTCCGACGGGAGCTACGGGTCCGACGGGAGCCACAGGTCCAACGGGAGCCACGGGACCAGGTATTTCGTACGTGGGGACTACGGGTGCTCTGATGTATTATGGCGGTGTAGGCGTAGGAATTACCGGAAACTCAAATCTGATGTATAGTACTACCGCAAATAATATAGCGTTCAGTGCACCCGTTAATGTTGCTGACGTAGTAACCGTTACGAGCGGTACTATTGCATTCACTGGAACTACTGGATCGTATATGTACATAGGATTTACCGGAAATGCATCATTCATAACAGCAGCAACAGTAGGTGCATTTTATTTTGCAGTAGGTGGAGGTGGTGGCGGCGGAGATAATTCAGGTGGTGGAGGTGCTGGTGGACTACAAACAAATGACCCAACTCAGTCAGGTATTCCGTTTGCTTCAAAACAGTATAATGCAGGACCATTGACTTTGACTTCTGGGAATACATACTCGATTTCTATTGGATCTGGTGGAACAGGTGCTGCATCATCTGGATCAGTACGTTCTGCCAATGGAGGTAATACAACATTAGTAACTGGGTCTACAACGCTTGTAAGTGCAGTGGGTGGTGGCCACGGTGGTGATGCTAATTCGAGCCCGCAATATGGTTCTGGGTCCGGAGGTTGTGGCGGTGGTGGAACAGAAGGATTCACTGCCGGGACTGGTTCTCAAGGTGGAGATGGTGGAAATGGCGGGTCTCAAGTTAATCCTTATCCTGGTGGTGGAGGAGGCGGTATTGGATCAGTTGGCGCTGTTGGTGTTGCGGGAGTTGGTGGTGGAAACGGTGGTTCAGGGTTGTCGTATCTCGGACTAACATTCGGCGGCGGTGGTGGAGGTGCTTCAATTGGAGCAGGTGGTTCGGGCGGAAGCGGAGTTGGTGGTAATGGAACTGGATCCGGGATAAATGGCACACCATTTACTGGATCGGGAGGAGGAGCTTATGAAATTGGTAGTATTGCTGGTAATGGAAGTTCGGGAGTATTTATTTTACTATTCATACCTCAGGCAACGATCTCGACACAGTTTGGATCAATAGGGTTGACAGGAACTTCAAACTCTTTTCAGATTTCTACTGTAAATGGTCTTAATATTACCGGTATTTCAGGTCCTACTGGGTCCAACGTACTAACATACAATCCTGTAAGTGGACTCGTATCTTATAACACCCTTGCTGGTTCTGGTGCTACGGGTCCTACTGGAACTGGCATAACCGGCGCTACGGGTTCTACGGGTTCTACAGGTGCTACTGGTTCTACGGGAGCCACTGGGTCTACTGGTGCTACTGGTGCTACGGGTTCTACGGGAGCCACTGGTGCTACTGGTGCAACTGGTTCTACGGGTTCTACTGGTGCTACTGGTGCTACTGGTGCTACTGGTTCCACTGGTCCTACGGGTCCGACGGGTCCTACGGGTTCTACGGGTGCTACGGGTGCTACGGGTGCTACTGGTTCTACGGGTGCTACGGGCGCTACTGGTGCTACGGGTGCTACGGGTGCTACGGGTCCTGGATTAACTGGTGCTACTGGACCGGGTATTTCGTATGCTGGAACTACTGGGGCTCTGATGTATTATGGTGGATCAGGAGTAGGTATTACTGGTAATTCAAACTTGACGTACAGTACAGCTACAAACCATATAGGATTCAATGCGTCAGTTATTTCCGGAGGAATTACACTTACATCTGGTTCATGTTCTACAACTACTATCGGCGGCAGAATATATTACGGTTTTACGGGAAATGCTACATTTACAATTTCTTCAACTATTACGTCAGTAGCGTATTTTGCCATAGGTGGTGGTGGAGGAGGTGGTGGTGGAACAATTGTAGAAAATGGAGGTGGTGGAGCAGGTGGTATACAGACTAACGATCCTACACTTTCCAGTATTACGTATGGTTACAACAGTGGGTATATTTCTTTGGGAGCTGGAACATATTCGATTGCAATTGGAGCAGGAGGAACAGGAGGAACGTATAATGTTGGTGGATTTACTGGCGGAAATACGGTGTTTTCAGGTGGAACTTTGGGTACTCCAATTACTGCTTTAGGAGGAGGGTACGGTGGAGGACAATTCCCGGTATCGTATACAAGTCCAGCAGGAAATGGCGGATGTGGTGGTGGCGGTGGTGCATATGCCGGAGACGTTGGAGGAAACGGTTTGCAAGGATTTAATGGCGGAAGTGGATTGTATTACAATGATTATGCTGGTGGAGGTGGTGGAGGTATTGGGTCAGCAGGAGCTTCTGCTACTGCAAATGGTGGAGCGGGTAACGGCGGAGCGGGATTAGTATATGCGCCATCTGGAACTACATTAGGAACATATGGAGGAGGAGGTGGTGGAGGATGTTTAGCGGGAACAGCAGGAGTTGGTGGTTCGGGAGTTGGTGGAAACGGTATGTTAGGTACAGGAATTGGAGCAAATGCTGTAAGTTATACGGGATCGGGTGGAGGTGGCGGTTACGAAACTTCCGGTACTCAGGAGAGTGGAAGTGGAAGTTCGGGTGTTTTCTTTCTTTCAATCCCAAGTGCTGGCACGACCATATCTGTTGATTTTGCAGAAATCGGACTGGATAGTTATAATAACCTCCTGATCTCTGCTTCCAACGGTCTAAATATTACGGGCATTGCAGGTCCTACTGGGTCCAACGTACTAACATACAATCCTGTAAGTGGACTCGTATCTTATAACACCCTTGCTGGTTCTGGTGCTACGGGTCCTACTGGAACTGGCATAACTGGTTCTACGGGTTCTACTGGTTCTACTGGTTCTACTGGTTCTACTGGTTCTACTGGTTCTACTGGTTCTACTGGTTCTACTGGTTCTACTGGTTCTACTGGTTCTACTGGTTCTACTGGTGCTACGGGTGCTACGGGTCCTGGAATTACGGGAGCTACTGGACCCGGTATTTCGTACACGGGAACTACTGGTGCTGTAATGTTTTACGGTGGATCCGCCAGTGGAATTACAGGCAATTCAAATATAACGTATAATCCGACATCGTCATTATTGGGATTCAATACAATTATTGGTTCTGGGTACGGGAATTTTCTGACCACATCATCAATAAATTCTATTAGTTCACTTTCATCGTCGATTATTGGATGGGTTGACTGTAATAACGGAACTGTATCTACAACCTCATTCACGGATCGGGTTGGCGTGACGTGGACAAATACCGGAAGTCCTACACTTGGAACGTATACCCTAAATGGCATACCTGTACTTGGAACAACAAATTCCAGTTATTTTACAGGAACACTAAATCAAGCGTCACATCCACTTGCAGTTTTTGGCGTATTCTTATTCCCCAATGGTCTCGGTTCAAGTGGAGCTAACGTACAAGTAACCGTACTGACATCAGTAATTAATGATAACATGCATAATTACCTGAGTTGGTATTTTTACAATTGCACGTATAATGCAGCTTGGTATGCTAATAACAGAATCAGCACTTCATCAAATTTAACTACATCGCCATTCAACATAACTGCTTCAAGTACTGCGGGTCATGTAGTAACCGGTGTGAATTCTGCCGTAAGTACTTCTAATAATTATGTCGGCGTAGACGGAAATGTATCTGCTCTTTCACCGAATAATACTAATTCAGGAGATGGAGTTGGTTCTATTAATTTCCGATTAGGAACTGGAACCGGTACTTCTGGATACCCATTAGTGATTGCAGAAATGATTGTTTACGATTGTGAGTTCACAACTGCACAGATCAATACGATTGAAGGATACTTATCGTGGAAATGGGGACTCCAAGCAAATCTACCAACTAATCACCCATACTATTCATCAAGTCCATATGTGTTACCTACACTAACCAACTTCGCTACGGTTGGTCTTACTGGCTCAAATAATAATCTACAAATTTCTACCACTAACGGGCTTTCTATTTCCGGATTAACTGGTCCTACGGGAACTTATGCTCTCACTTATAATTCATCGACTGGTCTTGTGTCGTATAATTCGATGAGCGTCGGACTGACTGGACCTACGGGACCTGCTATTTATGGAGGTCCTACGGGTCCTACCGGAATGCAGGGTCCTACTGGATTATTCATATTCGGAGGTCCTACGGGATATACTGGTCCTACTGGCCCAGGTTTAACCGGTGCTACCGGAGTTATTGGACCCACCGGTGTAACTGGTCCCGCGGGTATGGGGATAACTGGATCTACGGGCCAAACTGGTCATACAGGATCTAATGGTGCCACTGGAGTTACAGGTCCTACGGGTATGGGAATAACGGGATCTACGGGACCCACTGGAGCTAACGGAACCAACGGTGCTACGGGAGTCATAGGTCCTACGGGAGCTAATGGAACTAACGGAACCAATGGTGCTACGGGTCCCACGGGAGCCAACGGAACTAACGGAACTAACGGAACCAATGGTGCTACTGGAGCTACAGGAGCTAACGGAACTAATGGTGCTACCGGAGTTACGGGTCCCACAGGAGCTAATGGAACTAACGGAACCAATGGTGCTACTGGAGCTACAGGAGCTAACGGAACCAACGGAACCAATGGTGCCACTGGAGCTACAGGAGCTAACGGAACTAACGGAACCAATGGAGCCACTGGAGCTACGGGAGCTAACGGAACCAACGGAACCAATGGTGCTACGGGAGTTACGGGTCCTACTGGTATGGGAATAACTGGATCTACGGGTCCCACAGGAGCTAACGGAACCAATGGTGCTACGGGAGTCACAGGTCCCACAGGAGCTAACGGAACCAATGGTGCTACGGGAGTCACAGGTCCCACAGGAGCTAACGGAACCAACGGTGCTACTGGAGCTACGGGTCCTACAGGAGCCAGTGGAAGCAATGGTGCTACGGGAGTTACGGGTCCCACAGGAGCCAACGGAACTAATGGTGCTACGGGAGCTACGGGTTCTACGGGTCCTACGGGAGCTAATGGAACTAATGGAACTAACGGTGCCACAGGAGTTACAGGTCCAACAGGAGCTAATGGAACTAATGGAACCAACGGTGCTACGGGAGTTACAGGTCCTACGGGAGCTAATGGAACGAACGGAACTAATGGTGCTACGGGTTCTACTGGTCCAACAGGAGCTAATGGAACGAACGGAACTAATGGTGCTACGGGAGTTACGGGTGCTACGGGAGTTACAGGTGCTACGGGAGTTACAGGTGCTACGGGAGTTACAGGTGCTACGGGAGTTACAGGTGCTACGGGAGTTACAGGTGCTACGGGAGTTACAGGTGCTACGGGAGTTACAGGTGCCACGGGAGTTACAGGAGCTAACGGAACTAATGGTGCCACGGGAGTTACGGGTCCTACGGGATCTAACGGAACTAATGGCGCCACGGGAGTTACGGGTCCTACAGGAGCGAATGGTGCCACGGGAGTTACGGGTCCTACGGGATTTACTGGACCTAATGGAATAGCTGGTCAGAATTCATGGACCCCTGTTCTCTATAACGTAACTCAATCACAGAGTACTGCTGGAACATTCTCCGGAGTACCTACCGCTGGATGGGGTACTTCACTACTTTCGTCAGCACAAGGATTTCAGGGCGGATGTTATATTAGCTTTACTGTACCGCTGCCATCGAACAATTATATCTTTGGAGGGTTATCAACATCCAATAGTAATCTCGGTTATACTGGAGTAAATTTTGGTATTTATGCATCGAGTAGTACTTACTACATATACGAAAGTGGTGTTCAAAGAGGTATTTATGGAAATGCCATTGTGAGCACGGATATTTTAACTCTCACATACGATGGATCTAATATGCGATACTACCAGAATTCGACTTTACTGCGAACAGTTGCGTATACGCTTGGAAGTGCAACGTTGTTTTTAACATTCCCGTTCTATAACTTTTCAACCGTTACTAATTTAGTATTTGGTTCAATTGGATCAATTGGCGCTACAGGTTATACGGGTCCTACGGGAGCTAATGGAACCAATGGAAGTCAGGGAGCTACGGGAGCTACTGGTCCAACAGGACCTACTGGATCCAGCGGTGCTACAGGAGCTACAGGAAAGACGGGTCCAACAGGATCGAACGGTGCTACAGGTCCCACAGGAGCAAATGGAACTAACGGAACCAATGGCACTAATGGAGCTACGGGAGCTACGGGATCTACGGGAGCTACGGGACCAAGTTCTCCACTAATTTCGGAAAACTTCACGGTCGCAATACCGTATGGATCGGCGGCGGCATTGTACAGCTACGACGGTAAGAAGTTCTATACTGGTAATGGAGCGTCATTTGGAAGTGGCATTAATGTGTCAAGTATTGTTTGGAATGGTACTTACTGGATAGCAGGTCCCAACCAAGCAACTGTAAACACAATAGCTTACAGCTCTGATGGAATTAACTGGAAAGGGTATACTGGTCCTACAAATATTAATTATCTGTGCTGGGGTAACTCTTTGTGGGTGGCCAACGGATACTATCCTGGGTATTTTCAGTACAGTCGCGACGGAATAAATTGGACTGCATCTACATTTTCCTCCGGATATCTTGGAGGAGGTATTGCGTACAATGGCTCAATGTTTGTAGGAACATGTGGTAGTTTTTACGGAACTATTAATACATTGGCATACAGCTATGACGGCATTTCATGGAACGGATTAGGTAGTTCTATTTTTCCAAATTACGGATACGATGTAGCATCAAATGGAGTAATTTGGGTAGCGGTTGGTAACACCACATATTACAATGGGAGCGCATACGTTTCGTATCCAGGTACAGGTTCTGGATCAACGACTATCGCGTACAGTACGAATGGCATTACATGGACACCTGTAAGTAGCTCTACTTCGATATTTTACGCCTACGGACTCAGTGTCCGATGGAACGGAACCTATTTCGTAGCAATTGGGTCTGGAACTAATACGATAGCGTATAGTCGCGATGGAATCAATTGGACAGCTGTATCTGGATCATCAAGTTTGATAACATCTCCACAGACACTAACTTGGAACGGAACATACTGGTTAGTATACGGATACGGAACAAATATTTGTGTGTATGCATCTGATCCGAGTGGAACGTGGACAGCAAACACAGATCCAGTAATAACCAGTGCTTCTGGCCAATGTATTGCCAGCCGCAGAATACTGAACATAACGAATGGATCGATAGGTCCTACTGGTGCTACCGGTCCAACGGGAGTACAGGGAGCTACGGGACCTACGGGACCTACGGGACCTACGGGTTCTACTGGACCAACGGGAGTACAGGGTGCTACGGGTGCTACGGGTGCAACAGGTGCTACGGGTGCAACAGGTGCTACTGGGCCTACTGGACCTACTGGACCTACTGGACCAACGGGTCCAGTAGGTCAACTAACGTGGACACCGGTTCTGTACAATGCCACCAGTTCTACTACGACTCCTGGAACATTCACCGGAACACCGAATGGATGGGGTACTTCACAAGTATCGTCAGCACAAGCGTTTGTGAACGGGTGTTACATGTCATTCCGTGTACCCAGTGCTTCGTCGGCGGTAGTTTATATGGCAGGATTAGCTACGTCTACTACCTCGAATAGTTACACTACACTGAACTATGCATTTTTCGTGAATGGAACCCAATTACGAATCCAAGAATCGGGATACACGGGGGGAAATGTAGGCACGTTTGGAAATGCAATCGCATCAACCGATGTGTATACGATCACGTACGATGGAGTGAATGTGCGATACTACCAGAATGCTACTTTATTGCGCACCGTATCTTCTTCTCTCGGAAGTACTCCGATGTACTTAGCTGTACCTTTCGCCAGTACACAAAATATCGGCAATTTGGTGTTTTCTCCGATGGGAGGAATGGGTCCTACGGGTCCTTCATCAGGTAGTGGTGGAGTGAGTGGTATAACAACAGGAAGTGGAGGTACTGGAACTACGGGTATGCCGGTCGCATACTTCACATCAACAGGTATTACCGGCGACTGGAATTTCACATACAACCCTCCAAATCAGTCGGTAGAACTGAATGGACCTATTAACATGAATGTGACCGTAGCACAACAACAGGCTGCGTATTTAGAAGCAGTAGCTGCTGGATCGCCATTTACGGTTGCTGGAACACTTGGTTCAACGTATAAAGTTGTAACGTATTCAGGAAGAGTATACTATATCATCTACCAAAGCACGACAGTAACTTTCAATGAAACTGATACTAATCTAATATACTTTGCAGTTGGTGGAGGTGGTGGAGGTGGATGTTATGCTGGTGGAGGAGCAGGAGGTTTGCAGACGAACGATACAACAATTGCAACTTCCGGAGATGCAGAAGGTAGATATTGTGCTATTCTTCCACCATTAGTAAATCAAACTTATAATGTAACAATCGGGTCAGGCGGTATAGGTAATACTGTAAATATATATTCAACTGGTGCTAATGGAACAAACACAAGTTTCGTGGGTCAGGGTGTAAATGTAGTAGCATATGGCGGCGGCGGCGCAGCGGGGTTCAATAACATAGCCACCACTACCCCTATGCCAGGTAATACAGGTGGTTGTGGAGGTGGATCATTTAATGGTTCACAAGCTGGTGGAGCTGGATACCAGGGATTTGCAGGTGGTGCGGGTGCGGTACCATCAACTTCTGGTGGAGGAGGTGGAGGAGGTATTGGTGCAGCTGGACAAACTACATCGACATACAGTGGTGGTGCTGGATTGATGTACGGTGGAACAGGATACGGTGGTGGCGGTGGTGGTGTTGGGTTTTCACCAGGCAATTCATTGATATACTCTTCCGGTGGACTTGGAGGTGGAGGAAATTGTACATCTACCACCGGAGGACCCGGAGTGAATGGAACAGGTGGAGGTGGAGCCGGTGGTAATGGTAATTATGGCGGTGCAGGTGGATCCGGAGTATTTATCTTAGTATACAGCGCTCCCTTCTTGTATGTCGATCCTTATTTAAGTCCTCTGGCGACAATTGGACTAACCGGAATGACAAATTTGGAAATATACGCACAGAACCAAATTCAGTTGAATACCGGATTAGGAATAGTAGCTACTGGACTTACGAATTTGGGTGTAGGTCTTCCGTCCGGTTTTCTCAATTTGGCTTATAATCCCACAACGGGGGTTATCGGATACCATACGTAAAATTAAAATTATGTAACTTTTTTAGACCAAAATTATAAGACATGTCATACATCTCGGCGGGAGGTGTTCCTCAATTACAGCTTTCTGCAACCGCATCAGGCTATAATGGAAGTGGTGGTGTTCTACAAGCAAGCGCAATTTCTGGATCATTTTCTGCTTATACTACTGTTGTAACGAACGTATCGGGAACATGGGCTGGAAACACGAACAGCTCAGGAATAACATTTTCTGCCGGATCATGGTCTAATATTAGTGGTACTGGTGGTGGAAGTATTACCATGACATCGGGTGGAGATACAGTTACCGCGCATCTTATTGACAATACTAATTCGCGTATTTACCGTATAACCGCAATATATTGCTCTGGAACTACTTCTGGGTACGTGGCAATTGAACGGATGTGTTAAAAATAGTAGAGTAGAACAATGATATCGCTTATGTGGGCATTTGCTGGTGTTGTCATGGGACTTCTTATGGCAGTAGTATTTATTCCGCCAGTACGCGAAGTTCCAGGCGTACCCACTCCCGATAAATCTACGGCCTTCTTCACGAAAACAGGATGCGTAAAGTTCAAGCCCCAAGAAGTTCCGTGCTCTGGCGAAATGAAATCGCTTAATTTCATAGCTTCATCACAATAGGAATGATCATCGAAAAACTTATTGGAATTTTTCGTAATGATAAAGCCGTACCCTTCCTTTCGTTCCTAATTGGGTTTGGTATTGCCATCATGCTTTTCCACCGCCCTATTCCTACCAAGAACACCTTGTCGGCGTCCGTAGCTGACATTGAGGGTAAGACTGTACCTTTCAATAAAAAGTGCTATACCTACCATGCGGAAGATGCTCAGTGTGATTTACCCTCTTCTAAATAAAGATGGCTGACGGTGCAACTGATTTAAGCGATCTAATGGGCGCGGGACCCGTCCAGAATCCGAGCCTGCCTCAGTCGACGACGTTTTCCCCTATTGTCACGGGAGGTACTGACCCATTCATTACCAATGGAATGAGTACATCCCAGCCCCAGAACAAGCCGGCTATGAATCTTTACAGCCAGGCTCACACGTTCAGCACGGTTCGGTACGCGGTAAAAAACATTATGACCTATCTTGGATTTTTCTTAGCTGCTATGATTATTTCGTTATCTACGCCTCGCTCACTGATTTTACAGTACATTCCCAATACGTACACGGCCGGAGGCGTGCCATCATATATGGGAGCAGCGATACTTGCTGGCGTTGCCGTTGCTATCGGCTACGTCGTGGGCACACTCGGGAGCTCCATTATCTAAGGGGCACGAGTACAGCACCTTCAAAAGCCCATACTTCTTAATGCATTTTTCCAGAAACTTGATACAGCTGTCACAAGGCTTAGAGTTTCGGATTTCACCGTGTTTATTAATTCGAACGACCGTCAGAATACAACCACGAAGTTGTGAAACGTCACCTAAACTTTTCACAACTGCGCGTTCTGCGTGTATTGTTTGGTCAGACCATCCGCATCCACGAGAGCGGGAGCCAACCCTATTGCGAGAACTCGCTATCTCCTTACCATGCTTCTCTATCGTTGCGTAGTGCAGATGCGTATTTGTGAAAACCCCGGAGTACTGCATTTTACTCGAATGGAATCTAATTAAAATAGATTCGTTTTCATTTAGTAATGGAGTGGGGCTCCTTTCGAAGAAACTCAAAGGGCTGGCAACGAGACCCGCCAGCAAAAATACATACCAAGATTATGTTTGGACCGGGAATGTACCTCAGTCCCGGATTCGTGAAACTACACAATATCACGCACGTTATCAATTGCGCTTTCGATAAGGACAGCCCAACTTGGTTTCGCCAGAAGTATCCTTCCAACTATGCATGTTTGGAAGCACTCGATAGCGAGAAAGAGGATATCAGGAAATGGTATCCGCTATTCGAGACAAAATTGAACGAGTTCTTGCGGGATCCGGAATCGAAGAACATATACATTCACTGTCAGTGTGGAATCAATCGCTCAGGATTTTTGGCTCTCCTGTTCGTGTGCAAAAAGTTCAACTATTCATTTAAATTAGCCTCTGAATCTATCCTAAAACAAAGACCATGTGCACTCACTAATTCGTCGTATAAACATCAAGTTATTGAGTACATTAAAAATCACTTCACAGAACAATGGGGGATCTAAATAAAAATCCACTTTGGACCGATATCAAAAACGGCGGAGCCAATGTCCAAAACGACATTTTGGGACCAGCATACAGCTATTCCGACAATATTCCCGGACCATCATCTTTGGGTATTGGAACCGATGGTTCTTTCAGTCAATTAGGTACGAATATGACTGGTATTGGAACCTATGTATCCACCATGATCGATGGAGATCCGCCATTAGGAAACCAGTACTTTGTGAATACTGGCGGCACTTGTACGGCTCCCGATGGATCGTTACAGCCCCGGTACAATTATATTAACAATAAGCCGAATGGAGGTAACCTGATTCCGTCGGGAATGTCCGAATTAGGCGCAGGAGTGAATGGACTCATTCCAGGAGTCATTGGGGATATTGAAGGACTAAATCCTCTTTATTTGATGAATTCGCTTATGGCCGAATCGTCTCCTGCGTGCGCATGTTATAAATGTCCAGTCACCGACGGAGCTGGTGCTCGCTTTTTAACTACTTCATTATCGCCCGATTATGATCCGAATGTATGTTCCCAAGTCGATATTTCCCAGTGCTTGGCTTCATCTGAATCGTTCGAGAACATGAACATGAACGAGTATACTGTCGCCGCATTTATTCCAATGGCAGTTGCTGGAATGGCATTGGCCATCCTGTTATGGAAGTAGTATTTTAAGGGAAGAAATTTGAAGTCTATAAATGGACAATGTGTTCCGTATAAAGAAGTCCAGAGATACAGTTCGGACAAAGAAGGCTGATACTGTTTCCGGGACACTTGATTCTATTCACCAGTCTGTGGTTTCCAATATCAAGGAAGAAACCACAAACACAGAAGAAATGCAGAAGCGATTAGAAGATAATCATAAAGAACTCGAAACATTGGAAACATACAAGGATTTAGGTAATATCTTAAAGGCTTCAAAGTTGAGAGACGAGACCAATTTACTTACGGAGCGATTAAGTAGTGAAACTCACTTAGAGGATTATTACTTGAAGAATGCCGATATTATCTTGAAGTATTATGGGTCGGGAGAGAAGACACAGAATGTTACGTGTATGCCCGCTGATGCCAATACTTTCATCAAGTATTTGGCCCCATCTACGGAAACCACGGCTCCTTCCAAGAAGAAGCTGTACGATGAGTACGTTTCTCGCATGAAACTGAACACTGGTGATGGCGTAGAAGTAAAGCAGGCAATTACCGAACACTGTGAGCGGTGTAATATTTCTCGTGAAGAAGTTTCCGATGAGGGTATTCTGGTATGTCCTACGTGCGGATCCGAAGAGTACATGCTGGTTGTTTCCGACTTTCCTTCGTTCCGCGATCCTCCGAAAGAGCGTAATAATTATGCTTACAAGAAGATCAATCATCTGAACGAAATACTGAATCAGTTCCAGGCCAAGGAGTCTACCATTATTCCGAACGAAGTAATGAATGAAGTCATTTGTGAAATCAAGAAGCGACGAATCCAGAACGTGGCGGAACTTACGGAGAAAGATATGCGCGAAATTTTAAAGAAGTTGAATCGGTCAAAGTATTATGAGCACGCAACGCATATTATTTCACGGCTTAATGGCAACCCTCCTCCTACAATTACTCCCGAAATCGAAGAGAAAATAAGGGCAATGTTCCAGGAAATCCAGGCTCCTTTTTTGATTTACTGTCCTGATGATCGTACCAACTTTTTATCCTATTCGTATATTCTCTATAAGTTCTTTGAACTCTTAGAGCTTGACGAGTACAAGGTTTACTTTCCGTTGCTAAAAAGCCGAGACCGACTGATTGCGCACGATACGATCTGGCAGAAGATTTGTGATTACTTGAAGTGGGAATTTATTCGGAGTGTCTAAAATGGATTTGTGGATATGATATAGTGTAACAGAAATAACAATGGAGCTTTTCAGTATTATTAAAGAGATGGTGCGACTAACAGCAACACACAGTGTTCGTTCAAATAAACGAATGCTGTATTTTCATGAAGCAATAGGAAAGTTGATTATTCAGTGGAATCCCCTGCTTTCGTATAAGATCGAGTACAATATTGATACGGCACTTGGAACGTATCGCGTAGATATTGCCATATTTGTAATGAACACAAATAAAGTTATCGCATTTATTCCGGTAAAGTGTGATATGTGTAACATCAATCAGAATTTCACCAATAACCAGAATAGTAAGATGGGGGAAATTCGAAAAATGAATGCGGCATTTCCTGACGCAAGAATATTCACTCTTAATATTTATCCTAAGGAAGCGCCTTATTATACGAAGACTAATACGATAAAGCATATCGAAAAATATAACTCAGAAGAAATAATTCGCAAGGCCAGGGAAACTGTAAAAATGGCAAGAGATGGAAAGAATGATGATGCATTCGTATTCTTCGTGAATAATATATATAAATCAAAAAATGATATTGAGTGTACATCCATTGCTGACTTTTCGGATTTAGATCGATTTAAGAAAACTATTGAGGAATTGGTACTTGTTTAAGAACGCCTACCGAAATATTCAACCACCCACCAGATCTCTTGGATGAAATCTTTTGTACAAATTCGCTACTATCTTTAATTATACGTTTAATATCATTTAGATCTCTATTTTTTGACGTAATTCTCAGTCCAGAATAGAATATACTTGTGGGGTGCACGTCCATAGGAAGGGACGGTTTGCATAGAGTTGATATATATATACTCATTGGTTCTTTCGGAATATTAATGCCTTGTTTACGTCCAAACGCATACCATGCATCATACTTTTTCTTGCCACCGTCGCGATTTGCGAGAAGAGCTTTATTAGAAACAAGATATGCATACGTCAGTGGATTCTCTTCTTTAAGAAGATCTTCTTCATAAATAGTTCCGTTCGAATCGTATGGAAATATTATAAACTTTACTATATTTTTACTCACCTTTCTAATTGGTTTCCAACATGGTTCATCATACAACTTTACATCATGGATAAACACCTTATCGCATAACGTTGCAACACCATTTTGGATTTCTGCGATTGAATCGAGGCATAGGTTTGATATAGATGTTTCAAAGGTGTATTTATACGATTCTTTCGGTAGTTTATTAATTACGAGGATACAACAGTATACATCCGCATTAGGAAACACCTTTTCAGATCCGTAATCGTGTATATCAAATATAAGCTGATTCTTAGTCAGATATTCTCTGAATTCGTAACACGATTTATTATACATCCACGTTGAAGGAACTATTGCTACCATAGTTCCTGTATCTGAAAGATGCTGAATGCACTTATAAAGAAAGGCTACATACAAATCAAAATTACCTTTTGCCAAAATTGGAGACATTGAGCGAATAATAGCACGCGTTGATTCGTCAAGATCTTGTAGTCTGGCGTAGGGTGGATTAAGAATAATCCCGTCATATTTACGGGTAATTTTGGCTGTAAGGAAATTCTCGTTTATTGCATTAATAGACTTAGATACTGGTATTTTTGAGAGATACACTGGATTAATGTCATAAACATCGGCCTTGGCGAATCGACCTTTAATTGCCGAAATCAGGTTACCTGTTCCAACGGCCGGTTCAAGAAGGTGTTTTATGTTTTTTGGGAAATAAGATATCATTTTTGTAGATACCGATTCGGGAGTGAAAATATCACAGTTCATTACTCGTTGTAATGAGCTTATAACAAAATCCATTTTTACTTGCCGGAGACAAAGTGCCAAACAGCCTTGTGGGACAGCATCCATACAACGCCGAACACCGCGGCGTGTACAAGGTTGACCGTTGAGCGGGAGGCACCCATAGGGAAGGTGAACAGATTACCGGGAAGTAGAGCCCAGAAAAGCACGGCAGCGAAAATAGCCATCCACCACATTTTTATTATAACCCAACAAAAAAGGCTTTCACATTATTTTCTTCTTGAATATCATATCAATGACTGTCAGCCGCTGGGGATACCATCTAATTATAGATGCCGCCCGATGCCTGCCAAAAACTATTCGCTGCCCCCATAATATTGAAAAGTTCAGTAGTACGTTAGTTAAGAGAATTGATATGGTACCGTATGGTACGCCCCAGATCGTCATGTTTGGGTCAGGAAATAAGAAAGGATACACACTTGTACAATTAATTGAAACTTCAAATATTACTGGACATTTCGTAGAAGAGACCAACGATCTTTACCTGGATGTATTCTCATGCAAAAAGTTTGACATTAACACCGTTGAAGCAATTGTGAAGATGCATTTTGCACCTGAGCATATGAAGAAGACTTACTTAGAGCGACACGCCGAGGCGCCAGACCGTCCCGGCTGGTGATTCTCCCAAAGAACACATGCGGTCTCGGGCTTATTGGCCAGCTTCCGGAAGATCTCCTTCTCTACATCCGACACATGTTGAATCTTAATTCCCTTAATCTTAGGATCCGTAAAGCTATCGATAATCTTGTAAGAGTCGAGGAAGGCTTGCATTGTAGATGGTTAATCAACTCCAATGTTAGACTTTATGAATTCGTTTTTGGTAGGGGTGCTATTTCAAGTTCAGTAAGCGTCATCAGCTTTCTCTGGGCAACCTCCGTGCTTATCCGTTGAAAGCACACAATCTCCACTTGGGCACTGGCGGTAACCTGGTGGGCAATTTGGGTTTACTTTCGTACTGGGGTTCTCGAATCGCTCGAATACACCTAAGTAGTAACTGAGTGCAGCGATTGCGGCAATAATAAGCAGAGTTTTCGTCCACATTTATTTACTACTCGGTTTTAGATTTTAGGAAAGCAGAAGCAGGGTACGTCGCGTGTCCGGCAGGTACGCACTCAGCCTTATTGATGCCCGAAGCCTCAGTACCCATTACATACCCGTTGGGGCAAGTCTCGCCGAAGTTTGACATCGTCTCTACATATCCCTTAATGTTGTGCCAGTAGAAGCGCATTACGAGCGTCGACACGGCGGCAAACACGAGAGCGTGTACGAGCAGAATCGTGTTACGAGAAGCGCCCTTAGAAGGTAGAGTTACCAGAACCCCTGGGATAAAGGCTACAAACAGAAGCGCTGACAGAATAGAGGAAATCCAATCCATTTATATCTACATAAAGGATTTCTTCACCCAGTTACGGTCGGACTTGAACGTCTTTGAACGACCCTTGGAAGTACGCTTCGTGTACGTGGCCGCAGCATTTAGCTTACGGAAGGTCGATAGAGCTCCGTACCGGCGTACAGCCTTCTTTAATGCACCGTGGCGGGCAGTAGCCTTCTTCGTGGCAGTGTACCCCAGCCGCGCCAGCTTGCCCTCTTTTAGAGGACCAATGCCGGGACCATGCTTGGCCGACCACTTACCAGGTGCACCCATATCGCGAACGCGGGACGAGCGTACATGTACGCCGCGCTTGGTGGTGTAAGCCTTGCGGCGAATCGTACGACCGCCTACTGAATTGGCAGCCAGTTGCATTGCGCCATCACCACCGTATAAAGACATTTATACCTTCTTTGCGAAAAAACCTAAGCAGCAAGACTTAATATCCGCAACCATAACAGCCTCTACCTTTTTTAGATCGGCCTTGACAATAGCCACCGCCTGAATTACATGTGGTAGCGCATCGTCACACCAGCCAAGAGCCGTAACCTTCTCGGACTCAGTGAGTGAAGACGAATTAATAGACGCCTTGACTGCGTTAATAATCATAGCGGCCTTGTCCGCATCAGAAAGATCGGATAGAACCTCTACCTGTCCAATGACCTTCATCGCATACATTAGGAGCTGCTCTGGGTTACGAAAGTCCACACTGTTCGTAGATACAGCTGCCTCTACGGTAGCCACAGTAACAGATGGCGTTGGCTCGGGAATAGGGGCAGTAACGGTTGTTGAGTCTGACATTTTGTTACTAATTGGCTATTATTATCTAAATGCCTAACCCCATTTCAAAAACCCGTGTAAATACAAATGCGTTGGAGCATATTCAATTTATTTGTAGGATTAATATCTGCGTCCTGCGTGGACTCAAATCCGCCTGCATCGGCTATGGGCGTTCTACCACCTTGTTATCTTGCTTCGGTACAGTACCCAACTGCTGGAACCGTAGTCCAAGAATCTTACTCTTTTAACGCCACATCCACCGGATCTTGGCTGGTAGGATTCGCGTTCCGACAAGATCCTGGATTTTGGACGTTCACAAATCCAAGCGTAGTATCATCTACCCTTCCTACCGTACAGATTCTACAAAACGCAAATCTGGAAACGGGTGGAAACATAATAGCCAATGGAAACTCAGTGAGCGCCCCCACAGATTTCCAAGTATGGTACCAGGCCGGCCAACAACCTCCCGCTGCTGGAACATGGTCGACTGGCCAATGGTACGATGGTGCAGTAGGTACGTTCGACGGAATTTATCAAGGTATCAACGTTACTGCCAACACATTATACGTAATAACATTTACCGTTATGTCCACACAGGCATCCGATGGTAGCGGTATTCAGTTAGGAGTTTATGCGCTTCCTTGCAACGACATTACTGCTCTGGCAATTAACTGTATTCCTCCTGCTTCAATTGGGTTTGATGTATCCACCATTCCTGCATCTATTTCCTCCACTCCATCCGCAGTACAATCCGTATCCCCAAGCAGAACTGTCTCCATCAGTACTTCTCTTACACGTTCTGTAACTGGATCTACTTCAAAAAAATCCACCGCTTCCCGTACTCTCTCCACTTCACCCAGTCAGTCCGTAAGTTTTTCCAGCACCGAAACAGTATCCAGTACCGAGTCAATTACTACAACTTCAACTGGAACTGGGACTGGGACTCTGTCAGGAACTCCGACTGCAAACGCTACTGTGACTGTGACTGGAACTCCGACTGGGACTGAGACTGGGACTGGAACTGCAAACGCTACTGTGACTGGAACTGGGACTCTGACTGAGACTGGGACTGCAACTCTGACTGGAACTCCGACTGTGACTGGAACTGCAAATGCGACTGAGACTCCGACCGGAACTGGAACTCTGTCAGGAACTCCGACTGGGACTGGGACTCTGACTGCGACTGAAACTGGAACTCTGACAAAAACTGGAACAAGAACGAGTAACTCTACTGCTGCTTCGACCGTAAAACCAAGTCGCACCGAAACGCCTACCGAATCTTCGTCCAGTACATTAACAAATACCCAAACTTCATCAAGTACAGGAACTACAACTTTGTCGGGAACCGGAACCCTAACCGGAACTGTGACTGCAACTGCAAATGCAACTGGAACTGGAACAGGAACCTTATCAGGGACTGGAACTCTAACGGGAACTGGCACTGCCACTTGTACTGCAAATGCAACAGGAACTGGAACTGCGACTGGAACGGGTACCATAACAGAAACTGGAAGCGAAACTGGAACGCGGACACTAACTATGTTTCCAATGATTTCAACCAGTATTTCGTATTCTGGCAGCATGAGTTTCACTATGTCCGGAACTGAAACTTTAACTGGTACCAAGACAGGATCGCCAATTTTATTCATGGATTCATTCTCAGCAACTCCAACACAGTTTTCGGTGAGTTCGTCTCCTTCTCTTATCGATTTATCCCCAACACCATCTACTTCATTAAACGCAAGTGCAGCTGCCGCCGCTGCTGCTGCTTCTGCCGGAATAAATACGGGGACAGTTATGGGTGGAGTAGCTGTAGGAATGGTGGGTGTTCTTGCAGGAATTATAGCTTTAATGAATGCACCAACAAGTGCTATTAATAACACTCTGCGAAGCGTCATCAATCGTATACCTCTTCCAGATTTCATTAAGAATAAACTCATGCAAGATCCATTAGGAAGTATCCGTTCACTTGGTAAAGGATTAAGCAATCCCAAGGCATTTATAGATGATCTTTCACTTCCTGACAGTATAAAGGAAGTAGCAGACCAAGTTCTACCTTCTAAATCAATAGTTTCTGATGGTTCAATTGTTATCCCAGTTGCCGCTACTGCTGCATCTGTCGGTGTAATTTCTACTGTCATTTCTTCAGCCCAAAAATCTGCACCAAAACCCGCACCTGCTCCTGCGCCTGCTCCCTCTCCCGCTCCTGCACCGGCTCCAGCTCCAAAGCCTGCACCGGCTCCAGCTCCAAAGCCTGCTCCAGCACCTGCTCCAAAACCTCCCCAGAATCCTCCTCCGCCAAAGAAAGCTAAGATTGAACTGAATAATGCTGATTTAGCGGCAGTACAGGCATTCTTAAAGCAGAAAGGAAAGGACCATAAAGTTATTGGTTAGCTTCCTGTGCAGCCTGTTTGGGGCAAGAAGAACATCCAGGTTTACCCGCTACTTTGATCGATGAACTAATGGAATACGCATATATTCCCGCGGCAAGAACGCCAAGAAGTATTAGCCACCAAGCCATTTACTATTTACACCATGGGTTTTCTATTAGAATAAAGACGAATGGGTATCGGTATTCTGGATAACTTCTACATTGTTGCAATTATGACGAACCCGGAGCGGTACAAGAAGCGCCCCCAGCTTTTCAAGGAGTTTCAGGCGCGGATGGATAAGTATGGCGCAAAGCTGTATGTAGTAGAGGGAGCGTACGGTGATCGTGATTTCGAGGTTACGGATTCTCGCAATCCTCGTCATATTCAGATCCGTACGGATTCTGAGCTTTGGCATAAGGAGAATCTAATCAATATTGGTATTTCTCGTCTACCCGCAGATTGGCAGTATGTAGCCTGGCTCGATGGCGATATTGATTTCGTCCGTCCCGATTGGATGGAGGAGACTGTTCATGAGCTACAACATCACCCGGTAGTCCAGATGTTCGAGGACGCAATTGATCTCGGCCCTAACCATGAAATCTTGACTACTGCCAAGAGCTTTGCATTCTGTTACAAGAATGGCAATCCTTACGGTCAGATGGTTTCTAAGGCAGTAGGTTCTGATTCATGCGACGCTCCCGACGAGTACGTAACGTATTCCAAGGGTATTTACTGGCATCCTGGTTACTGCTGGGCCGCTACGCGCGAGGCTATTAATACCATGGGTGGTCTATTCGATTACGGTATTCTCGGTGCCGGCGACCATCATATGGCCTGTTCTCTAATTGGCGAGGGCGAGCGTTCTATTCCTAATGGCATTCATCCCACGTACCGTAATCTGGTTCTTGCCTGGCAGGAGCGTGCGCTCCGTCTACATAAGAATATCGGATACGTAAAGGGTACCATCTATCACTACTGGCACGGTAAGAAGCGCGATCGCAAGTACCGCGATCGTTGGGCGATTATGCTGGACAACCATGTAGATCCCACTACGCATATCCACAAGGACTGGCAGGGCGTGTGGTCTCTATATCCCGGCCACCAGCAGTTCCGCGACGATCTACGTAACTATTTCCAGTCGCGAAATGAGGACAGTGTTGATAAGGTTTAAATACTAAATATTCGAAATAGTAATGGAATATGAAAGCGACCGTGCTATGATTGAATCTAAGATGGAAGATGCTAAGATTGATGCACTTGGTGATTTCGAAAAGTACTTTGATCTTAAAGGAGAAGTGCAGGACCCTAATTGGGCCCAGCCGGCTCCTTTACATGAACTTACGGGCGTGGGCGTAGATCAGGCACAGGGATTATGGATTAATGATGGAAAGAAGGGCGGACTAAAAGATGAAGTTTCAGGTACTACCATTGACTTCTCACATGATCTTCCAGGTCTTCCGGCTAAGGCAGAAGATATTGAATTCGTAAAACCTGATCCCGAAAGTTTGAAGCCACTAACTCCGGAAAAGATGAATGAACTAATAAAGTCACATCTTTGGGAAGATTTAGAGGGAACATCGTTCTCCAGCTTACGCGTTAGCACCGAGTAATAAGTAGATGGGTATCCCCTTTTATTTTGCAAGTCTAATTAAGTCACATCGTGGAATCACAGATGCGGTCAAGCGAGGAACACCTAAGGAAGTAGATGTTCTCGGTGTAGATTTCAACTGTCTTATCCACAGATACCTGAAAGAAGATAACCCTATTCAATCTGTGATCGATGCATTCGATTACATACTGATTAATGTATGTCGTGCTAAAATTGTGATTATTGCGATGGACGGGCTTGTACCGTACGCCAAGATCGTTCAGCAGCGGTACCGCCGTATGCGTATCAAGGAAGATGTGGGTATGGGATCTTTTGATCGCAACCAAATTTCTCCGGGTACCCCGTACATGATTGAACTTGAAAACGCTATTGCCGCCAAATTTCCACATGCTATTCTGTCACGGACCGCCGAGCCGGGAGAAGGCGAACATAAGTTGATGCTGGAACTCGATAAGATTCCCGAATCACTTCGTCAGACTATTTGTATTTATGGGCTGGACGCTGACCTTATTCTGATTTGTCTCCAAAATCGCGAGCTTTCAAAGAATGGAGGAATGACGCTTCTTCGTGAAAGCGCAGAATTTGATGACCCAAAACTAAAATCAGCAGAATTTGCTACTCTGGATATTTGGGGACTGTCTCTTGAAATCCCAATTCAAATTCATCAGTATATTGCTCTTTCTATGCTATGCTTTGGTAACGATTTCATGCCGAATCTTGGAATGTTTTCATTGCGTGAAGATGGGTATAATCGCGCTCTGCACATGTACGCCGAAGCTAAGAACCCAGATCTACTTACGCCAAAAGGTCGATCTAAGTTTCTGAAACTTGCCGCATCCCGTGAAATGGGCGTGTTGAAGGAGCGTATTAATTTGAGAAAGCGACCAGAAGAAAGGGGTATTCTGGGTAAGGAACAGTCTAATTTTTCACGGAAGTATGGTCTACATGTTTTGGATGGTGTTTTCGATATGAAGCCGGTAGTAGAAGCTTATTGGAAAACCTTTCATTGGACGCTGGATTACTTTATTGAAAGTTCTCCCATTAATTGGGATTGGGTATATCCTTACGCTGACGCCCCGCTAATTTCTGATATTGTAAAATACGCAGAAACTACGAGTATTGAAGAGAATGAACTTACGTTTGGAATTGTGGATCAGTTACAGTTTATCATGCCAAAAAGTTCACTGCGGAAATCCAAGAAGTTTGTGAAGTATCCTGACGAACTTCATTCGGAAACTCGCAATCCATGGATGAAGAGACACGATTGGGAAATGAAACCTCGTATTTCGTTGCCATGGCATCCTAACGCTTCCCAAACGAGAATCTCCCTCCTGACAACTTGAACCCGAAACTTGGACCGGGAGCAGATGGTGGGCTGTCTCCGTACACTGGCGTCTGAGTAAAAGGCGTAAAGAACTTCTGAACAGGTACAATGGGTTCCAGAACGTCGGCTTCGGGAAATACAAGTGTATTAAAATTGGTCTCGCGGAGATTCCAGTACTGTTCATTTATCTTTCTCATTTCACGAGCATGTCCCATCTGAATAAATCCTTCTCCACCACCTTCTCTCGCCCAATTTGACATCAGATAATTGATGTAACTTATTCTGAACTGCTGGGTCGATCTATTTTGCGTGAGCATCTGTAAAGTTTGAATACAATCAGCAACCGTCGCTGGTCTTGGTTTATCAAGGCGCTTATTTACCGTATTATGTGCTCTAACTATGAATAGAAACAAATTGTATCTACTGTCGGCCCAATTTGGATTTCGCATAGTGTATGCCCGGTACATATTCTGGAAATGTCCTTTACAGCTCGGACACGAAATCGTTTCCGCAAACAACTCTAAAAACTTTTTAACGAGAAGTTTATCAGAAGCAGTTGGTATTTCCGGATAGTTCACAGATATTGAATGCAAAGTCATCCACCCTAATGGACCCCATACCTTTGTCATTTCAGTTATTTAATCGCTTGAAATGAATCCTGCTAACATAGCGCCCTTCAGCATCTCCCGTTTTAGTTTAGCTGGTGTTTTGGGATTCTTTAGTAGATTGTGTTTTGTGACCATTTCTTCTACCTGTTTATCAGACATCTTGGACACTTTACGCTTAATTGTTTTCCGGTGGCGGTTTTCGCCCTTATCGGTAAGTAATCGTATAGTGTGTCGCTTCATAGACTTCTTTAAAGGCGGCGCCTTCGCTGGATCCGCTACCGGCTTAACCTTCAAAGTCTTGTGTTTCAGAACTCCTCGTGGGAAAGTCTTCATGGTCTTAGGCTTCTTTGCTGACCCAATAATTGGTTTAGGTGTAGGAACGGAAGGAACTGAATCCTGTCCAACCTTAGTAATTACAACCTTATCGCTCATTCGGTCCTCTTATTACAAAACGAATAAATAGATTTACGGAGAACGGGAATCAAAGAATTACCATGGAGTGGGAAGCAATTTCGACTTACTTTAAGAACGATGGCGTCCATAAGCTGGTAGAGCACCAGATCGAGTCTTTCGAGGACTTTATCCGGAACAAGCTCCCTCTCATTGTATGTTCTACCGCCCCCATTGTAGTGTGGCACGAACAGGACGAGGCAACAAAGAAGTACAAGTACGAGTTTCGTTTGTCGTTTGAGAATATTACTTATATCAAGCCCCGTATTCAGGAGGCTACTGGTCGTATTAAGCCTATGTTCCCCCAGGATGCGCGTACTCGTAACTTCACTTACTCGGCTCAGATGTTCTGTGATATTCGGTTTACGGCTCGTTCGTATAAGAGCCCTACGTACGTAGGTTTCGATGAAGAAGTTAAGGTGTTTGAGGGTGTATCGCTTGGCAAGATTCCGGTCATGCTTGGGTCTTCGCTGTGTATTATGAAGGACTATCCTCTATCAAAGGAGGAGATCGGAGAGTGTACGCACGATCCGTTCGGGTACTTTCTGATTCACGGTTCGGAGCGGACCATTCTGAGTCAGGAGAAGGTGGCGGATAATCAGATCATGATCTTCTTCAATAAGAAGACATCCTCAAAGTTCACTTACTCTGCCGAAATGAAGTCTCTGCACGAATCGTTCACCACTCCTCCTAAGAAGCTGGAAATCCGCATTAGTTCTAAGTTTAATGGGTTCGGTTACCCTCTTACCGCATGTGTTCCCCGTTTCCGCGAAGATATTCCTCTGATGGTTCTGTTTCGAGCCTTCGGACTGGAATCGGACCAGGAAATCGCTGAGCTGATTTGGGGCGATAATCCGGACGAAAAGGATCTGGATAAACTTGCAGCTTCGTTCAAGGAATGTTCGGATATCAAGATTTATACTCGCGAAGATGCTGTTGAGTACCTGACTCACCATCTACAATACGGCACGACGTCGGAGGATAAGAAGGGGTATGTCCGCTCGCTTCTGGAAACTGAGTACCTTCCCCACGTAAAGTTTGGCGGCGAGAAGCTGTATCCAGGTACGGCCCAGAAGACTCTGGAAGCACGTAAGATGATTCTAACTGGCTGGATTATTCGTAAGCTTATTATGACCGAACAGGGCGTGATGAAGATCGATGATCGCGACGCGTACCCTAATAAGCGCGTAGTAACTACTGGCGCACTTCTAACCCATCTGTTCCGACAGCTGTTCCAAAAGGTATGCAAGGATATTCGTTCGAAGTTCGTACACGAAGTCAATAATGATACGTGGAAGAAGCGCGATATTCCTCGTCCTCTGGAAGTTCTGAATATTAACAATCTTTACAAGATCCTGAAAGTTTCAACTATTGAAGGCAAGCTAAAACAGGCGCTGGCTACCGGCAACTTTACGGTCCAGGGTCTGGGTACTACTTCGACTGCTTCTAATGCCACGAAGGTAGGCGTTTCCCAAGTCCTGAATCGTCTTTCGTATTCTGCTACTCTAAGTCATCTGCGCCGCATCCAGACACCGGTAGAGAAGTCTGGTAAGCTACTGGCTCCTCGTAAGCTGCACGGTACTTCTTGGGGCTATGTATGTCCAGTAGAGACTCCTGAGGGCCATTCAGTAGGTATTGTGAAGGGAATGTCCATGCTAACCTCTATTACCCAGCACACTTCGTCACTCGTAGTTCTTTCGGTACTTCACGATCTTCCTTACGATATGGAGTGGATCACTGACCTACAAAATATGACTCGATACAAGGGTACCAATATTATCGTGAATGGAGTTATTGTAGGGTATACTTCCTCGCCCAGCGAAGTGTACAATTATCTGAAAAAGGCGAAGCTTACTTTCCGTCTACATCCGCACACGGGTATTTCGTGGAAGATCCACCAGAATATCATCAATGTCGAAACAGATGGAGGTCGGTTCGTGCGCCCGCTGTTCCGTATTCATAACGGTACCATGCTAAGTCCTCCTTCGGATCCTATTGAGTGGAATGACTGGATTAAGTCGTGTATTGAGTACATTGATCCAGCAGAGACGGAAACAATTAGGGTAGCGATGTTTCCAAACGAGATCACGAAGATACATACGCACTGCGAGATTCATCCTACGCTGATTCTCGGACATATGGCATCATCTATCCCATTCTCTGACCATAACCAGTCTCCTCGTAATACTTACCAATCGGCTATGGGCAAGCAGGCTATGGGTATCTTTGCTCGCAACTACGCTAAGCGACTGGATAAGAACGGGTACATTCTCTGCTCGCCAATGCGCCCTTTCGTCGAGACGCGTATCATGAATATTCTGGATACACACGAGATGCCGAGCGGAGATAATGTGATGGTAGCTATCGGTATTTACGGAGGATATAATCAGGAAGATTCGGTAATTCTGAATAAGGCATCCGTAAACCGCGGTCTGTTCCGAACGCTGTACTACACGATTTACAAGGACGAAGAGCATCGTAATGTATCGTCGGGCAAGGAAGAGAAGTTCGTAAAGCCTCGTCGCGAGAACACGCGCGGATTCAAGACGAGCGCATACCATGCGATCCAGGATAATGGCGTTCCGGCAATGAACTCGTATATCAAGGAGAACGATGTCATTATCGGTAAGGTCACAAGCTTGAAGAACGATCCAAATGGGTATGCTTTCCGCGACTCGTCAACTATGCATCGTAACTCTGAAACTTGCCGCGTAGACGGTGTTTGGAACGATAAGAATTCTGACGGGTACCCTTTCGTAAAGGTCCGCGTAGTTTCCGAGCGCGTTCCGGAAATTGGAGATAAGGTGAGTTCTCGACATGGACAGAAGGGTACTTGCGGTATCATTCTAAACGAAGAGGATATGCCGTATACCGCTTCCGGTCTGCGCCCTGACATTATCATGAACCCACACGCAGTACCTTCTCGAATGACCATTGCCCAGCTCATGGAGACCATGTATGGTAAGGTATGTACGGAGAAGGGCACGCTTGGTGACGGAACGCCTTACTCTCATCTAAAGATTGCAACGCTGAAAGAACATCTGCTGGATCTGGGGATGCATCCTTACGGCAATGAAGTAATGTACAATGGCCAGACCGGTGAAATGATGGAGGCAGAGATCTTTATGGGTCCCGCATTCTATCAGCGTTTGAAGCACATGGTTATCGACAAGAAGCATTCACGTGCACGTGGCCCTATTGTTTCTCTGACTCGTCAGCCTTGTGAGGGCCGGTCTCGCGATGGCGGTCTTCGTGTCGGCGAAATGGAGCGCGACTGTATGATCTCGCACGGTGCGGCAGTATTCACCAAGGAACGACTGATGGATGTTTCTGATCCGTTCACTACCGGATTCTGCAAGACGTGTGGAACTTTGGCGGTCGTAAATCCGGTAGAAAACGTATACCGATGTGGAAGCTGTGGAGTCAATACAAACTTCGAGATGAAGACGATTCCTTATGCGGTCAAGCTTTGGTCTCAGGAACTGGAAGCTATGCATATCGTTCCTCGCATGGTCTTCGAATAGTCTTAACGCAAAATACATAGAAATATAATGAATACAAATAAGTTCGTAAGTGTACATCTACAAGGCGGACTGGGAAATCAACTTTTTCAGTTAAGTTTCTTGGACTATTTTTCTAAAAAGACTGGACGTATGCCTTCACTTACTACTCTGTATAGTCCTCGAACAGTACATTCATCCACTAACTATTTTGAAACTATTTTTAAGAATTGGGCTAAGATGTTTATTACGGGAGTAGGGTATTACAGAATAAGCGAAGAAGGTACCGATCTACGGAACCCTTCTTCGATAGATAACCGTTTTGAAAACGTAGATGTTATATTTGACGGGTACTTCCAGGATTACAGAGTTATGGGAAACATTGAAGATAAGTTAATTTTCAATACAGATATACTATCAGAGTATCCGGATATACAGGATAAGTTTTTTATACATGTACGTGGCGGCGATTACCTTGAACCTACCAAAGAACTTCATAATGTAGATCTAAGTCGGTATTATCAGAAATGTTTGGAAATATGTAAGGGAGAACAGTTCGTTGTCTTTACGAACGATACGGCGTATGCGCATAAACTACTCGGTTCTAACTTTCCAATTATAAACGAATCAGAAGTCGATACTTTATACTTGATGAGCAAGTGCAAGGGATGTATTTGTGCCAACTCTTCGTTTTCGTGGTGGGGAGCGTACTTGAATCCTAATAGACCTATTTATATGCCTTCAAAATGGTACAATCATGATCCCAATATATTCGTAAATTACTATTTTAAAGGTACGAATGTCATTGAAGTAAATGCTTGATGTTATTGAAAAGGTCCTGTATATTAATTTGGACGAGCGGGAAGACAGACGCGCATCAATTGAAAATGAGCTGTCAATTTTTTCCAAAGATAGAGTTGTACGAATCAGTGCGATAAAGCACCGGAATGGTCTAATTGGATGTGCAATGAGCCATATTTTAGCACTTGAAATGGCTATTGAAAATAACTGGAAGAATGTACTTATCGTAGAAGACGATATGAAATGGCATCGGTTTGATGAGGGAATTAAGATTTTCGATAAGCTTGTTGCGAACCCTTACGATGTAATATGTCTTGGAGGAGCATGTGTTCAGTACGAACCAGAAACGTACCGTGCTAAATATGTTTCCACTACTACATCGTACCTTGTGAACAATCACTACTTTGCTACGCTTCTTGCCAATTTGAAGGAAGGAGTCATAAAGCTGACTGAAGATGAAGAGAAACATAGTTCGTACGCCTTAGATCGTAATTGGCTGTCTCTACTACACACTCATAAGTGGTTTGTTATTCAGCCCACAATGTGTGTTCAGGCGCCAGGATACAGCAATATTGTGAATAATTTTGTGAATTACTATCCCCAATTCGGAGTCTACTGATATTTAGAATCTGGGTCTTAAAGTAATGTACAAGTATTTCATTGAACTTCTGGGAACTGTTACGGTTCTTTACGCTAAACTTTTAACCGAAGCGAATCCTACTGTGATGGCAGTAGTGTATTTTTCCGTATTTACGATAGCCAGAAATATAACTACGGGGTACTTCAATCCTCTTGCGGCGTTTGCCGGATACGCTTTGGGACGAGTACCGTTTGAAGAAATGGTTTACAATATTATTACACAGTTTGGGGCGATGTGTTTAGTTATCATAACTTTTATGCCGATAACCGCTTTCATGAAACAGGTGTAATATACCCAAATGAGTCTGTATCTCTATGTTATTGACCCCAATCACCGCGAACTTGTACGTGATCACGTTCGCAATCGTCGTGTAACTGATTCTGGGGTAGATCTTGTAAGTCGCCAAATGTGTTTGGATATTCCCCCACCTACTCTGAATATTAACAGTTACACGCTTCCCACCAATTTGGGCATCGAGATCAAGACTGGCGTAGTAGCTGCTGCTCTGGATGTACAGGGTAAGCCAGCTCCATACCTTCTTCTTGCCCGGTCTTCAACGAGTCTAACTCCTCTCCGCATGTCCAACCAGATTGGACTGGCAGATGCAGGTTACCGCGGCGAGCTTATTGCCCGCGTAGACTGTTTGGATATCGGTCTTCGCGAGTACCAGATTTCTGCAGGTCGGCGTTTGTTCCAGATCGTTCAGCATAATTGGCTGCCTTTTGAAAATGTTTATGTAGTGGATTGTGTACAAGATCTTCCTGCGCCTCCCGATAATCGCGGTGGTGGTGGATTTGGGTCTACCGGTAATTAAAGTACAGAGCGATTTTCATGATACTCATGTAGTTACTCAATGCCGATTCCCAATATCATCCATTTCATCTACTTGAATCGAGAAATAACCAAACCATTCTTATTTGTCCATTATCTATCCATTCTGTCCGCAAAATTAGTCAATAATCCAGATAAGATTTATTTTTACTACCATGCAGAGCTGTACGGTGAATGGTGGGACCGTATTAAACCTATGCTAACTCTTGAAAAAATAGATCTTCCGACATCTATTGGCAATAATGCCATTACAAGGTATGAACATATGGCAGACGTTACTAAGCTGTCTATGTTGACTAAACGTGGTGGAATATATATGGATATTGACACGATTTCCTACCGTCCATACGCAGAACTTCTTACTAATAATGAATGTGTTCTGTGTTGGGAACGCTACCCGGATATGATTTGTAATGCAATTATTTTTGCAATTCCAAATTCTACGTTTATTAAGATGTGGGTAGCAAACTATCCTAACCATTTTGTTACGGAAGGATGGGGAGAAGCGTCTATTCGACTTCCGCCAGTAATATACGATTGGTGTTCTAAGAACGGTTATTCAGATGCTGTAAAGGTACTTGATAGCGATTACTTCTTTCAGCCTACGCATTACGAGTTCAGGAAGATTTTTGTGGATACGAATGTAGATATTCCACAACGACTAATAACGTTGCATCTTTGGGAACAGATGTGTATGAACATTGTAGAAATCATTGATATTCAATGGCTTCATACGAACAAGGATACCCTGTATTCGAAACTCGTACTGGGCAATCCTGCTATTTCGCAAGTACTACACCAAATCGCGAATGAGCCAAAGTGATACGGCATCATGAATAATTGCGCCCCAGTAGGCGGTGTATAAACTGTAACCAAGCCCAAATATCATCAATAAAATGAGCACAATTGACCGCAGAAAAGTATTGATGATGGGGTTCGCGGTCGGCAAGAGTAGGGCGTTCATTTATCTGTACGATTTTTTTTGTTGCAGTAGAGCATAAACTCAAAATGGGCGGTGGTTTAATGCAGCTTGTCAGCTATGGTGCGCAGGACATTTACATCTCCGGCAACCCCCAGATTACGTTCTGGAAGATTCTCTACAAGCGCCACACGAACTTCGCCGTGGAGTCCATTGAGGTAACCTTCAACGGACAGGCCGACTTCAACAAGCGCGTAACGGCCGTCATCAACCGTAACGCTGACCTAATGTACAAGACGTACGTACAGGTCGTACTACCTGCCATTGACCTAACGAGCACGGGTACCTTCGGCAGCCACGCCAGCCAGGGCTTCCGCTGGCTCAACTACATCGGCCACCGCCTCATCAAGCAGGTTGAGGTCGAGATTGGCGGCCAGCGCATTGATCGCCAGTACGGCGACTGGATGCAGATCTGGACGCAGCTCGCGACGGATGCCGGTAACATCCGCGTACTTGACTCCATGCTCGGCAACACGCACGACCTGGTACTAATGAAGCGCTCAACTGCCCTGGCCCTCGACACGACCTGCTCTTCGTCCGAGACGACGATCAGCTGCTTACCCCGTGCCGGCACGCCCGCCAAGACGCTCTACATTCCCCTCCAGTTCTGGTTCTGCCGCAACCCTGGTGTAGCGATTCCCCTAATCGCCCTCCAGTACCACGAGGTCCGCATCAACGTAGACTTCGAGACGTGGCAGAACTGCCAGTACTACGAGTCTGCCATCGGCTCACCTGCCGCGGCGACCGCGCAGTCCCTCGCTGCCGCCTCCCTCTACGTCGACTACGTCTACCTCGACACGGAGGAGCGCCGCCGCTTCGCCCAGCAGTCCCACGAGTACCTCATCGAGCAGGTACAGTACACGGGTGCTGAGTCCATCACGAGCTCATCCAACAAGGTACAGCTCAACTTTAACCACCCCGTCAAGGAGCTACAGTGGGTAGTACAGCGCGACTCCTTCGTCGACTGCTCCAGCTCCACCTGGTTAGCGTCTACGGGAGGTGCCCAGCCCTTCAACTACTCCGATGACTTCTCAACGGATGGCATGATTGTGTCTCTACTCTCCCAGGCTGGTGGCGCTGCCCCTGCCGGCGGTGTCCCCTCCAACGCCACGATGAACCTCGGCAACGGCGCCTTAGAGCAGTCGAGCTACATTGGCGCGAACACGGCCGATATCTCTGGCTCCAACGAGTTCGAGACGGGCGTCAACTACCTCCTCGCCAAGGTCATCCTCGACTCCGGCGTACGCTGCGAGGGCAAGAACCCAGTAGAGGTTGCCAAGCTACAGCTCAACGGCCAGGACCGCTTCACGGAGCGCGAGGGCAACTACTTCGACAAGGTGCAGCCTTACCAGCACCACAGCCGCTCCCCATCAACGGGCATTAACGTGTACTCCTTCGCGCTACGCCCCGAGGAGCACCAGCCCAGCGGCAGCTGCAACTTCTCCCGTATTGACAAGGCCACGCTACAGCTCACGGTCTCGCTCAACACGGTCACCGGCGTCCGTACGGCGCAGGTACGCGTGTACGCGCTCAACTACAACGTCCTCCGCGTCATGTCCGGCATGGGCGGCCTCGCGTACTCCAACTAAGCATCTGCATAAGCAACTGCTTAGCATTCTTAAACCAAAACTTAAACAAAAACATAATTGAGTTTCAAAACTGAACTTCAATTATGGTTAGAAGAATGAACTGAACTAAATACTGAGTATATTAAGATTTTTGAACTGATATTCTTGGACGATTGAATGAAAAATTCATGCCCTTCTTTTTATGCAGAATAACACACGACTGGAACTTTGTATAGTATACTGACGGTTCTACATTTCTATCTTCATTAAGTGAAGCATTAATTATGAGAGTATTTTTAAAGATGTGGCGGTAAATATATCTCCATAATACCGAATTCTTATTGTCTGACGAAAGTTTGTTGAACAACAATGAAGTTATAGCTACATCGTGCGAAACTATTCCATCATTTGGAACGTTTTCCAGAATATACGAATTCAGATGAGCAATTAGATTTGAAAATATAGGATCTCCTGTTTTATAAAACGCTACTCCGTTAATGTGGTAAAACATATTTTTGTTATCGAACGGAATGGGTATGTTACCATCGTACGTTGCTCCTGAAATTAGGAAGATGGAAGTATACTTTACGTAATTCGTGCACGCCACAATCCAGTCGTTGCGGAATATACAGTCGGTTTCAAGTAATATAATAGTGTTGTACTTTTTCGCATAATCAACAGCAGTTAAGAACATAAGATTCGGACCAGACGCAGATCCGTATTTAGGTATATTTTTAATGGAATTCAATCGATTGTAAATATCGTCGATCGGATGGATATTGGCATTCACTATTTGGACATTTTGAAATTTCGCGGATGCAGATTCTATAAACGACTCGATCTCTTCTTTTACAGAGTTATTATACGTATTGAGAACCAGAACACAGTCCAGCTCTTCTTGTTTACTGTTTATTGAACTCAGCATGTTTTTTACGAATATGTTAAAGTTTGGATCTTTGATCTCGGAAAGAGTTGCGCAGATAAATACAGCTTCCAATTTCTGAGGTGTTAAGAATTGGATATTGGTATTGGGTTTGTTAATTGACAGCGTATGAATATAGTATGTATCGTCTACCTCGATATCTTGGTACTGATTACGATTATAAATTGAAAAGTTTGTCTTCGTTATTTGCTGGGCTGTTTTTTGTATAAAGCTCATAGACGATATCATATCGCCTAACTTATTTCATGAACTTAAAATTTAACAAATAAAATCACGATACAAGATAATGTCGAATAATAAAACCCAGCGCAAGGTAGGAAGCCGTCGTAAGGTATGGAACGGTACGGCTGAGAAGACTGTCGGCGGTCTAACTCGCAAGGATTTAAAGCAGAATAAGTATGGACGCATTGTCAGTGTAAAGCGAAGTGTCCGTGGTGGCGCGATGTGCGGAAATGGAACCGAAGATGCTAAGACAGAGTAATAATAAAGATGGACAACAAAAAAGGAGATTTTAACGGTCTCGGATTCAGTGCGTCTGGGATTGCGGTTATGGAAGCCGCATACACCAGTATATCCCTAACACCCGGTGCGTGGGATATTCTTAAACGGCGCGATGTTCCCGGAGATGCGGGGTTTGTGGATCCAAAACATGGAGACGAAGAGGTTATGGAATTCATCCTTACGCTGAAAGAAAAGCTAAATACTCCTTTATTCGGAACCATTATGCGCATGATGGAGCGCATTTCTAAGTTTGGTTGGTACTCGTTTCTGAATGAACATATTCATGGTGGATCAAAAGCATTTTAAACGAACGAAGCATAAAACAGAAAATGCCGGACTTTATTGTTGAGGCCAAGACGGTCCAAACTGGCGCTGTTCGTACTCTTACGGAGGCTCTTAAATGCATTCTCGTAGAGATGAGTCTGATCTTCGATACGGACGGTATTCGGATGGTGGCTATGGACAATACTCGCACGGTTCTCGTCCATCTCCGCCTGCACGCCGACAAGTTCGAGAAGTTCGCATACAATCATCCTTCGGGCAAGTTTGTCATCGGTATTAATACGGACCACCTCCATCGTATTCTGCGTACGGCCACGAACGACGATACGGTCACTTTTTACGTAGATCAGGCAGACCCAAATACTCTGGGTATTCTTCTGGAAGACGGCGAGAAGAAGCAGGTAACGCGGTACAAGCTCAATCTACTTGATCGCGACGAGCCAGATATTACGCTACCGGAGACCGAGTTCTCTACGCACATTACGATGCCTTCTCTGGATTTCCAAAAGATCTGCCGCGATATGACTCTACTGGGTGCTAAGACGGTTGAGATCAAGAATGTATCTTCTTCGCTGACTTTCGGATGCAAGGGCCACTTTGCGTCTCGCACTACGATTATGGGAGATTCCGAGAATGAGTTTTCTATTCAGAAGAAGGAGACGAGCGAGATAGTGACGGGTAATTTTTCCCTCCCTCATCTGGTTCTGTTTACCAAGTGCACCAATCTGTGCAATAATCTCGAAATCCATATGAAGAACGACTGGTTCCTCATGATCCAGTATGTCGTAGCAAATCTTGGTTCAGTCAAGCTTTGTTTAATGCCCCAGTCTGTTTAAAATACAGACCTACGATGAACCCTATCATTCCTTCATAGATATCAATAAGCATATTATGTTCAAGAGGGTCTATCATCTGGTAGACTATAAATACTGAAAGAACTGGATGATAAAAGGCACCCAAGAACCCAAAGATGAAATGCCAAGTGGAATTCCATCCATCGGTAAACAGGTCCCTCATTATAAGTGAATCCCATAAAACTCGTGCGCGAAGACCGAGATCCGTGCTAATATTTCCAGTCCAAAACATCCTACGGCCATTGTTTCGGCAATAACGAAATAGGTAGTAAAGTCATCTGGATTAATACCCAAAACATCGCGAATGATCTTGTAGAAAGGGGGTTCGTGGTTCGTTAGTTTCTGTTCGGCTACGATGGCAATACATACTTTCAGGAGGACGTGCTGCAACCAAATAACAAAAAGACATATGAACACACCTAACTGAAACCAGAATGAAGGGTACAGTGTATGCGAAACAACTACCATAGCAATAATCGTCATACTGATGACAAAATGTACGACGCCAAGAATGTACCCAAGTACAACTCCATCTGTCGTAAGCCAGCCGTATAAGAATCGTATTATGTTTCTGGTATATCTTTCTAACTTCTCGATCATTATTATTTACTTGGGTCTTGCTTTATGGGGAGTGTACGTGACATCCTCCGCTACCTTAAAATACTTCATCCCGGAATTCAAGTAAGAATTATCGGAAACTGTGGTGGTACTGTTCCATACCTTTATAATAGAGAACGGACCCTTGGGAGAAATCGTGACGCCTACCAGGGTTTCCTTACGATGAATCATAAGTTCGTTGGTAGAACAGTTAATCATCATATCGATGAAAGTATTGTAAGCAGATTCGGCATCGATCTTCTTGGACCAAGCACCTCCGGCTTCATTTTCGGGGACATCCCATACTGGCTTGAATCCTCGGCGCATAAAGAAGAACATTCCCGACTCCCACGCTTCCTTTGAAATTGAATCCACCACGGTCCAGAACTGCTGGGGCGTAGAAATATCTACAAACTTCACATACCCGTCCATCGAGTAATCCTTGTTGTTTGGATCATGATACCACAAAATCCAAGTATATTGAAACTTTGTGGTAGCTAATTCAGATCCCATTTGTCTTACTAAACAAATATACTTAAAATGGATTCGTTTTTCATACAAAGTAATTATGAGTAGCAATGACAATGAGCCTGACTGCCGAATTGGTATACAGTGTTCGTTTCGGCCCCAAGTTGCCGCTTCCTAAGGTTGTTCAAGATAATATTGCGGGTCTGCGTATCACGCCAGTACCATTCAAGCCTCCGTACCGTGCTCCCCAGAAGTTCTATCCTAAGAAGCCAGTACAGCCAGATAACTGGCGAGAGAATGCTTTGGCAGATAGTGTACGGCGAGTAAAGGAGCGTGACGATCCCGAATATTCGGATGTGTTCGGCGCACTGAATAAAGTATCAACACGCACACTGGAAAAACTTTCAGATCAAGTTATTACGAATATTGAAAAGCGCGACGAACTCTTTCGTCTTCGGGTTACAACTCTTCTATTTGATCTGGCAATTACCCAGTCAGGATACGCGAACCTTATGGCTGATTGTGCCAAGAAACTTGTACATAAAATTCCAGAAATTAAGGAGGATTTGGTAGTTCAGACACATATGTTCCCAAAGTTGTACAGCATGACGGATACGGTAGTATACCCTTCAATCAGCGATGCTGGATTCGCGGACAAGGTGATTGAGTGGATGAAGATGAAGGATAAGCGTCGTGGGTACGCGAAGTTCATTACTCAGCTGTTCATTCGCGATCTGGTAGATGAGACCATTGTTTCCGACTGCTTAACGAATGTTATCTCGGATCTGGCTACCACGACAAAGCAGGAAAAGACGGAGCAATCGGAAGAGAACACGACGCAGTACGTGGATTTCATGTTTGAAACTGCCAAGGTTCTTCCTTCTTCTGCTGCCAGTCTTCGTACACTACTAAAAACTTCTATCAAGGCTCTGCTCGATATTCCGCGACCCGATCTTCCAAGTCTTTCAATGCGATCTCGTTTCAAGCTGGAAGATACACTGAAATGCGTTCAGTGAATTAAACACCAAAGACATTGATATTACAAATGTCGGTTCCACCTGCCAGCGTCCTTCTTCGTGCCGCCCAGGTATCGATTGCCGAGGATAAGCCAATTTACTTAGATTACTTTCAGGACAGCGTAGATAAGAAGTGCTGTATCGGCGTCCAGGATTCCACCAAGTACCTCGTAAAGTCGGATAGCGAGTACACTTCAACTATCCAATCAGTTTTTAAGTGCGAGACCTGCTATATCGTGGCCACGGAGAACAGTCTCTATATTGTCTCAACGGACATTCCCATCAAGAAGATCCTGGCCAGTAAAAGCGAGTAATATAAACAGGAGTTACGAACCTTAGTAATGGAGTTACTGTTTCCGCCGCCCCATTACTTTTTATTTGAACCTCTGAATGATCATGAAACGATAAAGATCTGGAAAGAGTACCAGAAAAAGCATTCGGTTCAGTGTGAGTTTTCGGAAGTGGATGCGGCCGAACTAAACTCAGTGGATAACTTTGCACCGTGGTTCGATAACTGGATCTCACAAGTTCCGGCAAGACAGTCAACTCGGTTTCGTATTCTTATCATTTACCACGCAGAGTTCCTAACTTATTCATGCCAGCAAATGCTGAGGCGGTCTTTGGAACAGCGGTCATTTAAGTGCCGAGTTTGGTTTCATGTAGAAGACCCGACGAATATCCAAGCGGCTATTATGAGCCGGTGCATTACAAAACGAATTCCTACTTACATCCATACTCCTTTAATCAAGTAATGGTAGTAGTCAATGTATTTACTGACGGTGCATGTTCAAGCAACGGTCAGAAGAAAGCCCGTGGTTCGTGGGCTGCCTTCTTCCCTGAACACGAAAAACTAAGCGAGGCAGGTCCGCTAATGGATACCGAGCCACACACGAATCAGCGCGGTGAACTGCGGGCAATTCTGCGGGCCGTAGACATTATCGAGAAGAATTTCGGATTTGAAGTAGATGTCCATATATTTACGGATTCAATGTACTCGAAAGACTGTTTGACTTCGTGGCTTCCTGCATGGTTAGCTAATAATTGGAAGACGAAACAGAACAAGCCAGTATGTCATCGCGATTTGATTGAATATATTTCCACTAAACTTTCGAAGTTCAATTCTTTCATTATCTCGCACGTTGAAGCACATACGGGTGGTGACGATTACAAGAGTATCAATAACGATAAGGTAGATCGTATGGCTGTCCGTGTTCTGGATCCTACCATCGGTGAAGAAGTCAGAGTTATTGCGAGTAATAAGGAAGCAGCTATTGAAGGCTTGCCTATTTCTCTGATGGGTCCTCCGGTATCAGAAGGAACACTCGTGACATGGTGTAAGGCGAATATGGATAAGTTGGACAGTACCGCTCTGAATACAGCTCTTATTCAGGCGCTTACGAAAACAGTAAAGAAGACTGGATTTGAACTTGCGAAGCAAAAGCTTCATCGCACTACAAATTATAGGCTCGTTTCCGCAAACCATTTAATTACGGAAGGAACTACAATAGTAAAAGAAGAATGAGTGTAACTGCATATCATTTCTGGTCACCTACTTGCAGGCCATGCACACACATTAAGCCTGCAATAGAGCAGCTAAAACAGGATATCGCAGAAGTTAAGTGGGTTCATATAAATATTCGTGACGATCCTACAGGTCTTACAATTGTTCATAATGTCAAGGTTGTACCTACCATCGTAGTAGTCGTGAAGGACAATAACGGTAAGACACTTGGGTCAAATAAGGCGTCAGGTACTGATATGATGGGGTATCATCGTATGCTTCGAGGCGCAGTGAAGGCAGTTTCAAATCTACCCTGAAACAGTAGTAGTTACTAATTCACCATTTTTGTATAAATCACAAACAAACTGATCATCGTCGTTAGCTTGGGCACACTTGCTACCGTCGGCTGGTTTTGCTGCATCTATTGGTGGAGCTTCTACATCTCCTAATCCTCCTGCCGTTTTAGTCGTCTGGTTCGCTATGAACGGAGTAGCGCTTCCATTCAGAGCCTTTACAATGTGGTATCCGCTAATTCCGAAGACAGATCCACCTACAATAGCACCGACAGGCGACCACCAAGGATTCAGGCATCCGGAAGCGTACATGGTTCCAATCTGGGCAAGTACAGTTAGTAAAAGAGTAACGCCAGGTGCAACTGTGCGAGATGCATTACCCGACTCCCATTCTCCGATCATGTAATAGAACATAATAGTAGTCACTACCAGAATATTCTGGGGAGCGTACTTGTTATCAAAATTTTCAAGTCCTGGAAAAGAACAGAACTCGTTTGCGCCTCCCGTGAAAGGAGATGTCCTGACGGGATTGGTAGAAGAAGGTATGCTCTGTCCAATCGCTTCCCATGCTGCCTCTGCTGCATTTTCAGTAGCCTTAGCAGCACGAGACGCCGCCTCTCCAACATCATTGGGGTTTACTGCACTGGTAACTGCCGCGGCTACTGCTGCCGGAGCCGCAGCTACCGTTGCCGCTACTGCGGACACTGGGGATTCAGCCGAAACACTACGAGTCAGAACAATTCCAATAAGTCCATTGAGAGCCATAGCCACAGCTCCTACCAAACTTCCAAGCGAGAACTTGAAACTTTGGGAAATAATGTCGGCAATTACTCCGAACGAAAGAAGAGCTACGGGGATATAGAAAATAAGCTTCATTCCCATCTGAGGAACTCCAAAACCTGAAAGAGTATTATAAGCTTTCAGTCCCAAAAATCTGGTAGCTCCAAGACCTACGAGAGTAGCAACAATAAGACCTACTATGATCCATGCATTCAGAGCAGGGTTATCAGTTAGGATCGCCATTGATAATTATCAAGATACAAAATCATGCCCAATCTACAAATGAGTCTGTATAGCTCGTCCACCTCATGGGGTGGTAACTGCTCCGGTGCGAATCAGAGCCCTATTAATCTATCACAGTCCGGCGCCAAACCGTGCGATCTTCTTTGTGAGCTGGTTTTTGATGACGTGTATGTTCCCCAAGCAACTGTCGCTATTTCCAACGAGGGAATGGTATTACAGAACACGGCTGGTCTTGGATCGTGTAAGTTTAATGGAGAAGGATATACGTGCCAGGCAGTTCTGGTTAACCATCCGAGCCACCACACGATCGAGAACATCCAGGCGGACGCCGAAGTAATTGCTATTTTTACGAATCCCAGTGGCAAGAATTTATGCGTAAGCACCCTGGTTCGTGTCAATCCCAGTCAGACTTCTGCTACCGCTTTTTTCAATTCATTTATTCCTTATGGAAACCCTTCGGTAGCATCTACGCCTGTAAATTTAGGCGATAACTGGGGACTATTCCAAATGGTTCCTCCGAATGGATCTTACTATATCTACGATGGGTCCTTAGTTACACCTGGATGCGACCCAGTAAAGTGGGTAGTATTCAAGTCCATGATCAATATTGATTCGAATGATTTCGCTCTTCTCGTAAAAAATGTCGCGCCAGGATCACGCCCTATTCAGGGTCTTGGTGATCGTGATGTTTTCTTTAATGATATCGAGCAGTTACCTGGCGGACCCATGCCCCATGATAACAAGACGTACATGAAATGCCGTCGCGCAGGTCAGAAGACTACTCCTCCGAAACCCGTGGTACAGGCTCCTCTTGCCGCTGAAGCTTCTAAGGCCACAACCACTACTCTCGGTTCCGTACAAAAATGGGCTTCAAATCAGGTAGCCACTAACGGTGTTATTTCAATTGTGGACTTAATTCTTTCCATCTTGGCATTCGCTATGGCCGTATACGTTTCGTGGCTTTATGCCCCAGATATGTCCTTTCTACTGGGATTGAGTGTAGTTGCACAGTGGTTCGCTCGAACACTTCGCAAACTGGTAGGATTTCATGATCTTTAAGGCTTGCGATCCCAATATGTTTCGTACTCTTCCGGCTGATCGTTCCATACACTGTCTTCGGCATCTTCATCGGATAAAGCTGCATCGCCATTATCCAGAGCGTCCTGGACCTTGTCGCGCTTTTGCTTGACCTTCTTCTCTACAACCGTCCATCCATCATCCTCCTTCTTCTCTTCAGTCACCTCTTCGTGTTCACTATCATACTCTTCTTCATATGCTTCATACAGAAGCTGCTGAGGGCGATGAACCTTCTTATGAATAATTGGTTGCTGAGAAATCTTGACTTCTTCTGCACGTGGTGATTCAGAAGCTACATTCTTCCAATTTGGTAGAACTGCTGTACGAGGAGAAGGCTGAGATACCAGTGGAACAAAATCCTTATCGTCGAGATTTGGAGCGCCAAGTGTCATTAGACGATCTACTGGTGCGGATGGTGGTTTGTGTGTATTGTTGCGGCGCATATGTGGAGGAACATACTTTGAAGACATCTCTGAGATACTATTATTGTCTTAGCACAAATATCCATTTTCGAAAACGAACTTACATGCTTTATTTGAATAATCATCAAGGATGGTATACGGCGTTTCAATTCTGACAACTGGTGCTCTTTCCGATATCACTATCCCAGCCAAGACCGCAGATGTTCTTGATTGGATCCGTAAGAAGTACAAGAATACAGATATTCAGTTTCAAGGCAAGATCCAAGATCCTTTGAAGGATGATAGGTGGCTATCGGTGTTCGCCTATTCTTCCGACGAGGACGAGAACTCGCACATGCTTCCCGCTCCGTTCGATGAAGAGTCGTATTCAGGTAATATTGTGATTTTGGCGTCTCTGAATGAAGATGGGGATACGTATGATCCCCACATTAATGCGTATACGAACCTAAAAGCTTCCGAATACGAAACTCTTTACCAGGAATGGACATTCGCGGATGCCGAAGAGGAAGATGATGAAGCGGGAGAAATAGATGAGGATGCTGGCGAAGATGATTACGAAGAGGAAGAAGACGATGTACCACACGATGCACCTACGATCACGAAACCTATTCACTCTCGATCTAAGAATGTGTTTGTAGAATGTGCTCTTCGCGACAAGGTTATTGAAAACTTCACTGAAGTAATTGGCGATGCTGAAATTGCTAAGCAGGTCGAAGAGAGTATGCTGCATGTCGTAAGCGACCAGGCCATCAAGGAAAACATGGAAGTCGATTGGAGTAATCGGATCTTCTGGAACATGTACCGCAGCCGCGCGATTTCGCTGTACGAGAATCTTCGTGGCGAGAACGGGTATGTTCAAAATAAGGAAGATTGGGCTACACGCTTGAAGGACGGAGATATTTCGCCCAGAAACTTTGCGGAAATGCCGGCACTTGATATGTGTCCTGCTCGATGGAAGGAGTCAATTGAAAAGATTATCGAGTCCGAAAAGAAACTCTATTCTAAGAACGATAGCGCGTCTATATTTCTGTGGTGTTCTGTGTGTAAGAAGAAGTCGAAGTGTGACTACTATCAGATGCAGACTCGATCTGCGGATGAACCGATGACGACATTTGTAAATTGTCTGGAATGTGATCGTCGTTGGAAGTTCTAACGAATGTAGCGGTTCTAATTGGAGGTACTGGAATATTTATTACTGGTTTTGGAGTTCTGTACATTGGATCCAACAGATCTTCGGCACGACTTGATCTTCCGTTAATCATAGGAGAATCTACATCGGAAGGATATACATAAATAGGATCTAACCCATTCGTAATTTCGGGCTTCGTTACTTCCGGAGTTGTATTTGCAAACTTTAACTTGAACTCGTTAATGATTTGATCGGGTATTTGCGGAGAAATCTCGGCCATACGCTGAGCTTCGTCGCGTACAACTTTCAGCATATCTTTAGCAGCCATTCGTTCAGATCTGGCCAGTGCAAGTTCTATCAGTATAAAACGGTACAACTTTTTGTACGAGATTGTAGCTATACGATGTGATTCGGATCTTTTTGCCCAGGCAAAGTAACTTGAAACAGTAGTTAGAATAGCTACGGATAATGTAGTGATTCCTATTAAAGTATTTGCAATCACCGGATTATTAAATAGAGCTCCGGTACCAATCGATGCAGATCCAGAAAGTGTGGCCATCACAATAGAGGGAAGTGTGATACAGGTATTAAGTGAAGAGTACCGTTTTTCCGATCTGTCGTGCAACCACGAAAAACATAAACATCGTTCACCTTCATCGGATATTACTTTTTCAAGTTGGGAGTTCCATGATACAGACACAGATGTCGTGCCATCCATTGTAATTTGTGGGCACTAAATAATGGTGTGGATCTATGAAGATTCGCAGTTCAGTCCAAATGAACGAAAACTCTACCTCTTTTTGAAAAAGAAACGCAGCGATAAACTTGCCGAAAAAACCGTAAAGATCCTGAAACTCTTGAAGTACCTCAAAAAGCAGGAGTTCAAAGATTGGAAGGAAGTACGGGATTCGGCGTTTTACGATAAGGAAAAGACTAAGCCGATATTTTCAGATAAGGTTGCGAAACTAACCTTTCGTAAACTTCATCAACGTGGAGGAGATTCTTCGAATCCTGTGATTGATGGATATGTTCGGTCGGCGATCGGAGAAGTCCAGTCATTTGATCCTACTCCTGTTTCAGAGACGGTGAATAGCGTTTATGACGGCCTTACCGGAATTGTAGATGGTGCTAAACAGAATGTTCCACTTTTCGAGTACATTCTGCACAGTGTCCAAAAACTCATTCATATTGGCAATATATTTACGTTGACGGCAGCTGCGGATATAGCTGGACCTGTGGGTATTGGAATCGCCGAAATTCCGATAGCTTTTTCGGGACTGGCCGGAATTGTATCTGCGCTGGCTGAGAACGATATGGGTAAGGCAGTTGAACTTGGTCTTTCGGCTACTCCATTTGGCGGGCCTTCTACGGCTGCTATTCGAGTTATCGAGGAAAAAGGAGGCAAGCGGTTTTCAACGAAGAGGAATAAACATACCAAATGGCCCAAGAGGACAATGCGCAAGAGACTGACCAAGTAAAGCAGACTCTAAAGCAGTGGATTGCACTGGATGATCAGGAACGTGAACTTCGCAAGCAGATTAAAAACATTAAGGACCAGAAGAATCGTAATTCCGAAGATATTTTACGGTTCATGCGAGATAATCAGGTAGATAACTTTGCGATTGAGGGTAAGGGTGGTCTTGCTCGGTCTGTTCGTACTTCTCGTCCAGCTCTGCGCCGCGAGACTATTCGAACCCAGCTTCTTCTACAATTTGCCGATCAGCCACAGCGTGTAGCCGAAGTTCTTCGGTCAATCGAAGGTGAGCCAAGTGCAGCAGGTACTGGTCGTGAACTTCTGGTTCGGCATATTCCTCGCGAGAAGAAGATCAGTCTGGCTTAGTTTAGGCGTTCAATCGCCTGTTTGGCTGCCAGCTGTTCTGCTTGTTTCTTTGTTGGGGCAGTACCAATGCCCAGATGAATACCCTTTTCGTCAACTGCGGCCATAGTATACGAGTTAATAGCTGATGAAATGGCGGTATACGTAGGAGTGAAATGAAACTTAGCCTGGTACAGCTTTTGGAGCTGTTCCTTAAAATTACGATTATTCATCAAAATACGAGGTATATCAATATACCGTTCGACCAGACAAATTACGAAACCATACACAGTCTTGAAATCATTATCTGAATCTGTCCATAGTGCTCCAAGAAACGCTTCGAGGATATCTCCCAGTTTCTTGAAGTTCGTTCGACCGGCACATACATCTTCGTTATGTCTCGAAATAATATAGAACTTATCAAGACCAATTTTTTGACTGAGCTGACCAAGCATTTCGTTGCACACAATCTCCTTTTTCAAATCAGTCATGAATCCTTCGTTTTCTTCAGGGTACCGTTTCATCAAGTATGTGGAAACACACGCTCCAAGAATAGAATCGCCCAAATGTTCCAGTCGTTCGTACGATTCATCAAACAGACCAAGACAGTGTTTTGGACATTCGGCAAGTTGAGCTGTTTCGCCCGTAGGACTCGTGTATTCTCCTCTCTTGACATACGATGAATGGATCATAGCTTTCTGGAATAGATCATTCTGCTTAACTCGAAAATCCGAATCATGTTTCAAAAGAATCGCTTGAATATCCGTATTAGTAAACAAGCGATTTTTAGTATTGAATGGGTTATAGAGTGTTGTCATTTTACTTACTTACGATATTTGCGCCGGCGAGTTCGTTTTTTACCGGCAGATTTAGGAACCAGAACCTTTTCTACGACCGCATTAAGTTTCCGCCAGTTGTCCAGAAATAACTTGGAATTTGCTGGATCTGACTCTTTCAGCGTAGTTAATGCCGTAATTAAATTAGATTCAATTGTAGGTTCATATTTCTCAATAAGTCCCGGAAGTTGAGAGGATACGAATGCAAGTGCCATTACTTCTTCGTACGAATATTTCGGCGTGTCTTGCCTCCTTTCTTCTCGCCCAAACTTGAAAACAGGAAATCCCACTTATCTGCTGGCGGATCTTCGGCGACTGGCGTGGATTTCAGGAACCACAGTGCGCTCGCAATACTACTACTTGGCTCTTCTCCCAGATCCTCGTCTAATCGCGTCAGTTGAACTAACCCTTTAATTACATCTTTTTCCGTATCTTCAAAATCGTCTTCGTACGGAGCCTTGGTATCCAGTGCAGGTATAATTATAGCTTCGGAAATAGGTCCAATCTCTTCGCGGAAACTGTTCATTATATCGATCATCGTAGACCGAACATTGCGAGGATTCATACAATTAGCTGTTCCGGCAAGTACAATTAATCGACCCAGACCTTTCTCGCCTTTATTAATATGGTCTACGATGGGCTGCATACGCTTTCCCATCTCGGTCTTGCGAGTCTGTATCCACCATTTCTTCGCTGAATTACTCGATCCAATTTTTTCCAGTAATATATTTTTGCCCTGTTCGTAATTTGAATAGAACGAAGGATTACGAAGACCAGTATAGATCTTATCCAGATCGTCCTGTATCACATCCTCGTCGACTCCCCATACTGGATCCTGATCAGTTCCAACGTTTTTAATGTACTGATTACTTCCCTTGATTTCGTTGCAGTACCGATGTGCCCAGGCATATTCGAGTTTACGAACTTCTTTTAGTTGCGGCGATGGAACAGTAGAAGGATTGTACAGATCCAGAAAAAAACGGGCTTGGGCAATAGGTAGAATATGTTCGCACGAAGGTTCTAACCCCGTAGCTTCTTCGCCAGGTTCGCGCTTGCGTTTATCCCCCGCACCTCCAATTGATTCGCGTTTCTGGCGCTTTGATGATGCGTGAGTTACATATCCGCAAATCCAACAATCCGTACCCATCTTCCACTCCCCAATAACATTATTGCACTGGACTGTTTCGTCAGTCAGTTCCCAAACGTCGCGGATCTTTCGGGGACGAATTACCCATTCACCCTTATCGTTCTTTATGCCTTCCATAAATGCTTTTACAGCTGCATTGCCAAAAATGTACTTAGCCATTACGGTAAGTTTTTGGTCGTAGCATGGTAAAGATCTATCGGGTTCTTCGAATGGTTCTTCTAATTTCCTCAAAGTTCTCAGTACTTTTTCGGAAACTTCTTTCTTTTCTTTTGGTGTTCGCAGAGCTTTAAGTTCAGATTGAGTAACAATAGCTTCTAACAATTTAGCAGAAGGTTCGCGCTTTCTCGGCGTCTTGTCCATTACATTATTAATAGCTAATCTTCTTCGGGTACAATACGACTGAAACTGTAATCGCTGGCAACAAGCTTACGCTTCTGCGCTTCAACGATGAACTCGAAGCATCGCTCCGATGATTGAACAGGTGCAGTCGTAGCAAAGTACTGGTCAAGAAGATCTTTCAGATCCTTCTTTGAAAGCATCCATGGCTTCGACCATTCCTGAGGCCTCTGAACGGTGATCGTAGACCCATCCTCTTCGATCTTCAACTTCTTGAAATCGCGGAACCCGTCGATCTTCATTAGATCGGCGATCTCCATTTCTACGATCTTACGAGACTCGCGCTTCTCAAACACCGCCTTATTTAGCTTACGCAGATCATCGTCAACCGTACGGTACTGCTTGACACAACGCTTCAAATCACGAATTGCCTCTTCCATTCTTACGATACCAAAAACTCTATAAAACTAATCCATTTTCAAGATAAGGATGTTCTTCGAGGACAAAGAAGTTGAGAATCTGCGTAAAGTTTACAATAAGGAACATTCTAAGGAAGCTCCGATTCCAAGGGGCAATGCACAGGCTGTATGGAAGAATATCCAGAAACGCTTGCACGCCCAGTGTGATTCGGGAGCCGCAGAGTGTATTATCAATTCTCTGCTGGTAAAGCCCACTGCACCTTCTTCGTGGAAAACCAATCCCGAAGAATGGTTATCGTCCGACGATATTGATGCGGTAGAACGCCAGTTTGCCACTCTGTTTTCCGACTATTATTATGTGGGCACGGTGCCAATAGATTTTGATAAGCATTCAGAAACTGGAACATGTTTAGTGAATTCGTTGTGTTCGCTGGATATTGCCGGATTGTATTCCAAAGGCTACCGTCGTATCGGCATCGTGTTCAATACGGATGTAAGTACGGGTCCTGGCCAGCACTGGATATCGTTGTACTGCGATATTCGTCCAGAACTGGTATTTCCCCGCGTCACTTACTTCGATTCCTACGCCCAGAAACCTGAGAAGGAAGTTATTAATTTGATGAAAAGGTGGAAGACTACTTGGGACGCTACTGGTGTTCATTCTAAACCGATGGCAACTACGTACAATAAAACTCGGCACCAATACGAGAACTCAGAGTGCGGAATGTATTGTTTATACTTTCATTTCTGTTGCTTGCTGGGAATCCCCATGGAGAAGCGGGTACCTGATGAAGTTGTTCGCGGGTTTCGCGGATCTTTATTCCGTGTTTAAAAAGATTTCCAAATTCCCCGAATAGCCCATACGAAAATGAGTCCGCAAAAAATGAGAGTAAATATAGCTGCAATCATATTAATGGGAGTTAGGGAGTATCTTATTATGGGTGGAGCAGCACTTTTTATAAGCGCAATCGTGTATGCTTTCTTTGCGGCTATTAATTCGTGGAGTAAATAACAATGGACTGGTACTCTCTGTCAGCACCACTAATAGGATTATTAATAGTCATTATAGGCTATTACTTGTACCTATCTTTAACACCTTCGGAATCCAAAGCTCTGGCTGCAGCCAAACCTAATTTTGCAGCTTACGAGAAGGTGACTAAATTGGCGCCATTAGGTTGCCCGCAAACACCGGCTTACCGTCTGTGCGATTTCTATTTGGCCAGCTCTTCCTATTCAATTTTCCCAGGCGCCAAGATTTATGACTATGTTTCCGATTCCATTATTCCGCTGGTCGTGAAGTCCGGAGCGCGTCTAATAGAACTTGATATTTACGCCGACGAATCAGACAAGCCAGTAGTTGGATTAAAGAACCAGAAACTCGGAACCGATTACGCTTACAATACCGTCCCTTTCGAAGCGTGCTGTGTTTCTTTAGCCAATACGGCCTTTAACTCTGTGACTTCGCCCGTATCATCAGATCCGTTTATTTTGAGTTTGGTGTTCCATACTACCAAGACGAACGTCCTGAACGCGTGTGCAGAAATATTGAAATCTACCTGCCGAGCTTATCTACTGGATTCAGAGTACAGCTACCAGCGCCGCAATCTTGTTGTTGAACCTGTATGCAATCTCCAACGTAAACTTGTCCTGGTTTCAGGAGGCGAAACGAAGGGGTCTTTAATGGAGGAACTGATCAATATTTCGTGGGCTACTTCCCATCTCCGCCGCTTGACGTATACTCAGGCTTCCCAGCCCCATGATTCAGATGAACTAATTAACCATAATCGTAACCATATTACGATGGTGGTTCCCGATATTGGTGATGATTTAATAAATTTTAATCCCCAAATTCTGTTCACGTACGGGTGCCAGTGGATCATGATGAATTACGGATCTGTGGATACGGCGATGGAGAACTATATCGGCGAGTTCCAGGAGAACAGTATTGTTCTAAAACCGGCTCCTCTTCGTCCACTCCGTCCCAAGAAATTCAAGAAACCGGCACTACCAGACCCCTCCGTTTCTTTCCAGCCGATGCAGAAAACCAGTCCAATCTACGATGTGACTGTATAAAAATCTGTGCGTTAAAACAAAATGGCGAACAAGTGGCTAACTCACGTTAAGAGCACGATGAAGCAGATGAAGAAGCGCGGCACCTACAAGAAGGGTGACGGCTTAAAGAAGGTCATTATGGAGGCCAAGAAGTCTTACAAGAAGCACAAGGGTGGCGAGGAGTCCCCCGCGTCTTCCCCTTCCAGCTCACCTGTAAGCCCAGCGGTAGCTGGTCGCCGCCGCAAGGGTGGCAAGACTCGCCGCCACCGCAAGTAGGTACTTTCACAGAAAAAATGATTATAAGTAACATATAAAGACAAAATGGGCGGAGGATTACTACAACTCGTCGCCTATGGTGCCCAAGACGCATACATTTCCGGGAATCCTCAGATTACCTTCTGGAAAGGTCTGTTCAAGCGCCACACGAACTTTGCGATGGAGCCTTTCCGTGTGAATCTATCGGGTGAGGCTGCTTGGGGTGTCAAGCACTCAGCCATTCTGGGTCGCCATGCTGATCTACTGTACTCCACCTACCTCGAAGTGGTCCTACCCGGTATTGATTCGGCTGGAAATGTTGTCACCTGGAACAACGACCAGGGTCGCCTTGGATACAACATGTTGAAGTACGTTGAGCTCGATATTGGTGGGCAGGTCATCGATCGCCAGTATGGCGAGTTTCTCTACCTCTGGGACTCGCTCACTTCCAGCCAGGCCACTTCAACGAAGCTCTGGAACATGGTAGGCGGTGGCGCACCTGCTTCCGGCCTAAACGGCTCAGTTTCCGGAGACTCAAATGCCTCCGTAAGCAACGGTACGGCGTACGCCAAACAGGTTCTATGCAACGCTGGTTCAGGCCGCCCATCACTGCCATCTATCATCTACATTCCCCTCTACTTCTTCTACACTCGCAATCCAGGTGCGGCGCTACCTCTAATTGCCTTACAGTACCACGAGGTTAAGATCAATGTTCTCTGGAATAATGCCCAGTATGTAGCCGGAGATTTCACGAAGGCCACGTCACTACCCCAGCCCACGCAAGCATCGGTCTATGTTGACTACATCTACCTCGATACCGAGGAGCGCCGTCGTATGGCTCAGCAGAGCCACGAGTACCTCATCGAGCAGACCCAGTACAACGAGGACAAGGGTATTTCATCCTTCTCCAATCGTATTGATCTAACCTTCAACCACCCTGTAAAGGAGCTCATCTGGGTCGTACAGCCTTCTTACTACAACAACTGCCACCTCGCCCAGAGCCGCACGACGCCAATCACCCGTCTACAGCCTTTCACGTACAATAACTCGAACGTATCGCCCGGCCTAATATCCGCTGGCCCAGTATACGAGCAGTGGATCCAGATCAACGGCCAGGATCGCCTCGATAAGCGTTATGGCGACTACTTCAACAAGGTCCAGCTATACCAGCACCACAGCGGTGTTGGCGGTACCATGTACGGCGCCACGACCTCAATCAATACGCCTGCCGCCCAGGATTCCGGTTACTATGTCTCCGGCACCAGCTCATCTGTCCAGCCCGCCCAGACCCAGCCCGGCATCTACTGCTACTCCTTTGCCCTCCGCCCCGAGGAGCACCAGCCATCAGGCACTTGCAATTTCTCCCGCATTGATACGGCCACCATCGTAATGACGATCGATGGCGCCGAGGATCTGAGCTCACATGCAGATGCCAACGGTAATGACAATAACTGGGATGTCCGCGTATACGCCATCAACTACAACATTCTCCGTGTCATGTCCGGTATGGGTGGCCTCGCGTACTCCAACTAAATAACCTGATCTAACATTTTGATGTCTAATAAATAGATAATGGAAGTAGATAAACTACTTATAGTCGCCCATCCAGATGATGAAGTTCTCTGGGGCGGCCTAAACTTAATGTCACAATCAGGATGGTTTGTGGTTTGCTCGACCAACATAAACAATCCTGTTCGATCACGCGAGTTTTTCAAGACTATGTCATATGCTGCTGTGACTAAGTTCATGATGTTCGATGTAGAAGATACGTACGTCGAAGACGATGAAGAGGCAGACGAATTATATGATGGTTCTGTATTCGATAAAGCGTTACAGCAACTTTCGAAAAAGGACTGGAAGGTAGTTCTGACGCATAACGAGATTGGAGAGTACGGACACGCCCATCATCGTAAAGTCCACCGAATGGTCAAGGCTCTTTTTCCCCAAGCTAAGTTTTTTGCGGGTGGACATTCGCCTACAGCCGGAGAACTGAACGAAAAGAAAGAACTCTTACAGTTTTACCAGAAAACTCAGGATATCTGCCGCAAAATCTATAACAGTCAAGGATCCAAGCTTCGTAAATTAGAGCGCGAACACTACTTCCATGAGAAACCGTACGTCAAGTACTCTAAATCCATCCCTTTCCTGGTTCACCAAATATGGTTCGGAAATCCTCTGGCTAAAACTACTATTCGGTACAATCTCATGAACGGAGTCAAGAAAATGGCAGAGAACAATGGGTTTCAGTACAAGTTATGGACCAACGACGATTTGACGAAAGAGAACTTTCCGTTAGTTTGGGATTATATGCAGACTGCTATTGAAACCGGTGCAGATCTGGGCCAGTCTCGGTTCGCACAAGTCGCCGATCTTGCTCGCTACGAGATTCTACACCGGTTCGGAGGAGTGTATATGGATTCTCTCTTTGAAATTGGAGCCGAGTTCTGTCAATACATCAAGAAGAACGACAACTTCGAAATGATTGTGGCGAATGAAGATCCGTGTGGCCTGAAATGCGAATCTGAACAGGGTAAGTACATTTCCAACGGGTTCTTCGCGTGCATTCCCGGATGTATAGTGCTTACTCGCTTACTACACACTTCCACTCTGGAAAGTATAGATTTCGATAGCGTATACATTAATCGTACTACCGGTCCATACTTCTTTCGGCGCGGAATGAAACCTCGTGATAAGATTCTGGTTATTGATACTTCTAAGATATATCCCTTTATGGTCAATGATTCAGAGTACCGTAAAGGCACACCGAATCAGTGCATAACTGGGGATGAAAAACTATTACATAATTGTTTGAAAGATAAGTATCCTGGTTCTTTGGCCGTTTACCATTCAGGTTTCGGTGGGTCGTGGAGCTGGTAGAGATTTGAGCTTTTCAAGGTACAGAATCGCATCCATCAGCTCTTCCTGTGCATGCTGAACCCAATCTAAAAACCCCAGATCCGTACGATCCAGAGTTGTTCCGTATTTTTGCTTTCCAAAATCAGCTCTCTTCTTAAATGCAGATATGACGCTCGTAACTACCGAGTCATATTTGGGTTCCATTGGAGTTTATGCACATGTTTCATCTAAATCTTCTTTCGGAACTATACTGAACTTTTCTCTGAATCGTCTGATCTTACAAATAGCCTTTACCGAAGTAATAGGATACCCTTCGTGACATCGTTTCCTGCCGCAGCTACAGAAATTGGTCTTCACATATATTCGGGGAGTACGCTGACAAACTTTATGATACGAACCGTCTGGTCGAGCAAGTATACGCTTATCCCCCATCCTACTCTTTCTTTATTTTCAATTGTTATTTCCGTTTTTATTCCATCATAATATCGGCCATATTGATTACATCGTCCTTGGCCTGTTCCTGCTCTACCAGCATATTCACGGCATTACGCTCGGCTTCGAATACTGTATGATCCTCTTCGGATCCATCCGGAAGCTTGGTCTCGTCTACCAGGATATCCACGAATCCAGTACCGCAAGGAGGCTTCTGTCCGAACATGATATTTGCCGAAACACCCTTCATATTATCGAACTCTCCGGCAATTGCCGCATTAAACAGGATCTTAGAAGTCTCCTCGAACGATGACTTGGCAAGCACACCGTTCTCTACGTTCTTGTTCATTCCGAAACGATCAACTTGCAGAATGAATCCAGGGTACGTCATCGCATCAATCAGCATCATCATGTGGTGGTAATCTACTCCGTCCGACTCACCGAATACATTCACGAACTCTTCGTACAGAGCTGCACGCACCGTCTCAATTCCAAACACATCCAGTACTTCGTGAATACTGTCTGAGAAAGTACGGAAGGGATCGACGTTCTGCAATACTGACAGATCAAGAAGGTTACTGCCTTCTACGTCCAGAACGTACTGCTTCGAAGCCACATACCCACCAACCTTTTCGTCCCACAGAAGCTGGTTCGAAACTTCGCGGGGGTATACTCGCCCCAGCCCATCAACACCGGTCAGAACAGTATCAAGAAGCTTGTCCTCGATAAAGCGGAGAGATAGAGCGTTCTTTACTGTATCGGATCCGAACACAATGCGCATCACAAGCTTATCCGGTGCATTCGTGTCCGAGTGAATGCAGTCAAATACTTTCAGGATCTTGTTATTCTCGATCTTGGTGCGGATCAGAGGAAGATCAATTACCTGACGAGCAGCCATTTCCTGGCGATCAAGTTCTAAGCGCATAATCCAAGGCGCTGCACACGTCTGTCCCTGCGTGACCGAGAACTTCTCGTACGATTGGAGAATATCGCGATCTTCCTGGATCAGAGAATTGGAAGAGAGGGGATTGGGATCGTAGTAAATGCGCACTGATTTGGTGATATCGCGAAGAGTAGTCTTCTGGATCTCCTTGGCCTTGTAAATAGCCGAATCCTGTGATCCAGCAATCGAAGGGTCAAGGTATACCGTATTTGAAGGCGTCTTTGGGTTGTGCGATACCGACAGAAGCTCGATAATACGAGGTACACCGGCAGTAGCGTTCGCCTTTGCGGTACCTGCCGAGTGGAAAGTGTTCAGGGTTAGCTGAGTGGTTGGCTCACCAATCGACTGTGCGCCGAGAGTACCCACCATCTCTCCCGCATGAACCGTAGACTTCACGTACTTGAATACAATCTCCTTGATCATTTCGTCGAATAGGTCGCGGGATAGACGTAGATTCAGAATGACCTTCTTGGGCGACAGGAAGAAACGTAGAAGGATATGGAAGAGTTTGTTGTGGCGAATCATCTTGCTCTCGCACAGCTTCACGATCTCGTCGACGACATACCGAGGAGTCAGATCGGTCTTTACTGAGAAGTTGTTGCGGTACTTCTGAGTCAGACGAGTAAAGTTCACTGGGGTAGAAACCTTATCCTTCTTCGCGAACCGCAGAACATGGCGCACAAACACATCACGATCTTTCAGGATCTGGTCAACATTATCCGGAATATCGGTGCCTACTGGCTCCTTCATTACTGGATTAATTTCGTCTGCAGTGAGTGCGAAATCACGGTAAATCTGTTCCATCGTCATGATTCCAAGCAGACACTCCTGGCGCTCTACGCACACTGAATCTACGCCATCGCCACCGTAATGGAACTGAATAATACCGCCGTTCACATTACGAACTGTGCCGTCGTATTCTACGTGCAGATCCTCCATAGTCTTTACCAGCTTGCGCTGGATGTATCCTGAATCCGAAGTCTTAACTGCCGTATCAATAAGACCCTCGCGACCACCCATAGCGTGGAAGAAGAACTCGGCGGGACGAATGCCGTTAATGAAACTGTTCTCTACGAATCCACGCGACTCCATACTGTCATCGAAGCGGGTGAAATGGGGTAGCGTACGGTCTTGTAGAGTGTACTGAATACGCTTACCTGCTACGAACTGCTGACCAAGTAGAGCCATCATCTGAGTAATATTCAGATCACCACCCTTAGCACCAGACTTAACCATCTGAACCATACGATTATCCTTGGAAAGACTGTTATTCACCGTCTCGCTGATCTGGTTGTTGATCTCTTTTAGCGCCGACATGATCTTGTTCTCCAACTCTTCGCCATCCATACGGCCCGAAATGTTCGTGAATGTTCCGGCGTGGACAGAAGACATAATATCCGCAATCTTCTTCTTACCGTCCGCGATCGTCTTCTTAATAAACTCATCGGTCTCAATATTTGAAATGAGATCCGATGCGCCTACTGAGAATCCGGAGAACAGATTATACTTCGTTACAATATTCTGGACATCGTTAATGAATTGGGCGGCACGCTTAGGACCGAAATCGTTGTAGATTACATGGATAGCACCTTCTGATGCAGCACCGAATGCTCCCTTGCGAAGAACGCCGGATTTCAGAACGCCATTCTCTACCTTGATCGAACTATTGATGTTCATCAGAGGGAAGGTAGTAGAGATAATCTCCTTACCTGTCAGCATTCGGTTCTGGCGAGTGTACCCTGAAATTGGCTTCTTCATTCGAGACATAATATTCATCGCAATATGTTCAGGGACACGAACGGTGTCCTGAGAAATACGGAACGAACCCGTCATCGTATCCTGAAAGATCTGGATAATAGGTGAGGCCAAACGGGGCGAGATGATTTGACGAAGTACCGATGCCAAATACTTCAACTCAGTGGCTGCCGCAATACTTTGAGGAACATGCATGTTCATTTCGTCTCCATCAAAGTCTGCGTTGTAAGGGCGCGTGGCACTAACATTCAGGCGGAAAGTAGAGTAAGGCAGAACGCGAATACGATGGCATTCCATAGAAGCCTTGTGCAGAGACGGCTGGCGATTAAATAGCACTACATCTCCGTCAATCAGATGCCGGTGCACGATATCGCCTTCCTTAATATCGATAGTTTCGGGATTAATAAACTTCAAGCTGAACGGCTTGTTCTCCTCTTTTAGAAAGACCGATTTGGCACCAGGATACTTGCCAGGTCCATTGCGGACATACGTCATCAGGCGATCGCGATTGTATCCCGTAACAACTTCTGGGAAAGTTAGATTACGTGCGATTTCTTCTGGCACACCGAGCTCGTCCAGTTCGATATTGGCATCCGGGGTAATTACGGATCGGGCAGAGAAGTCTACACGCTTACCCATCAAATTACCACGCACACGACCCGTCTTCGCACCCAAACGGGACTTCAACGTTTTCAGTGGGCGACCAGAACGCTGCTGTGCCGGAGTGATGCCCTTAATATCGTTGTCTACGTAGGTAGCCACGTTGTACTGCAGCAGATCAAGATGACGATTAATGACATCAGCCGACTCACCCTTATCAATCTTGTCGCGCAGACGCTGATTGTTACGCACAATATCGATCAGCTGGTGCGTCAGATCGTCCTCCATACGCTGATTATCCTCCATGATAACTGATGGGCGTACAGTCAGAGGAGGCACGGCTAAAACCGTGCACACCATCCAGTCTGGACGACTGAACTTGGGATTCAGACCAATAAGTTCCACGTGCCGATCCGTGATGCGCTGGAATGTGCGCAGAACCATTTCAGGCTGGAGAATGAGCGGCTCTGCGTCATCATCGTACGTCTTGGCGTGCAGAGTTAGTACCGTACCCTCGATCTTATCTACGCGCTTAATAGCCGTAGTACCACAGTGCGGGCATGCAGACGACTCTTTCAGTTCCTTTACCTTGTACGAAGCCGTGCGTTCACGAACCGCGTTGAAACGATCAATACCCTTCGACATTGCCTCGATCTTTTCCAGTTCCTCGTCGAACAGGTACGGGTTCGAGCAGTTCATGCAGATAATTGAAAGGATTTTCTGAATTGGGTCGATGAACTGGTAGAGATATACGGGGCGCGCAAGCTGAATGTGTCCGAAATGTCCGGGACACAGAATATTAGTTTGCTTACAGGTAGGACAGATCTTACCATTCTCAATAACTCCAAAATGAGGGTCGAATACTCCGCCTGGAACGGGTAGACCTGCCTGGTTAGTCTTGTCGGTGATGACTTCGACTACACTACGGGCAATGATTTCCTGTGGGTTGGCAATGCCAAATTGGACACCGATAATTGTATCTCCCATTCTTGTAATTACTATGTATTGTCTTTATATACTTCCGTTTTCTATCAAAGATTCCGAGCAACTTTTAAGGTAAGTAACCAAAAATCATCGTCATTCAAGACATTTGTGACTATGAACGAAGGATAATCTTCTTCTAATTTTAAAGCCCAGTTCTCGAACTCAGGACCCATACGCTGCTTGAATTTACCCTTATCCTTAATCTTCATACGCTTCAAATCCTGAAAAATGCGATCAGCAAACTCCGATGTCTTATTTGGAGCAACGCTCTCATCTTTTAGAATGCGTACAGCCTTGTTCCACTCTTCCATTTGGAATTTCACATGGAAATATAATGAAGTTGAAAACGATCCGTCGGTCGCACAAGAAGGAAAAGAAATGGGATGCGGTTTTCGATAAGGATGGTAAGGAGAAAATAGTGCCGTTTGGTCAGAAAGGCTATTCCGACTACACGATACATAAAAACAAGACACGCAAGCAGCGTTACCTAAAACGCCATTCGGGAATGGGAGAACATTGGCAGCGTCCAGATACGCCAGGTGCACTTTCAAAGTGGGTGCTGTGGAATAAACCTACATTTAAGGCCAGTGTTTCAGACTTTAAGAAACGGTTCAATCTATAACTTTCGGCGAACAATGATTTGTCCGAACGAGTTTTGACCGTCAAACACCACATCTAAACTGGCCTGGTAATCTGCTATAAACTTATCTATTCCCGCCATAGTCTGTTTCCAGCCCAAGAGATAGTCGTCAAACACTATATATCCACCTACCTTTACTTTTTGTAGTGCCATAACTCCATCGCGGTACACGAATTCGGTCTCGTGGTTCCCATCAACGAAAATAATGTCGAAAAAGTCGTTATCAAATGTTGGAACTATGTTATCGGAAAATCCTCTTTTGATAATAAACTTACTGGAATCGGCAAGTGAATTGATGTTCCGTAAGAACGTATTGTATCCCAGTTCTTGTTGTCCCTTGTATTCCGGATACTCATCGTAGTCCATCCACGGATCCACACAATATATCCGAGAATCTGGATTTTTTGCATACGACTTTGAAATAATAATTGCATTACCTCCATCCGCAACTCCAATTTCAAGATAGTTTATTGGACCGTTTGACATTGGAATATAGGGAGACCAGTGCTTGTCGGCGTGTTTATTGTAAAAACGCCCTGTATATCCATTTAAGTGACCTTTGTCACGTTTGAGATTCTTATTTAGCCAAGGTAGTTGCATACGATTATATTATGATACATATTTTCTATGTCTAAACAATGCAGACCCTGAAATCCAAAGAAGATCGTCTGAAAGAGGGGCTTCATATACTTCTGCAAATCAGGGATGCAGGAGTAACTGATAAGTGCCAGCCATTTGTGGACTTGAAAACTCAAATTTCCGATTGGGTTAATACAGGTAAGGCTTGGGACGGAACTATCGAATTTGCCGAGTATGGGCGCTATGCAATAATTTCACTCCCAAAATCTGCAAATGTGTATGCCTCGTTAGCATTTAAGCGAAGCCGTCGTATATAAAATGGATTTATTAGGTACATATCAGATGTATGATATAACATATGGGATTTATATACAGAATTGTAAATCTCAAAACCAACAAGATGTATGTTGGTAAGACAAATGAAAAGTGTCCATATAAAAGATGGAAGCAGCATCAACAAACGATATCAAAAGGACAAGGATGTCCTGCTTTGAGAGATGCTGTTAACAAATACGGTATTGAAAATTTTAGACCGATGAGCATTATAAATGGGCACTTTTAGACCGCTGAACATTTCAAACCGGCACTAAAAGTAAGAGTAGATGGGAAAACATCATACCGAAGATTATAAACTCTCCGCTGTGAAGTTTGCTTTACGAACTGGAAATCAAGTAGAAACTTGTGAAGTTTTTGATTGTAAGCGTTCTTCTTTACAAGATTGGATTGACCTCTATAAGAAAACTGGCAGAGTTTTGAATAAAACACGAAGAAATAGAACTGCGTATAAAGTAAGTAAAGAACATATTGATTTTTTGCGTGATGAACTTCGTAAGAAACCTGATATTTATATGGAGGATTTGAACCAATTATTTCAAAGTGAGTTTCCCGATATTTCACTATCAAGAGTTCATATTGGTAGATTGCTTTATGATAATGATAAAACAAGAAAGCGATTAAGAAAAACACACCAACCTGCTATGTATAGAGGTAAAGAGCGAGACCATAAGAATGAAATCAAAATGTATTTAGCAGAGGCAAGAAAATATGATTTGGATAAGATTATTTGTTTAGATGAAACTGCGATATATTCTAATTTACACCCTTCTTATGCTCGTTGTAATATTGGAAAGCGTTGCTATATAAAATCAACTGATAATAAAGTATTCAAGCATTATTCCTTATTAGTTGCTATTTCTAATAATAAAACAATTGGCTGGGAACTATATGAAGAAGGAGCAGTCAATTCAGAACGATTAACGACTTTTATCAATAAGTATATTAAGGGTATCTACGAAGATTCGTTAGTTATTATGGATAATGCTGGATTTCATAAAACGCAAGATGTTAAGAATGCTATAAAGGAATCTAATAATAAACTTATTTATACTGTCCCATATTACCCTCGTTCAAACCCAATAGAACAATATTTTAGTCAGTTGAAACACTATATCAAAAAGAAATCTCCAATTACATTTACGGATATAAAAGATGTAGTTGAAAATAGCATTTCAAAAGTAAAAACGGATAATTATAATAACTATTTCATACACGCATTCAGCCCAGAAACTTTCACCAAAACCAGAACGACCAGAAGGCGAACTGCAAAAAGGTATAAAAATTGATTGCCCGGCTTCACTAAAAAGTGAAATTAGTGATTTCGGTTTAAACATTTTATGCGTATATAATATAACGAAATGGTGAATTATGTTTGCGAGAATTGTAGTCGTGTTTTCAAGCAGAAGGGTCATCTTGAGACACATCAATCACGAAAGAAGCCTTGTGAAAAAAACACAACACTTGAGACTATTATAGAGGAAAAGGTTAAGGAAGCCTTATTGAAAACGAATAGTGTTGAGCCAAAAAATGAACAAGTAAATACACAACCGCTTGTACAAGAAATGGATTTTACCAATAAGAAAACATCTGAACTTATCGCTATATGCAGGGAGCGAAAAATTAAAGGATATAGTGGAAAGAAAAAAGAAGATATTATTAAACTTCTTCAATCTACTAATAAACCTTTACAAAATGAAATTATTACAACAACTTCCCCAATTTCTAAAGTAAATCTTCGCCAAGATATCATTTTAGGTGATACTATAAAAATACTACCAACTCTACAAGATAATTCCGCACAAATTATTATTGCCGATCCACCATATAATATTGGTAAGGATTTTGGGAATGATAGTGATAAACAACCTATAGATGAATATCTCAATTGGTGTGATATATGGATTAAGGAGTGCCTTCGTATTCTAAAACCGAATGGGACTATGTTCATATATGGGTTTAGTGAAATACTTGCTCTGATTTTATCAAGAGTTCCATATAAAATTAATAGGCGTTGGATTATCTGGCATTATACAAATAAGAATGTTGCTTCACTTAATTTCTGGCAAAGATCTCACGAAAGCATTTTAGTTCTTTGGAAAGATGATAAAGTATTTCATAAAGATGAAGTTCGTGAAGCATATACTGATGGATTTCTAAATGGAGCAGCAGGAAGGGAAAGAACTGCTACAGAGGGAAGGTTTCAAAATAAAAGTGGTAAGAAAACAACATATACCGCGCATCCAAATGGGGCTTTACCAAGAGATGTAATAAAAATCCCTGCCCTCGCTGGTGGGGCTGGAATGAATGAGCGTGTAAATCACCCTACACAAAAGCCATTAACTTTATGTGATAAACTTATTCGTTCCTGTAAGATGCCATCATCTGAAGGATATGTTTTAGTTCCATTTGCTGGTTCAGGTAGTGAATGCCTTGCTGCAAAAAAACTAAATCTTCCTTTTATTGGTATTGAACTAAATGAAGAATATGTTAAACTAATTAATGAGCGACTAAAAGATAAAGTAGATGAATAGTATTAGATACCCATTTCCCTTTCATATAATTTAATATAATTTAATTTTCGTCCCTTATTTACCTTACACGATGAAATAACAAACTTTTTTATTTCCTCTGTAATTACTATATCAATCCATAATTGCGAAGACATACTAAATGTAATTGACATACTTGAACCATTTATAATGTTTGTTTCCCATCCAGTAGTTGAGCCCTTATTTTTCCCTTGCTTTCCAATCTTTGGTATCCATTTATAAGAGGAAGGATTAAATTGCGGATAATCACTTGGGATAAGATACCAATCATATTGAAACTCCTTTTCTTTTTCATCACGAACTATGATTGAGTAGTATTTGAAGTTTTTTCTACTATTTATTTCTGCTATAATGCTTTCAATATTACCAGGTGTTTTATCAGAACAAACAGTAGTAAGTCTGTATGAACTTAATTTAAACGACTTATTATTGGATTCATATTGAGTAGATTTATTTGATAATGCACCAAGTGAGCACAATAAGTCGGCACCAGGTTTATGAGAACCATTACTTTGTGCTTCAATATTACATCCAGATGTGCTTAATACTTGAGCATTTATATCTTCCCAAGGCGTCTCCTTAATTGGGTCATCGTTAATAAGATGGTATCCCTTAACACATTTTATGTAGTTTTCAGAAAGTTTTTTACGAATTTCCTCCGAAATATTTGATGAATTATCGCACAACTTTTCTATATATTTTGTATTATCATTTACATCAGTTTTAGCCTCAATCTTTGATTCTGAAACTGATGTTATAGCATTCTTGGTTGCGAAATCGCCACATAACTTATCCACATCTGGTTCGGAGGTCGCCATCTTTGATGTGCTATATTACTACCTTATTTAATCCGTTTTCCGGATTCAATTTTTTAAAAATATGCCGGTTTGAAATGTTCAGCGGTCTAAAAATCCAGAAAATAGGAAGGATATATCGACAAAGGTTAAAAATTACTATAATAAAGAAGGGGTCAAAGAGTTGATAATACAGAAAATGTTAACTTCTGCTAAATGGAAAAACGCAAAAGAAGAGGGAAGAGTTGGAAGAAATAAACGACCACCAACTGAAGAAACTAAAGAAAAAATAAGACTCAGTCTGCTTAAGTATAACGAAAAACTTCGTAGTTTGCGTTAAACAGTTTAAACAATTAATACCTGTAAAGAGTACGAGATTCGGATATTGGGATTCCAGGACCCTTAAGAGGTCCCGCTTTAAGGCAGAGCCGGTTCGATTCCGGCATCTCGTATCACACGCATAGTTCAACGGTAGAATGCGACACTTCCAATGTTGTGATCCGGGTTCGATTCCCGGTGCGTGTATCCAAACAGATTTTCGACCGTAAATGGCATATTCTTACCACTTTCTAAATACGATCGCATATTGCGATTAAATAACATAACATACGCGTATATTACCGTTCCTATTACCAGTGAGTACCAAAGCTCCATGGTAATAAAAACGAATATATTAGAACAAATTTAACACAGAGTAATGGATCCTCCAAAGACTCGTCGCGAATCAAAGAAAACTGCCAAAGAAAAGAAGGGTGAAAGGTATAGTCAAAAACATGTTAGGGCTGTAGAGGCTCTTACGAAGAAATCTTAGCGTACACTGCGTCTCCCCATCCATGACGCGTCATCTCAGTTATAATACGCTTGAATCCAAGATTGGCAAGGAAGGAATCAATCGTTCCAATTAGGGCACAGTTCTCGTACAGCTCTTTTTCGTTGACTTCCAGGTACAGCGCCGTTACGTGCTTCAAGGACTCCGTTGCGCCCTGTAGAGCCAAAAGCTCGGCTCCCTGAATATCGAAGTTCCAAAAGGTGTACTTGGATGCATCCAGGTTATTGCGCGCGAAGAACGTATCGACCGTAATCGTCTGCATTGGCGTGCTACGAACATAGTGTACGTACGGATGTTCCTGCATGTGCGTCTTCAGGTTAAGAATACTGGACGACTGTTCGTTATTTGACTCGTGGAACATAACCGTCTGGTCATCCTTGTCGGTAATTACAGCCTGGTACATATTTGGAATACCGCGGGCCTTGCCCTGCTCTACCTTTAGAGGGAGCGCATCTACCCAAACAATATTATCCGCACTAATTCCCCACCCATTATAATACTCCAACTCCTGGCAATCGTGTGCGCCTACATGAAACACTCCATTAATTGGAATATTTAATGATGCGAGTGTATTTACTACTGTGCTCCTGTCGATCAGCATTTCATTAATAATTACGTGTGCATCTAAATTGGATGGGTCTATTTCAGTAATGTCGATAGAACTACGCGCCTCGTTTTTTTATGGTCGCGCGTTTTTGTACGTCCACCGCCCTTAATATTACGGCACGTGATACCGCGGTACGATTTCTTGTCACATCCGCTCGTATAGTATTTGACACGAGCAGCGTATCCTGGGAACGTCAGAATCTTGGTCTTAGCTTCGCGAGACAGAGATTTTAGAAGTCCGTACATCCACTTCATGTACTTCCGCCGATTCTGTAAATCTATGGGCCGAGTTTTATCAAGGTACGTTTTGAATACTTTTCGTAAATTATCAAAAGGGTACGTTTCCGCTAAATGATCCACGAATTCACGGTGACGCGCCATATCTTCCGGTTCTGGATGATCTGGGTAATTTGAAGCCACCGACATCAGAAAATCGCGACCAGGTACTTCCGTAGGTTTCATGGACATATACTTATCTTTAACTTCCTCGAATGACGGATCAGGACCTGGATTAATCACGGCGGGATCGGAAGCACACTGTGTGCGCAGCTTGTTATTCACAAGATTATGGATGTCGTAGAGCCATTTACCGGGATCTCCTCGTAGCGGATGTGAATGCATGAACTCTTTCGTGGATGCTCGACAGAACTTGCATGGCAGCATCTCTTTCATCATTAACAAAGTTTCGTCGGGATTACGAGACCGGAACGCAATTAAATGGAATAATTGCCACCCGGATGGACCCCAGTATCTTGTATCAATACCCATAACTACTCTTTACCGCAAAAAGATTTCTTCTTGAAATTGTAAATGAACGCCGATAGCACTGTCATTACGTTTGCCGTTGCCATCTATCTGGGTTTCGCTCTGAGCCAGTTCTTCGGTTCAATTACCCGCGATTTGGTTACGCCATTCGTAGCCGTCCTGTTTCCTGGCGTACAGCAGGCCGTAGGCCATTATGTCATTAACATTGGTCCAATCAAGCTGAGTATTGGCGACGCAATTGGCGCGACTTTCAATCTACTCATTGCCTTTGCGGTTGTATCCGTAACCCTCCCTTACATCCGCGCCTATTCCCCAGTCGGCGGCCGTAAGTAAATATGTGTAATGAATAAAAGATGAACTGGTGGAACGATCTAAAAGCCAAAGTCATGGGTCCTTTTCAGCCCACAGCAGATAAGATGGGTCTTCCTGCGGTAAAGCCCGCTGCGCCCGCCGAAGCTCCTGGTACTACTATCACGGGAGGTAAGCGTGCACGCAAGACGCGCGGTCACAAGAAGCACGCAAAGAAGACCCGCAAACACCGCAAGTGAAAAAGGTTAGATTACGGTCCAGATTAGGTTGTATAACTTGAAATTACGATTCAATCTTGAAATTTGTCCATCCGCCCTTATGGTACTTCCCATATGTTACTTCTACTCGCTTCTCCATATCCGTAGGAGACAGTCGCAAATCATTATCTACCATCCACTGCTTGAATACTCGCTTTAGAGTTGTACGATCAATCGGAATAATCTCGTCTCCTTCCACGATAGGAACCAAACGCTCACTCACAAACCTCGCAATGCCGTCATTCTCATTACGGTATTCCGATGTGTACTCCAACACCTTCTCGGGAGGAGGAAGCTTGCGCAAACCCTTACCTTCCGTCAGAATATGAACCAGATAACTCATGAACGGCGTGGCCCACTCCTTACCCTGAACCGCAAACTGAATACTCTCGTCCATCGGAAACTCGTTGGGCCCGTTCGGCTTCGGCACAAACTTGGAGAGGAAGTTAATAACTACCAGACGGCGCCAAGTACCTCCGTCCGTCGTATTGATTTTTGGCTTGTCGTTACACGCCAGATGAAACTTGGCCTGTACCTCGAACTCTGTGCCGGACTTGAATAGATCGCGAGCATACATCTTCTCGCCCGAAGTAATCTCCTTCATTAGCCCGGTATTCAGTGCGATAGACTCGTCCGGCTCCTGCATAGTCACGAAGCGCCGACCTTTGAGACGAATAACTTCTGGAGCTGCATTGCCCGAACCCTTACGCTTCTGAGTGAACAGAGAGATAGGAACCGTGCACGCGTAATCGCCCAGAGCCGTAGATGTCAAGTTCATGATCATCGACTTACCGTTCGAGCCAGATCCCGTAAGAATATGGAACTTCTGTGCTGTATTTCCGCCTACCAGATTCGTGGCCAGATGTTTCATGAAGTAGTCGCGCACAACTGGATCGGGCAGAACCTGCTTGATGAATGTATCCACTGCCGTCCAAGTATCGTACTCGTAATACTTGCGACTCGCATCGAAATCGATCATAGTGGAGAACGACAGATAATCTTCCGGCTTTCCGTCGCGGAACTCCATAGTAGTCAGATCCATCACGCCATTATTGAATGCGATCAGATCCTTGTTCGAATCCACCATCTTCGTGAACTCTTCGTCGAAGAACAGTTCGCGACACTCCTTCATAACATTATCCTTGAACTTTGTAGTCTTCAACTTCGTATAGATCATATTGAACTTGTCGCGCTGAGCGTCCATCTGACAGTGCTCGCAAGTCCCGCACTCTTTCTTGTTCTCGCCAGAACACGTCAGCAAATTACGCGTCTCCATCTCCTTACCGATCTCATTCGTCTTCTTGAAGAACAGACTCGCAATTTCCTTCGACAGCTTTAGTTGGAGATTAATACCCCGATCCGTCTCCCGCCAAATATGTCCTGCCCAGCGATACCATACATTCTTACCGAAATCGCAGCAGATATACTGATCGCGGAACTTGGCGTGAATTAGGGCTGCTACATCATGCTCTGTGCCCGAACACGCCGCCACAATTAGTCGATCTACATTCGTGGCCTCGATTTCAATGTACCCGTCGCGATTATCCTCGCGAGACCAGTACCGCAGCGTGCCTTCCTGAACCCTATCACCGTCGTTACGGAACTTCAAGGCATTCCACATGTTGATACATCCAGCCTCGTCGAACTTTGCGTCCGCCTGTGCACTGAAATCCAGGAATACATCCAGTAGATCCGGATGGATATTGTACAGACACTGTGCGACCTTCTGCCACTCGCCGTAACTAACCGCTCGCTCAGCGTTCATATTCATCGTGTGATCGCGAATGTAATTACGACGATCTGCGTCCAGCGGAGGGATTACGATACGACCATTCGGAGACGAACCACGTGATCCTGGCTCTCCGCGCTGAGCTGGCCGACCACGAGCGGGCGCCATTGCTCGTCCACCGGAAATACGGACCTCCGAACTCTGATGTTTCAGACCTGCATAAATCTTCTTAGCCTCCTCGGTCATCGGCGTCTCGACTCCATCCTTTTCTTCGCGATACAGCGACAGAGTCTGCATGAGATTCACCGATTCCTTCGGGACCTCGTCGATAATACGAAGGCCCTGTGGAGACCATTCCACGATGTAGGATACAAGGTACGGGAGCGAGTTCACATCGTTCTTGCGAGAGCCGTAAAGAGTCCACGGAACCGTACGGTTCACGACCTGTTCGTCATACACCTTCTCCCACGACTCAGTTAGAGGCAGACCGCCGAAATGCTGGTCCATAGTTTTCAGAAGATTACGACGGGCACGCTGCTCTACGAACTTATGGGTGCACACATCGGGAACCACAATATGAATACCTGACTTCTTTACGTTTTTCTTAGAGTCCAGTGTGGGACGGCGCTTCTCCATCACGTACAGCTGAACACTGTTGGGAATTTCCAGATACTGCTTGATTTCGCCCATGTACGCCCCGATGAATGAACATACTTGGTCGCGAGTATGTAGATGCTTCTCTACTTCGCGAGAATAAATGAAATCAAAGTCGATACGAAGAGGACCGATCTCGGACGACTTCTCTGCCAGGTACTGCTTCTCCTGGTCGGTGATAGTTTCGGTGTAAAGTGAATAGAATCGCGGGCGATCGTCCTCGCTGATGAAGTATGAACCTCCCGCCAGGGATACATGAGTCCAAACTCCGTCAGCCTTGTGATTATCGAGAAAATCGCGTAGCTTATCTTTGCTTGACATTCGTATAAGTTGCCGACATTAAACTTTCAAGGATAATATCCGTTTTAAACGAACTTAACAAATTCAATTAATGAATACGTTGCGTGTATCTTATAACCTATTTAAGGGTATGACCAGATCCGATTTTTTACAGTATAAACTTCCGGAAGATTGGGTTTGGGTACGTACTGGTTCCGAATGTCCCAAAACACACAAACACGATTGCGATTGCGAGTTTGTATTTTTTGATGTGTACAGCGGCTCACCATATATCGAGTACGTGGTTAAAGAGTACTTGTTCGATCTGTTCAACGATATGATGTTCGATGGGATTGTGGTAAATTTCATGATTTCTAAGATGGACCAGACATAATAATGGCTTTCGAGTTCTCTTTGGTAATTACTACCTTTAACCGATTCGATACATTCCTGGATAAACATATAACGAACTATCTCAACAACAAATACATATCTGAAATTATTATTTCCGATGACTGTTCTGGAGATTACGATAAACTTATCAACAAGTATTCATCGAATCCGAAAATAAAGATAGTACAGCAGCCACAAAATATTGGGGCATTGAAGAACAAGATTTCTGCATGCACACATGCTACACGTGAGTGGATTTGTTTGATGGACAGCGACAACTACTGCGACATAGATTACTTCGATGCTCTAATATCTTACTGGTCAACCAATCCCAGCAATAAAACAACCATTTATTCGCCGGTAGATGCACTTCCCAGATTCAATTTTAGCGAGTATTTAGGAAAAACAATCGATATAACGAACTGGAAACCTGTGAACGGATGCCTTACCAATCTCGGAAATAATGTCTTTCATAAATCTATTGTTCCGTATATGACCCCGATATTATCCGAAAATATTGAAGTTTTTGCAATGGACGTAAAGTACATTAATTACAAGTTATTCAGTAAAGGTGTGAACCTGGTTGTTGTGCCCAATATGCGCTATAACCATGCTTTACATGCCGGCAGTTTCTACATAAATACCGAGTCAAGCAGCATAAAGTTCGATGCTGCATTTAATTGGGACATGTAGAGTCATGTTTCGAAAGACATCCAAAGCAAACTTTATGCATAAGTTCATCCGTCTTAAATAGCTTCCAACATATGTCGCACATTTCCATTGTATTCTATTCTAAAACGAATTTATAGAGAAATATAGAGTAAGTAGTAAGATGAAGTTCTGTCCTGCATGCCGCAATATGCTGTACCCAATTGACGAGAGTGTTATTGACGGAACTAAGACTGCGGTTCTGTCGTGCAATAAGTGTGAATACAAGGAGAAGGTTGATGATGCCAATCCTATCGTCTACGAGCATATTCTCCGAGAAGATAAGGCGTCTATCATTTCTTCTAAACCTTACTTGAAGTACGATCCTACTCTCGAACATTTCGATAACATCCTGTGTCCTAACTCTGAATGTCCTTCTAAGTCCGGCACGAAGTCTGATGTGGTAGCAGTAAAGACGAACGAGAAGAAGCTAATTTGGCTCTATCAGTGCGCCAATTGCAATACTTCATGGGAACAATCATCTCGTGCTGTTTAGTAAATGACTCAGGCAGAACGGTTCTGTCGATGCGTAAAGAATGTCGCAAAAACAATTAAACTTCGCCGTAGATTGGCGAAGACCAAAGAAGGAGCTGCAACGGCTATTTGCACTACGGCTATTCTGTGGCCACAGGGCCGCACGATTCGCCGTTTTTCATGTTTAGGCAAGAAACCTAAATTAGTTACTCAGAAGCGGAAGAAGTAAGTGCATTCCACGATACTGGAAATAGTGGACTCAGTAGCTCGTCCAAATCCGACGCGTAATCGCGGATTTCTTTTTGGGCGGTAGGGTCTGTGCGCAGCTTATAAAGGCGCGCATACGCCGCCAAACTTCCAGTCTCAATAAATTCAGTCAGCATAGATTGGGGAAGAACACACCGAGCAATCTCGGGTGCTACTCCACGAGCAAGCAGATCTTCATAAACCATAACATTAACTTCCGTGTGCGTCTTGATTATTTGGTGCACTTCGGCGGAATTATCAACTTCGGTACTCTTACTACCCTGTTTCAGCTTAGGATCGCGCTCGCGAATCTGAACTGGCGACGGAACCCAGCATTCAGGTTTTGAATCTACATAACGACGCGATACTTCATTACGCGCAAACCCAATTTGGTGACGGAACCATTCACGAGCTACAAAAATAGGCATCTTAATTCGCATCCTAATTTGTGGATGAAAGAATGGGGAAATATGGTTATGCTTAGCCAAATAATTAATAAGCTTTCCATCTTGATCCGAGAACGTTTCGGATTCCTTGGCAAACGATACACGGGCCGCATTCACTACTGTCAGATCATTGCCGAAAACTTCAAGGAGCTCCATTACCAAGATTAGGTTCGCTTGATTAAAATAGGAATTATAATCAAATGTCTGGATCTACTGGTCCTACTGGTCCTACTGGTCCTACTGGTTACGTTGGATCCACTGGAAACAATATTACGAACGTGAAACTAAACTCTCTTAATAACTATTCCATATCGGCAGAACAGAGATATGTGAACTCTATTATTTATCAGGTTGAAGACGTATCTCTTCTTGGAGGCACGGGGTTTGCAATAACTCTTCCGCCCGGAACGCTGGATCCTTCCATGCTTTTTACAAATCTAACTAACTCTTTCGTGAACTGTACAGTTACTGCTCCTGTTACGGCAGGAATAACTGGATACTACATTACTTGGACGTAGAAAATGGAAAGAGTATAGAGATAATTTTAGAATAGTAAGTAATGGAACAACTTCGCTTTAATTCTCGCGTCATTCATCCTGAAGTACAGTCTGTCGATCGTCAGGCAGTTTCTGAGTCACTGAATGGAGAGCGTATTACCGAACCCTTCTATACGAAGTACGAGTACACTACTTTGATTGGAACACGGGCCCAGCAGATAGCAGAGGGTAGTAAACCTCTAATAGCTTTGGACGGAATGATTACTTCGGATCCTCAGTTTGTTTGGAATGTGGCGGAGAAGGAGGTAGCACAGAAGAAGCTTCCCTTCATTATTCATCGCCGTCTACCTTCTGGTGTTTCAGAGTATTGGAGCGCACAGGAACTTGATATTCTGTGGTGATTTACTCGCCGTTCATCTGCTCGAGCGTCTCGGCGGATGGAGGGAATACCAGTAGAGTGGGCTTATTAGCATGGAAAAGCATGGATGGAGAATCGTGGGTGGCGGTGCCGTTGGCGAAGGCCAGATCAATACTGGTAAAGGGATCGAACCGGGCCAGATCGCGGCCTACATCCAAATAAAGGCGGCGGGCGTCGGAACGAACGTATCCCGTCCACAGATCTTTCAGTAAATATACGACCAGAATGACTGATGCCAGTGCAGTGTAGGTCATATTTTTTGAGTACAGCCACACGACGGGGGCTAATAGAAGAATAGTTGCGCCAGGGCGAGTTAGTTTTAGAAGCAGCTCTAATAGCCCATAGTTGAACTTCTTTAAAGTAATCGTGGCCAGTAAAACTGCCAACACTCCGAGTGCGTAAGTTGAATCCTTCATTCTTATATTTCAAGACAGAAAACGAATATAGAAGGAAAAAGAGGTTTAATAGTAAAATGATTATTCCAATTGAATGTTTTACTTGCAATAATCCCTGGCTGGCCAGTCGTTGGGAACTTTATCTACAAAAGGTTCAGGAATACCGTAAAGCCGACGGAAAGAAGGATGAGATGGAGTATTTGACTGCGACTACTACCAAGACTGCGGAAGGTAAGGCTCTTGATGATCTTAAACTGTTTCGCCCATGTTGCCGTCGCCATATGCTGTCCCACGTAGATCTCGTATAATAATTTCAGGACAACACACAAATGTCCTATACGGAATACCTACGCCGTAAAGATGCGGCAATGATTAAAGTAAAAGATACACGCGAAAACACCGATGCTTCGATGCACACCGTAAAAATCCGTATGGCCGCAGCGCAGGATTTTGCATCCAGTGGAGGCCGGGTTGGTGTAGTGAATACGCCTGGCGATATGTCTATGTCCCCTCTCCACCAGGTAAATTCTTACCAGAAAGTATCTGGTGGCCGTACGCCCGATGCCAGTTCTTTTACTACGTACCGCGGTGGCCAAGCAATTGGAGCCGCAACACAGGCGGGTCTAAAACCAAATCAGGTCCAGGTTGGTATTGGAAGCTGTTACGTTATTACCCCAACTACTCCCGCTCTCAACTCATCCGATTGGATTCGCGATCGTCTGGGATGCCAGCAGGCGAATGGACAGGCACACGAGCCAGGAACTGTTGGACCAGCTCTTTTTGTCGACAATACGATTCGTAATCAGGGAGATCCAGGTCTGTGCACTGCGCGCGCCGCAAATCATACTGCACCTGCCGATGTCCCCCATAATCTCAACATTGTCCGCCCCATTCTGGCGGATAAGGGTAATCTGGCACCGGGTAAGGAAGTCGGTGCGCTCGGAGGCAATCCCAATTACAAGCCCGGTGCAGCTCTGCGCCGCCCCCAGAATTACCAAATTTCTAAGAAGGATAGCAATACGGGAACTACGAGCTTTAAGCCAGTGCCTACTAACTACCAGATTCCTGCCAACTCTCCTGCTCACTTAAAGATTAACGATGCCATGACTCACACATCGGCCTAAACAGTTTGTAACTATACTAATTAATGTTGACAGTCTGCACCAATATAACACAATTCCATTCATTTGCCGAACTATTCGGGCAAATGCATGAAGGTAAACGTGTTCTTGATTTATCGAAAGTTTCGTGTTCGAATTTAGCTTCCGAGTGTTTAGCTATTGTAAACCACCACACAGATATTGCTATTTTTTTGGGGTACCTTGAACCTGGATGGATGCTGGAAGGTTCTCATCAAGTCCAAATTAGGAAACTATTACGGAAGTTTCCAGTAGCTATGGTCTGCAAGTTTGTTGATAGTATTCCTTTCTCCTGGAAAAACGAAATTGATATGCTTTACACAGAACTTCCTTTAAATCACAATGGAGGCTCCAATTCTATCGACGATGGTAGTTCTTTATTACACGAATCTGAAGTTTGACACGAATGTTATCATGAAGGATCTTCCGCTGGACTCACCTATTATTAAGGTCGAGAAGCGAGGTGTGGATAAGCGGGGGGAGAGTAAGCGCGACAAGATTAAGCGCCGAGTAAAGAAGGACAGTCCTAAGCAGAATACTACTGGTTTCTGTCATAATTCCATCACAGTAGTTGTGGTGAATAATGGCGACGGAGCTCTTCCGGATAAGGAAATTACCATCAAGATCTTTCAGAATGGAGTATTTCATTTGACCGGAGTTCTGGATCCGCGATACGATACATGCTCTATGCGTATTCTGCTCGATATTCTGTGGAATAAGTGTAGCCAATCGATTGTGGATGCGCCCGAAGCTCCCGAGATTTTGCGCAGGCGCGTAGTTCTGATGAATTATACTACTCGTATTTCTTCGAACGAAACGGTGGCTCGCGAAGTTCTTCACAATACGATCCGTACTATGGGTGACACAAATATTACGTCCAGGTACGATCCCGATGTGTATCCCGGTGTCAAGATTCACATTGGTCCGCATAATTGGACTGCTAAGGTATTTCGAACTGGAAAGATTATTCTTACTGGAATCACAGATCACGAAGAGTGTGGTCAATTTATTGAACAGTTGCAGACGCTGTTTGAGAAGGTGCTTCCATCAAAGTCGAAACCACAAACGCGCTCAGTACCAGCTGTCCTATCGAGATAGCTGAAATTACAAGTAGCCATACGTACACCATATACGGTGACGAGAAATACTGCCAAAAATTACTGAAAATAGCCACACTACCTGCGACGACTATGAGCAGACTTACGGTTGCTCCTCCGATGAGTCCTTTTACTACGGCGTCCATGCTTTGTCTTACGACGACCTTTTGTATCCGTCTCAGTGCCGCTTCCCGGATACAATCCTTCTGCGTCGCGCACACGGAATCCGCCTAACTTAATTGGCGTCGCATCTTTCAGTCCATCGTACGTCTTATCTGCCACAATCTGATTTTTTAAGTCTACTGTTCCTTTGAACACATCGTCCTGGTTCACGCCGGGAATGCTATTGGCCGTAGGAAGACCGAGAGGAACCATATTTAAAGACTGAGCGCCTCCACGCTTTGCCTTACGCTTTCGTGAACCCCGTTTTGCCTTACGGGTCTTGCGGCGCCGTGCACCTTTCTGACCAGCACCCATGTTTTTGTACTGGTCCACCATCGCCGCCTGAGAAGCCAGTGTTTTAGCACTCGCGGCTTCAATTAGACCTCCCTGTACATTTTGTGCCTGTGGAATTACGAGTGGGGCTCCCGAAGTTGCCACTATTTGTCCATTACTTGCTGTCGTATAGCTTGCCATATTAATGTATTGAACAGAAATAACACAAATGGCAACTCTTACTTCCATTCAGATCCAGGCACTTGTTCGCGAGATGGATCAGTCGATGCGCCGTCACAAGGGTATTAAGACCAGCAACTTCCCCGAGTTTCGTGCGAAGGTAGCTGCAGAGAACGAGGTTATTTATCATCAGTTTCCCACCATCTTTGAGATGCACGTCGAGGGAAAGCTGGACCAGACCTTTTTCGAGATGTTGAAGATGCGGCGGCGTGTAGAGCTTGGAGAACTTACGGATGACGAGGCTTCTAAGCAGGTCGGTCAGCAGCTATTTGAACGCTACGTTGAACCAGTAGTAAAGAAGCTGCCCGCTCCTGGTGCCGTTGGGTCATATTCTGATTATTATAAGCAGTTTGATACAAATGCAAACTTGCCCCCAAAGGACGGTGCAGAGCATTGATAAAAATAAAATGAAGAATGCAGGTGTACGAAAATGCGTGTGTCATCCTGTAATATGTCCTCCTCCTACCGCTGGGAATATAGTTAATCACTTAAAAACACATACTGTAACATTCACCAACGGTACATCGTTTCAGTGGTGGTACTTAGTTGGGAGTACACCCGTTAAATTCGTGGATGGTAATGGCGTTTCGGGAAGTACGACTTCCGTTCTTACTATAAATCAGCAAATGGAGGGAAATTTGTTCACCATATACTGCATAGTTTCAAACGTGTGTGGATCTGCTACAAGTAATACCACGTTTGTATTGTTTACTCCTCCTTCATAAGCCAATTTACGCAGATTTTACATTCTATATACCAAATGAGGTTATTAACTTCATTACTAACTGTATTTCTTATTATCAATCCTATTGGAGGGCAAAGTACTTTGTCCTCTACTATGACCCGTTCTCGCCCTGCTGTTACAGTAAGCTCCACGGATACTGCAACTCGTTCTCGCCCTGCTATTTCTGTAAGTTCCACGGATACTGCAACTCGTTCTCGCCCTGCTGTTACAGTAAGCTCCACGGATACTGCAACTCGTTCTCGCCCTGCTATTTCTGTAAGTTCCACGGATACTGTAACTCGTTCTCGCCCTGCTGTTACAGTAAGCTCCACGGATACT
>Ga0316224_1000040_pt1 | contig 199865 bp, 268 predicted proteins | sample TBH18013metaG_FD_206254 | JGI IMG/M metagenome (GOLD analysis project Ga0316224, IMG submission 206254) | Freshwater microbial communities from Trout Bog Lake, Wisconsin, USA - TBH18013 | ecosystem: Environmental > Aquatic > Freshwater > Lake > Hypolimnion/Profundal zone | place: USA...
CACAACACCAGTTATCATACTAAATTTCCAGAATATATCCATCAGATGATTGGTCTGCCTGTCAATTGGGGATACGCATCTATGCGTTGGTTTCATAAATTCAGCACCAAAGTTCTTGTAACTACCGAGAGCATGCGAGAAGAATTAGCTGCTAGAGGATTTGAAAGATTGGCTGTATGGAGCAGAGGTGTTGATACTGACACGTTCAACCCTGATGCAGTCATAGGTGCTATGAGTATACCTAAACCAGTGTTGCTATGTGTTAGTCGAGCCAGTCAAGAGAAAGGTCTAGATGATTTCTGTAAGCTGAAAACATCTGGAAGTAAGATCATGATAGGAGACGGTACATACCTAGATGAACTCAAACTCAAATATCCTGATGTGAGATTTTTAGGTTATAAACACGGTAGAGTATTGGCACATTTTTATGCCAATGCAGATGTATTTGTATTTCCCAGCAAGACTGATACATTTGGGGTAGTTATGCTAGAAGCCAATGCATGTGGTACACCAGTAGCAGCTTACCCAGTAACAGGTCCAATTGATGTTATAACAGAAGGTGTCAATGGCAGCATGAACAAGGATTTGTCTGTTGCTGTGAATAATGCTATAGAATGCGATAGATCAGTTGTAGCAGAATATGTTAAGAAATACAGTTGGAGAGCATGTACCGAAACATTTCTAGCCAATCTACCAATGATAGATCGCAACTAACACAATCAATGATGCCAGTATGGTAACCAACTAGGCCAAGTTATCCAACCTTCATAGACTGCAAATATCAACGATAGATAGAATATAGCTTTGAGTGTATAGAATACTACAACTGCAATACCGCCTCGTTTTAACCATTTGTTGTGTTTTAGTTTGTACCACATTTATTGTTGTCCTAACCACCATATGACTACTGTGTACATCATAGCTAATCCTAGAGTTATGTTTAACCAAATTGGCAAAGGAAATTCTTGACCAGCTGTAAGTACAAACAATAATGCTAGAAATAACTTATGGTTTGTGAAAATATATACTATGCTATTACCAAAAGCTACCAACAATCTTTTCATAAGTTTATTTATGGATACAAAAAGAGGTGCAAACGCACCTCTTAATGATCAATATATGTGAGTGATTGAGTTATCGTACTTTAGCAGGGAAGATGAACTTGTATACACCTACGCCTGTGCTAAGCTTCACTTGTATAACACCCTTTGTACTGAAACTCATTTCACAATCTGCTGAATCAGCAAGCTTCAGCGCTGACTGTATATGAGAAATCTTCCAACGATGCTGGCTGTCAAAGGTAGAAGATAGTCCTGTAGCAAACACAGCGCCACCTCGCTGATTTGCTGCATTATCCTCGCCGATGTAGAACCGTAGTTCACCGTCCTGAATCTTTGGAATAAAATAATGTTCATATGAACCTAGTCCATTAGCAGCCCATGCAAACTGCTGTATGTGATTCTTAGTTGGCTTGATTACTACATCCCAAACCGGCTCCTTGAATATAGGTTGATCTGGAACCAACTGCTTGCTCATAAACCTATATGTTACGAAGGTCTTTGACTTGTTTACATAGTTGAGCTCGATCGGAACATTTTCATTGTTGCGATCCTCGTATATCACACTGAGCTTGCTGTCAGGACTGCTAAATTCCTGATCACTAATGATATGACCTAGCAATGACAAGTTGCTAAGACCAAATTCTCCGTTTAACTCGCTAACTGGCTTGTTAAATGAACCTTTGAAGACTACTTCTTTGTCTTTTTCCATAGCTTCAATTAGTACACCCTTGGTATCAGCTGTAACTTTGATCTTCTCAAAAAATCCTGTGCTGATTACGTTCTTAACAATATCCTGAATATGATCTTTCACTTGTATGCTCCTATCTTATCACCAACACGTTCTTGTGATACTTCCTCTTGCCTAAGTTTAACGTTCTTAGATATCATATCATCGCTCCATCCTAGCAATTCTCCAATTATAAATCGCTTACTGAGATAGCTAGGTGCAATGCTCAAAGCTTCAAATACAGTTTTAAGCTCTGCAGGAGTATATGTTGTACTCTTGTTTGTTGCCATTTGATTCTCCTATACATACAGTATATTGTTCTTTAATGATGTGTCAAGTGCAACATCTAGAAACTAAACAAGCTATCAAAGCTGCTGTCATTCTTGCTGGCTTTGAGATCCCACTTGAGAACGCCTAATAGGTTGTCTATCTTTTTGTCAATCAAAGCTTCTTCCATTGCATCATGATCAAATGGCAGGTCCTTAAACCAATGAGGTAGTGTAAGCTGATCTACAGGATATGCTACACTGGTAATACCAGACGGATTTGGTTTAAGTTTACAAACAATAACCTTAGCACCGTCGCTGATTTCCATGCTGTAATGATCGTTATAGATCTTCTTGAGTTTGTTCCAATTTAAGCTGGCTAACACGTGACCCGGTAACATGGTCTTTTTGGTAACAATGTTACTGATAGTTGTACTCTCCATCTGTTTCTGTAAGTGACTGTAATGCGTCATTTTGTTAGCACGCTTTGGAGATCCTTTTAGCCATGGATCCCAACTTCTAAACTGTTGACGGAAGTCAGCTATCTGTTGTATAGCTTCAGATTCTGTAGCACCCGTTAGCACCTTAACAAGTACATCACTCAAGAAGTCTTGCACCGATTTAGGAGTGTCCGATCGCTTGAGATCCAATCCCATAGCTTTGATCTCACCCGGCTTACCATTTTGATCCTTGCGCTTGCCTTCCTTGTCAAATATAAGAACTGCATATCTCTTCTTGGTGATGAACAATCCTTTTAGAGCGCACAGTTCTCTAGCTGCTTTGATGATAGCACCATTTTCTGGCGGACATCCAAACGCACGACCCATGAAGTCTGAGAAGCTAGCATTGGTTAAGTCTGCTATCTTGTCATAGAGGTCAATTACGTTTTCTTTAGACCATTCATAGTCTTTGAAGTCTTCTTGATCCTTCATTACAGGGTATGCGGAGAAATATTGACTGTCTGTATCGGAATAAATGCATGCATCGCCAACATGGTCGTATTTTCCTGTAATAATTTCATTAATTTTAGATCCCATATGCTTAACAATGCAACGACCACTCAGAGTGGTGCTCTGCGCAATACGTTGGTCAAACCATCTACTTCCGGGGTTAGCAATGCTCCCGTAAAGCGAATTTAATTTGATTTTTTCAATAAGTTGCCTTTGATCATAAAAGTCTCGTTGATATGTATAATATTTTTTGTTATTTGGAACTATTTTTCCGTTTTCTAATTTCAGATCAAACTCTTCCATATAAGCTTTTAACCCTACATAATCTTCTTTATTTAAAAAATCTTTTATAATTTCAATATCGTATTCTTTATCCATGTTAAATATTCCTATACAGCATTACGTAACTTAGGAGTGAGCAATGAATGATATGGTAAAATGCGAAATTTGTCAAAATTTATTTAGGAGAATAACTCGAACACATTTAAACAAGCATAACATAACCACAGCTGAATACATCCTCTTATACCCTAATAGTAACTTGATATGCGAAAGTTTACTATACGAAACTGGAAAATATTTTAGAGAAAATAATCCAATGAAGGTTGAAGAGTTAAAAGAAAAAGTTGCGTCAGTTCATAGAGGGAAACCAAAATCTGAAGAACATAAACGTAAACTCAGCGATTCTCAGGTGGGAGAAAAAAGCCATATGTGGGGAAAGAAAAGACCAGAACATTCTGCCCATATGAAAGAAATTATGCCAAATATTATGAGAGAATATTATTCTGATGGAAAACCGGGTCATAATAAAGGTAAAAAACTTAATTTAACTAACGAACAACGACAGGAAATGTCTAATAGAAATAAAGGTAAACGTAAATGGCCAAACGGTAATCCAAACAAAGGTAAAAAGTTAAATCTAAGTGATGAACAAAGAAGAAATAGATCTATTAAAAGTTCTAACTGGCTAAAATCTAATAAAATGAAAAATCTTATACAAACATAGAAATTTTATTTAAATCTTGGTGCGAATCACAAAATTTAATATATGAACATCAGTATATTCTTAATACTCCAAAGAACGCATGGGTTTATGATTTTTATATACCTTCATTGAATATGTTAGTTGAACTAGATGGAGAATTTTGGCATTCTAAGAAAAAACAGATAAATAGAGATATTTTAAAAACAAATGCAGCGTATGATCAAAAATTCTTATTTTGTAGACTTTCATCAGATGATTTAAATTTTAACATGATTTATAAATCATCTGAAGAATTAAAACTACATAATCATAATATAATAAACAATAGGTTATCTAAACATTTGTAAGTTTGTCAATTTGTTCTTGTGTTAACGTAACTCCGTCTGCTAATGCAGCATATTTTCTCATTGTTTTTTGCATCTCCTTGCGTTCAGCATACCACCGAGACAACACGCTGGGGATCAATCCAGGTTTGCTATAGTCAAATATAGTACCATTAGCACTTAGCGTTAATTTCTTACCGCTCTTGAAGATGAGATCATATACTTCCTTAGCTGTTACTACCGCTTCTGAACCGTCTTCAAAGTCAATCTTGAGAGGAGTGTTATTCTTCTCCATAACAGCTTGATATTCTAAGCTACCAAACACACTATTCCATGCATCTGCAAAGCTTTTCTTTTCTTGCTGTACTTTGATCTTGATAAATTGGTCAGTCATATCTGGACGAATCTGTCCCACAATGGTTTCTGCACTCATGTTGAGCGCACGAATGGTGCTGGGATATAGACTGTTGATGTCAACACCGCCAATCCAATCGTGCATACCAGGTTTTGGATCTGCAACATATGCACCAACCACTGAGCCGCCCATTTCAGTTTCTTCTGCCCAACGAGCTTCCTTCTCTTCTTCAGTTTCTCGTATTCTGGTTGGTACCATTAGACCTAGATCATGTGCAGCATTTACAATTGCTTGATCAATTAGTGCAACAGCGCCCATAGTAGTCTGCAACAGAACACAATTGGTATGTGCGATGTTATTGGCTAGATCAATGAACTTTAGTTTGGCATCGATCTTTACCAACAGCAAAACGTCCTGTCGGTTATATTCTATGAACTTCTTAAAATCGCTGTTATACAGTTGATCTAGAGTGCCTTCATACTGCGTCTTCTTCTCCTTAACCTCATACTCGCCCACGAAGTCAAGTCTATAACTATGCATCTCGTGGTAGGTATGCTTGCGATACAATTGCAAATAATCCAAGTGTACACGTCCAACTAGATCATATGTTACAGTCTCGCGACCATATGATTCATATTCACGCTTCTTAGGATATTTGCCCCAAAGGCATAGCTTGCGAGTTTCGTCCTTGCCTAGCACCTCTACAATACGATTGTGAATGTAGGGAATATCAAAGCCCTCTGAGTTCCAACCTGACAATATGTCGCAGTCTTCAATCAATTCTAGAAACACGCTTAGCAACTGCTTTTCGTTATCGCAAAGGACTGTGTCCTCAAATTCATCAACAATGGCCTGTGCTGCGGCTTGACTCATAGCTTTTGGCTTAAGCACAAGCGTAAAATTACGCTCTAGCCAATTTAAGTACACGCTAATTGCTGTTATAGGTGAGAATGCGTCATCGGGGCTGCTAAAACCTCTAGCCGGATCAAAATCCGTTTCAATATCGAAGAACCCTATGTGCAAATTGGGGCTTGGTTGATCTTTATAGTGATCATACAAGCATCTGAAGATAGGATTGATATCTGTTTCGTGTAGCTTACTCTTGGGTATGAGCCCAAGTTCGCGCTGGAACTCTTTAATCTTTGTAGTTTGAAATTTTTCTAGCTTAATTCCAAATATACTTGTAGCTTTGCCCTTTTCGCTGGGCCAATATGCTACGTATTTTGTTGGGTGTGTAACAAGTAATCTTTTACCGTTTTTATCTCGTTCAGCAACAAGAATAAGATTCTTCTCGCGTTCACAAATTGCATCCACATAACTCATTTTACTACCTTTTCTACCGCTTAATGGCCGGCTAACCTTACTACATACTAACTTTACGTTAGCGTTGCATATTTAAATATGCACTACTAGTATACCATTGATAAGCGTCAGAAACAACTTTATCAAGGTCATGTATTGGCGCCCAACCTAACTCTTTATGTATTTTAGTGACATCTGCTATACGCCACGCAGGGTCACCCGAGCGTCTTGGACCTTCAACAGTCTTTACCTTTTTACCAGTAACTCGTTCAACTGCTGACAGTATATCAAGCACACTATATCCTGAACCACTACCAATATTATACACATAATGTCCAGGACTATTAATAAGCCAGGATATACCCATAACATGCGCTACAGCTATATCATTTACGTGTACGTAATCTCTTACACAGGTTCCGTCCTTAGTAGGCCAATCAGTACCGTTAATAACAAACTCTGTGTCTGCTAACAAACAATCCATAACCCTTGCAATAACGTGTGATGCGTTAGGCAACTGGCCTAAGTTCAACTTTGGTGATGCTCCTACAGCATTGAAGTATCTAAATGCAATACTATTGATACCGTATGCTGTAAAGTAATCACCTAGTATCATTTCACCAGCTTGCTTAGTCCTACCATATGGACTGATAGGGTTAAGCAACTCTGTTTCATTTGACAGAGTTACACCATCGCCGTCTCCGTATACGCTGCTACTTGAACTAAAAATCACATTGTTGTGCTTATTATCGCGCAAGTGATTCATAAATTTCAATAAGCTGCATACGTTGTTATCGTAATACTTTGCAGGATTGTTTACACTAGGCGTTACAAGACTAGAAGCTGCGCAATGTATAATTGCAAGTGGCTTCACAACATCAATGACATCTAATGCTAACTTGCTTGCATAATCATCATTTACAATTTCATCTGCAAATGCGTGAGTATGCGGAGCTAATGCTGCATTTTGATCAATGACAAGCGTCTTGTACTTTGTGTCTCGCTTTAAGGAGGCTGCGATATGACTACCTACGTATCCGGCGCCGCCTGTAACTACAATCCATTCACTCATTTAGACTTGCCGACTGCCATCAAGACTTCTTCAACTGCGTCTAGCTCTTCACGACCTTCTTCAAGTTCGTCGCGGTTTTCGCCCATCTTAACAGCTACCTTGATAGCTTTTGTCAAGACGTTCTTTGGAATTTCCATCTCCTCACTGATAGCTGCAATGACTTCTGCAAGACCTTCCTTGAGATTCTTGATATCGTTTGTGACCTGAACACCCTGATTGATTAGGTCCTTAAGCTTGACCTTGTCGCTTTCGCTAACTGCACCGATACCCATGTTGATGCTCCTTGTTTGTTGTTAATATAACAGTTTATTTGTAGCTGCGGGTATTGTCAACTCAAGGCAATATGGCAAAATCGTACATTTGGATATTATTGTTTTGTCCAATCCATGTCACAGTATCAGTACTGGTGAAATAGGTATAGGTAGTTAACAAACTGCGTACACCTACTACCCAGTGATCTATGTACCATATAACACTTATGAACTGATAACCAGGAGCTTCAAATCTATTCCAGATAGCACCATCTAAGCTGTAATAGATTAATCCGCTGCTGACAGCAACTATATGACCGCTGGGATTGGTAGCAATTTTGGTAAAATTTGGGCTTGCATAATTAGCAGTAACATAATCTGTACCGCCCCATTGAGGATTTATGAGACTGGGAGTATACAAGATATAACCGTATGCTGCGATGTAAAAATTACTGTTGCTATATGTTATATCAAAGAACTGATTATTGTTAAAGATTTCTGGTACATTAACTCTATCCCAACTTGTACCATCATCTAAACTATACAATAGAACTGGATTACCATTAGATGATCCGCACACTACCCAAACATCTGGATAACTCCAATTGAACGTAGTAGTATCTGTTATAGCAAATGTTACATATCCTTGAATTTCAAACGTCCATGTGGTTCCGTTGTTTACAACTCCTATAATATTGAATGGTACATTTGGCAAAGAGGAGAATGTTACAGTTCCAACTGATTGGCTGGGATTATTTGTGATCAAATCAGCTAATTCTGATAGAAACGGATTGCTAGATTGATCAACAGTTACTTCATTTGTTCCTGAGCCTGATTGTATTGGATATGTAATTACCTGTGCTGGTAATATAGCGAATCTCTTAACTCCGTAGTATCTGCTATCGTTACTGTTTTCTGCATATACCATAGTCCAACTATCTTCAAATCCTGGATCTGCAATGGTATCGCTGTCGCTGACAAATATTTGAGCTACCTCATCAAATTGATTGTGACTGGGTTCATTATTAGCATATTTTTGGCTACCAACTATCATAAAAGTACTGTTATTGCCGTTTTGATTTGTACCTTGAGATATAGCATATGGAGAGAAATTACCAAATAATATGCTACCGTTAGACCATATTATGCCATCATAACTGCTGCTCACATATCCACTGTCAGATATAGCAGTTATGGTTTGTTGTACAGTATTAATAGTACTGGTTATGATAACACCACCGCTGCCTACTGCTACAAATGTATTGAAGTGCTTGTTGTATGCTACTCCGTTTAGATTTGCAACAAACCTAGTATTATCTTGATACCAAGATATTCCATCTTGACTTCTCAATATACTATTATTAAGGCCAACTGCGACTATCTCAGTTAATCCCCAAGTAACTGAAAGTAGATCTGTTGATATACCAGTAGCAGATATACTCCAATTAACGCCATCTAAACTGGTTATAGCTACACCAGCAGAGCCTACTGCTACATACCGTGTACCTGTCCAACAAATTCCATAAAGATTTGCAGTTGTTATTCCATTTTCATAACTAGACCAAGTTAATCCGTCTGTACTAGTGCAAATAGTTCCGTTGTTACCTACTGCTAAAAATTCTGATCCATTCCATGTTACGGAATTTAAGCTGTATAGAGAGTTCGATGCGATAAATCTCCAATTTTCAGAATCCAACGATATAATTAAGATCCCATCTGTTCCCACTGCAACAAACATAGTTAACTCTGAAGACCAACACACACTTAGCAATCTCTCGCTTGATCTTAATGATATCAAATTCCAATTTACAGCGTCTGTACTGTTTAATACTACACCTGAATCGGCTACAACAACATAATTGGTATTAGATGCAATTACAGAATTGAGATTATATAACACTCCGCTGGTTTGAGGTATCCAATCATTACCGTCTGTGCTGGTATATATGTATCCGTTTGAGCCAACAGCTATAAACCTATCATATGCCCATGCTACACCATTGAATGTTGTAACAGTTCCGTTTGACCTAACTATCCAAGGAATATCAGTAGCACACGCTATACCAACACCCTGTTGTCTAGGCAAGAAGGGTTGAGTTATAGCATCAGTTGAGCTCCACTCGTAACCATCGGGACTTGTTGTAAAGCCGCTCACAGTCACCATGCGATCGTATATTTGTCCTATAGCTAATAATGTGCTCAATTTATCACCTCGAATCTTGAGATTTTATAGGCAACATGTAGTTGGTGTTTTTACCATTGGTTAGATATGGTCTGCTGAACCACTTGTGAAAGAAGTCGGGATCCTCTTGCCATTCGTTGTTACCTTGAAATGTAAGAGGACTCTGCGTGCCATCTGTCTTTATACGTTCAGGTGCAGGTTTACCATACACTCCCCAATTGTCGACAAACTCGTACAATCTCATAGAATTACCTCTGTAGTATATGTTATTTACTCCGCAATGCTGTGATATTTTGAAGGTTAAATACTGTGTTATCAAACCATAAGGATATTAATATGATCAAGAAGTTGTTATTGTTATCGTTGTTTGCATTATTGCCTACACTGGCAATAGCTTGGGATCAAAAACCATTACTGCCGCTTAATGCATGTTCTGCACAGATACCATATGGAATACCAGTATCCTCTAATCAAAATATGCCTGTTATTTGTAGATCTGCATATATTTTACAATATAATCAGTTAGCTAAACTCCCTATATGGGTATCGTATACATTAACACCTGAACACGCTATAGGTTGCTTGCCTAGGAGTAATGCGTTTGAAACTGACAGAAGTATTCAAAATAGTGCCACTCCACAAGATTTTGATGCAAGCGGATATGATAAAGGACATATTGCTCCGGATGGCGATATGAGTTGGAATTCACAAGTTGAGCTAGAGAGTTTTTTGATGACTAATATGACAGCTCAACTTCCAGGCCTAAATAGAGCAACTTGGAAATTGCTAGAAACATCTATTAGAGATTGGGCATTTCAACTTAACCAGCCATTTACCATATATGCAGGGCCAATATACAACAATACAGATAAAACTATCGGAAATGGGGTTGTCGTACCACATGCATTTTATAAGATAGTAATTAATGATATTACCGGAGAAGTAGCAGGATGGATTTTTCCTCAAGCTAATAATTTGGGAACCGATCTAACTAGATTTAGAGTTTCTGTAGTTCAAATAGAGCAGGCAGTTGGCATTAAATTTCAATTTCCAAACAATGCAAGAGAATTAAACCAAAACCAAATGTGGCCTATTGATTTTGGAAAAATGACAGAAGCTAAACGTCAAATTTGTCATATTAATCAATAATCTTCTTATGCTTACATTTATCAAAATGCCAACGTTTTGAATTACTAGAATCACTAACATTTCCGCAATGCGGACATGTTAGTTTTTCTCTTGCTTTCTTATGTGGGCCAGTTTTAACTCTCATTTTTGCCAAAGACTCTTCAGTATGTTTTTTACCTAGCATGGTACCGGGTTTGCCGTATCTATGATTATTTTCTCCTATAGATGCAGCCGATTGTTTGGCTCTAATTTCTTTTGATCGCTCGTTACCGTATATTTCATCAAATGTTAATCCTAGACGTTCTTCTTTGTGAGGAAATCGTCGTTGTTTTTTTGGATTTTTATTTTTCCATTTTTCTCGCATTGTATTTTTAAATTTTGATATCTTTTGTTTTGCTTTTTCTTCACCATATAATTCTTTGTAAGTTTTACCTTTATTAATAGATTTTTGACCTTTATATCTTGCGCTTGCTGCTCGTCTTTCTTCGTCTGTTACAACTCGCCCAGCGCCTCCGTCTCCGCCTTTTGTCTGGTTATAGCCTTGTTCATAGCTATTATATAATTCTATATAAAATGGTTCCATTATATTTTTGCAGTAATCTTTATCTGTAGATTCAAATATAATTTCTGTTGTAAATTTATCCCATCCATATTTTCTTATTGCTGCTTTAAGTCCTCTTAATTTAGTATTTGCTGGCAACTTTCTATGTTCTGAAATTCTTCGAAAATAATTTCCAGTAAATCCAATATATATTTTATTATTAACTGTATTTGTTATTTTATAAATGTAATATATTTTCATAGTTTACCTTAAAATAATATGTAAACTATTTATTAATAAATTGCGGTATTTGGATTTATTTCAACAGAACTATTCATTAGCTGAGAGAGTTAATATATTTCCTAATAGGATCATCTAGGTCTCGGTTGATCCTCTTGATGCTATATAGATGTCTACCAGGGAAAGGCACTTTATTGTAAACCCAATTATTAGGCTGCCAGAACACAACATCTTTATTGGCTCTGACGTCGTCTACATCTTGGGTATTATCTACATAGTGATTTTTGTGATGGAAACAACAATAGGGATGGCCAAAAGGCTGTCCCTTTGCTAAATGATGTCCTAATGTAGCAAAATAAACTTCTTCGCATGCATAAGGCCACAGCATCTGCATTATATCATAATGTGCTGCAGTCCACTGATACATTTTTTCAAATAGCTCTCGTTTCCACCAATGACCTTCTATGAGATTTCCCACATAGTTACGAGGATCGCTGCCATCAAATAGGTCTTGAAATATTCGATTGGTGTAGCTAACTTGAAACGGAGGCCAAATGCTAACCCTGGGCTGAGTGTCTTGATCAAACCACAAACTATATGCATAGTTCTTTATGTAATCTTCCATACCCGGTTTGATAAACATTTCGCTAGTATGCAATACACAAACATAATCAAAGTCAATGTTATTGTCTACAGCATGCTTGTAGTTGGTAAAATGCAAAGGTACATGACTGGTTTGACTGTGTACTGTAGCAAATTGAATTGGATTAATCAGCACATCCGGTGTATTGCCTATGCTGTAATCAAAATCTTTGAAGTTTGCAGACACATGGAGAACAAATACACAATTTGGATTGTATTTCCTAGCATTAGCTAGAGTATCTCGTATGTTATCATTATTTTCGTGAACTGGGGTGCTAAAAAGAATAGTCATAACTGCATTTTATCTATAGCTATGACTATATGCAATATCAAGACGGCATATTGTAAGTCTGTTGGAATTCAGCATTGGCAATTCTATAATAACTGTTGTTGTCGTTTACCAAGAAATCACCTGGCTTGATTGCCATTGCCTCTCCCCAAGATGCTATGAAGTTTACGGCCGTAGTTCCGTTATATTGTGCTACAAGTCTTGGGCTTTGCTCCGGTGTAACAGTCTGCCCAACCGTACCAATATATAATTTTGAAAACTTAGCAGCATCTATAACATAATTTTCTCGGCTAGGCCCGCTCATAATGATATCGCCAGGTTGAGCCATTCTAGTAGTTTCGAAGCCGTCTGATGTATATGTAGTAACAGGTTGTAGTACTTGATTTTGCATATAGCTCAGAGCAGGCATAGATCCAAGTTGACCATTTTCTACATACTGATACTGTAGGTTTTTCTTAGTCACTGGTGTAAAATTAAGGTCAGCAGCAATTTTTTCGATATCTGATTGCTCTATGGAATTATTTTTTGATACAGCCATGTAAAAGCCAACATCACTTGAACCAGTATTCATTTTTATCTCCTATTGTCGAGTGTATTATATTCTATGCTCGATTTGTCAATCTGGTTTCTTTGCTGTTCGTTTTTGTCTCGTGCTCTTTATGACATTTTTCAATGCATCAATAGATAGCTGCCCAGTTGCATATTGCGCAAAATATTTCACGGTGTCGCTATCAGTTTTAACAGCTGATGCTAGTAGTTTGTATAACTTCTTAGCATATTCTGCCTTCTCGGCTTCTGGATCAGATGCAATAGCTATAGCTCTAACATATCTCAACATGGTGTTAATTATCTTGTTTTTATTTTCAAAATAATTGCCGCCAGCCGAACGGAACTCTATATATTTTTCTTTCATATTGATAGATAGATATCTATCATATCCTGGATCTATGATGCGTTTTATAGCGTTATGTGCTAGGCTATTGATACCTGCTTTGAGCGTTTTTATGTCTTTTTCTAAATCGCGATTGCGGATAGATTGCCGAGCTTTGGCAGTGTTTATCATCCAGTCAAGTGTGCTTTGTGCATAGCTGTTGGCAGCGCGACCAAATGCTTGCAACACATGGTTATCACCAAGGAACAATATCAACTTGATTTTGTCTATGTTTTCGGTGCTTTGACTGGGTAGACTAACCCCAACATGGAACCCACAAGATTGATTGGCAGTTATATTAGAAGATTCAGCCCAATCCCAAAATTTATCAAATGCTTCAAATGCTTGAGGTAACTTCATTGGTGGTGATATTAATTCTACACCTCCACTACCCTCTCCAGACTCTATACTGCTATCTGGTTCAAATATCCAAAGTCCTGGTTGACGTTTAACAGAGTGATATTCTCTACCAACAGTAGATTTAAATCCAGTGTGTTGAACAAAGTCTTGTTCAAGATCTTCGTATGTTAACGAACCTCCGGTATTAAATGTGATGTAGGGCCAAGTGATGTTATATTTCTCAGCAAAATCTTTAACAGTTTCGATGCCCTTATAACGCAAAAATTCGTCAAACAAATCAACGGTATTATAGTAAATGCTTCTAACAGCGTCTAGCGCAGCCTCATATGTTGTATCTTGTGCATCTATTGCATCAGCTATTTCGTCTTCATCATTAGTGCCTAGGGCCTTGCCTATTTCTTTGCGAAGTAATTCTCCGCCTTTGCCACCGTGTATATAATTGTAAAACTCTTCTTCAAGATAATCTAGGTATTCTTCATCCAATTTACCCAACCTAACTTCTATCCACCTACGGTTATCTGGCATGTCGCCGCTGGTGAGGAATTCAAAAACTTTCTCGTAATAATTTTTAGTTGGAAACGAGAAATCTTTACTGTAATCTGGTGCCCAATCAGTGTCGTTATGTTTTTCTAAATCGGGAACTACCATTTCGGCTTCAAAGCCCAATGACATATTTTGAGCTAATGGCGTCTTGGCAAAATCTTCAAGAGCACCCGGGCTCATACTGACTTCGGCTAGTTCTGCTGTATTTGAATGGTTGGTAAATTCTATTGCACGCATCTATTATTTATTGATGCATTGCGTCCTTTAGCATAACCTTAAGTTCATCTAAACTGTTTTCGTCAGATTGAAACTTTATGCCAATACCGCCGTGTTGTCGCCACAAGCGTATGTTAACGCCGAAATCATCTATGAGAATATTGGGAGTACCATTTGATTGTGTAGCATAGATATATTTGTCGTGCTCGAATATTCGTCCACTATCTGGAACAGTGATGTGCTTGTTGAGCCACTGCTGCTTGCCTCTAATGCTACCTTCTTTATCAAAATTGAGAGGACTACTCAATATCTTATAGCTGCCAAACATATCTACTACCATCTGCAGCAATTTATTAGCAGTTGGAAATACAGGTAAGCTGGCAAACAAATGTTCGGCATTGGTATTCTGTAAGAAACTTTCCCATTCTGATTTAGTCATCATGTTGTAATGTTCTACATCATGTAATTCTGCTACATGGCCAAACAGGTTTGCCAAAACTCCATCGAGATCGATGTAAACTATTAGACGGTGTATGTTAATTTCTGCTGCCCTCATTAAAAATGGTAACCTTTCAATCCTTAATTAAGTTTACAGCTATATGTAAACTCTGTCAACTGGTTCGTTTGAAGTAATAGAACTTGTCTATTCCGTCAACACCAGAACATTCAAATTCAAAACCCGATATAAATTTACCTAAATTTTGGGCAATTCTATCGTATAGTTTTATTCTACTGGGTTCTGCAGTTTTACCCGTAAAAGTTAACGCATCAACTGTAACTTTGGTTTTGCTAAGGAATTCCTTAACTATTGCTGCAACCGTAGCAAATATTTTGAATGCATCGCCCTTGCCTGTAGCTGCGGTTTTTATACCGTGTGGTGTTTGCTCAGCAAATGCTACTTCCACTCTCGTGTTGCCAGCTGATAGTTTTTCTAATGCTAGGCTTACTACCATTTTGGTTCCAGAATCAGTTATGAATATGTATTGACTACCTTCTGATGTTTTTTTGGCTAACATATAACGGTAGGGTTGATCAGTTACTTCGTTTAACAATTCGATCAATTTCATTTGCCAGCCTTTGCTTTGCCTCTGCGCATGTTTAGTTGCCAACGTGCCAATTGACCTTTGCGTCCAGGTGCCTTGGCTGCCTTCTCTAACTGTGCTATAGTAGCGTGCTTGGGTATACCATGTCGCTGGCTGTCACCTGGACGGCCTGGACCTTTACCATCTGCAAAGTTCTCTTCAACGCTTTCTTTGGGCACGCAGTTGTTCACCCGCACACCATTCTTGAGCTTAGTACCCTGCTTCTTATAGCCAGACCAGCACTTGCGGTCTAAACGTTGCTTGGTTTCGGCAACCTTACCATCTGCAAAGTTCTCATCGACCTTGTTTGACTGTTTGTAATACCACAAATCCTTGCTGAGATTTTTTAATGCTGTATCGCGTGCTATCCTAAACTTTTTAGAATTTGGCAGTTCTGCCTTAATACCTTTTTTCAGTTCTATTTCAACCATCATGAGGCTGCATTTGTACTTTTCGGCTAGATCGCCTACAGTTGGTATCTTGTGTTTGACTATATTACTATCTTCTTTTATATCATGTAGACGCATTTATTAAACCTCAAATACCTGTTGTATATAACCTGATCTTAGTTCAGGATGGAATGTTGTCAAAACATACTTGTATGAATCATCTATCTGTTGTACTTTAGCTATAGCTAGAGCAGCTGGCTGAGTACGGAATCGTACAACAAATGATTCTGAGCCAAGACCTGCTATCTTGTCTTTGTATTGCCTAACTGCCTTTGTTATGAGTTCAGACATTACAGTATTTGATAGTCCGCGTTCGTGCATCCTATCTACAAAATGTTTACTGATCTCTAATGGACCGTCTGGCATGATACCGTATTTGATGACTTTGTTAATTGGTTTTAACGATTCGTTAACACGTTTAAACTCGTTCTTGTTTTGAACAGCACGATATTGTGCGGCCCTGGCCATCTTCTCTCGCTGTTCAGGTGTCTTGCCTGCAAACTTTGGGTGTGTGCTGGCTTTAAACACTGCAATCCATCGTTCAACAGGATCTGCGCTGGTTAATTTTTTGTTTTGTTCTAAAAGCCCCTCTGCTTTCATACTTTTCATAATAATTTCTAATTCTGGCCAATTGACATTCAGTCTTTTCAACAAATATAATATGCTTTTTACTATGAAACTTCTGTCAATTAAATTTTTGAGCAATAATTTTATTATGTTGGTTTTATTATTTTCTATTATTATTTTTAGCTCAGGCCAATCAAACCCTAAGAATAACAGCAATGAAATAGTAGATATCCTTAAATGAACAACACTTAACCCAATTTTTAATTTATTGAGGTCGTCTAACATTTCTAATTTGTATCTGTTAACTAACTTTTTAAATTCATCAGAATTATTATCTACAGATAATATTTTCTTAGCATCGGGACTGTTTGGATTTAGTTTTAAGACCTTGATTATATAATCTTTTATCAATCCGGGACCATGAAACCGATCTAAAAGGTTTCCATAACTACTACCAGCTTCCTTTACTTTTATTTTTTTATTAATATTTCCTAATTTGTTTTTTTGATTTATATTCTCTTTGATTTCGTTTAAATTTAAGTGTTCGATGCTGTTCAGTACAGTATCAACTTCTGTCCACTTGCAGTCTAAATCTTTTAAACGATTTGATACAGAATATGCCAACGGTATATTTTCCATTTTGATCAAAGTTAATATATATTTGATGATATCGTGTTTGTATTCCGTTAAGATATAATCTACTGCTTGCTTAGGAAGATTTGAGAATTTAAATTTGTCTCTTAAGAATTCCAATGCTTTGATGAACTCGCCAACTTTAATAAATTGATCAAATTTGTTAATGGTACTTTCATATCTATCGGGATCAAATCCTCTTTGATTCTCTAGCCAAATGTTTTCTTCTAGATTGTCATAGTTTAGTTGTTCCAAAACATCGTCGTCTGTCTGCGCTCTTTCTGTGTCAATACTTTTTTTGATAATGACAAGTTCTGGCCAATCTATACCCAACATTGTCAACGCCCTAACAGCCGGAGATACCACATACAACATGTTACCTGTTGGTAGAGTTTTTATACACGTTAATAGATGTTTTAGAATCTCACTTTTTCTTTTGTTGATTTCATCAATTAACAAACGTTTGTGTTTATCAACCAAAGCCTTTTCTCGAAAGACTGCATAAGTGATTTGATCAAGAGCACTGTCAATATATCTTGGATGATTTTGAAGATCGTCAACTATCCTATCTATGATTTGATCATCCTCAGTTAAGGTGTTGACAGCAGGAGTGGCTTCAGATATAATTTCTTTACAAAACATGAAATATTTATTAGATTTCATCTAACAAAAATTTCATAAATAAATTTAAGATGTAGCTCAGGATAGAGCGGCTGCTTGCAGTGGGTCATGGGTGTAAGTCTCATCGTCTTATGTCAACGTAAACCTGTTAACATGAGGAGTAATGCAAATGTCAAACCAATGGGGATATCACTTGATTATCAATGCAGCCGGCGCTGATATGAGTTCTATTAGTAGTCACGATAATATAAAAGCTTTCGCACGAGATCTAGTAAAAAGAATAGACATGGTTCCTTTTGGAGAACCACAGACTGTTAGATTTGGAGAAGGCAATAAGGCAGGTATCACTCTGATACAACTAATTGAGACATCCAACATCATGTGCCACTTTGTAGAAGAAGATATGGGCGACGGCACTGGTAGTTACTATATGGATGTGTTTTCTTGCAAGACATTCAATCAGGAAGATGTTATCAAGTGCTGCGAGGAATATTTTGGTAAAACACGTAACTCTGTTACGTTTTTAACTCGCCACGCATTTTGAGAACAATTATCTCTTTTTCAAGAGATCTGCAACTGTCTTTGATAGTTCTAGATCTCTTGGAGCATTTGGTAAGTCGCCCGCTTGTATCGGGCGATAGCTGAGTATCTCACCGCCGGAATATTCAAGTTCATTGCGCTCAAATCTCTTTATAAAATCTTCAATTGGTGCAGGACCATCTGCATCAATCATTTTGTTATCTAATAATAGCACAGCATGTTGAGCTTTATCAGCACCATTTGGAACAGTGTGTCCAACTAGCACGTAAACTTCTCCGCCATATATTATCTGCAATGCTTGCGCAAATATAACACATCCGCCATCAAACGGTCCGCTGTCTATAGAGTTAACTAACAGATTATATATCTTGTTTTTGTTGCGCCAGTGCCATGCTTCGGATATTATATCTCGTGCTCTCATGAGATATTTATTGTATCCTATGATAGAGACTTGTCTTGCGTTCTAACCAATTCAGCAATATACCATATGCAGGAAGTACCATAATGCTGCTAACTACCATTTTGATTAATATTTGATTGGTAGCTACAGTTAACCAATGTGCAGACATATATGAATTGCTGCTACCAGCAAATGCTGATCCCAAGAACACATATTGTGCAAACGCTACTGTTATTAGAGTACTGACTGTTGGGGCTGTCCACCATGCTGCCCACTTGTCTCTAGACCATTGGAATACAAATACATCTAAACTAGCAGCCAATATATATGTAAATCCACTAGCAGCACCCACTCTTAATGCTAGAGCCCAATCGGATACAGCCAAGAATACTATGGGAACACTGATAATAGAGCTTGGTATAAAACTGAGTAATATTACTTGTCTTGCTAATTTCTTACCCATAAATCTCACAGTTAGATCGCTGGCTAGATACACAAGAGGCGATGTTAATGTGCTACAAGTAATAACAATACCGGCTGCATTTAATTTGTAATTTACCAGCCAGTTGCTTAAACAGATGATAATGGTATGCAATATCATCAGTTTCACTATCAGTAGTTGGTTCAGTTTTTCTGTCAAGACGCTAGATCCACTTAAAAGTTTACTTTAAGTTAATCGATCAAACCAGTCAAAGTCTAGTTTATTTCTTCATCACAGCCATGTTATCGACCAAGTTGGGATATGGTCTACCAGCAGCTTTGGCTCTGCGCTTGGCTTCTGCTTTCTGTGCAGGTGTCATGGTCTTGTGCTTTTTCTTGGGATTGGGTTTGTCCCAAACTTCAGCTTCTTCTACAGTCTTTAAGCCCATGTTCTTCTCTGCAATGTCCATGAGATGTTTGATCCATACGCGACCAAGCTTCTTTTCATCAAATCCCTTGCACCATAGATTCAGTTTCTGTTCTTCAGTTGCATTTGGATCTTTGAGTATGTTCCTCAATTGAGTGAAGCTCATACCAGTTCCACCTTCTTCGGTACTGCGACCAGTTCTAACAGTCTCAAAGTCAACTTGATCCTGAGTGCCGCCAAATTTAGCTAGTGCTACTGGATCCTTCATGCGCTTCTCTAGAGTGTCCATCCACTTCTTGAAGCCTTCATAACGATCATCACCAACCATTAGTATAACCTTCTTGTATGGACTATCAGCAGGCAATACCAATTCTTTTTCAATCTTCTTGACTGGGGACGGACTTGTGATGCCATCTGGAGATACTATTAGGTGGAATATATTGGCATGGGATGGATACAGTTTCTGCCAAGTCTCTAGTTTGGTCATTGGAGGTATTGGATCATCTGGACCAACTTTTGAACTGATGTACACATAGGGATCGCCGCCTAGTTCTGCTGCTTTCTTGAGAACCAAATTAACCAACTGTTCGTGACCCTTGTGCCCAACAAAGCTGCCTGCTGTGACCACTGCAGTCCTAGTTCTGTTATGTGCGGTCGATGTTGTGGCTTTCTTAGCAGCCATTTTGGCTTTCATCTCTGAACTGGTTACTTTAGCCAGCTGACCATTAGGCAAATTGATCACCAGACCTTCTATATTGCTACCCAGTTGATCTTTGCCTTTGATGTTGGGACTGTTTATGATAACGTCACTTAGTGCTTTGCGAGCCTTGTTGAGTATTTCTTTAGCAGCGGCTTTGTTTGGATCATCTTTCTTTTTGGATGACAGCGCAGCTTTTAGATTTGACTGATTTTTTACAATTGGATCAACTATCTTGCTGACATCTACTCCACGTTGTGTGAGATGATTATCAACAAATTTGACCTCTGGACTACTGTATGACATCAGTTTCTTTTTGACGGCCTGTGCATCGGGTAGTGCATCACCGGTGCTGTATTGTCTAAAACTGAATGGTACCAAAGTCATTTTGGTTCCCAGTTTCTTGGGATCATAGTCTATATTAACAAACTTATAACCGTCGTCGCTCTTCTGTGCCATTTCATTGAACAGTAACTCTGCTTGTACTATGCAGTCAGATGGTAGTGATTTTATGAAGTTGCTATTCGCAATTGCTGCTAGAGCATGATCATAAGCTTCTGTACGTTTAAGCTGCTCGCCTGTTTGTCCGTGTTCTTCGCCATAGCGACGGAACATGCCAATGTCACTGGCATACATTGGTTTAGTAACTTTAGAAGTCATCATAAAAGGGCGACCGCTAGCATCCTTACCAAAGCGTATACCAGCACCATCTACCTTTAGATTGACTTGTATACCGTCCAGTGTTCCGCCATTTTTAGCTATCTCATCACACATGGTAATAAAATCTAGATCCTTCATTTCAGTACTTGATCCAGGATTATATATGTGCTTGATACCCTGTCGCTTGTAATCAGGGGTGTCCGCTTCTGACAGAGATTCTGTCATCTTGTAGCTTGCTTTGTAGGTATCTATCTGTTGATCTAAATCAGCTGGTGCAGATACACCCAGCACATCTATCATCTTCTTTAGTGCAACTGACTTTTCTGCAATATCTCGTTCGGGATCGTTCTTATAGAGTCCCTGTGCGCCTGGACCAAACAGCTTCTTGATGAAGTTTTCAACCACAATGTTCTTTTCGCTGTCGTCTAACAATTCATTCATGACATCTAGAAGACCAGTAAAACTCCAGAACTTCTTGCTCATTCGTTTGAAATTTTCAGGGGTTAATTTCTTGCCAAATAAGTTGGCAAATATGCTGGACAGTGACTGGTCGTAGCCTTCTGTTGGTCTAGCTTTCAATACCTGCAAGCCATCTTTAATCAAAGGTTTACCTGCATCGTCTAGTACTGGTTCAAACTTCTGCCTTAGGCCGCCGCCTTCTTTGCTGCTGACAGCAAACGATACCATATTGTCTGTAGTGGACACATCTTGTTCAACTCGTGATTTGCCTCTACCAACCATTTTTCTCAGAAGGAAGTCAGTTTTGGTTAAACTTGCAAAGCTTTGTATGATGTACTTGTGGAACACGCCCTTGATGCCAGACTGTATATCTTCCCAAGCGCTGCTGTGACTAAATGCAGACCAATCGGTAGGTTCGCCACCTTCATAATGCACAAACTCTAAATCTATTTGAATCTTAAGAGGTGGTTCAGACAATTCCCACAGACTACTGAATTGTTCGTTGCCTCTTTCATAGCCTAAGAACACTGCTGGACCTATCTTGCGACCTTTTATGCCCTGCAAGAATGTATCAAGATCAGCTGCTTTGTCTCTATCTACCTGTGTATCTATATCGCCTACTTTGGGTTTAACTTTGGCAAATTCTTCGTCGGGTATGTTGGTGTCAAAGAAGTGCAGAGATGATCCGCTGAGGAACTTACCACTTTGTAACAATTCTGGTGACCACAATGGCACTTTATATTGTTTCTGATATGCTGTGTTTATAGCTGTCATCAGCTTCTTCAATATGGGAACTATATAAGATCTATCATGAACTCGCAGGTCAATATGCTGAGCACGATGTCCACCCGGTAATTCTAAGTTGCCGCCTTCCTTCAACAATATTTTCACAGCGGGGGCAAATAATTCCTGTAATAACATCCTTGTTTCCTTGATTATTTGTCTATTGCTTCCAGCAACGCCTTCATGATGTCCATATGACTCTCACTCATGTGGAATTTCATCACAGGACTCACAGTATTAACACCAGGCTGTTCTCGGCTTGCAGCAAAGGCTATTTCTTTTACTTCTTTACCCATGCGTTTTGCAACAGCTTTGATCATCTCGGCTTCTTGTGGGCTATATGCTGTTGCTATGGGAACGTCTCTTAGATTACGTTCGTGGTAGAATGATGGATCTATTTCTGGGTGAGCTGCCATTGCTACCACAAACTTGTAGAACTCATAGTAGCCGTCCATGTCTGGGAATATGAAGGTATGAGGCAACGTGTGCCTTACACCTATTGGAAGATCAGTTTCAGCATACTCATATGCTCTATCTGGATCTTTAGTTTCGTATAATTCTCTAAGTCTCATGGTACCTACCCGTTGTTGTATTTATGGCGTAGGTATCACTTGCCTTTTAGTATCTTGCTAACTGGTTTGCTTGACCATAGTCTACATGACCAGTATGCAGCTTTGGTCCTGTCGCTTGCTCGAGATGTTCCGCAACCATGACGTGCTCTGAAGCTCCTGCGTCTTGCAGGGTCATCTCGTTTGATCTCCATGTTCTTGTCGCCAAAGTTAACTTTCTTGATGTTGCCAGTCTTTGGATCTTTGAGAAAGACCTTAAACTTTTTCACATCGCCTCTCATAGGTTTGCCTAACTTGACTTCTCGGCCGTGATATTCTGCTTCTTCAAGTGGATATGTATTGCCTTCTAGCACAATAGTATCACCTTTGATCTCAGCTATCACACCAGCTATGGCAGATCTCTTGCCTTCGATCATCAGGAAGTCACCTGCTTGCATGCTTTCATTAGTGTTGTGATCTCGCAACACTTGGCATTCAACACCTATGTGATCCCATTCACGTTGAGCCCACTTTATAGCTTTGCTCAAAGCTTCACGTTCGTCATTGGCATAAAATACCTGAACGGTTTTGCTACCATCTTCTCCAACAATTCTAACTTTAAATTGCTTTCCAACATTTTCGTTGATATCAGATGGCCAATCTGCTCTGTCACCTATGATGCTGCTGTTTAGATGCAATGCATCAGGTGTGGTCAGTGCTCGAGCACGCTTTACTATTTCTAGATATTCTTTCTTGATGTTTCTATATGCTTGTTTAGCTTCATCATTAAAACTGTGGCCTACGTGTATTTTAAGAGGGAAGTAATCAGCATAAGCTGGACTAAACAGGTGTGCAGGATCCCAACCTTGGCTTTGGTGATACTTGATAGTGTCGTGCATCCACTGTTCTAGATCATCACCGTGACTTGGCCAACGTTTGGGTTTAACAACTTGTTCCACAGGCGCTTTCTTTTTGAATGGCCACATTTCATTCAGCTTATTTGCTTCAATACTACGAACAATAACATCAAACTCTGGCCAATCGGCACCCATATTCTTTAGTATCTTTATGACTTCTAGAATAGATTTTGTATTTCTTCCTGCTTTGTAAGCTGTGAGCAGCGCTTTTACGACTTCGTGTTTTTTTGTTAGAACTGTCTTTTTCACATTGTCGTCGTGACGCATTGAGCCTATTATAGCAAATGCCAAATTGTAATCATTTTTATCCAGTGCAGGTCCCAAATTGAAGGCAAATGGTTTGCCAGTATATGGATTGCTTCTTATTCCCATCTGCAACATCATTTCTGGCTGATCAGCAGCATAGTCGTCATACATATTGGCCATGTAACTGTTGAAGTCTTTTACACCAAGATGCTTTTTGGCAGCAGCAGCTAACCATTTGCTGATATCATAGGTATCTATACCCATTCTACGTAGTTTTGGACTCAATATATCCCAGGGATCACCATCTGGGAATGCTTGCCCTGCTGCGTCTTGTATTGCATTAGCTATTGCAATCAGCATCTGTTCTTTAGATTCTCTCTTAGCAGCGGCGCTAGCACTGGGACCGCGGCTGCGATCCATAACCACTTGGCCTTTGAGTTTGGCCAATACATCCTTGACAAATTCTTTCCATGTGTTAGATTTGGGATTGTTCTTGAATTGTAATTCGACAGGATTGATTTTGTATGCTGCAGACTCTATAGCCTGTGAGATTTCGTCTTTTTTCAGAGGCTCTCTCTGTGATTGAGCTATAACTGCATCGGCTACTGCTTGTACTCTATCATCGTATGCTTCGTTTATCTGTGCTGTGGGAGGTGTGTAATTAGACTTTGGATTTGGAAGATCAACAACGTGCATTATTTTGCCAGGTCTCACATTATAAAAGATTTTAAAAAACACGTTATCAGCAACCGGAGCCGCAACACGCCTGACAGACTTGCTGCCCTTTTTCACACGCATTTGGTCAATGTCTGCGAGAACTTTGTCGTGATGGTCATTGACCCAGTCCATAGCATCTCTGCTGTTGTATACACCATCCATGCCCTTGTAAACTTTATACGGTACGGTTCTGTAGTCATAATGCTTGCCGTCGTACACATTGGCAGGTATTTCAACTAAAAATACTTCAAACTCTTGATAGTTGTTTGAGTTTTCTGCTAGAGGGTCAGTTGTGGATTTCTTGCTATTGACTGGATCATTTTCCATCATGGGATGGCTTCGTGCATTTGGCCCCGCCATTGGTTGGCCTGGTAATCCCTGTGGATCTAAATCATTGCCTTCTGCTCCTGTTGCAGGTTCAACTGCTACAGTTTCTGGTTGCAGTTTGCCTGCCTTTAGTTGATCAACTGTGTATCTAAACATAGGTACAATGTTCATCCCACGCTCATATGGGCTATGTATATTTCCAGTCTTTGGATCTACCACACTGTGTATGCGTATGTATTGCTGTTGGACTATCTTGCGACCAAAGTGGTCAAATGTGTGTTGCCCAACATGTTTGTAAACAGCATATGTGGATTTTCTAGCATCGCTATCACCATCATTTTCTGCACCTAGCACATACCCTTCATATTCTGAATTTGGTACTAGATCAAAGTCGCGACCTGCCACAAATCGTGTTGGTCTTCTATCTTCTAAAAGTTCAAAAATATTCATGGCAGATCTCTTGTTGTTTATATGTTAATGTCCTATAAAATATTTCCAAATCAGCAGGGCTATTCCTACTAGCACTGCTAGTCCAAATGCTGTCTCAACTAGATTGAGCAGTTTGCCTAGCGCAAATCCGCCAATCAATATAAGAACAACTATCACCCAGGTATTCATATCAGTTAACATATCATCACCCCCTTCTGGAGTTTAGGTATTTATTGCCTAGAAGTTACGTGATAATCTTTAGCCCACTGGTCTGGTGTCTTGTTGAATCTCTCGATAAACAAATCATGTAGAGATTTGGGTTCGCACTTGTATTCTCCGCAGATATCATGCATGATACCGTCTATCTTGCTATATGATAGATCTGGATTTGATCCTACTGCCAACGCCCTCAATCTCTTGCGTAGTTCCAATGCAGCAGCGTTTACTTGTTTGCTGGGACTGCTCAACAGTTCATTGAGTTTGCGTCCAAACAGTTGACCATACTGATCCTCTAGCTGGCCCAATGCAGACACAATTTCAGCCGATGCTAGCAATTGCTTGTTGATAGTTCTCAATGCATTGATATGATCTTCTACCATACTCTTGATTACCTGTACGTTAACAGGCTCTCTTTGCGGTCCAGGATCTATACTGGGTGTAGCCGATCGAGTTATGAGTATGTCTGCTTCGCCAATTTTAATGTCATTTATTCTCATGTCATACTCTCTCAATAATCCGATAATTTAAATTTCAAAACTTTTTCCAATACATCATGGTAAGTGTTGTAATCAAATGCGTAGTAACTACCATTTATCAAAATTTCAACACCATCCTTTAGACCTTTGCGAAGGTTCTTGTCAGTTGGTGCATATCGTTTCTTAAATTCTGCTAGATCAACTAAATCTTCTGCTTTTAACTTGCTTAGTACTGGATCTTTTGAGAAGTCTTTTTTGATATCTCTAATTGAAGATTCTAAATAGTCACTTGCTAGGTCATAATCGTCTGGGTCTCTGCCAGCCTTTTTAATCAGTTTGTTGATTACGTTGATTTTCTTTTCACTAACCAATTCGCTGGGATAATCAATCTGTACGTCTCCCTCAGAAGTGTAGCTAAAAATAAATCCGTTAGCAGGTATTATCACATACAAATCACCATAACTTTCTGCTTGTGATATTTTACTGCTTGTAAATATACTGTTGCTCCTGAGAGCTTTTATTCCCAACTTTGTTAATGCAAAATCAAACATTATCTGCGATGTTGGATCAGAATCTTTAGTCATACGATTTAGTCTGCTTCTGCCCACAAATGCCTTGTGAGGTGCAACCTCGGTACCTCTGTATAGCACTCGTTTAACAGCTCTAAATTCTTTGAGAGCTTGACTGCAATTGGTTTCTACATTTTGGTTCCAGAAGCCGATAAATTTTTTATGAGAGGTTGTTTGATCTGCCGCTAGCTGTTTTTTTAGCTTTTCTATCTTGGCATTTACTGCGTTTACTAACGCAAATACCTCTGATTTAAACTCTGGTGCCAGAACAGCTACAGATCCTATGGTATATTTCAAATGATCTATTTTTTCTTTGAGTTCACCTAGGCGGTGTAATTCAAGTTTAATTGCTTTTTTCTTGCCTGGAGCTAACTTTGGTACGTCTTCGTATAATCTCATCGCTGTCCCTAATATATGCGTTGAGATATTTAGCGTTTATATGATAACAATCAAAGATTGGTATAATATCTATATAAGGCAGTTGACGCTAGATTCTTGTGCTTGGCTTCAACTTGAATATCAAACTGAGGCAAGAAGCTCAATGCATAGTCGTTAACTGCGGTGTTCCACATCATGTCGCTATGTGCTCGCAGCTTCTGAATCTTGTGACCCTGACTCTTGAGTAGTTCGCGATTGGGCAACGTGTCAGTTGGATGCCCAATTAGTAGATCCTCGCGGCTAACACTGTAATGCAAAGTGGGCCTAGTTCCCCGCCAGCTGTTCACAATGCGCTGCACTCTGTCATCTTGTGTGTCTAGATAGCTAGCAGAATGCACCCAATGATGATGCAAATCCAATACCAATGCCACATGATTTTCCAAAGCTAAGATATTGTCAATGCCAGCAGTCATCTCATCATTCTCGATAGTGATGAGATTGCGAGCTTCTGTAGACATACGACCAAGTGCATGGATTATGCCATCGGCACCACGACGTCCAGATAGATGCACATTGATCTTGAACCCATGGTCATGCCAAGTGGTACCATACCCCATCCACCTAGCCATGTCTACATGATATTCAAATTCGTCAATGCTTCTAGTTACAATATCATCGCTAGCCGAAACCAATACGCAATATTGACCCGGGTGGAAGCTGAGCCTAACATCCAGCTTGCGTGCAAGTTCGCCTACTTTGGCTAATTCACGTTCTAAGAATGCAATAACATCTGCTCGGCGCCAGAAGTAGCTCCATGTGGGTTCAGTGTAAACTGGCAGCATGTCACTACCCAACCGCATCATGCGTAGACTGGGTTCCATACTGCCAACTTCGGTAACTACCCTAAATGTAGCGTGGACATTGTGTTCCATAATGTCCCAAAGACGCTGCTCGGCTACATCTTTGGATTGTCTATTCAGCCAAGCTACTGTAGTACCTCGATAGTTCTTATCAGGTACAGTTTCACCATTGCTGTCTAGATATTTGCAGCAGAAGCCAATGCGTTTGATTGCGGTATTCGCGGTCATTTAGGTTTTCCTTTGTACAAACACACTAGCACAAATGTACAGGTGTCGTCAATCAAATAAATCTCATGGAGAATGCTGTATAATCTTCTTTGTTCTTAAAATAGAATACACCGAGGTATCCGTTATAATACCTGTCTCGACGTTTAGACCATTTGCTCACACAATTTGATTTGCACCAGTTGTACATTTCATTAATTTTATTTTCCACATCACTGTCATGGTAATGGTCCAAATATTTTAGAACGCAAACTGGGTGCCACTTTGCTGCTATATTGGGATTGCAAACACGTTCCAATCCAAATTTTTGAACTATCACGACATTATCCGTGATTCAAATACATAGACAGTGCATGGCGAGTTTTTCCTCGTCTAAAAATAATTGCCGCACAAAGATTGCTATTTTTGTCAAAACAAGGGTGCCAATACCAATCTATGTGTTGCATACCAACATTGGCTTCTAGCCACGGCTTCTAAAAATTGTTGAGATTGTCAGATGATGCATCATGCCAATCTAGATGAAGCGTATAACCGCTCATACACTTCCACCAAAGTCGATTGAATCGTTTGATCAACCAATTCATAATTTTAACTCCGTGCTAACAGACTATTGCTATTTCCATCTCAAACAAAATTCCATCATGCGTTCGGACGTGTCAAATGCCCATCCCTAGCTGGTATTGTCGTTAAAAGCTTGCCAATGTTTTCTTCCAAAAGTACGGGTGCACCACTCGTCGATTTCATCAACTTCTGCTATCGATATTTTGGTATCATTTGTTGCACGCCATTTACATTTTCGATTGTGTTTTCTACGTTGATGACTGTTCATGACCACGTCAACTTGAATAGCACAGCTTCGTCCGCAGATTCAAATACGCCTCGTCCAGGGAACAATCTCCATCCGTGCTGTATGTTAGACCGAATCCAATCATCTATTCCCCTTAGACTTATGTTATTGTCAAACGCAACCACAGTCCACCCTTCACTTACCAACTGAGCAATTCTTATCTCTGCGACAATCTCTTTGTCAATTTCTTCTCGCAGCATATCTGCTAACTGCTGAGCTAAATCGTTTTCTGTGTTCATGACCAAGTCAACATGAATTCAGTATAATGTTCTGGCTTTTTAAAATAAACTCGTAAGGTCCATTCACGACCAGGTAGATCACTTAAATATGCCCATCCCCACTGGTCGAAACCGCCGTAGCGATCATGTGCCCATAGTATAGAATCCCTGCTAATATCATGGGATGCAAACACACAATTGCCTATAAATTTGTAGCCTTTGTGCATGCGATCAAAAAAATCAGAATCGGATATATTGCCACTCATGCCCATGTCAACCTGAATAATACTGCATCTTGGTCTAACTCAAATCTACCAAACCCCATACCAATCCAGTACTTGCCCTGGCAGTTTTCATAGCACCAGTCAAACATGATATTTCTAGTTTCATTTCGTAATACTTGCCCGCCATCAACAGGATCTTTCACCCAGACATAATGACCGGATTCGTCATCATTTAACATAAATCTTTCTAGATCTATCATAACCACTCTAACTTGAATTTAACAACATCACTGCTATATTCGCATGCCAATATCAATATGTGCTTGCCAGAACCACGCACGGCACAAGACCCACTGTCAGCAATTATATTCCATCCATAGTCCAAATTGTGCTCACACCATTCCAGCAGTTGCTTAATACTAGCATCTACATTTGTGATGTCAAGCTCATTGTATATGTTGATCTTATGATCTCTCGGCATTATGTCCATCTCAATCTAAATGACAGCACATCTCGTTCGTCGCTGAGTGAGATAAACAACATTGGATCACCGCTGTTGAATCTAAATTCACAGTCGTGGTTGCCCATACAGTTTTCGTTTAACCAAGCGGTTACATCTTCAACTGTGGCGATCGAATTGGGTCTATAACTTATTCGCCATGCAGGATCTCTAGGTTCAGTCCACTGATCGATAGCAGACATGTATTGTGGTTTGCCGTCGTCATAGTAGATGTACACTGTCATCCAAACCTCAACTTGAATTGCGTCATGTCCTCTGAGTTCTTAAAATAGATATGAGTAGGGTCAAACGACCAACGTGGAAACGTTGTGCTATTGTAGTGTAAGTGTCCTAACTTGGTAACTGCTCTATATGCACCCGGGTGGTCGGTATTAAATTTAGCGAAATTGTCAATACAATATCGCAGCATCTCCATAGTTACATTTACATGTATCGTGTGCATTACTTGTATCGTGTGCATTACTTGTATATCTCAATATTTTTTGTCATCCAAACCTCAACGCAAATTCTATCTGCTGTTCTATAGTCCTAAACCACCACCTAGCATCGGCGCCCACCGTCCCTGGTGCCATAAAATCTACCATAGGGATCCAACCCTGTGTCTCGCACCATTCTCGCTTTTGATAGCGATCTAGACAAAGTACCTGGTATTCCTGGCTTGAACCTAATCCCTCTGTACAGGGCTCTGGCACCTTGACTCCCATACCGTGAGCAGTGAAGATTACGTCTTTGGTAGCTGGATCTCGCAATGTTATCATCACAGCCACCTCAGCTTGAACAACATAGCATGTTCAGGTGTAAATGGCCAAGTGATATGGTTTTCGGCTAACCATTGTTCAACTGAATCAGTAATGTTGTTGTTATTGATCCACCACGCTAGACGGCCATCCGACCAAATAATTGCAGGTCCGTCGGCCCGATGGTGTTGACCATCGCAATACCATTCTTGTCGGCCGTTTTGGTAGATAACAGCAGGCCCGTCTGTGCGATGCAGCTGACCATTGCGATACCATCGCTGATCGACATTTGGATATATCATAGCAGGTCCGTCCTCGCGGTGCAGCTTGCCATCGTGATACCATCCCTGATATCCATCTGGATATATGATCGCAGGTCCATCCTCGCGATGCAGCTGACCTGCACTATTGCGCCACTGACCCTCGGCGTTTTGCCACCTGTTGATGCCATTTTCTCCCACAACAAAGGTTGACTCGTCTGTCATAGCCACCTCAGCGTGAACAACATACAATCGTGATCATTTTTGAACCAAAGTATACCGTTATCAAATACGTATCCAGAGTTGCCAAACTGCTGATTACACCATGCGATACAATCCATATCTTGATCAAATGCGGTAAAATTACATGGCACATATGGATATTTTGCTTGGAGAAAGTCATTAACAGTTTGACTCTTCTTGCGATTGTTCAAACGCAGAAACACTCGGTAATGCATCGCAGTCATCTTGATGCGCGGATAGTACCTATACCTCATGAATGTAGATCCGCTAGGACCGATCATTGACTGTACGCCAATTATCGAATTGGCTATGATAGTGGGCATAACTTGCCTGATTACAGGAATCAATACCGAGTTTGGAGGTATAGTACCAGATAATAAACCTGTTGTCATGCCCATCTCAATTTAAACAGCACAGCATGGTCATGACTTTCAAACTCCCCTACTGTTGTAACTTTGGAGTTGGGATTTAGATCATTATACCACACTCGCCAATTGGGACCTATCAATCCAATTGGAAGATATCTGCCCATGATATCCAACTGCACCGGTCCTCCCATATTCTCAATTAACCAAGGTTCCATATGGTCGAGATGCGTGAACGGTATAACAACTTTATAAGTCATAGCCATGTCAAGATGAACTCAGTTTTGCAATTCGCGTGTCTGAATACGAATCCAGCTACAAGTAGATCCCATTCTCCATTTGGGTTAGTATTAGAGATAGCAGCGCCCCACTTCTCATGGCACCACAGGCGCATACGCATTAATGAGTGATAATCATCAAATGCACCTTGCACTAGATGTAATTCCTCGCCCCGATATGTGATTGTTGATCCCATATTATACCCAAGCTAATTTAAACATCATAGCAAATTCGTAATCATAAAATTCAAAACACAATCTATTGCTCCAATAGAACCAATAGAAGTCAACGGTATGAACAAGACCGCGGTCTTCGCACCAACAAGTTGCATCTACAGCCAATTGGTCTGTGATATTGCTTCTACCTCTGTGTTCAAACTTCACAACAACCATGTAAAATTCAATGCAACTACAATTCCTCTATGCCCATCTCATAATAAACGCGATACGATCCTCGTCAGTCTCAAAGATAAAATATGTTCCAACTCTTGTACAAGGTATACCCTCATCCTAACACCACTGTCGTATTTCTGCTAGTTGATAAACTAGATTGGGTGCATGGTATCTATAGTTGATATTCAAAATTGATATCCATATTAAAATTATACATAATATAAATATGTGGTAATTGAAGATGTATCAGATCTTCAAAACACAGCACGGAGATACTGTGCTGTCCCACATTGTTAATATATACGGAGGAAATAATTATGTCAATGATATTGTGTGCATATGGGTGTGGAAATGTTGCAATATATTTCAATCGGCAACAAGTAGGTAGATGTTCATTTAGGCCTAGCGTTTGTGAAGGTATACGCGCCCGCGCCAAACAATCTATCAAAAATAGATACGCATCAAAAACTGAAGAAGAGAAACAGTTAATTAAAAATCGCAGGTTAGCAACAAATATTAAAAAATATGGTGTTGCTAATGTATCTTCAGTTGAATCAGTTAAACTTAAAAAAGAACAAACTTTTTTAGACAAGTTTGGTACTACTAACCCGTCCCAAAACACAGATATACGCGCAAAAATTAAAGATAAGATGCCTGTAGTTCTTAAGAAACGTAAAAAAACTAATTTAGATAGATATGGAGTTGAGCACTACTCTAGTACAGAGGAATTTAAATCTAGACGTAAAATAACCTGGACCAAAAGATACGGAGCAGATAATCCAAGTAAAAATAATAATATCAAAGACAAAATTATGAAAGGACAGGATCATAGAAGAACTAACAAGATAATTATTTTAAATGGACAAATTGTTAGAGTACAAGGTTATGAAGATCAAGTTATACGAGATTTAATAAAATCTGGAATTTCAGAATCTGAGATAATATGTGATAGGGATAGGATACCAAAGATATCATATACCATAGATAATAAAGTTAGAACCTATTACCCTGATATATATCTTCCTAGATATAACATTTTGATAGAAGTTAAATCGTTATACACTTGGAAGAAATATAAGGCTATTAATATTGCTAAAATTAGTTCTGCTAAACATGCAGGATATAATGTACGTGTGGCTATACGTTAGATCTTTTGTCCCGGGTCAAATCCTCTAAATGCAACAAATACAGGAAACCTCAAACTATACGTATCAGAGTTCTGATTCTGTGTGAGACAGTCTCCCTTAATTTCAACAATTTGGCCAATTACCTGATCTTGGTTGTTCCAGATCTGATCACGCAGCTCTTCAGTATAACCGCCACCTACAGTAACTTCAATGATCTTACCTTGATCTTCTCCTCGGCAGATTAGACCACCTAATGTATTTTTGAACTTACTCTCTGGTTTGCCAGGTTCAACTCCGATAACTTCTAAATCTACAGAATATACCGGTTTAATTTTCAACCAGGCATCTGTACGTTTAGTCTTATATGTGGCATTAGGGTCCTTGATCATAATTCCTTCTAGTCCTTGGCTTAACGTGTCGTTGTTGAATTCCTTGAACTGCTTCTGACCCTCAGGAGTCTCTAGATCCACAGCCATCTTGGGAATAACATACACGCGCTCGCCACAATGCTCTGCCAGCAGCGGCACAAATCCAGTCAACACTTCATGCCGCTGAGTCTGAGTCAGCAGGCATTCACCTGCAACAAAGTCCTTGAGCGGGACAATATCAAACAGTGCCAGCTTGGCATCGGAGGTGTCAACATCCTCTTTGCGATTCAGCTGCTTCATCAAAGATTGGAAACTGCGGCTGACCATTTCGCCGTCAAACACCACGCTCTGTTTGAGCTTGGGTAGCAGCTTGGCCATTGATGCCGCAATAGTCTCAAAACGATCGTTCTGCCTACCATCGCGACTGTATTGAGTAACAGTGTTGTTCTCAACATCGAGGATGGTGATCATTCGGCAGTTGTGGACGAGCACATTGTTTGCAAAGAAATTACTGACATCATCTACCTCCAGATCGTACCGATCGAGGTTGACATCTAACTCTTCAATCCTGGATATTGCCGCTATGTTTTTCATGTTACTCTGTCTTTCTGGTAAAGGTATTATATAACATCTTGGTGATGTCGTCAAACGATTTCTTTATATCATTCTCCCATAACACAATTACCTTTACACCAAATGATTCTATATGAGATTGTCGATGACTATCAATGTCCCATATTTCTTGGGCGGTAGTTAGGCCAATGAACAGATGTATCACATCGCTAGCATAATATATGTTAGGGTTTGCGTGCCAATAATCCCCGTATATTTCAATCACTGTATTGTAAGCGTCTATCCAAATATCAACTATAGGCGAATATATGCGATTGTTAGCCGCAACAGGTTTAGGAAATAGGTTAGGCTTCTCGTTTTCATGTTCGATACCAACCGAGGTCAACCAGTTTGATATCTTTCTATGAGGTACAGACAGAGTTGTGTTGCCGCGATACCTCGGAAGATATCTGGCATTGGTCACACCATAATTTATAAACATAGTGTCTTTAATTTTAGAAATAATTTCGGGTCTCTGGGATGGGTTATCGACACCATATCGTTCTCGGCTGACCGATAGCTTTCTATCTTTAACATGTTGCGACTGCGATACATTGTCCACACCATACGTGTTTCTCACTGTTTCTTTATATTTCTGCCTTGTTTCCGGGGATCTTGCAGCATCCTTTATCGATAAAGTCTTTACGCCTCTGATTCTACACCAATCACGTAACCAGTCGCCGCTGATTTTCTGACCAGCCCATTGTATGCTAGTTGTCTGCAAGCCATAAATGCTTCGACGCTCTATCATCAACCATTGTATCAGTTCTTTTTCAAATGGTTCCAGCTTTTTTTGGGCTTTCATAGTCCTGCATTCATGTGTGACACTGATGTTTGATTTCCGACAATAGATGCATTCTGTCATTGGCAACCTCTTGTAATTGACAAGAGTATTTATGCTAGATTCGAAACTAGACGGCGTATATCCATCATGTATCTTGCAACAGTTTATCGCCAATCATCAATAAATCAACTCGTCTCCAACATTTTAATAGGGGTAACCAAACCAGATGATTTCCAGTCAAAGGTGGCAGCATATTCCCATTTTCAAGCGTTATTCTGTACCATTTAACCGATGTGTCGTTGATATCAGAACCGTTCTTTGCCCAATTAAGTATCTTATTGTATTCTATTTTGCCGGTAGATGGATTAAATGATTTGATCCTACCTTCTATGCGGTTTTCAACTACTTCAGCGATAGTCACACGTCGACCGTCTTCAAACTCAATGGTCCAGCTTGCTGATAAACAGCCGTCCAGCTTGGGATCCAGCAGTTTGATACCAGACAACTTCTTGGGATGGTCCTCACCATTCTTGGCCAACTGGCAGCTGAATACAGGGATAATGTAATCAACCGCGCCAACCTTCTCGAGAATCTTGTTGATGGTTGCTTCAGTGACACCGCACTTGAGATCCTTGAGTAGAATTCTACGATACCAACTGTTCCAATCCTTGACTGAACTTGCGTCAGCAGCAGCACGCAGCACATCGCGGGCACTGTTACCAGTAAGCTCGCGATGCTGTAGCTTGTGAGCAATGTCCTTGAACTTGGTCCAATTCATAGTGGATTTGAAGTTGGGATCGTCAGCGCCTTCGATCAGCGGAACCTTCTTGACTCCAAATGTAACGAGAGCATCATAGGCCATCTTGGCGCCTTCAAAGAACTCTGTACAGCCTGCATCCCAGGCGGCACGGATAATACTCTCCTTGTCCAAACGGCCGCTGGTAGATTCAAGTTTGGCAATGATGTCTGCGGGGGTCATGGGATCTCCTTTTGATGATGCACTATAACATCTGTACTAGAGATGTCAACCAAGATGGTTATGCCGGCTGTGCTGAAATTACCAACCAGCTGCGCTCGCCAAAGCCGTCGTGGTCTTCAGTCACAGTTACCTTCAACCCATTGAGCTGCATTTTATAGAGGAAGTCAACCCAAACGGTAAGAAACTTGTTGCTCCGTTCAAACTGAACATCCCTGATCCACTTGATCGTATCATAGTCATTGACTTTGATGCTGGGGATCTGTCCAGCTTCAATCGATTCTGTTATTTGGTAAGCTAGATCATTAACCAACCGTTGGACCTTCTTCATTTCTTTGTCCGATGCCCGTTGCTGAGCCTCTTCCTTGGCCTTTGCAGCACGAGCAGCAGATTCTTCTTTTTCCTGAATAATCAGTTTAAGCTTGTCACCGAGGTTCATAGTTGACTCCTTACGCTGCGATGAGATCAAAGCCAATGCTGGCCACAACGTGCCGCTGACCATTGGGGTCCTCAACAATGTCGCCAACTGAAACACTGTGCATGCGACTGATGCGCGTGATCTTGTGTTCAGGGCCCATGTTGCCAATGTGGAACACACCCTCGAGATCGTTGGCTTCAATCTCTGCTACCTTGCGATAGAGATCCATCTCAAGTCCCAGCCGCGGATTTCCCAACATGCTGGTCATCTTGGCATGAAATTCGGGTACTTCCTGACCAGCATTAACACGATCAATCTGGGTGTTGCTAAGCTGAATCTGGTAAATGGAATAGCGCATGTTGCAACTCCTTGCGTTTGATGCTGTACTATAGCATCTAAAACTCGCTTGTCAACCAAAATCTACCAAAACTTTGTCTAATTCTACAGGAGTTATCTGTATAATAGTCCTAGGCTCAGCCAAACCCATAACATAGTGATATTGTGGAAATTGTGCGTAAAATTCTTTTGCACGCAATTCATCTGAGAATATAGCCAATATGGTTGTGTTGCTAGAACTCCATACATGCGGATTTGTGGTACGTTCAGCAATCCATACTGTACGGGTCATATTATTGCCAAACCAACTTGAAGGCAACAAAATCGCTACGCTTTTCAAATCTCACAGTATATTTTCCTAACTTGTAACTGCCTGTACAATTGCTATGGCACCAATTCATAGCTTGAGCACGACTATGGTCATCAGAGAAGTTTAAATATTCCACAAACGGCATTTCATGTGTGAGATTTGCATCTTGTATAACTTCCAACACAGGACCTAAAATTGAGTATGTCATCAATAAGGGCCCCAGCTGCGATCTGCTGCAATCTCTTCAAACGTAAACGATCCGCCTTGGCGATCCACTTGTCCTGCCCAGCTAGAATTTGAACTTTTGAGCTTGGCAATCTCGTCCTTGAGAGCTGCAATCTCACGGTTCTTAGCGTCAAATGCCTGAGCGATGATTTCAGCAACACGGTCATGACCATACAAGTCGCCGTGGATATCAGCGCGAATATCCTCTTGAATTAACTGTTGGATTTCAAATTGGTCCATTACCTGCTCCTAACTGTTGTCTGCACCGTTATCAATGCTGTTGGCCCAATCGATCAGTTCAGGGCCGCTCTTGTGTTTGAATTGATATTCGTTATACACATAACCAGTCTTGGTATCCAATACATGAACCCAGTCGGCACGCCCAATATTGACGATAGCATCGAGCATTGTTTCAAACTTGCCTCGGAAGTCGTGCATACCACCTTCGGGATAATAATTGTCGCCTGTAAAAAGCCAATAACGGTTGATCATGTGTCACATCATCTCAAGTTGGTTTATAGCTGCACACTAACACCTATACACAACATGTCAACCAATAATTTATAGGTAATTTACAATAATTTTTGTAATGATTACAACAGATTGCGTTCTTGTAATATACGGTATACAATACGCTCTGCTCTGTCTTCTATATAACGATTTAGAGCAGTTTTTATGTCCTCTCTAGCAGGACCTAAACGTGATTCTCGTATCAACGCCTTGTGATTGTAATTGCAACGATAGTTTTCTTCCCACATATCATCTTTGGCATCAATTATATTTTCAAGTGCGTTGATGATATCGTCTAGATAGTCAAAAGATTCAGCCATGCTACTACCTCCTAGCTGGTATTATATAGCATAGATAATCGCAGTCAACAGATAATTTATGATAGTGGGCTACTGCCCACTATCAATTGTTTCAAGGTGTCCAACCAGGAGGAGGTTTACAACCTGTGGTATATCCAGGAAATGGCGATGCTGTACTGTTGTCGTACTTGTTTCTAGCCGTACGAATCTGGATGCCCATTTTCTGAAGATTCTTAGCAGTATTATAGTAGACTGCTAAAATTGCATCAGGGATATTGGGATTTGCTCTATTAAACACAACCTGAGAAGTGTTGAATTCAGTAGCATCTCCAAATCCAGTGCCAACATCTTGAGAAACAGTTGATGCTGATCTCACGACTGATGCAGTGGGTTGTACACTGGACAGCGACGACATTTGGTATATACCCATCGCAGCAGACGCTACAGCATTTTGAGGTGCTGCATTTAGCAATGCTGATGTAGGACTGTTGTACAATCCTGCTACAGGTATACTGCCGTTTGGTGGTGACAGTGTAGCACCAGAAGTGGTCCACTGTGGATACGCCGCAGCGGTATATTGTAGAGGTTCCTGATAGTAGAGTATTTCTCTGAATACCATAGCACCTATAACACCAGTGTTGCTGGTGCTGTTACCGCTAGTAGCCACATAACTGCGTCCTGCTTTGCTGAAATAAAATTCAGCGGCAGTTCCGCGGTCTAGAGTCCATCCAGGTACCTCTATGCTGCTGTTGGCATCAACCACATAGCCATCGCTGTTTGGGCCAGCAGGTTGACCCTTGATGGTATCTAATCCATCCACTGAGAATATCACCATAACTCTATTTGGTGATCGATTGGTAAACTTGAGAGTGTACCTGCTGTTCTCTCGACCTTCTATCCAGATAGTGCCTTGATGCAGATATTCGTCTGCAGCTCGGCGACCATTTGGACAGACTTGTAGTTCAAATTGTGCGCTGGGATCAAACATGGCTCACCTCACAACATGTTCTTTTTTTCGTCGTCCGAGAACATGGCAGTAGCATAGATATCCATTGTGCTTGTACCTGCAATCTTAGCGCTACGCATTCTAGTAGTTGTGGCATTGAGGCTGCTGTAGGTACCGCCCATGTTTGCAGTGCTGTAATTGACTGTGTTGCTGGCATTCATGCCAAATGTGCTGCCAACTGCAAAGCTGTCAATGTTGGCACCCATAATCACAAAGCTCCAGTCTGCCTTTTCAGCAGCAGCAACCATGGCTTTGATCTGCTCGTTGTTGTATTTGTTGCTGGCGTTTTCATAACCGTCTGTGGTAATAACTACAATTACTCCTGGACGTTCACTCTTCTTGCGTGCTGCCAATGCGGTATTGACACTTTCGATAGTATATCCGATAGCGTCTAGTAGATTGGTTCCGCCGTTTGGTGTATAGGTTTTGGTATCCAGTGCCGGAACTTCTGCAATTGGACGATCGGCAAACACAGTCTTGATGTGAGGCGAATCAAACTTGATCAATGTCATGTATGCTGCTCCAGCATCTGCTGCGGCTTTCTGACCAGCTACATACTCGTTGAATCCAGCGATGGTAGCAGCTTGGGCATTGTGCATGCTGCCACTTTCATCTAGAATTACAGCGATTAGAGTACCTGCGGTACCTGCCTTCTTGAACTTGTATTTGGGAGTTAATGTTACCTTTGTGGTAACTTGCACTGCGGTCTGAATGCCAGCAGGAAACGGATTTGGTAAATTCATATTTTCTCTCCTGGGGTCTAACACTGCCGCGAATCACCTCGCGGACTTTACTGCCCCTGTGTGATACATGACTATCATGTATCATATATATTTATGTAGTGAGTTTATTGATCTGTCAATCTATTATATCGTGGGGAATAGCACTTGAGTCACAAACTCAGTTGCACGCTGCTCACCTAGTAGATTCTTGATTGCCTTAACAGTATGCTCATTCTTGCGCTGTTGCAGACAATAATGGTTCTGAGCGTTTATAACTTCTTCATACTTTGGATGATAGCGTTTGGATAGAGATAGGTCATCCAAGTATGTGCGCAATACTCTCTGTACTTCTTCTGCAATGGTTATCATTTCTTCAGCATTGGGTCGGCAGGCTATCCAATGCTGAGAGAATATATCACCCCATTCTGGCCGCTCGCGCATCTTGCCAAAGTTGAGAGATGTAAATGGTTCAGTGTTATCAATTGTAGGCGACAGGTCCATGAATACACCAGTGACCTTGCTTTCTCCGGCAATCACATCAAACCCAAAGATTGGACGAGGATCATATGCATGAGGGAACACACAGAGATGCACAACCATAAATCGATCTTGATTGAATATTTCCAAGTGTGCCATTCTAAAATGCGGACTGCGCCATCTGTGGTTTTCCCAACCATAGTCATCTGTGGGCACAGTCTCTACATCCGCTGTAGATTCAATTATGGCCTTAAGCTGGCGAGCTGTTTGGTCCAGAAGAGTAATGTAATTCGTCATAGATCTTGATTATCCATTCAAAGGCGTTGTTTGCTTCGGCAGGATCAACATCTGTTATGTTGGCCCTGATGTAATTGATGCATTGTTTTAGGTTGTCAAACTCTAGATGGCTATGCTGCCACGGAATCTTCTTGGCAAGTATTTGCCCGCCATACATATTGCCTAGATAATGTACATATGCATGTGCCCATGCTCTCTGAACATCTAGCTGATCTATATAGTCAACATATCTATTGGTGCTGTTGGTAGGTGTACCTGCACCTCGACCTAGAGCAGTTAAATCAGCCTTAAACTTGTCTGCACGCTTAACACTGTCTGGCATAAAATGCAATCGACGTTCGATAGCACCGTATATTGCCAACATGTTGAATATAAAATTGTGATATTGCACCTCAGTTAGGGTGCTATTTATCATAGCCTGGGAGAATGCAGTCTTTTCTGCGGCTTTGTGGTTGTGTGATGTTGCTTCGCGCAGATCAATTGAATTGTTCATAATCAAAGTATTTGGTCATCGGCGTACCAAATGCAAATTGATTGATTCTAAAATAGACAACATCTTTCTGACTTTGGCAGTTTCAGTTGCTTTGGCTTTGGTGCTGAGTTGTTCCCAGGGTAACAATCTGGGATCCATGCGCAACACTCTATCTCTACGAGGACCATAATTCCAACCTTCTGCCACTCGAGAATTGACGTCGTCTGCATGCAATCTCTTGGCAACTTGTTCAGCTATCTCATTGAGAATGTCTTCTTGCAATGCTGCTTTGACAATCTTGCTTTGTTGTGATTGACTGAAGTCAACGATAAAATCACCATCCGGGCAAGCTTTGTCCCAGGCCACTGCTATGAGACCGGCTTCGTCTTCTGTTAGATCTCTGGTTAATGGTACTACATATCCACCTCTGTTACCCAGCTTGGTAACATAAAACTCGCTTTGTTTGCGATGACCATTGCTGATGATGTTGGTGCTGCCCTGTACACCGTTGGGCAAATATTTCACCACAGTGTCTCGCCAGCGCTTGGCTAGATCTTTTTCAAGAGGTTCTGGTGTTATGAGAGTTATATGAGGATGCGTTGACATGCTGATATTTATTGCAAATGATATTAAACTAATCCGGCTGACTTTAGATCTCCATCCATTTCATGTGCCATTAATAACTATGAATTTAATGAAGCTTTCATAGTTAATATAAACGGCATGATTTTATCAAAGCTTCAAATTTAGCAAAGTCTCGAATGCATTCTTCATCAAATTCTATCCATTGCTTGGCAAATTCTTCTGACACTTCTATCCAACCGTCTCCGGGGCATGTTGGAGATCTAACTATTTTCAACTTGCTGTGTTGCATTGCATAATTTCCAGTATGTTATTATCGTGATATTTATTAGAACAGCTTTAGATGTCCAGTCACAGCATCTATCTTGTCTGCACTGTCTGGACCAACTGCCACCGTGGTTAGAGTTGGCACTCCGTTAAATTCAGTAAGACCGCTATCTCGGATGATACTGCAGATCAAACCAGCAGCTTGTGCTTTGGCATAAATGTCAAGAAGTTCTTGTTCGCTGTCTACGCTAACACAAATCTTCTTGAACAAGCCTGTGATCCACGGCTTCAATCTATCGTCCATGTGCAAGGTTAGCGTATCACCGTGTACTTCACATTGATCCAATATGGCTTTGAGGCTGGCATGCGCCAACTGGGCCATCATTTTGCCTTTTCGACATTTTAAATCTTTTCTGACAACTATTACTTGTTTGTGATTCATAATATTCCTCAATTATCTAGTTATATCACTCAGGTATAATTCTATACGGAACATTTCCGCCATATTTTGTAAACATCAATATCTCTGATTTGGGATATCCATTCTCCACTAGCCATTCCTCAATCCTATCCATTTGATCATCGGGTATTGGTTTGGGAAATCCCCATTTCCAACCTCCCGGAGGATCTATCAAGGTGCGAGGACCTTTGCCGTTCCAGGTTAGATTAAACACAGTAGCATCTTGTTGATTACTGAACAACCATGTACTAAAATCTCTGTCTGTTACATGCGGCGAACCTGTTAAGGCTGGTCGCCAAGTTATACCACTGTTGTCTATGCCAAACTGATCTATACACCATCCCATGATGTCTCGATGATGTTCAAGCTCGTACCACCTGCTGATGGTTACACGATAGGGGAATTGTTCATCTAACTTAGCCATTTATATTTGCTCTATATCCACGCTGCTCAATATAACCCATGTTAACCATTCGGGGTCAATTGGATCAGCATTGTTACCTGTGCTCCTGTTCTTTACGTAACGATATCCGTCACAGTCGGATTGAATTATATAATCACAGAGGTTAAACAATTGATACCAATTTCTAGTGTTATATGACGAATCTACATAAGTGCTGGGCACCAAGATGTATTTGTGATTGATGTGATTATGCCGTGCGGCGCTATCATTCAAAACGCAATAGAATTGAATCATAATACTTTTATCCCATAACAATCGTCAAATATATCAACAACAAGTGTAGGATGATGGTCTTGATTAACATAAAACCATTCTACTATCTTACCTTTGGTATATCCTACACGGCTGAAATCAATTAACCATAGTTGTATGTCTAGGGTATCTGATGTAGTGTGTACCTTTAACCTCTTCATTATTAATTTAACCCCAAGCTAACAAGAATTCTGTTGCATGTTTGCTATCATCGATTCCGACACATACTACCATAAATGCTCGAGATATAGTCTTACCGTAAGTTGTATCAGAATCTCCGCTTTGTACACCCAACCATTTGATATCGCGTTCTCGCAACCACGAGTCCATATCAGGATAATATTTTTCTAGCCAACAATGTATAGCTGCATCATGATGATTGCGATATCCTAGTGCATATAGACCTTCGTAATCATCAGGATAATCAAACTCGTGTCTGTAATCCCACTCAACTTCAGCCACTACAAAATTGTGCCCACAAAAGTAATTTGGTAGCTTTTTAACCGTATCATATAGTCTGTGATACTTATGAATGGTCATAATCAGTCGCTGCTAGAGCTACCACTGTCATAACTGCTAGAGCTACCACTATCCCACGAGCTTGAACTATGGCTGCTGTCATAGCTGCTATGTGAACTAGAACTTGAATCATAGCTGCTGTCATAGCTGCTATGTGAACTAGAACTTGAATCATAGCTGCTATGTGAGCTAGAACTTGAATCATGGTTGCTGTGCGAGCCAGCGCTAGAGTGTGCAGTTGAACTATCAGACGAATAATCTACAGAAGTGCCGGCTCCGCCACTGGATCCGCCGTGTCCGGTAAAAGTATCAGTATGATTGCTGCTAGACTTGCTGGTCATCATGTCATATAGCAACATGTTGTTTACAATTGCAGGCGTATCGGTACTATCATCCGAACTCTTAGTATAAGAGCTACGAGTGGATACAGTTGAAGTCTTGCGTAGTTCCTCTGGCTTCTTGCCCTTCAATCTATCCCAAACCCATTTAAAACTGTTCATATTGACCTCCTATGTCAATAGCATTGATAGCATCTTCAGTAAACGCTGTCAACCATATGTTTCTTGATACTGCTAAAATATAGTAGAAACCATTTATTAGTGATAACCATATAGATGTCTCGTCAATACCCGCAGTGAAATATACGCTAAACCATTATAAATAATATCAATCATAGAGGTGATACCGTGTGTATAGTAGCTGCCAAATATTTTCCTGAGACAGGTTGGACAATAGTTAAGAACCGCGACAGGAATTATATTCCAGAAATAAGTTTCAAGCAGACAACTGCAGACGGAGTTGAGATACTCGTGTTCTGGGACGATATCACTCAGTACTGCGAGGGAATGAACAGTGGCGGCGTCTGCATATTGAGTGCAAGTTTGATGGTCAAGGACGATGAGAAGGAAATAACCGTCCGCAGCAAGACCCCCAGCAAGGATGGTGTTAAACTCAAGAAAGCTCTGCGTTTCCCCAATGTCAAAGCCGCTGCTATGAGCCTCATCAAAGCCAAACTACCCGGTAACACACTCATAGCAGACAAAGAGACTTGCTATCTACTAGAAGGTTGCTGGAAACCAGGTGGATATGATTCCAAAGAATGCGCCTACAAGATCCGTGAAATACCACATGATGAAACTGTAGTACGTACCAATCACGGTGTATGGTTAGATTGGGCTGGGTATCAGCGTGTTGATGACAACGAGAATCAAACTATGAGCCGCATAAGCTCAGAGAGTCGCAAGGCCATAGCAGAACGTGTAGTAGAGAAAGCCAAAACTCCAGACGAGATGATCGATGGGTTGGCAGGCACATACATAGATAATCCTCAGCTCAATTGTTTACGTACAACTGACAAAAAGAAGATGATGAGGACTACCAGTCAAATCATGATGATTCCCGGTGAGGACACTATGTTTATTCGCCCAGTTCAAAGTCATATGACTTTTAACTTCTGGGAACTTAACGATCCAAAACACAAGTTGTGGTTAGAAATATTGGGCAACAGAGTCTTGTACAAGCGCAAACAGGAAGGCGAGAAAATGCCATTCCCCAAGATGAACCACAAGGCGGATTGATCATATGAAACTCATAGATCTGTTGATTGAGACATCTGATCATCGTGCAGAATTAGATCAGCTAACAGTTGATCTCAAACGCGGCATGAGCACTAGAGATCCAAATCCTGTTAGGATATTCATAACAGACGCCCTTAGAGCTAAATTAAATCATTTGGAAATAAAAGCAGTACTAGAGTCTATGAAACCTGAAATATTGGAATGGTTGAGATCTTTTATTTCAGTTAGGAAGAAATATCTCAGCAATGTGGCTGCACACTTTGTACTGAACATAAAATATTTGCAAAAATCAGCAGGCATCAACTGGAATGAGCTAGATGCAATTGTAGAAGACAACAAATTTGATATTGTTAAGTATTTGTTGACGTTATTCAAAACCGAACATTATAAATTTGCATTAGAGTTGATCAAGGATATACATACACTGGGGTTTGACTGGGATGAGCTTTATACCATTAAGAATAGTATAGATTCAATTGTGTCTGGTAAAATTGATCACCATCGCCAGACCCACTGATACCCTTGATAGATCATTTCTTTGCCCATCATAGCCATAACTTCTGCTACATATGTTCCTTTGCCAACGTGTTTGCCTTCGATAATGAGATTGTCGTCAACACACACCAGGGTTCCTGGACGCAACGCACCTTTGATAGCTAAAAGCTCATAGATATGATGCTGCGCACTAGGGTGCCAATTGTTGATATCGAGATCATAACTGTCCAAGTAGAGCAAGTCAATCTTGCGATCTAGCTTATCATATTCTTTCTCTTTGGTAGACAAAAACGCAACACTATCTCCACAATAGATCATAGTGCGATTACTGGTACGAGACGAAGTGAAGCTACACGCTTCTTGACTGAGATCTACGCTTTGCACAGTGCCATCTAGTTCATTGGCAACTGCATCCCAGATCAGCGAACTCATACCATCTCCAAACCAATTGTTCTCCTGACGACTGACACCAGTTTCAACCACAAGTGGATATTTGCAAGTACGCAAGTGATCAACCATCAACCTAAATGCAGGTTCTCTCTTGTCAGTCTTTGACAGCATCTCTTCTAGAGTTAACTTGTTAATCATGCATACTCTCCTGTTGAGTGTCTTGTGATTCTGTATCTAAAAATTGCACTATATATTGTTCTGTATAGATAGCTTTGCGATCTGGTATAAACCCTCGTTTAGCTGCCGACCAAAGTTTGAACGCTTCCCACAATGGCGGATTGATTTCCCAACAGGGCCTATCTCTAGGTTGATCTATAGTGTACCAAAATCTATTGTCTCTATTGCTCATAACTAAATGATAAGGGTATTACACTATATGTCAATGGTCTTGACAAATTCATTAGCTGCATCTTAATATAATAACATGCGCCGTTGGGCCAGATGGATGGCCGGTCAACTCTAAATCGACACAAGGTAGGTTCGATACCTACACGGCGCACCAACATTATTTGCGTTTCAGTTGACCTTTGACCCATCCAGTTGGGCAAACATCGGATAAACAATTATTAACTCCGTTGTTATACCACTTTAGACCTTTAGTGCTTTTACATTTAAGTTGTCCAGATTTCCAACCATCTGGACAACTTTGTGACATCATACTTTCGATGCCATTGTTATACCATTTCCATCCAATTGGCTTTCCGGTTTGACCTTTGAGTCGTCCGGGCACCCATCCCGGAGGACATTCTAGTAATTGTTTTGCTTTAATTCCATTATTATAGAACTTTTTACCAGGTAATCTTCCATTTACCCATCCAGCTGGACATTCGCTGCACCAGCGCTCCTCAAGTCCATTATTGTACCATGTATGGTGTTGTTTAGTGATACTATAAGCCAATTTAATTCTAGAATAATTTCTTGAATTAAGTTGGCGTAGTTGATTACTGCTCGAACGATTAAACGCAATTAATGCATATTCCATTTTTATACGGTAAGAACTATTTTTACTCACCATCTTTGGTAATAAGAGATGAAAAATGAAGTGTTCTCGAGCAGTTAATAATACACAATTCCATGGGTGTACAGTTAAGTTTTTATATTCAGGGAATAATGATTCAGGTAGAATATGATGTCTCTCATAATAAACACCTTTACCTTTTGATCTCAATTCTACTAGAGCAGAATTAATAATATTATAATACCATCTAGTATATTTGTTATCAGAAAACACGCCATTATGGCTATAAATATTCATGCTGTTGCTCCCCAAAGCGATAGAGTAGTTGGGGCGACCAACCCGCGAACTACATGTTATTTATGTTACATATCAAGTGTAGTTAATTCGTCTAACTGCTAATAAATACACGATATCTTTGTAATAATAGGTACGTGTTATGAAAATTACAGAATTGAATTATAAATTAGATGAAGATGTAGAAGGTCAAATAGCAGCTAGAGCTAAATTTATTAAAGATAAATTTGGATCACAGTGGCATGGTGTATCTGGTTATGAAGATATTGATAAATTCATAGAAAAATTGATTCAAGTTGATCCAAGCCTCAAAAAGATTTACATTCCTTGGATGGCTAGGTTGATCATCACCAAACCAACTGAGAACCGTGCAGAAGACCTAGACAGAGTAGGACAGGACCTGCAGGCATTTGAAGCCAACAAAGCCAAGATTGCCAACAAAGACATCAACTCTTACAAGAGCTTCCAAGATCTATTTGATGTCATAGCTCCATTCCTAGCACCAAAAAAGAAAACTAAAGATGAATTAGCCAAGGAAAAAGAAAAGGCTGCTCTTGAGAAGGTCAAAGCAGACATCATAACTGTATATCAGGGTCCAGAAGGTTGGATAAGAATTCCAACCACCCAGGCTGCTGCTACATTCCTCGGACAGGGTACACGTTGGTGTACAGCCGCACAAAAGAACAACATGTTCAGCCATTACGCTAAAGATGATAACCTATTTGTGGTTTATGACAAGACTTCAAAAGAGCGCTTTCAGTTGCACATACAAAGTGGCCAATTTGCTAGCGAAGATGATCGCAACGAGGGACTTGGTGCAGTTCCAGAATGGGCTGGTAAGATAATATTGGATTATTATCAAAAGCACAATCCCAAATTGACCATGAAGCAACTTATGGCGTTGCAGGGATTTACTAAAGACAATTTGGCTGCGGGAACCGAGCACGAAGGACTATTTGATCTTTTTAAACAATATGGAATTTAATCCATGCGGTTAAATGACATCTTCGAGTATGAGGCCAAACCTATAAATGAAGAGGCTGATGCAAAACTTGATAAAATAAGCAGCGAATTTACAGACATGTCTGTAATTGGACCTATGACCAAATTGCAAAAATACTATAACCACAATTACAACGTATCGGTATCAAGTATACGTACTGTACTTGAGAACAATAAAAACTCCATAATTAAATTTATGTTGTCACATATAAAAATATTCGATAAAAATTCGGTTAGAATGGTATTGGTTGATCTTCGCAACTTTGATATAGAATGGCCAGAACTTGATATCATACAAAAAGGTTTAGAAACTATGAATAAAAAGGCAGGACAATGAAAATATTGGATATTTTTAAACCAATAGCAGTCCGTACCAAACCAAACACTGTGGCAGCAAATTGGATAAGCGAAAATGAAAATACTCAATCGCAACTTGAGGATTTGGTAGCCAGTAAATTTGAGGAAATACGACGTTCTAGAGTAACACTTGCATTGAGAGGCCTGTTGGAGACCTTTGTAAGAAACAACCTCAATACCAGTGAAATGCGCAGACTACTGGCTCCCTATAATTTGGATATTGTAAAAAAGATTGATGGGGATTTGAGTGGTAGAGCTATAACAATAGGTGTAAGAGATCTTTGGAATTTGCACAAATTAGAATTAGTTACGCCTGAGATGATAAACGCTGTAAACAAAAACAAAGTAACGATTATTAGAGAATTATTGACTGTAATAAAAGATACTGGTTCTCCGCTTAGTGTCATGGGACTGGTTAGAAATCTCAAAAACGTAGGTATTGATTGGCCAGAACTTGATATTATAGAAAACAGTACAAAACCTAGGTTAGAAGAGTCTGGTGACGAGTCAACTATGACTGTTGAATCAGATGGAGACAAATTGTGGCGCAATAGTGCAGGTCAGCTGCATCGCGAGGATGGACCTGCGATCATATATCCAGATGGATATCAGGGATGGTATCACGATGGCAAGCTGCACCGCGAGGACGGGCCTGCTGTGACTGAGCCAGATGGTTCACAATATTGGTATCAAAATGACCGTCTGCATCGAGAAGATGGGCCTGCGGTTGTTTGGCCATCTGGCACTATGGAATGGTGGCACAATGGCAAAAATATAACAAAAGTAGCACTGATCGAGTTAGCCCGGGCAGGTGACAAAGCTACCGTGTTAAAACAATTGTTGATACCAATTAAAAAGTATATGTCATTTGATCAATCACTTAAATTAATAAAATTATTAAAAAATGCAGGTATCGATTGGCCAGAGTTTGCAGCTATAGAAAAGAGTGCAAAAAAATGAAGATAAATGAAATAGTTGAAAATGCCAAGAAGAAACTTAATCCCGAGCAAGCCGAAATGCTGTTGGATATTGTCAACCATAAAATAAAAAGAGCCGGTATCTTTATAGCATTATATGACATTGACACTTGGGGTCTAACTGTATCTATACTTCCTGAACTAGAACAAATATTAGATGCACACAAAGAATTAATCATCAAGCGCATGCTAAAAAGCATAAAAGCAAACGACCACGGGTTAGAAGATACAGAACAAGTGTTGTCTAGGTTAGAACATACTGGTATCAATTGGCTAGAATTGGCAATCATACGACGTAGTTTGGATATCGAACAAGGCAAGAACATCAATCGCATCAACGAAGCATCAATAGTAAATACTATACTTAAAAAAGGTAATTAACATGAAAATGTCCGACGTGATAGTCCTAGAGGAACAACAAAATATCATCAATGAAAATCTTGGTAATTTGGCACAGCTTCATGTTGGTCCTCTTATCAATGTCTTGAAGCAGACAGGCTATCAGGGTGGTAAGCGTGGTGGTACAATCATATACCCTGCTGGTGAGAAATTTGCCAAATCTTATGGATATCAAATAGGCAGCACAAGTGAGATTGTGAACATTGGTGTTCTCAAAGATGGTATCAAAACCCTGCGCAAAGCATTCAAGACGCACGAAGGCGCGCGGGGATTTGCTGTATATATTGGCGATCAAGCTGTGATGTTTGGTACTACTGATTCAGGAACACTAGCAGGTGCAAGTAGGTCTGGCAAGTTAGCATACGATCTTACTCCATTTGAAGAAAAGTGGAAAGAATTGCATGTCAAAGGTTATAAAGGTTGGGGAGAACTCCGTATACCGCCAACTACTACTATAAAAGATCGAGAATCATCTGAATGGGAAGGTAGCAAAAGCATTACCAAAGTTAGAAAATATTACGGTGATATGATTGACACTGCTACACTGGCAGGAATATTAGACAAAATTGTTACTATTGGTAAAGAACTTAACTTGCCTGTAACAGCCAAGCTGGTTATGGGAGATGTGATAGGGTATGAAAAACGCAAAGAGCGTTACAGTTTAGCTCAAATTGGTGCAGGTGCTAAAGATCTCAGAACTAGACTGGCTATCTACAAAAATCAAAAAAATCCAACTGTGGATACAATAGAAGACTTTGTCAAAATGAGTCTTGAGAACCCAGGTAAGAGCGTGCAGTTTGCAGGTACTACTTACAAATTGGTCCAGGCGTCATATGACAAAATTGGTGTAATTGATCTGCTCAGCGGCAAATCATTTACTACAGATTACAAGAGCGTTGACCCAGGATCAACAGATAGTTTGACCATGACCTATAGATATGATAGATCAAGCAATCAACTTGTACCAATCAAGGCCACATGGTATGATAGGAGAGATCCCGCTAACAAGTACAAGAGACAGGAAACGGTCCTCGATGCTAAAGGTTATTTAATAAATGAAATTGGTATACGTAAGTTAGACAAGTCAGTTGTAATACCCAAACTATTAGAGCTCTTCAAAGCTTCTCAATATGAGAGACTCAAGTTGGCAATAGGTTCTCTAAAAAAGATGGGTGCAGATTGGCCAGAACTTGATACTATACAAAATAGTGTTAATGTAGAGCTAGCCAAGAAAAACGCTACCTGATATGTCAGCTAAGTCACTACCTTGTTCCCAAATGTGGGAGAAGTTTATGATAAATGCCATAGAAGGTTATATCAGAACTTGTTGGGATAGAGACAACTCATATGTTACAGTTGACGAGATACGGCACTTGGGTCCCGATCTCTTCACCAAGCATCCTGATATCATCAATGATCGTGAATGTTTCATAGATAAAAATAAATTACCATACAAGTGTAAAATATGTATTAACAATTACGGTAATACTAAAGATAACCTACATAACTTATGGAAGAATGATGTATTTGATGAAAATAAATTAGATTCGTTACGAGAAGCTGACCTCATTGATAAGATTGACTTTTACTTAGATAGGACCTGTAACCAAACATGTTTATATTGTAACAAGGAACATAGCACAGACTGGGCTAGTTTATTAGGTGAGAAAACTTCTAATAAAAATGTAAATCAAGAATGGCACGACGCTATATTAGATGCATTTTATGCATATATAAAGAGGCGGTTGAGCAGTAACAATGCACCTATAGAATATGGATTTGCAGGCGGAGAACCATTTTTAAATTTAAATCTTCCTGATATCATAAACAAGATAATAGATCTACATAGAGTCTACGGTAGAGATACTAAATGCGGATTTGAGTTTACAACCAATCTCAATGTCAAACCGTTGTTAATTGACAGATTTATTGCAATAGCAAATAAAAATCCTAAATTTGATTGGAAAATATCATGCAGCCTCGATGCCCCTGGTCGAGTAGGTGAGGAGATACGGTCTGGTCTAAATTTCAAAGTTTTTGATGCTAATTTTAGGAAATTACTAAAAGAAACAGACATGCATATAGATATATTACCGTCTATTAGTAACGTCAGCGTGTCTTCAATGCCATCATTACTTACATACATTATAGAAACTATGGAAGAGTATCAAATACCCGATAATAGATGGAACCTCGGTGCAAATTTGATTAACCATCCAACCGCTATGCATGTTAGTACATTACCGATCAGTTATAAACATTACATCGATTTATCTATTAAGCTGGTAGAGGGATCTCATATTGACTATTATTTCATACCCTATCTCATGAAGATACACCAATTGATCGGCACTAGGCGAGATAAAGATAGTATAACCAATGTCAAAGAGTTCTTTGAATATAATGGTCGTTTGAGAGGCAAAGATTATTGGTGTATATTTGAGTCGTTGTCAGATATAGTCTCAGAGAATGCATAGTTGGGCTACCATAAATATTTAAAAAGGATCAGCCATGAAAGACCATAAAACAAGTCCAAGACTACGTAATCCTCATAAGGAAGTGCGTGCCAACCTCAGCCTAAGTGATAAAGTGGCTATGTGGATCACCGAAAAAGTTGGTACCATGGGATTCTTTGGTATAATATTTGGGTGGACAGTGCTGTGGCTAAGTTGGAATATGTTTGCTCCTGCAGCATATCAATTTGATCCTTACCCTGCATTTGTTCTATGGTTGTTCATTAGCAATCTTATACAAATACTGCTAATGCCTTTGATCATGGTTGGGCAGAATGTGCAAGGACAACATAGCGAAGCTAGAGCACAACATGATTTAGAAGTCAATGTCAAAGCTGAAGAAGAAATACGTACCATACTCGAGCATCTAGAGAAACAGAACGAGATGCTGATAACGTTGGTAAAGAAACTAGGCGATTAATAATCTTGCATCAATTAAAAACAGAATGTATATTGTAAACATGAGCTACTAGGTTTCAACCACTAACTTTCGCAAACATAGCGTAACCCAGGACGCTGAGATACATTGTGATCTCAGGCCTGGGTTTCTTTTTGACTCAACGCTAACAATCACACAAGGAGAATCACTATGATAGAATTAGCATGTCGCGAAGCAGTATTCCATTTCAACAAGCATCACTTAATTGATCCAACAACTCCCATGTGGGTTGTTAAAACAAAAGGCAAGACCTATATGGTCAACCATGTTACTGCTACTGTACCGTGGAGTACCAAAGAAACACCAGACAACAATCATACCAAAGGTGCTATCAAATTAAAGAATGCACTGCTAACCATTGACGATGACAACTGTGCTGTTCTTTTGGCTCTTAGTAAAAATGATATACTGCGCCTCAAAGCTAAGAAGTGGACCAGAATATTGTTTACTGGCAGTTGGAAAGACAAGATGGTAGAGTTCTTTCAGGAGCAAAGCATCAAGTTTACACCGTTTAAAAGCGTAAGTGGCGGCTGTGGCAGAACCTATTACATATGCGATATAAAAGATTCCAATGACATCGCGCTAATGAAACTGAGCTTTGACCAATCAGCATTTAGAATATTACAAGAAAATGAAGCATATTACAAAGCATATGATAATGACAAGTTAAGAAATAGCCTAGATGCAGACGAGGTCGATTATTTTGACTTATATGAAGATGATGAGGATGACCAATAAATATTTGCTATAACAAAAGGAGAAATGATATGTTATATTCTTTAGTAGTCGTAGTTAGCATGCATTGGGGTGCTGTACCAACTCAAAGCCATGTTATTACACACAATGATGTAAGTTTGTCACAGTGCCAAGCTGAAACTACCAGCTGGATAAATTGGCAGAATGAACTTCGCAAGAAGATGAACGGTAAAGGTGATGTTGCAGTTTATCCAAGTTGCCTACCAGAAGGAAGTGGCACCAATTGGTGGAATTGGTAATAGTTTAAAGGGCTCTTAGGAGCCCTTTTTTATTATCAAGTTCGATTTGCTATCATGTGATACCCCACTCTAGTAGGATGCACATGATCTGGTCCTCGTGGTATGTTTACTAGATCTATCATACCGTCGCCGTGTTTGGCAGCAACATCTTTAACTACTTGTCGTATAGTTGGTTTGATAGCCGGTATCAACCATATTACACGATTGGCTTTTATACTACCTCTAAGTTTCTCTATTTCTTCTCTAGTGATGTTGGGATTCCAATCGTTCGATCCAAGGCTTATAATGACTTTGTTAGCACTCATAGTATGAGTTAACCAGCGACGATTCCAATCTCTACTGTTAATTCCAACTTTGGCGTGAACTTCGCAGTGCGGCTTGTACCACGACGTTCCAACTGCTATGCTATCTCCCAGTACAAGACATTCTAACATTTGTGTTCTCCTGTGTTAACTATAATTATACATTTTTATATGAACAGTCAATTATGCATTTGACGCAGGGCTGCTCTGGTACATTGGCTATTGCTGATTGTTGCAATGCAACATAAATATTGCATAGCAATAAAGAGGAGAATAAAAATGATAAGACTGTTATCAAAGATATATGTTATGTTTGAAGGATATAATGCCTATCGCAAGGCCATGATCGAGTTGCAGCGTCTGTCTGACAGAGATTTAGCTGACATTGGAATTTCTCGCTGCGATATCAAATCAATTGCTAAAAACGCCTGCAATAACAAACTAGCTACTGTTTGATTAATTGATAGACATCTGCTAGATCTTTCTGTAATAATAATGAATAGTGAGGAAGATCATGGCAGATTTAATACAAATACAATCAACCAATCCGTATATATTTGATATTACTCAAGTTGATGGTTATGGTGGAAAAACATATTTGATTTCAGCTTCTGATGATTTACAAGAAATGCTGATTTGGTACAACAAATATAAAGATCAGATGATCAAGGAAAGCAAAGCTAGAGAGCGATTTGAATCAGTTGCCATTGCATATGAGCAATATCAAATGACTCTCAAGCTAGTCCTTGATCAGATCTGATAGCAACGTTAAACCTATGTAATCCAATGAAATCTATTTAGATAAATTTGTACATCTAATTTATAATGTAAATAAATATAGATATATTACGGAGAAATGCAATGAACGGAAAGAAGATTTTATCTTTGGCGGTAGCAACATCAATAGTATCTATGCTACAGCTTTCGAGTGCAACAGCGTTTGATAGGTACCATTCTCGAAACAACGGTAATTGGGTTGCTCCTGTAATAGGCGGTTTGATCGTTGGTGGTATTATAGCAGGTAGCATGTATGATCCAAATTACGGATATTATAGAACCTGCAATCAGGTACCAACTTATGATCAGTGGGGGCGGTTTATTTCGTATCAAACTGTTTGTAACTAAGACCAAATAATTTGTATTTGGAGATTGGATGTGTATGTCAATTATTAAAACTTCGTTATTATTCTTACTAGTAATAGGATTAATGACAGGTGCATTCTATTGGTATTTCCGATACAGCCAAAACAAGATACAAATATTAGAAGAAAACAATGCCAAATTAACCGTAGCAGTGCAAGTTCAAACTGAAACTATTAAAGCTCAAGAAGAATTCAATAAGAAACAGAATCAAAACATATCCGACCTACAGAATGGATTGCAAAAAGCTTATAGTGATAAGGATGCACTAGTGAGTAAATTGTTCAATACTGATCTAAACTCGCAAGCTCAAAAGAATGCAAAGGCTGTTGAAAATAAGATAAACGCAGATACATCTAAGTTATTTGATGAATTAGAAGCATTAACTGGTTCTAAAACAGTTAACAAATGTAATTCAACGCATACTATAAGATGCAAAAAATCTGCCAAAGTTCCAGATTCAACTACTCAGAGGAATCACCAATGACCATTATACGCATCCTACCATTACTAACAGCATCTGTATTAGGTCTATCGGCTTGCAGTAGCGACACTCCTATCGACGTAACATATACGCCTGCACAGATGGTAATTGAGCAACCTCCAGATCCAGCACCTCTAGAGTTAAATCGTATCAATTTTCATGTTGTTACTAGAGATAACTTTCAAAAATTTGTCAAAGATCAAACTAAAGTCCAAGGTAGTAAGAATCCTGTATTTGTTGTCATAAACATGAACGGCTATAAATCTATGAGTTTAGATTTAGCCGAGCTAAAACGCTACATTGAACAACAGCAAAAGATTATCGTGTATTATAAAAACTCTACTACTGCCACTACACCTACCGAGTAAAATAAAAATCCTCTACCAATAAATATATACATAGAATGTGGTTGAGGATTTCCTATGGTAGAAGACAATTTTTCCCCGCCGCCGGGTGTCCCCGTAAATGAAGTAATCATTTCGCCACCTCTTAACCAAATTCCTAAACCAGGCATTTCTACCGATAAAATATCCATAGCTGATTCTAGTAGTCCAATTGTACAAAATGCAGAAGCTACTCTAATAGATAGCACTGCTAACAGTGTCAGTGTTGACGACAAGATGGCTGAAAGAAAGCAGCATCTAGAAGAACTTAAATTCAAACTGGAAGAACGTAAAGTCGTTCACGACATGAAAGTTGAAATGCGCAAAATAGACTTTGCTGAAAGAGAACAACTCAAACAGGATAAATTAGTTGGCGCTGGCAATGATCATTGGTTGAAGACCTATTGGCGACCTGCTATGGCATGGCTATATGCTATTATATGTACCTGCGACTTCGTTGTATTTCCAGTATTATGGAATATGATACAGATATATAACAAACAACCAAATGTAACAGCTTGGGCCCCGCTTACTTTACAGGGCAGTGGGTTCGTTCACGTGGCATTTGGAGCTATATTAGGCGTGTCGGCATGGTCAAGAGGCAGAGAAACAACTACGGCTATGACAAACACCTATAGTAGTTTTCCAATTGGAACTAGTTCTATGAGTTCTATAAGCCCTATGAGTTCCATAGGTGGTAACTATGGTAGCAATTATAGCAGTAGTAATAATAGCTACGGCAATTCATATAGCGGTTTACCTAGATAAGTTAGTTGCATTACGCCGAGTATTACCCCATTGTATAATAGAAACACTGTCTGTTGGTAATAATTTTCGCCACGGGTATATCACAACTGATCCTTTAGCCATCTGTTCTAATTTATTACTATTATCAACGTCATGTGCAAGCAGATAAACAGCAGGGTTGTCTAAGATTGTATCGTAAGTTACTGTTGATCCATGCTCTATACAGTAATGTCCAACCAACTTGCTATAGCTTCCATCTGTGTACGGTACTCCTGGTTTGAAGCTCTCGCCTAGTATTACGATAGGTAAACCAACCTTAACCAACGCTTTGGCTATGTGTTCGGCTTGTACTTCTCTAGCGCGCATAATAGCATCAAACAGGTCGTACCCTAGATCCAATTCAGAAGCTAACCATCTCAATGCAATATTATCCCTGGGATGACAGGGACCACCGTCTCCCATCCCCGGTCTCATATATGAAGGTCCCATAATCCTCTTGGTACTATTAGCTAATGCATCTGCTACTATGTCTACGTTTATGTTGCCGATCTTCTCTGCAACATCTTGTATCATGTTAACCAAACCTAATTTAGCCGATATAAACGTATTATAGAATATCTTTGTGCATTCCATCTCTTCCCAGGTTCCAACAATTATCCTAGGATTGTTTTCCGTAAGAGTTTTATAAAATCCAATCAAATTGTTGATTTTATCATCTATAATACCCGACTCGTTACCTATCATTATCATTTCTGGATTTACCATGTCATATTCGACACTTCCCATAGCAATCAAGTAAGGGTTATAAACAAAATACGAGTTTGGTATGATATTACTCAATTCTCTGCGAGTAGTACCCGGTAACACTGTGCTGATCAAAACAACTGTTTGATCTACAGTTAAAAGATGGCTGATACTGTGTAATACATCTTTTACATAACTATAATCAAAATCTTTGTTTTCTAGATGGCTGCTAGGTTTGCTACCATCATATCGCGGATCGTGAGGCGTTTGCACAGCTATGAATATTATATCAGTATCTTTTACAACATCATCTAAACTATCAACAATAACAATTTGGTCACTTGTTACAGGTTTTATATCATACCCTTTGACAGGATAATTTTTGGACATACATTCTGCTACTATTAACCCAAGTTTACCTAAACCTATAAATCCAATATTCACGTTGATCTCCTAATAAATCATGCAAACGACATTATGTGTTGTATAAGACAATTCATTTGGAGAATATCTCCCCAAATATCAAATTCACATAATATTTAATAGATATGAAAGTTTTATAAAAGGTCTGCAATCTTTTGGGCATCAGCTAATAATCTAGCCTTAACTTCCTCTGCTCTAGCTTTGGCTTGAGGAGTCTCAGCTTTTTCAAATTTCTTAGCATTAGCTGCACCTGTCATCCTAGCTAGATAACTGTTTTTGAACTTTGTTATAAATGCATCGTAATTGGGAATGTCTTTTAGGTTTCGGTAACCAAATAGATCATTAGCCTCGAAGCTCTTAGCCAACCCTCTAATTGAAGCCACAAGGTTTTCGGGAGTTATAGCGTCTGGGTCAATGCCCGGATGCGATGCTAATTCTGGATCTATCTCAAGTTTGGCAGTTGGATGGATATTCTTTACCATATACTTTAGCAGATCTAGAGCAAAATTATGTATGTCTGTAGTGATAGTTTCTACTTTATCTGGATTTCGTTCTTTGGCAAATTCAACTGGTTCGCCATCCTTAATTTTTATCTGCACTCCTGCTCCATATATACTCAAGTGCAGCATTTGTCCGAGTGTACTAAACAGATTTCCATATGCAGATCCCTTAACTCCTTGGGCAGGTGTCATTCTGTACCTCTGCCAGTTAGCCAGTTTAGGTTCTGTCCATACTAGATCAATTTGCACATATATACCGTTACCAATTGAAACTATAATATGGCCGCCAGATGGTTTGCCAGTATTATAGATTTACATCGCGTATAAATTGGTCTAATAGTTTATTGATACGACTGGATATTTGCGTCGCAGTTAACCCATCTTCTGGTGGAGACACTACTAACATTTGAAGATCTATATCACCATATGTCTTGTCGTTTGAATCGGATTTATACCAAGCTGTACTGCCCAATGGATGTCCAACTTGTATTGATATTTCTGTGCCTGATTTCTGTAGATAAGAATTGAAATCTTTAGAGAATTTATTAGCTATTGCAAGAGCGGCAGACACTACACCGGGTGTAATGACTGTTTTCTGGGTGATAGGATCTTCCCAACCACCTTCGTTGAATATGAATAAAGGTAATCTTTGGTTTGGTGTTTCAAATATATCTATCAAACGCATAGATTATTTATCGAATGGTTGCCTATTGATATTTGAGAAATCAGTGCATATATAATATTGTAAATGATAGATATATTTTCACTTGACAGCACGACTACGGTATGTTAGTCTTTGATCTACCAATGAGTAAAATCTAGTTTGGTATAACAATGGAGATGGAGAACGTCATGAAAACAGCTTCAAAGAACATTAAGAAAACATCTAATAAAAGTCCCGCTGTTACTACTAACAAGACAACCAAACAGTTGGATCCAGTAAAGTTGTATCTTCGAGATGTTAGCAAAGCTCCTCTACTCAACCACGCTAGAGAGATTGAGCTTAGTCAGACCATTGAGAATTCTAAGCAAACCATAATGGATACGTTGTTTGCTGTACCGCTCACAATCAAAACTGTATCACAGTGGATTGGCGAGATATCAGCTGGTTCTAAACCAGCAACTGACGTATTTGACGTTGAACTCGATGATGAAGATCTAATTACCGATAAATTCCGCGAACAACTTAATAAGTTTAATGTACTATGCGGTAGATATCTTGCAGATCTGGATATCAAGAGCGCCAAAGCTGAGCTAATTGCTGCATTTAATGATCTTCATCTAAACACAGCAGCAATGGGCAAACTTTTGAAAGATATCCAGGATCTTAACAAGAAAGTTACTGCATGTGACGGACGCATGCTCAAATTGGCTACAGAATGCGGAATATCCAGAGAAGACTTCATTCAGGCGTATGTTGGCAATGAGCATATGCGTTGGCTACAGAGTATGAAGGGCAAGTCTTGGCAGAAGTTTGCCAACAAGCATAATGAGATCTTTGATATCGTAGGAGAAATGCAGAAATATGCAGATGATGCCGGGTTGGGTGTAACAGAACTACGCACAGCGGTTAAAGTTCTAACACAACAGGCGCGTGCAAAGGAAACAGCTATCAATGAAATGGTTACAGCCAATTTGCGATTGGTAGTATCTGTTGCAAAGAAGTACAATCAGCAGAATAACAATCAGATATTGGATTTGGTACAGGAAGGTAATATTGGACTGATCAAAGCTGTAGAGAAATTCAAGTGGCAATTGGGTTATCGATTCAGTACATATGCTACATGGTGGATCCGACAGGCTATCATCAAAGCTGTAAATGAGCAGAACAAGACCATACGTATTCCAAGCCATGTTATGGATGCTGTCAAAAAGATCAACAAGGCTATCAAGGATCACGTTAACGCTACGGGACATGAACCAACCAATGCCGAAGTTGGTGTAATGTTGGGCATGTCTGAGGACAAAGTTGCTCGCATGTTGCGAGTAGCCAAAGATCCAATATCTCTAGAAACTCCTGTTGGAGATGAGGACAATGGTACTCTAGGCAGCTACATCGAAGACACTGAAAGCGAGAATGCATTTGATCAGATCGCCAAAGCAGATGTCAACAAGGTTGTGGCAGATACGTTGTCTGGTCTTAGCAGCAGGGAAGAACGTGTGCTGCGTATGAGGTTTGGCATTGGCACAATGGAAGAATATACCCTTGAGGAAATTGGCAATAAGTTTAAAGTAACTCGAGAACGTGTTAGGCAGATTGAAAGCAAGGCGCTGAGTCGCTTGCGTAGTCCGCAGCGTGCCAAAGATTTGCAAAACGCAATCAACGATTAATAACAATAGGTGCAAGGTAACACACTTGCACCTATATTTCTATACAAATTGAATTGTATAGTCAGAAGAAAAGGGCGACAAGCGCCCTTTTCTAAATATCAGTTGATCAATAATCAACGATGTGTATTCTGATCAACCACAAAATATCCAGTAGCAGCGCCAACGCCACCACCAATGATAGCAGTGCCAGCAACCGTTCCTTCAACTGTGGTGGTACCAAGACCAGTAGCTAGAGCTGATCCAGTTCCTGCTGCTGCGCCAATTGCGCCACCAGCGAGAGTACCAACGCCAGCGAGCTGGAGAGTTGTTCCAAGCTTAGGCTGAGTTGGCTTAACAGCCGTTCCAGTTCCAAATAGTCCTGCAGCAATAATTGCTACTACAACGAGAGGTGCCATGTTTATTTTCCTTTCATGTTTCCTAATGTTAATTACAACAAAAACTTCTAACTGCAATATCTTAAATAAGATTGTGTTAGAAGAACACTGTTATATTACTGATCATTAGAGCAAAGGTCAATATATGACCGCCGCATATGTTGCATCGCATGATCTCACAGTATTCGCATATACTTAGTCCAGATGTTAAACAAATGCATCTTTACAGACAAATTTATGTGTAGTATATTTTAAATTATGGGTATTGTGAACACAGAATTTAAGAGGCTAACTGTTAGAGAAGTTATGATATGGGGCACCGTTGTGTTTCCAAACGCAACTACATATGACAATTGGCCGCAAGTAGATTGTTCATTTAACTCTTTGTCACAACTGGAAGAAATAGTATCGTGGTGCGATTTGCAGTTTGGACACGACAATTGGTTTAGAATTGGTAAAGATTGGTTATTCACAGACACCAACGCTGCAACGTTGTTTAAATTAACATGGACATGAGAAAAGAAAGGATGCTATCTAATTTCCCCAAGTTAGATGCCAACCGTAATATAACAGCACAATCATTTAAGGATGCTGGATATTATGGTGTAGAATGGGTTAACGTAGATGTTAGAGTATTTGTTAATGCTATAACATGGTGCGACGACAACATGAAAGATCGTTATGATTTTGTTGATCGTTATTTTTGGTTTACAACAATAGAAGATGCAACACATTTTAGGTTAGTGTTCACATGACTGATATTCCAGAGGTTCTATACGGTATACCAATTACCAACATGAGCGATCAACAGATTTACAAAGCAATGAACTTTTCTATGACTGTTGAACCATGGTTGAACGCTAACATTGGCGAGTTTGGTAAGGATTGGTTTGTCGAACTAGATAAAGAATTTAACAGTTTAAGATTGTATTTTAAAGACAACGAAACAGAAGTATATTTTAAACTGGCTTGGTTACACGGAGCAAAGGAAGATTATGAAGTGGAGAGCTAGGAAGATTGATAATCGCAATCAAATGTTTGGATATATGGATTATCAGGTAATCTGTAGCTTGCCCGAATTTTTTGATGCTAGAGATTGGTGCTGGGAACAATGGGGTCCGGGTATCGAATATGAGCATTTCCGCAATCATATGAATTATACAGGTCAAACAAAATATTGGGTATGGGATTGCACTAAGTATCAAGGGTCTAGCATAAACAATGGTAAGATATATCTCAAAGACGAACATGCTATGACATTATTCAAATTGAGATGGACTGAGGATTAACAAATGGTAGATAGAATTACAAATGATAAACCCAACAGTTTAAACGTATGTTGGGAACCTACCAGCACTTGCAATTATTCATGCTGGTATTGTCCAGAAGAACTGCATGACGGAAAATATAGATGGCCCGATTTAGATACAGCACTTTCATTCTTCAAAAATATTGCAGCTAAACGTGATACTGTACACATTGATATGGTTGGGGGTGAGCCAACGTTGTGGCCGGATATAGATGAGTTTCTAGATAAGAAGCCAGACAATGTTCATGTGGAAATCAGCAGCAATGGCGCAAGGACTGTTAGATGGTGGCGTCAAAATTTCTCTAAGATGGCAGGTGCTACGTTAACCTTCCATCCCAACTCTGCCGATCCTGATCATTTTTATGACTTATGCGAAGCATTACATGATATGGATAAAGAACTGCATGTATTCATAATGGCAGTTAAGAGCAAGATTGATGTTTGTCAGTCGCTATTCACTAGGCTCAAAGAGTCTGGATTTAAGATCAGTGTAAGTACCAAGATGCTAGATGTACGACATGACGATGCTAGAATGCCAATAGCTGAAATAAATTCAGATGCAGACATAGTACATTTACTTAAAACCAATAGATTCAATAGACGCAAACACGGCAAATATGTTAGTAAGCCTAACATATCGTATTTGAACGGCGAAGAATTTGACCATCTGCTAGCACCTTTGCATAAGAAAAATTTATTCAAAGGTTGGACTTGCTGGGCAGGTGTTACTAGATTATATATTAAACCAAACGGAGACATATATAGGGGATCTTGTCGCAACGGTGGTGTAATAGGTAATATCAACAACAATTTAGACATATTAGATATTAAACCTGAGATTTGCCAACTAGCACAATGTAACTGTATTGATGAGATATTGATAGAAAAACATTATCCACTAAATGAGAATGAATCATGACTGCTGCGGTTCACCCGGTTATCGTATCAATGATGAATAATATAATATACAATAGTGGAATGATTATTGATCAAAGATCTAGTCATGTAATAGAAAATTGGTATCGCTGTCGTACCCGTGTAAGTTCAGCAATTTATAAAGTATTTGTGAGGCTCAATAACCGTCGCAAAACACAAGGAATTGAGGATTTTATATCCGCTGAATATCCAACTTATAAAAGTGAACAGTTTCTTTTGAAATTGTCTGAATGTACAGAATGGTGTAATGACCAATTTGGTAAAAATGGTTATTTTAGAATTGGTAAAGAATTGATATTTAAAAACTCCAAAGATCTAATGCTATACAAGCTAAGATGGGAAAATGAATAAATTCAAATCAATAGTTAGGTAAATTATGTTCAAATATCAGCTAGCAATAATAGATATATTAACAAGTAACGATCCTCCACTATTAACTACAGACGATTACACAATTGATCTCAAAAATCTCACCAATCTCCTTAAAGAACTATGTCCTGGCAATTTTGAATTAAAATGGAAAGATCCCAACAAGAGAATGGGATTATTCGACGGGGTAGATATTCATCTGATAGAACCAGTTTTTGAAAATGATTATGATAGAATGGAGTGGATGCTGCGTTATGAGTAAACCTTATTTTGTCAAAGTGATTGAAAACATAGCGTGGGACACTGTAATTGAACCCGGGTCATATAATATCAATAAAATATGCGCTAAACTTAAAAGAGTTTGTCCAGGAGATTATGAAATTGAAATCAATCCAGATATCTCCAAAATGGATTTATGTGTAAATGGAAAGAGTTTTGGCATATACTTGGTGTTTAGTGACATATATTCTCGTTTAGAATGGTTATTGAAATATAGCTGATTGACTAACCTTTTGCTAGCTGCTATTCTAACTTAGAATAATTTGGAGAAATATTATGGTACCAGATAATATTGTATGTGTTGATTTTAACCTCAATCCAAACTTAGATAATAGGTCAAAGTTCTTGAACATCTGCAAAACTGAGCTTTGTGAAGATGATTATGTTGACCTGTTAGAAGCTATTATTAGTCCATATTATTACAATAAATGTGACGAAGTTATACAAGATTTAGTTAATATCTATTATGATAGATACCATACCTAGTTAACTTTTATAATGAAAATAAATGATATTAGACTTTTTGGATAAACTGCATATAATCATTGTAGTTTAATCAAGAGGTTATCTATGAATCTTCTCAAAGATCGTCCAGACAAGAACCGTGTTTACATACAATGCAGTGAGACTGAGAGAAAAGTAAAAGCCACAATCCTTAAAAAGGATGATAGGTTATTACAAGTAGAGATGCCAACCGGATTTGTATTGACAATGCAAAAACGCAACCGACGTACTCACTATTCATTCAAGGTAGGTATAGTTGAATTTCATAGCGACGGTAAACCAGTAGTTTAGTAAGAGTTGCCAGCGAACGTGAAACTGGTAGTACCGTTTGTGCTGTATACAAAAATACCTTGTAGCAAACCAAGTGCTATATTTTGTAGTGTTACTGTATGATTGGGTGGTATGATAGTATTATATAGTAACCAAGATGTTTCGTCCGGTTGAAGGTTAGCATTGGTATTAACGCCGACATTAATAATGTCGGCAGTTGATGATTGATTAACTAGGAAGAGGTTGCCTAAGACACCATTTCCATTTGGCACATAGTATAATAAAGATATATCATTTGCTACTGGTATAATATCAGCTAAAATCATATAGTATTTACTCTAATACAAATCTAAAAATTGTACAATCACAAATGCACACCTTATTAAGGGTGAGAATTTTTGTAAGTGTTAAATTCCAAAGTCAGCGCGTCTAGCTTTTCACTGAGCTCTTGTATAGCCTTAGTCAATAACGGTACCAAGCTAGATTCGCGAATGCCCAATGATGTTTGCACAGTTCCGTCTTCTGTAATAGAATCACTACTTTCTATTACAGAACCAACATAATTGGTATTAGCCAAGGTCGTTTGGACTTCCTGTGCTATGAAACCCACATGAGTTCCATCTGAGAAATCATGTTTACTGTCGTCAACAAACTCAAATGTAACTGGTCTCAATTGGTTAACTAAATCAAGTGTGCTATCTAAATCTGTTATATTTTTCTTATATTGCTGATCAGAAACATATATGATAGAATTAGCAACCCATATAGTTCCGTTTACTTGCAACGGGTATGCTCCGTTACTACTTGTGTATCCTATTAGTGTAGTTCCTGTTAATGTAGCACCAGAGGCCAGTATATTGCCGTCTATTTGTAATAGATATCCGCCCGAATTAACTACAGTATAGCCCATCAAGGTAGTTCCGCTAACAATTAGGTTTCCACCAATGATTGCATACCCATATGAAACGTTAAGGTTGCCCCCTTCTATGTAGACATTGCCGCTTACACCTAACCCACCGCCGACTGTTAACGCGCCAGTGTCATAGCTGGTGCTAGGAGTATTATTGATTATGTTGAGTATATTTGATATTTGTCCGCCATTGAACTCTGGTCCAGTTGGACCCTGTGGACCGGTATATCCAATTGGTCCCATAGTACCGGCTATACCCTGACTTCCTGTAGGACCGGTAGGGCCGTTAGCAGGTCCTGTTGGACCTGTTGCACCAGTGTTAGCTGCAGTTCCGTCTGCACCTGTCGGACCAAAAGGACCGGTCGGTCCGCCGGGTCCAGTTGGCCCGGGATATCCTTGTTCTCCAGTAGGACCAGTAACAACGCTCGGTGCACCTGTAGCACCTGGATATCCTGTTGGACCTATTGATCCAGTTGGACCGGTACTACCCATAGGACCAAGCGGACCTATAATACCTGTTGGACCTGTAACACCAATAGGACCTGTAACACCAATTGAACCAGTTGGTCCTGTAACGCCAGTTGGTCCAGTTTTACCTATACCAGTTGGTCCAAACGGCCCAATTGGTCCGGTTGCACCTGTTGGACCTGTTGCACCAGTGTTAACTGCTGTTCCTGGTATTCCCGTTGGACCGGTTGGACCTCCTGCGGGTCCTGTAGGACCTGTTGCACCAGTGTTAACTGCTGTTCCTGGTATTCCCGTTGGACCGGTTGGACCGGTAGAACCTATTTGGCCATAAGCGCCTGTTGGGCCAGTTGAACCAGACGGACCTCGGTTTCCAGTTGGCCCTGTTGCGCCCGTATTAACAGCATAACCTGCTGCTCCAGTCGGGCCAGTTGGACCTCCTGCGGGACCTTGCGGACCAGTTGGTCCCATTTGATTTATAACCGGATATGTGTAAACGCTCATGATGTCACTTTTGTCTGGTGGTATCCATATTTATGTTAGATATTGCGCAATGAGATTCAGATAAATATGTCATGACTCTTGCTCCTAGCGTTTGGCCTTTACCTTATGGCGTAACTATTAGAACTGATTATAGCCCTGACCATAATTATGCTATACCCCGCAGTCAGACACAGTGCTGGCCTGTTCAACTAAACGAATATCAACAAGTTAATATAGCCGCTATACATAACGGCTGGATAGGACATCAAGCATGGACTCTAAGAGCTTGGTTAAGTCCTGATCCAAGCGGCGGCAATGTTCTTCCGTCAGCGTACGGTGTAAGACAAAATGTACATTTAACCTATGCAGGAAATACCTGGGACTTTTATGCAGTTGGATTGCCACCAAATTTAATACAAAATGCAAACACAGCATATGTAATAAATCCTGCTCAAATCTATTATTTTAATATACAGAATATTTCAAATACAGACGACGGATATTATTGTAGATTTACTTTCACAGGTGCTGGCACTACACTAGTGATATGAATCAGATAGAAATATTCAAACGATCGATAACAGTACTAGACACTGAAACTACTAATCTATTACCAGACCTTTGCGAAATTGTTGAAGTAGCTGGTACGCTATGGCAAGATGGCAACTGGGAAGCAAGTAGCATGTTGCTAGGTGCTCACAAAGGTATACCACCAGAAGCCAGTGCAAAAAACAACATTTCAAATCGTATGATACATGGTCTTTCAACATTTGATCGCAGTGCAACAGCAGTTAAAAATATATTAAACTGGCCTCGTTCAAAATGGTATGTAGCTCATAATGCAGATTATGATATGATAGCTCTGAAGACTGCGTTTAGCCGTATTGATAGACAAGAGGATGCGGCGTTATGTACAGACAAATCTCGATGGATATGTACATGGAGACTGAGCAAACAGATACTATCGCATGAGTTTAATGACATACAATATGGTCTCAGTTACCTACGATATAAATTAGATCTGCCAATAGCCGATACAGTTGGTGTACATAGAGCAGATGCAGATACTTTGGTTTGCGCAAAATTGCTAGATAGATTGATAGATATTGCTATCAAAAATGGTCAAATTGATCAATCTAAAGATATAGGTGTTCAGCTAAACGAGTTGTGTTGGGGACACATACCTGTTAAGACGTGGCCGTTTGGCAAGCATAAAGGTCAACGTTTAGAAGATCTAGATAACGACTATTATAGTTGGGCTCTCAAGAACTTACCACAACTTAATGAAAAAGATTCTTCATATGACGATGACTTAGCTGAGAGCATCAGACAAGTATTAGAAAAAAGATTTGTTGTTTCTTAATTCCAATTAGGAAGGTATATCATGAGTGTAAAGATTGCGGTATTGTTCAGAGGTCCTGTTAGGCCAAATCCCAGCAGAGTAGTAGATAGAGTTAAAGAGTTCATGAGTCATTTTGCAGGTGCTCAAAATGTAGAGATACATACTTATTTGGCTACTTGGAGAACCTGGAAGCAATACAATGCAGCAGAATTATTGGCATTAGATATGTTTGACAACGTAATCATGCAGACTGCACCAACTGCAGAGCATTGGGGCCGTTGCACGTCGTTAACGAAGTTGCCGAATGGTGCCGATATTGAACCGGTGTTTAAGATGTATTATCAGTCTAAGACAGCGTTAGATTTAATTACTAAGGCAGACACATATAGCTATATCGTACATACTCGAACAGACTTACAAATGATATTAGGTGAGCATATTAATCAATGGTTTGATCCCACATTCTATGTAGCACCACATGTGCATCCTAATCCGTTTATGAATGACCAATTTGGTATAGCTCCTGCACATATCATGCATAAAGCTTGGGATTATTGGGATATGAGTAATTTCAAACGACTAATAGAATCTGCCGATAAGCCAGAAGCTATTTTACAGAATATGATAGATGAAGCAGGTATAAAGGTTAGAACCGCACCATATATAGCATGGAATTTGGATCCGATGCGCAATCACTGACCATATAGCTATTGTTTACCATATTTGTTCTCTGTTTAAATATTAAAAAACAAACAGAGAATAATAAAAATGAAAATAGCACTGTTGTTTAGAGGCCCAATACGACCAAATCCAAACAAGGTTAAAGAGCTAACTCTTGAAAGTATGGAAGATGTTAGATCTTCAGGTCACGAGGTACATACATATCTAGCCACTTGGATGACTCACGAAGAACACCATGCCAGTGACCTAGTCAACAACAAGATATATGATAACATTATTGTTCAATAGCCGACAACGGAAGAATTCATGCGCAAGTATGTGAAGCGCGAAACATATGGTGTTTATCCTGTGAGCAATATCTTTAGAATGTATTATCAAAGCTTAACTGCTATTAAAGTGATAACAGGTGCAGCCGATTATGACTATATCATACACAGTCGTACAGATATGAACATGCTATTTGGTGATAAATTAGAACAATGGTTTGACAAAGAACACTACGTATCCCCGCACAATAATCCTCCCTGGATATGTGATTGGATTGGTGTAGCTACACCTGAGAATATGTTGAAATCTTGGGATTATGGTACTTTAGAAAATCTAGGTAAGTTGATAGACGAAACAAATGTACCGGAACATATTGTTACCAATATTATAGACACTGCCGGTGTGAAACGTCGCATAGGGCATGCCCATAAGTGCTATATAGAACCTCATCAACTGTACCAATAAGGTTGACAGCTTATATCATCCCAAAGGTATAATAAGTTATCATATACTTTGCGGTGATACAAAATGCCTCAATTGTTATTTAAAAATCAGTTTTACGGTGATAATGCATTAAATCCCACTTGTTATTTTAAAGATGCTAGATGGATAGCAGGATATCATAGCTATTGGAAGTTTGATATCAAAGAAACATATCCTTATGAAATATACATGCATCTAGATACTGATGATAAAAAATTACCAATGAAATCATGATTGATTTACGTAAGTTTGTGGAAAGGCGAGCTCTAGGTGACGTAATCGTTAGTGAACTAGATATGTCACATGTGTGGTGTTGGAATGCTGACATGACTAATAATACTTGGGATAAAAAATGGTCTCAGATACAGCATAGATATTTGGTTCTAAATTTTGAATGTGCAGAAGACACAATAACATGGAAACTGATGTATCCAGATTATGTTACAGAACAGACTTCGCAGTGGCATCCAAGATATGTAGATCATGCTGAAAATTGTCAAAAGACCAATTGGGGTTGACACTATTGAAACTTGGTGTTATTGTTGTCTAGAATACAATGAGGAAATAATTTATAATGCAAGAAATGAAAAAAGATTATCCAGTATTGTACGTATTTGTTAGAAGTGATATGCCAAGTTTAGGGTCATCTTCAGGAAAAATGGCTGCACATAGCGGTCACGCTGCTAACGCATTTGTGCATGAAAATGTAGTCAAGAAGCTGCTCAAGGGCAAGAAGCTTGATCCTGCTGTACAGGAATGGATGGACAGCACTGAGCACGGATTTGGCACACAAATCAATCTCAAAGGTGCGTGGTCAGAAGTTTGTGATGCTCACGACCATGCGTTAAAGAATGGTTTCCCTGCCGATCTAGTTACTGACCCAACTTATCCTTATGTTGTAGACGGTGAAATTGTTGGTCTAATTGAAAATATCCGACATACGCTAAATCCTGTTGATATTGGAAATGATAAGTTCATGTGTTTTCGTGCAGAACATACCGCTGCATATATCTTTGGTATGAAGAGTCAGCTTGTTGACATTGTTGGAAAGTTTCAGTTGCACCCATGACTTGTTAATATCAGAAACACATATTAGACATAAGACTAAATACACTACAACTATTAATCATGGTGGTTTTATGTCTATTAAATTTATTTGTGATAAATGTGGAAATATAGGAGAAAAAAATTTAAATCTTCAATTAAATTAAAAAATTATTGTTCGGCTGCATGCGGTAATGCCGCTAAATCGCGGCCGGGACCATTGAACAGTAGATTTGGATATAAATGGTCAGATGAAGAAAAACTGCAACAGTCTAATCTAATTAAATCTAAAGTAGACGATGTTTATCGATTTAATGCAGGTACAGCAAATCGAGGTAAAAAGTTCTCAAAAGAAAGAATATCTGCTATGCATGATCATCGCAGTGTAGACAGTTATAGGCATTATCCAACTGATGAAACTAGAAAACTAATAGGTAAAAAATCTGCCGAAAAGTTTAAGAAACCAGGATTTAAAGAAAAAATTAGAAAATCTATGGAAAAATCCAAACGTTGGGTACCTTTAGAAGATTTGGATGCATTTGTAATATACAAACGCGAGTGTTATTGGGCGGGACCTATGTGGAATTTAATTTCGGATCCTGCTCAGTTAAAGTTGTTAAATGAGAAAAAGGTATTTCATCCAACTAAAAACAGCAAGGGATGCGTGAGAGATCATTTATTTACAAAGGTTGACGGATTTACGTTAGGTGTGTATCCGGAAATATTAAGACATCCCGCGAACTGCAAAATAATAACACACGGCGAAAATGCCAGGAAAGGATCGAAGTCTGATATATCGCTTGACATGTTATTTGAAGAAATTTACAATTATGATGGAAATTGGTTCGAGCATAATTCAGTTATCGAGTTAATAAAAAAGTACAAAGAAGGATTTAGGTGGTCTAAATCTGAGTATATCTTTTATAAGAAAGGAGGTCGTCATGAGTGAAAACATTTGGTTCATTAGTGACACACACTTTTTCTCACGCTAATTTTCTCAACTTTGTTGATGAGAAGGGTGACAAGATCCGCAAGTTCAATTCTGTTCAGGAAATGGACGACTGCATGATCACTCGATGGAACGAAAGAATCAAACCCAGCGACCGAGTATATCATCTTGGTGATGTTGGGTTTGATAGCACCGCTAACCATAAAATCCTAAGCAAGTTAAATGGAAGCAAGCGACTGATTCTTGGTAATCACGACATTATTAAAGGTGATTTAATTAATCATTTCAAGAAGATCAGCATGTGGCGCATCTTCAAAGAGTATGATTTTGTTTGCAGTCATGTACCGTTGCGAGAAGATAGTATGTTTAAGATCACGTTTAATTTGCACGGACATATTCATCAGCAACCTAGCCCTAGTATTCGACATATGAATATGTGCGTTGAGCACACCAACTATGCGCCCGTACATCTTGATGAGGTACTGGCAGAACTTGCTCGTAGGCGTGCTAGTGAAGAATTTGCCAAGTTGAGTACAGCACATGATCGCTAAAACTTCTGATGATGCTAAACTGGAAGCGTTGGATATTTTACAGGAAGAATGTGCCGAACTTATCCAAATTGCCAGCAAGATGATTAGATTTGGTGAGATGGATACACACGAAGGCAAGCTTCCTACCGTTAGATATAGGATGATGCAAGAGATTGCTGATGTTCTTGCTATGATAAGCATAGTAAATGCGCAGATGGGCTACACCAAAACAGAACTAGATGTAGCTATGGAAAGCAAATACAAAAAGCTTAGGAAATATAGCAACCTACTAGAACCAGATGAAGTTAGCCAAGACCCATATATTTCTTGAACCATTCAGTACGTTCTGGTAAGCCTAGCATACCGGGATTTATGAACTTGGTTACATTCTTGACATCAGTAAAGTCTTTGACATTTGGTCTAACATGATTTAGCCAATACCAAACTGATACTTCTGCTGCAACTCTTAGATTTTTCTCTGCTAGATCTGGATGTAACTCTAGAGGTAAGTTGAGTTCATCTCCTGCCGTACTATAATTATCGCGACCGGTTATCTGTATAAATCCGCGACCTCTGTATCTAATACCGTCGCCTTTTCTAGTATTGCCAAGCTCTTCTGCCTTGTCAGGATTGTACTTGATATCATACTTCTTTGCGAAATATTCGGGTGTACCCTTTTCTCGCAAAGTACTAAATCCACTTGTCTCATGCGCGCATTGTGCCATAAACGCTGCCAATTCTGTACCTTTTATACCGTTGCGAATGGCAATATTCCTTAAGATTCTTTCATAGGTTCTATTGCGTATACTTGGAATTTGTACATGCGCAACAGGTTTTTTATCTGCAGCCTGTTGAGTAATAGCCGTTGGTTCTGTTGGCACCTTTCCAGTATTTGGATTCAATGCTACAGTTGCACCAAATGCACCAGATAATCCACCTATTACCGCAGCCTTTTTCATCCAACTGGGCATAGCTTCATCTAATGCAGATTCTAATAATTGATCAGTTTGGTAAAATTCTTTTAATCGCATGCACAGTTATTTATTTTAAAATAACCTATTGCATTATTGTGTCATCTGTTGTATAAATATGTTGTGGATGGATAGACCGTCCGCTCAAAAATACGTAGTAGGATTTACTATGACACACACTTATGATATTGCCGTATTCATCGGCAGGTTTCAACCGCTACATTTAGGACACTGTCACGTTATTGAAAGTGCGCTTGATCGAGCAGATCATGTATGCATCTTGGTTGGATCGTCGTATATGCCTCGCAGCTATCGCAATCCTTGGCTCTTTGAAGAGCGCAAGGAAATGATCCTAGAAAGTTTTGCTAGCCAGCGCGATCGCATCACGGTTCTAGCCCTAGAAGATACTATCTACAACGATTCTCAGTGGGTACAGAATGTACAACATCTGGTATCTAATGTAGTGGTTGACCAGTTTGGTCCCAATATCGTGCATACTGGCAGATATCCTAGGATCGCATTAATCGGACATAGCAAGGACAATTCCAGCTACTATCTCAAGCTATTCCCACAGTGGGAGTCAGTCAACGTCCCAGGTTACGTCAATGAGGAATTTGTACTGGCTGCTACCAACATTCGAGATTGGTACTTCAGCAAGGACAGCGACTACTTCCTTAGAATTGAAGCTCGGCATCTGACACCAGCTGTTAGCAAGTTCTTGGCTAAGTTCAACAAGACCGAAGTATTCAAGAACATTGTTGAAGAATACGAGTTTGTGCAGAGCTACAAGAATGCGTGGGCTGCTGCTCCATATGCACCAACGTTTGTGACTACAGATGCTGTTGTTGTGCAGAGCGGACACATCTTGCTAGTCAAGCGCAAGGCTCGTCCCGGTAAGGGGCTGTGGGCGCTGCCGGGTGGCTTCCTCAATGCTAATGAGCGCATTGAAGATGGTGTACTCAGGGAACTGCGGGAGGAAACTAAGATCAAGGTACCTTTGCCAGTACTTCGAGGCAGCATTGTTGCAAACAGGGTGTTTGATGATCCCTATCGCAGTAGCCGCGGCAGGACCATTACACATGCGCATCTGATCAACCTAGCACCCGACACAGTTCTACCTCAAGTCAAGGGGTCAGATGATGCTGAAAAGGCTCGTTGGGTTCCTCTTGCAGAAGTTAAGCGCGAAATGATGTTCGAAGATCACAAAGATATAATTGATTGCCTTACAGCGTTGATCTGAGAGAAATAATATGTTTATATGTATAACCGGCCTTCATAGCGGCAGAATAAGTTGGATATTCGATACCATCGATGGTAATCGACTTAGCCCTGAAATGTTTTGCACCACTAATAGAAGCAGCTTGCTTAGCCCGTGCAATCGGATCTTTAGACGATTTTTTACCATTCAAAGAAACCGCCTTTCTGGTACGATCAGATACAGGATGCCCAAGTTGAGATTGTCTCATTCTCTCTCTTGTTTCAAGGGTATGTTTTTTACCTGCAAACCCTCTGGTAATACTACCTTTACCTCCATCAGTGAGGTTGTACCAATTGGGATCAGAAACAGCATTATAAAATTCAATATAATGCTTTTCAGCTCTATTAAGATCAGCAAGGTCAATGGCTTCATAGATTATAGTTCTGGAAAAGTTTTCAGAACCATATGCTTTGATGGCCTTTTTCAAAAGTTTACCCGAACCAAGATAATATTTCCATCGACCGTTATAAACACGCTGCCCGATATATTTTTTACCGTTAATATGATTTTTGGTAATATAGATAAATCCATAGTAATTCATAATGTATTTAGTAATGAAAATACATTATGACATAATAAATCCTGAAATTAATAATTTCAGGTCAGTATATGGGATAGACCCTACACTGCAATATGATGTAAAGGAGATTTACAATGTTTAAGAACTTACTTTTGAATACAGATAGTTACAAGCCAAGCCACACATTCCAGTACCCACCGGGCACTGAATATGTTTACAGCTACATTGAATCACGCGGCGGCCGCTTTGACCGCACAGTGTTCTTTGGGCTGCAGATGTGGTTGAAGGAATATCTCAGCAACCCGATCACTCGCGCGGATATCGAAGAGGCGGCTGAATTTTGGGCAGCACACGGAGAACCATTCTATCGCGAAGGCTGGGAGTATATCCTAGAAAAGCACAACGGACATTTGCCAGTTGTGATCAATGCAGTTCCCGAAGGTACTGTGGTACCAGTCAAGAACGTGCTGGCTACGATTGTCAACACAGATCCCAAGTGCTGGTGGCTGCCCGGCTTCCTTGAAACTGCAATGCTGCGAGCTGTTTGGTACCCAACTACGGTTGCTACCAACAGTTGGTACTGCAAGCAGATCATCAAGGCTGCACTGGAAAAGAGCAGTGATGATCAAGCTCAGGTAGTGTTCAAGCTGCATGACTTTGGCGCCCGTGGTGTTAGCAGTCAGGAATCGGCGGCTATTGGCGGTGTTGCACATTTGGTTAACTTCATGGGTTCAGACACGGTTGCAGGGGTACTAGCAGCACGCAAGTACTATCATGAGCCAATGGCTGCGTTTAGTATTCCTGCTGCTGAACACAGTACCATTACCAGTTGGGGTCGTGAACATGAAGTAGATGCATATCGCAACATGCTCAAGCAGTTTGCCCGGCCGGGCTCACTGGTGGCAGTGGTCAGCGATAGCTATGACATCATGAATGCTACTAGCAATATCTGGGGCGGTGTACTCCGTGATGAGGTCGTTGCATCCGGTGCCACAGTGGTTGTGCGTCCTGACTCCGGCAATTCTCTCACAGTGCCAGTAGACGTAGTTGCTGCTCTTGCTGACAAGTTTGGTTATACTGTCAACAGCAAGGGTTACAAGGTGCTGCCCGGGTGTGTTAGGGTAATCCAGGGAGACGGTATCACACCAGATACTCTACCTGTTATCCTAGACAACTTGCTAGCTGCTGGATTTGCAGCAGACAACATTGCATTTGGTATGGGTGGTGGCTTGCTACAGCAGGTCAATCGCGACAGTCAAAGGTTTGCAATGAAGTGCAGTGCTGTGATGATCAACGGTACTTGGCGAGAAGTGTTCAAGGATCCTGCGGGAGACCACAGCAAGGCCAGCAAGCGCGGGCAGTTGGCACTGATCAACGACGGCGAAGGTTGGCAGACAGTGTCTCGAGAGGGCAATGCATGGAGGGATCAGTTGCTACAAGTATGGCGCAACGGCGATCTACAGCAGGAGTGGACACTGGCTGAAATCCGCGAACGTTCTAACTCAGTATCAATGTAAAATTACCAAAATGCAATAGCTGCCCAAGGGCAGCTATTGTTTTGAATTTGCACTATATAACATTTTGAAATAGTACATAAAAATTTTGCAAAATTAACGGTTGACAATCTTTGTATAGATGCTATTGTACGGAATAAGCAATGCATGGGGAACCACAATGGCCTACATGAATCAAGAACGCAAGACACATATTGCTCCCAAGGTCAAGGAGATTCTCAAACGCTATGGCATCAAGGGTTCGCTTGCTGTACGAGATCACATGACGCTGGTGTTGAATATCAGCGAAGGATCAATTGACTTCATCAGCAACTATGCTGATACTATGGGTGCCAGTCGCCATCTAGGACACAAGCCCAATGGTTACCTCAACGTCAACTGCTATCACTATCGCGATCATTTCTCTGATGTTGCTCGCAAGTGCCTCGACGAAGTGTATGCTGCTATGATGGAAGGCAATTGGGACAAGAGCCAAATTGAGTACGATATTCATGATGTTGGCTGGTATGTTGACATCAACATTGGCCGTTGGAATAAGCCTTACCGTTTGACAGCTTGAGGAACAACCGTCGTGAGCTATCGCATCAATCGTGCTATGGGATATGGTATGCCATATGAACAATTTAAAGACGTGTGTATCCTTCCCAAAGATAACGATGATGTACTTGACGGGGTACTTAACGTCTTATACAATGCCTTCGAAAAGCTCACTGATGCAGATCTCACAGTAGACGACAAGCTATATCGAGCATTGTTCTACGGCGACGGAGTAAAGCCCGCCCCAGTTCTTCAAACTAGATTGTTGGCAGAAGATTTCACGAGAGTTTCTAACAAGCCCTGCACAATTGGAAAGGCAGAAGATCTATTTGTTACTGTAACGACTCCCGACGAAACAACAGACATCATCTTCTTTCCAAATTTGTACTTTCGTAAGAAGTGGTATCGCTGGGATGATGAGCTAGATTATGCATTTGAACAGTGGAGATCTGGTTCAGGCGATAGAAGTTCTGCACAGGGTCCGCAAGATTTTACAATCTATACAGAATACGGACATCATCCATTTTCATATGACATTATGGACATTAACGGTAATCCCTTAAAATGGGAGCCCGCTAGGCTAAATCAACACAGCAATTGGATACCCGCTGTTCCCAGCGAGATTAGATGGTATTTGACTCAACATGGGATTATGTTCAATGAAGGTGTAAACCAGTTGCGACCCGTAGTTGCGCAGTGGTGGAGTTGATCGGTTATGAAGATCACCAACAAGTGGATCACAGTATTCAAAGAAGTTGCAGAAGATTGGTATGGAAATTATCGCATAGCAGATGACGTTAGATATACAGGAAAATATGTCAGCGTTGGTATAACCAAACTGTCCAACGGAATGTATCGTGTTGCAGTATGGGGCAATGACGATTTTGGAATGGAATATGATACCAAGACCAAAAACCGAGCTGTGCTGATATTTCAGCGTTGTGTGATGGAAGATCTCTTAACCAAACAATGGTTATTGGACAACGGATTTGCGAATTGTTAATCTTTTGATCATACCTACCTTCTCCTCTGATAACTAATGTTGTGTATTAGAGGAGAGTTACTATGACTTATCTAGAACAGTTTATAGGACAATATTGGCCAGGTCAGGTTCAGGATGCTATAAATCAGTGGGCCGCCCAAAATGGATATGACACTAACATTATACCCGATGGTGTAGACAACATTGATGTTGAACCTCGCAGGTTGAACGTATGGTTGGACGGTAACACCAGTACTGTCATCCGTTTCACAGTAGGGTGATGATCAGTAGATCATTAACACTCTACTAAATAAATGATGACAGACAAAGACAGATTCCTCTATTGGGTTATCACGATGTGCTGCTTGGTACTTGCAGCATTACTCGCTCAGAATTTCAATCTTTGGGAAACAATGAATTCCAAAGATGCTACAAAGATAAGCTGGCTGATATGTACTATAACAGCTGGCACTAGTTTAGCTATAGGTTGGTGCTCATTGCAACCAACAATTAGCCAAAACATCATGAACAAATTTTGGTTTATAGCTGATGCTATGTTTACTTTGGGAATGATAGGATCGGTATCAGGATTCTTGCTGATGACTGGCGACGGATTAACCAGTATTAACACATCCGATCCTTCTAGCATACAGAAGACTCTCAATCTCATTGTGACGGGTGTTGGTACCACAATGGTCACAACACTACTGGGCTTGATTAGTAGCTTACTGTTGAGATTGCAGTTGGAAATCATATACCATGAGGAATAAATTTCGACATGGTAGCTTACTTGGCTATGTTGACATATGCGTAAACATGCTGATGTTTTTTACAGCCATGTTTATGTTAGCTATGGTACTGATCAAAGTACAGGAAAGTACCAATGACAAATCTGGACTAACTCCAAAAGGCAAACTCATAATACATCTAAGTTGGGATCCCAAGAGCAATACTGACTTAGACTTGTGGGCTAGAACTGACAATCCAGTTAGCATTGTGAGTTTTAGACAAACTGATAGCAGCAACATGTGGTTGGATCATGATAGCCGCGGTGCAGCAAGTAACAAGGTCAAGATGGCTGATGGTACCTATAAGACTACCTTTGGTAACGATGAGATAATACAATTTAAGGAATGCACTAAAACTAGGGTAACTGTTAATGTGCATGCATATCATCTAGATCTAGGTCTACCTGTTGCTGCAACAGTTGATATAATCTTGCCACCTAGCTACAAGACAATACACACAGCGCAACTTGACATTAAAGTAAACGGTCAAGAATCCACCGCATTTAGCTTTGATCTTGATGAAGATTGCAATGTTTCTAACTTTGATGATACATTAATACCGTTTGTCTATAGCGTTATTACGCCTAATTCATCAACATTGCCTGGCTCCCCACCTTACGAACAACACGGAGAACAATAATGCTTTGGCTATTATCCTTACATGAAGTGCAGTTCCTGTTGGCAATTTGGTTAATTCAGTTGATGTATGCCGCTGTTGTAACTGTAGGATGCAAATGGAATTGGAAATCCAAAGCTATAGCTATACCTATTTTATTTGCCGCTTGCTATCAAACCATAATGGTAAGTAACAGTCTATTGGGAACTCCCAAATTTACCAACGATGAAATTACTGGAACGCTAGCTGGATATGCTGAATTTAAAAATGGGGATCAAAAGGAATTAGCAGTTCTGCTAATTACCAAAACTGGTCCTATCATGTTTGCAGTACCGTATGATCCAAAGTCTGAGACAGACCTAAGGCAAGCTATGAATCAATTAGCTACCACAGGAAAACCCACGTTGGTTAGAAAGAAATCCAATAATCAGCTGCAGAATGCAAAACAAACTAATAAGAACGGCAAAGAAGGTCAAGGCAATCAAGTTTCTGGGAATTTAGAATTGTATGATTTCACAGACCAATTGCTAGTTCCTAAAGGCCAGAAGGATCAATAACCTTAAATGTAAACACCTTGTGTTCGCCATCGCGCAATACACTGAGTTCTACGGTATCGCCTGGTTTGGTTAATTGCGTCTCGTAAATTAACTCTTCTGGTAATTTTACATCTACCCACTGTCGATTTGATGCAGGAGTTCTTATTGCAATTATTTCATCATTTGGTAGTAACCCTGCAGCCACAGCCGGGCTATTTTTAGATACAGCTGAAACAGCAATATGATGCTGATCTTTACTGGGACCTAATAGCAACCCTATCTTACCAACTTTGATCTTGCCGCCATCTAATAGGTCATTTACTACCTTCTTGGCATAATCGCTTGGTATAATAAGGCCAAAATATCCTTCTCTACCAAAAATAGCTGTGTTAATACCTATCACATTTCCTCTGCTATCAAATAGAGGTCCTCCACTGTTGCCCGGATATATCGGAGTTGTGGTCTGCATATAATATTCAGGACTGTCATCATCATGTCTAAGCTTATTGCTAATGATGCCCTGTGCTACAGTCCAAGATAGTCCATACGGGTGTCCTATGCTCCATACTATGTCGCCAACATTCAACGCTCTACTACTACCCCACGACAATATAGTTGGATGCTCAACTGCCACAAAGTCATCCCATTCATCAATCTTTATTACAGCAATGTCTGCGTTTGCATCAGTTGCTATAACAGTCGCGTTATAGGGTTTCATATCATCATAACCAATTACCTTTATCTTGCGGTCTTTACCTGCAATAACATGATTGTTGGTAACGATTATGTTCGGAGCTATTATAAATCCAGTACCCAAACTGGAATGATGGTCGGGATCATTATCTTTATCATTATTATGATCTTTATCGGCATCTGGTTTTATGGGTTCTTCTTTTTTAGGCGTGGGAACCGCTGGTAATTTATCATCAGTATTTGGTGGAAGATTACTCACCAAAACTACACTTGAAAGCCGTTGATTGCTCATGGTGCTTATCGTGTCAGAGCATGAAACTAGAGACAAGCAAGCTAGCATCATTGTGATAAATTTAATCATACTTTATTTATAATAGTAGATATCTATTGGTTGACTTAAATCTGTGCGATGTTATTATGGCTAATCATAAACGCACTGAGATAGGATGTGATATGAAATATGGAGCATTTCGCCGGCGTATTAGGCACAATACTGCAGTGTTGAAGAAGGCACTTGATCAGCGAGAAAAGTTGATCACCATCCTACCCAACCTATATACAATGACAACTGGTCCGGGAGAGTTGCACAGTTCGGTAATGATCCGTAATGCTCATGATATATTGCCTTCTGCGTTTATTGGCGCACTAGCCAGCATCAATGCTAACGGTACTGATGCCTATCAGATCACACCCAATGACGAAGAAATTCAAATTGAACTTAAGACCAGTGAGATTGATAGCAGAAAGGTTTGGAAAGGTGTAAGAGGCGGACTGTATACCGGAAAATGCAACTCGAAAGCCAGCAAAGTTGCAGTTACCAGTCATCTTAATGCATCATATCAGTTTGATTCAGAAGCTATTAAAAATGAAAAGAGAGTCAAAACTGTACTCATAGTCTGCGATACTGCTAGTGAAATTGATACCTATTTTGATGCATGGGAAATTGACGGCAATATTCTAGTTGACGAATATCTACACAACAAGACCACTGCTGCAATTAAATTGGGTAGCTTTATGCTACACGGCAAGCGAGCCAAAACAGTAGTAGATCTAGAAGGCATTGACACATGGAAGAAGCGCGTTGGTGCCAATGCCCCTATCAAGTATCCAGTCTAATTAAATCAACGACGAGGAAGTGACCTGCTTGGGCGCCTAACTGGCTCCTGAGCGGGAGCTTTATTACCTATCTGAGGTGTAGCACCTATGCTATCGGCTTCAGGCCAACAATATATGTAATCCCCAAACTGATCTTTAACGATCTTGAATCTAATACCGCCAACCACATAGTGTTTGACGTCTGCCCTGTATCCGGGTATAGTTGCTCCAAAATCTATGCTGGCTGTGTCAACCGGACGACCGTGCTCAACTACCCAATTTGCAACTGATCGAACTTCGCGGGTGGTGTTAGGACCCTGTCCGCCAACATTGCCTATCATCACAATATCCTCAGTAGGTGTACGAGTAAATGCGCGGAACAATGCCTTACCTAGTGTAAGTATAGCTCTTGACATGTTACCAGGTAAGTTGGCCACGGTATGCCAAGTTGGATTTACAGCATGTGGATCAGTCATAGCTATCTCTCTGCTGATTACTGCTGGTAAATGTTCCGGTGTAATGCGTTGTGTAGAAGGTAGGTTATCAGTCGGTTCATCTACACCCGTATCATCTACAGGCACATTGATTCTGCTCATCATGTCTCTCATTGCATCAGTAGGTGACATCTTTGCAGTTGCCTTTGCTGTATCTGCAGCACTGCCTATCTTCATATGAGGTACTTCTGCAGCACCTGCAGATGGTTTCAGTGAGCTGCTCTTAGTATCAGTGCTCAACTCTCCGCCAGCGGGCTCATCAAAGATGTTATCCCAATCGATACCAGTCTTGTCTTTGACATCGGTTGGTTTTTCAGCTTCATTTTGTATATCGTTTGCCATTTTGATCTCCGCGGCGAATGTCTCGTTAGATTATTTATCTATTCATTGCTGTAAAATAATTGCAAATATATCGGCTAAAAGTTTATAATTAAACTATTATAGTCTATAAGGTTTATCATGATTGATCATCAATACATTCGCTTAGAACATTCTAATCCAGATAGCAAAAATTGGTTTGTAGTTAACTGGTGTCTCGGTAACACTTGTAATTTCTCTTGTAGTTATTGCCCGTCTGGATTACACGATGGTTCAACCAAATGGCCCGAACCAGACACCATAAAGAATTTTATAGATAAGGTAAAACTAACACACAACGACAAGAACATTTATTTTGAGTTTACAGGAGGCGAAGTAACTGTTTACAAGCATTTTATCGACATATGCAAATATTGTACTGAACTTGGCATTAAGGTTGGTATGATATCAAATGGCTCTAGAACTCTGCGTTATTGGGAACAAAACAAACATTTCTTTGATCATGTTTGCCTCAGTTTTCATCCTGAGTTTACTGACAAAGATCATTTTGTAGAAGTAGTTAAGATATTACACAACGAGTTGCGAGTACATGTTAACATCATGATGAGTCCATCTAAGTTTGATTATTGTTATGATGTAGCAAACACTGTAAAAGATTTAGGTAATATCAGCATGGCATTACAACCTCTAATACATGACTTTGGAGATAAACTCTTTGACTATACACCAGAGCAGAAAGATATATTAACAAACCAATATAAATTAATAATCAGACATATTAAGTTTACTAAAAGTTTTCAATTCTACCGCGGCGCAATGAAAAAAGTAAATTCAGATGGAACCTCAGAGGTTCAACCCGCACATAAATTCATATCAACTAATACAAACGATTGGTCTGGATGGAATTGTTATGCCGGAGTTGAACAGTTAATAGTAGATATGGACGGTAGTGTACATCGAGGTTGGTGCAAAGTAGGGAAACCAATAGGTCGCATAACAGATAATGATCTCCAGCTACCAACGAATCCAATACTTTGCGACAAGACCATGTGTCATTGTAACTATGATATCATGAGTACCAAGGAAAAAATTATATGAGACAATTAATTTCGCTAGATGAGTCTAATACCAATAAACAAGTTAGGCATTACGACAAAGACGGATATTACATAAGACTAAGTGTAGATGAAACCATAGCAAATAATCTCAACGAATGGCAAGGATGGCATTGCAGTGCCGGTATAAGTGGTTTATACATAGATTATGATGGTAATGTATGGACATGCAATACCGCTGGATCAAAACTTGATAGGTTTAATAGTACTGAATGGGAAAAAACTTTTAAACCATATATTGACCCATTTGGTCCAAATATACCGCTCGAATGGCAAGGCGATGGCAAAAAATGGTTAAATCTTCTCAAAAAGTTTAACGCACGTGATATTGCATTTGCAAAATTAGTACCTGCAACAAAAGAAAATAAAGAAAAGTATCCTGGGTTTTTAGGAAATATCAAAGAAGGTTTTGAATTACCAACTACTTGGTTTAAATGCCCTTGGCAAGCATGCGGGTGCGGCGCAGATGTATTTCTAGCTAAATCAAAATCAAAACCAACCCAAGATAATTTACCTGTATTTTTTAAAGGGGATCTGGGGCAAGCTGAAACTAAAAATAAATTAGTAAAAGATATTCCAAAAGAGGACATCATAGGAATTGAAATAAATTTTCATAAACCCTATCAAATATTGTGGGATTTAGGTAGGCGATGCAATTATGACTGTTCTTATTGTTGGTCGGGCGTACACAATCGAGACGGTGCTCATTTAACCCTAGACGAAATGGTTAATACAGCAGATAAGATAATTGCCAAATGGTCAAAAGGAGAATCAATAAGGTGGAACTTTGGCGGCGGCGAACCTACACTAAATCCAAACTTCTTAGATTTTTTGAAATACCTAAAATCTAAAAACCAATGGGTATTGGTAACCACCAACGGCAGCAGACCCAATACATATTGGAGCAAGGCTGTTGAATATGTCAACAGCATAAATCTCAGTGTTCATTTTGAATTTGCTGATGAAAATAAAATGTTGCTCAATATAAAAGCAATATGCGAACATTTCGATCAGCATGATGACGATCATTGGCTAGAAATAAAATTAATGGCGCCGCCTGCATATGTTGAACAAGCAGTTAATTTTAAAAAGACAATATTATCAAAAACTGATATATTAAATACCGGAGCTAATGGTCGTTTAAAAGGTACTGTTAGTATTGTTCCTATCAGAGGCATTGACGATAGTAGTCATATTATTGACTACAACAACACACAACTCGAACTATTGAAGAGTCAAGATACATGAACCAATCAGAATTAGATAAAATCTATTTAGAAAAATTAAAATCTTGTGAAAATTATATTGAGCGAATATCGTTACTCAACAACAGCGATTGTCCTCTATGGTTGATTGAATTATATTGCACTGCTGACATAGAGTTTGATGTTGCAAAAGCCGCAGCGCTGGATCCAAGAGCCTTACATTCCTGGGTTATGGTTGCAATCAACAGATTTCCAAACCTCAATAACGACAACTTTTGGAAAACTAAAAAAAATCGTTTAGAAGTATATAATCGACTTCTCGAAATAAAACAGCTTGAAGACGAAGCAGGCCCAAACATGTCTGGTGATCGAGATCAGATTATCATGGAACATATAAAGAAAGTAGATGATATTAAAAAGACCATTGGACATGCAGAAGCGCATCTTGGTACTTTCGAATTAAAAAATGATTTAACATTAGTAAATTCAGATATACCTTGGGCCGAAACTGATAAATTTAGAATAGCTTTGGTAATGGCACCTGCATGGGGTATTTTATTTCCCCCGTATAACATAGCAAAATTAACTGGGCTTTTGAGAAATGATGGTTACAGTGTTAAAGTATATGACCTCAATATAGAATCATATTATCATTTGTTAAAGCAAACCAATCAAGATTTTTGGAGATCTGAAAAATATTTTCTTTGGGTAAATGAACAAAATTTTGAAAAATATATTTTACCTTATTTAGAGTCACTTTTTTTTGAAACTATAAAAAACATTGTCAGTTCAAACCCAAAAGTCATTGGATTTAGTGTATACAATACCAATTTATATGCAACATGGTATTTGATTAAAGAAATTAGACTAGCATTGCCCGATGTATGTATAATAGTAGGTGGTCCTGAAATCGCTACAATGCCGGGGTCAATGGCGCGTTCATTGGTTAATTATATATTTGTGGGCGAAGCTGAAGAAAATCTATTAAATGTATTAAAAGAAATAGCTGATCAAACAACTTATCCGATAGATAAAACTATTGGGTCTACTGCAAGCCGACTCAATTTAGATCAGTTTCCCTATCCCGACTATACTGATTATAATTTAAATAATTATTTGCATCAGGACGGCGTTAGCATAGAAACGTCTCGAGGATGTGTTGCACAATGCAGTTTTTGCGCAGAAACATATTTTTGGAAATTTCGCAGTATGTCACCCGAAAGAGTAGTTGATGAGATAGAATATCAACTAAACAAACACGGTATAAAAAGATTTTGGTTTGTTGATAGTTTGGTTAATGGAAATCTTAAAAATTTCTCAAAGGTAGTAGATTTGATAATAGAAAGAAATTTAAAGATTGACTGGAATAGCTATGCTCGATGTGATGGTAGAATGACTGCAGATTTCTTAAAACGTGTAAATCAAAGCGGATGTACTTGTTTAAGTTTTGGTGTAGAGTCTGGCAGTCAAAAAGTACTAAATGATATGCGTAAAAAAATAGAAATTTGGGAAATAGAAAACAATCTTAGAGACGGACACAACGCTGGCATGTTTAATCATGTCAATTGGATTGTGGGATTTCCCACAGAAGAACCAATTGATTGGTTACATAGTCTGCAATTGCTCTATAATTGCAAGGATTGGATAAGCTCAATAAGTCCCGGCTTCACCGCTGGACCTGCCGAATCTAGTCATACACATACACATTGGCAACTGTATGATATACAATGGAAAGAAAAACCCTGGGACAATAAATTTTTAGACTCTTGGTATACTGGTGATTATAACAATACAAAATTACATAGATTTATAAGACTTAAATTAACACATGTCTGGTTAGAACTAATTGAAAACCATACTTCGGGTATCATTGTAGATGGCCAAAAAGATGAAAGAATTAAAGACTTTTTTACATTTTCAGTTTCAAAACCTACGTCGGTCGTTTACATACCATGTGAAAATTTTGTCAAGTTAGATAGGGTATCTAATGATACTTTTAGCAAGAAGATTATGAATGAGTATTTTGCATTCCTTTACGCATTATACATATACTTTGGTGAATGTGAGTTTGAATTTACTTGCGATAAAAATAGAGATTTAACTGTGTTTGGTAATTATCTAGCATCAGTATATAACTGTAACCTAAAATTCAAAATTGATTCAAACGGAAATTATAAAATTAATATCAAACACAACCTAATACATGACACAGACGATGATAGACTCAAACAAATATATGCTATCGAAAGAGAAAGAAAAGATATGAGTTTTAATGATTCATATTTTCATGTAGGTAATATTAACGATTGGAAAACAACTATAAATCAAACTAAAGAAACTATACACGCTGCATATAGAAAATAAATCAAACAACAGGTTGAGATAATATATGACTAATACTATTTGTTCGTTACCGTGGCACCATCTTTCATTACAACAAAACGGAGATTATAGAATCTGTTGCCAGATGATACATCATCCTTTTGGAAAATTAAATACTGATAACAACGATTATTTGAATATTAAAAACACCAGCATGAATGATGTTAGAAACCATGAGATATTGAAAGAACTTAGAAAAAGCATGTTGAATGGAGAACAACACAGTTTGTGCAATTTGTGTTGGACGGAGGAAGCAAGCGGGTTAAATTCGAAAAGAATTTTTATGAATAATCAAATACCGAGCGATCATATACAATATATGATCAATAATACTGATCAAGATGGATAAATAGATCCAAATTTATTTCCAATTAGTTATTATGATATAAGATTTGGAAATCTCTGTAATCTAAAATGCAGAAGTTGCAGTGCAAGTGATAGCTCGCTGTGGTATGAAGACCATGAGAAGTTAACTGGTTCAAATAATTTTTGGTTTTATGGTAGAGAAAATTACTATAAAATAATCAATAACAACAATACCTATGATGTAAATTTTGATGATTTCAAATGGTATGAAGATGAAAACTTTTGGAATGAATTTAAATCAAATATACATAATACAGAAATTGTTTATATAACAGGTGGCGAACCAACAATAAACAAAGCACATTTTAGATTGTTAGATTTGTGCATATCAGAAGGTGCTGCACATAATATCAAACTTGAATATAATTCAAATATGTTTGCTGTACCTGATAAACTTTATAACCTATGGAAAAATTTTAAACATGTATCTATTGGGTGCAGCATCGATGGTAAAGACAAAATGGCAAATTATCTCAGACCGCCAAGCACCTGGGATAGATTAGAAAAAAATCTAAATAAATTAGATTCAAGTGATAATCAAAATATAACTGCCGCTATAAGCACCACAGTGAGCGTGTATAATGTTTTACATTTTTTAGATTTCACTGATTGGCTATTGTCTAAGGAATATAAAATTATAGGGAATATACCAGTATTTCATATGTTAGACGGTCCGCATCGTTATAGCGTACAGGTGCTACCAAAAGACGTAAAAAAGAAAATCACTAAAACTTATGAAAATTACTACAATCGAGTAAAAAGTAAATTTGGTATTACAATATCTAGAGAAATTGAAAGCACGTACTCTGGTATTATCAACTATATGAACTTAGAGGATAAATCCAACCTATTACCTAAACTAGCAGATTCAACCTATCGTTTGGATGCAATAAGAAATCAACAACTAGCAGATGTAATTCCTTGGTTAGATGAAATACTAAAAAATTTTGTATAATACGTGGTTGACCTCTTAACATTCAGATGCTAGTGTTCATCATAGTTAAGAGGACAGCACATGAAGTTCGATGTACCGTTGATTATATACGAGCATCCTACTAAGGAATATTGGAAAAGCATGTATTCCAATGCCTTCCAAGCAAAAGAGGCTGCGTGAAGTAGAACTGATCCCATGCACGAAACTGATGAAGAGCGAATCCGTCGTCTCATAAAATATGTTAAAAGCCAGTCTGTCAACTTTGATAGGAGGAAAAACGACATTCTAGCTGCTAAAAAGTGGTGTTTGGAAAACGTAGGCGAACAGCGAAGCCAGCATCCAATTTGGGAGGCAGCAGAAGGGTGGCTGGATTTCTTTGAGGGCGACTGGGCTGTAGATTCATATTACTACCTCGAACCCAATCAAAATAATATTGCATCATTTTGGTTTTCTCGTACAGAAGATCGCGTGCAGTTTCAGTTGATATGGGGTAGTTGACATTGCTTCATATTAAAATTATCATTAATTCTAACAGTAGAGAGGTAATATCAAGTGTGGGTATTCATTAATGACGCATTTTACAGTATTGTAGATCCCAGCCGAGGTTCGGGTGACAAGCTATTAGTTAGGGCTAGATTTCCGGGCGATATCAAAAGGAATTTCCCAAACGCAGTTGAAGTACAGTTGCCCAACAGGGATTATGCCTATCGAGCAGAAGTTGACAGAAACCAAGTTGCTGCTGTTATTGCTAACCATGTTGCTAATATCAAGTATGACAATTTCAAAGACAGTGTGAGAGAACACTGGCGTCACGATGCATATGCAGATGTGTGGGCAGTGTTGTATCGAGAACAGCACCGTCGCAGCATGAAGAATAAGGAACTCAATACGGTAGGATGATAACTCATATATTGCATACAGGAGTGGTGCATGCCAGCACCATTCAACCATCATCTGATACCGTAGTGATTAGCATATTAGATTATAACAGCCGGCATCCTAGACCCAACTTCTCAGGTTTTAGAGACTCGCTGTCACTGTGTTTCAAAGATCGTTGCGAAGAAGATTATGGGGTCAAATCCCATTGGCCTGACGAGATACCAGACAACTTGCAGGCGTTCTATACGGGAGACGAGTTAGAACGTATATGTAATCTAAGTGATGCAGAGAAGATCTTGAGATTCTTTGACAAACATCACCGTGATCCTCAACCTATAAATTTGGTTGCGCATTGCAAAAGTGGAGTTGGTCGTAGTGCTGCTATCGCACATTGGTTTGGAACAGTATATGGCATTAGCTATCACGGAACAGATTTGAGAAAACGTTTCAATCCCAATCCCAGGGTAATTCGTATGCTCAACAAAGCGTACAATCAATTACACAAAACAGTGTAAATACTGTATGCTGATAAATGAGATAATGAAAGAGCCTTTCACCAATTGGTCCTTCCCAAATGAAGCAACCATGCAGGCAGATTTCAAAGAATACAAAAAGAAGGAAACTAGCAAATGGCAAGGTCGTGCCAGCAGTATGGGGTTCCGTTTCCCTATCTTTGATACCTTTGACGATTTCTCAAATGCTCTAAGATCAGCCGAAGTTATCACGCTAACTCCCCAGCATGATTCGCGTATAGCCAATCGTAGTCATACCAGTAATATAGACGACCTTAAATCTCTAGTTGGCAGCTATGTTAGACCGAGAGATGTAGATAGGATCGTGCATGGATTTGAGAGCAATGCACCAATTCCCATGCCCATTGTGTTAAAAGGTCGCAAAGGTGAATGGATAATGGCAGGTAATACACGTTTAGACACTGCATTTATTCTAGGCGTAAATCCCATTAAAATTTTGTTAGTTGACGTCAGCGCTTAGTGGTGCTATATTCTGCTCACATTGCTACAGAGGTGAGCTATGCTGTTGACCGAAAAACGCTTGCAGACGCTGGTTGATCTTGCTACTGAATACGCCAAAAGCAAGAATCTCTGTGTTACAGAATATCTACGTGGAATACTCAACCCCGATACGCTGGGCAATGTAGATGCTGGCGTTATTGTTGAGACGCTAATCCGTTATCACAAAGAATGGAAGTGAAAGGACTCTAACATGCCCTGCCGTACAGATGATTATTATTATGATGACTCTACTCGTATTTCAGCTTTTGAGCTCCGTGAATATAAGATTGCCAAAGCAACTTTGTGCATGTTGTTTACCCATTACGGTATCCACACGCTGATTAATGAACAGATTACGCCTGCTGAATTAAAGGAAGCCGGTGTTAAAAAGGGAGAAATTTTTGGTTGGTGGAACCGGCACGAAAAAGAAGATCGGGCGCGGCGCGAACGCGAGCGTGTGCTGAGCATGAAAAGCGCGAGAAGACCAAAGCTGCTCTTGCCAAACTTACACCGGAAGAACGTGCTTTGCTGGGCCTTAAAAGCTAGTAATTTACGTTGATAAGCAGTGCTGTCTTTTTGGTTGACAGCACCGCTACAGATGCTATTGTGGGACATCAAACGAGGAGCTAGGTCATGAAGCATACCGTTGAAAGCATCAAGCATCTTCTCGCTACCAATGACAAGGCAGTGGGCCGCGCGCTGATTGTGCTGCGCAACCGCCAGACTGTTGACGAACGTAGCTCCGAAACTACCCGGCATCTCAACGGCCGTGGGTTCCGTCCCTGCCATGCGCGGATGGGTACTTCGATGGCTAACTTTTTTGAGAGCCGCGGGTATCTTACTGCCAAGCAGGTTGCCTATTGGCGAGTGGCTATGGCTGACGGCAATAGCCGCATTGAGATCTACGCTCGCCAGTTGCTGGAAGAGGCTGAAGTCAAGGCCAAAGCTGCTGCTAAGGTTCAGCAGGATGCAATTGATCCCGATACCATGAACAAGATGCAGTGGGACGCTATGCGCGCGGAACGTGAGATGCAGAGCATGGAAGCCGAGTGGGATCGTGCCCAAACTGTTCGCGATGAAATGAACAAGTGGGCTGCGCGCGAATACATGGAAAGGGCTGCCTAATGAATACTTCGGCGTTCAGGTGGTATTGTTTTTATGCGTGGGAAAGGCAGCATAACTTTCCCAACGATGCAAACGACTGTGATTACATGCACAGTATTGTCTGGTGCTAGGAGAAGCAACATGCTCAAGGACCACACTCATAACAATATACAAGAAGCATTTGTACGTGTCTGCCAAGACAGTGGGTGGAAAATGAGTCATATTGATGCGGCTATATTCACCGCAAAAGTTCTCAACATACATCCACTTGAAGTATGGATTGCATTCTCTTCTCTTGATGCAATGGCACAGATAGCCAATCATTCTCACCCATACGTTGCACAAATGCGCAAATAATTAGCGCATAGGATCTTGACAAATCCGCAACAAATGCTAATATTATCCTACGGTAGAAGGAGAACCAATCATGCATTACAAATATAATGGTCTAAACCCGATTGCCGAAGCTGAATTCACTGTGGCCCAGCGCATGGCAGCATACGATGCTCTACCTGCTGAAGTTCGACGCTTGCTGTGGACTCTCAATGACCTGTTGGACTACGGAAACAATACGCAGTCTGATATCGTTGATCTTCTCTTGGTCAATGAAAATATCAATCCCAGCATCAACCGCAGAGAGATGCAGGAGTAAATGCGAGTGTAAAAATGGCGTATCAAATCGTCCAGTGCGAGGTTCTTTGGGACGCTGTCTACTATGTCAGCGGCAATGAAAGTGTAGGTACGCCGTATTCGTTAGGGTATTTTGAAACAGAAGGCGATGCATGCCGTGCATTTGCCGAAGCTGGGTTTACCCGACACGAAAATAATTCTTGGCGCAGACCATATTCGAGTGGTTATGTGTCGAGAATATTGAGGGAGATTAAAAGATGTGGCGGAAACCTTATGGATATGAATCGTTAAGTACCAGTGAATTATCTAAACATGTTGCTGAAGGTAAGGCAGAATTAGAAAAAGTTGCAACAAAAGCCGTTAAGGTTGATGATATGATTGCGAATCTAGAACAAAAACTTAGAGAGTTCAAACTTTTAAAACTCAGTTTGTTTGAAGATACGAAAAATATCGTCATGGACCTAGACGAAGTGTCAGAGCTTTATAAACTTAGGAACGCATTTAAGGATTTATGATCAATGGCCAAGGAAGTTAAACCTCGGGAACGAGGCTATCTCAAGCGATCCAATCTAGAATTTAATGGTGTTTGGACGGTTGACGGAAATAGTATTCATTCTGTCATCGTTCGAGCACTGGAATTCTTTGAAACACATCGCATCGTCAAAGACAAGGATGTTACAGAATATTTTAATGTAGCATACACAATCGAGCGGCTACATGCTAGTGAACGTCATTGGAACCCAGATATCATTAGGTCGTGGATTGACATGTTCCACGACTATATGTCTAGTGCAGTGTATCTAGACGCATTCCATGGTACACAGGGTGGTGAGAAACCAAAGTTCAAAGCTGCAGAGTCTGTGTTTGCAGAGTTCCAGAAAACATTTGCCTAAGGTAAACTGTGATGAAGTTAGTGGTTTGTTACGGCCATGGATCAGAAGGATCCGGATGTTGGACAGAAAATATCTGTGTGGAATATGAAAGCAAGGATCACTTCCTTGTGGCATTTATTGACGGATTTGAAGCTTGGGGCAAGCGCCGCAAGCTAGAGAATCAATACCGGTCCAAGATTGCCCTTGTCCGAGCATCTCGCAATCAGGACAAGGTTAGTGCTGCCATAGATGAATATTCAGAGTTTTTGAAGTCTAAAAACAGCTACGATTATGACTTAATTGTAGACGGGGCTGTCTTTGACTATTTTGAAGACTACGAATACGATAGCAAGACAGGCGAATACACTATTATATCATTACCAAATGTTTATGATCTTGACGAATGGTTTGAACTCAATCGACCAAAGACAATACAAGGGGCATCTAAATGACTGACAAAACAGATACATCAACCGAGACCGTGTTGTCGCAGATTGCAATGATGAAGGACGGCTTGCTGCCTTGGACTGTAAATGTGATACGTGCTCTGTTGACTGAACGAGATGCGCTAGCAGCTCAGCTAGCAGTAACAGAACAAACTACTTTTGAAAAAAGTACAAAAGAAAACAAGTAATTACAATTTAAAATTGTATAATTTTTATGGTTGACAAACGGTCTATAGATGCTATTGTTCCTAAACGATAGGGAGAGCACGACGGAACGCACCGTTCATTTTGTGGGATTTAGAGGCGATGAATACACAGCCGCAGTGCGTGTTTTTGGTCGTCCAAATTTTATCCATCGCATTTGGGATATTAGGGCTGCGGCTGAGATTCAGCCCGAAGATCTTGTGGTATTCGCGCGCGAAAAAGACTGGGCAAACCTGCGGAAGCCCAACAAATTCGCGTTCGATGACAGTGCAGCGATGTGAATAGTAATTCACAAACTGTGCTGTTTAATCTAAAAGTAAAAATCCGCAGAATAGTGGTTGACAAAATGCGTTAAGATGCTAATGTACAGCATAGGCGCTCAAACTTAGGAGTTAATGAATGGATAAGGTATTTGCAGTTGCCGGTGTTTCCACCCTTGAGGGTGTTGTTAAGGCTCGCTTTGCCAAGGACTTGGCTCGCGTGAAGGTGCTTGAGAAGAACGGCCATACGGCAATCCGTTTGGTCGAGCTCCCCAATGAGATGACCAAGGATGCTGCGCTGTCGTGGCTGCGCGGCCACAAGGACTTCCAGGATGCTGCCGCACAGGCTGCGCTGGTTCCCGAGGACACGGCTGCTGCTAAGCCTGTCAAGGCTGCTAAGCCGTCGTCGGAACCTAAGGCCAAGGCTGAACCCAAGGCCAAGCCCGAGAAGGCTGTTGCCAAGGCGGCGGCGCCCAAGGCCAAGACTGAGCCCAAGGTGACTTCGGATGTTGAGGCTATCCGTGCTAAGAATCGCGAGGCCATGAAGGCTGCATTCGACAAGTTCAAGGAACAGCAGGTTGAGGCAACCGAAGGTACTGATGCTGCTGCAACTGATCACATGCCGGGCGTCCTCAAGTAAGGTCCTTAGCAATCAAGGAGGGACTAGATCCCTCCTTCCTCATGGACGAATGGTCAAATGAGTCAAGACTTAGAGCAACTGTTAGAACAGTATAAACACGCTCTGCAGCACTATGCAGCTATCCCGGGCGAAGTTGGTGCTAGGGCTAGGGTAGCTCTAGATGGGCCTTTGGCTGTCATGGACAGTCCTTACCTCATTAGATATAACGCTGAACTGAATTACAATCCCAATTTTGGCGACAATCGCAAATGCAAATGTGGTCATCCATACTTCAGACACTTTGATCCATATGAAGACAATCGTGCAGTTGGATGCAAATACTGTCACTGTTATACATTTGTATGTGAATCAATTGACACTACCTGGAAGCTGTTCCTAGATGATGAACGCGATCCAGTTGATGACAGTTGGATAGTGTGCCGTACTGTATTAACTGCTATAGGTGAATGTACTGCAAGAGGCTTACCAACCTATATCAACTTTGATCATGATCTCGGTAACAGCGGTAACGATCATCCCATGTTCAAAGACGGCATAGGATTTGCTCACTGGATGATTGAAGAGGTGCTAAATGACAGATGGACTTTGCCCAAAAACTTTGATTGGTATGTGCATAGCCAGAACCCCATTGGTGCAGAAAACATCAATGCGTTGATGCACAATTGGATGCGATCGCTGGGGAGATAAATATTCCATGAAGCTTGAAGAGATCACTAGCAAACGCTATTACCACGGTAGCTACACTCAACTACCGGTTGGTACTATTCTAAATGCTCGTAACGAGGATTACGAAGCCGATTGGAAGGGTACAGATTTTTATAATATCCTGGAACGCTATCGTCCGGAAGGACAGCTATCCCATAAACAGTCTGTATTCATGTGTGATAATCCCGACGACATTGATGCTGCTGGCGGTGGTACTGATTGGATGTTCACTCTCAAAGCTCTTGGTCCTGTTCAACGCCACGACCTAAATTGGAGCAGTGAGATTAGCGTGCTAATTAGTGATGGATATGCAGCTGATAGCCCAGAGGTAAAAGAAGCTGCTGAAAACTATTGGGCAGGTGTACCTCATCACAACGAATCGTTATGGGAGTACCTTACTCCTTCTGCACAGATTATAGCTGTTGAACCCTTCTAAAATTTTTGGTTGACACTGTCGTTAGAGATGCTATTATGCATCATAAACGCCAATGACAGGAACAGTCTCTATGAACACTGAAGTTTTTGATTATAACTGTACTGTTATCGGCAAGTCCGAGCTGAAGGTTGTTGAACTTACCAACGACCTCCATGCCTATTCGTTAACTGTACAACACACTGAAGTAGATTCAACTGGCACGTTTACTCCTCTCAAAAGTAAGCTGCGAACTGCTTTTGAAGAGCAGGGGTTTATTGACAACAATAACCTCGAGCGGATCAAGACAGGAAAGTCATATGAGACTCGCAATCTAAAAGTTATGCCGTTTGACCTTCAAGAAAAACTTCGCCAGAAAGGTTGGCGATTGTGAGACAACAAGACGTATGCCAATTGGCAGCCTGCACGGGCATTTGATGCTGCTAGTGATCCTGCATTTGATCTAAACACTCTAGTTGAGATCAAGGATGACTGCCACATGCTGGCTAACTATGCCGGACAAGTGTTGCCTGTTGGAATTGAATTTGATTATATCTCACACGGTGGTATCACGGACGGACGGTACGATCTCGAAAAGCTAGCCAAACACCTATTGGCTCGTAACGATTGCAAGATTTACAAAGTTAATTATCGCGGCGATCTTTATGACACTACAAAGTATGCAACTACGGTAAAAGAAGCCATTGTTGACATTCCCTATTACAATGCCAACCATTATTGCCAAAAGACCATTTACTTCATTTGGCAACCAAATGCTGCTGACTACGCTCGTATGTGGGATTGGTGTATAGCCAACAACAAGAAGTATCCTAGCACCAGTATGCATCAAGCGATCTTTGAATTGGATCTAATTGGTGCTCGTGCCGCTGGCGCTGCGCTGTTTGATAGCTATCACAAGAGCAAAGAATACCATAATAGCAAATATACAGAAGATGATGATTAAGAGGTTGACTGTTTCAAAATAGATGCTATTATCAATCATAGGCGATACAAACAAAAGGAGCACACAATGGGTGATACTGAGTTTGAAGACGACGAAGGCATCGTGTTTGACGAATATTGATGCAGAAATAAAATTTTTATCGGGTATTGACACGATCTTTAACCGAGTGTATAAATAGAGATACGTTTAAAAGGGTTTAGTAAACTATGCAACACCAGGTCAAACACCAGTTTAATATGGATTTGGAACGCGCCGCATGGTCGTATCTTACGATCTTGTACGGGGGTGTTGCAGTATGATGTGAATCGCACATCATATGTTACGCTAAACCCCCGGAGCAATCCGAGGGTTTTTTATTGAAGAATTTTGTAGGATAATAACCTTATCCTACAAATTATAGGAACGGGTTGCTAGAATCAACTGGTGGTAGTCTTCCCCCGTAACATAAGGAAGGCCCCTGATTAGTGCGTCTCTGGTGTCAGAAGCCAGGCGATGAGGGTCAATAGCTTGGCCACGCGGACTCAACAGGAGAGATGTAACGAAGAATAAACACCAAAGTGTGTATATCTTCACGAGCATATATAGATGCTATATGTTCATGAAGATATATTAACCGCCCATAGTTAACGTTGGCTATAATGCTGGTCCTTCAAACCGGAGTAGGGAGATCGACACTCCCTGGGCGGACCAATTCAAATTGCAAGGTGAGCTAGTTTGGTAATTCAGCGTCCCGCTGAAGACGGGAAGAACTCAGTTCGATTCTGAGACCTTGCACCATTTATATAGTAGTATCATCCAACCAACGCATGATAGCAAACTGTAACATCCTAACTGCATCCTGAGGTGATATGTCAAACCATTCACCTTTTAAGCGTATATGGTTAAGTTCTTTGTGCAGTTTGCGTTCCAATATACGAACACGGTCTTGGGGTACAGCTTCAAAGTGATGTATTTTGAGCTTGGTTGGGTTGCCTGTTTGTAAGGTGGCTAGACGCTTATTAACGTCTTTGGTGAATCCAATTTTTTGATAATTGTCGTCTGTACCTATTACATAAATGAACATAATATGTAATAGTACAACACAATAATGTATAATCCAAATATGGGCAAGCGGTGCAGTTAGAGAGGCACGGCGGTCTGTAAAACCGTTCCGTACGGTGAGTAGGTGCAAATCCTACCTTGCCTACCAATTTGAGTGGCAACGTCTAGGATGACGGCCCCGGCAGGGGGTAGCTTGGTTCGAACCCAAGGTTGACAGGGACGCCTGGTCTACTCAATACAAAAACAAGGGCAGGATGACGAATCCGTAAGACCCATGAATTTGGGGAGTACAATAAGGTCAGGCTGGTGCCGACGCTGCGCTGTAAACGCAGTCCTTAGAGGCAAGAGGTTCGATTCCATCTGCTCCCCACCAATTATGGAGTGCGTATCTAGCCGGGGATGCTAGCACGGTCTCGAACACCGTAGGAGCCGCAAGGCCAGGGGATCAATACCTCACCACTCCGCCATTTGCTCTCATCATCTAGCGGCCAAGGATACTGCCCTCTCAAGGCAGGCACGCGGGTTCAAATCCCGCTGGGAGCGCCAATTGCAACCAAAGGAGAACCACAATGAAACAAAAACCTAACAAAATACCAAAAGCTAGAAACATAATGGTATCAGCTGCAATGTTTCGCAAAGCAGGCGCACATGTCAAGACCAACAAAGCCAAACGTAAATCACTCAAGCAGGAGTTTCAGCGTAACCTACGCAACAACAACGATTTGTATTTGATTGCATATTGAGTTAGTATGCAATCAAATACAAATTAAATAGTTACAAATATTATTCAAAGTTGGATGTATTCAAATGAAAATATCGGAAATAACTTATGCCGATACTATTCCGGAACTCAATATAACAGATACTAGTTTTGCACAACACCTAGGTCAAATTGACAACCGCGACGTTTGGCTAATATCAGATCATAACTATTTTATACCATTTTTTAAAGACGGCTATGATAAAATTGCGGCCTATATAGCATTTACAATTGCAGAACACGACGGATTTGTAGATCTTGCTAGAATACATAATAAATCAAATACAGCAGGATTAATAACAGCGTTATTGCAATTTGCTAGGAGTAAAGGATTTAAGTTTTGCATTCCAAACACCGAACCCTTAACTACAGATGGGTTTAATTGGTTGGCAAAATTAATAGCCGCAGGCGGACGAGGATTTAATATAACTGATCAAAATCATAAACAAGTTGATATCAACAGTCTCAAACAGGAACGGGAGACTGCAAGAAAAACAGGATCCCCGGGTAAAACTTCAATTTTTATTGAAGGACGTATTGATACCGATATAGGACAATCACTACTAGAAAAATATCCCAGTGCATTGCTGAAACCAACTATTAGATTTATTGGCGACACAACATTAGATTAATAATTTTTGGGCTGTTAGTTAAGTGGGATAACTTCGCCTCGGCATGGCGACATCGGGAGTTCAAATCTCCCACGGTCCACCACAGACACATAGCTTAGTGGTAAAGCGCCGTCCTGACTCGACGGAGATTGATGGTTCGATCCCATCTGTGTCTACCACAATAGAAGTTTATTCCTGGGTGGCGGAATGGTAAACGCACCTGACTGTTAATCAGACGCCGAAAGGCTTGCAGGTTCGAGTCCTGCTCCAGGAGCCAAACAAACTATCGATCTTTGTGATAAATATTTTTATCACAGAGGTTTATACTATGAAGATAAGCGAACTTGAACGTAACTACATATCACAAAACGTACCTGATCCGCCTAGAGCTAAAGGTACATATAAGAACATAGTGCCTATGGTTATAGGGGATTATGAAGTTAGATACAAGAAGCAGCACGGATATACAGACATCAGTGTATGGGACAAGAATAACGGTGTTGCAGAACTTAGATTACAGCCTGCACAGTTCCAGGGTATTCAAGGTTATCATGTAGCATGGGCATGATTGAATCCAAAATATAAAGGTCAGGGTATAGGATACGAGTTGTATAAAGGTTTAATTACACTGTGGAACATTACATTCATGCAAGCCGAAAGTCACAGTGCAGGCGCATCAAAGACCTGGGCACGACTAAGTCAAGAACCAAAAATATCGGCGTATGGGTTTGATATAAATGATCAGATTGTGTTTCCTGTGAAACCAAATGCAAGCAAGACAGAATTGGTATCCGCTAAAAAAGGTATAACCTTATATAATACATATTCTACCGCTCTAATGTTGTGCAAGCGAGGTAGCGCTAACGACAAGAGAATGGCAGATCTAATGGATAGAAGCATAAATCCTGCTAAGGTAAAGCCAGACTTGTTTGGTAACAAAACTTTCCATCCTTTGGAAAAATATTAATATAACTTGTATAACACATCTTATTGCTGTGTAAGCTTTGGGCGTTTCGCGATCCCGAAGATATAGGATACTGACGTCAGTTTCGCAACAAAATGCATGTGAAACTCATGCCACAGCAGCCAAATTTACCGTTGACACTATCTGCAGAGATGCTATTATCTTATTGTTGGTATTGCAAATTACTTTGCATTTGGAGATAACTGTGATGCACCAGTAACAGATTTGGACCGTTAGCTGAGTTGGTTCTAGCGGGAGGCTCTTAACCTCCGTCTACGTAGGTTCAAATCCTACACGGTCTACCAAAGTTAATGGACCCTTAGCTCAATAGGTAGAGCAGTGGACTTTTAATCCAAAGGCTGCCGGTTCAAGTCCGGCAGGGTCTACCAAACGATCCCCATGTGCAAACATAGAGGGTCTTGCAGATAGCTTAGAGCTATAACTGGACAATAGTAACTGTTGCAGTTGCAAGCGTATGCTGAAGTACGAAACCGTTCAGTATGCTCGATGATGTGAAGCGAGCAGTCACTAGCTTGGCTAAAGGGTATGTTACCCATGCTAATAACAGTTGACAGTGTCGTTAAAGACGTTATTATATAGATGTTGAGATTGAAACGGTAAGATCCATATTAGAGGCTAGGACGCAACGGCGACTCAAGCGCTGAGATTGGAAAACTGTGCAGGCGGGGAAGGGGGCCAAGCACGGAAACGAGATTTGGACTGGTAGCTCAAAGGAGGAGCAGCCCGCTCATAACGGGAAGGTTGAGATATCATAATTCTCCCGGTCCACCATTATACAACGCCCTGTTAGCCCAACTGGCTAGAGGCGCCTGCCTCAGGAGCAGGATGTTGCTGGTTCGAATCCAGTGCAGGGCACCAATATTGCGCTTGTGGAGAAATGTTTGGTATACTCGCTGTCTTGAGGAGGCAGTGCCGCAAGGATTGTGGGTTCAAATCCCACCAAGCGCACCAAGAATAGGCCCGGGTAGAGAAATGGTAAACTCAGGAGTCTCAAAAACTCCCGCGCAAGCTTGTCGGTTCGAGTCCGACCCCGGGCACCAAAGTTTAGAGCCAGCCATAGGCTCAGGGTATGTCCTATACCCAGCATCAACGGCATGATGCTTAATGTGCGCAGTGCGAGCATGACTGCAATCATATGGACGACTATGAGTAATGATCAGGGATAGTTTAATTGGTAAAACTCCAGACTCTGACTCTGGCAACAGATAATGCTAGTCCACGTTCGAATCGTGGTCCCTGAACCAATCAATAAATATTGTAGGAGGTGTATCATGAAAACTGTTATTGTAGTTAGGCCGCGCGGCGGATGGCGATATGGATTTCCCAAGACATTGCCACCTGAAGACGATGTAGTCTGGACCAACAAGCAACACCTAAACTTCAAAGAGAAATTGGTTTGGTGGTTGCGTTATCAAAATTATCCAGATTGGTTGATCAAGAGTATTGGAGATTTAAACAACATACTTGAATTTAATCAAGTATAATTTGAGGATGTAGTTCAATTAGTAGAACTGCTAACTTTGACTCTGGCAACAGATAATGCTAGTCCATGTTTGAATCGTTGTCCATAAAACAATTATATTTGCTGTAGACAATGCAGTGATCTAGTGGAATTCCTGTGACTACGGCTGCGACGGCGGCGGGCAGGAGTTGCGATATCCGTTCTGTGTCAGCTTAGGTGCGCACCCAAGCTGTTACTAGATTGGAGAATGCTTAAGATACGATCCGCGGAGGCTCGAAACACCCAGGTAGATCTGCATTGTCTACAGCAATATGTATGTTCGGGATGGGGAAATGGTATACCCGCCGGCGTGAAGGCTGGAGGTTGTAACAGGTACGGTGAGTTTTACCAGTAGTAAGCTGCAGACGAGGCTGGTAGCAAGAGACGTATGTCTGACAACGTTGTAGGTTCGAGTCCTACTCCCGACACCACAGGGGTGTAGTTCAAAGGAAGAATAATAGTCTCCAAAACTATCGATGCAGTGTCAGGATCTGCCACCCCTGCCAATAAATATCAACATGAAAATGTCAGAGATATCAAAACCCATGACTATCAGAAGCGCTACTGACAGCCACGGCAATGTAAGTAGAGCCAAAGCTGAACGCATATATGATCCCAAGGGTTGGTTCAAAAAGAACAAGAGCAGGATAAGCAAGAGATTTAAGCCTGCAGGCGGCTCTGTTAGTTAAGTGATATAACAGCTGATTCGTAACCAGCAATCGACAGTTTGATTCTGTCACGGAGCACCAATCAATGCCAGTGGGGAGGTAGTGGATATCTCACCATCCTCATAAGGTGGCTAAACAGATTTCGAGTATCTGCACCGGCACCATATTTCAATATAACTGCATTTACACCCGGTAAATAACGATATGAAGCAACTTTTTATCAAATTAAGCTATTGTTGGCACATACCAATCAATATGGTTTCAAAATTCTTTAAGAGAATAAAACAAAAACATGAGTTCCACAAAAGTATGAAGAAGATGCGCAAACGAAATCCATTTATCTATAGATGAGAATTATCGTGTCTGATCATAAACCAACGATTGCATTTTGTGGAGATAGTTTTTGCGAATATGTAGACGATTGGAATCCGCAAGGTAGAACTTGGTTGAGATCAATAGTTGATCATTATGGATACAATGTTGTGCATAGTGGATTTGGTGGTAGCAGCATCTGGGATCTAGCAGTTATACAACTGCCCAAACTTTTGAAAGTAAAAAGTCTAATAGATGTTAACCAAGATACAGTATGTCCAGATACATTAATTATTACTATCACAAGTTCTTATAGAGTGTTTGATCGAACGCATAGAAATATAGGAAAATGGGTAATTGATAGCCAAAATTCAAAAACAGATCCAGTGTTATCAGCAGCCAGAGAATATTATCTGTGGTTATGGGACCAAGACAAAAGCTACCTAGAGGACAAAATGCTGATGCATTACCTCGACACAGTGGTATTTGATCAATTAAAAAATAGATGCAAGATAATCTGCATGTGGTCATTTGGTACTATCAAATGGGATAATTTTGAACAACAGCACCCATTAGTAACGCAATATGCACATATATGGGAAAATGCAGCCGAGATAAGGCCTAGCTTGCATAGTGTAAGCGTTATAGATAACAAATGGGGATTTTGGGATAATCTAGATCCTAGACCAAATCATCTAGAAGATCACAAGAATCCAATTGTGTTTGAAATGGTAAAAGATGCTATAGATCATTACGAGCCTGGCAAGATTTTTGATAACAGCAATAAAATTGCAAAGCTCTGGGAAGGTTGGAAAAGATGAGTTTGATCAAATGGTTCAAAAACAAATGGCACATGATATCATTGCATATGCATAAACGCAAACGTTTGGCAGAATTGCGTAAATCTAAAGATTACATATATAAATGATAACTTGGGGTATAAGTGCAGGCGGTCACGATGCTGCTATAGCAGTTATCAAAGATCAAGAGATAACGTGGGCTGCTCATAGCGAACGCTACAGCAAGGTTAAAGATTGTGATTGGCTAGATGTCAAGTTGATAGATGCTGCATTAGAATATGGTCGACCAGATAACATAGTTTGGCATGAACGCAATTGGCTAAAACGCACTAGAGAAATATTCATTGGAGATTGGGAAAGTGTATGGTCTTCGACACCCAAACAACAGCTTAATGCGCTGGGATTAGGCAACATACCCATAAAATCTGTAAGTCATCATCACAGTCATGCAGCAGGTGGCTACTTCACAAGCGGTTTTACAAGTGCAGCTATATTGGTAGTAGATGCAGTGGGAGAATGGGAAACCATAACAGCATGGCATGCAACAGGAAACAACATCAGGAAGATAGCTAGTCTAAAATATCCGCAAAGTATGGGTATGTTCTACAGTGCTATGACACAGAGATGTGGATTTAAACCAAACGGCGAAGAATACATCATGATGGGTCTCAGCGCATTTGGAAATTCTAACAATGTAGATTTGAGCGACATTATAACTGAAAATAAACATTGGCCTTTCTTTAGATTACAGCACAACTTGCATTGGGGTATTGGCGATTGGCACACAGAATATAACATAGCTGATATTGCCGCAGCAGCACAAGAAGCTTACACTTGTGTACTACTAAAAATCAGCAGTTGGTTAAAATCTTTAACTAACGAACCCAATTTGGTACTAAGCGGTGGCTGTGCATTAAATTGCGTCGCTAATACAGCATTAGCCAAGCAAGGTCACTGGGATAATATCTGGATCATGCCAAATTCGGGAGACGCAGGTAATAGTTTAGGTGCGGCGGTGGCTTATTGTACGCAACATGTGCAATGGTCGGGACCTTACCTGGGGCACAACATAATAGGAGAATATCCCGTAGACCTATTACTACAAGAATTGCTAGCAGGACGCCCTGTTGGAGTAGCAAATGGTAGAGCTGAGTTTGGTCCAAGAGCATTGGGTAATAGGAGCTTGTTAGTTGATCCTAGATTACCTGATATAAAATCAACATTAAACAAGCTAAAACATCGAGAAGAATTTAGACCTTTTGCACCAGTTATACTAGCAGAACATGCTGCTAGCTGGTTTGAAGATATAGGTCAAGACCTAAGCTATATGCAATATGCCGTTAAGTGTTTGCGTCCAACTGAAATACCAGGGGTTGTACACGTAGACGGTACTAGCAGAGTGCAAACTGTAAAAATGAGTCAAAATTTTGGTTTGCATAGACTATTGTCAAAATGGTATGCAAAAACTGGATGTCCGGTATTAGTAAATACCAGTCTAAATTGCAAAGGCGAGCCGATAGTAAATGACTTGTACGATGCAAACAAATTTGAACAGACAACTGGTATTAGAGTATTAACCTAAAGGTCATAGAATGATATGCATGATTGGCAGTAGTTTCAGCAGAGGCGCACAAGGTGCAGACTATTATAATATAGACGCTTATATACACAACTTATTAGCAAAAGAACTAGATTGTGAAGTGGTCAACTTGGCAGTTCCGGGACACGGATGCGAACTATATCTAGAAAATTACATGATGGCTAGCAAGGAATACAAACCAAAATTATTTTTAGCTGAGATATGGCTAGACAGAACATTTTGCAATTTATGGTTATCCACTCATGCTGCTAAAAAACATGCAGAATTATCTCCGCATGAATTATACTCAAATAGTTTTCCTATCGGTACCAATAATGGTCAACACTACGATCATAAAGATCTATGGGATTATAAATTGTTTAGGTATGATGACATAGATGATAGATATCGGATGTTGTTTAATCAATTACCTATCTTGGCACACGATCCAAAAGAAATTTTAAACATGTATGAAAACCTAGGTGTATATCTCGAACACGATTGGGTTTTGACTCTGCGTACCATTAGATATCTCATGAGTGTTGAAAATGCAGCACAGCTAGTAGGTATTCCCGTGTTATGGTGGACTTATTTTGATATGCCAATGTTCACAAAATTTTCAGATAGCTTGCCACCAGATAGACATCTTAATACATGGAGTGGTATTAATGTTGGTACTTGTCAATGGGCCAAACAAAAACTAAACAGCAAGCATTTAGCAGACAAATGTCATTTGACTGCTCAAGCAGATACTATGGTAGTGAAGGAACTTATGGCACCATTCATACAACATCATTTGAAACAATAGGTTGACAGCAATCTAAAAGATGCTATTGTATATGAGTAAATGCTGTTTGACAAATTAGAAAGCTTATGCTTTGCTAGAGTAAAGCACGCACTGTGTCGCGAAAGATCCAGTGAGCTAAGATAGACAGGTCTTGCTCACAAACTGTTTACGCCAGCAGCTGATAGACCCGGCCAGGTTGAATTGATGTTGGTAGTTTAAGTAGGCTGAAAACCGGAGAACGAGGTTAGGTGCAAGCTCCACAGCAAGGCTCTAACTAGGGATCCAATTGCAGAGATTCGAGACACTCTGCCCAATGTTTCAGCTGCCGGCGTAAACAGTTATGTAAAAAATTATAGTCCAAAAAAGATTAATGTATTATAATATAAATATCGTAACTTGAGTTTTCAGGGTATCGCCTAGCCTGGTATGGCACCAGTTTTGGGTACTGGAATAACGGTGGTTCGAATCCGCCTACCCTGACCAATAATAATGGGGCCTTAGCTCATTCAGGAGAGCGCCTGCTTTGCAAGCAGGGGGTGGTCGGGGCAGAGCCGACAGGCTCCACCATTATTTTATTATTCAAAACCATTTACTCATCAAAAAATTTAACAAACGGTTCCATAGTGTACTGGTGCGCACAACGGTCTGTCTAATCGTTAGAGGGGGTTCAAATCCCTCTGGGATCGCCAACGAATATATTGACATATAGACGTTTTTAAGTAACTATATATTATAATTTAATTTTAGGAAAGGTGCATTATGTCAGAAAACGATAACAAGATCAAGGTCATATTTGCACCAGGTGCATTTGATAATTTCGAAGGCACTCAATAGAAGAACTCGAAGAGATAATTCAAGAGATTACAGCTATGGCCAAAATCGGCGAGCTAATAGATCACGCAAGGTTGATAAATGAAGACGATTTCAATGATATTCCTGATGATGTTATAATGCAGTTGGCAAGCGGATTTGGCCTTATCGAAGACGAAGAAGTTGAAACTCGCAAGAGACCATTAAATTAAGAATATGTACGGCGGTGTGAAGAAACAACTTTGTGGTAAATGCTACAAAGAAATATCAGTTAATAACTTCAACCGGCATTACATATCATGCCTGGCATCTGTACCTAAAAAAATACGCGGTATCGACTTTGATCCAAATATAGGATTTAAAAATGGTACAAGGCATGCATGGAACAAAGGATTATCTAAAAATACAGATAATAGAGTTTTAAAGAACGGGCTGGCTTTAAAGGGGCATCCAAACATTGGTAAATGTGCCGATCCAGAAAAAGAAAAACAACGTATATGTAAATTATCTGTTAATGCTAAAAAGCAAGGTTTTGGAGGATACAATAAAAATGCAGGCCATTCTAAAAAATTTAAATATCAAGATAGCTTTGGTAATATTGTAACACTACAATCAACCTACGAATTAGATACTGCTAAACTATTAGATAGTTTAAATATTAAATGGATAAGACCATCTTATTTGACATATTATAATAAAAAGTATTATCCAGATTTTTTATTAGTTGATTATAACATATATTTAGATCCAAAAAACTCATATCTGGCAATAAAGGATAAAGATAAAATACGACTTGCATCTGAACAGAACAATGTTAAAATATTCATACTAGAACAGACGCAAATAAACAAAGAATATATAAACACTATATTGGCGCGTAACTCAGCGGTAGAGTGCAATCCTGATAAGATTGAAGTCGGTGGTTCAACTCCATCCGCGCCAACCAACTACATGTGAGAAACGCATTTGGTAATGCAGCACAGGCATGTGCGTCCTGAGGTTCAATTCCTTTTGTGTCTCTGCAAGAGATGCTAGTTTGGAACAGTGCAAGTTCGATTCTTGCTGCTCACATTTTATTTAGACAACATTGTTATATGAATTTATAATAATGATATTGGGAGAGTACTTAAAATACAAAAGTAGAGTATAGATCGGGGATAGTTTAATTGGTAAAACTTCGGACTTTGACTCCGATAACAGATAATGCTAGTGCAGGTTCGAATCCTGCTCCCCGATCTATACTCTATTATGATTCATTGATATAATCGAACCTTCAATTATATTGTGTATAAATACATTATATTGAGGTTCAATTATGACAAAAATATGTCCCAAATGTTTTACTGAGTTTGATCCGGGTAAATAGAACAAATTATTTTGTTCTAGAAAATGCGCAAATAGTAGAGTATTTTCATCAGAAACTAATAGCAGGCGTTCCGTTAGCGTTAAACTTGCAAGGTCTAAATTTAGTAATGACGAGTTACAAGAAATTGCACAAAAACGATTAAGATCTTATAGGAAAACAAAGCCAGAAATACATTGTAAATGCGGCAAAAAAATTTCAAGATCTAATAAACATAAAATGTGTATAGATTGTTATCGACAAAGCGATGTATTTTTAGAAGTGTGCGGGCATTATCATAAAAATTATAAACGTATGAAAGTAATTGATTCATTTGGTAACAACGTATTATTGTTGTCATCTTTAGAAATAAAATATTTTCAATATCTTTCTAACAACCATATAAAATGGATGAAACCTCCTGCTATCAAATACACAGATAATATAGGAAAGACACATATATATTTTGCAGATTTTTACTTAGTTGATACTAACGAAACAATTGAAGTAAAGGGATATTGGTGGAATAACGATAAACAGAAGATGAAATGGGTTATTGAACAACATCCAGAATTAAATATAAAAATTTTAACAAGAAAAGATATTTAATATATTTGCCAAAAATTCAGTTGCACTAATAGATGCAACGTGTATAATAAACGTATAGGCCCGCTTGGTGGAATTGGTAGACATAAGGGACTTAAAATCCCTCGCTTAATAGCATGCCGGTTCGAGTCCGGCAGCGGGCACCAAACTTAACAGGAACAGCAGATGACTGCCACAGAGAATCTCAACAAATGGGACAAGCGATTCATTGAACTAGCCAACCATGTGTCAACATGGAGCAAGGATCCGCGTACCAAAGTTGGTGCAGTGGTTGTGTCGCCTGACCGCAGAGTCATCAGTCTTGGTTACAATGGGTTCCCCCGTGGTGTTGAGGATACTGATGAGCGATTGACAGATAGAGCCACCAAATTGAGATTTGTAGCCCATGCTGAGCGCAATGCTCTGGACAACTGTGATCAGAACATGCGAGATTGCACCATGTATGTCACGCTGCAACCCTGTGCCGAATGCACCAAGAGCATTATACAAAGGGGTATCAAGCGAGTGATCTGCATACTGGATCATTCACGACCTGAGTATGTAGCTGATTTTGTAGATTACAGTGCAGCAATGATGCAGGAAGCTGGCGTTGAAGTAGTGAGTATTGATATAACCTGAGTAAGTGTTGTTAGAGGCACGCTGGTCTGTGGAAACAAACTGGTTGACAGCATGTGTAAACGTGCTATTGTAAGACATGGACTGGTAGTATAACGGTTAATGCGCCCGCCTCATAAGCGGTCCTATGTAGGTTCGAATCCTACCCGGTCCACCAAAGTTTAGCCCCGTCAACGTGGGATGCGTCGGTCCAGAGGTAACGTTACTGGACTGGGAGTGCGGTTCAAATCCGACGCGGGGCGCCAAAGTTTTAACTGTTAATCCGTTTATGGTATAAATACTATATTAAATGGATTAACAGTTATGGATTATCAAAGTCATTATAATCGCCTAATAGGACGAGCTAGAGTGCGATCATTGTCCGGTTATGGCGAAAAGCACCACATACTTCCGCGATGCATGGGAGGAGATGATAGCGACGGTAATCTGGTTACTCTTACAGCCAGAGAGCACTTTATCGCACATCTGCTTTTAGTTAAGATATATGGTAACGATTTTAGATTGATCAAAGCAGCGGCAATGATGTGTATGGGTCAAGACCAACGCAAGATGAATAACAAGCTCTACAGCAAATTTAGAGAGTTATGGCGAGCAGCTATGTCTGATAGCCAAACAGGTCAAGGTAACTCGCAATGGGGCACTAAATGGATTTACAGCGATACTCTCAAATTATCTCGGAAAATTCCTAAAGAACAAGATATACCGAATGGATGGAATTTAGGTAGGATAGTGAACTTTGATAAGAAACCTCGGCCGTTACCAACTAAAGATAAACGACGAGATATAATAAGAGAGAAAAATACTGCGCTGGCAAGAAACCTGTACAATAGTTATGTAAATGGTAATTTTGTATCGATAAGAGACTTTTGTAGGTTAGGAAATTATACAAAATCGCATGTATCTTTAACAAAGATGTGGAAAAAGTTTATTCCTGAATTCGCTGATAATGTTAAACCAGGAAAAAGGTTTATTCCTAAGTAGCACAACTGGTAGTGCGCCGCACTGTTAATGCGGAGGTTGCTGGATCGTACCCAGCCTTAGGAGCCAATTGGCAAGGGGAACAACCGGGCAGTCCGGCGTGAAGAACGCATGGCAACGCGGCCCCTTGCTGCTGAGGTTAGAGGGTTGTAGGTGACCTGTACGGACTGGGAACCTTCAAACACATTATAAATATGTGTATACGGAGGGTTATCAAGCCTGGGATGCTTGCACGGTCTTGAAAACCGTCGGAACCTTTGGGTCAGGAGTTCGATTCTGCCAGCCCTCCGCCATTAATTCAAATGTTATGTGGAAGAGAAACTAGCTGGGAGCTAGTACTGATTGGAAATCAGTGGGGACCGTATCTGTTACGGTCTGCGGATCGAGACCGCTCTCTTCCTCCACTATGCGGAAAAGTATCTCAGGTGGCCCTAGGTACGGCGTCGAATACCGTCAGTACCTTTGGTTTGGTATGGAGATCGACACTACCACTTTTCCACCATAAATATCAACATGTCAGATAAACCATTTTGTATATGGCCTTGGTTCCATCAAACTGTCAAAACTAACGGAAATGTTACACCGTGCGTGGTATGGAATGAAGATATTGATTCAGTTAACTATGAAAATTTTATCACCAGTCAGTTTATGCAATCTCTAAGAGATTCATTTAGACAGGGTATTCCGCATGAAAAATGCAAAAGATGTGTATATCTAGATAAATTTTCAGATTTAAGTGTTAGACGGTGGGGGTTTAATGTAGCCGATTCTATTGGTATTGGCGAGTTTGAAGCATTAGATGCTACGTCAAATTTAATAGTACAAAGCCAAGATGTCAACTTGAGTAATGTATGCAATTTAAAGTGCAGAACTTGTAACCAAACCCGTAGTACTAAATGGATGTCTGATGCAGTAGCAATGGGAGAAAAACCAGTTGGTCTATTACGATCAAATTGGTCATTGACTACAGAACAAGCAATTAAAATCAAACGACTTAGATTTCCGGGCGGTGAGCCGCTGTTGCACCAGGACATAATATGCAATGAATTAAATAAGATTAAAAAATTTGGTACTATATCCGAGTTTGTATTGCATTTAACAACTAATATGACAATACCATTCTCAAATGAACTTGTAGAATTAATGAAAGACACAAAGCAAACATTTATAAGCTGTAGTGTAGATGGCGTTGGTAAGATAAACAATTATATAAGGTCAGACAGCAAATGGGAAACAATTGAAAGTAATATATTCGCGCTTGAAAAAATATGTGTTGAAAACAACAACATAATTTTTGATATCAGTACGGTATACAGTGTATTCAATTCTAACTCGTTAGATGAATTGATAAATTGGACACATAGAAATAATTTCAAGCACGGATTAATAATATTAGATCGCCCAACTATACATGATGCGAGAAATTTACCTGTTGATTACAAGAATCTTTTAATTGACAGATACAAAGATACATTAAAAAAATTCCCAAATCATATCCAATTAATTGAATCAGTTATAACACATCTCAGTAACTCCCCGATAATAGATATTAGCAGTTGGAAAGAACAATTTAAGAAACATAATGACTTTTTAGATTATAGACGAAATTCTAAATTAGAAGATGTAAATTTAGAATTATCTTTTATTGTAAATAATTGACATAATATAATAATATTTTATATGCGGGTGTAGCTCAGCGGTAGAGCGCAACCTTGCCTAAGCACATTCTGAGCAGTGTGCTTAACAAGGTTGATGTCGAGAGTTCGATCCTCTTCGCCCGCTCCATTCTTTAGTAAATAGTTGATGAAAATAAACGAACTAGAACGCAACACCCTAAGCAAGACTGGCTTGCATCTTCCGCGCAAGCGTTCTCAATTTCCTAAAGAACTGCCATTCAAAATAGAAGGTTTTGAATTGCGTTATATTAAGAACAATTGGGGAGAAACTACAGTATCTGCCTGGGATGGCGATACAGAAGTTATGGAGATAACACTAGAACCAATTGCCTATCAAAGCATACGATGCCATAGTATTATAAAAGCTGTGGTAAATCCGCAATACCAAGGCAAAGGGTTGGGCCTATCTCTATACAAGGGTTTGATAATAAATTTGGATATGCCTATCATCAGCAACGACAGTCACAGTCCCGGTGCTAGAAAGATGTGGGTCAGGTTAAATCAAGATCCAGCCGTAGATGTATATGGATTTGATTTAAGTTCAAACCGAGTGTTTGCCGTTGGTCCAGATGAATCGGGCACAGAATTATCTGCATCATCAAAGGACGTTGAACTATACGGACAGCCAAGCACTGGCGTAATAGCTACACGTAAAAACGGACAAGCAGATACCATTATGAAATCCCTACTTAGACAAAGCCAAATAAAACATAGCGGTTGACAAACTAGATATACATGTTATAGTATTCCCATCCTCAGGAGAATCAACATGGATGTAAATTTCATTTGGATTGGATATTGCAACCGAGACAATCACGACAAAGTTTGGGGCATCCTTTGCATGAACAACTTTAGTGGAGGTGTTCCTCATGGAACTCCTGTACATATTTTTTGGGGAGGCAGAGGCAAATCACTATCGTTTAAATCTGACAAAATGAATTTCCCTCTACATAAGTTAATTGACACAAAGGAGGGCAAGGGTTATAGGAGGATCAGCGCTACGGATCTACGTAGCATGTGTACTGATTTTGACGATACTCTAAAACAGCGATTGACCCTACATATATTGAGTCAATAATTTGTTATAAATCTTGCATCTATTTGTTTTGTATAATACAATAGATCATAAGGGTTAGACATTAGAGAGAGAAAAATGGCAGAGCAAAAAGATCAACTGGACGAAAATAACATCTACCTCTTCATGGAGGATTTCACTAACAAGACTGTGAAGCCGGTGATCGATTGGATACTGCAAAAGAATCTCGCACCAACCAAGAGCCGGCCAAAGCATCTAACTCTTATGATCAATAGTCCCGGCGGCGAAGTACATTCTGCGTTTGCCTTGATTGATATCATGAAGGGTAGCACTATTCCTGTCCGTACTGTAGGACTTGGTATGATCGCTAGCTGTGGACTATTGACATTTATGAGTGGTGAGAAGGGTCACCGGGTAATTACTCCAAATACCAGTATATTGAGCCATCAGTATAGTTGGGGATCGTATGGCAAGGAGCACGAGCTATTTGCTAGGGTCAAGGAGTTTGAGCTAAGCACTGAACGCATGTTAGAACATTACAAGAAGTGTACTGGTCTAAATGAAAAAGATGTGCGCAAGTATCTACTACCTGAAAAGGATGTTTGGTTGAGTGCCGAAGAAGCAGTCAAGCATGGTATTGCAGATGAGATCAAAGAGACGTATTAAGTGATACTTATTTCTACTAAAAACTAAATTGGTAAATTTATAATATGAAGCCAGTTATAATCTATAGTATGCAAAGGACTCGTAGTAGTGCAGTGCTTTATTCTTGTATACGAACACAACGTTTATACGAGCCCTTTGGCATAGATACAATTTTTGACGGACATTGGCGAGCACATTCGTTGTTTCCAACATTTAACAAATACGTTTCAGATTTAGATTGGACATCATTAATAGAAAAAATGAATGATCCTAATTCAGTAACTAAAATTTTTGGATACCATATATGGAAATCTAAAAATGGCAGAAAATGGTTTGAAAGTGCTATTAAAGACAATACACATGATATATTTGTATTAGAAAGAGATTGGATGGAAATAGGATTGTCTAGCTGTTTGGCTAGGATCACAGGATATGATATTGATCATGAGAAAAAAGATTTCCAATTTCAGTAGACGACGAAACATTTAATAATTTAACTATGCAACTAGATTCTTTCATAAGATTTTATCCATCTAGAGGTCAATTAATCACATATGAGAATCTACCAAATAGTCACTTTAATAAAGAATTAAATCATATAATAAATCAGACGTCTAATCTTAAGTTGCAACTTATTCAAAATCTTGAATGGACTAAAAAGGTTATAGAAGATATATATGATTTCTATAAAGACGAATGGGATGCAAAAAGAAATGCGTTGCTAACTTCGAACAGTTGACAACATCTTAAAAGATGTTATTATATTTGAAGTAAATACAGTCACAAGCGGGTGTAGCTCAATGGTAGAGCCACTGCCTTCCAAGCAGAAGACGAGGGTTCGATTCCCTTCACCCGCTCCAATTATACAAAGGGTCCTTAGCTCAGTGGTAGTAGCGCTATCTTTACACGGTAGATGTCGTAGGTTCGACCCCTACAGGACCCACCATAAATTGCACTAGTGGCGGAATGGTAGACGTGATGGTCTTAGGAACCATTGCTGAAAGGCGTGGGGGTTCGAGTCCCTCCTGGTGCACCAACCAATATAACAGAGGATGAAAGCATGTATTATCGAGTGAACATTAACCTACCATCTACTCGTAAACAAAACAGCAAGCTGGTAAATTACATCGAGCCTCTTCGAGCCAAAGGTCTAGTTGAAGTTGGCAAGACCTACAAGCTTAATCTAAATAATCACTCGCTCTATCAAGAACCCACTTGGGCTGGTGCCAATTACGATAATCCATTCTGGTTCACAGATAGAACTCTAGCAGAGAAGTTCATTGAAGATTGGGACGAACTAGCTGTCAAGCGAGAAGTGTATAGCAAGTTGGCATACAATCGAATGGCGAAGTTCTTTACAGAAATTAGCCAAGTAGAAGAAGTCAAAGAGTTCAAAGATTTTATCTAATATTAGATTGCGCTGCTGTTAGCAGAGTGAACAAGGTACCAATTCGTGGCTAGATCGAGCTCGACGCTTCGAGTCAAATTGGACAATACCAAGTAGCTTCAGAGTAACGATCTGACAGCGCAAGCTATCTTTTATCTTTTACACCAAACATCTAGTGATGTGCTATTAACCCATGGTATCTGTTTGTGTTTGAGATAGGCATATTGCCATTCATGCAGCTACGAATACGTCTGCAGAATAAGGTACAACTAAGTTGTTGAAAATACTTTGCCAAACTGTCTCAAACGACCAAAAATGTCCAGATAGGCAAACTGCTACTTTCACATTAACTATCCTTTGTGATTATAACTTTATAATAGTGTAATATATCAGTCTCTGTATACCAAATTGGCATTAGATTTTCTTCAAACTAAATATTATTGGTATTTGAAGGAGAGACTGTCGTGACCAAAAGATCTTACGGATGGAAACAATCTAAACCTGATCCACGTGATCACAAACTTAAAACTATAAATCCTGCAGTATATAATAGTTTACCTGCCTCCGTTGATTTGAGGCAATATGTACCAGAAGTTTTAGATCAAGGCGATTTGCAATCATGTACAGCTAACAGTATCAGTATGGCAATAAGAGTTGCTAGAGCAATACAAAAATTACCCGATTTGCAACCATCAAGATTGTTCATCTATTACAATGAACGACTATTAGAAGGCACAGTTGATCAAGACGCAGGTGCCGAACTTAGAGATGGTGCAAAGGTAGTAGCTACATACGGTGCACCTGCTGAATCAGTTTGGGCATATGTAGATAACAACTTATATGTTGAACCAAGCAAAGAGGCCTATGAATCTGCGGTACAGGATGAAGTCAACAAATATCTAGCTGTAGACCAAACCCTAAATGAACTCAAGTTGTGTTTGCACGAAGGTTTTCCATTTGTGTTTGGTGCTATGCTGTATTCTGCATTTGAATCAGACGATGTAGCAAAAACTGGTATTGTACCGATGCCAGATCCCAATGATCAGCTGATTGGCGGTCATGCATTATGCTGCGTTGGTTATGATGATAGCCGCAAGGTATTCATAGTTCTTAACAGTTGGAGCGACACTTGGGGTGATCACGGATATTGTTATTTCCCATATGATTATATGACCAATCCAAATCTGTGTTTAGACTTCTGGACTATTAGGAATATTGCTCCCACTGATCCTAATAGACAATGGGTTATTCCAAATGTTAATGCACAAGCATAGTTGATATATTATAGATAATGTGTTAATATAAATTGTGGAACGGTGGCAGAGTAGTTATGCAACAGCCTGCAAAGCTGTATTAGGTAGGTTCAATTCCTACCCGTTCCTCCAATTCCTACCCGTTCCTCCAATTTGGTTAACATAATGCAAGACGATGGTTTCAAAGTATTAATTTGTGACCCAATTGATATAGTAAACATTTACGAATGGTTTCTAGATCAAGGTATATCTGTAAAAGATATTAGCCTTGTTGACGTAAGTGATGTTAGCGCATTTGATACCATACTGGAAGTGGTATTTGATAACAAAGAAGATGCTATGTTTTTTAATATCACATGGGGCGGTAAATGAAGGTAGATAAGTTTCTCAAATGGTTTGCTACTTTTACACTGATTGTTGGTGCTATCCTCACCAGCATGGACATCCGTCCTTGGAACATATGGGCGTTTAATACAGCCAATTTGTCTTGGTTAATAGTTGGTATTATCTGGAAGGAGTGGAGCCTGGTGGTTATGAACGGTGTGTTGATAGCTATCTATGCCTACGGATTATTGTTTACTTTTGGATAATGACTATTGAGTTTTTGCTATTTAGACGCTATAGTTAAGATTATAAATGATGCGGATTAGAGAAGTGGTCATCTCGCTTGGTTCATACCCAGGAAATCGAAAGTTCGAATCTTTCATCCGCAACCACCTCTCATAGAGATGCCAATGACCATAGACGAATTTGCTAAAAATCTAGCGCTTGACCTGCGCAACAAATCTTTAGAAATATCCAAGAAGGTACAGAACGGAAAGTCTGACGGGTTCCATGCGTTAGTGGATGCTACTATTGCGTCCACTCTCATGCATGTAGCAGATTCAGTCTTAGAGGCGTCAATTGAAAAGATCAGTAATCATACAATACGTTGATATCTATTTTTAACACCTGGTAAATAATATGCTATCTAATTAGCAAGTACCGGGGGTAATTGGCTGTGAAAGATCTAGAATCAAGATTCATCAGCGAATTTGAATTGATATATAGACATCGACGCAATTGGAATAGAACTATCAAAAGCTCGATTAGGATAATAACTAGCAGTGTTGTGGCTATCTATATCTTGGTCAAATGGTTAAATTCTACAGCCCCGCAAACTGATCTTATGGTTTATATCTTAGCTATAGGTTACGGATTAGCAGAATTTATAGGTGTTGTTGAAAATTGGTAGGTATTTAACTTTAGCAATTTATCTAAATAAACACAGCATGCATCTGTAGCTCAATGGACAGAGCATTGCCCTCCGAAGGCAAGGGTCAAAGGTTCAAATCCTTTCGGGTGCTCCATTAATATACTTAAAATTACTATCTTCTAATATTACAGATTCAATTAAATAAAGCTGTTGATCAACTAAGGATATGCATGTCAAGGATATTGTTAATACTCAAGAGACGAGAAGATTTTAATAGCACTATAAATAACAAGATAGGGTTGAGCACCGGTCTATACAATTCAGCAAACTTTGTCAATGAAATGTTAATACAACAGGGAATTGAATCTAAGCTGGTAGTTGTTATAGACAATAACGACATCGATAGAGAAGTCGCTGCCTATCGACCAACACACGTTGTAATAGAAGCGTTATGGGTAGTACCTAGCAAGTTTGCAATACTACAGAAGTTGCACCCAAATGTAACATGGATCATAAGGTTACACTCTGAAATGCCTTTCATGGCCGGGGAAGGTGTAGCTATGGATTGGCTAGGCGATTACAGCAGTTTCAAAAACATCATTATTGCGTGCAATGCACCACGCATGTTAAGAGAAGTTAAGACCTATTTAAGAATAAGAAACTCTTGGTCTAGCGAAACAGCAGATTCAAAGATCATTTATCTTCCCAATCACTATCCACAGAATTACAAGACTAAATCAATAGATAAAAACAAAGATTACGTTGACATCAGTTGCTTTGGTGCAATTAGACCGTTGAAAAATCATTTGTTACAAGCCATAGCAGCAGTTGAGTTTGCAGATAGTATAGGCAAGAAGTTGAGATTTCATGTCAACGCAGGTCGCATTGAGATGAAGGGCGAACCAATGATCAACAACCTAAAAGGTCTATTCATGCAATTGGCTGAACGAGGTCATTCATTAGTTAATAATCAATGGATGCCGCACGAAGAATTTATAACATTGTGTGAAACAATGGATATTGGCATGCAGGTTAGCTTCTCCGAGACGTTTAATATAGTTGGTGCCAACCTTATCAGTCAAGGTGTACCTGTGGTAGGCAGCAAGGAAATACCTTGGATGCCAGCTGATAACTGTGCCGATCCCACTGACAGTGCAGATATGATAAGTAAGCTTCTTGCTACATGGAATGATCCATTAGCTAATGTAACATCTAATCAGGCAGCACTAACGACATATACAAATAATACACAAACGATGTGGAATAACTATTTCAAATAAAGGAGAAACAACATGAGCAAGAGACACGGATGGCATAAGGTTAAGGTACATCGTTGGAAGGACGGATTACTTAACGTAGAAGAAATATTTTTCGATACCTATGAGCACGCAGTTGAGTGGTGCAAGACTATTGTAGCTGATAGCATTAAAATATTTGATAGTCTCGATGTATTGGTATATAGTGGAAATTGCACTGATATTGATTTTTATGCCTAATTTTTTAAAAATATCGTTTTAATGGTTGACCTAATTTACTAAAGGTCTTATATTAACAATATAGACGCTGAGGACAACGCAAGTTGAACTTGGTGCAGAAATTGGTTGCATGAACCAATAAGCTGGGTGACCAGTAAATTGCGGTGAAGCCTACATAACCGCGCCGTAACTTGTTACGGAAATCATGCAAGCTTGGGTTAGACTTGACTCGGTAATACCGAAAGCAAGTCCCGTCAGTAGAATGGCGGTATGCGGTAAGTTACCGCAATGGGTCCGAAAGGATAGTGTCAGAGCCAATCGGTGAGACACAATGTGGTTGGCGCCACAGCCTATTGCACGCCAGGGTAACGAGCGCAGAAGACCAACAGGTGGATGTGAGTCTGACTGTTCGCGCAGAAAGGCAAAGCATCAGTTCAAAAGTCAAAGGGATAACCGGAGACTTGAAGAACAGCTAAGTAGCCCGCAAGGTGAAAAGTATGCGGCGTGGTGTATTGGGTATGCCAAAAGCATATTCAGCAACTGAGGTAGCACGTCGTTGTTAGGTTGATAAAAAGCAAAGACTACCTCGGTTACATAGGTAAGGTATCAAATACTTGACTCGCAAGAGAATCAAGTCTAATAGACCTCGCAAGGGAATATTAGTTAGTCATGGATGTTTCATAGACGGTTAGCGCTGTCGAACTGCTCGCAAGGTAGGTGGGAAGAAAGTGGCTGAGAACTATGTAATGACACCGCGGAACGTGAGCGGTATATAAGAACGTGATACTAGTGAATACAAATGTACCGCAAGGACATTTGTGGTCAAGAAATTAACAGATCCCGCAAGGATGCTGGTACGGTTTCTAAGGTCACTGTATAAAGCTGTAGGCTCAAGCTTTTCAAAACACCAAACATAATGTTTGGTGTTTTCTATTAAAGAATAGGCATCATGCAAAAGCGTAAATTTCAAGAAAAGTTTATAGATTCTATTCTTGATCACGCTAACAGTTTACAATCATTAATGGTAGTCAAATCAAACGTAGATCGTGAGATATCAGAACTCTCATTAAAACGTAAACAATTACATTCTACTCTTAAGAAAGAAACTACATTAAGGTTACAAAGTTTTTATCTTCTTAGAAAACGCATTGAAATTATGTTACCGTCTTTTATAGACGATGCAACAAAACTACAATTAGAATTGCTCGTTCCTGAACACGAACGGACTGACATTTATCGATATAGATGTATGTGTGCATTTAAATTAACTGCAAATGAGTTGCAGCACGTCAAGGGATATGATCTATTAGTCAAATATGGATATTACAACTCTATTAATACAATTGGAGTTGTTAAAGATCATCGACTTTCAATCAAAGCTGGATTTATATCCAAAATTAATCCAGAACTTCTATCTCATCCTGCAAACTGCGAATTTTTATTGCACAAAGATAATTTAAACAAATCATCTAATTCGTCAATTACATTAGACGATTTGCAAAAAGAAATTGTTGATTGGAATAATAGAGCTAATCAAAAAACAAAAAGATGGAAAACATTCTCTAATTAATAATCAAATTATTGAAAATGTTATTATAAAATTTATCGAATGAATCAAATTAAAAATTTGAAATGGCCCTACGGGGCCATTTCTCATGATCTGTGCATATTCAAAAGATTTTAGTTGACCCTTAAAGACAAAAACTATAGTGTAATAAACATCTTAGTAAGGTTGGTATATCTAAACTTTTGGAGTCAAAATATGTCTGCAACCAATTCAGTGAATAATCCTGTACCTAGCACATATGCTACTAAAAGAAACCGTCGTTTTTCCGATAAAACATTCCACGCAGTTTCTTTGAAAGAACGATTCGGCACCGTTTTGAACAGTTTACCTGTACATGAGCAGAGAGTGGTACGTGCTAGACTGGTATCAGCAGAATCTGAATTTCGACGTAACTATCCTAATCTTACCAAATGGTCTGATATAGAATTGTGCGATGCAAAGGAAGCTAAGTTAAGTGATGTTTATATTGATATCACCATGCAACGTAGGTTAAATCTACATTGGGTTAGCCAACTACTCGGTAAGTTTAGAATGATCAGTGTAATGCCAATTTCAGTTTATCTAGATGCTACAACTGGAAAATTTATGGCGTGGGACGGGCAGCATACCGTTATGTTGCTATGGTATATTGCAACACAGATCTTTGGAGAAGATCCAGAGAATGTTACTATTCCCGTTGTAATTTATAAAAATGCTCATAAGAGCGATATGCGGTTTAATTTTGTGGTTTTGAACGGCGGCGAAGCCAAAATGGCATTGGACGATATTGACAAAATTGAACAGGAAATTTTTGGTGTTCGAGTTGACGGTAATACCAATCCAAAATGGAAAGAAACTGAACAAAAGCAATGCAGTTTAGAGAAGTATGACCTTTTCATTACACACGAAAAGTTTGGTGATGAAAAAGAAGTTAACGCTATATCTCGAGCAGAAGAGTTCAAGAAGATGAGGGTAACAAGCTTCGATTGGTTATGCAACTATCTTAGCTTTGCCACAAAGGGAAGCCAACCAGTTGAACCAAAAGAATTAGTAATGATGGAACACTATTTCACACGATGTTTGATAGACAACATAAAAGTTGACGATGTGTATATTGCCGACCTTGCTACTACAATTGACAACTTGTGGGATTGTGATTTTGAACCAGAAGGCAAGTTTTGGACTAAAGCTAAGACTGCATATTATGAATGGCATTACAAAATGAATATAGATAAGGATGCTCGTTTTACTAAACATACGTTGCACGGATTTCCATTTTTAATTGCACAACTTAAGAAAAGTTTCAAGCATCCTACGCCATTTAATGACAGCAGTAGCGAATTTTATCCTCTAACAACGAGTCTAGACTGATGCTGGAAAGTAAGTGGGACAGATTTAAGAGCTATAGTCAAATTCGAAAAGAGATCGATATGTGTTGTACTGTAGAAGGATGTAACAATCCACTGACTCATTTCAAAGGTCTAGGGGAAAGTGTTCTCTGCCGCGAGCATCAACTCAATCAACGAGAATACGGTAGTACAGGTCGACTTGATCGCCTTCACACCTTCCATCGAACATTCACATGTGACGAATGCGGAAAAAATTCTGTAGAAGAAGTTGATAAGAAGTATCCAGATCTCAAAAACAGTGATCCTGATACATTTTATAGACTGTGCCGAAATAGAGTAATTGGAGATCACCAGAAGCGTAAAGCTGATGGTGGCGACGATTCTGCAGAGAACATTAGAACGTTATGCCTTGATTGTAATAGTGATAAGACTATATTGTTTAAAGATTATCGACGTAGAAATGAGGATTTGTCAGCATGAAGAAAAATATCAAAATACTGCCCACCGATATCAACATCGGATCAAGCTGATCATGATCGCATGTTTGCATACCTTTGGTGGGAGAAGGTTAAGCCCCATGAAAGCAAGTTTGGTGACCATTTTGTGCCTGCTGGAGAAAATGCTGACTTGGGAGTCAAAAATCGAATCAGAAAATCGCTTGGTGTTAACAAGCACCAATATGATAGCGGCGAAATTGTAATTGAACACTATTGGGACGTTACTGACTATGCCAAGTCAGTTGGCTGTTTTTATAAGCACGGCAAGGTAGATGACAAGATTAGACCTTGTATTGGTCATCGCAAAGGAACTACAGGAGACTTTCACAACTTGCCCGCAAGCGAAGTTAAACTCAAAGTTGATAAGTGGCTGTCCAAGTTGGGACAACCGCTGCCGGTAGTTGGCTTATCGGCGTGGCAGGCTAGGACTGCACGCAACGTCTTAGATGCCATACAGAATAACAAGCGCACTATCGTAGCAGAACTTTGCGCTAGATTTGGTAAGACCATATGGAGTGGCGCAATGGTGCGCGAACTCAATTCGCCACTGACTATCATTGCCAGTTATGTATTGACTAGTTTTACCAGTTTTGAAAATGATTTCAGTGGTTTTGAGCAGTTCAAAGACCTAGTGTTGGTTGATACAGCTGATGTGGAATATCAAGAAATCATTGATGCTGCACTAGCACAAAACAAGCAGGTGGTAGCGTTCCTTAGCCTTTGCAACGGTACCAAGCGAGCTAGCAAGATCAAATATCTTTTTGGTCTCCCATGCAATCGGTCAGTGATACTAGATGAGGCTGATTTTGGTGCATGGAACGACAATCAAGCTACAGCGCTGATAAAAGCTAGACATGCAGACGATACAGTAATATTGATGACTGGTACCAATGCAGACAAAGCTGCTAGCTATTGGGCAGTTGATCATTATGTATCGGTAGTTTATCCAGAACTTCTGATGGAAAAACGCAGCGGTATTGTACAGTATCCAAAATATCTAACAAATTTTGATATAGATGCGACTCGCCACAAGCTTGTAGTTGATGTAGAATTTTACCAAATGGATCTCAAGCGTCTTGTAAATTGGGTGCGCAAAGTTGATCAGGATTCATTTACTGAAGATGGTAAATTCCTGCCCAGCTGGAGCAAGTTTGCAGCTAATCCTGTCAAGGCCAAAGGTTTTTGGACTCGTATGCTACAGTCTGTGTTCCTCGCTGAAAATGGATTTGACGAGTTAAATGTAGATTATCAGACCAATCGAAAGCCAACTGAAGGTCCGCGAGTTGCTATGATGTTCCTAAGTGGCAGTATGACCAACGATAATCTCACTGCAGCGGCAGAGTTGGCTCGTCAAGCTTTGCCAGCATATAAAATCGTTCCAATTTACGGTGAGACTGCAACCAATCGTACTGCTGAATCATATGTCAAGGAAGAAATTGAAAAGTCAACTAAGATTGGTCAGAGCGTGTTGTTGCTCAGCGTCAATATGGCTCAGCGTAGCTTTGGAGTTGGCGACATCACAGAGTTGTATCTAGCCTATGATAAAGGCGATAACGGAACTACCATTCAAAAGATCAGCCGCGCGCTAACGCCAAAGGATCACGGTAAGATTGGTCGTATTATCAGTCTAAGCTTTGATAGCAATCGTGACGACAAGTTCGATGCGCTAATTTTAGAAACTGCTCTTAACTATAAGAAAACACATCAGTTAGATTCTGCAAAGGATGCACTACGACAGGTATTACGTACAGTTGATATCTTTCGATGCAGTGAGGACGGTGCAGTCAAATTTGAAATTGATGACTATCTCAAAGATGCCATCGAACGCAACAGTCTAAGCCGAGTTATTGGTAAGACTTGCGATTTAACTGTTCTTAGCAGAGAACAGCTAATTGCATTAGCCCAGGGTAAAATTGATGTATTTAGAGCCAGTCATAGAGAAGTAACAGATCACGGCAAGACTCGAGACAGCAAACTGACCTTACGGTTAGACTAAGTGACAAATACAAGGCGCGCAAGATTGTAGGTATTGCGTATGTGCCTGCAATTATTGCAAGTATTTTAGTGGTTTGGTATACTGGTGCTCCAACAAGTGTTGCTGTCCGTATCGGTATTGCTAGCGGAACTGCATATTTGCTCAGCAATCTTCTAGACGTCTATGTATTCCAAAAGGTTCGCGAGAGGTTGTCTCAGTGGTGGGCTGCACCTGCACTAAGCTCTGTTGCTGCTAACATTATTGACACGTTTACGTTCTTTGGTGTTGCGTTCTATGCCAGCGAGAACGTGTTCATGCGCGAACATTGGGTTAGTGTAGCAGAAGGACAGACACTAACTAAGATTGTTGTCAGTGCATTAGTAATTCTTCCAACTTATGGTGTATTGCTGAGTTATTTGACTAGTAAGCTAGGAAAGTCTCTCACTGGTACTGTAAGTTCAAATTGACATAATAACAATTACAAATGCAAACAGGAGCGCATTGCGCTCCTGTTCTAATTTCTAAATCTCTTGTGAGATCATGGAACCATAGTTACTTCCATGTGCTGCTTCTTAAATGAACCAAACACAATGTTATGATCCATATGATGAATCTTACGGTTCATATTCTTGTTCCTAAATCCAACACCCATTAGCAAGGACGGAGGATTCTTCATACCTAGGATAGCTTGAATTTCGTCACCTTCCATGCACTGACAACAACCTGTTGCATATCCTAGCATATTTGAAATAAAATTAACATATCCAGCCGATATACCAAGTGCCAATGTAGCATCGCGTTCGATGCTCCATGCATGAATCTCGTCCAATTGTCCAATGCTCTTATTATATGTCTCAGCATTTCTTGGTGGACCTTCCTCGCCGTTGTCAATCTCGTCAATAGTTTTACGCTCATACACCAGCAGCAAATTTGCTAGAGTTTGAGGGTTGGTATATGAACGTCCGCGCGGAGGATAGCCTCCCTTGGGACCGCTATTATTTTCCTTGTCCATAATAGCACCTTGTGTGAGATTATAAACTTTCTCTATGACTTCTCGATTGGTAATCATCTGCAGACGGAAATATGATATATTCTGTTTGCTCGGGCACTGTGTGGCTGCTTCTTTTATCAGCTCAATGTCTTCTTGCGGAATACTCTTTGATAGGTCCCAGTTGCGTTGGCAATGCTGGCTCCTATGTATTGCTTTTACTACTTCAGCATGTGTAAATTCGATGCTCATGTATAACTCCTATATTAAACAAGCACAAGTCATGTTCATGTGCTCGCAAATATTTAGTTTAATGTTAACGAATAACATGGTATTATGATAGTTGCTAAATTAGATCATATATAATATAATTCAGTTATAAACAACTGAGGAAAATATTATGGAATTCAATAAGCTAATAGAATCACGTCGAACCCGTAGAGATTTTGATCCCGATCACAGCATGAGCGACAGTGATCTCAACTATATCATCAATGCCGCACGCAGCACTCCGACCAGTTTCAATATTCAAAATTGGAGGTTTGTTGCTATCCGTGATAGGGGTCTGAAGGAAAAGATCAAGCGATCAGCTTGGGATCAAGCCCAGGTAGCTACTAATTCTGTACTGATTGCAGTGTGTGCAGATCTAAATGCATGGGACAAGGATGTTGGCCGTTATTGGGTCGCTAATGGTCCCGAAGTTGCTGAACGTATGGTTGGTATGACCCATAGTTTCTATAATGGTCGAGATCAGGTTCAGCGAGATGAGGCCATGCGTAGTGTAGGTATGGCAGCCACAGCTATCATGCTTGCAGCGACTGATCTAGGATATTCTTCAAGTCCGATGATTGGATTTGATCCTGCAGCAGTAGGCGAAGTTATCAATCTTCCAGATGATCATGCAATTGGCATGTTGATTGCTATAGGTAAGAGCAACTCTGAACCATTCCCTAAGACTCAATTGCCACTTTCAGAAGTTTTGATTTACGACTTCTTTCCTGCTTGATAGGAGAATATCAAAATGTTGAAATCCATACTAGCTGCGGCCTTTTTGGCCGCAGCTACAAATACTGCTGTATCTGCAACTATTGATGTTGATACTACTGAACATGTACTGACTTTGACACAAGACGACGGAACAACTATTAGCTATCCAGTTGGAACAGCTAGACCAGGATTTGGTTGGCAGGGAACTCTAATAGTGACTCGAAAAGCTGAATGGCCATCTTGGACACCTCCTGCTGACATGCGACGTCGCAGGCCAGATATACCTGCTCATATGCTAGGTGGGTTAGATAACCCGTTGGGAGCTAGAGCACTGTATCTAGGCAACACGTTGTATAGGATACACGGGAGCAACGATCCGGATACAATTGGCGAAGATGTTAGTTCTGGTTGTATCCGTATGACAAATGATGATGTGATAGACCTCTATGACAGAGTCCCAGTTGGCACTGTAGTAGTAGTACATTAATTGGATCGATCATATATGTGTTTGAGCTGTTAAAAACAAAGCCTTGACAAACGATCTACAGGCAGTATTATATACAGAAGTATTTAGACGGTTATAAATCTGTCCAAATACACTTACCACATTAAAAATAGGAACCTCACTATGTCAAATAACCTAGAGACAGAAGTAAAGAACAGTTTGATTTCTAGCATTAGCCGCCATTGGTATTGTTATCTTGGAACCGTAGCTATCTTTGCAGTTGGCGTTTGGATTGGAAATTCCATCTAAAATGAATGACAAGTCAGCAAAGCTAGTGATATTCAGCGGTGCTGGCTTGTCAGCAGATAGCGGAATTCCAACTTTTAGAGACAAAGGTGGCCTTTGGGAAGGCTATGATGTTGATGTTGTTGCCAACGGATATACTTGGCGAAATAATTGGGATATAGTTAGACGGTTCTACAATGATCGTAGAACGCATCTAGCAAATGTACAACCCAATGCCATGCATCTACAAATAGCCAATTGGCAACAGCGGTTTAATACAGTAGTGATGACCCAAAACATAGACGACCTGCTGGAAAGAGCAGGTTGCTGCGATGTTATACATTTGCACGGCGAGTTAACCAAAATGCAATGTGTAGCTTGCGGAAATGTCTGGGATGTTGGTTACAATGCTGTAGGTGAAGATGATAGATGCCGTTGTAATAGCCTCAAAGGTGTAAGACCTTATGTAGTATTCTTCAATGAGATTGCACCCAACTATCGCAAGATGCATGCTAGCTTTAGGGGTTTAACTGACCGCGACTGTGTTGTGGTGATTGGTACCAGCGGACAGGTTGTCAGTTTGGATCCGTTCTTGTTTGACTGCAAAGCTCTAAAAATTTTGAACAACCTCGAACCTAACGCATTCATGAACGAATTGTATTTTGATCATGTGCTGTATGGTAAGGCATCTGATATGTCTTCAAAAATAAATGATTTGGTTACTTTACACATGACAAAGGTTGTTGTATAAGTATTATTAAAAATAAGCCTCTATAGTTAAGTGGTATAACACAGTCTTGGTAAGACTGCATCGATCGTTCGATTCGATCTAGAGGCACCATCCGCTAAATAAATTCCAAATGACTCGAAAGTTTCAAATGAAAGTGTCAGAGATAATTCGCTCTGTCATGGGCGATCGTATTGCACAAGGCGATCACCATGGTAAGTTATGCAAGCGAACAGAACACCATAAAAAACAGAAAATTGAAAAGTATCAATTACTAGGGTTCAATCTCAACGGTGTAGACGGTCAAGTTCATACTTGCGACCACGAATATTACAAAAATTATTCAAATGACATCAAAGACTTACAACGGCAATTATGTGACGCTTTGAGATCAGCGGGCTATGACGTAGAACGGTTGATATTAGTACCAACTGAAAATGACAACCATTGGAGCCTAAGTTTTACTGTAATTACATGTGATCAAGATCAAGACAAGTAAATTTTGGTTGACAGACCAAAGTAAACGTGTTAAGTTACCAAAACTTACAACAGAGGACGACCAATGTCAGACACAAATAACAGTATATCCAGTGCAATTGGTCGAGCTAGCGTTATCTTGATTATTGTAGGCACTCTTAGCTTGCCTGCAGTATATCCAGAACTAGCGGTGGTTTGCAGTTTAATTGGATGGCCTATAGTTTACATTTATTTTCATTTTAACCCCATTGAGGTTGGACCTCACCTTCAGGGTGCATTACCTATGATATTGGTACTTGGAGTCATGGGATTATTTCTAGGCAAAGCAAATGGTAAACCGTTTATGAATGCGCTAGCTATGATATGTGTTTGGATACCATCATTTTTTGCCGACAATTGGATACCTTCTGTGCGGCATATCAGCCAAACTCAAACAGATGATACAGACGAAACCGTCAACAATCAAAACCAATCTTCAGCTGATTTACCAAACGAGCACGATTCCTCTCCTGATAAGAGAGACGAAATAACTTTTAAAAGCCAAGGTCGCACATGTCATGCGTATGTTGATATGGCTGCTAAACCGCCAGAATATGTCACACATTGTCGCTAACTAAAACTAAGAAATTGGAGATCCAAAGTGGAAGACCTAGGACGTAAAATTAGAACTGGAATAGCAATCTTGTTCATACTTGTGATATTTGTGTTGCCAGCTATCTTTCCAGAAGGATTCTTATTGATAAGTTTATTCTTACATCCATTGATGTATGGTATAGCTATATTCTCTCCGCCAACATATCTAGAACACGTACCGGACTTTAATCCTATAGGTTGCGCACTGTTTTGTGGAGTAGTTGGATTTGTTATCGGCAAAATTAATGACGCAAACGCAAAGATGAGTGCTATAGCTATGATTGTCTTTTGGGTTCCAATCATGGAGTGGTCCAGTTTTGTTTATATGATTCACCCCAATATAAGGATTGACCAACCAGAAACTGTTACGGAACAGTCAAACAACTCCAACTAAAAATTTATCGAATTAACAAATCAAAGATATTGGCCAAATTGACATCTCCGAGTTAAATAACTGATAAGTTATCAGGCGGAGAAATCAATGACCAATATCTTTGACGATATCTTGCAAGAACAGAAAACCAAAAAGCGAGAAACATTTGGCTTTATAGATTGGTTGAAGCTATGCAAGAAGGATCCAAATACATATGCATCTGCAGCAGAACGTATGTTAGCTGCAATAGGCGAACCAGAAACAGTAGATACCAGTAAGGATCCTCGACTAAGTAGGATATTCTTAAATCGCACATTGCGAGTATATCCCGCGTTCAGCGATTTCTATGGCATGGAAGAAACTATAGAAAGAATAGTTGGATACTTCAGGCATGCTGCACAGGGTCTAGAAGAAAAGAAGCAGATCCTATATCTACTTGGTCCAGTTGGCGGCGGTAAGAGCAGCTTAGCCGAACGCCTCAAGGAACTAATCACCAAACTTCCATTCTACGTTTTAACAGCCGAAGACGGAACTCTTAGCCCCGTGTTTGAGAGCCCGCTAGGTGTTTTTGATCCCAACAAGCATGCTGCTAGATTGCAAAAAGATTATGGTATAGATTCTAGATATCTAACAGGTATCATGAGTCCCTGGGCAGTCAAGAGGCTTGCAGAATATGACGGCGATGTAAGTCGCTTCAAAGTCACAAAGGTTTGGCCCAGCAAGCTAGAACAAATTGGTGTTGTTAAAACTGAACCAGGCGACGATAACAACCAAGACATCAGCAGCCTAGTTGGCAAGACCAACATACGCATGCTAGAGCATTTTAGCCAAAATGATCCAGACAGTTATTCATTCTCTGGAGCACTATGCCGTGGTAATCAGGGCATTATGGAATTTGTTGAAATGTTCAAAGCACCAATCAAAATGCTGCATCCTCTGCTAACTGCTACGCAGGAAGGCAATTATATAGGTACTGAAGCTATTTCAGCTATACCTTTTACAGGTATTGTGCTAGCACATAGCAACGAAGCAGAATGGCAGAGTTTCAAAAACAACAAGAACAACGAAGCATTCATTGATCGTATCTATGTTGTCAAAGTACCATACTGCCTACGCATCACTGATGAGACCAAGATCTATGAGAAGATGCTGGAACACAGCAGCTTAGGCAATGCCAATTGCGCGCCTCAGACACTTGATATGCTCAGCAAGTTCTGCGTATTGACTAGGTTAACACCCCATGAGAACAGCAGTGCATACAGCAAGATGCGAGTCTATGACGGAGAGACCATAAAGGATGTTGATCCAAAAGCTCGTAGCATGCAGGAATATCGTGATGCTGCAGGTGTTGATGAAGGCATGAGTGGTATCAGCACTCGCTTTGCATTCAAAGTGCTCAGCAAGACATTTAACTTTGATCCAAATGAGATAGCAGCAGATCCTGTTCATCTCATGTATGTATTAGAAGACAGCATCCGCAGAGAGCAATTCAGTACCGATACAGAAGAGAAGTACATAAACTTCATCAAAGACTATCTGTCTCCCAAGTATGCTGAATTCATCGGCAATGAAATACAAAAAGCCTATCTTGCAAGTTATTCTGAATTTGGACAATCAACTTTTGATAGGTATATTGAATATGCTGACGCATGGATACAAGAAATAGACTATAAGGACCCAGATACAGGTAATCTCTATGATAGAGATATACTTAACAAAGAATTAGAGAAAATTGAAAAACCAGCAGGCATAGCTAATCCAAAAGATTTTAGGCACGAAGTCGTTAACTTTGTATTAAGGGCTAGAGCAAGGAACGGCGGAATTGTAGTATGGACTAGCTATGAGAAACTTCGAGATGTTATCGAGAAGAAGATGTTTGCAAGTGTAGAAGATCTACTTCCGGTAATTAGTTTTGAAAGTAAAAAAGATAGAGATGTTGAAGTAAAACATGTTGATTTTGTTAATAGAATGATTGAGCGTGGATATACAGAAAAACAGGTGCGACGATTAGTTGAATGGCACATGAGAGTACAAAAATCAAGCTAATGGTGCGTACAGGTCATCTATATAAGATTACTAGGTTGTCAACCGGTGAATACTATTACGGTATTCACCGGGGTGACAAATTTGACGGATACTGAGGCAGCGGGCGTATTATTAGAAATTATATTAAAACACACGGAACAGATGATTTAATCTATGAGATCATAGCAATAGGATCATACGATGAAATGATTAAGCTTGAGGAACAGATAGTTAATGTTGATGAAATATCAAAAGAACTATGTTGGAATTTAAAAACAGGCGGATATAGAGGTTTACCTTCCAATGAATCGAGGATGCTTATATCTAAGGCCGGATTGGGTCGTAGATATTCAAAAGATAGGACTGATAAGATACAAAAATCTAGAGCGTTGCGAATAAAAGAAATTGGTCAAAAGATATCAGAATCCAATCGAGGTCAAATTAGATCTAATGAAGCTAGAAAAAAGATATCTGATCGAAAAAAAGAGAAGATGACTCCCGAAATAAGAAAAAGAATATCTGCAGCAAAATTAGGAACATCTAATCCAGCTTGGCTGGGATATGTGAAGACGCCAGATGGTATATTTGAGAGCTCTATGGTTGCAGCATTGTATTACGGCAAGACAGATAAGACCATACGAGATAGGATCAAAAGTATAAATCCAAAATTTAACGGTTGGATGTTTATAAAAACACTTGATATGGTATCTAAGATAATATCTAGGTCTGATATAAGAGGAGACGTAGGTGAGTGATTATCATATAATCGATAGACGAGAAAATCCCAAAGGCAAGAACCTTCCAAACAGGCAAAAATTCCTCAGGAAGGTTCGCGATCATCTCAAAACGCAAGTAAGAGATGCTATGGGCAAAAAGAAGATAACAGACACGGGCGGAACTGACATATCAGTACCGTCTGATGGTATCAACGAGCCTAGCTTTGATTACGACCGCAGCACTGGCGAATGGGACAGAATACTACCCGGCAACAGAGACTTTGTTGCCGGCGATCGAGTAAAAAAGCCGGATCAAAGTGGCGGCGGCGGCGGCGGAAGCAAAGCAGGCAAAGGTGGAGAAGGTGAGGATGATTTTAAATTCACTCTCACCCGCGACGAATACCTAGATATGGTGTTTGAAGATCTAGAACTACCCGATTTGGTCAAGACCAGCGAAAAGGCTGCAGTGGCTTGGCATCGCATGCGTTCTGGATTCAAAACAGATGGCAGTCCCAGCCAACTTGATCTAGTACGCAGCCTGAAGAACAGTTTGGGTAGGAGACTGGCTCTTCGCAAACCGATAGAAAATAAAATAGAAAATCTAGAGAAGATGTTAGAGGATGCCGATGAAGATCTATCTAACAAATTACAAGAAGAGATAGAAGGCCTCAAACGTAAAAAATCTGCGGTTCCTTGGGTAGATCCAATAGATTTACGCTATCGTAGATGGGATCAAAGACCAATACCAAACAGCCAAGCAGTGATGTTCTGCCTTATGGACGTTAGCGGCAGTATGGGCGATAGAGAAAAAGAAATAGCCAAGAGATTTTATCTGTTGCTGTATTTGTTCCTTGAACGCCAATATGAAAAAGTACAAATTGTGTTTGTAAGACATACAGATGTTGCTAAGGAAGTAGATGAGCAAGAATTCTTCTATGGAACAGAAAGCGGCGGAACAATTGTCAGTAGCGGATTACAATTAGTGCATGACATTATAAATGAGAGATATCCAACTGACGCATGGAACATATATGTTGTGCAGGCATCAGACGGAGATAATTTCCCCAGTGACAACGACGATTGTACTGAGTTAATGGGCAAGATTCTGCCTCTTGTGCAATATTATGTCTATGCAGAAGTAAAATCATATAATCCAATGTTTCAGAATTCTACCAACCTTTGGGATATGATGGAAAGATTGGTGCGCAACTACGAGCAATTGGCGGTGGTATCAATACCATCTGTTGATAGAGTAGTGTCTATATTCAGGCAAGTGTTTGCCAAGGAGAGAACTAATGGTTGAACCTTTGTTCACTAGTAACGAATGGGACTTTGATTTAATACGTCGTGCTATGGACGAATGCGGCATAATAGCTAGAGAAGAGCTGCGGCTCAACACCTATGAAAATCAAATTGAAATAGTAACTAGCGAACAAATGCTCGATGCATATGCAAGTTCAGGTTTACCTGTTATGTATAAGCATTGGAGCTTTGGTAAGAAATTTAGCCATGAACGAGATCTATATCAAAAAGGCAAGCGAGGGTTGGCTTACGAACTGGTGTTGAATACTCAACCCACAATCAATTACCTCATGGAAGAAAATACAGCTTGCATGCAAGTATTGGTTATAGCGCATGCTGCATACGGCCACAATCATGTATTCAAAAATAACTACATGTTCAAACAATGGACTGATGCAGAAAGCATCGTTGACTATCTAATATTTGCAAAAAACTACATACAAAAATGCGAAGAACGTTATGGTGAAGATGTTGTGGAAGCCACACTCAATGCTGCGCATTCTCTAATGATGAACGGTATAGATCGTTACAAGAGGCCTAGAAAGCTCAGTATGGTTGAGGAACAGCTAAAACAAAAAGAACGCACAGAATATCTAGAACGCACAGTCAACGATCTGTGGAGGACTATTCCAAAAACTGAGCAAGATAAGGAAGAATATCCAAAGGGTAGATTTCCTGCAAACCCAGAAGAAAATATATTGTATTTCTTAGAGAAGAATAGCCCTGTACTAGAGACTTGGCAGCGAGAAATATTGCGTATAGTAAGAAAGTTAGCTCAATATTTCTATCCACAGTATCAGACCAAAGTACTAAACGAAGGTTGGGCTAGTTTTACGCACTATTACATAATGAATCGTTTGCATGACAAAGGGTTACTAACAGACGGTGCTATGCTGGAGTTTTTACAGTCACATACCAGTGTGCTATTTCAACCCACATATGATAAACCCTACTACAACGGGCTAAACCCTTACTATCTAGGATTTGAGATATTTGCAGACATACGCAGAATGTGTGAGAATCCAGACGATGAGGATAGAGAACTATTCCCACTTATTGTGGGTACAGATTGGGTAGATACTTGCCTAGATGCTGTTGCTAACTATCGCGACGAAAGTTTCATACGTCAATTCTTAGGACCAAAAGTAGTTCGCAAGATGAAATTGTTTAGATTGGTTGACGACAAACGAGAAGAAACCTATCTTATCAGTGCTATTCAAAATCGAGAAGGTTTCCGTGAAATAAGGAACAGTCTTGCCAACAGCTATGAACTTGATGAATGGTGTCCAAAGATTGAAGTTACCGATGCTGACATAAAAGGCGATAGAACTTTGACTCTAACCTATCATAGAGAACACGGAAGGTCTATGGCAGATAGCTGGAAGCCTGTAATGAAGCATGTTAGACACCTCTGGGGTCATAACGTCAAGCTGGTTACCAAAAGAGGTAATGTTATAGGAGAGATTTGATATTTGCTAAGTTGATTAAGTCTAGTAGTTGCCATAAATATTGGCATGACTTATTCAAGTGGAAATATCATAGCATCTAGCGACTTCAATAGTTTCAGAGGTCCTTATAATATAAATCAAGCTTATACAACTCCTTCAAGCGCAATTGATGTTGCAACATCTTTGATAGGAATTGGTATTGGCGACAGAGGATATGGTCAACCAACTCCTTTGATATCATCTGCTGTATCATGGAATGAAATTACTCACACAGAATGGAATGCTCTGCAAAGTGCAATGAGCAATATCAATATACACACAGGTAGTAATTTAAATTTACAGCCTGTGGTGTTTTCTGGCAACGTCATAATACCCGAGAATGGAATAGATGTTTCTGCTACAAGCAACATATCAATTAACTTAGAATCTCTAGATCATAACAGGTTGTTATTTGATAATAGCCAGATGATAACCAATGCTGCTATAAGCAGCACTATGACACAATCATGGTCCGGTAATATAGTACACGAATTTACAGTTGATTTTGGTACAGAAGATTCTGCTAGATTCTTTTTCAATAGCGGTGGTGCAATTATATTAAGTGCTAATTTATATGGTAGCAGCAATAATGTTTCAGATGCTTATATAGGAGGATTGTTATCATCTAGCGGTAATGTTTATGTAAATGCATACGATGTGTCAACTGACGGCGACGGATTTGTAATTGGAGGAGGATATTATACTCTAACCAAATTATATAGCACTGTGTTTGCAAATTATGTATATTCTCCAGATCAAAATCTACCTCCTGATCAAATTGTATCATCTACTGTATATCAAACGCTTAATTCTATACCATACTGGAGCGATTTTATGAATCAGTATGCAGTTTGGATAGATCAAGGCGACACGCCCATTCAACCTGGAATTTGGCATACATCACATAGAACCTTCACACCAGATAATACAGGTTATTATACGTTTACATATCAAGGCGGCCAGTCTATGAAGGTTTGGTGTGATAATTCACTAGTTGACATAGTTAACTCTACTAATGCGGCACCATCTTCATCTACACTATATCTATCTGCTCAAGAACATGTTATTAGATTTGATTGCTGCACTGATCCTTCTAAACCAATAACGTCATGGTCAGATAATCCAGTAGGATGGGCATGTACGGTAACCGATAGTAATAGCAACATTGTATGGGACACTAGAACCTATTCATTAGAAGAAACTATAACATATGATCCTAGCACATTTGTTGGCGAAGAACCAGTATCAACACAATCATTTAGCTACAGCTCAGCAAACACATTGCAAACTTTTGTTGTACCGCCAAATGTAACCAAGATAACTGCAAAGTTATGGGGACCGGGCGGCGCTGGTGGTCCAAATTTTAATGGTATAACCAAAGTATACGACGGCGGTGCAGGTGTTTTTGTACAGGCTACTATACCAGTAACACCTGGAGAAACTCTAATTATTTCTATAGGTGGGGGAGGATTAGCAGGCCAGATTGGTACAAGTCCTCTAGGAGAGGATTGCATAGGCGGTGGTGGTGGAGGTTTCACTGCCATATACAGAGGTACAGAACCGTTGGTCATAGCCGGCGGCGGCGGCGGATCGCCTGCTAACAATCATAGAACTGATTTAGATGCAGGGTGGGGCGGAAATGCAGGTATTATAGAAGGATTTCACGGTGTTTCTTGTACGGGTAATGTAGTTGCAACTGGAGGTTCACAAACACAAGGAGGATTGGGCCAAAACGGAATATTTGGATCTTGGCTCAAGGGTGCATCGGGCGGATATACAAATCCTTATGACAACGGAGGAATCAATAGCGGCGGACCAGGGGGCGGAACTTGGGGAGCAGCCGGCGGTGGTGCAGGTTATTGGGGAGGTGGTGCAGGCGATGCTCAAGATCCAAACGTGTCAACCAGTAGATCTAGTTGCGGCGGCGGAGGTGGCAGCTCATATATAAGTCAAAGTTCTACAAATAGCATTGGATGCATTAGCCGAGATCGTATCACAGCGCCAATGAATTTAGATCCAGATTGCAATGAAAATGTCGGATGCGGCGGTCAATGCGGTAAGAAAAAAGGGGATAATGGCTACGATGGCGGCGGAGGTGCCGTTGTGATTTATTGTATAAATGAGACTGCACCGGATACTCCTTATAGCTGGACCATACAGGCTAAAACAGATAATTATGTTGGGTTAAACGAGGCCAACGGTAGCTTGTTACATTTCAAATCTATTATCTCTACAGGTTCAAGTAGTGTTATGGTAGATGGTACTACTGCTAGCAATGTTAGTCGTAGAAAAGCCTCAGGTGTATTAACCATAGCAGAACCAATATTCTCAACAATTAATGCATTATCAAATATACCAATACCTGTACCAGTTCAGTCACCGTTATTGGGTCCAGCAACAACACCTGTTCCAACACCAAATCCGCTACCGGCACCTGTTCCTGTACCAACACCTACTGCGATACCTATTCCAACAGTGCTTTCGATCACTCCAACTAGTGGGCCAACTACGGGCGGTGCGCAAACTACTATCAGTGGCAATAACTTCATTGGTGCTACAACTGTAAATTTTGGGTCTACCGCTGCAACAAGTTTCTCTGTTACTAACTCTACCACTATCACATCTGTAACACCTGCCGGCACTGTTGGTACTGTTAATGTTTCAGTGACAACATCTAGCGGTACTGGAACCGGAATAAACTTGTTCACATATGTAGCACCGCCGCTACCTTCGCCGGCGTGTGTGCCTTCAAATATATATACTGCTGTATATTCTTATCCTCAACCAGGATGGACCGGAACTCCTGTACTGACATTTGATAACTTATTACCAATAAACATAACTTTAAATAATAGACAAGAGATGCTCAATTATTTTGGAATACCAAACGATTCTAGTACGATCACAAACAGTTGGTGTACACGATGGTTAGGTTATATAGAAGTACCGGCAAGCGGCACATGGACTTTCACTTTAAATCATTCTCATGGGCTTTGGTTATGGTTAAATGGAAATATTATCATAAACAATGACGATGTTGGTAACGATAGCTACGATGTTGCATTAACAGCAGGTAAGAAATATAGTTGGCAATTGGATATGGAACACGAGGAAAACGAAGGGTTCGAGTATCCTTTTTATGTAACTGCTTATTGGAAAGGTCCTACTGTTCCAAAACTAACAGTAATACCATCTAGTGCGTTCTGCTTTGATCCAAATAATCCACCTCCTGCAAAATTACCGGTTGACAAAGTTAACGATTGATTGTATAAATACATTTAACATAGGAACTGTAAAAATGATGACTCGACCAATGACACAACCTACTACATGCCCACGCTGTGGGAACGGGGGTTCTGTGACTTGAGCTAGTTATCTAATAGCTAAAGTTTAACAAACCCTCGAAACGAAAGTTTCGAGGGTTTTCTTTTATGAAAGGAATGTAACGAAACAAAACAGGGTAAAGCTCGTGCTAGAAGAGCACCGCTCTCGGAAAGCGGAGGTTGGTGGGCAGAACACCATACCCTGACATCAAGTGTGTTATTTGTATAAATAACTGAGACGTTATACAAATAACACACTTTATATAATGAGGCCAGATGTTTTATACAGTATACAAAATAACAAATATAGTAAATGAGAAATATTATATAGGTAAGCATCAAACTAAAGAGTTAGATGACAATTATATGGGATCAGGTAAAGCATTAAAGGTTGCTATAAACAAATACGGTATTGAAAGTTTCAAAAAGGAAGTACTTTACATATTTGATAATGAATCAGACATGAACGCTAAGGAAAAAGAATTAGTTGTTATAAATGACCAAACATACAATTTATGCGACGGCGGAAAAGGTGGGTTCTCTTATATCAATAGAAATAAATTGAATGTAGCACATATAACAACTGAAAATGCAAAAGAATTAAGTAGGAAAGCAAACGAAGCTAAGTTACATAAGGCTAAAACTGACCCAGCATGGAAGGAAGAATATAATAAGAAATTAAGTGACTCACGACGTGGAAATAAAAATCACAGGTATGGTAAACCTGCGTCGAACAAAGGTAAAAAATTAAGTAATGAGGTGCGAGAGCGAATGCGATTGGCATCTATTAAGCGCGAAGCTGAACGAAGAGAGTCAGGGTATTATTTAGAAAAATATCCAAAAAAAGATAGGAATGTACACTAAGAAGTATTATATATAGATTGAAAATTTAGCTCTTATAGTTAAATGGTATAACAGTTGCCTTGTAAGCATCAATTCCTAGTTCGATTCTAGGTGGGAGCACCAAATTTGCCGTCGTAGCTCAACTGGAATTAGAGCGCTGGTCTACGAAACCGGAGGTTGGGGGTTCGAGTCCCTCCGACGGCACCATTAATGTTCCGGTGGCAGAGTAGTAATGTGCCAAGCTGCAACCTTGGTTATGAGTGTGCGATTCACTCCCGGAACTCCATCAACCATCTTCCTTCCTTAGAAAGAAATATTTGCGAAGATCACTGGCTAGTGTACCCTGTGGATCACTCCATTCCCATGTTCGATTGCTTGCCAATCGTATATCTCGATTGGGATCAAATCCGTATTCTGCTAATATCTTATGCCTGCCTCTATAATTCCTATCAGACATTTGACCATGCCACAAATGATAGATAGCACCGTCTAGATCATCCAGTTTAGATAATAGGCCAGCATCAGTTGCTCGTTGTGCCCAATCTTCTATAGTTTGTTTGTGTGCTGCACTAACTGCTCTTAATTCAAAGAACTTGTTTAAATTTCCCAGCAGCGAGAACACTTGTGCAGAATCACCTCCGCCTATGATATTAACGTCATGTAACCCACACAGTTCTAATTGTGACCTGAGAGCTACCCATGCCATACCGTATGCATTGTATTGATACAAACCATTGTGGTAATTGGTGAAATTACCAGTAGATCTAGCCTGAACTATTTTTATTTCATTGTCATAAAACTCGTCGTTGCGTATTGCCTTAGCTATCGATGCTGAAGAAAACATCGGTTTTACTGTTCTACATTTTATTGCATCAACATCGCTGGTTATTAATTCGTTTGGTAGATAATAGTTTATTCTAAATGGCTGCAACAAGCCTCCGCCATTAGCATCTAGCTTGGCCATAGCCTTATTAGCCCAATTGACATCTTCCCAGATTATGTCGCAGTCTGCCCATGCTACATATCTAACATGTTTTGGTAACTTAGATATGCCTATGTTGATTAGTCGTTCCTTTTGCCATATGGCATCTTCACCTACCAGTTGGATCACAATATCAGCATCTGTTGAGCTTAATTGGAATTCGCCTGATTTTGATAATTCAACTACCATGAGAGGAACACCAAGGTTCCTTCTAAACGCACAGAAGTTCTCAAATCTTTTCTTGTAACCTGCAGGATTATAATATGAGGTTATGACCCACAGTGGATAATTTAAGTCGCGCATGTGTATTATATCTTTGATATGAATGGACGCAGTTTGCCTGCTGCTGTTCTAGGTAATTCATTGTGATAGGTGACAGATATATCAAACTCATTTCGAGCCAATAATTCTGCACATCTTTTTATCTTGGCATCTTCTTGGATGGTCAATGGTCTAGATACTGCTACTTTTAATTCCAATTGATCATAAGATTCTTGCACGATTTGATATTCCTTAACGGCTGTGATCGAAGACATAGAATAATGATTGATATCAACTCGACGTTTATGCCCAGATCTAGATATTAAGTAATCACCTGTTCTACCTATTATAGATTTTAATGTAGGTAATCCTCTTCTGCAAGAACAGGGTTCGCCAAACATAGATTCATCGCCAAGTTCATATCGCAACAGCGGCATTGCAAAATTATGCAATGGTGTTACCACAACTTTGCCAGTTTGTCCAATAGCACAAGGGTTGTTGTGTTCATCTAGTATTTCTAACAGCACAGCTTCTGATTGTACATGATAGTGATAGTGTTGCGGACATTGTAATGCAAGATATCCAGTTTCTGCAGATGAATAATTATCTATTATTTTGCAATTCAATATTTCCATACAACGCATTCTCAATGATTCATTTACCAATTCGCTAGCTGTCCAAACTGATCTAACTGAAGGTAGTTTGATTTTATTTTCCGCGCAATAAGACAGCAATAATTGTAGATGGCTGGGAAATGTGAATATGTAACTGGCATTCAATCGCTGTATGAATTCAATTTGATATTCTATTGGTTGTTTTGGATTCATCAATCCCATCTTACCTGTATGCCACACTAGGTTAGCAGGTCTTCCCCAATCTGGCAATACTACTCCTTGTCGAGAATTTATAGCATTTACTACGTCCCTAGGGATACCATCTGGTACACCTCTCAATCTAACAATTGTACCATCAAATGTGGGCCTATGCCAAAGTTCTTCTCTGATGTTTAAACTTTCCCAAACGAGGCTATCTAATCCTGATTTTTTAATGCGAACAGGAATACCGCTGGATCCTCCAGACGCTATGATATTGGTGTCACCAAATGCTGAAGACAAATTAACAGCATGCAAGCTATCGCCTAAGGTTTGCACATCTTTTCTTGTTAGCGTTGGTAAGCGTAACCATGCAGCAGGATCTATTGGCAAATTGGGCACAATGCCAACTGATTTCAATCTATCTGCATAAAATGGTATTTTGGCAGCGTGTTCTACTAAAACTGATAACTGTTTCCATTGAGCATCTTTGATCTCATCAGATGACCAATATTGAGTACTGTCGTATTGCCGTTGCAAACTCATCAATTCGGCAGCACGGCCGCCTTGAAATGCTGGCCATTTGATAGCATCAAGTGCCGATTTAAGCGTCATTAAACGGTGAATACATTACTTAGATCACTCTGCACAATCACGTTGTTCTGAGATAATACAGATTGAACTGCAGTTGTGTCAGGTGAGTTGAGATTTATTACCATTCCAAATTTGGTATTGCGTACCCATGTAGCTAGAGTCTTAGAACCGGCTGCCCACTGTTTAGCAGCTTCTGCTTGTATAGCAGCTTGTTGATCAGATGTAAATCGAGACCAAATTGTAGTACCCAGCACCAGAGGTTGAACAGGAGGTGTCGGAACCGCATTTATTTGATTGGTAGCATCGGTTATCTGTTGAGCAGTGGGTTCAGCAGTTGGTGATATAGTTGTTCCATTAAGTAAATTCCAAGTCATATCAAATTCCTTTAATTATAATATACCGACCAATTTTTTGCGATAAGGTTAGCCAAAGCTGATGCACTAGCTCCTGTTGGTGATCCGTTTGAACCGCCGCTTAGATCCACATAACCAAAAGATTGACCATATGTATCTAACAATATTATTATGTTATCAACTGCAGTTGAAGTCAAAGAGTTGCTGCCAAAATATAAAGTTTTTAAAGAATAACATCCTGTAATATCAACTGTAGTCAGTAAATTCTCAATACAACTTAATGTTGAAAGTGATTGATTATTGTTAAGAGACAACGTTGTTAATGAATTGTTAAAACAAGATACTATGTTCCAACCAACAGGTATAGAAAGTGTAGAAAGAGCGCAACTATAGCAGTAGAGTTCAGTTGATGTATTGGAAGTCTTTGCAGCACCCAATGTCAAAGTACCCAAACTTGAGTTATTTGATACGTCTAGATATGTCAACGACAATATGCTAACATCAAGAGTTGTAAAAGAATTGTTATTTAAGGTTAAACTTGTTAATGCTGTATCTCCGTAAAAATCAATAGAAGATAATGAGTTGTGGCTTGCATCTACTGTGGTAAGCAGTGGTTTACCGCTAATGCTCAGAGACGTTAAACTATTATTATTACAAAACAGTGAAGTTAACGGTGTATTAGCCAAATTTAACGAAGTGATAGAATTATAATTGCAATATACAGTTGCTAGATAATGCAGCGAAGATAAGTCTAAGCTGGTTATTGAGTTAGATTCGCAACTGAGATAATTCAAATAGGTAGTACTTGAAAAGTCTAATGCAGTTAGAGAATTACTACCACAATATAATGTATATAATCCGGAACATCCTGCTAATGTTAAACTGGTTAAACTGTTTGACATACAACGGAGTGAACAATTGAACGAAGTAAAACAGTTGGTTGCATCTAAACTTGTGAGCAAATTATTGGAACATTCTAAATAGACTAGAGATCCATTTATATTATCAAGTGTTAAGGTTGTTAGTTGGTTTGTTTGGCAATACAATAACTGTAACGAGGAACATGTGGAAACATCTAGTGTTGAAATTGTGTTATACGAACAATTAATGTATACTAATGAAGTATCATTGGCGACATTTAATGATGTCATAGACGGATAATTATCGAAACATTTTAGATTGTATAAATTAGTAAATCCAGATAGATCAATAGTTGATATTCCGGTGTAAGAAATATTTAATGTTTCTAAACTTGAATCGCCAGTCAAAGTAAGTGATGTTAACGAAGTGTTAAATGATAAATCAAGATATGTAAGATTTGATAATCCCGTAGCATCAACTGCGGTCAAATTGTTATCATTGCAATCTAAATAAGTTAAGCTAGTGCATCCGGCAACATTCAAATTGGTCAAATCGTTATAATAGGCTTTTACAGTTGTTAAATTAGTCATGCTACCTAGATCTAATGACTGCAAATTGTTATTATTACATATCAACGTTCGTAAAATTGGAGCAGCATTTGCAGTCAAAGATGTTAGTCGATTTTCATAGCATGTCAATGTAGTTAGTGCCGTTAACCCTGTTAGATCGATCGTTGTTAGCAGGTTTGAAGCTACATTTACATTTGATAAAACAATGTCGCCGGTTAGATTTATTGTGCTGAGTTGATTTCCTTCGGCACCTATGTAATTCAATGATGTGCAATTTGAAACATCTAGAGATGTAAAATTGTTATTAACAACATACCTGCTATTAGGATCGTGGAATGCTCCCATAACTAGTTGTTCTAGTTGTCGATCATTAGCAAAGCTTACAGCACCAGAGAAACCGCCGCCTTCTAGATAAACATACTGATAATTAGGGCCCGTAGGTCCAGTTGGTCCGGTTGGACCGGTTGCACCTGCACCCATACTTGAACCGGGAGGTCCAGGAGGTCCTGGAGGTCTTTCTGCACCTGCAGGACCAGTTGGGCCATAATTACCGGTTGCTACAGTACAATTTATAACAACGTCAGCAGAACCGCTATCGATAATAGCATTGCCAGTTACATCACCGGTTAATGTGATATGTTTACCTTGGAGAGCTTCGATCTCAGTCTTAATAGTACTGAAATTGTCCCTGAACCCTCGGCTGCTTTGATCAATGCCTGGTATTGGAAAGTTTGGATTTACTCTGCTGATTGCTACCATTTCATCATATTCCTATCTGGATGCGCAATATTTAGCCATGTTAATGGCACTATCAAGCCCATGTTCCAACACTGGTATTACCGCCGCCTATAGAAACTGGTGAGATGTACATCCTGCTCAGCGCACCAACTGTAACTGTTCCTGGATTTCCACTCCATCCTAGTTCTGGTATAAAAGTACCACCACTTGCGCCAACATCAACCATTCCAAATAGCGTAAAAGATAAAGGAGTACCTGCGGCGGGTTGTCCTGCACCACCAGCTGCTGTTATATTAACCCCAGTTGAAAAGTTAGATGTTATGGTATTGTCTAAGTTCTCCCCGTTAATGGTTGCAGTTCCCAATGCTGCAATAAACGTTGTGATCTGATAATTGACTTGTGTTAGTGTAGCATTGCCACCCCATGCTATATTTGGAGAAACGCCGCCGGCTGAGTTAGATGCATTAGCAATGATTGTAAACTGGTAACGTGTGTTAGCAGTAAGTGTCACACCTACTCCAAATATACTACTTACTGCGCCACTACCAGGTGTATATGTTCTATTGGAGTTGAGCACGTAATATTGATTTACAGGTATAACACCTCTCTGTAATCCACTTGGTGTAGCATAGAATACTGTGCCGTCATAGTTAACTACACCAGCTTGTGTTGGGTTTAGCAGTGCTGATGCTGAGGTAAATTTGAGAGGATATTGAGATGCAGTTCCTGCACTCAATGTTACGGATTGAGCATAAACATTACCCTGTATTCCAACACCTCCTGCTACAGTCAATGCACCAGTTGATGTGCTGATAGATGTGTTGGTAGATGATACACTTACATTTTGACCAAATGCACCATAAACATTGCTAACAAGTGTGTTAACGGTTGCTGTACCTATACCTTGTATAGTGGTGTTACTGATCAAACTGTTGACTTGTGCAGCACCTGTACTATTCAACGTAGCAGTGGTAGTGTTAGCATTACTGACCAATGATGCAACAGTAGTTTGTCCTGTACTCTGCAGGTTTGTAGCAACTACATTGGTATTGCTGTTCAAACTTTGTACTAGCGTAGTACCGCTGCTCTGTAATGAAGTAAATGTACCAGCTGTACCGGTTACTGAAGTTCCGCTAATTGCACCATTACTGACCAATGATGCAACAGTAGTTTGTCCGGTGCTGTTTAGATTAGTAGTGGTAATGTTTGTGTTGTTAACAATACTATTGATCGTAGCTTGACCGCTCGAAATTAAAGTTGCAGTTTGTACAACACCGTTGCTGATTAATGAATTAGTTAATGTCTGTCCGCTGCTCTGAACACTTGTTACTGTGAGTGCAGTTCCAGATATAGACCCATTGCTGGTCAATGTTCCAGATATTGATGCACCTGCTATATTCAGCGACTGTGCAAATATGCTAGAATTGCTGAATAGCGTTTGAGCAACAACTCCAGATGCAGCTTGTATTGTGCTATTGCTTGTGATAGCACCGGCTAGTACTGAACTACTACCAACAACAGCAGGCGCACTTACTACAACATTACCAAACACAGAATTAGCTATTACGCTAGTTGCTGCCTGCACAATACTATTGCTATAAAGAGCACTAACAATACCACTACCGCTAGCTACTAGAGTGACGCTAGATACAGAGGTGTTTGATACTATGCTGTTTATTAACGCAGTTGATCCTTGGAAACTACCACTGTAAATGGTTGTTGCCTGTATTGAGCTGTTGCTTACCAAACTTGCTACAGATGCAAGGCCTGTGCTGTTTAGATTGGATGCCACTACATCTGTATTACTGACTAACCTATTGACCTGAGCATAGTTGGTAACATTTAAGAACTGAGATGTAGTCATAACGTTGCTGATCAAACTGGCTACAGTTACAGCACCTTCGCTTTGTATGGTACCGTTGCTAATGATGCTGGCAAATTGTGCTGCACCAGTTCCGTTAATAGTTGATGCAGTTATGCTGGCATTGCTGACTAGATTCTGAGTTATTATAGTATCTATGCTCTGTATACCGGCGTTGGCAATCAAACTGTTTACAGTAGCAGCGCCTGCTGTCTGCAATGTGTTTGTATTGACATTGAGATTGCTAGTCAGTTGATTGACTGTTACTGCCCCTGCTACATTAAGCGATTGTGTAAATGCGCCAGCATTTACAACTAGGCTATTAACTCTAGCATAGTTAGCGACGCTTATGTTGGTGGCAAATCCTGCATCGCTGCCAACACTCAAACCGTTTAGCACACCAAGACTTGTGATATTAGGTTGGCTAGCTTGTGAGATAGTGCCATTCAAGTTGGTTACAGTTACACTGGTACCATTGAAGTTGCTTGCTGTAACATTACCTGTAGCAGACACAGCACCATTTACTTGTACTTTGGTAATACCATCATCAGCGCCGCCAAATATCCAGCGACCACCTGTAACGAATCCAGCTATATTTGAACTGGTTGTACCATCAGTATGGAACACTAACTTTTTGCCAGTAGTCTGTGTTCCAACAGTTAAATTACCACCGTTTATATAGAGGTAGCCGTCGAGAGCATGACCAATGCTGTATGCAACTTGATTGTAATTGCTGCTGTTAATACCAAAGTCAATGTAATAGTTACTATCATCACCAATATCTGCCGTAGCTATATAATCAGTACTTGCATTGGTACCATTATTTAGGTTTTGATTGTTGAGCTGTTGACTGGTATTGTCACTACTAGCAACCTGAATTGGCGCGTTAGTAAAATAATTAGGTGGCTGTATGCCAACCAATAGATTACCAGTTACATATGCAAATTGCGTTGTGCTAGTATATGCCGCAGTGACATTGTTAACATTTAGGTCTTTGTTGAGATTCCAGCTATCATTCAATTGAGTGTATATAAGACTTGCGGCAAACCCATCGCTACCCAACACAAATCCGCCGCCATCCATTGCGCTTGTTGATACTGCACCGTTGGCTGCATAAATGGTCTTGTCAGCAACATTTAAAGTGGTAGCCTCTGACGATGTTACATTGCCAGTGACTGTTAAATTGCCAACGGTGAGATTTTTAAACTGTGGACTGCTGGTGGTTGCTATGCTTTGTGGCAAGCTAAGAGTAACTGCACCACTTAGGTTAGTAACTGATACTTGATTGGTTGTACCAGTTATGCTGATAATACCTGTGTTGTCTATGGATACACTATATCCTGCTCCCGGTACAACTGAGATGCCTGTGCCAGCTGTTATGGTGCTTACACCTGCGGTTTGTATGTTGCTACCATCAGGCAATACTATTCCTTTGGTTGCGATCGTGTCTCCTAAAAATTGAGAAGTGCCACTTATTTGAGTGTGGCCGTAAGTGATCAAACTGCCGTGTGTTATGGTATTACCGTATGCAAGAAGATTACCGTATGCAATAGCATCGCCGCGACTGACGATAGCACCTGTGCTAATAATAGCGCCGGTTACATTTAGGTTACTGTTGATTGTAACATTGCTCGAAATGTTAAACGTAACACCTTCGGCACTCATGCTCACGATGTTGGCAACCACGTTGCTGCCAATTGGAGTCGTCCAAAATTCTATCCTAGACCCTCTAGTAGTACCAGTTTGATTTTCACTGCTTACCATATCTATTCTAGCGGTGCTGTATGCAGCATAACCCGGTCCATTGTTTGGTCCACCGCTGGTAGCATAGGGATTGGCACCAAATCTAGCTATGATATCTCCCGGTCCGTATGCAAGAGGAACCTCAGCAGTACCGTTAGCACTGCGACCTATGAACGCAGAATAAGTTCTCGAACCATAACTGTCTGTATATACCCTAGCGTTGCTAGCATCATTACCAACTAGTTGTAGCATTACACCTGTATTATACGGAGCAACATAACTACCTGTTTGATTTCCTATTATACTCACAGCCGATTGTAGAGGACTTAATGATACATTGCTTCTAACAAACAATGTTCCTATTGGATCAAGTTGGAACGTATCAAACGTACCACTGTTACCTCGAACTGCAAATCCGCCTCTGGTAATTGTTATTAGATTGCCAGAACTAACATTTATTTCAGTTGCTCATTACTATTGAGCCAGATCCTACATATAGATTGCCAAAAGTATTTGTTGGAGATCCTAGAGATAAAATATTGCTCGATGGGACGATATCACCCGTGGTGGTCGTCTCGCCAATAAGTTTATTAGTGATATAGCTCATGTTATATGATGCTCCAATTGCTGTTACCGGTGTATACCAAAGTGTAACTGTTATAATTAGCGGTGAGGCTTATTGAACTATCACCATCGATGGTATCTAAGCCTGCCGGTGTAATGTTGATGTTGTATGTACCCGCTTGTCCTGCAGTGTCTTTTATGATAAGTTGCGCACCCAGCGTAACACTAGATGATGTAGCAAGCGTTATGCTGCATGGTCCAGGACCACTGTAATTTACAGCTAGGAATCTATCAGTTGACACACAGGAATAACTGGATCCAGTTACAGGTGTTATGTTGGATGTGCCATTGGCTGTGATTTGTTTAGTTCCGTCTGGGAATATTATACCAGTACCTGCTGACGGTAAGGTTATACCCGAAGTATCAACATTGGCTACAATATTTGGATAAAGACTGCCAACAGGTGTTGCTGCAAATACTATCCTAGTAGGTATACTAGTATCAGTTGCGTTTGCTAATAAGTTAAACTCTATATATGCCGGCGCAACAGTCGTTGGTGCAAACCCATAGGTTGGAGTATAAACTCCTGAACTGACTCGCACTATTGCTCCTGCAGGTGTAGCACTTGGTGATAATGCAGTGCCGCCTGCATGTCGACCTGTAAATGCCGAGATCACACCGCTAGAACCATAGCTATCGTTAATCACTCTGCTAGAAATGCCATCATGACCAGTTATTTGTAGCATACCTCCCAAGTTAGTTGGAGGTTGATAATACGGACCATTGTTTCCTACTATGTTAACAACACTTGAATGATCGGGATTTTGATATGAAGTAGATATGTAAACTTGACCTAATCTGTTGGTACTGAATACTACATTGCCAGAGTTGTTAGTAACTTGAAGGCTGCGATTGATCACAACATTAGCTGTACTATTAACACGTCCTATGCTGATATCAACATTACCACTTGCGCTTTGGATAACACTGTCTGACATCTGTATGTCGCCAACTATCAAACTGTTATCTCTGAACGTGGCATTAACTACAGCAGTATTACCACCTGTGGGAACTGTTAGTATTTGTACCATCGATCCCATGTTGGTAGTTGAAAAATTCTCAGTAGCTATTACTTGTATTGCGCTGCTATTGTTTGTACCAAACCCAACTCCATTGTAACCTTGAGCAACAAACGTACCGAGAGTTTGTCCGGACAATATTGCAGTTGGTGCAGAACTAAATCCACCAAAACGTCTCATGGCTATGGTACCAGATTCGTCAGTGGGCGCATCACCGTATGCATCTATCAACATGGTTGTGGGATATTGGTCTTGACTTTGTATGCGGAATGCTACACCTGGTATATTTGGTGGATAAAGAGTGCTCACAGCCGGAGCTTGCACAAAGGTGTTGCCTTGCATGATTATAGCACCAGTACCATTTGGAGCTATAACAATGTTGCCATTTGGATCAGTTCCCGAGATAGTCTGATCAGTTATAACTATATTTCCGGTGGTTGCAGCAGCACCAGTTGGACCAATTATCTTACCAACGTCTACCCATGTTGACCCGTTCCAAACCCAGAGGTCTCCTGTATCTTCTACTATTTCACCGTCGCCAATGTCACCGCCATATCCAGCTGGTAGATCTGCAGATGTTGGAACACTGCCAACTATTCTAACTGATTGACCTGCAGCACCTGTTGAACCAGTGGCACCAGCAGTGCCTGCAGCACCAGTTGGACCAGTTACTGTGCTTGCAGCACCAGTTGATCCTGTTGGACCTGTAGAACCTCTTGATCCTGTTGGACCTATAACACCAGTTGGTCCAATTGAACCAGTTGGTCCAACCGGACCTGTAGAACCAGGCGCACCTGTAACACCAGTTGATCCTGTTGCACCTGCAGTACCTGCAGCACCAGTTGGACCGGTTATTGTACTAGCAGCACCTGGGAAACCTTGTGGTCCGGTTGCGCCTGTATAACCAGTTGGTCCCGTTGGTCCAGTTGGACCTGTAGCACCTGTATTAGTAGCAAATCCGGGCGCACCAGTTGGACCAGTTATTGTGCTAGCTGCACCTGTTGGACCTATAATAGGTCCAACATTTGTCCATGTTGAACCTGTCCAAACCCAGAGATTGCCGGTACTAGAATCTATTTCGCCATCGCCAGTTGGACCTGTGTAACCAGTTGGATATCCAGGTAAATTGGTATATCCATTAACACTACCAACTACATTAACGCTGGTACCGGCAGGACCTGTTGATCCAGTAAATCCAGTTGGACCCGTTGGTCCGGTTGCACCAGTTAATCCAGTTGCACCCGTGGCACCTGTTGAACCTGTAGCGCCTGTATTGGTAGCATAACCTGGTATACCTGTTGGACCAATTGAACCAGTTGGGCCTGTTAGTCCTGTAGCACCGATACTACCTGTTGGACCAACTATTGGGCCTACATTTGTCCATACAGATCCTGTCCAAACCCAGAGATTTCCAGTATCTGCTGTGATTTCACCATCACCTATATTACCACCATAACCTGTTGGTAAATTACTAGAACTTGGTACGCTTCCCACTATGACAACGGATTGTCCTGGTGCACCAGTTGGTCCAGTAAATCCGGTAGGACCTGTTGATCCAGTAGCACCAGTATTGGTTGATGATCCTGCTGGCCCTGTAGGACCTTGCGGACCAATAACCGCAGTGTATATGCTGATCTGATCGTTGTTGATATAAAGGTTACCGCTTATATAAACATTGCTGTTTATAAAAAGCTGTTCGTCGCTGCTGTTTTGGAATGTAGACATGCTGTTATTTATTATGTGGAGCTGCCAGAAAGACGCATATGATAACTTGAGTTAATGTTGACACATATAAACAAATATGATAAATTAATTAACTAGCCCCACATAGCTCAGCTGGACAGAGCGCAGGTTTCCTAAACCTGAGGTCGGCGTGTTCGAATCACCCTGTGGGGACCAAAGTTTCTTAAAGTATTCTTTGGTATTTGAATAAAAATTCATTAAATTTAAAAATTTCACTTGCATTAATAATTGGACGGTTATATAGTTTGCATACAAGGAAATGACTCCTTGAGTGTATTTTTACTGACTCAAACAACGGAAACAGACATATGAAGAACACGTTTTTGTCACTTATCGCCGTCTTTGGAATGACTTCTGCGGCTGTTGCTGCTGATCTTCCAACCAATAAGGGCCTTCCTCCGGCTCCAACTGTTAATAACAGTACATCCGGCTGGTATGTTGGCGGCAATGCTGATCTCAACGCTGTAAACAACCCAGCATTTGGCGATAGCCAGACTGGTTTTGGTGCAGTAGCAGGTTATGAGTTTAACCCTTGGCTACGCGGCGAAGCTGACTTCAACTATTGGTTCAAGTCCCCAAACAGCAACGTTGGATCTGGTCAGGCTCTAACTGCTAACGCAATTGTCCAGTCTCCCGTGCAGTTCTATCGCATTACACCATACGCTCTAGTAGGTGTTGGTTCTGGATGGAACGGTATGGGTAATGCTAGCGGAAATGCGCAGGCCATTTACAACCTTGGACTTGGTGCTCGTTATGCACTAACCAACCGAGTTGATCTTGATGCTCGTTATACTCAAGTTAATGCCTGGCAGAATAGCAATACTCAGGCTGATCAGTTTACGATTGGAGCAGAGTTCAAGTTCTAATACTAGAACTTACTGCTAGGTCAAATACAAGAGAGATAGCTGAGCTATCTCTCTTTTTCTATTGTTTATAGCTCAAATATCTATTACAATAATCAGAAAGAAGATAATTCAATGGACATATTCATATCAAATATAAAAGACGTCCCTAGCATGATAGATCAGCATGGCATTACGCATGTACTCACAGTAATCACAATTTATGAAATAGATTATGTCAAGCCCAAGCTACCAGCTAGCTTCGATAAAAACAACTGGTTGTTCCTAAACATGGATGATGTCATCGATGCCGACGTACCATTGGCACCACAAAAAGAACAAGTAGCACAGATATTAGAATGGGGGCGATCATTGCCCGCAGATGCCAAAGTACTTGTGCATTGTTTCGCTGGGGTCAGTAGGTCTACAGCCAGTGCATTGGCTTTGAAGGTTCAGGAACTTGGAGTAGACAAGCTTGACGAGTGCATCGAATGGCTAGTTAATCATCGCCCTATTGCTTGCCCAAATCCAGTAATAACTAAACATGCAGACGAACTGTTATGTGCTAACGGATTGCTGCATCAAAAAGCCGAAGCGGTTGCATCGGCTAAGCTTATTAAAGGATTTGGTACAGACTGGAAGAATCATATTGAAAGAACTCACTTAAAGGAATGATGAAAGGACGTTCATGTCAGACCCTTTTGAAGATTTAGCAGCTACCATTAAACCAAAAACAACAGATATATGGGGATTGAAATTCTTCCCGGATCTAGAACCAGATACTCCCAACACCCAAGACCATCCAAACTGCGGTTGGATATCTAGACAAGAAGTTACTGATTGCAATATCGAAGTAGTTAGAAATATAGTCAAAGATCTTGGAGATAGATTGAAGACTGTTGTTGAGATAGGCGTCAACAGAAATGGAGAACGCAGCATGAGTAGGATACTCATGGATGAGCGCCCTAAAGGTAGCTATTATCTCGGAATAGATATAGAAGATAAGAGCTATCTAGATGATCCAGAATCTAATACTTGGACCATTAAGTGCAATAGCATGGAACAAGATTTGATTAGGAATTTTATGAGTGGTATTGGAATCAAAGAGATAGATTTGCTTTTTATTGATGGAGATCATTCTGTCAATGCATGTGTCAACGATTGGCGCTATTCAGATATGTTAAGCGCACACGGCATAGTTATTCTTCACGATACCAACAGTCATCCCGGATGTGTTGCACTGTTTCAAGCTGTAGATGAGAATTTGTTTGATAAGGAAAGATCATGCTTAGAGGATGACTTTGGTATAGCAGTATTTAGGAGGAAGTCATGAATACAAATCACATGGACCTGTTGATCAATCCAACCGGACATAATATGAATGTAATGGCCGAGAGGTTCATGCACGTAATCAATAAGATTAATCCAGCTGAGATCAAAGTATTATTAGAAATAGGCAGCATGGACGCTTGGGAAAGCGCGAATATGGCAAGAGTGTTTACTGATGCACATATTCATTGTTTTGAACCAGTAGCTTATAACTTTGGTCAGTGTAGAGCTAGAATAGCTGAACAGCCGTCTGATATATCCAACCGCATACACTTGCACAATATCGCAATGAACGATGCTACAGGTCCTATGGAATTTTGGGAATTGGATATAGAAGCTGCTAGTATAAAGAAACTTAATCATGGTATTGCTAGTAAGTTTAAGTTAATTGATCCAGATATGTGGCCATGGGAACATAACCAACAGAGAATGGTTACTGTAGAGGGTTGGCGATTAGACGACTGGTGCAACGCTAATAACATAGCTCGCGTTGACGGAATATGGATGGATGCACAGGGCGCTGAGTTAGATATATTAAAGGGTGCAGGCACAGTCTTGAACGGTATACAGTTTGTAATGACTGAAGCAGGACTCAAACCTTACTATCACGGACATACTATGAAGTCTGATATGGATGCCTATATGGCAGGATTTGGATTTACTGAGTGGAAACCAGCAACTGTAAAGGCTCATGAATTTGAAGTAGATCTAATATATCTCAATACCAATCTAGTAAATTTTTAATTCAATTGACTTTTTACGATTAAATATCTTATAAACTAGTTAGAGCGCATACAACTCGATACATATAAGGAGAAGACATGTTCAACGCAATCAAGAGGCTGTTTGGATTCAATACATCAACGCCTGCCTCATCAACAAACACTTCGTCAGAATTATCTACATCAACTGCCGAATCAGTAACCAATTCAACACCTGCTGTTACTACTTCTGCATCAATAGAGTCCTATACACCGGTAGCGGAAGTAAAGGCAGAATCAGATACTGCTGTTAATAACACTGCTAAAACCAAGACAGCAAAGGCCCTGCGTAAGCCAAAGACTATTAAGTCTAATACTTCGGCTGTTATTACAAAGGAAATTGCAACATCTAGCAGTGGTACTGGATCTACAGCAACTAAGACCAAGCGTGCTGCTAAGTCAACAGCAAAGTCAACTGCAAGTTGATTATTAAATTAATAATTTGATATTCAAGGGGCATGATTGATCAATCATGCCTCTTTTTATGAACGCCGGGAGACCTTACAATGAAATACCTTTTGCCATTATTAACACCGTTTGTAATATTGATCTCTTTGATTATTTTAGATCTAATAGGATATATAGCTATTTCGCATATTCTGTTTGTAACTATATCTATAGTAATCGTTGTGTTAAGTTATTGCATATATAAAGAACTTACCAAACCTAAAACTCTAGATCCCTATCAAGAATACCTAGACGATCTTGCCAAAGGTAACGATTGATATTTTTGCAAATTCTGCTATTATATAGCAGCAAAGGAGAATTTTAGATGCAGAAGATCACAGCTGATCTAAGTGAATTGCCAAGACAATTTGGTCCAGATATTGTTGCTGGACGAGTGGAAACTGGACCATTGGTAATCAACGATGATTGGCCGGGTGTATTCATTAGAGGCGACAATGCTGCATGGTATGCTATGCAATTGAACATACTGATGAGCAATTTGCCAGACACAATTGATGTGTTTACTAGATCTAGCATCAATGGGCTAATTTCTACATTAGAAAGCTGTTTGGTTAAATCCAATATAAATCAAGATACTGACAATTTTGACGACTCAGTTGGATGTTAAATTCCAAAGGATCATTTGAAATGAAAAAATGGTACTTGAATCCTCCATTAGGTTTACCATATAGAGGCGACTATAGAGTTTCACTACGTTGGCATTTATATGGGTTATTATGGTTCTTGATGCCGCAATGGTTTAGGCGGTGGCTAACCAACGGTGTATATGTGTACTTGAAGGATTACCAAGGTGAAATTACAATTACTATGGCATGGCCTCGAGACGATAATACGCCCATTCGCAGTATAATATACAATCGTGTTATGGTTGGACCGTTACTGTTACACGACGATGGTACAGTAACCAATGACGACGGTAGTGATAGTTATGTACACAATTGGATGCCCGTTGATCGAAACTGGCGTACAGAAATGATCCTTAAAGGATTACAGGGATTTGATACGAAAGGATCAAAATACAGTTGACAAGTTTAGCATCTATGCTATAATGATCCTAACGATGGAGAATATCATGTTGATGCAAACACTACAAGCTGATCAACTCAAAGCACGTAAAGCCAAAGATACTGTAGCTATTGGCCTGCTCACAGCTCTAGTTGGAGAAGCTGCTATGGTTGGCAAGAATGCAGGCAATCGAACTAGCACTGATGAAGAAGTCCTAGCAACCGTCCGTAAGTTTCTAAAGAATGCTGAAGAGACTCATGCACGACTGATCGCAGCCAACAAGGATGCTGCTGCAATTACAGAAGAGATCAAAATCCTTAAGAGTTATATGCCGCAGCAGATGACTGACGATCAGCTGCGTGCTGCTATCAGTGCTATCAAAGATACCAATGCCAATGCCAATATGGGATTAGTTATGAAGGTACTCAAGGAGCAGCATGCCGGATTGTATGACGGCAAGCGAGCTAATGAGATTGCCAAAGAAGTGCTAGCATAAGCTAACACTAATTAATCTAGCACAAACGGAGACAGCAAATGAAAATTGAAGTTTGGGGCCGCGGTGGCGAAATCGTATTGGGCGGTATCACCCGTGAGCAGTATATCTATTGGGCATTGCGAAATTCTGAAGATGACGAAGAATTCTCAAACATGATCCAGGGGGATCCCCTAGAAGAGGATCATCCACCAGAACTTTTGCTGGGCGCTTGGTATGATATTGATAACATTGCACATGAAGCCGGACCAGGATTTGAGGATAGTGGTATCACTGTAACTGACAGCAAAGGCAATGTGATCTTTGACCATAGCTTCACTGCTATCCAAAAGATGGACGGTTGTGAAAATATTGCTCAAGAAACCAACGAATATTATTTTATTGAGACTGAGTACGAATATGGGTTTTTGGCAGTTGATACACAAAAGGGTGTATTTGAACAGTATGAAGTACCCGGTGACGAGTTTGATCCCACGTTATTCAAAGTCTCAACTACTGATGTTGAAGGTCTGTCACTTATAACCAGCATCAGTTATAACGGCAAGGAATTGGAAGGTCTCGGCATGCTGGATACCGAGAGCAAGAATTTTGACTGGAATTTTATTTCCAGCGTGGAGGATTGAAAATGCTGTTGTGGGATGATACTTCAAATCTATGGCTACTAACTCCTGCAGAGCTTGAGCGAATACCCAATGGCACTGTACTGACTTGCATTGATGGCACTACCGCAGTAAAAGGTCGAGATTACATTGACGACGATACTCGCGCTGGTCATATTGCATACGGTATCCTTAGGTACGAGCAGGACAAGCTGTTTACAGAGTTTTATCTCAAGCGCTAAGGAACAATCGTGACTATTCCTGCAATCAACGTGAATATTGTTGAAATTGAGCCGGGTGTGTTCTATGCTCAGTTTGACAACCAAAAGGATCTCGGGCACTGTCTCATGCGATTGCAGGAATATTACGAGGGTGTTAGCGATGATATCCGCGGCAAATATTTCACCTTAGAAGAGTTTTTGCATCATTTTACCGCAGACGATGGGGTATTTGATTATACACATACATGGCGAGGATTTAATGTTCCCGGCCATGTAGTGGAGGAGTGGTTTGATCTATTTGCTAATAGTGATCAAGGTCTTACGGATAAAGAACGTCAGTTTACCAACCGTTTATTGGATGCCAAGAAAGGCAGCGACAAATGGTACCTGATTGCAACTCGCAAAGGTTCAGATGAACTGGCTGTTGTGAATCACGAAATTGCTCACGCTCGCTATTATCTCGACGACTTATATTTTACCAACTGCAATCGTCTAATAACTGAAATACCCAGAGCTGAGTTTGATCATATGTGTGAGAGCTTGACAAAAATGGGTTATACAGATAAAGTACTGCTAGACGAAGTTCAGGCTTATTTGAGCACCAGTAAGAAGCCAGAACTCAAACATTGGTTTGGCAAGCTTAGTCCTGAGACATATAACGTAGTTAATAAATTTCGCAATCTATTCAAAGGTAAGAAAGTTTAGGAGTTGATATGACTAGCAAAGATGATCTGGGAGACAGAATGAAACTGCTAGAAGCTGTGGAAACTTCTAGAAAGTTTGATTCCAAACTACCAGTATATGCTAGAATTGATGGTAGAGGTTTCAGCAAGTTTACAAAATATATGCAAAGACCTTTTGATCCTCTTATGACTCGTGCTATGATTGAGACCACTCGCTATTTGGTTGACAAAACACATGCTGCTGCAGGATATGTTCAGTCAGACGAAATATCGTTGGTTTGGGATGGCAGCAAAACCAATAGCAATCACTTCTTTGATGGCAAGGTACAGAAGTCGTGTTCTGTGCTAGCCAGCATGGCGGCTGCTAGATTTGCGATTGAGTATTTTACTAGCTTTGGTCAATGGTCATTTGACTGTCCGCACTTTGATTGCAGAGTTATTCAGATGCCTAGCAGAATCGAAGCTGCCAACATGATGCTGTGGAGGTGGTTAGATTGCAGGAAGAATGCAATCAGTATGGCTGCACGCCATTGGTTCAGCCATAAAGAGTTGCAAAATCAAAACAGCCGAGAAATGGTACAGATGCTCGCTGAACGAGGTATCAACATGCAGGATTTCCCTGTGGCATTTACAGCTGGTACTTGGTTGCAACGTGTCACCGAGGACAGAACTATGACCCAGGATGAGCTAGCAGCTATTCCGCCGCGCCATCGACCTGCAGCCGATACTGTAATCACTCGCAGCTCAATCAAAGAAGTTGAGATGCCGGACTTCCTAGAGGTTAAAAATCGTGAAGCAGTGATATTTGAAAATGCTGCTCCTATAACATAAGAAGGAAATTACAACATGTTAAAGTATAAAGTTCCTAGGATCGTATTTTACACAGCATTACGACTGTCAATTATTATCGCAGCGGTATTTGGTATGCTTGCGTTTGTTGCATTCCTTGTTGGAATTGTGATGCTATCAGTTGAGTTTACTGACACACCTCTGCCTGCGTTAGGTCTTATTATGTTTGGCCTTGCTGTATTTTTAGCATATAACTTTGCTAAAGACGATGTAAAAGATGAAGAACGCAGAAATGGTAAAACTTTTGATCAATTGAGTAAGGATTAATTACATGATGAAGATAGATTTAGAACCCTATACAGTACGTATTATCAAGATGTCGGCGCTGGTATTCGCTTGTATAACGGCGGTAGGTGCTGCCACTATCAGTGGGATCCGGTTTATGGTACTCGAGTACGGACCAGAATCTCTGGTAATACTATGTGGTATTGCTGCCCTAGGATGGGTTAGTTTTTGGATAGGTAAACAAATAGTTAGTAAGCAAATCGCTCGAGAAGAATTTATGACTGATGTGCTAACCCAAGGGTATGTAAAAGAATATAACAGGAAATACCGGCGCTAAACGTTCTCGGATATAATCCACTTGACTTTGATATTGGTGCATGCTAAGCTTACTGAAATTGGAGAGCTATTCGAATGCATATGGAACGTCCATTCTTGACCACTACGAAGTATAACAGCAAAGGCAAGAAGCCTGCTAATACTGCTGCTGCTCGAGAAGCCAAAGCCAAACATGAAGCTTGGCTTCGCAAACAGGGCTTACTTCCAGAGCAGGTCGAGATGAAGCGCATGCGAACAAAAAGTTCTAGTATTTCTCTGCCAAATCTCAAAGTTGATAATCCAATTCCGCTAAGTAATAACGTAGCAGTTAAGGGTGGGTTCCGTAATGGTATTATGGATAACCTACACAAGGAGTCTGAGGCTGTGAAGCAAGAGATTCTAGATAAAGCATCTAGGTGTATGCCACTCTTCAATAAAGGCGGAATACAATATGCTACCCCTGCAACTGACATGACTACCGTAGGCAGCAAGAGTAGGAGGGGATAGTGCCCAATCTATCGTACAATTGGGATTCAATATTTTTGATATTCCTAGGGACGTTTTTAATCATTGGTGCTATAGTTTTAAACCTGCCCGAATTTCATCGCGATGACGCTGATCCGCCTCTAGGTCAAAGCGGATTGATGCTGTTGACTGATTATGGTACTGGATGCCAATATCTCTATTATAGAGGTAATCTTATTCCCCGCGCAGATGCAAGCGGAAAACAAATTTGTAAAAAGTGAGCGCATACTTGAAACCACAATATGCTAGAACCAATTATTATTACAGTAAGAACGGATCTAGAACTAGAACCACTTGGACACTCAGTGTCAATCAGCATCTACAGGGAGCCACAACCGAAAATGCTGTACTGAATTTCTTGCGCAGACATCACTCTGGATATGAAATTGAACTCATGAACATAGAATGGATGTAAACAATGGCATGGAGTATGTTGAACCTGCATTATGCAGAAACAATCAAAAATCTACTAGATGACATTGAGAAAAGTAACGAAGGTCGTCCAGAGTTTACTCCATCTATACCAAGAGAACAAGTAGAGAGCATTATACATGCACTAATTTGGGCTATGAGTTCTAGGTCAAGTGACTTTGCAAGCGCATATGCGTTTGATGCACTTGCAAATGCAATTGGTATTGATCTAGCCAATTGGATTATTAAAAAACACGAGTTTGATCAAAAATGCAAGGAAAGCACTAATGAGCAAAAGTGATAGGTCAATAAATCTCGTTTGGTATAATCAATTGCCAGCAGGACGCGAAGAAGAGATCAATCAGCTGGTCTGCGAAGACTTAGAGCGCAACCTAGGTGGCAGCTTAGAGAAGCCAAGCGAACTGATATTTCATACTGCGTTCATTGGCAATACAATGTATGATGAAGCTGTGGCAGTTTGGGGAAATCCCAACGACAACAAAAACTTCCATTGCGAATATGTTGATAAAATTGAATGGGTTAATTTATCTGAGGAAGAATCAAAATGATTGAGACACTAGAAGATCCTGGTATTTGGATCGTTACATTTATGCTGATGGGTATGATTTGGCTCCAGCAGCGCTGGTCGTGGAAGGCCGGATTTTCTATGGGTGCCAATGATGGATTTAAACTTGGGGTGCAAGAGACTGTCGATGCACTATCAACAGGTAAGTTTATTATTACTGATAGTCTAAACGGTTCTAGATGCACTGACGAAGAATTGCGAGAGTTCCTTGCAGATCAGATCCTGGATCAAATTGAAAGAAAGAAGCAGGAGATCATCAATGGAATCAAATGATATCAACCTTCTTATAAAAGTTTTGGACAAGGCTATCACTAGCGATAGCGAAACTGTTAAACAGTTGTTACAAAGTCTGCTAGTGACTGTGAGTCTAGTTCATGCTGACAATCCCAATAATAAAGGTCCTCTGGCCGAGATGCTAGATGATCTTGCCTATTATGAGGAGAGAATATCTGCTCTTGAATATTCAATGCAAAACATGAATCAAATTATGGAAAGAAATGAAAGAGAACACAGATACAAGCGAAGTATCGACGACGAGTATGGGTACAAGAGAGATCATAACTATCCAAGTTGGCCAAACCTATACAGAAATGACCATTACGACACAATAAATACCTACTTAAAAGGCAAATGGAATGAGAAAGACTAACAAAGTGGCTAAGATTGGAATTTTAGGCGCAGGTAAGATTGGTAAAACACTAGCTACCATGCTGTCGCATATAACAAGCTGCACTGTCACATTGGCTGACAAGTTTGCATCAACAAATGTTACACAAGTTGATGTTACCAATCCTGCAGAATTAGAAGCGTTCGTAATTGGCCAGCATGCAATTGTCAATGCTATGCCTTACACTATGAACAAGCTAGTTGCTGCTAGCTGTGCAACTCACCATAAGAGCTACTTTGACTTCAGTGAGGATGTTGAGACTACTGAGTTTGTAAAGAATCTAGCAGCGTCTGGCAACATGCGACCAGGGCAGGTTATGATTCCACAGAGTGGACTGGCACCCGGTGCCATCAACATCATCGGCGCAGATCTTATCAAAGGGTTTGATTCTGTTAAGACTCTAGAAATGCGCGTGGGTGCATTGCCCTGCCATGCCAACAATGAAATGAAGTATTACCTATCATGGAGTGGTGCAGGATTAGTTAACGAGTATAACAAACCATGTGATGCACTGTGGCGGGGTCAGCATGTTAAGACTATGCCACTGGATGGTCTAGAACATATTGTACTGGATGGTATTCCCTATGAGGCATTTAACACCTCGGGTGGTGTAGCAACCATGTGCGAGACCTACGAGGGCAAGGTACAGGAGCTAGACTACAAGACCATACGTTATCCTGGTCATTGTGAGCGTATGAAGTTTGTGATGCATGATCTCAATTTTGGGGAACATCCAGAACTACTCACGCAGATATTTGAGCAGCAGGTTCCCAGCACCAATCAGGATGTGGTTGTGATTTATGTAAATGCAGTTGGTGTTGTTAACGGCAAGTCAACTCAACGCAGTTACCTCAAGAAGGTTTCTCACAGCCTGTCTCACACCGCCATTCAGAATACTACCGCTGCAGGTATGTCCGCTGTAGTTGAGCTGTGGCTGAGTGGCAAGCTCGCAGATGGATTTGTTAGACAGGAAAACATCAACTTTGACGAGTTTACCAAAACCATTTGGGGTAGCAAGATATATGGCTGATTGACATATGCCTTGTTGAGAGCAATTGCACAGATTAAAATTGCAAAAATAGCTATTGCACGTTTTAGAGATATAAAATTTGCGGTATTTTTTTGGTTGACAATTGCCAAATAGGTGCTATTGTACGGCATCAAACGTAGATAGGGTCAATTATGTCTGAGGAAGAAGCCCAAAACATCCTTTTGGCTGTGATTTTTGCAATTGCCATCTTTGGCACTGTGATTAACTATGCGTGCGGTAGCGGCTAATTCACAAATACACAATATAAATTGTGATTTAGATTTTGGTTGACAACCGCTCTATAGATGCTATTGTAACGGTATAGCGCAAGGGAGACACGCTTATGTTGACTCGTGAAGCTCGCAACGAAATGCTGCAGATTATCTCGGATCTGTCTAAGGAAGCGTATGGATATCGGGTGCGCTTTGACTACGCGGCAATGTCGGATGATGAACTTCAGCGTACCTGGGACAGATTCATTAACGCTGCTGATGCAGCGATGGCGCATGAGAAGGCTGAGAAGGAGCGTACCCAGCAGGCTTGGGAACAGCACATTGCTACCCTGATTGCTATGGGCGCTGGCGACCGTGCTACGGCCATCTGCTGGGACATGCAGGCCGAGGGCACCGACGGATACGACATCGGCTATTACTACTACCGCAAGGGTATTGATTACAGCAACGAGAACACCATCAAGCAGCTTTTGGCTGCTTGATTTTTGGTTGACAATTTAGCACCGTGTGCTAATGTACAGAATGATCCAACAGGAGATCCACTAAATGAAGATTCAAACTACGGCGATTGACGAGATTGAACGCTACGGCGTTGGTACTGATCGTGCGTTCTCGATCAAGTTTGATGCTAAGATGGCCAAGATCCTCGCAGACGGATTGTATTCGGATAAGATCAAGAGTGTGATCCGCGAGCTGAGTTGCAATGCATATGACTCACATGTTGAGGCTGGCAAGGCTCATGTGCCGTTTGAAGTTCATATTCCCAACAACCTTGAACCTTGGTTTGAAGTCAAGGACTTTGGTGTTGGTCTTAGCGATCAGCAGATTCTAGATATCTACACCTGTTACGGTGTTAGCACCAAAACCAATAGCAATGCTGTGATTGGTCAGCTGGGTCTCGGCAGCAAGAGTCCATTCAGCCTCACTGATGCATTCAACGTGAGTGCTCGCAAGGATGGCATTGAGAACCATTACAGCATGTACAAGGACGAGTATGGTATGCCCAGCGTGGCACATCTTGGCAGCAATCCTACCACTGATCCCAACGGCGTAACGGTAAAGGTGCCAGTACGCAACGACCAGCGATCAGACTTTGTACTTAAGGCAGGCGACATCTACAAGTGGTTCCCAGTCAAGCCCGTCATTACTGGTGCTAGCCAGCGAGATGTCAACTATATCAATTCAACCAGCGTCACTAAGGCTGAATTTGAAGGTAACGAATGGGCAGTGTGTGGCGCTCATTCAAAAAGCATTGCTCTCATGGGCACTGTGGCATATCCGCTGCAGGCTGAGAGCATCAACGGTATTACCAGGACGCATCGGCAGATCCTTCAGGCAGGTGTGGTGCTGAAGTTCAACATTGGTGATCTTGAGGTTGCTGCTAACCGTGAGGCTATTGGTTACGATGAACGCACCTGTGCCAACATCCTAGCCAAGCTCGACTTGCTGATTGATGAGTTAGGTGCAATGCTCAAGCAAAAGCTCACCAGTGCTACTACTGAATGGGAAGCGCAGAATCTGTATGAAAAGGTGTATGGATACAGTGCTAAGCTAGGGTATGTGTTGCGTAGCATCTATGCCACGGCTGGAGTTGAATGGAATGGTATTATCCTTTCCGGCGCCGTTCATACAAAGGTCAATGACCTATATGCTATGGATGCAGATGCCAAGAAGATTCTGGGTAGCATTGGATGTTTAAGGTCTGGGTATTCCCGAGCGCATTATATCACAGATAATCAGCTTGGCATTACGTGCTCGGACAATACTGTGATCGTCTTCAACGATCTCGAGCGCGGCGGAATTGCTAGGATCTATAATCATTATCGAAACAAGAAGGTATCAGCTGATCTAAACCATAAAGACCTGTGGATCTTCAGCCCTAGCACGTCTCTTACCTGGGACGAAATGAAGGCTAAGCTGGGCAATCCCCAGGTGATTTTTACCAGCTCGTTGCCAAAGACAGAGGTCAAGCGTGCCACTGCTAAGGTGTTGCACTGGACCAAGCATAGCTATTCTCGAGGCCTGCAGAGCGAGTGGAAAACTTGCTCAGTAGATCTTGAAAACGGTGGATTCTATGTGGATATCGTTGGTTGGGACGTGCAGATGTTTGGCAAGACTTCTCATTGCGATATGATCCGCTCTGTACTTAGCGATGCCAAGCTTGCTGGCATTATTGACAGCAATGTTGAAATTTATGCCATGCGCAAAAATTTCAAGGCTACGGTGCAGAAGAATCCCAAGTGGAAAGAACTGTTTAGCTATGTCAAGGACCAAGTTGAAAAGAACCTTGTTAACAACAACGTGATTCAGGTCATTGCCGATCACGACGAGTTGAATACATTTGTTGGTAATCATTGGAATTCTTGGGATCACGATCTCAATATCCAAGATCAGACCAGTCCAATGCTGGAATTTGACAATCTTGTGCGTAGCATCAATCACAGTGCCAAAGCATTGAACAAGACGGATCGTGCGCTGCGGTCACTATGCTACGCACTTGAACCGAATGTTAAACCCGCAGCTTCGTGTGGTGTAGCTAAGATGGCCCGCGATATCAGTGCTCGTTATCCAATGTTGAGCTTTCTCAAGCGACACACTCGCTATGATAACACCTACAAGGATGACATCAGGAAGGCGGCGGATTACATCAACTTTGTTGATGCTACTGATGCTGAATTCCGCAGGGAAGAACTAAAGGTAGCGTAATTTACGGTTGACAGACTAGCAGCATAGTGTAATATAACTGAAACTTAGGAGAATCCAAAATGGCAGTTGCAGGTATTATTGTTGGTAAGAGCTTCATCACTCTCATGGTTGATGGTACTACGCATACCGTAACGGAACAGCATCCAAATTATGCTGCGATCCGTGAGGCAGTCAAGACCAAGCAGTTAGACGGTATCGAATCGTTGATCAACATCAGCAGCAAGGTTGCTGCATTTGGCGACGGTAAGGTCACTGTTGATAATGGACGAGTTCTCTATGAAGGTGAGGAGCTACACGGTGCGGTAGTTGATCGCATCCTGGATATGATCCGAGAGGGATTTGATGCTGATCCCATGCTGGCGTTCCTCGAGAACCTCATGAAGAATCCCAGCAAGCGAGCAGTGGACGAGCTGTATCTTTGGCTCGAGAAGACCTCGCTGCCAATTACCGAGGACGGTTACTTCCTGGCTTACAAGAAGGTGCGAGACGACTACAAGGACTATTACACCGGCACTATGGATAACAGTGTTGGACAGGTCCTTGAGATGCCCCGCAACAAGGTTGATGACAATCGCGATCAGACCTGCAGCTACGGCTTGCATTTCTGTAGCCTAAGTTATCTTCCGAGCTATTATGGAGGTCAGGGCAAGGTAATGATCGTCAAGGTCAATCCGGCAGATGTTGTTAGCATCCCAAGCGATTACAACAATGCCAAGGGTCGCGCTTGCCGCTATGAGGTAATTGGCGAGCATGTAAGCGAGACTACTGAAGCATTCAACACGCCGGTTTGGACTGACCTGCATGAGGATGAGGATGATTTTGCAAGCGACGATGACGAGTTTCCAGATGAAGCTCGCGATACATTTGCAGAGGGTTATGACGATGGCTATGAGGCTGCACAGAGTGGTTTCTCATATGAACCGGATCCCTATGATCAGGATAGCTTAGATGATTGCAGCATTGCTGAATATCGTCGAGGTTATGCCAAAGGTTGGAAGGAACGCAAGGTAGAAGAAGCGTCTGAAGCTGACGGCGATATTGACTAACCGCATTAACCGCATGTAAATTAAACCAACACAAGCGCAGTGTAAAAACTGCGCTTGTGTCTTGGTCTAAATTTTTGGTTGACAACGCCGCTAGAGATGCTATTGTAGATCATCAAGCAAGGAGCCGCAATGATCAAACCTCGTGATATTCGAGCTATGCAATTGGTGCGCCGCCATGCTATTGACACTGAGCCTGCGTACAATTGCAAGATGGCTGCTGCTATCGCTATCAAGGGGCAGGTGATCAGTTTGGGGCGAAACAGTCGCCGCACTCATCCAATGGCTGCTAGGTTCAGTAAACATCGAGAAGCCATTTATTTGCATGCAGAAGTCGCAGCAATTGCCAATACTCTCAACCATGTAGACAAGGAACAATTGCGCCGTAGCACCCTGTACATCCACCGGGTCAAACGGCCTGCGTCTCAGAGTGCAGAATGGGTGGACGGAATGGCCAAACCCTGCCCTGGGTGCATGGCTGCTATAGCAGCGTTTGGTATCGAAAAGGTAATCTACAGCACTGATGTGCAGAATGAATATCAACAGCTTTTTGCGTGAAATAGCATTTACACAGTTATTGTGTATATTAAAAATAATGAAAAAAAGAATGAAAATTCTGCAAATTTTGGTTGACTAATCTGCTAAACGTGCTATTATGCATCATAGACGCTGCGAACAAAGGAGCTTGCAGATGGATAAGGTTTTTGCGGTTGCTGGTGTTTCCACTCTCGAGGGTGTTGTTAAGGCTCGCTTTGCCAAGGACTTGGCTCGCGTGAAGGTGCTCGAGAAGAACGGGCATACGGCGATCCGATTGGTTGAGCTTCCGTCGGAGATGACCAAGGATGCTGCGCTGGCTTGGCTGCGTGGTCACAAGGACTTCCAGGACGCTGCGGCGCAGGCTGCGTTTGCCAAGGATGACGATGTCAAGAAGCCTGCGGCTGTGAAGGCTGTGCCTGCGCCGGCCAAGAAGGCGGTTGTGGCGCCCGAAGCACCCAAGGTCAAGGTCGAGGTCAAGGTCCGTGAGCCGGTTGCTAAGGTTGCTGTGGCAGCGACCAAGAAGACCACCAAGGTCTCTCCCGAGAACAAAGATCGTGACACGTTCCTCGCTGAACGCCGCGAGCTGATGCGGCAGACCTTTGCTCGTATCAAGGAGCGCGAGGCTGAGGAGATTGAGGCCGCTGCTGAGCTCCGCCGTGAGGAGCGCGAGCTTGGTGTTGATAACTACCTCAATGGCATTGCCTGAGATTGCTATAACTGCGGAGGAGGTACTGGTGGCCAACGTCAAGCATGGTAATATCACTCCTCCTCCGCAATGGTGGAAGCATCTTAGAGATTGGAAGCGTATCTTTTGGAAGAGGGAACGCATGGCGCAGCAACGCAATATTGCAAATGATACCGATGTGTTGGTTCGTGAAGAAGAGTTCGAATGGAAGTTGATTAGACCGCAGGATGACGTTTACACAATAGACGAATTCCTTGAACACGTTGACGATCGGCTATTTGTTGATAGCGATGGATTTGGAGAACTTGCGATCGAAGATCACAAGTCCAACATTGTGGTCTATCCCAGCCGAGCTAGAAAGATTCTAGCCAAATATAATCATCTTGGTATTACGCATATCGTTTGGTATAACCGTTAATTGGTTGACACTCGCGCAAACGATGCTAGTATACAGTTTAAGAAATAGGGGATGCAGATGAGAAAGCTAGCAACTGTACGCAGGATTGATGATATTCGATATATCCAGGATGCAGACTCTATTGAGTGTGCAGTTGTTGGCGGGTGGACTGTGGTTGTCAAGAAGGGTGATTACATCGTTGGCGATCTAGCTGTATACGTTGAGATTGACTCTTGGGTTCCACATGACATTGCACCGTTCCTGTCTAAGGGACAGGAGCCTCGTGAGTATGAGGGCATCAAGGGCGAACGGCTGCGAACTGTTAAACTCAGAGGTCAGTTGAGTCAGGGCTTGCTATTGCCATTGTCGGTCGTGATTGGTAGAGAAAAGTCTGGCAATTTTGAATACACCAGTGAAGATGATCTCTATGAGGGTGAGGACGTTAGTGACCTGCTGGGTATTGTCAAGTGGGAGGCTCCCATCCCTGCTCAGCTTGCCGGAACGGTGCGCGGGCCATTCCCATCCGGCATCCCCAAGACTGATCAGGAACGTATCCAGAACCTGTCAGCAGAGTTAGAGGACTGGAAGGCGCGCAGGCTCAACTGGGAAGTTACCGAGAAGCTGGACGGAACCAGCATGACTGTGTTCCTTGATAGCAACGGACAGTTTGGAGTGTGCGGCCGCAATTGGGAGCTTGCTGAAACTGATACCAACAGTCTATGGCGTGCTGCCCGTGCGGATGACCTCGAAACCAAGATGCGCAAATTTGGCAGGGCTATTGCTATCCAAGGAGAACTTGTTGGCGAAGGTATCCAGGGTAACCCATACAAGCTCAAGGGTCAGCAGTTCTACGTCTATGATGTCTACGATATTGCAGAAGGTCGCTACTGGTCTGCTATGGATCGCTGGGTCTTGACTGCCAACTTTGACATCAAGCAGGTACCGTTTATTGGTTCAGGCGAGCTTGATGCGGATATTCCCACGCTATTGCGCTGGGCGGAAGGCAAGAGCAAGCTGTGTGAGACTGCTGAGCGCGAGGGACTGGTTTACAAGTGCATGGAGGATCCCAGCATCAGTTTCAAAGCTATCTCAAACAAGTTCTTGATCAAGACCGGCGGCTGATTGAGTTTTATGTCAGCTGCAACTCAGTTCAAATATCGAGTTAAAATTCTAGACGGTACTCCAACTTTGAAACCAACATACAATGCGTTGCTTTGGTTGGAATCAAAAGATCTAGAGGCTTGGATAGATTATGATATAGACCTGCACGCAGGACGGTTGGGATACACTAGCTTTTGGTTCCATAACAAAGAACTTGCATTAGAATTTGCGTTGGTTAATCTCTAATATGGTTGATGTAGAATACAATGATAAATTTCTCGGGATCCTAGAAACTAGAGAGATTCAAATGTGGCCTTATTCAATCTTCGTCGATAATCCTGCTACCAAAGATATCCAATCATGGCTGTTAGCTCACATAGGTTCAGAAGGCGACAGATGGAAGATGAATTATTTGTATATGACCGAAGGCGGTTTGTATAGTTTCAAAAATAGAGAAGATAAGATGCTGTTTGCATTGACTTGGAAGTGAAATTAGTGTATAAGTATCAGATAATTCTAGCTTAGGAGATCAATCATGCCAGTAGATGCAGATACGTTGAAAGGATGGTTAGAGCTAATTGCTAAATCAGAAAATGTGCAATATGCCGCTATGGCACAAATGGCATTGTCTGGGCACTCTGTAGAGAATCATATGCCGGCTGCATCGGGTCAGGAAGTTGAAATAGATCTACCACCTACGGTTTTCTTCTTTGGCAACTATGATGCATACTATTGTACTAAAATAAAGAAGAAGGGTAACCTGATAACTTGCCATGTTGAGAACGGTAATTGGCCTATGATCTATAATTCTGCAAGCAAGACAATCTATTTCAACTACAACGGTGCAGGTATGGTTATTGAAAACGTCGCAGGGTTTAATAAAGAAATTACGTTTGAATTGGTTGTTGACCAAGATCAAGTTAACGCTTGGTTTGATGCTAACCCAAATTATTATGGTCCGCTCAATGATAATATAACTAAAGTTATAGATTGGGCATGGTATGTCAAAGATAACCTCCCACATTGAATTGCATACAGATTAAATACGCTATTGTTTTTAACAGGGAATAATAATATGCAGATCACTTGCGGAGTATTAGTAACAAACGGCACTGAACTATTGATATGTCATCCAACCAACGGTGTTATGTGGGATCTACCTAAAGGTAAACGCGATCAAGATGAAGAACTTGTGGATGCTGCTGTTAGAGAACTTTGGGAAGAAACCAGTTTAAAGGTCCGCCCTGAGCAGCTAGAACCTATTGGTACCTTTCACTACAAGCCCAGCAAGAGACTCTGTTTGTTTTGGTATCGAGTGTCAGAGATGCCTTCTATAGATGACTGTTATTGCATCAGCATGTTCAATTGGTACGGTAAATCTACTCCAGAGATGGACGGGTTTGACATAGTATCATATGCTGAAGCTATGAAACGATTTAACTCTGACATGCGTAGAGTATTAACACCTATTCTTTTTATATCAAATAAATGAGCAACTGTTACATGACATTTCATAAGACTATTTCGCTAGCAGCTATTTCCGTGTGTCTGTCAATTGGCATTTCTCGTGCGGACGAATGCAACACTTCAAACACGCAACTGGAATTAAACGAATGTGTTGCATCTAAATACAAGGACGCTGACACAAAGCTGAATGCATTATATGCATCTATTCCAAAGTCTCCAAAACTAGTAGCAGCCGAACGAGCATGGTTAGCTTACCGAGACGCCGAATGCAGTTACCAAGCTAACCAATATACTGGTGGTTCGCTTGAACTTGTGACCAAGTTGTATTGTTTAAAGTACCTAACTGAACAAAGAATTAAAGACTTATCAAACGGTCATTGAAAGGTAAATCCTGTGACTCACATTATGATAGATATTGAAACTAAAGGCAAGAGAGCTGATACTGTAGTGCTCAGCATTGGTGCGGTAAGATTTGATCCTTATTCCAATGCTGAAATCACAGATACCCTATACCTGCATCCCAATCTAGATCAGCAGGATCTCATGGGCCGTACTTGTGATCCAGCCACAATGGAATGGTGGGATAAACAGAATAGCATGGTCAAGAACGAAGCATTTATGACAGAAGGTCGATTGCCAGTAGGAGAAGTGTTAACCAAATTGTCTGAGTTCTGTATGGATGCAGATGCTATCTGGTCCCAGGGTCCACAATTTGATATGGTTATTCTAGAAGATCTCTATCGCAGCCTTAGCATAAAGAAGCCTTGGCGTTATAATCAAGTTAGGGATAGTAGAACGTTGTTTGCAGTGCTAGGCGACCGTAGGATGAAGGATTCAGCAGATGCGCATAACGCATTGATGGATGCCGTTAGCCAAGCTTGGGCTGTGCAACAATGCATGTTGCGTTATCGAGATGTGTTGTCATTGTGGAAACTAACTTACGGTGAAAAAGACTCTTGACAATAGCGTTAAATATGCTAGTATAAGTTAACAAATTGGTCCCGTAGCTCAGCTGGACTAGAGCAACAGCCTTCTAAGCTGTGGGTCGCAGGTTCGAGTCCTGCCGGGATCGCCAATTTTTTAGATAGGAAATCAGATGGGTACCATTAATACCAGTAACTTTGGCAGGCGTGATACAGTACAAGTGTATTGTACCGATACTGGCAAAACCGTAACTGCTGAATTGGTACGGATGGAAAAGGATAAGATTATTGTGATCCTTCCTGGTCACCAAAAGATGATCCTACACAAGACTGCAAAGACAGGATTCTATACCACTACAGTTGCAGGAATGGAATTTACTTGCAATACTCAAGCCAAGTAAGTTTGTTATTGACGTAAGATAAATATAGTTGTATATTATTGCATGATAGCAATGTGGAAGGGTGGCTGAGTGGTCGAAAGCGGCACCCTGCTAAGGTGTTGTACCTGGTAACGGGTACCGAGGGTTCGAATCCCTCCCCTTCCACATTGCCATTAGTTAGACTTTCAAACGAGTCAAATCTCTTTTTTCTGCACAAGCGAACTATTGCGTAGAAAGCTATTGCGGGCTTCGGCCAACCTTTCAAAAATCCACTAAAAATTTATGGCAATCTTTCAGGTAGACGGATTGCGATTCTAGTTACATACTGAAGCTTACATAGCCCCTTATATGTATATCTAGAAGGTTGCTAGCACTCCGACAATTGCTAGATTTGGGCACAGTACGACCACGCTTTAGGTTGAATGATCGCGGCTCTGAGAAAAAGCAACCGCAACGGTACTTCTGTTTGATTGACTAGGCACAGTACCGTCCCGTTGGATACCAATCGGCTGGAATAATCGGGTACAGGCCAACCGCCCGTCTTGCTATGCAAGTCTCCTCAGTCTTTTATGGCTAAAGAACTCATCATGATGCTCTTTACACATACTGATCCCATAAAGGGATCAGTATGGTTGAATCTATCATGATACATAAAAGAATATAAATCTATCATGATACATAAAAGAATATAAAATTGTCGAAGTGAGGATAGCGAGCTTGTCGAGCGTTAGACTCACTGAAGACTGGTTCGATGCTACGCATCGACCATATAAATTACATTTGTTTCTCTACATCCTTAACATGGGACATAAACAAATTGGGATGCATCAATAAACAAGGCGCACTGAGCCATACTTCTCTAGGACCAGCTGGTTTAAAATTATTCCAATCAGTCAACCAAAAACTATTAGCATCTGGATCAAATATCTCATCCATTAGCTTTACACCGTTGGTTGCATTTGATAATAATTCTTGATTGGTAAACGTATAAATCTTTTCTTTGGGTACTTCCATGTTTCCTAGCAAGTGTAGAAGCTCTGTATAAGTGAGGTTCTTTGGATCGTGTTTAGATACCTTTGATAACTTATCCTGTAGCCAATCAGAGAAGTCGCCAAGACTACTTACAGATTTTCTAAAACTTCTCCAGATATCAACAGTTAGACATACACCTATCTTGGTATTAACTAATGGGATGACTACCCTCACTGTTCCGTAAGAGCCTGCATAGGATCTGTCTGTACAGCATATCAAACTACGACTACGTTTGGGGTATTCTCGCCACTTTGGGCTATTGTCCATCCACAACGTATAATAGTTACCTATTCTCATAGCGCTTTTTCGAGCAGTAGTTCTAGCAGTAGGATCTGTGAGCATTACGTCTGCTCGGCTATAAGTTTCGCTGCCTCGATATATTGCAACGTTATGCTCAATAAACTTGTCAGCAGCAAAGCGAATTTCTTTCTGATACTTTTCAAGTAGCTCTTTTTCGTTAGTCTCTATCTCATGTAGTCTCATGATTTTAATCCAGTTAGATTTATAAATTTATCAACGTCCATTAATACGCAAGGTGCGCTCAGCCATACTTCTTCTCTGGACAAATGTTCAAAATTTTTCCAGGTGGTTAAAATAAACTTATTTTTGACAGGATCCATAATGTCCTTCATCATACCAATTCCACCATCGTGTTCCAACTTTTCATTAAACTTGTCGTACATACGCAAGTTGGTTCCTTGAGATTTAATATTTAGATCTTTTTAACTTTCTAATTAATTCCTGATAGTTCATATTTTCATTATCATCATTGGGCCATTGAATCTCAAATTTTTTATGCAACCAGTAAGTTAGATCACTTAACCATCCAAATCTAAAACTTTCCCAAAGGTCTGCAGCCGAACAAACACCTATTGTGCAATTTTCTACTGGTATCACTACCATTGGTTTGCCTCCCTGACCTTTGTATGACGATGCTATATTGAGACTGGTGCTGCATATCAAACTGCGGCTGCGCTTGGGGAATGATGCCCATGCCGGATCATTGTCCATCCATAATGTGTAATAGTTATAGGTGTTGGCGCTTTTGCGTTCAGTTGTGCGTGCAGTTGGATCAACAAACATAACATCACCGCTGTAAGTTTTGCTGCCGCGATATATAACTGCCTTTTGAGTTTTAAATTTATCAACAGCAAAATCAATTGCAGATTTATAACGTTCTATTAATCCGCTGTTATCTTCAATTTCATGTAGCCTAATCGTTATCGCCTTTTTGACTTTTAATCCATTCTGCAGCAGCGGGTTTCATAGGCTTTTGAGCTAACCATCTACTTAACTTAGATTCAACAAAACTTAAATTTGGCTGGTTTGTGTTGTCTACAATATAAAAATTCCTGCCAAACATGCTTTGCAGTTGACTAAGATTGTTCTGTGTGGCTATCCAAAAGTCTTTGACTGTATCTGAGTCTATTACTCTTCCAGTAGCTTCTCCGCGACTTTTAACTCTAGCCAGTGCAGTTTCCATATTGGTGTTTACAAACACTATAGCAGTATCATACCCCATTTGATCTAGCTCTTCTTTGATAGCTTTGATTCTATCTATCCTACGTCCTGTGCCATCTATCAGCAAACCCAACCTACCATTGAGATAGTTGAGTTTTTGTTTTTGTGTGAGTTGGTAAAATCTAGGATAATTTTCACCTTTGCCTATTCGGTTATAGATTTCCCAAAATCTATCAACATTGAGTTCTTTGAGACCAGTACCTGCAAACAGTTTGTGTGCAATTGTGCTTTTACCAGATCCGGGTGATCCTGCTGTAAACACAGCTTTGAATATGTGAGGATCATGTAGTCCTTCTGTAACATTAGATACGACTTCTTGGATTTTCATAATCACATTTCCTGTAATTTATCTTTGATGACGGATTTATATATGCCTGCATTAAATGCATAGTATGATCTTGAAATCATAACTTCTCTAGCAGGTTTGATTCTAATTACTTCATCTAATCCATCATTTCTAGGGTTGAAGTATTCCTTAAATGCATTTAAATCAACCAAATCTTCTGGGCTGATCTTGTTATGACCTGATTCAGTTAATAACTTGTTGATCTTCGACATAGCAGTTTGTAGAGATTCGTTGTTGGGAATTAAGTCAAATACCCAGTCATTTTTAGCATGATGGTATTTCTCAACCCATAGCTTATCTATCAAATCAGTAACATCCTTGTTTGCCCAATTTTTTAAGAATATCCATTCTGCTAATGTTATATCAATTTGGGTTGTCCAAGTATATGCGAATCCATTGATTGGAAAGATCACATATGGTTGTCCAAACGCCTCACTGCTTTCCATATTACCAACTACAAACGTGCTGTTTGATCTTAACGCAGTCATACCTAGTTTTTTGAGACTGAGCTCAAATAACTCGCTAAGTATTTGATTACTATCTCGAGGGCGACGATCAGTCCTACTAGAACCTCTGTATATAAGTCTAGTCATATTCATCATACCCCTGTAAAAAATTTTACCAGTTGAAAGATAAACATCAAGTATATCTGTGCAATTTGGCAGCACCAGCTTCTCCCACACTGAATCAAAATTTTGTATTTGTAGGTTGCGTTTTTGACCGGGAGCAATTTCACTTAGTCGCATTTAATTTTTCCAATATTTTTGAACTATAATAGTAATTTGAAAATGCATAGTACTGACCTTTGATCATTACTTCGTTACGCAATATTAGCGGATCATTTAGATCAGTGTTAGTTAGCTCAAAGTATCTTTTAAACCTTGCTTGGTCTACGAGGTCAAGGGGATCAATTGGTTCATACCCGTGCTTTGTTAGCAAGCGATTTATCTTTTGCATATTGAATTCTAAGTCTTGCCGTAGATTTGTAAATTCCTCTAGCCAATAGTCGCCGTTATCGCCAGACTCTTTTGCCCATGCATCTTTTATTTTGATATAGGTTTCAGAGTTTTTCCAATGCGAACCATAACTTCCTAAATCAATTTCAATATCTCTAAAACTGGTATGTGTGTAGCTGAAACCATCAACTGGAAATACAATATATACTTCTCCAAATAGTCCAGCATAACGATAGTCACTAATAACAAACGTGCTGTTGGACCTAAGTGCCGTCATACCTAGATTTTTCAATTCTAAATCAAACAATTCGCTGAGCATCAACAAACTGTCTTTAGGTCTGCGATCAGTTCTGCTTGAACCTCTAAACATTCTCTTGGGTGCTGTAGCAGACCCTCGATAGAAAAATTTATCTGGGTAAGACCTGTACAATTCCAGTATCTGTTTGCAGTTTGGTTCTATCAAACGACTCCATATATTGTCAAATTCTGTCCAATGTAAACTTTTGGTTTGACCAGGTGCTAATTCACTTATTCTCATAGTAGGTTATTTATCTGCTGGTTGACGGTATTGCAAATGCGTGCTAACATAAGTCATAGGAGGTCCTAATGGAAGGTTACGCCAAGAAAGAGATCAGCCTACGCTATTGGTTGCTAGGACGCGGTTATCACAAAGCGTCTGAAGCTATGGAATTTGGCAAGAGGCATCACAAAGGTGTGCGCAAGGACGGTGCCCCGGAATTCAGCCACCAAGTTGCTATTGCATTGTTTGCCCGCACATTGATTGACAGCTTGATGTATCCTGAAGAGACTATCACTACCATCTTCTTGCATGACATTCGAGAGGACTATGACATCAGCGACGGAGAGATTCGTACCCTGTTTGGCGACACTGTCGCAAATGCCGTAGCAGCTATGACCAAGGTCTATCGCAGTCACAAGCGAGATCCATTTGAAGTATTTGACAATTTATCTCAAGATCCGGTGGCTAGCATTGCCAAAGGGATGGATCGAATCCATAACTTCTCTACTATGCTGGGAGCATTTAATGTAGCCAAGCAAGAAGAATATATTGCAGAAGCCGAGCTGCATTTTATACCAATGCTCAAGCGTGCGCGTCGTATGTTCCCTCAACAAGAAGCAGCATATGAGAACGTCAAATGGGCATTGCGTAGTCAGATTGATCTAATCAAAGCTATTCATGCAGCTAAGAATTCATAAGGAGTAACAGATGTTAAACAGTATTCCGCTAGTTATGGTATTGTGTTTGTTAGTTTCTCATTGGCTAGCTGATTTTGTTGCACAAACTGACAAAATGGCTGTTAACAAGAGCAGCAGCAATTATTGGTTAACTGTTCATGTGGTAGTTTATACAGTTGTTATTTTTGCTGCAACAATGTTTTTTAACATTGTATTTTATTACTTGGTCGTGACACCTTTAGTCGCTTTGGTTGTATTGAAGTGGAGCATCCTAAACGGACTGTTGCATTGGCCAACTGATTATGTAACCAGTCGCATCAATTCTCTGTTATGGAAAAATGAACAGCGTCATTGGTTCTTTGTGATGATTGGTTTTGATCAGATCATACATTATACATGTTTGTTTGTTACATTCTCTTATATTGGTACGTTGCTAATCTAATCATTGCATCGAACAAGACCGGCAATGCGATTATAAATATCGCATGCTAATACAACATCTCCTAGAAACTACCTCCCTCACTGAAATAAAAATGAGTCCTTCAAATTTGAAGGCTATGGCTGCTAGGCTTAGCGGTGTAACAGTCGGTATGGAATTTGAGATGTATGTTCCCAACGTAGAGTCCGGAGAACTTGAACCCAATTGGGAACCGGATTACGAATATGACGGCTATATCAATACAGGCAGTCGGAATGCTTTTAGGAAAGATGTTGCTCAGTTCTTCTCAAGCGGAGACTTTGCAACGGCTGGTAAAAGTTATTTTGAACGTATTATAGATCGAGATGTTTATACTGAATTTCAGTCATGGTTGGATGACGCTTGGCAAAAGCATGCAGAGGAGGAATTTTCCTCATGGTGGGAAGAAAATCACGACGCTGATGAGGCTGAACCTGAGCCGGGTACCAGAGACTATGATCGAGCCATGGGTGAGTTTCGAGACGCTGCGTTTGACGAGTGGGCCAACGATGGTGACAAAATAAACGACTGGTTGGAAGACGAAGGAATTGACAAATACCGTACATTTGGCGATCGCTATGGTCTTGATTGGCCTCATATGATTGGCGAATTGGATTTAGAGACGGTTGCTAACGATTTTAGTGATGCAGTGGGTATGCCAGTTAAAACCAGTTCAGAATATCATGGCAGAAAGAAACCCGGCGATGCCTACATGATAGAACCTGATAGCAGTCTCGATAGCCCAGAAACTGACGAGGACAGTGGTTTAGAATTTGTAAGTCCTCCGTTATCTCTAACTGATATGATAGATCAATTGCATAAGGTTAAAGATTGGGCAGGTCAATTTGGCTGCTACACAAACAGAAGTACCGGCCTACATATAAACGTTAGCATGCCTAGCTATAGCATGGAAAATTTAGATTATGTTAAGTTGGCTTTGTTTTTAGGCGACGAGTGGGTTAGTGACCAGTTTGGCCAACTGGGAAATTCATATGCTCGAAGTGCAATGGAAAAGATACGCGAAAATATAAGATCCAATCAAACTCAGCTGCCGGGCATATTGAGTGCTATGAAGAGCGGGTTGTCTAAAGTAGCTAGCAAGATTATACACAGTGGCGAAACCAATAAGTACACGTCTATCAACACCAAAGACAATCGTATCGAATTCCGCAGTCCAGGAGGCGATTGGCTTGACGCAGATTTAGACAGGGTGATCAATACCATGTTGAGATTTGTAGTAGCTATGGACATTGCTCTTGATCCAAAGAAAGAGCAACAGGAATATGCTAAGAAATTCTATAAGTTGATGGCAGCTAATGCTAAAACTGAGGATCTAGATACTCTCAAATACTTTGCACAATATGCATCTGGTTCTCTTCCCAAGACAGCTCTAAAGAGCTTTGTAAGGAATATACAACAAAAGAGGCAAGAGAAGAAGAATCCGCCGCAAGCAATGACTAAGGGCGGTACAGAAGTTTATAACATTGTTAGAATACCAGATGAATTGAAGGTGCATGAATTCCTAGCAAAAGATTTAGATCATGCTATCAAGATAAAAGATGCATGGTTAACAGATCGCGGATTACAACCTGCAAATTACAGGTTAAAACACATTACTAACGAGGAAAATACATATAGGATATCATATGAAACACCAACAGGTGATAGAAGTGATGTAGACATACGTGCCGATTCTAGAAGAGAAGCACACGATTCGTTTATGAGTATGTTCCCGTTAAATTATAGTATAGTTGGATTCACACAGATTTAATTCAAGATAAATATATCTGAGGAAATTATTATGGACACTCTAGTAAACGGATATAAGGTATATATTGCTAGCAATTTTGCACTGTATACAAAAACACATGGTGCACACTTCAACGTGACAGGCATGTTCTTCCCCCAACTACATAAACTGTTCAAAGATCAATACGAAGATCTTTGGGATGCCCATGACACAATAGGTGAGAATATACGCAAGCTAGATGCGTTTACACCAGCAGGACTTTCAATATACAGCAAGAACAGCATTATAGATGATGTTGACGGTGTAATGAGTGCAAGCGGCTATGTTGAAAGATTGTTCATGGATCATGAGCGTATGATTGTTTTGATTAACAAAGTATTTCATCTTGCCGAAGCAGACGACAAACAAGATCATATGAACTTCCTTGCAGAGAGATTGGATGCACACGGCAAGCATCGCTGGATGCTAAAGACATTGCTGCACAGCATAGCTTGATACTTGTGCATTTTTGCATTATAGTAAGTTTATGTCTGATATTAGATTCAACATACGCTGGGTAGGACACTGCGAACACAACGATAAGTTGTGGGGATGGTTCACAGATCTCAATCAAGAAGTTCCAAAATATAAAGTAGCAACACGCTATTGTTTTTGGGGAACAAGAGGAAAAGGTTTGAGTATGAATTCACATCCTAATTCATTTGGTCATTCTATGACTGATATAATCAGTCGTAAGAAATCTAATGGATATTCTGCTATAGAAGTAAATGATCTATTGAACATGTGGCCTACCTTCTATGAAGATTTAGAGCGTAAATTTATATGGATGAAACTTTCAGAACAGATATAGGAGAATTATGATGAGCAATGTCATCACTATAACAGAAGCAGCACAAGGCTTCATAGGCAATATATTAAAGCAGAATCCAGGTGCTGCACTGGTAGTTGGCTATGACAACAAAGGTTGTAGTGGTCACAAGTACACTTTTAACTTATGCATGGATGAAGAGATTCCAGCAGACACAGATAGCGTAACTATCCCTGAGGGCAGAGTGGTAATAGCGCCATGGAGTGTTATGGGATTACTTGGTGCTACCTTAGATCTACATGTTGATCAGTTTGATCAATTTTTAGTGTGGGACAATCCTATGGCTGTTAGTTCTTGTGGATGTGGAGATAGTTTTCAACTGCCTGGCGAAGAAGGATGCGGTTCATGACGATCAATCACGAATATACATATAGGATGCTATATGGAAAATATGCGTGGAAAGTCAAGCTTGTTTTGCCATCTTCTAAAATTAGAGATCCCAAAACTAAAAGAAGATTGTATAATCAAAGCAAGACAGATATCTTAAGGCCAGTTATGAATTGGTTAACAACTAATCACTTGCAGCAATATAGATTACTGAAAAGTTGGCGAGTAAAGAGATCTCAATCTAAAGACTTAATTGATGTTTGTTACCTAACTGTATTCTTAGATAACCAAGATGCATATGATGGTCTAGTATCAAAATTCAACGCCAATGTACAAGCCACAATGGCTCCTGCAAATGAGCATCATGCTGATCTAATTAAGCAAGGTGCTCATATAGAAATAAGAAGCAAGCTCTACTATAATCTGTATAGATATCGTGTTTCATTTTGGGGAGGTTGGTGGGGAGATACTCGCAAAGAGATACTACACACCATCAATAATTGCCTAAATGACGATACCAAAAAGGTTCAAGATTATAGAGTCTATGACAGTGATTGCACTCTCTATCTAAAAGAATCAAAAGATCTCATGATGATTAAATTATCTCTAAGTGAAAAGATAAGAGATACTAGAGCAATAGCACTAACAAGTGAGATCTGAAACCCATATGACCCTTGACATTGTAAATAAGCAGTCAACAAAGGCTGCTAACAATGTCATCTGCACAGTGGGTAACACTTTCAAATCTTGGTAGTTATCAAGATAACTATGATTTTAACATCTATCCTATTGTAATAGAATTTGAATCTGACGCAGGTAGTACAGTTTCAACTCTAAACGGAAGTTTACCTTTTGGTCTTAGATATTCTAGATCAGGTAATACTTTATCTATTCTTGGAGAAAGTACAGGAGTTTCTGTATCTACAACGTCTGAAATAACTTTTAGGGTCAAAGATCTAGATGGTACTATAGCTGATAGAACCTATTCTATAACAATTAATCCGTATGTTATATTGCCAACATGGATCTCTCAAGAACCTTTCTTGGGATATATGACTGCAAATACCACTGCACAATTTACAGTTAGAGCTTTAACTACGGCAAATACACGGAAACATATAGAATATAGGTTAGTTAGAGCACCGGGTTATCTTTTACCAACTGGTATTGTTATTGATTCTAAATCAGGTGTTATCACTTTTAAACACACTGCACCTAATCCAATACCAATTGCATACGAAGAAACCTATACATTTGTAGTTAGAGCTATACTTGGTTCTGTTTTTGAAGACATTACATGTAACTTAACTGTGATAGGTACAGATCATGTACCTGGATGGTTAACGGAATCCGGATCTCTCGGAAGTTATATAGTCGGATATACAGTTGAAGTAGGTCTATCAGTTTATGAGCCAAATGGTAATACCGTAACCTTTTCATTGATAAACTCATCACCTACATTCCCGTTTACATTGACCAGTACTGGTTTCATATACGGAAAAGCGCCGTTTACTAGCAACGAAACTACATATAATTTCACTATTGGTGCTACAAGTAATGTTGGTACATCTACTCGTAATTTTAGCATAGTTTCTTATCAATCTGCTACCAGTGGTCTATTACAGTGGACCAGTAATGTTACAAATCTTGGTTCATTTGTAGATGGTAGATTTGTTAGCATAAATGTTGGTGCAGCAAGTCTGCGTAATAATACAGTAGTGCATTCTTTTGTAGGAGGAACATTACCTCCAAGTTTAGTGCTCAATAGTACTCAAGGGTATATAGCAGGTTATATAGAATTTCATCCGCAGCCTAGAGATTATAGATTTGAAATAAAAGCAGACGACGGTTATCAAACATTGACAAGACAATATCATATTAGCATTGCAAAAGGTGCTAAGAGTATGTATTTTGATGTTGCTATACCAATAGAAGGTGATATCAAAAAATCAGCTATTGATACTAGAAGCGAGTTAATCCCTCAACCGTATTTGTATCCATTTGCTGGTACTCAACCTCAATCTATTCCTTCTAGCATGCTACTAATATCTGGGTTAAATTATCAAATAGATGATCCGTTTATGGCAATATCAGTAGCTAACGCACAATTAAACAGCACTACACTTTTAATTGGCGATATTGGAAATGACAATGTTGGTACATCTTCATATACAATCTTTTATAAGAATATCATTGATCCTCAGGCAAATGCATCATTTACTTCTTCTAGGGTAGTTGGCAATTTGACATCTAGTTCTACATTATTAGATTTTAATCCAACTAGTTTGGATAATATGAGAACAGCTATTGCAAATGGTCAAGGATTTATCAATAGTGGGTTAGGTAGTGGAGCAATTCTTCTTCCAATTGTTGATGTAGAAACAACTAGTATTTCTAACGTACTGATAGTTAATTCTGGATCAGGGTTTTATTTCTCACCTAAGATAACTATAACAGGATCAGGCAACGGTGCATTATTAGGTAGCACACTTTCTGTACAATCAGTAACTGTAACTAATTCTGGATCAGGATGGATTCAAGATACTCAATTTAATGTTAGAATAGACAGCGGTAATGTTGTTGTTTTATCTGCATCTGTTGTTAGTGAGAATGGAGGACTTGAATCAGTATCTGTTATAGATGGAGGAGAATTTTATATTTTTCCTCAAGGCAGCAAATTTGTAACTGATGGAAATTTAGCAACTGCAGAAGTTACTTTTGATCTTGGTATATCAAATGTTACTGTATTAAATTCTGGGTCTGGATATATTTCTGGTCAAACAACGCTTTCAACCTTAGGCACAGAAGCACTACCGGCATGGCAAACAGAGTGGATGCCATATATTGAAATAGGTACTGTATTTTCCCAGTATGTATCACAGATACAATATAAAATTACTCCTGCAATTGAATCTATTATGAGTTCATATGATTGGCCTATAAAGCATATATCAGTAATAGCTAAAGGTAGGTCGTGGACAGGAAATACCATGTTTGACCAAGACTTATTAAGTCTCGATGGCGGACAAACTAGATTTGTAGAATGGTTAGAACCAACTGATACTATTTTTGATGAAGACAATACTACATTTGATATAGATGGTACAGTATTTGATTATAACGATAATGCAGGTTACGGATCACAAGCTTGGGCAGTTTGGAACAATACATTACTAGAGCCAACAACAAGTATATTTGATATATACGGTCTATTAATTGAAAATATAGATCCTACTGTAGCCAGCGTTACAACTGTTAGCAAAGTTTATAGATTGTTGAGCCAAAGCGAAGGAGACTATAACCAACGATTTTAACTATTGTTGAATAATAAATAGTAAACTTACTGAGGTTTTTATCATATGGCTGTTCAAAACAAACATCAAAACTCATCTACTATTGACACTAGCAATTTTAATGTCAAATTCCCTGTTCAGGGAGTAACGACTATTATGAGGAGTAATTTTCAAGAAACTCAAAATAATCTAGACAATGCTAAGAGTGATATAGATGATTTGTACTATAAAGTAAGTGACCTAAATAATAAAGTAACGGCTGCAGCAGGCAATGTCATATGGGACACTAGAACTTATGCGGGATCAGAAATAATACCTCCTACAGATGTAGTTTCTCCTCAGGTCTATCCAGTTACTAATCAAAATTGGGATTCATTTTTAAATACCTATGGCGTTTGGATAGATGATGATCTTGATTCTGATCAGATAAATGTTAATTATACCATATATAGAAATTTTGATTCTCCTTCTACAGGACCTTACATCTTCTCAGTTGAAGCCGATAATCAATTGTCAGTGTATCTAGATGGAAATTTAGTAATAGAAACGACTAGTTTTTCACAGACTACAACAGCAGTTGTATATGTAACCAGCGGCAATCATATACTCACGTTTAACGCTGAGAAAAATACCAGCAGTCTTTCATCAGATTCAACTAGATCTGCAGGGTGGGCATTAACTATTAGTTCTTCTAACACTGGATTAACAGGCCCAACTGGTGCATTTGGTGGGCCAACTGGTGCAATGGGACCAACAGGAGCAGATAGTACAGTAACAGGTCCAACTGGTTATACAGGTCCCACTGGACCTGCAGGTCCTCAGGGAGCGTCATCTGTTGGTGGGTCATACATTTATCAACAGAGTTCACCTGCTGTTCAATGGACAGTTCAACATAATCTAGGCGAACAGTATGTAAATGTTGAAGTGATAAATCAAAGTAATATAAGTTTAAGCGGCACATATGATTATCCTGTTATAAGTTTTGTAGACAGCAACAATCTAATATTAACCTTCACTAGTCCCATAGCCGGACATGCAGCCGTAACATCGGGTGGAGGGCAAGTTGGTCCTACCGGAACAACAGGCAATACAGGCCCAACTGGTCCTCTTGGTCCAACTGGTCCAGAAAATGGTCCTACAGGTCCAACTGGTATGACAGGTTATACTGGACCAACAGGTCCTCAAGGTATTCCGGGTACAGCCGCAGCACAGGGTGATACAGGTCCAACTGGTGCAAGCGGTGTTGGTCCAACAGGTCCCACGGGTACTATTACTCGTAGCGGATTAACGGGTCCAACTGATTCAGTAGGAGCCGATGGCGATTTATATATCGATACAAGTGTGGGATATATATTCCAAAGAATAAGCGGATCATATGTTAAACAAGGTAGCTTGTTAGGACCAACGGGTCCTCAAGGCATCATTGGTCTTCAAGGTTATACAGGACCAACAGGTCCTGCTAGCCAGCTAACAGGTCCAACAGGGCCATTAGGTGGCCCAACTGGACCAACAGGTCCAAATAGCATAATAACTGGTCCAACTGGTGCAAGCGGTGTTGGACCAACAGGCTATACTGGTCCAACTGGAGCAACTGGTGCACCGAGCAACATTACAGGTCCAACTGGTAGAGCTGGTTTAGTTGGACAAACAGGAGCAACCGGTGCAACTGGTGCAACAGGTATACCAGGTTCTGCTACCAATACGGGTGCTACTGGTCCAACCGGTGCAGCTAGTACAGTCACAGGACCAACTGGATATACAGGACCAACTGGATATACAGGACCGACTGGTCTTGTTGGAGTAACAGGTCCCACAGGGTTAACAGGTGCTACAGGACCAGGTAGTTTGATTCCCGGTCCTACTGGCCCTCAAGGCCTGCGCGGTGCAACAGGTTCACAAGGTATTCAGGGAATACAAGGTCCAAGAGGTTTTACTGGACCTCAAGGTTTTAGCGTAACTGGGCCAATAGGTCCACAAGGAACTCAAGGACCAACTGGGCCAACTGGTATTAGTATAACAGGTCCTACTGGACCAAAAGGTGGACCAACTGGACCATATGGGCCAACTGGTCCTCAGGGAAACGCTGGCACTACAGGGCCAACTGGTGCGACAGGACCAACTAGCACAATACCAGGGCCAACAGGTCCTGCAGGTGCATTTGGCGGGCCAACTGGACCATACGGATCAACAGGGGATACTGGTTCTACTGGTGCAACTGGTAGTACTGGTCCAACTGGCCCTAGTGGCGCTGACAGTACAGTTACAGGTCCTACTGGCCCAAGTGGAGTAGGACCTACTGGACCTAGTGGTCCTACTGGTTCAGTAGGAACTCAAGGACCAACTGGCCGCACAGGTCCTATTGGATTAACCGGTTCAACTGGTCCAACTGGCCCACAGAGTAATATTACTGGACCACAAGGTAGGACAGGACCAACGGGTGCTGATAGCACAATTACAGGTCCAACAGGGCCAAGTGGAGGACCAATAGGACCAACAGGTCCAACAGGTCCACTAGGCGGGCCAAGCGGACCAACAGGACCAACCGGTGTTACGGGTCCATTTGGTCCCCCAGGTGCACCAAGTTTAATTACTGGCCCAACAGGTTATACCGGTCCAACCGGTGCAAATAGCACAGTTACAGGTCCAACAGGTTATACCGGTCCAACCGGTGCAGCAAGTATTGTAACAGGACCAACAGGTTCAGATAGTACAGTAACAGGTCCAACTGGATATACAGGACCAGCTGGGTATACAGGCTCAACAGGACCAACTGGTCCTAATACGCTAGCAGGCGACACTGATGTTTTGATTAACTCACCGAGCGACGGTCAGTTACTTAGATATAACGCCACAGCTAGCGTTTGGGAAAATTGGTCATCTATCAATCCTCCGTCTACTGCCTTGTTTAATACAATAGCCGGAGCCAGCGGTGTCACATTTTCAACAGTTTACGATGCTAACAAAGGTCTTAGCGTTAGACGCACTGATACACAGGTCAGCGGCGATACTGCAGGATTTATTGGTACTGCTGTACCTCTTACTACACCATGGACTGTGCGTATGCGTATTGAGCATCATAACCTTGATGTAATATGGGGCAAAGTGGGAATTGCATTGTTAGATAGTACGGAAACTAATCTCATAGCTTTTGGAACAAATGAACAAAGTGGCAATCCAGGACTAAATTGTTTCTATATGAATGGATTAAATACTATTACATCACTCATTAAGACTCAAAATTTTGGAACTGTTGGATCACAATGGCCAGAATGGTTCAAGATAGCCTTTGACGGAACAACATATACTTTCTATTTCTCATGGGATGATAATGACTATATAGAGTTTACCACAGCAACAGCTAATAGTTATTTTACAGCATCTTATATAGGGGTAGCATTGGAGTTGTATGGTAGCTACAATCCATCTAGCTTCCAGTTCCTTTCTGCAACTGTGACTGATTTTATAGTAGGTTAAGATTTGATTAATGTAAAGACGAGGATTTATCAAACTAGCAGTAGCGGAGAAATTAATATTAATTTGGTAAATATACGGCATCAAGAGGATCGTATATGACAACTTTTTATTCACTTACGGTATCATACGGATATGCCGGCTATGGTAACGTTGCTATAAACAGCAATTATGAAGCAGTAACTATCAACAGCATTGGGTCATATCCGTTACAATTTCAAATGGACAATAACCCTGTTGTTGGAATAGGTCCATCTGGTGTAGCTATAGGATATAATACTAATCCTGCAACTAGACAGTTGGATGTTGCATCATATCAACCAGATGTTGCTAGGTTTTACGGTGGATTGAATTATACAGATAATGGAGTTCGATTAACTACAGATCAATCCAATAGCAGCATTGGGCTTATATTAGAACAACGATCTGCTGATAGTGCAGGCGGTATAAGAATTGACAATGCTGGTAACGTCAGTATACATGCTGGGGAAAGTATGGATGCACAGCTTAGTACCAGTACCGCAAGAATAGTTGTATTACCAACCGGTCGAATTGGTATGAATACAGAAACACCTCAAAACATGCTACATGTTGTTGGTGGTATAAGAACTACTGCGTACAGTGATATAGATCCGTTTGCTAACACAATACCAACTGTCAATATAGATGTTGTTCTAGACACATGGTTAAATATACAATATAGAACAGCAAAATATATAGTACAAATAACTGATCCTGTTTCAGGCAATATTGATATCAGTGAAGTTTTACTTGCACATTCAAACGGTGTTGGGCATTTTACAGTATATAATAATGTCAATAGCAACGGATCTCTAGGTACCATAGGATATAATATAAACGGTGATCTAGTGAATTTAACCTTGAATAATAATATTGCTGGTGTAATAGTTAAGGTATCTGTGTTTTATATAACCATTTGATCAAATGCTAAATATTGCAAATATACGAGGAAACATATGTCGACTACAGTGCCAAGCATATTAGGGCAAAACAAACCAAACCCAAACGTAGATACCAATCTGTTTACTGTCGCAACCGGCACGCAGGTACAATTTAGCATATTTGTATGCAATCAATCTAATTCAGTTGATAACTTTACTATAGCGCTAGTACCAAATGGCGGCATAGAAGGCTCTGAAAGTTTTATAGCTTATAACACTCCTTTAACTGCTAACGGTGTTTTTTCAGCTAGCGGGTTATATCTGAACTCTGGAGATCAAGTAAGAGTATTGAGCGTAGGCGGTAACATGAGCTTTACTGCTACTGGCATGATCATCTCAAATTGAATGAAGTTTTAGACCATTTTACCCAGCAACTAGTACCTCCTTAAGTAAATATTGTAGAGAGAGGGCAAATGTTGGGTAATATCATTAAGTTTCCAAATGCACGCAAGCGCAGAAAACGGCTTGATGATGTGTTGGTAGACCGCTTAACAGACAGCCATAATCACGTTGACATAGGGCACGTATCCTTTACATGCGCAGATTGCCATACAGAATCTGCATTTGATTTTACAGGATTGGTATTTAAGAATGTGTCGTTCTATTGCAGTAATTGCGGGCACGGATACAAAGTATCAAATCCGATGTTTGCCGGCGAAGCTCAAACTAAGAGCAAATGAGGTTGCTCTAAACTAATATCGTAAGGTATAATCAGATATGAATAATCATCCTCTTAGCGATGACCTAACTAAACTGGGTTCAGACGATTTAGACAAACGATATGTTGAATTAGTCAAGAGGTTCAATATAGCTAGACGTATGAACATGTCGCAAGATGTTATATATCAAATAGATTTAATGCTCGAAGGCATTGAATTTGAAAAAATGAGAAGACTTAGTACTCTAGATCAAAACGATAATCCAGTAGTACTAGACACAGATTGGGAAACTAAGGAAAAGAAGTAATATGGCTAAGCAGCGCAAACTCAAAGCAGGTCATATAGGCAACATATTTAGAGCTGAATTTAACATTATACGCCTGATGGACAATCGTCTAATATCCAGTACGATAGAATTCTCAGCTGAATTGGTTGTATCTGATTCAGCCGAAGCAAATGATCAAATAAAAGCACTTGGTAGCATGAGAAGGTGGATAGACGGTGTAGTTTCTGGTTCGGTAGCATTCTGCCCTAGTTCAGACGATCCGCCACCTTCGCTGCAAACACTTCAAAATAATTTTATGTTCACTCCAGATGAACCTTATGATCATCTACTTATGGTGCTAATTTGTGCTAAACTTAATGCTATCGGGGCTGGTATTGTGCAAGTGAATCATTGCCAACTGATCAGTGATCTAGGAGATGGATTTGGCAATTGGTTTGAAGGCAATACAGATGATGCCCTACCTACTCTTGGTGAATGGTTAGGAGATCGTACTTACTTTGATAAACCATGGTGGAACAGACCAGATGGTAGTATGATAGATATTTGGGCAGGTCCAGAAGATGACATCAAGAAAAAACCAGATATATTATTGAATCTCTGGCCAGAAGATCTAGAAGATTATCAGATAACTGATCATCAGACGGAGCCTGCTGAAATCATCAAGCATAATTTTAAACCAACTATAATCAAAGACGAATAATCCTAATACGTTGAAAGCAATATGTTATGAATTGGACAGAACAACAATCTGCAGCCTTGTTAGCTGTAGAAGCTTGGTATCACTCTAAAAATCGCAAACAGGTTTTTAGAGTATTTGGTTATGCCGGTGTAGGTAAGACCAGCTTGGCTAAACATTTTGCCAAATCTATACACGGGAATGTACTGTTTGCAGCCTACACTGGTAAAGCTGCACTCATGATGCGCAACAATGGTTGTGAGGATGCAAGTACTATACACAGTTTGATATACAGAGCTGAAGAAGATTCAAAAGGTAACATAACGTTTAGGTTAAATTTCACTAGTCCTCTTAAGACAGCAGCATTGTTGATAATAGATGAATGTTCAATGGTTGATGATGCTCTTGCTAAAGATATATTGAGATTTGGCGTTCCTGTATTGGTAATTGGTGATCCGGCACAGTTGCCCCCAGTATCAGGTGCTGGCTATTTTACCGATGCTGAACCAGATGTAATGCTGACAGAAATACACCGTCAGGCCAAAGACAATCCAATAATATATCTTGCCACGCAAGTAAGAGAAGGTTCTACTCTATCACCTGGCAAATACGGTGATAGCATTATTGCAAGCAATATAGAATCTACAAATGAACTCATAGAGTATGATCAAGTTATAGTTGGACGCAACACAACTAGAAACATGCTCAACAAGACCATACGCAGCATGATAGGATTTGAAAGTACTCTACCAATGCAGCATGATAGATTGATTTGTCTAAAGAATGATCACAAATTGGGAATCCTTAATGGTGAGATGTTTAGTGTATTAGAAACAATACCAAACAAGATTAATGCCAATTACACTAGGTATGATCTAATTGATGTTGATACATCTGATAAATCAGTTATATGTAAAGTGCATAATTCGTTCTTTGATGGATCTGCTAATCCAGGATGGCAGTTACTAAAAGGCACACAGGAATTTGATTACGGCTATGCTATAACTGCTCACAAAGCACAAGGTAGTCAGTGGAATGATGTATTGATATTTGATGAAAGTTGGTGTTTTAGAGAAGATAGCAAACGATGGTTGTATACTGCTATCACTAGAGCACAAAATAAGATATTGATGTATCAAACTTGATAAGGTACAGTTATGATTGATCTTGGTAACAGACACATATTAGATGATGGTACTGTGATATGCTCAGAATCTGCAGCAGTTGATATATTGTATCAAGGAAGAGATTTGTCTGATGTTGTACTTGATGATGAGCAAATAACAACAGCTTTTAACAAAGCAAATGATATGCTCGATCAAGGATTTGAAAAATTAATTAGTTCCGATCGAGGTATATTTAATGAGTGTGATTGGTATTCAGCTTGGTTAACCCCAGAACCTTGGGTTAATATTGATGTAGAGGCATATTGCCTCAAGAAGTGTGATACTGATCAACAACGAGATCGAGTAAGATATGAGATGGTATTATTTGCTGATCGCAAGATGATACCAGTTTTAAGACATCTTATTTGGATGGTTGATTATTTGAGAGATAGAAAGATATTTTGGGGGGTTGGCAGAGGAAGTTCGGTGAGCAGTTATATATTATATCTAATAGGCATTAACAGAATAGACCCTTTAAAGTTTGATCTTGATGTAAAGGAATTCTTAAAGTGATTTAACTTAACATATAAACTGCATTTATAAATAGTCATATAATACGCATAAAAGGAGAATTTAAATATGGCATCGAGACATTTGACAGCTAAAGGAAATCATATAGATATGGACAAGCTAAGAGCTATTCATGCTACTAAGCCTGCTCTAGGCAATGCAAATAAAAATGCAAGAGGAGATATGTTGGGACCTGGTGGAAAGATATTAAAAACACAGGAGCAGATTCAAGCTGAAATGGCAGCAGCAAAGAATGCAAGGACGGCTAGCGTTAGATCTGTAGATATCAAAGGACCTTCATTGATACCTGATAGCACACCAGTTGCTGTGCTACCAAAAGAAGAATTAGATTTTAATAATAAGGAGTTTGATTCTGTACCTCCAGTTGAGAAGCCAGTTTCTCGTAGAAAGATAATAGAGACAAACGAATGACGAAAATAGAAATCAATGAAATACGTGCTCTCAAAGGCAAGGTTTTGGTGCACAACATTGAGCAGGGTGAAAGACGTACAAAAAACGGCATAATCCTGTTAGATGACAACGGCAAGGAACGCGGTATACGAGAGCGTTGGGCTCAAGTGTACGCACTTGGACCAGATGTTGATGACCTTAGCACGGGGCAGTGGGTGCTGATCAAGCATGGCCGCTGGAGCCGTGGGATTGATATTAAAGACAGTCAGATTGAAACTACTATTAGACAAGTTGATTATCCAGATGCAATACTTCTGGTTAGCGACGAATGTCCAATAGAAATATAATACACTCGAAAGGATACACATGACAGACACAAGCATGATAGATAACACAACTACTCCAATTACAGATACACCAGCAACTGTTGATGTATCAACAACTACTGATGTAGCAACAACTCCCTCGACATCAGAAACTGATGTTGTTTCAACTACAACGACTGTAGACGGCGGTAGCACTCTAATTGACGGCGTAACTCTAGCAGCAGTTCCTGCAGCTATGATGAATGGAACATTGACATCTGCTGATAGCAGCTTTGTTTCACTTAAGGCACAGCTAGATGCTGATATTCTTGCTGCTCAGAGTAGAGCTAAAACTACTGCTACACTAGTCGTTGCAACTGCAAAAGCTGCAATAGCCGATGTAGAAGCATGGATTGGATCTGCACCAGGCCAGATGTTGGTAGTACCTCCAACTCAGCAAGCTTCAACCTTTACAAGCGAAGTAAGCTCAATTGGAAATACTCTACTCAATGATTCAAAGTCAGTTAGTACATCATTAGCTAACGATTGGACAGCATTGAGCACAGGTGCAAAGAATGAGCTAAACGTTCTAGAATCTGATGCCAAGTCAGTTTGGAACAAGGTAGCTTCCTGGTGGAAGAACCTTTAATAGCATTGACCAATACAGCATGATAAGCTATACTTTAGGTGTAGCATATCATGAGGTTGGTAGATGAGCAGCGAAAAGTATCTCTGGGTAGATCAATATAGGCCAAAATTTTTAGCCGATTATGTATGGGCAGATGAATCTCAACGCCAACAGGTACAGAACTGGGTGCGTGAGAAACATTTGCCCAATCTACTTTTAAGTGGCGGGCCAGGCATTGGCAAATGTCTAGGCGGCAATGAAAGAATTAACATAAGATTAGATAAATCAAAGTTAACACCCGCACAGCTAGCATATTTAGATGCTATCAAACTAGAAAAGAAATAATAAACTTATTTTTATCCAATACGGTATAAATATATCGTAATGGATAAAATGAGGATAAATATGAAACGCAAATCAGCAAAGCAACGAGCTAAAGAATTTGCAAATAAGCCGTATGTTAAACGTATATTAGGCAATAATTGGACGCCAGATAAACAGCTTTTAGCTGAATTAGAAAAATATTTTGAAAGATGGTTAATTGATCATCCCGGTATAGAAATTAACCAAACTCTATACAATAAAATTGCAAATATGATATCTGGCGGAATAAAAACAAATTTATATTCTAGGTATAAAAAATTAGAAGACTTACAACCACATAGCTTAGAACATTATCAAATACTTTTTGGTGACGATCTTGGATTACAAAAGTATCAAAGTCGAACACAAAATTTATCAAAAATTAATAAAATATCTGATGTTAATATTGCTATAGATGCATTTTTAAATCTTAAAATTGCTAAAGACGTTATTAAAAAAGAAAATTTATCTAATGATCAAATAACTGAATTAAGAAAATTATTTACTTCATATCAACGAAGTGCATTTAAAGATTCATGGGCATTGGTAATAGATATTGTTAGATATCATGCACCAGATTACGTATCTAGATTTAATATTTGTAAAAATAATTCGCCTAACAGTGAAGCATATTTACAAGCTAGATATGGTAACGATCAATCGTTAATAGATGCATGGTATGCTAAAAGACAATCATTTGCAGAAAATAATTTTAGTAATATCCCTAGATATTGGATATTACAAGGTTTAGATGTTGAAACGGCTAAATTAGCGGCTCAGAGCATACAGACAAGTAGAGCAGAAAAATCAGGAAATAAACTGCGCGGAGTTCGACACGGGCCTCGCACAGTTGAATATTGGATATCAAAAGGTAATGACGAAAATCAAGCTAAAGAATTAGTAAGTGCATGGCAACGTCGAGATTTAGAATGGTTTATTGCTCTATACGGAAACGTTGATGGTACCGAACGTTATCAACAAATGATCAAACAACGCACCCAAACATGGCAGAAAAAATCAAAATATGATCGTCAAAAAATAAATCAAACCAAAGGACGAACATTTCAACAACTGATAGAATCACATGGTATTGACCAAGCTATAGAAATAATAAAGAAACGTACAAGTGGAAATTCTAAAATAAGCAAAGAAAGCATAGAGTTCTTCAAAGATCTTGATAACTTAATTGAACCATTAGGAGCACAATCTGTTACAGGTTATAAAGGCATTGAAAGATTTGTTAGATTTAATAATGATTTTACATGGTTAGATTATTATATCAATGGTAAAATAATAGAATATCATGGTAGTTTTTGGCATGCAGATCCAAGATTATTTGAAGCAGAACAAATACACTCGGTTATAAACATGCCATGTAAAGAGATTTGGAATCGAGATAAAGATCGCATAGACAATCTTAAAAAATTAGGATATACTGTATTAGTAATTTGGAGCAAGGATGTAGCAGATGATCGGCAGCGAGAGCTTGATAAAGCAAAACAATTTATACGTGGACAGCTCTAATTTATTAGAAATTAACATATCAATGCTCGAATTGTTTACAATGTTAGGTTTGAAAAATGCTATTTACGAACAAGCTTATGATATAACTAGTTATAACTTTGAAATAGATACGCCTTCTGGATGGCAGCCTATTCAAGCGTTGGTGCGTAAAAATACAGATGCTGCTAGATATGTGTTTGATGATGGTACATCTTTAATCTGCGCAACAAAACATTTGGTATTCGAAAATGCAAAATGTAAAACTATAAACACATGTTCGTATGTTGATACTATTTCAGGACAAAATAAAATATTTGGCAGTGAATATCTTGGAAAACTAGATTTATATGATGTATCTATTCCTGCGCCACATGTATATATAACATCAAATGGTATATTACATCATAATACAACTCTAGCCAAGTGCTTGCTCAATGAACTTGGAGTGAGCGAATATGATATCAAATATGTAAATGGTAGTCACACAACTGGTGTAGAGAATATCAGAGATCTCAGCAAGTTTGCTGAAACTATGCCAAATGGCGACTTCCGTTATGTGATGCTGGATGAATGTTTAGATGAAGACACTATAGTTTGGGTTCTCCGTAACGGGACTGAAACAGGGGTAGCTATAAAAGATCTAGATCAATCGAACGATTTGGTGAAATCATATAGTGTTGAAAACCAACGCATAGAGTGGCGGCCTTTTGAACTTATGGATAAAGGTGATCGAGAAGTATTAGAGATAGAGTTTGAGAACGGTGAGGTTGTTATTTGCACACCTAATCATAAGTGGTACGTTGAGGACTCGAGCAACGGTAAAATCAAAGTAGTACGAGCAGATGAGCTAGATCAATACGAACATATATTGACGATATAAACTGATTATCTTATTCGCAATGCGCAGGTATAAATATTGAGAGATCATATAGGAGATTGATCCGTGATAACACACGATACTAGGCGATTGCTCAGAGAAGCTGCTTTGCGTAATGGGTTAGGTGGCAATAGATACAGCCACAGGAAAGCATTCAGTGATGCCGAAATACAGAAATTATACGAAAAATATCTCAGCAATTCTAACAGATTAGAATCACTGTTTAGTAATAAGTTGTGTAAGACCTATAAAGCATGGTTAAATGATCTCTCGAGGCACATGGATAAAGAAAGCAGGTTACGGTTCACTGTATTACTGCGTGATAAATGTTGTAACGCTTGCAATACTAAGATTGGTTTATTAAACTATTCTAAGTCATCTGCAACAATTGGACCATACTGCAAGTCTTGTACAGACAAAAAAGTATGGGCGAGATCCGAACACATTGGAGATGATAAGCTGAAACAACGAGGCAAAAAAATAACCAATGCAAAGCTTGCTCATTACCGCAGTGATAAAGGAGACATTACCAAAACTATCATAGGTGCTAAAAACAGCATCAATATGAAAGCATGGTATTCAACTGATGCCGGACTGGAGCAGATAGAACGATCAAGGGTGCACAATAGCAAGATAATGAAAGACAAAATACGCAAAGGTGAATTTACCCCGCGCATAACCAATTCTTGGACACATTGGACTGCTACAGCTATAGTGAATGGCAAAGTACACAAATTCCGCAGTAGTTGGGAAGCTTGCTTTTGGATCTGTAATCAACATTTAAGTTATGAAACTTTGCGCATCCCTTATGAAAAAAATGGGGAACAGCACACATACATAGCAGACTTCTACGACACTATAACCAACACGTTTTATGAGATTAAACCTCGTAGCAGCTTCAATGATCAGATTGACAAGATGACCTGCATCATTAATACTTGTATTAAAGTTGGTATTAAATTTGTGTGGATAAACGAAGACAATATATGGTCATGGATAGATGAATCTATGATAGACGAAGTTAATAAACCGCAACTAGACAGACTGAAGGGTATACGGCGTGCAAAAGCTAGCGATTAAAAATATCAAAAAGGTACAAGGACATCGTCGTGTTTATGATCTGTCGGTTGATAGCAATCATAACTTCGTTATAGGTAAGAATAAGTTACTTACTCATAATTGTGACTATCTAAGCCTCAATGCACAGGCGGCACTACGCAACATGATTGAAGAATATTCAGCCATTTGCAGATGGATTCTTACCTGTAACTATCCAAACAAGATTATCCCAGCTTTGAAATCTAGGACTCAAGGCTTCCATATGGAGCATTTAGATCGAGAACAGTTCCTAGCACGCATTGCTAATATATTGATCGCAGAGGGCGTTGAACTCACTGAAGAAAATCTTGAGATCTTAGATGAATATGCCACTGCTACATACCCAGATCTTCGCAAATGCATCAACATGCTACAGCAGAATTGTAGCAACCGAAAGCTAAACAGACCCAGCAGCGGTAGCAGCAATGATAGTCAAGACTATCTAGTTCAAGCTATCGGATTATTTAAATCTGGAAAGATACACGAAGCTCGAAAGATCATTTGTGCTAATGCAAGAGCCGAAGAGTATGAAGAAATCTATCGGTTACTATATAGAAATTTAGCGTGGTGGGGCGATACAGAAGCTAAACAAAATCAGGCTACAGTTATCATCGCCAATAGGTTGAGAGACCACTCATTAGTAGCCGATAGCGAGATAAATCTTGCAGCAGCTTTGATAGAACTGTCTGGATTATAACAAATTAAACTGATATAGGTTTATTTTGATATGCTTGCAAAGTTGTAAACACATCGGGTGGTGGAACATAGTCTGGCGGCGTTGCGGGTTGCACACCTATAACGTCGGTTATATCTATCATTTCAAATTGTAGTTTTTTACCAGATGGGGAAGTAGCCATAAGCTTCTCTCCGTCTGGGTAAATTACCCAACCCTGCAATAGTATTCTGTCTCCTATTATATCTGTCATTGTTATTTCCTTTAAATTTAGTTATCCTGTCTATTAGATTGGTAAATTTATGAAGTAGGCGGCGGTTGATTAGCTAATATAGCAGTTGCGCGATCGCTAGTAATTATATTAGAAGTTACCAAATAGTTAACTCCGGAGATAACTTCCTGATTGTTTAATTGTATTTGACCTGCACCTGTTGCCATTAATATAAACAATTTTATTTGCGTATCTGTGCTATTAACTATTACAGCTTGTTCAGTTGGAGTAAACAATGCCATAAACTGTAAGAAAGTTAAGCTTTGTAGAAACGTTGGCGCAACATATGGATTTGGAGTATTGCCAGCAGCTAACCATGCAAGATAAGCTTGATAATCGGTATTATTTGGATCTGCTGGAATAAATGCACCATCTGAATCTCTTATTATATAAGTAGAATTATATTTTAATGTGTAAGTCATTTGTTAAAGTTCCGCGCTTTGATATGAAATAAAATTTACATATGATCCTATTGCTGGGTTGGCATTAAGATAATATTGAAGAAAGCTTGCTTCTCCACCTACATTTAAAATTCCACTATAACCAGAGCTGTCGTTTATTGTATAAACAATACTTGGCGATGCTCTCATAGTAACAGGTAAATTGATAGTAGTAACTGCGCCAGAATAGTTACCACTAGTAGTAGTACAATATAGAATGCCAAAAACTATATTGTAATATCTTTGACATAACAATAATTCTTGACCATATAGCCTACGTTCAAACGGTGTAGCGACAGTTCCAACCTCTAATTGCACACCGGTGATATAAAAAGTTGCACCGGATGTACTAACAACTGAAACTGTACCACCAGACTGAAAATAATTACCACTCGCCCACAAATTAGGAAATGGTGGATTTGTGCTACTACCGGCTCCTAAGCTAAAACGTATATACAATGATCCACCATTTCCTAACATAACCCATGTACCCCCAGTGTCACCTGGTATTGTGAGATTAATCTTTGTCCAAGTATTTGATAAAGGAATTGAGTATGTAAATACATATGAACGAGTAGATGCATAATTGTTGAGCGACCCACTAAACGTACCAGTGAGACTAGAATATGCCCAAAATGATAGAGTAACAGTCTGTGCGTTAGCAGTTCCCCACGCAAAATCTTGAATATTTGCCGCCTCAAATGCTTGATGAAATCCAAAAACATCAGACGATGATGGTGTATATGATGAAGATGATTGAAAACCTAGATAATGACTGAAACCAGGCGGAGGTGTTATTAAATTAAGATTCTGCCCCCATGTTCCCTTACTTGCCTGAGATGCTCCGTAGTGCCACCGGTCAATAGTATAAACATTGTATCCAGTTCCGCTTACTCCGTTATTACGTTGGTCTATGTCCATAGTGCCATTGATAAAGCGATTCCTAGTACCAAAACTAGAAACGGTACCAAACTGAGTACCATCACTCATAGTTATATTGCTGCTTATTGACAACGTGTTTACTAAAACATTGCTGACATTTGCGTTACCAACGACTTGTAATGTACCGATTGGTGTAGATGTACCAACACCAACGTTACCGTTGATGTCTACTATGATTGACTCAGCTACTCTAGCTAAATTGGCAGTATCAGTCATACTGTATCAGTCCTATATCTTATAAATCGCATATGTTATTTATTCGGTCTATTAAGTTGGATTACCATTGTGCAGATTTACACTAATCCTGTTACCAAATTAAAAATAAATTTCATTTGATTTTTAATCAGTATTCTATAATGATAATGCCACTTCCGCCCGCACCGCCCGAACCTGAACCGCCGCCCGAACCCGAACCGCTGCCCGACCCTGAACCGCCGCCGCCCGTACCAGCAGTACCAGCATTACCAGATGCGTTACCTGCTGTTGTTTTGACTACTGCTGCGCCGCCGCCAAGTCCAAAAAAACCACTTGCACCAGATCCACTAGGAGAAGCGTTTGAAGATGACACATACACAGATGGGAACCCAGGGTTACCTGGTAGGTTTAAATCGCCACCTGATCCAGCAACACCGGCACTACCTCCAACTGTAGCGTTAGTGTTAGATCCAAGTGGTCCACCGGATCCGCCTGGCGCGTTTACTATAGTTTGTCCAGAGATGAATATGTTACTAGGTGCTCCGTTGCCGCCTGCAGCACCGGATGCACCGGATCCACCTACTCCAACGTTGTAATTATAAGTTAGACCGCCAACACCGGTAAAATATTTGATGCTAACTGCACCACTACCGCCGCCGCCGCCGGCAAAAAATGCAGTAGCCGAGCTGCCACCACCTGCGCCGCCGCCGCCAACTACAGTGACTTTTACTTTGGTTACACCGGCTGGTAATGCTACTGCTGTTCCAGATCCTGATGTATAAATGGTTTGCGACTGGAATCCACCTTGGTTGCGTACAAAGTTAGTTGTAGCCACTTGGCTGCTGTTGGCTGTAGTGCCTATGCTGCCGCCAACATATAAGTTACCGCCTATACCAACACCACCTGCGACTTGTAATGCACCAGTTGAAGTAGATGTAGATACTGTAGCATTTCCAATTACAAGTGCATTGCCTATCGTACCGCCATTGAACGAGTTCTGTAATTGTGCAACTGCCTGCCAACTTAGCGTACCGCTGCCGTTGGTAGTGAGTACATAATTTGGACTACCACCTGTTATAGTTAGACTGCTTACTGAACCAAGGTTTACATTACCACCAACATATAAGTTACCGCCAATACCAACACCACCTGCGACTTGTAATGCACCAGTTGAAGTAGATGTAGATACTGTAGCATTTCCAATTACAAGTGCATTGCCTATCGTACCGCCATTGAACGAGTTCTGTAATTGTGCAACTGCCT